>ERZ772979.2-NODE-2-length-511937-cov-17.602641_pt1 | contig 511937 bp, 380 predicted proteins | sample MGYA00511130_ERZ772979 | MGnify/ENA primary metagenome ERZ772979 (study PRJEB29015, sample SAMEA2738103) | human oral metagenome | biome: human oral; feature: human-associated habitat; material: saliva | place: China | collected 2186 ...
TGACCCTCAACCCCGCACAGGATGCAACCACCGCCGCAAAGAACGCAGAGGAGATTCAGCTCTTCGGCGGTAACTCCCGCATCCCGATTCTGATGGTGGGCCCGCTGCTACACACCCTCGGTACCGCACGCATCCCCAACCTGGGTGGCTGCAAGATCGGTGACCGCCCCATCGACTACCATATGTCTGCACTGCGCAAGTTCGGCGCAGTCGTTGAGAAGGACGACGAAACCGGCACCACCCTGATCGTTCCCGAAGAGGGCCTGAAGGGTGCAGAGATTGTGCTGAACTACCCCTCCGTAGGCGCTACCGAGCAGGTTCTGCTCACCGGTGTGCGCGCTAAGGGTAAGACCATCCTGCGCAACGCTGCGATTGAGCCTGAAATTATTGACCTGATCGCTGTTCTGCAGAAGATGGGCGCGATCATCTTCATCAACGAGGACCGCACCATCGTCATTGAGGGCGTGGACGAGCTGACCGGCTACGATCACGCGTCCCTGCCCGACCGCAACGAGTCCGCTTCTTGGGCTTCTGCAGCTCTGGCTACCGGCGGCGACATTTTCGTGCGCGGCGCAGCTCAGAAGGATATGACCGCGTTCCTGAACCAGTTCCGCAAGATGGGCGGCCTGTACGAGGTGACCGCCGAGGGTATCCGCTTCACCCACCCGGCTCAGCGCACCCCCGGTGCTCAGCTGAAGCCCATCGTCTTTGAGACCAACGTGCACCCCGGCTTCATGACCGACTGGCAGCAGCCCCTCGTCGTGGCGCTGACCCAGGCTAAGGGCGCGTCTATCGTGCACGAGACCGTGTACGAGGAGCGTTTCGGCTTCACCAACGCGCTGAAGCAGATGGGTGCAGATATCGTTGTTATGCGCGATTGCGTGGGCGGCGCACCCTGCCGTTTTGAGGGTAAGGGTTACGGCCACTCCGCTATTATTTCTGGCCCCACCCCGCTGACCGGCGCTGATATTGAGGTTCCGGATCTGCGCGGCGGCTTCTCCCACATCATTGCTGCGCTGGCTGCTAAGGGTACCTCTCACGTGAGCGGTGTTGAGCTGATTGCTCGCGGCTATGAGAACTTCGAGGAGAAGCTCAAGGGCCTGGGTGCCAACTTTGAGGTGCTGGCACGCAAGGCGTCGAAGGCTCCCAAGCCCGATGCAGCAATCGTCGTTGTTGAGCCCGAGGAAGTTGAGGTTCAGGGTTAATGAGCGGACAGCAGGGAAAGCAAGCGCTGCCGGAGATTGAGCCCACCGCTTACGGTGACGCTCTGTACAAGGTGCTCGGTAACGCCGCACGCGGGCTGTACAAGCTCATCGCGCGCGTTGAGATTACCGGCTGCGAGAATCTGCCTAAGAGCGGCGGGTACATTATCGTGGCTAACCACACCACTGAGCTTGACCCGGTGACCGTGGCTTTCCCTGCTTTCGTTGAGGGCGCCCTGCCGCGCTTCTTGGCAAAGGATTCGCTCTTCCGTGCTCCCGTGCTCGGCTACATTATGCGCAAGCTCGCGCATATTCCTGTGGTTCGTGGTTCGGTGGATGCGCGTAAGTCCCTGATTACTGCCCGTAAGATTGTTGAGGCTGGCGGTGCCGTCGTGATTTTCCCGGAGGGCACCACCACCCACGATCCGCAGCTGTGGCCCATGCAGGCGCGTACCGGAGCGGCTCGTCTGGCTCTTGCGACTGGTGCACCCGTCTACCCGGTGGCGCACTGGGGTGACGAGCAGATTCTCGGTTATGTGGATGAGGCTGGCGAGGACGGCCGCATCAAGGAGAAGCGTAAGATTTCGCTGTTCCCGCGCAAGACCGTTCGCGTGAAGGTTGGTAAGGCGCTGGATATTGCCTCCCTCGTTGAGGACGCCAGCCCCGAGGCTAAGCACACCCGCACCGAACTGGGCGTGGTCACCGACGCCATGCTGGACGCTATTACCGCCGAGCTGGAGAAGATCCGCGGCGAGAAGGCTCCTGAAGGTCGTTGGAACCCCCGCACGAAGCGTCGTGAAGCCCCCGGCACCCCTTCGGGGCCGGTCGGTGGCGCGCTCGGCGAACCGGACGAAAAGTAGCATCCCAGCTGGGAAAATCGTAGAGGCCCTGACAGAAGCCGCGGCTATTTGCTGAGGCGCCTGTCAGGGACTCGCACAATAAGCTCGCAAGGAAGAGAGGCAGGTGTTTTCGTGACCTTCTTTGGACGCACCCCCGCAGCAAGCCCTGAATTTACCCCTCCGGCAACCGTACAGTCTATTGCGGTGCTCGGCGCCGGTAGCTGGGGCACCGCTTTCGCTAAGATCGCGGCGGACGCTGCCCGCGAGCGCGGCGATAACACCCGCGTGACCCTCATCGGTCGTGATGAGCAGGTGATGGCTGAGTGTGAGCGCACCCGCGAGAACGCCCGCTATTTTCCGGGAATGAAGCTACCGGATAACATGCACTTCACGGCGGATGCCCCCGCGGCGCTTGCCGGCGCCGATATTGTGGTTCTTGCCTTGCCCGCGCAGGTTCTGCGTTCGCAGTTGCAGAGCTTCGCCCGCTATATTGAGCCGAACGCCATGCTGGTTTCTTTGGCGAAGGGCCTGGAGACCGGCACGGGTCAGCGCATGTCGCAGGTCATTACCGAGGAGCTGGAAGAATCTATGGCTCTGCGTGGTGCTGATCTGCGCGCGATCGGCCATATTCCGCACCGCGTGTGCGTGCTTTCGGGCCCGAACCTGGCGAAGGAAATCATGGGGGAGGAGCCTACCGCCTCCGTGGTTGCGGCTCGTACCCTGCCGGTGGCTGAGGCTGTTGCTCACGCGATTGCGTGCGCGTACTTCCGCCCGTACACCAACACGGATGTGGTTGGTACTGAAATTGGTGGCCTGGTGAAGAACGTGATTGCCCTTTGCGTGGGTATTTGCGAAGGCCGCAATTATGGCGATAACTCGAAGGCGTCCATTATGACGCGCGGTCTGGCGGAGATTACCCGCCTGGCGGTGGCGTTGGGCGGTGAGGCTGCGACGATGAGCGGTCTTGCCGGTATGGGCGACTTGATTGCGACCTGCTCTTCGCCGCTGTCTCGTAACCACACGGCGGGCCGCCTGCTGGCTCAGGGCGTTACCCCTGACCGCCTGCACGAGCATATGAGCCAGACGGCTGAGTCGATTAAGTCGGCACCGGTGGTGGCTGAGCTGGCTCGTCGTCACGGCGTGGAGATGCCCATTGTTGAGGCTGTGGTGGCTGTGCTTTCGGGCCGTATTGGCATTGAGGAGTTGGCGCCTCAGCTGCTGGGTCGCCGCCTCAAGCATGAGGGCCACTAGGTTTTGAAGCTTTCTGGTGTGCTGGCACCCCTTGAATCGGGTTGTGTGCCAGGACATACTAGAAGAAGATTGAATGTAAACATCCAAGGACGGATACCGTTGCGGAAAACCGGTGCGTGAGAAACGCATCAGTGACCGCGACGGTATTCGTGCGTTAGGATTATTGACGCATTGCCGTTCCACCTTCCGGACCTGAGGTTGGGGAACATTGACTAGGAGAAATATATGACCGAGAAGAAGACCGTCGCCCTGCTGTGCGGTGGCCGCTCCTCCGAGCACCCGATTTCGCTCATTACCGCTGCCGGCGTTCTGGGCGCTATTGACCGCACCGCCTACGACGTCATCACTATCGGTATTACCCGTGACGGCCGCTGGTACCTGACCGATGAGCAGCAGCTCGCTGAGCTGACCGCTGGCACTCGCGGTACCGCAGAGTTCCCCGAGGGTACCCAGCAGGTGTTCCTGCCGATGGGCGCCGGCGATTCCCGCCTGACCCTGGTGGATGCTGAGGGTAACGTTACCCGCACCGCACCGGTAGACGTTGTGTTCCCGCTGCTGCACGGCCCCTTCGGTGAGGACGGCACCGTGCAGGGTCTGCTGGAAATGGCTGACCTGCACTATGTGGGTTGCGGTGTGACCGCATCCGCTGTGGGTATGGACAAGCACTTTATGAAGGTTGCTTTCGAGTCCGCTGGCCTGGAGGTCGGCCCCTACGAGGTTGTTACCAACCGTCAGTGGGAGCACGAGGACCGCGAGCAGATTCTGGAGCGCGTGCTGAAGCTGGGCTTCCCCATGTTCGTGAAGCCGACCCGCGCAGGTTCTTCCTTCGGTATTACCAAGGTGGATTCGGTGGAGGAGCTCGTGCCCGCGATTGAAGAGGCACGCCGCCACGACCCGAAGATCATTATTGAGGCGGGTATTGTGGGCCGCGAAATCGAGTGCGCTGTGCTCGATGGCCACCACGGCGAGATGCCCCGCGCATCCTACCCCGGTGAGATTGAGGTTGTGGATCAGGACCACGGCTTCTACGACTTTGAGGCGAAGTATGTTTCTGAGTCTTCCGCTGTGACCGTGTGCCCGGCGAACCTGCCGCAGGATGTGCAGGAGCGCCTGCGTGAGCTGGCTGTGAAGGCATTCCTGGCGCTGGATGGTGAGGGTCTGTCTCGTGCGGACTTCTTCTACACCGAGGATGGCCGCCTGGTCATCAACGAGGTGAATACCATGCCCGGCTTCACCCCGATTTCGATGTACAAGACCATGTGGGAGAACACCGGTATCTCTTACACTGATCTGATTAGCGAGCTACTGACCCTGGCGATGGAACGCCCCCTGGGTCTGCGCTAGTTCTTGAGGTAGCGCTAGTTCTGAAACTGCGCTAGTTCTTGGGCATGCTGTCGTTTTGACTGCGCTCAGTTATTGAATACGTAACGGCGGGGGAGTAGCCCCTGTTGTAAGGCGCCTCGGTGCGGATTCTTGAGGGATTCGCGCCGGGGCGCTTTTTGCGCGGTGGGCAAGTTAATGCCTTTGTGGGAAGGGTAATTGGTACGTATTGAGCTCCAAAAGCTTATGAGAATCGCTCGTTTTTCACTCATGAGAAAAATCACTTATATTCGCCCCGAAGTCGCTTGGATGGTGGAGTGCAAGTTTTAAAGTGGTACTGATAAGGCAAAACGTAATTCTGCTCACAAGTGCATGAAATGATGCTTCTAGGTAATGAAAAGATGTTGTTGATGGTCGTTGCACATCTTGAAGCTCAAAGATTGGTATGAAAGCGCTAAAATGAGTAATGAAGAAAAAGCCGATTCGGTAGAATAGATGAAGGTATATCCAATCTGCCCTAGCGATTGGGTATCTATTCACTCACAACGTATCAGAAAGTCAAGGACAACCTTTGGGAAAACGAAACCGTAAGGTGGTCTCTGCGAGTCTGGCGACAGCACTGGTTGCTTCCGGAAGCCCCTACGTAGCCTCATTTGCTCAAGATGTGCAGGAGGCTGCGTCTCAGGTTCCGCTCAACCCTGTCGGCACCGCAAGCCTAACCCTGGACCCCACCGCAAACGCGGCATCTTCCTCTCAGACGGCAGTACCCACGCTCGCAACCGTGAGCGCATGGCCCACCGCTCAGGGGGACAATAAGACTGACAAAGCGCAGGCAGAGCCCACCGCTCAGCCTAGCGCTTCTTCGAGCGCTCAGCCCACTGCTAGTGCTGAGCCTTCCGCAAGTGCTACGCCCAGCCCGGATGCGACTCCTACCCCGAACGCTACCGCGCAGCCTACTGTCGAGCCCACCGCTTCAGCTAGTGCGACTGCAAGCCCGAGTGCTACGGCGAGTCCTAGCGTAGAGCCCTCTAAGGATGCGACCGCTGAACCTACCGCTACGCCGACCGTAGCTCCTAGCGCAAGTGCCGAACCGAGTGTTGCTCCTACCGCAACTCCGACGGTTGAGCCGACTGTAGCTCCGACTGCGGAGCCTACGGTCCAGCCGACGGCAGAACCTACTGTTGCTCCCACTCCGGAACCGACCGTTGCGCCTACTGTGGAGCCCACCGCGGAACCCACCAAGGATGCAACTCCTGAGCCTACTCAGGATCCGACCCCTGAGCCTACGGTAGAGCCCACCCCTGAACCTACTCCCGAGCCGACGAAGGATGTAACTCCCGAGCCGAACCCGGACCCTACTCCTGAACCGAATCCGGAGCCCGCTCCTGAACCGACCAAGGACGTAACTCCCGAACCGATCCCGGAGCCGACTGAGGCGCCCACCCAGGATCCTTCTCAGGTTCCGGTCGTCCCGGCCCCGGTTCAGGATCCGACTCAGGAGCCCTCCAAGGAAGCTAAGCAGGAGCCGACTAACGAGCCGACCAAGGACGCGGTTATCCCCGTGATTCCGGTAGCTCCCGTAGCTCCGGTAGAGGATAACAAGGACAGCTCGGACTCCAAATCGGTTACCCCGATCGAGACCGAACCTGTTGCTCCGATTCCTCCGGCGAACAACCCGGTGACCGTCCCCGGCAATCGTCAGGAAGTCTCTGGGGAAGATGTCATCATCTCCATTGAGCTTCCGCGACCGGGCAACTCCTCTGAATCCTCAAGTTCCTCTTCGGGATCTTCGAGCTCTTCACCGAGCAAGGCACCGAGCGACAGGCTTGATGGCGAGGATGACGATCCGTTGCGTTCCGGCGGTACCACCCTTGGACGAATTGCAGCCAATAACGGCTCGAATGACTCCATCCCGGGTGCGGCAGACTGGGTTGCTGGATACCTCTCGCGCAATAAGACCGACGAGGACCACTCCCGCGAGGTAAGCCCCTCGAGCTCCTCAAGCTCGGTATCCGCTTCGAAATCGCCTAGCTCCTCCACCTCGGCTAGCGCCAGCCGCTCCGCAAAGAGCGTGGCAAAGGCTGACGGCGCGAACGCCGCCCAGGAGCAGGCTGTGAAGAATGCGGACGCGGACGATTCCGGACTTTCCGGCATTGCACCGCTGATCCTCTTCTCACTCATCGGTCTGGTGCTGATTGCTCTTGCAATCCGCTACTTCAGCCGCGGAGCATAAGGCGAACATAACGCGTAAGAATACGCGATAATAGAGGATGTGAATCCTCAGACTTTTAGCGAAACGCGGGACAACCCCATGCGAGAGACTCCTCTCTCGCAGCTGGGCGAGTCCCGCGTTCTGCGCGCTTTCATGCCGATTATCAACGCCCATAACGAGAAGGTTGCCGCTGCAGCACGCCAGGCGGGGCGCATCGAACCCCTCGAGGTGGGTCCCGGTGACGACTGTGCCGTCCTCGCCGAGCCCGCGCCCGGTCAGCGTACCGTGGTCACCACCGACACTCTCGTTGAAGACCAGGACTTCATGAACCTGTGGCCCGGCGGTATCGCACGGGCGGGTGAAGACGGTGAGCTCATTCTGGAACCCGCCTGCAGTAGCGGCTACGATGTGGGGCGCAAAGCCGCGACCCAGAACCTTGCCGACGTTGCCGCCATGGGTGCGCGCCCGGTGAGCCTCTTCATCTCCTTGAGCCTGCCCGGTAGCACTCCTTACGGTTGGATTGACGGCTTCGCCCACGGCATTGTGGACGGAATCAACGCCTGCGGAGCCACCGAATGCGTGATTGGCGGCGGCGATATTGGCGACTCCACCGAAATGTCGGTGACCGTCACCGCCCTCGGCTACACGGATCGCGCCGTGTTGCGCTCCGGCGCGCGCCCCGGCGACACCATCGCCCTGGCGGGGCGTACCGCCTGGTCCGATGCCGGTCTGCGCCTGCTGCTCAACCCGCTCTCCCTGCCCGCCACGGCACTGCTGCGTGCCATCGCCGCAGGCCAGGAAGTCGAAGCGGCGCTGGATGCGGTGGGACAGGCGTGGGAAAAGAAGCATGTTGAGAAGCAAGCTGAAGGCTCTAGCGATCTTCCCGAGGGGCTCATCGAGCTTGTCCGCACCCTCACCCCCGAAGATGCCGCGCACATGATTGCGGTCTGCGAGCGCGCCGTCGAATCACAGCACCACCCGGTCAGCCCCATCCCCGCCGGTGAGATGGCACGCCAGCATCAGGCGAGCTCCATGCTGGACCTTTCCGACGGACTCGTGAAGGATGCTGGACGAGTTGCCGCCGCCTCCGGGGTGCAGATGCGCCTCGACCGTGCCGCCGTGGATGCGTTCGCCGAGCCGCTGCTACCGTTGGCGCGCCTGCTGCTGGCGATTGGTGAGCGCAACGAGGCGGGGGAGAGCCCCGCATCCCTGGCGCGCACCTTCGTGCTGGTTGGCGGAGAGGACCACGGCCTGCTGGCGACCTTCCCCGGTGAGGTACCCGAAGAGTTCGTGCCCCTGGGCACCTGCGTTGCGGACGCCCCGGAGCGCGGTCTGAGCGCCGAGCTCTACGGTGCCGAACGCCGCCACAATGCGGTGACCGGCGCGGCGGTCGTCATGGACGGCCGATCCCTGGACGGTATGGGCTGGGAACACTACGGGGCTTCTGCGTAGGAGATCCACCGAGTGCCGCGAGGTGTTTTCATCCCGCGGGATAGGTAGCGGACAATACCGTACATTTAACCGAAATTACCTAGAATAGAAGTACGAAATAGGCTGGATCCCGCCCGTGCCGCGGGCACCAAGAAATCAGTCGGGAACCAGCCACAAACTCAGCCGAGAACTAGTTGAGAAATCAGCCGAGAACCGCGCGAAACTGACGAAACTGACGAGGAGGGTAGCGTGAACGCAGAACAGAACCAGCGCACCGAAGAACGCGAGATTTACCGCCGCGCCTGCGTGCGCGCCTACCGCTTCGGCGTAGCGTGGTCCACCGCCGCCCGCACTACCATCGAACGCTACCGCGAGGCGCTCAACGAGCTCAACGGGTTCCCCGTGCCCGATAAGGACACCGGCTCCAATATCGCCCACACCCTGCTGACCCTGACCGAAGAGTTTGAGCGGGGCATGGAACAGGTTCTGCCCAGTGAAGTTCTTCCCAGCGAGGTTCTTCCCGCTGGCGAAATTCCCGGCGGGGAGGGCGCCTACATGCCCGAGGCGGCGGGCGCCTCCGAAGAAGAAACCCTCGCCCACCTGTGGATTCAGCTGGGCGGCATCTACGAGCACGCGATTATGCGCGCATCCCGCGTGGCGCGCGGCAACTCCGGTACTCTGCTCTGCGCTTGGGCTCTGGAGGCGGTGCGTAGTTACTGGTTCCTGCCCGGAAACCTCGCCCAGGAGCTCGGCGACGCAGGCGATGAGCTGCCGCTCGTGCGCTCCCTGGAGTCAGACTACGAGCGTGTGCTGGCTGGCGGTTCCCTGCCGAAGCACCGCGAAGTGAAGCTGGAGTACGCCCACGCGGAGGCTCGCGCGATGGCGTTCGCGGCTGAGCGTATTCGCGCCAGCGTGGGGGAGCAGATGGTGCCCTCCACGATGCTGTCGGTCATGGTGGAGCTCGCCCGCCTGGACGCACACTATGAAGCATCGCAGGACGCAGAAGCTGCTGACGAGGTGCTGAAAGAGCGTCGACGTGCGCTGATGCGTGCCGCCCTGGAACGTACCGCGCAGTTCCCGCCCTCACCCGAGCTTGCTGGTTTCGTGGATGCCGGCGCGCTCGGCTTCTACCTTGCCGTGGTGCACTCCAACCCGCGTTGGGAAGGGGCGACCCTGAACGAGGCGCAGGTGGAGTCCATGCTGCGTGCGCCCTCTGCCGGTGTGACTTCTGTAGCCGGTTCTGCGGCACGAGTGGGTTCTGAACAGGCGGGCTCTGAACCTGCCGAGCACGCAGAACACGCGGGGCAGAGCGGATGGGAGCTCATGGGCACGCTGACCTGCGAGCCTCTCGCCCTGGCGCAGCTGCGCCCCGAACTTGAAGCCATGGGCGACAGCCTGCTCATTACGCCCCTGGACATGGCGGCTGGACTCTGGGCGCTGCACGTGCACGTTCCCGACATCGACCCCGCCCGCGAGCTGATTATGGGCTACGGTCAGTGGTCGGATGAGCGTATTTCCTCCCTGGCGGATGGTCGTCACGCCGACCACGCGTGCGGTGCGGAGGGCGGCGCATGAGCCCCGCCCGACGTTCCGTGAACCCGCAGCAGGAAGCCCTGGACTTGGGGCTTCCCGAGCCTGTTCCGGTCAAAACTAAGCCGACAAATAAGCCCGCGAAAGCTGAGGCAGCGCAGGGTGAGCCCGTAGACCCAACGGCTGTGGAGCCTACCCGCGCCGGTTCTGCGACCCGAGCTGGTTCTGCGACCCGTGCTGATTCTGCGACCCGAGCCCAGCCGCGGAAAAAGGATGCGCCGCTACTGAGCGATGAGCAGCTCCGCACCACCGCCGAGCTGACCGTGCGTGATCTTGCCGCCTACGCCCGAGGTGAGGTGAGCCGCACCGAGCTGAGCGAACGCGCGGCACAGCGCGCCAGCGCACCCTACCGTAAGGCGCTCAAGACGCTCAAACATTCGCTGGGCCCCGCCGCGCACACCATGACCGACGACGCTATCTACGAGCTGGTCGATATTGCGTTGGCGGCGCGGCAGGCAACTCAGCCGGAAGCACATCAGCCGGAATCACATCTGCCGGGGGAACCTGCACGGAAAGCACTCGCCCGGACGAAACCGGCTCAGAAGGAACCTGTTCAGAAGGAACCGAGCCCGCAGGAGAGCGAAATTGCCGCGCGGGCTACTTCGGCGCGCCCGCAAAAGGTAAGGAAGGCAAGCGAAGAGGGCGAGCAGAAGCCCGCGCTGAAGAAGAACGCGCCAAAGAAGATCGAGCCCGAGACAGAAGCTGAAAAGTCCGCGACCAAGAAGGCCGTAGCGAAGAAGACCGCTCCCGCAGAGAAAGCGCCTGCCGCTCAACCCGCTACCGCCGAGAAGACTCCGGCAAAGCTGAAAACCACTGCGCAGAAAAACCCAGCACAGAAGAGCCCTGCGAAGAAAGCGTCCGCGAAGAAGACAGCTACTAAGCAAGCTACTACTCAGAAAGCTGCGGCTGAGAAGCCCGTATCAGCCGCCGCGGAGGCTAAGAGCCGTGCCCTGGCGCGTTACGCCTCCGAAGACCGCATCGAAAATGCGCCGCTCAAAAAGTACCTGCCAGCGCCCAGCGCCAAGGCAATCGCTACGCACCTGGACCTGCACACCGTCGGGGAGATGCTCGAATACTTCCCGCGCAAATACCTGCCGCGCGGTGAGCTCAGCTCCTTCGCCGAACTCGTTGAAGGCCAGGACGTCACCATCATTGCCCGCGTGGTGCACGTGAGCACCCGAACCATGGCGGCACGCCGCGGCAAAATCACGGAAGTGACCATCACCGACCGGCTTTCCGACGCCACCGGGCAGGACGCACCCGCAGGTTTTGGTGGCCCTGTATCCGTGGTGCCCGGGCGCGCTAACCGCCCCGGCACATCTGGCACATCTAGCGTATCCGGCGTGCCCGCGCAGAACTGGCAGGCGACCGGGATGCACAACCCGCGCATCAACGCGCTCGCTAACTCCAGGCAGAACCCAGCTGCCCAGAACCCTGTGCAGGGCAGGGGCGCGCAGCCCGCCTCCTACAGCGGCTACGCAGATAGCTACGGCCAAGATTCGTTTGCGCAGGATAGTTTTGCGCAGGATAGTTTCGCGCAGGGAGGCCTCTTTGGCGTGCCCGCACCCAGCATGACGAACCCCGGTGCGCTCATCGGCTCGCAGATGAAGCTTTCCTTCTTCAACGCCTGGACCGCCGCCCGCGAAATCCGCGAGGGTGAAACCATGATGTTCTCCGGCAGGGTCGGCATCTACCGCGGCGAATACACCCTCACCAACCCGCACTACGCCCTGCTCTCGAAGGACGCCTCCGGCGCGGACGTTACCGACGCCGCCACCGCCCCCGTGCCCGTCTACCGCGCCCCCGTGAAGCTGCCCACCGACCGCATTAGTGGCTACATGGCGCAGCTGCTCGAAAAGGTGCCGCTCAAAGAACTTGAAGACCCGGTACCCTACACGATTCGTCGCGCCCGTAAGGTGCCCTCGCTGGAGTGGACGTACCGCGCCCTGCACACCCCCGACTCGGAGGACACCTGGCGTGCCGCGCAGGCGCAGATGCGTTACCGCGAGGCATTCGTGCTGCAGAGCGCGCTCGCCCGCCTGCATTCAGTGCGTGCCGCGCACCTGACTCAGTCGCGCCCCGCCGTGGAGGGCGGCCTCGCCGATCGACTGCTTCAGGTTCTGCCCTACGAGCTGACCGAGGGGCAGCAGAAGGTGGGCGCTGAGATTGCCGCGGATTTGTCGAGTGAATCGCCCATGAACCGCCTGCTGCAAGGTGACGTGGGTTCCGGTAAGACCGTGGTGGCTCTGCGCGCCATGCTGCAGGTTGCTGATGCGGGCGGCCAGTCCGCGATGCTCGCCCCGACCGAGGTGCTCGCCGAGCAGCATTTGCGTTCGGTGCTGGACATCCTGGGGGATATGGCGGCGCCCGAAGACTCTGATGCTGACGATTCAGCCGCCGGTTCTGCCGAGGGAATCCCTACGGGGAGCGGGGAGGAACCCCGCCGTGTGCGTGTGCGCCTGCTGACCGCCTCCATGGGCACCCGCGCCAAGCGCAAGGTACTGCAGGAACTCGCCGACGGCACCGCCCAGATTGTGATTGGCACCCACGCCCTGCTTTCCGATGAGGTGAGCTTCCACGATTTGGGTCTGGTCGTCGTGGACGAGCAGCACCGCTTCGGCGTGGAGCAGCGCGACAGCCTGCGCGGCACTGACGGCGCCCTGCCGCACCGCCTGGTCATGACCGCAACGCCCATTCCGCGTACCGTCGCCATGACCGTGTTCGGTGACCTGGACGTATCCGTGCTCGACACCCTGCCCGCGGGCCGCCAGAAAATCTCGACCCACGTGGTGCCCCTTGCCGAGAAGCCCGCCTGGGCGTCCCGGCTGTGGAGGCGCGCCCGCGAAGAAATCGACGCGGGTCACCAGGTGTATGTTGTCGTCCCCAAAATCGGGGAGGATGGCGACAGCTTGGAGGAGGGTGCCGCGTTCTTTGGCGCATCCAGCCTCAACAGTGCAGGAACTGGCGTGGGCGCGGGCAACTCTGCTCAGGGCTATTTCGGTCAGGGCGGTAGCGCGAGTAGTGACGGCAAGGTTCAGCTGACCTCGGTCGCCTCAATGTACTCCTACCTGAGCGCTGAGGATGCCCTCGTCGGCGTGCGTATCGGCACCCTGCACGGCCGCATGGACCCGGCGGAGAAGACCGCCGTCATGACTGCTTTCGAGCGCGGTGAGATTGACCTGCTCATCAGCACCACCGTCATTGAGGTGGGCGTGAACGTCCCGAACGCCACGCTCATGATCATCATGGACGCCGACCGCTTCGGCATCTCGGGCCTGCACCAGCTGCGCGGTCGTGTGGGCCGCGGCGGCTACGCGGGCACCTGCCTGCTCGTCACCCGCCAGGAGGAGGGCGGCGTGTCCCGCGAGCGCCTGGATGCGATTGCCTCCACCACGGACGGCTTCGAGCTTTCCCGCATCGACCTGGCGCAGCGCCGTGAGGGTGATATTCTGGGTGCTGCACAATCGGGCTCGAAGAGCACCCTGCGGTTCTTGCGGGCGCTCGCCGATGCCGACATTATTGAGCGTGCCCGTGAGGATGCCCGCTCGGTAGTGGAGAAGGACCCGACGCTGGCTAAGCATCCGTCGTTGGCGCGTACGATTGACCGCGCCCTGGATGCTGACCGTGAGGCGTTCCTCGGCAGGGGATAAGTACCCGGCAGGGGTGAGTGCACTGCCTGCCTTGCTCACCAGCCCGCCCCGCCCATCGCTTACCAAAACCGCAGCTACCTAGCTGTTAACTACTTCAGAGGAGAGACCTATGAGCCGTATTATTTCCGGTGCCGCCGGAGGCGTTCGCCTTGCCTCGGTTCCGGGGGATAATACTCGCCCCACCACCGACCGGGTGAAGGAATCCCTCTTCTCCAAGCTGGAGAGCTACGACATTATTCGTGGCGCCCGCGTGCTGGATGCCTTTGGCGGCTCGGGCGCGCTGGGCTGCGAAGCGCTCTCTCGCGGTGCCGCCTCCGTGACTCTGCTGGACACGTACCCGAAGGCTGTTGCGGTGATTCGCAAGAACGTTGCCGCGGTGGAGAAGGCAATGGGCCGCACCGGTTCTTCTGGCGCTACCGGTTCTGCCGCGCGCGTGCAGCAGTCTCAGGCGCTGACCTACGTGAAGTCCGCCTCCGGCCCGTGGGATCTGGTGTTTGTTGACCCGCCCTACGCCATGCCGAACGAGCAGGTCAGTGAGCTGCTGGAGGCGCTCACCCCCAAGCTCGCCGAGGGTGCCGTGGTCGTGGTGGAGCGTTCTTCGCGCGACCCGGAGCCGGTGTGGGGCGAGGGGCTGTACTGTTTTTCGACCCGTCAGCATGGCGAGACGGTGCTCTACTATGTGGAGCCTGACGAGGTGGAGGAGCAGGCGGGAGACGAGTTCGACAACGAATCTGGCGAGGACGCTGAAGAGCTCGCCGCCTAAAATCGCTGCCTAAGATTGCCGCCGCATCTCACCGCCCGATCTTTCCGCCTCAGCCTGCGCTCGCGTATCACCCGCGAGCTCGACCCCTCTAATCCGCCCGCATCTACTCATTCCAACGTCTGATATTTACTTCGTGAAGGGACTGCCATGATTGCCCTCTGCCCCGGATCTTTTGACCCCGTGCACCACGGCCACCTGGAAATCATTGCCCGCGCCGCTCAGCTCTTTGACGAGGTGATTGTGGGCGTGGCGCACAATAGCGCCAAGAAGTACCGTTTCTCCCTGGAGGAGCGCGTGCAGCTGGTGCGTGAGTCTCTGCAGGAGCTCGGCATTGAGGGTGTGAGCGTGGAACCGATTCCGCCGGGCGTGCTGCTTGCCGAGTACGCGGCGGAGCGTGGCGCGAAGGTGCTGGTGAAGGGTCTGCGTTCGGCGACGGACTACAGTTATGAGGCTCCGATGGCGAGCATGAACCGCCACCTGGCGAAGGTTGAGACGGTGTTCTTGGCGGGTGAGGACCGCTACGGTGCGGTGTCGTCCACGATTATTCGTGAGGTGGCGTCGCTGGGTGGTGACGTGACTCCCTTCGTGCCGGAGGCGGTCGCCCGCGCGCTGAAAAACGCCTAGAAAAACCCCTAGAAAAACGCCTCATCAACCCGGGCGCGCACCACCGGGTGCGCACCCATCCGACACGCCCACTGCACAGCAAACTGTGCCGCCGACCGGGCAATTAAGTCCCCCAGCAGTAGCCCCGACCGGCCGATTAAGCGCCGCGCGGCGCCTCCTTAAGGGGATATTTAAGAGGTGAGCGCCACTTAAAGAGATTTAAAAGGCGCTTAATCTTGATTAACGGTGCGAATGACCCCTAAAATGGGACTTTGGTTTATACATTTCGTAAGGAGAAACGCCATTTCACGTGCAGACGCATCGCCGCTGGTGGTATCGGTCACTAACCTGATTCACCGCCCCGGCACCATGGAAACCCTCACCGAGGTCGTGCCCGCACCGGCAGACCTGGGTAACACGCTCATCGGCGTGGAAGAGGGTTCGGATATTGACCTCGATATTCGTATGGAGTCTGTTGTTGATGGTATCCTAGTAACCGGCTCCGTCGTTGTGGATGTACACGGCGAGTGTAGCCTCTGCTTGGATCCGATTGATTACGAGATGTCGGCCAATATTCAAGAGCTTTTCGTCTTTGAGAAGGCCCCGGCTGGCGGCCCCGAAGACGAAGTAGATGAGCAGTACGCCGTTGAGGATGATTCCATCGACCTTGAACCGGCTCTGCGGGACGCAGTAATCCTTCAACTGCCGTTCCAGCCTGTTTGTAGGGACACCTGCCAGGGTCTGTGCGCCGATTGCGGTGCGCGCCTGGAGGATGACCCCGGGCATCATCACGAGGTGTTGGATCCGCGCTGGTCGGCCCTACAGGGCCTGCTCGGTGCAGATACCGAAAACTAAATTGTTGTTACTAGAGATTGTGAGATAGCTGTGGCTGTTCCCAAGCGCAAGATGTCCCGCGCTAACACCCGCGCACGCCGTTCCCAGTGGAAGGCATCCGTGCCCCAGCTGGTTAAGACCGTTGAAAACGGTCGCGTGACCTACAGCCTGCCCCACCAGGCAAAGGTTGTAACCGACGCTGCAGGCAACGCCCTGTTCCTGGAGTACAAGGGCCGTAAGGTTGCAGACGCCTAAGAAGCGGTGAATCCTTATGACTGAATTTCCTAGTGTTGATACTAGGGAGTTGCGTAAACGTCTCGGAGTCGATATCGACGCCGAGACGTTTTTGCTATCCCTAACCCACCGCTCCTACGCCTTCGAGAACCCCGGAGTGGAGCATAATGAGCGCCTGGAGTTCCTGGGCGATTCGGTGCTTTCCCTGGCGATCGCTGAAGAAGTGTACCGACGCTACCCCGAGCTGCCCGAGGGTGAGCTCGTGAAGCTGCACCACGTGGTGGTGTCTACGGTGGCGTTGGCGAAGGTGGCACGCGACCTGGATCTGGGCAGGTACATCCTGCTCGGTAAGGGCGAGATCCACACCGGCGGCGCCGATAAGGACTCGATCCTTGCAGACACCATGGAAGCGATTTTTGGCCTGACCTACCTGCAGTGCGGTCGTGAGGCGGCTCGTGACCTGGTGCTGCGCCTGATTGCGCCGCTGCTCGATGATGAGAAGGTCCTGAACTCTGGACGCGACTGGAAGACCGAGCTGCTGAACCTCGCCACCGCCCGCGGCTGGGGAGACGTGCGCTACGAGGTCACCGGCGAGGGCCCCGATCACGCGCGCGTGTACACTGCGGTCGCTATTGTGGCGAACCAGCAGGCCGGTACCGGTGTGGGTCCGAGCAAGAAGGAGGCGGAGCGTCTTGCCGCTGAGCAGGCGTACCGCGTTCTGGTTTAGGCTCATTCAAGCATCCTGCAGGTCTGTTAGCTCTGCGGGCTCTTGATTCTGCAACCCCGCTGATTGGAGGGAATCATGCCCGAACTGCCCGAGGTGGAAACCGTTCGTGCGGGCATCGCCGACCATTCGTTGGGTCGGCCCGTGCGGGCGGTGCGCGTGGTCGATGCCCGTTCGCTGCGCAGGCACCTGCCTGGTCCCGCCCACTTTGAGGCGGCACTCACCGGCAGGACGCTGCGCGGTGCCTACCGCCGCGGCAAGTACCTGTGGCTGACCCTGAGCGAGGCGGACGGCACGCTTGCCGACGAGGCGCTCGTGGTGCATCTGGGCATGAGCGGTCAGCTGCTCGTGCGCGATGAGCCGGGCGAAGATTCCGGCAGTGACTCGGGCGGCGACTCGGGTAATGAATCTGAGGCTCGCGCGGCCTTTGATGAGCAGCCGCGGCACCTGCGCGTGGCGCTCGAACTAGGACCGGTGGGAGCTACCAGCGCTACGGGAGCCACCGGCGGCGCGGTAAGCGTCAACCGGGCAAGCACCGGGCAGCGGTTGCTCTTCGTGGATCAGCGCATCTTCGGCGGCATGTTCCTCAGCCCGCTCGTGCCGGATGTCCCCGCGGCGGTTGCGGGTGAAGTAGCCTCTGATGAAAGCGCCGTGCCCGAGCATTTTCTGGTAGCTGAGCACTTTCTCGTGCCGCAGGCGGTCAAGCACATTGCCCGCGACCCGCTGGACGAATTCTTCGACCCCGCAGCGGTGCGTCGCAAGTTTCTGCGCACCTCCAGCGGCATTAAGAAGGTGCTGCTGGACCAGTCGGTCATCTCCGGCGTGGGCAATATCTACGCCGACGAGGCGCTATGGCGTGCGCGGCTGCACTACGCGAAGCCCGCACGCGCCCTCAGCGCCGCGCAAACCCTCGAACTGCTGGAGGCGGTCACGCAGGTGCTGCGCGAGTCCCTGGCGGCGGGCGGCACAAGCTTCGATGCCCTGTACGTGAACGTGCTGGGGGAGTCTGGCTATTTTGAGCGCTCGCTGAACGCCTACGGTCGTGCCGGGGAACCCTGCCACCGTTGCGCGGAGGCGGGCCGCACCTCCCTGATCGTGCGCGAGCCGTTCCAGAACCGCTCATCCTACCGTTGCCCGCACTGCCAGCGGGCGCCGCGCTCTCGCTAGGTAAAAGCGCGGGCTAGGTAAAAGCTCCATAAAGCATCACGCTAGATAGACGCTCCGGCGCAAAAATGACGGCGTAGCTACGTTCCTCCCATACGGGGGATGTAGCTACGCCGTCATTCGTTGAAATCCCAGTTGTATAAACCGGGGGCGAGGGAGTCAACCCGAAAAGAAGCACCTAGCGGCTGTACCTGTCCCCGTAGAACAAGCCCAGACGCTCGTAGCCTTCTTCAATCGACACGGCGGGTTCCCACTGCAGAAGCTCACGGGTGCGGCGCTGATCAAACCAGTGTGCGGTCGACAGCTGCTCGGCGAGGAACTCCGTCATCGGCGGCTCATCACCGGCGGTCACGTTCTTTGGCAGACGCTCCCACACGCGCTCAATGACCTTACCTGCCAGAGCCGCAACCTTCGCCGGAACCGAGAAGCGCGGGGCGGGAACGCCCACCGCCTCACAGAAACCACCCAGTAGCTCAGCGATAGTGCGCGGCTGGCCGTTCGTCACCACCAGCGCCTTGCCCGCAAAAGCGTCGAGGCGCTGATAGCCACGCACCACGGCGTCCGCGGCGTTATCAATGTAGAGCGTGTCAATCAGGCCCGTACCGCCGGAGAGCAGCGGCAGACGGCCCGCGGCGGAACGCTCCAGAATGCGCTCGACCAGCTGGGTATCGCCCGGACCCCACATCAGGTGAGGACGCAACGCACCCACGCGCAAAACCCCGCTACCGGGCAGGGCAGTGCCGTTCGCCTCCAGAGCCAGAAGCTCAGCGGCAGCCTTCGAACGCGCATAGTTACCGCGCGCATGCTCCGGGGACGCCACGCCGGCACCGTCACCCACAATCGCCGCACCGGCATGAGCCACCGACGGCGACGAAATGTACAGGAACGAACCCACCGAATGGTTCAGCGCCGCCTGCAACAGGGTGCGGGTGCCCTCAATGTTGATGCGCTCATAGTCAGCCCACTCGCCGCTGACCGAAACCTTCGCCGCGGCATGCACCACGCCGTTCACGCCGGTCATCGCCAAATCAACAGCCTGCGCGTTCGTAATATCGCCGCGCACCTGCTCAAAACGGGGACGAATCGAATCCGGCAGAAGCGCCGCAATACCCGAATCACCACGCTGAAAAACGCGCACATCATAGCCGGCACGCAGCAACGCCAGAACGCTCTCACGACCCAGCAGGCCGCTCGCGCCGGTAAAGAGGATGCGCTCGCCAATACGCGGCGCGAAATCCGGCTCCTCAACCGGGCGCAGCGAACGTGGGGCGGGGTCGGTGTAGCGTGCCGCCAGCGGCTGCGCCGGCTTGCGGAACCGCGCCGTCGGGGAGGTCACCGCATGCGCAGTCGACAGGCGGTGTCCAGATAGGCGGGACGCAGACAAGCGGGGTGCGGGCTCGTGGGAAGAATGAGAGGACATCATACTCCTTAGACTTAGGGATCCGGCAGGTGCTTACGCCCCCGCAAGGACCTTCGACGCCCACTCACCCAGGGCGGGGCGGTCAATCTTCGAATTGTGGCGAATATCGGTCGGATGCTCGTGCACCACCAGCACCGCAGCAAGTTCCACGCCGGTATCCTCGGCAACCTTCTGACGCACCAGCTGCGAGAGCTCGAAGGGCGCCACACCCTCCGCAATAGGGAAGCGGCGAGCGCCGGGCACGCGATCGAGCAGAGCACGCTTGAGACCCGATGCCGACTGGCGCGCCTCCAAAGCGGCAGTATTTGCGGAAGCCTCAATGACCAGCACCGGGGCGGCGGTACCGGCAGGACCCACCGCCACCAGGGCGGCGCGGCGCACCTCGGGTAGGGACTCGGCGGACTGCTCAGCCGCAACCGGGGTCAGCACACCCTGCGAAGTCAGCAGCACGTGCGCGAGGCGACCCTCAACCCACAGGCGACCCGAAGCGTCCAGATGACCGACGTCACCGGTGTGATGCCAACCCGGAGTGCTAATGGACTGCTCCTCAGTCACCCACAGGGTGTCGTAGCGGTCCTTCACATGCGGTGCCGAGACCAGAATCTCACCGGTCACACCCGGCTCATGGGTCAGCTCATCCGCGACCGAACCGTCCTGCAGCAGAGGCGCAATAGCCACCGCCGCACCGTACACCGCGAAACCAACGCACACGCCGTCACGGGCGAACGGGTCAAGCACCTCACCGGCAGCATTCGGGGTGCCCTCAGCAATCGCCTGGCGAATCATCTCGAAAGACACATCGGTCACCGGCAGACCCTCGGTCATACCGTAGGGGGTGTGCAGGGAGGCGTTCGGCACCAGGGCGGAGAGCGCCTCCAGCAGCGGCACGGGAATCGGCGCGCCAGCACTCAGCACGGTCTGAACCTTAGCCAACGCCGCACGCTGCTCAGCGTTCAGCTCATCAGCGGTCGCCACCACATTCACCAGGGCGGCGGGGGACGCAAACACGACCGACGCATCAATAGCCGCCGCAGCCGAGGCCAAGGCGGAAGCCGTCAGAGTCTTCGGGCGGGTCACATCCATCGTCGGGGTCACGCTGGTAGCACCCAGCGCCGGGCCCAACAGCGCAAACGGCGCGAAGCCAGCCACCAGGCCGCTACCGGGCGCAAAACCGTACGTGTTCGCAATGGCGTCGCGCATACCCGCCAGCTGACGCTGCGTGTACACCACACCCTTAGCCGGGCCGGTCGAACCGGAGGTGTACAGCACCGCCGCATCAGCATCCGGCACGGGGGAGGGGAACTCCACCACGGTCGGGGTGGGCACCGGCGCACCCGGAGTACCGTCAGCGGCGGGCGCGGTAAACACCGAACCGGCAACGCCCAACAGCTTCTCCTGCACCGAACCCAGCGGCTCCACAGAAATACGCACACCCGGCCACAGCAGGGTACGGGCGGCACTGAGCGCGGCGGGAATACCCACCAGGAAGCTCGGGTTAGCGCCCTTCAACGCGCGAGTCAGACCCGGAATACCCAGACCGGTATCAGCCACCACAATGACAGCGCCCAGCTTCATGCAGGCGTAAATCAGGGTGGTCAGGCGGGCACCCGGAGGCACCATCAGGTTCACGCGGTCACCCGGACGCACACCCAGGGCGTGCAAGCGGGTCGCGGCGGCGTTGACCTGCTGGTTCAGCTCAGCCCAGGTCAGGGTCACAGAGACGGAGGTGCCGTCACCCTTGGGGTCCATGTCCACCACGGCGGTGGAGGCGTCATTGGCGCGTTCGGTGAGGGCTGCGAGCATGGGGCGGAACGCCGCGGGAACAGCGCCCCCAGCGCCCTCAGCGGTAGTCAGACCGTGGCGGCGCGCGCGGGCGGCACGATGCTCCGCCTCCGCATTACGCGCCGGAACCAGCATGCTGTCCTCCAGCGTGCCGAAAGTCTGCGCAAGCCACGAAATCATGGGGGAGGCAATATCGTAATCCTCAATGACCAGGTGCGAGGCCTTCTCGTAGCGGTGCACCTTCGCCTGCGGCATGCGCTCCATCAGGTCGAACAGGTAGCGGCGCTGGAACACCGGGTCCTTCGTACCCCACTGGAAGAACGCGGGCACGTCCAGGTCACGGATCTGCTCGGCAATACGCTGCATCGGCGTATAGGAAGGAATATCGGTGCCGGTCGGAATATCGCCCACAAAATTACGCACACCCTCACGCCACGCCGAATGAGCGTACGGCGCGCGATACGTACGGTAAATCGCCTCGTTCAGAGGGCTCGGGTACAGGCGCTTGGGCTGCTGACCCACCGGCTGCGGCAGGGCACCATCAAGCGCCCCGGCACCGGCAGAACCCGGCGCGGGCAGGCGGCCCTCATTCTGAGCCAAACCCAAGGTCACATCAATAAACGCGGTCGAATCGTGAGTACCCCACTCGTGCACACCCAACGCCAGGCGCAGGGCGGCAGGGATATTCTCAATGCCGTCATGGTAGACCGCGGTGTTCGTCAGCATCACGCCCGAAAGAATCTCACGATGCTCCAACGCCCAACCAAAGGACACCAGCCCACCCCAGTCATGGGCGAGAGTCACGAGCGGCTTATCGGTCTCATCCAGGCCGAGCGCCTTCGTGAAATCACCCAGGTCAGCGATACGGTCGGTCAGGGTGCGGCGCTCACCCTCCAAGTCCAGGTGGGTGCGCTCCGAATAACCCATATCAATCTGATCAACCGCAACCACACGCCACGGGGCGCGCTCATTCACGCCCGCATCCAGCACGGTACGCCACAGGTACGACCAGGTCGGGTTGCCGTGCACGCACAGGATCGTGCCAATCGGCTCCAAACCCTGCTCGACCAGCACCGGAAGGTTATCCAGGTAGTGCCAGCGGCGCGCGCCAGCCTGCTGCGCCCGCTGCTCAATGGGGGCGGTGGTGGGCACCTCCAGAAGGTGGGTGTAGCGCGGGTTCACGCCCGCCCATTCCTCCGGGTTATACGGGGGCTGAGCCTTAGGGAAGTTCAAATGGCGCATGCTGGGAATCCTTCCGGATTGAATCGGTGAATGTCTACCGCAAATAGCTAACGGGTTACCGGCTAAAGGTTGCTGGCTACCGGGTTACCACTGAATCTCAAGCAGGGCAGTGTTCAGGCCAGAGCCCACACCCATGCACAGAATACGGTCGCCCTCCTTATAGGTCGGCGCGTATTCGGCGAGAGTCATCGGCAGAGCCGCCGCAGCCACATTGCCCCACTTCGGGAAGGTCAAGGGGATGCGCTCACGCTCAATACCGACCGCCTCAATAATGGCGTTTGTGTGGGCGTTAGAAATCTGATGGGTTACGTAGGAGGTCATGTCGTTCCACTCCCAGCCGTCCTGATGCGCCTGCTCCCACGCCTGCGCCACCAGCTCCAGGCCGTGCTTGAGCAGGCCCTCGGCGTCAGTGTTCATGCCCTGATCCGCCTCGCCACCGATGCACAGGTTACGGTGCTCAGTGCCCGCGCGGGACACCGAACCGACGATGCGGTGACCCTCCGGGTGGCGGTCAGCGCGACCAATCACAGCCGCTGCCGCACCCGAACCGAGGGTCAGGGTCGCGAACTGAGCCAGCACATCCTCGCGGGTCGAATCGGGGTTGTTCAGGATGCGCACCGCGGTACGGTGCCACGGGGAGGGGTCCTCGCCAGCCACAATCAGGGCGTAGTCGATAGCGCCCGCATCAATCATGGTGGAGGCGACAGTCATCGCGTTCACGAAGCCCAGGCAGGCGTTCGTAATATCGAAGTTTAGGGCGTGACGCGGCAACTCTAGGCGGTCGTGCACACCCACCGAAACGGCGGGCTCAAAGTTATCGCGAGTCACCGAAGCGTTAATCAGCAGGCCAATCTGGGAGCGGTCAATACCCGCCTGTTCGATAGCCTTCTCGGCTGCGGCAACAACGCCGTCCTCGAAGGTCTGGCCCTCAGCCCAACCGCGGCGAGTGCTAATACCGGCTAGACGCTCCAGCAGACCCTTCGGCATGCGCAGACGCTTATAGGTTTGGGCCAGCTGCTCATCGAAGTAGTCGCTCGTGACGACCTCCGGAGGCAGCTCATGGGTAATAGACAGCAGAGCTGCGTTAGCGTGGCGAATGTCAGAGTTCGTGCCGACCTTATCGGCGGATGCATTCATCAATGGTGTGGCCCTTGAAAATAGAAGTCAGTGGGATACATAGAAAAACGCGGGGATGCGAACAGCGGCCCCGCAGAATTCGTGATGCTCATTCCAATCTACCGCACCGACCGGGCGAACCCGTATCCGTAGACCCAATATGAACGCGCCCGTTCACCCCGCGCGTAAGATGATGCAGAATGAGGAACTTTGAACCCCCTTCACCCCGTGCACGTTCACGCCGCCCGCCCGCCGCACCGCGTACACTAGAGGGATGCCGCCACGCACCACAGAACGTGCCCGGCACACACCAGTTCTTCTGCAGAAAGGCCCCTTGTGCACCTGATGTCGCTGACCCTGCGCGGGTTCAAGTCTTTCGCCTCCGCAACCACTTTTGAGTTCACCCCCGGCATTAACGCGGTGGTCGGCCCCAACGGCTCCGGCAAGTCCAATGTGCTGGATGCGCTCGCCTGGGTGATGGGCGAGCAGGGCGCTAAGAGCCTGCGCGGCGGCAGCATGAAGGACGTTATCTTCGCGGGCTCCGGCGAGGCTGGTTCGGGCGACGGAGCCCAGCGTGCGCCCCTGGGCCGCGCCAAAGTCACCCTGACTTTCGATAATTCTGACGGCACCCTCAGCATTCCCGCTGATCGGGTGCAGATTTCGCGCACCATGTTCCGCTCTGGTGGCAGCGAGTACGAGATTAACGGCTCCCCGGCGCGCCTTGCCGACATTCAGGACCTGCTCTCGGAGGCGGGTCTGGGCCAGCAGATGCACGTGCTCGTCGGCCAGGGTCAGCTGGATGCGGTCCTGCACGCCACCGCGCAGCAGCGTCGCGACATGATCGAGCAGGCGGCGGGCGTGGTCAAGTATCGCCGCCGCCAGGAGAAGACCAGCCGCAAGCTGGAGTCTGTGGCATCGAACGTTACCCGCCTGAGCGACCTGGTTGCCGAGCTGGATTCGCAGCTGCAACCGCTGAGCGAGCAGGCAGAATCCGCCGCGACTGCACGCCAGCTACAGGCGCGCATCCGCCAGCTGGAGGCGGTGCTTTTGGCTCGTCAGCTGGGTGTTCTGCAGGCTGAGCAGGCGCAGGCTCTCGCCTCCGAGGTGGAAGGTACCCGCCGCGCCGAAACCCTGAAAGAACAACTGGAGGCGGCACGTGCAGCGTCCGCGAAGCATCAGCAGGAGCAGAACCGCCTGAACGCTGAGGTCACCGCCTGCCAGAAGGCCGTGTCGACCCTGCGCGAGTCCGCCGCGCGCGTGCGCACCGTGCAGTCCATCGCCGCCGAGCGCGTGCGCACCTACCGCGTGGAACTGACCGAGGCGACCGCCGCCGCCCGCGCCGGATACGAACGCGCCCTGGAACTGCTGGAAGAACGCCGCGAAGAGGCAGAGCGCGCCGTGGAAAGCTACGCCAGCTTTGAGGAACGCTACGATGCGGCGCTGAAGAACCTTGAGAAGGCGGCGTCCGAGGTGGCGCAGACTGAGCGCGCCTCGGGCGAGGCGGCGCGGTCTCGTGCCCGCGCGCAGGCCCAGCTGGATGCCGCCCGCGCCGCTGCAGTGGAGGCGACCCGCGCCTACGCGGCGGCGGCTGAGCGTGCCGCAACCCTGCGTGAGGCGCTGGGCCAGAGCCTGGGCGAGGCACCCGCCGAGCCCGGTGCTGAATCTGCCGAGGCGGTGTTCGACCCCGAAACCGGCGAGCTCATGGATTCTTCGAACGAAGGCGTGAGCCTACTGCGCGTGCTGGATGCCGTGCAGATTGACCCCGAGTATGCCCGCGCGGCGTCTGCGGCGCTGACATCGCTCGCGACCGCGGCGTTGAGCGTGCCGGTTGAGGACGCCGAGGTGTCGCAGCTGCGTGGTGACAAAGGTAGTGACATGCGTGGTGATGCCGGCGAATCTGCCGCGGACATGCCCGAATCTGCACTGCCTGAAACCGCCCTGCCCGAATCCTGCGCCACCGAGCTGCGTGAGCTGGGTATTCGCCCCGCAACCGAGATGATTGAGCCGCTCAGCGAGGATGCCGCCGCGCTCGCCGGCATCGACGAGCACTCCCTGGCACGCGTCACCGCGGCGCTGGGTGAGCGTCTGGCGGGCGTGCTGTTCGCGCCGGATGCCGCCTCCGCAGAGCAAGCCCTGCACCTGCTTGTCGAGAATGAAGGCGCAGGTCAGCGCACTATCTGGCGTATTTTTGACCCCGCGGGCACCGAGCACACCCGCTACAGCCTGCTCTACCCGGCTGAGGGTGCCAGCCCCCTGGAACTTGCCGCAGCCTACCGCGCCGCATCCCAGGTCGTGACCCGCACCCGAGCCGAACTGGACGAAGCCGAACACGCCGTTCAGCAGGCTCAGGCCGCGGCAGAGGCGGCGGTCGAAGCCGAACGCGAGGCTGCGAAGGCGGCGGGTGTGGCGAGCGCCGAGCATGCCCGCGCCCGCGCCCAAGCGGAGTCCCTGGAGGCATCCGCGCAGAACATCCAGGCTGAGCGCGCCCGCCTGAACGAGCGCCTCACCGCCGCGGAGGAATCCGTGGCGCAGGCGCGCACCGCCTACGAGTCGGCGCGCATCCGTGAGGATTCCTACCTGGCGGGCACGGGGGAGCAGGCACCGGCGGCAAAGATTGAGCGCCGCGCCCAGCGCCTGGGTGAGGTTCTTGCCGAGCAGGTGAGCGAGCGCGAGCAGCAGCTGCACGAGCTGAGCGATGCCCTGAAGAACGCCCAGGAGGGCCTGACCAGCACGAACGATGAGGTGCAGGACCTGCAGGCGGCGCACGCTGCGGCACTGACCCTGCTGGCGCGCACCCAGACGGAGGCGGCGCGCGTGCAGGAGCGCGTGCAGGCGCTGGCTGAGCGCGCCCGCCTGGTGACCGGTTTGACCCTGGAGCAGCTGGAGGAGGAGTACTCCGAGCAGCTGCCGGTTGATGTGCCCGCGGACGGGGCTTCCGAAAACACTGCCACCGAGAATGCGGCATCCGAAAACTCCGCGCCAGAAAACGCCCCCGAACCGGCATCCGAGACCGCCGAAGCCTCCACCGAGAGCGTCCGCGCTCGCCTCAAGGCAACCCGCGCCGAACTGGATGCGCTGGGCGCCATTAACCCGCTGGCGCTGGAGGAGTACGAGGCGCTGTCCGAACGCCACGCCTACCTGAACCAGCAGATTGAGGATTTGAAGGCGACCCGCCGCGACCTGAACACGGTCATGGACGAGGTCAGCAGCCACATTGCGGAGGTGTTCACCGCCGCGATGGAGGACATTAACACCCACTACCGCCGCATCTTTGAGACCCTGTTCCCGGGAGGCGAGGGCCACCTTGAGCTGGACGACCCGTCCGATCCGCTGAATTCGGGTGTGGAGATTCACGCACGCCCGGCGGGTAAGAAGGTTAAGCGCCTGTCGCTGCTTTCCGGAGGTGAGCGTTCGCTCGCTTCGCTGGCGCTGTTGATTGCGATTTATATGTCTCGCCCGTCGCCGTTCTACGCCCTCGATGAGGTTGAGGCGGCGCTGGATGACCGCAACCTCTCGCGCCTGCTGCAGGTAATTGGTGAGTTGGGGGAGCGTTCGCAGCTGATTGTGGTGACGCATCAGAAGCGCACGATGCAGATTGCGGAGACCTTGTACGGGGTGTCGATGCGCGGTGGCGTGTCGACGGTGCTTTCTCAGCAGATGGAGGAGTTGCGCGAGCTGCTGTAGCCCGCCGCGTGCCCACCCCGGCGAACGTCACATGTCCTAGGGGTGGTCATGTGCACTCCGGGGTACAGGTCACCGCCTGCGCCCGGGTACTATAGGGGGATATGTGCGAACACCGCCCACCTATTCGCGGTTGGCGTGGTGTTTCGCTGTGATCAGGCCTGATGCCCCGCCTACCCGCGGTGCGCATCCGGCGGCAACCATCCAGGGAAGGAATAGTGATGAGCGAGAACCTGGCAGATGCTTTCCTCAACGGCGAGTCGTTGAAGAATGCCCCCGGCCCCTATTTTGGTGAGTACGGCGGGCGGTGGATGCCCGAGTCGCTGATTGCCGCCATGGATGAGCTGGAGGCAACCTTCAACGAGGCGAAGAACGATCCCGAGTTCATTGCTGAGTTCCAGCGTCTTTCTGCTGAGTATTCGAACCGTCCGTCGCTGCTGACTGAGGTTCCGAAGTTCTCTGAGCATGCTGGTGCGCGTGTGTTCCTTAAGCGTGAGGACCTGAACCACACGGGTAGCCACAAGATTAATAACGTGATTGGTCAGGCTCTGCTGGCTAAGCGTATGGGTAAGACCCGTCTGATTGCTGAGACCGGTGCGGGTCAGCACGGTGTTGCAACTGCGACCGCGGCTGCGCTCTTCGGTATGGAGTGCGTGGTCTACATGGGTGAGGAAGACACTGAGCGTCAGTCGCTGAACGTGGCTCGTATGCAGCTGCTAGGCGCGAAGGTGATTGCGGTTCAGAACGGTTCCCGCACCCTCAAGGACGCCATTAATGAGGCGCTGCGCGACTGGGTTGCGAACGTTGAGAACACCCACTACCTGCTGGGTACCGCAGCGGGTGCGCACCCGTTCCCGGCGATGGTGCGTTTCTTCCACGACGCTATCGGTGAGGAGGCGCGCGAGCAGATTCTTGCTGAGACCGGCCGCCTGCCCGATGGTATTGCTGCCTGCGTGGGTGGCGGTTCGAACGCGATTGGTCTGTTCCACGCGTTCTTGGACGATTCGTCGGTTGAGATTTACGGTTTTGAGGCTGGCGGCGACGGCGTGGAGACCGGCCGTCACGCGGCAACCATTACTTTGGGCCGCCCGGGCATGCTGCACGGCGCGATGACCTACCTGATGCAGGATGAGGATGGCCAGACCATTGAGTCCCATTCGATTTCTGCTGGTCTGGATTACCCGGGTGTGGGTCCTGAGCACTCGTACCTGTCCGATATTGGTCGCGTGACCTACGAACCGGTGACTGATACCGAGGCGATGGACGCTCTGCGTCTGCTCTGCCGCACCGAGGGTATTATTCCGGCGATTGAGTCCTCGCACGCTCTGGCGGGCGCGTTGCGCGTGTGCCAGCGTTGGGCTGCTGAGGATCCGGAGGCGGCACGCGAGAAGACCATGATTGTCTGCCTGTCCGGTCGTGGCGATAAGGACATGGAGACCGCGCTGAAGTGGTTCGGTCTGGGTAAGGCGATTCCGTCCTCGACCCTGATGACCGGTAATAAGGAAGCTGCCGCATCCGCTGCACAGAACGCACAGGCTGAAAGTGAGGCTAAGTAATGAGCTACCAGGACGCTATTTCTCAGTCGGCACCTTTTACGGTGCTGGATGGTTCTTTCCCCGCTCCGAACGCGCAGTCGCCTCTGGCGGCTCGTCTGGCTGAGTGCGAGAAGCAGGGCCGTGCGGCGCTGATCGGCTACCTGCCGGTGGGCTTCCCGACCCTGGACGAGTCGATTGACGCGGCGATTGCTCTGGGCAATAACGGCGCAGACATTATTGAGCTGGGCGTGCCTTATTCTGATCCGGTCATGGACGGTCCGGTGATTCAGAAGGCTACCGGCGTGGCGCTGGAGAACGGTTTCAAGCTTCCTCAGCTGTTTGAGGCGGTCCGCCGCATTACCGAGGCGACCGACGCGGTGGTTGTCGTGATGACCTACTGGAACCCGGTTCTGGCGTACGGTGTGAAGAACTTTGCGCGTGATTTGGCAGCTGCCGGCGGCGCGGGCATGATCACCCCGGACCTGGTGCCTGATGAGGCGTCGTCGTGGTTTGAGGCTTCTGACGAGTACGGTCTGGATCGTATTTTCCTTGCCGCGCTGTCTTCTTCGCCGGAGCGTCTGGCGACTATTGCGAAGGCGTCGAGCGGCTTCGTGTACGCCGTGTCGGTGATGGGCGTGACCGGTGCCCGCACCTCCGTGTCGGAGGCGGCTCGCACCCTGGTTGCGGACATTAAGGCTGCCGGTGCGCCTCGTGCGTGCGTGGGTCTGGGCGTTTCGACTCGTGCCCACGTTGAGGAAATCGGCGAGTATGCGGACGGCGTGATTGTCGGTACCGCGCTGGTGAAGGCTTTGGCTTCTGGCGGTGTTGAGGCGGTGGCTAAGCTGACCCGTGAGCTGGCGGGGCGTGAAGGCTAATGTCTGATGTGCTGTCGCTGGCGAGCGTGCCGGTAGCTAACGTGCTGGCTTCGATTCCCTCTCCGAGCGTTTCGTACCTGCAGTTGGGCCCGTTCCGTGTGCATTTCTATGCCCTGTGTATTCTTGCGGGTATGGCGGTGTGCTTGTGGCTGGGTTCTCGCCGTTGGAAGGCGGCGGGTGGTACCCCTGAGCGCGTTTTTGACGTGGCGATGTGGGCTATTCCGGCGGGTATTATTGGGGCCCGCGCCTACCATGTGCTGATTACTGACCCGGGTAGCTATTTCGGTCCGAATGTTGCTGATCCGTGGGCTTTCCTGAAGATTTGGGAGGGCGGCATCGGCATTATGGGTGCCGTGTCGGTTGGTGCGTTGGGTGCCTGGTATGGTTGCCGCCGCTACGGGATGAATTTCCCGGCTTTTGCGGATGCGGTAGCGCCGGGTATTCTGCTGGCTCAGGCGTTTGGCCGCTGGGGTAACTGGTTCAACCAGGAGCTGTTCGGCAAGCCGACGACTCTGCCGTGGGGCTTGGAGATTAGCGCGTCGAGCGGTAATTTCCCGACCCAGTATCCGGCGGGTACGCTGTTCCATCCGACGTTCCTGTACGAGTCGCTGTGGAATCTGCTGGGTGTGGCGTTGCTGCTGTGGCTGGGCCGTAAGGGCGTGCTGAAGCTGGGTCAGACCCTGTGGCTGTACGTGTTCTACTACGGTGTGGGTCGCCTCTTCATTGAGATGTTCTTGCGTATTGATACCTCGGAGATGCTCTGGGGTGTTCGTATTCACGTGTGGACTGCTCTGCTGCTGGTTCTGCTGGGTGCTGCTGGTTTTGTGGTGGCTGGTCGTCGTGCGGCGGCGAAGGCTGCTGCGGGTATTGAGCCGGCTCCGGCGGAGTTCGCTCCGAAGCCTGCCGCAGATGAGCCTGCAGAGGACGCTGAGGAGAAGGCCGCCGAGAAGGTATCTGAGAAGGCATCCAAGAAGGCAGAGCCCGCCGAGGATTCTGACTCTTCTGAGTCTTCGACGAAGGGCTCCTAGCTTTCATCTTCTAGCTTTCGTCTTCTAGCTCCGTCTAAATTTCATAGAAAAACCGCCGGATGGGGGAGTGCCCCCATCCGGCGGTTTTTTATGCCCGCTATTTGTGCTTGCTGCCTGCTTCTTGCCGCTGGATGTTCTCATGGTGGCATATGCCGGTGCCCTGTACGGATTTGGGCTGTTGAGAAGGCATAATAGAGGTATTGCGTGTGGCGGGTGCCTGCGTAAGGGGCATGAGGCTCCGCGTAAGGAGTATGAGGCTCTTTGAGTGTCCGTCGCGTCTGCGTTTAGAAACACCCACTCAACGTACAGGATTTTTATCGTGAGCTCTTCTGCCGGCGATTCTTCGCGCCCCGTTTCTCCTTCTTCTCGTCCGGGTCTGACCCGTCGTCGTCTTGTGGCTGGTGCGGCGTGGGCTACCCCGGTTGTTGTGGCGTCGTCGGTGATTCCGGCGTATGCGGCTTCTGATGAGGAAGGCGAGTGCACCGGCCCTTACGAGGATTCGACGATGATCACTGCCGGTGACGGCGTGAAGAAGGTTGCCGTGCTGACGGTTCCTGCGGGTGCCAAGCGTATGCGTTTTACTGCTGTGGGCGGTGCTGGCGGCACGAACTATACTGTGGCTGATGCCGGTTCCGGTGCCATGGTGGAGGGTTCTATGGCTGTGCGCGGCGGCCAGACTATTACTCTGACTGCCGGTTCGGGTGGTATCGGTAATGGTGAGCTGAAGCCCGCTGAGGGCGGCGACGGCTACGGTGTGGGCGGCTCCTCGAAGGCTTCTTCGCCGGTTCCCGCGAACGTTGTTTCTGCGATTAATGATTTGACCCGCATTTCTGGCGGTGTGACCGGTCGCGGCGGCATGAGCGCTGTGCTGTATTCGGCGTCCGGCGGTGGTTCGTCCGCTATTGAGGTGGATGGCGTGCCGATGATTGTTGCCGGTGGCGGCGGCGGTGCTGGCGTTCTGGCGTCGTATGCGACGGTTCTGCCGAATCCCGCGAATGCGGGTGCTGTGCGCCCGACCGCGCACTATTCGCTCGATAGCTCCGGTGGCGAGCACCAGTTCAGCACCGGTGGTGGCGCTGGTTCGGGTGACGGCGACGGTTCGCCCGGTTTTGTTGGTTTCACCTCGTACGAGGCGCAGTCTGAGCCGATTCTGACGGTGAACCCGGGTTCGGGTGCTGCCGGTGGTGTGGGCGGTGCCGGCGGTGAGAAGCTGGACCCGCCGACTGCCGATGGTTCGGTGATTGGTTTTTCGAGCACCTCCACCCAGAAGCTGGTGAGCACTGCGACTGCCGGTGCGGCGGGTGCGAGCGGTTTCCGTGCGAAGGGTGCTGATGGTGTGGCGAGCTATTCGTACCAGTGGGATCAGACTCCGGAGGGTACCGATAACCGCCCGTCGAATGCTGGTGAGCTGTTTAATGGCTACCAGTCGGTGGTTTCTGGAGGCGGTGGCGCCGGTTATGGCGGCGGCGGCTCCGGTGCTGCGTTGAGCGTTTCGGCTCGTGTGGTGTCGCAGAAGTGGAATAATGATGCGGCTCGTGCCCGCTATGCGGTGGGTTCGGTGCAGCTGGCTGGCGGTGGTGCTGGCGGCGGTACGTTCATGGATTCTACGGTGCGCATCATGGATCTGGGTTGGGCGTTGAATGCTCCGAATGGTCCGGGTGAGCGTGGCGCTGGCTATATTGAGGTTGCTTTCTGCTTCTAGGCAGCTAAGTCTCATCAGCTAAGAGTTCCTATGAGCCTGTAGGAATCGTATAGGTGTAGATTGAACCCTTTCTTTAGGGTGGTATGCGCCTCAAACTTAATATTTAAATTTTTTCTGAGTGCCTCCCAAACCGCTTGTTTGGGAGGCATTCTCATCTTCTGTGTTGTTTCGTCATAGCGTCATATCAACCTTTGGCGGTTTAGCGCATTAGTCGGAATAGACCTTATCGAAAGCTCATCCTCGCTCGTGAGAACGCCTCTATCTAACCCCTCTGTCATATTCGGGGAAGGTCCTTTAGATTGGCGGCTCATCATTTTACGGTGGAAATGTAAAGAATACGCGCGCTCACCCCGCTAGGTTGCAAAGCGCAGATTGCAGATTGCAGATTGCGGCTTGAGCACGGCCACCAATGACTAAGGAGTTTAGGTCATGTGCAAGGAAACCATGAAGGCTGTTGTTGTCCCTGAGAAGGTTGACGGTTCGGTTGTTGTCCGTGAGGTTCCCGTTCCGGCTGTCGGTCACGGCCAGGCGCTCGTGAAGATTGAGTACTCGGGCGTGTGCCATACTGACCTGCACGTGGCTTCCGGTGATTTCGGTGAGGTTCCGGGTCGTATTCTGGGCCACGAGGGCATCGGTCGTGTCGTCAAGGTCGGCGAGGGTGTTGAGTCCCTGAAGGAAGGCGATCGCGTGTCGGTGGCTTGGTTCTTCGAGGGCTGCGGCCACTGTGAGTACTGCACCTCGGGCCGTGAGACCCTGTGCCGTTCGGTGAAGAACGCAGGCTACTCGGTTGATGGCGGCATGAGCGAGTACACCCTGGTGACCGCTGATTACGCTGTGAAGGTTCCCGAGGGTCTTGACCCGGCGCAGGCTAGCTCTATTACCTGCGCTGGTGTGACCACCTACAAGGCAATCAAGGAGTCGCTGGTTCGTCCCGGTGAGTGGCTGGTTGCTTACGGTGCGGGCGGTCTGGGTAACCTGGCTGTTCAGTACGCTAAGAAGGTTTTCGGTGCCAAGGTTATCGCTGTTGATATCAACGACGACAAGCTGGCTCTGGCTCGTGAGACCGGTGCTGATTACGTCATCAACGGCCGTGAGGTTGAGGATGTTCCGGCTCGTATTCGCGAGCTGACCGGCGGTGGCGCTCACGCTGCTGTGGTGACCGCGGTGTCGAAGGTTGCGTTCAACCAGGCTGTTGAGTCGGTTCGTGCGGGCGGTTCCGTGGTGGCTGTTGGTCTGCCCTCGGAGATGATGGAGCTGTCCATTGTGAAGATCATTCTGGACGGTATCCGCGTGGTGGGTTCCCTGGTGGGTACCCGTCAGGATTTGGCGGAGGCATTCCAGTTCGGTGCTGACGGCATCGTGGTTCCGGTGGTTCAGCTGCGTGAGGTTGATGAGGCACCGGCTGTCTTCGAGGAAATGGCGGCGGGTAAGATTACCGGCCGTATGGTTCTGGACTTCGCTAGCCTCTAAGCTAGCGGATGGGTCGAGGCGCCCGGTAGGGCTTCAAGGTCTCACTCGACTGGGGTCTTGCCGGTAGTTTCGATGGTTATAGCGCCTAGGGCGCATCCCGTGTGGCGGGGGAGTAGGGGTACTCTTTCTGCTGTGCATACGACGCGGGGTGCGTCCTAGTGTTTTTAATGCGGCGTTTTAGGGCGGGGTGGGTTGCAGGGTTTTTGAGAGCCGTTATCGTAAGGGGTTGAAATCCTCTGTGAGTACTAGGCACCTAAACGTAATATACGCAGGAATTTATTTTTGAAATATTCGAGGATTATCTCAAAATTCTCACTAAATTAGTTCAATAGAGTATCTTGTTTGACATCTATAGATCTCAAAATGCATACTTGTATTGTAAACATTCAACCACTGGTTGAGGCGTAATATTTGCCGAAGAGATAGGTTTCGCACGTCGCTACACCTACCCTAGATGTAACGGGATATGACGTGTGAAGGTTTCGGCCCTCCTAGATATCGATTCCTTCTCCCGGAACGCCATACCCGGGTGAATTTCAGCATCTTCGTACCGTGCCGTTATTCACCGTTGAGTCCTTAATTCCGGCCAGGCGCCCCTTTAGACACCTTCGGATTGAGGTCTCACCAACGATTAGTGTGGGCCCCACGGACATAGTCAATGGGGACTATGTCCGCCACACTAATCCGGGGCTTTTAGGACATTGCATGACTTCGAGGCGGCACACCCGCCACGCCATAAATTTACCTGCCGGCACGGGTAACATAGCCGGGTTCTCTACTCACTCGGTAACCCACCCGCTGCAGAACGCATCTTGATTTTTGTGTTGTTCAGAAGATGCGCCCTGTAGCAAAAGAACGAGGGGCACCTCTGCCAGGTGCCCCTCGTTTTTATATGCGCGTTGCAGTGTTTATTAGCTGCCGCTCCGTTTAGTAGATGCCACGCTGTGCGGTCCAGCGGATCGTGCCGCGCTCAAAGTCCATGTAGTACACGCCGTTCACGTAGGATTCGTCGCCGCGTGCCGCACCGTAGCGGGCGCTATTCTTCTCCCAATGCTTGAAAATCGCGCCCTTACCGTTGGTTTCGTACGCACCGTACGCATCCGACCAGAGCAGTACCTTACCCGAGGCGAACTGAATCTGAGCGCCCGTGGAGGTGACAGTCTCGTCGGTCACCGGTGCACCCCAGGTGCCGCGGTGCTGCAGGAAGCGGTGGTAGAACGCGCCGCCGGTGTGCATGCGGTGGGTGCCGGCCTGAGCAGACCACACGTAGGTGGTGCTGCCGGTGAATTCCTGCTTGATGAGGCTGTTGCCCAGGTTCTGCTCGTCGGTGGTGGGCACGCCCCTCATGCCAGCTGCACGCCAGGTCGCATAGATGGAGCCGCGCTCATTGATGATGTGGGTTCCGTATGCGTTGGACCAGTAGCCACCCTCACCGTTAGCGAAGGAGACTGCGATGGTGTCGGAGCGGGTTTCCTCGTTGGTGGTCAGGCCGCGGAATCGTGCCACGTCCGAGCGGAACTTATGATCCAGACCGCCGTTGGTGACCAGCCAGTGCGAACCGTGAGAGTTCGTCCAGTAGATGGTCTTGCCGTTGGTGAACTTCTGCGCGTACACGCCGTTGCCGAGGGTGTACTCGGTACCGATCGGGTTGCCGTAGAAGGAGCGGTTTTCGTTCCAGTAGCCACCGATACCGGTGCGAATATCAATGGAACCGGTCGCAGTGGTCACCACATTCGAATCCTGTGCCGCACGGTCTTTTGCCGCACGGTCCTCAACCGCGCGGTCCTGGCCGTTCGACCAGTTGCGGTGCACCGCGTTGGGGTTCTTCGCCAGAACCTTCAGGTCGTTCACGGTGCCGGGGAAGAAGTTCGAGTCACCCACGAACGGGCCCGAATCGGTGAACTGCCAAATGTCGTAGCCGCTCCAACCCGCCGGAATTGCACCGACCACGGTCGAGTAGCTCGCCAGGTGCAGCGGCAGAGAACCGAACTGCTGCGAACCCACGCATTGCGACCACCAGGAGGTTGCGGTGTACACCATCGGGGCGCGCCCGGTCAGTGAACGGTAGGTGTCCACAAAGTCGCGGGTCCAGGCGGTCAGCTGCGCCGGGGTCATGTTGAAGCAGGTGTTGCCGTAGGCGGGGTAGGGGTTGAACTCGATGTCCAGCAGGCCGGGCAGGGTCTTGCCGTCGGCACTCCAGCCGCCGCCGTTCTGCACGAAGTAGCGTGCCTGATCGGCACCCGAGGAGGTGCGGGGGTTTGCGAAGTGGTAGGCGCCGCGCACCATGCCAGACTCGGCGGAACCGTTGTACTGCTGACCGAAGTAGGGGTTGGTGTAGTAGCCGCCCTCGGTTGCCTTCACGTAGGCGAAGCGGGAACCTGCGGCGTAGGCGCTCGCCCAGTCCACATTCTGCTGGTGCGAGGAGACGTCCATGCCGAGGGTGCCGCCGGAGGGGGTCCATGCGGAGCGGCCCTGTGCCAGCGCTTGACCGGCTGCCGGAGCTCGACCAGCCGCCAGACCCTGCGCGGAGCTCTGGGTCGCGGAAATACCGCTCAGAGTTGCGGTAGAAGCGGGGGAGGTGGCTCCGGTGCGTGCGTTCGCGGTGCCCAGTCGTTCGCGTTCGCCCGCACCCATGGCGGGGTTGGAGCGTTCGACCAGGGATGCATCCGGGGCGGGGGCGTAGGTGAGCTCCTCGTATGATGCGTTGGGGTTGACCCATGCGGCTGCGCTCGCGCTGGGGGCAGCAAATGCGGCGGGAACGGAGGTGAGGGATGCGGCGACGAGGGAGAGTGCACCTGCGGACGCCATGATGGAGCGGGCTGCCGCGGAGCGCGCGGCAGTCTGGAGTTTCTTCATAGGTTTTTGCCTGTGTTTGAGAGGTGGATGTGTCGATGTGGCCCTGTGTGGGGGCTTCTGGCACGAGTGAATAGTGGGGCAGTTGGGTGAGGTTTATGTGTCAATTGTTGCCGCGTCAAGCGACCGGCACAGCTATCAGCCTACGGTACCTGCACCGCTGTGCGCAATGCTTTGGGGCGTCATCCTGGCGGCATATATTTCGCGGAGTGCACAGTAACCTGGAATCTTTGGGGGACCTGTTTAGTTTTGCGGCTTGTCGGTGCATTTATGGGCTCAGTTTTTTGCGAAAAATTTTAGGTGGGTGACACGCCGGGGCATTGCGAATTTCATTCTGTGGACTGCTCTGTCGGAGGTTGCGCTGCAGGGGCTTTGGCTTGCGGGCATAAGGAAAGGGGTGGGCCGCACACACAAAGACCCACCCCTCATGTTCCGGGTACTGTATCTGGCGCGGCCTCGCACCGGCACCCGGAGTTGCATGGTCGATGCAGGAGAGATGAAGAGTCATCGACCACGTATATGGTGCCTGTTGGCACGTTTATCTCGGCTCTTCCCGCCCGCTCTTTCAGGTTCTGATGTCCGGCTGAAAGAGACGGGTGGGAAGAGGCGAAAGCTTGTGTTTCCCGGAAGGCTTAGAGGAACTTGGCGATGTCCTCGACCAGCGGCTTGAGGGTCTCGCGATCGATGTACTCAGCCTTGCCGGTCTTGTAGCATTCGAGCATCTGCTTGATGCCCTCGTTGGGGTTCGGGTTGGCCATGAGCCATGCGCGCACCGGGCCCTTCAGAGCGGTCTTGTGAGCCAGCGAAATCTTGTCGAAGTCGATGCCGCCACGCAGGTGGTAGACGGGGCGACCTTCGGTCAGTTCGGGGGTGTAGCTCTTTGCGACAGCCTTGTCCAGCAACTTCTTGGAGTATTCACCGGTGAAGGAGACGGTAAAGAACGCGGTGCGGTTCTTCTTGGGCGCAATGATCGGCAGAATCTTCTTGCGAAGTGCCGGTGCGCCGTTGAGGAATCCACCGTAGTCGCTGCCGGCAATGACGAAAGCGTCGAATGCCTCAGCCTGCTCGGGGGTGACCTTGGAGGCGGGGACAGTCTCAACCTCGGGGGCCTGCGGGAGTGCACGCAGATCTTCTGCCAGCCAGGTGGCGTACTGTTCGGTGTAGCCGTAGGTGGAGCCGAAGATAATCAGCACGCGAGTAGTCATCTGTGAACCTTCCAGATATATTTCGCATTTCAAATACTAATTATGGGTTCCAATATAGGCTAGGCGCGCGAAAATGTGAAATCGCCCAGCTTTTGGATGCCCCATCTATCTTCTCATAGCCCACTCTGAGTGTCTCTATGTTTTTGAAATATGCTCGAATGTTCTCGAATGCGACTAAATATTGTGCAGTGAAGGCTAGATATGGGTAAAAAGTACCCTAATTTACTTTCCGGGCGAGGCGGGGGTGGTGGGGGTGAAAACCGGCTTTCTGTGGTGTGCTCGATAGGGAATAGGTGATGCTCAAAATGCGACGTGAAACACAATTTCTTCGGTGGAAAGAGTTGGGAGAAACATACCCAAGAGGGCGCAAAACCCCTATAATTGAGAAAGAGTCCCACGCATCCGGCATGTGGTTACCTGTTAGAACACGTGGGAATAATTGGGAATTTGACGTTAGTCTTCCCCGGAAAATCAGTGTGAGCCCTCAGGGGCCACATGAAACAACACACAAAGGTTAGGTACATGAGGCGCGCAAAAATCGTTGCAACCATCGGTCCGGCAATCGAATCCCCCGAGAAGATCTCCGAGGCAATCAAGGCTGGCCTGAACGTCGCCCGTCTGAACATGAGCCACGGTGACCACGCCGAGCACCAGGCACGCTACGACACCATCCGTGAACAGTCTGCAAAGCTCGGTAAGGACGTTGCAATCCTCGCCGACCTGCAGGGCCCCAAGATTCGCCTCGAGCGTTTCGCAAACGGCAAGGAATACCTTGAGCCCGGCGCAGACTTCACCATCACCTCCGAAGACGTTGAAGGTACCGCAGAAATCTGTGGCACCACCTACAAGGGTCTGCCCGGCGACGTAAAGCTCGGCGACAAGCTCCTGCTCGACGATGGCAAGATCCGCCTCGAAGCTATTGAGGTAACTCCCACCCGCGTTCGCACCCGCGTGGTCGTCGGTGGTCCCATCTCCAACAACAAGGGCATCAACCTGCCCGGCGCAGCAGTCTCCCTGCCCGCGCTGACCGAAAAGGACGCGAACGACCTGCGCTTCGCACTGAAGATGGGTGCAGACATCATTGCGCTCTCCTTCGTCCGTACCGGTGCAGACGTTGACCCCGTCCACAAGATCATGGAAGAAGAGGGTATCCGCGTACCCGTCATCGCCAAGATTGAGAAGCCCCAGGCAGTTGAGAACCTGCAGGACATCATCGACAAGTTCGACGGCATCATGGTCGCTCGTGGTGACCTCGGTGTTGAGCTGCCCTTCTCCGAGGTTCCCCTCGTCCAGAAGAAGGCAATCGACATGGCACGCCGCTGGGCAAAGCCCGTTATCGTGGCAACCCAGGTGCTCGAGTCCATGACCGACAACCCCGTCCCCACCCGTGCAGAGGTTTCTGACTGCGCTAACGCAATCCTCGACGGCGCAGACGCAGTGATGCTCTCCGGTGAGACCTCGGTCGGTAAGTACCCGATCCTGACCCTGCAGGCTATGGCTGCAATCGTCAAGGACACCGAAAAGGGCGGTCTGTACCGCGTGCCCGAGCTGGACCGCAAGCCCCGCACCCGCGGTGGCGCAATCACCCGCGCAGCTGTGAACATTGCTGACCAGCTGGATGCAAAGCTCATCGTTACTTTCACCCAGTCCGGTGACTCCGCACGTCGTCTGGCACGTCTGCGTCCCGAGACCCCGATTGTCGCGTTCACCACCAGCTCGAAGGTTCGCTCCTTCCTGTCCATGCTGTGGGGCGTTGAGGCTGAGCAGGTTGAGATGATTACCGATCAGGAAGGTCTGTTCCACTTCGTGGACGAGTACCTGCTGAAGAACGGTCTGGCAGAAGCTGGCGACCTGGTCGTCGTTGCTGCCGGTGCTCCCGCAGGCCGCGCAGGTACCACCAACATGGTTCAGGTACACCGCGTCTACGGTGCTGAGGGCGAGCGCGAGGCTCTGCGTCCTTACGAGGAGAACGAGGTCAAGCGCTAAGCCGCTCACCATTCTTTCCGATGCGTAGCTGAGGGTAATCCTTCGCCTGTACGCCCGGTATATAGAACCGCCGCCCGGTCGTGAACTCTCACGGCCGGGCGGCGGTTTTGCGTGTTGGTGTAGTTGTCCCATCTGATGCGCGGGTGGGGTACAAGGGGTATAGAAGCGGATACAGAAAAGCGGCGGGAAAGCTTCAAACTTTCCCGCCGCTTTTGCGTTGGTGCCCGAGGTGGGACTCGAACCCACACTCCGAAGAACCTGATTTTGAGTCAGGCGCGTCTGCCAATTCCGCCACTCGGGCGTATCACGCATTTGTGCGTAACACCTTTAGAATTCTAACCCAGGCTGTCTAGAAAATCTAATCTATCTGACGTGTTGAGCAGGCTGAGGCGGGGCGCGGAACATCTGCTGAGGGTTTCTGTTGCGCCTCTACACGGGGGTAGGTCTGGTACCTGCCGCGCATTTGCTGAGGGGCGCGGGAGGGGATGTTGAGTGTAAATCCTGAGCTCAGGGTGAACCGGTGCCACTTATCCACAGGTGGAGGCGGGGGAGAAAGCGCGCATCCTGTATCCTTAAAGACTGACTAACCATCCCCGTTCGCCTTCGCGGCTGGGGGCCACCTCAACGTTAAGAAAGTGATCACGGCTCGTGTTCAATTCTCTCTCCGACCGCTTGACGGCAACTTTTAAGAACCTGCGCGGCAAGGGCCGCCTCTCCGAGGCAGACATTGATGCAACCGTCCGCGAAATCCGCCGCGCCCTGCTCGACGCTGACGTCGCCGTCCCCGTGGTCCGCGAATTTACCGCCCACGTGAAGGAACGCGCTCTCGGCGCGGAAGTTTCCGAGGCGCTGAACCCCTCCCAGCAGATCGTCAAGATCGTGAACGAGGAGCTGGTGAGCATCCTCGGCGGTTCGACCCGCCGCATCAACATGGCGAAGAGTGGCCCGACCATCATTATGCTGGCGGGTCTGCAGGGTGCCGGTAAGACCACCCTGGCTGGCAAGCTGGCTCACTGGCTGAAGGGCCAGGGCCACACCCCGATGCTGATTGCATCCGACCTGCAGCGCCCCAACGCGGTGACCCAGTTGAAGGTTGTCGGTGAGCGTGCAGGCGTGCCCGTGTACGCGCCGCACCCCGGTGCGACCAGTGAGTTTGACGTACCCACCGGCGATCCCGTGCAGGTGGCACGTGACGGTGTGGCTGAGGCTCGCGCTAAGCTGCACGACGTGGTAATTGTCGATACCGCGGGTCGTCTGGGTGTTGACGCTGAGCTCATGCAGCAGGCACGTAACATTCGTGACGCTATTGAGCCGCACGAAGTTCTGTTCGTTATCGATGCGATGATCGGTCAGGACGCCGTGAACACCGCTAACGCCTTCAACGAGGGTGTGGACTTCACCGGTGTGGTCCTGTCTAAGCTTGATGGTGACGCCCGCGGTGGTGCGGCTCTGTCGGTGGCTTCGGTGACCGGCAAGCCGATTATGTTCGCGTCCACCGGTGAGAACGTCACTGACTTCGAGCAGTTCCACCCGGACCGTATGGCGAGCCGCATCCTGGATATGGGCGACATCCTGACTCTGATTGAGCAGGCTGAAGCTCAGTGGGATAAGGCTGAAGCCGACCGCATGGCGAAGAAGTTCATCGATCAGGAAGATTTCACTTTTGAGGACTTCCTGGCTCAGATGCAACAGATTCGTAAGCTTGGTTCCATGAAGAAGCTGCTCATGATGATGCCCGGTGCGGCTCAGATGCGTCAGCAGCTTGAGGCTTTTGACGAGCGCGAGATTGACCGCGTGGAGGCGATTGTCCGCTCCATGACCCCGCATGAGCGTGTGGCTCCGCGCATCATTAACGGTTCTCGCCGTGCCCGTATCGCTAAGGGCGCGGGTGTGACCGTGTCTGAGGTGAACCAGCTGATGGAGCGTTTCGCTCAGGCTCAGAAGATGATGAAGAAGCTCGCTTCGGGCAAGATGCCCGGCATGCCCGGTGGTATGCAGATGCCCGGTATGGCGGCTGCGGCGGGTGGCGCTCGTAAGAACGCGAAGAACAACAACAAGAAGAAGAAGGCTCGCTCCGGCAACCCGCAGAAGCGTGCGGCGCAGGAGGCGGCAGCAGCTAAGGCGCAGCAGGCTCGCGCCGGTGCTGCATTCGGTCAGCAGGCTCAGAACCAGGAGATGGATCTGTCCAGCATGAACCTGCCGAAGGGCTTCGAGAAGTTCCTGCAGTAAGAGCAAATATGAGCCCCGGTGAGGGGTGGTACGGGTGCGCACGTGGTGACGGGGCGCACCCGTACCGGTATGGTGCCCGGTTTGGGTGCATGAATGGGTGTGAAGGGAAGGTATCAATGGCTCAGAACGAGCAGAGTTGGGATCGAGAGAACGCGGATGATCAGCTGAATGAGCAGGTCACGCCGTGGTCTCAGCGCGCCTTCGCTGACGATGCTGTAGAGGACCCTGCCGGCGCATCTGCCGCTGAGTCTGTAGAGGAGTCTGCAGGCGAGTCTGTAGCTGAGGAGGGCTCGCTGGGCTTCTCTGATGCTCCCGCAGAGGATCTTGAAGAGGACCTCGCGGACGATATTGAAGACGGCACCGCGGGCGACTTTGCGGACGGCTTCGATAATGATCCGAGCATCCTTCCCGGGTACGCCCCCGTCTGGGCGCGTATCGCCCTCGAGTACGGGGAGCACTCCGCCGAACTGGCGGGCGACCTCGTCTACTCCAGCGAGAGCGACGACCCCGCCGTTGACGACGTTGCCGCAACCATCCTGAACCTCATTCGTGAAGCCCGCAGCATGCACGATGAGGTGAAGGCGGAAGACCCCGATACGCAGCGCGTCTGGAACGACCGCACGAAGGTTGACCGCCTCGCCGCCGCCCTGGAGAGCGAAGAGTGGACCGTCGATAAGCTCACCGGCATGTGGGACGATGCCCCCGCACCCGCCGGAACCGGCGAATCGGATAGCCCCGAATACCTGCGCGCCCAGAATGAGGAGCGCACCGCCGAGAAGCAGCGCAATGAGCGCATCGAGCAGACCATGGAGCTGGAGGAGAAGATTCAGCGCCGCCGCATCATGGCTCGTTCCACCACCGATGAGGAGCTGATCGCCGCCCTCATTGAGGCGACCGCCGCCTCCCCGGAGCTGATTGCTTACGAGATGGGTGAGCATCAGGTGCAGCTCTACGTGCTGTGCGCCGTGGACGATGAGGGCTACATGAACGTGCTGGAGGTCGCTGACGGCCACCTGCACGTGGGTACCCCCGTTGAGGATTACGTGGCGCAGCTGGTGGATCAGCTGCCGGTTACCGGTGCCGCTCTGGAGGGTGAAGCGACCGTGTGGGAGGAGCTGCCCGGTGGACAGGGTGAGCTGGAGTCCCTGGTGGACGGTGACGCCGCCATGCTCGTCGACCTGCCCATTGACATGATTACCGGGCTTCTTTTGGCGTACCTTCCTGCCGGTACTCGGCAGGTCGTTGCCGCGCCGGCGGGGGAATGGACCCTCATTTCTGCCGACCCGGTGGATTTGATGGCACTGCTGGGCCTGCTGAACTGTAACGCCCTGATTGCTGAGGGCAACGCAAACCAACAGCACCTGGTGGTCTATGAAGAGCCCGCCCGCGAACCCTACTCGGATGAGGAATGGTACCTGGAGGCGTTCGGTGAACCCTACGAGAATATCGTGGAGGAGTTCACCTGGCAGCGCGTGCCTAAGCGCCTGAACCGTGCCCTCAGCCGTGAGGAAATCGCCCGCTTCGGCGGCGTGTTGGAGGATCTGCTGTCTGAGCTTCCCGGTAGCGCCCCGGAACTGTCGGGCTCGAAGATTTTCGGTTCCGATGAGGAGGAAATCGAGCAGGGCATCGCTAATGTCATGGCGATGTTTGGTGTGGAGGCTGACTCCATTGCCGGTCGCCGCCTGAATGCGTACCTGCGTGATACGAGCAATACCCTGGCGTTGGAGTCGGTGCTGCAGCTGCTGGACGTTCCCACGGAGCTGGCGCTGGTGCCGACCACCGGTTTTGATGTGGCGTCGATTAGCACGGCGCGCATCTTCGGCAACGAGGATGAGGGATTTGCGCAGCCTGCCGGTTCTGCTGAATCAGCTGATGCGGCTGAAGCTACTGATGAGGCGCAGACACCTGAAGCTGTGGACGTTACCTTCCCGCTGGAAGACTCGGTCGCCGAGGCTACTTTCTCCGAGAGCACCCCCGTAGAGAACGATTCCTTCGAGGATGACGAGGAGATTGAACCCTACCCGGGTAACTTCCCCTCGCCCATGGAGCGCAGCTACCGACTGGTTGCGACCGGCCGCCGCGTGACCCTCGCCGAGTGGATGGATGCCATTAGCGAAGGCCATATTCCTTTCGAGTACACGCATATGTCTTTCCCGGAAGACGCTCTTGATGAGGAAGAAGACTTCCTGGATTCTGAGGTGTTTGATGACTTCGAGGGCCACTACGAGCAGGACCGCGATTTCGATAGGGACGACGCGGACCAGCCTGTGGGTCGCAGGGTTTTCACCCCGGAGGAAGAAGAAGCTGCTCTTGCGCATTTGCGGGCTGCCCTGGCACCATACTCCAGCCAGTCTGTCGCATCGCACTCTGAGGTGACTTCGGCTGATGCTACACACTCTGAGGACGCGCAATCTGATACTGCACATTCTGAGGTTGCACAGTCTGAGAACGCATCCGCTGAGGATACTCCGTCGCAGGTAACGCAGGCTGCCACCTCCGCACGGGCTATCTCGAAGAAGTCTGCCTCGAAGAAGCGCCTGACCGCCGAGCAGATTCGTGCGAAGACCCGCCGTGTGGGTCTTGTCCTGGGTGCGGATGTGACCGCTCAGAGCGCTATCGCTCTGACCTTGGCGAATGTGGCGCGCCGCCGCCGTGCTGCGGGTAAGGCGAGCCGTAAGTTCTCGGTGGCTGCCGCGCTCTTTGCGCTGAATGCCACGGTTGAGTCGGCGCTGATTCCGACGGTTCTGCGTTCTTTTGAACAGACTCAGATGAAGAAGCATACCCGCCCGGTGGCGGATGCTGAGCTGGTGCATCCGGGTGACACCGCAGGGGAGCAACACTCGACCAAGAAGCGCACCCTGATTGATGATTTGCGTGAGGGCCACTACCGCACGGTGGAGGATGCCGCCCCGTCCACGGAGCAGGCACCCTCTGGACTGCGTGAGCGTGCCCTGGGTATAGTGCGTAGCATCAGGCAGCGCGCTGCGAAGAAAACCGACCGCTAAAGGAAAGAAGCCATGAAGGATTCCTATCTGAGCGATGAAGAGCTGAAGGCTTTTATCGCGACCCTGCCTACGCGCCGTTTGGCGGCGGGCGCGCTGATTCGTAATGAGCGCGGCGAGATGCTGCTGGTGAAGCCGAACTATAAGGACGGCTGGATTCTTCCCGGCGGCACCGTGGAGGCTGGCGAGGCGCCCAAGCCCGGTTGTGAGCGTGAGATTGTGGAGGAGCTGGGCCTGGATGTGAAGCTGGGTCGTGTGCTACTGATTTTCCACGGCTTGTCGCTGGGTGTGTGGGGCGATTCGACCTACTACATGTATGACGGCGGCGTGATTGCGGCGGATACGAAGATTACCCTGCAGGATGCTGAGCTGGTGACCTATGAGTGGGTTGCTCCGGAGAACCTGGAGGGCTACGTGCGTCCGTCGATGGTGGAGCGTCTGCGTGAGTGCTACCGCGCCCTGGAGACGGGGGAGACTCTGGAGATGAGCAACCTCGACTCCTAACAACCTCGACTAGCGGCGGCTACAGGGCGGCTCGCCGGGCGTAGCTATCTGATCCGAGCGACAGCCTAGTGACCGGGCGCATCACGGGCACAGAACACTGTTACAGAAGCTGTTTAAAAGTGATGTTCGGTGCCTTGGGCAATTATTTTTCCGTGTCGCTAGCTTAAAATCTTGGGCTCTGATACCCTAGCTGAGTACCCGGCGACGCGCGACCCCTCTCTTCGCGCGCCGTTGTGTCCATAGAGGCGCCGTGAATGGCCCGCCCCACGGGTGCTGAACCGTGTGCCTCGCACCAAATTATGAAACAGGAGTAACCACTAAAGTGGCTGTTAAGATTCGTCTCAAGCGTATGGGTAAGATCCGCGATCCTCGTTACCGCGTCGTGATCGCTGATTCGCGCGTCAAGCGCGACGGTAAGACCATCGAAGAGATCGGTATTTACCACCCGACCGAGCACCCCTCGCGTATCGAGATCAACTCTGAGCGTGCTCAGTACTGGCTCTCCGTCGGCGCACAGCCGACCGAGCAGGTTCTGGCTCTGCTGAAGCTCTCGGGCGACTGGGCTGCATTCAAGGGCGAGAAGGCAGAGTCCAAGGTTCTGCCCGTCGAGGCTAAGGCTGAGTTCGTTGTTCCCGAAAAGGGTTCCGTGATTCTGCCCGAGGCTATCACCCCCAAGGCTGAGAAGGCTGAAGAGGCTGCTGAGGAAGCAGCACCCGAGGCTGAGGCTGAGGAAGCAGCTGAGTAATTATGTTGGCTGATGCACTCGAACACCTGGTTCGAGGGATTGTCGATCGTCCGGAGGACGTGAAGGTGCGCCTGCGCACTCAGCGTCACCGTGAAACCCTTGAGGTTCGCGTGCATCCGGATGACCTGGGCCGAGTTATCGGCAGGTCTGGTCGTACCGCCAAGAGCATCCGTCTGGTGATGGACGCTATTTCTGATGGCGAGCCGATGCGTATCGACATTATCGACACCGACAAAAAGCGACGCTAGCTCGTAAACGCTTGAAGCCCCCGCTCCCGGAGTTTTTCCGGAAGGCGGGGGCTTTCGCGTACCCGGGTCCCGGTGGTAGTGCGGGCGGCAGAATGCGCCCGTCCTAAGTGCCCGGTAGAATAGTGGGAGCCGTGCACGTGCACGGCGTAGGTTTTTAGCTTGTATCCAGCGGAGGAAAATTATGCAGGTTGTGGTGGCTCGTATCGGTAAGCCTCACGGTATTCGTGGTGAGGTGACGGTTCAGCTCTTTACTGATGCCCCGCAGGAGCGTTTTGCCCGCGGTGAGGTGCTCGGTATCGAGAATTTCAAGCCCGGCTCTGCTGCCGCTTCTGTGGCGCCTACCGGTGAGCTGACGGTTGCCGGTGCCCGCTGGAACAAGAAGATTCTGGTGGTCCGTTTTGATGAGGTGACTACCCGCAACCAGGCTGAGGAGCTGCGCGGCAGCCGCCTGGTTTACGAGGTTCCCGAGGACGAGGGCGATGAAGAGGGCTTCTACGAGCAGGAGCTGGTGAACCTGCCCGTGTACCTGCTGGCGGACGTTCCCGAGGGCGAGAGCCCCGTGGATAACCCGGCTGTGGGCAAGCCGCTGGGCAAGGTGACCGGTCTGCAGACCATGCCGGTTCAGGATTTGCTGCTGATTAAGCTGGCTCGTTCGCCGCGTCTTGCCTCCGGTGCGGGTGAAGAGATCATGATTCCTTTTGTTGAGGAGATCGTGCCCGAGGTGGTTCCCTCGACCGAGGATGAGCCCGGCTTTGTGCTGCTGACCCCTCCGGCGGGTTTGATTGACCTGGTCGAGGACGCTGAGCAGGATTCTGCGCAGGCGACCGAGCAGGCGGGGGAGTAGTCCGTGCGCTACGATGTGGTCACGATTTTCCCCGAGTACCTGGAGCCGCTGAAGCTGTCCCTGCTGGGCAAGGCGCGCGAGAAGGGTCTGGTGGATTTGCACCTGCACGATTTGCGTGAGTACACCTTTGACCGTCACCGCACGGTGGATGACACCCCGTATGGCGGTGGCGCGGGCATGGTGATGAAGGCGGAGCCGTGGGGTTTGGCGCTGGATGAGGTGCTTGCCGCCTCCCCGCTGAACGCTTCCGAAGACTCTGCTGAGGGCGCCAAGTCTGAGGGCACTGGGCCCGCCGCCGATACCCGCCCGCTGCTGATTGTCCCGTCCCCGGCGGGTGCCGTTTTCGATCAGGCAATGGCGTATGAGCTGGCGGAGGAGAAGCATATTGTCTTCGCTCCGGCGCGCTACGAGGGCATTGACGAGCGTGTGCTGGACTGGGCGCAGGAGAGCTTCCGTGTGATGCCCGTGTCCCTGGGCGACTATGTGCTTTACGGTGGTGAGGTTGCGGTCATGGCGATGATTGAGGCTATCACCCGCCTGATTCCGGGCGCGATGGGTAACCCCGCCTCCCTGGAGGAAGAGTCGCATACGGGCGGTCTGCTGGAGTACCCGGTGTACACGAAGCCCGCCGTGTGGCGTGACCGTGAGGTGCCGGAGGTGCTACTGTCGGGTAATCACGGTGCGATTGCGCGTTGGCGTCGTGACCGTCAGATTGAGCGCACCCTGGAGCGCCGCCCGGACCTGCTGGAGGCATACCCGGTGGAGCAGTGGGATAAGAAGGACCGCCGCTTCTTGGCTGAGCGCGGGGTGCATTTTGCGAACCCGGCAAAGGCGGCTCAGAAGAAGGCGAAGAAGAGCCCCGCAGCTCCCGCCGATACCACCCAGCCCGAGGCAAACTCCTAGGGCCCGAATGGGCGCTCGCGAGCGCCTCGTAATCCTCTGAATGGGGGTTAGCGTCATATAACTGTTAGTTGGCGCTAACCCCTATTTTTTGTACCCGTAAACCGTTATTCTGAGGGTAACCTCGCTAAGAACATAGCCTACCTATAGGTGGCGCGGGGTGGTAATACGCTTTCATCGTTGAAAGCACGTACTCAACAGAAGGAGGACACATGTCCGTTGTTAAGGTTCACCGTCTTGCTGTCGTTGGCGACAACCAGGCTGAGCTGGAGAAGCGCTTTGCCGCTGCCCGCCACATTGCTGACTCTTTCCCCGGCTTTGAGGGTTTTGAGCTGTGGCGCCCCCTGGATGAGGGCGGCGACTATTTCGTGGTGACCCGCTGGGTTGATGAGGCAAGCCACGATGCGTACGCGGCGGCTCGTCGTGAGCGTGACCCGAACACTGTCGTCTCTCACGCTGATGGCACCATGAGCTTCGAGAAGGTGGAATTCAGCGACTAACGGGTCGCGGCGAGTAACCGGTCACTCTGGGGAATTAATAGATAAACCCCGCCGGTAATCGCTCTGAGTAGGGGTTTATCTCATTTTTATCTCAAATAGTGAGGGGCCACACTAACTTTTCTACATATTGCTTTAAGTGGGTATTAGCCCATGTGGAGGCGATATAAGAAGGGTTTGATGCGGCCCCTCCTTGATTTTTCGGGGCTTAAAATCCGCGGGTATTTCGCGGTGATTGGATATGTGGGTTCAGCGTTATAAAACACCTGAATTATGGTCAATAAATACCCTCTATATCCTTCAACCCGAAAGTGACACCATGATGCAAAAAGGTTATTATTAGTCCCGAGAGCACACATTCGTCCGTGCCGGTAGTTCGGGCGAAGACAGCGATCCCCTCTCAGCTACATCGCATGACGTGGCTGAGTCACTCAAGGGAAATATTCAGCGCACCCAGGTCAGCGCCTCCTCTGCATAGGAGGTCTGGCAAGGGTGCCGACTCAACTATCACGTATTCACACAAGTGGTGCATGGTGCGGAACCCCGCAATATATGGGATGGGAGCTTGGTGGTTCGAGCGTTCATCGTGGTTGATGACCCTCCCAGCCGCGGATAGGAATGTGCTTTGCAAAGCGGGTGAGCAAGCCGGTGGTCCGGACCGGTGCTCGCCCGCTCCGCTGTTTAAAAGATTCCTTCAGGCCCTAATGCTTTTCGGGTACCGGGCGCTCGCGGAACTCGATGGGTCGCTTCGCCTTGGGTAGTGAGTACATGACGCGCAGGTACGCATCCTCGACCAGCTCTTCTAGCACCCGCTCGGTTATGCCTTCGCCGGCGCCTACGGAAATCCAGTGCCGCTTATTCATGTGCCATGCCGGGATGATGCTCGGGTAGATGCGCCGCAGCACCTCGGATTCTTCCGGGTCGGTTTTGAGGTTCACGATGGGGTAGCCGATGCCCTCCGTGTACATGGCGAAGATCTTGCCGCCCACCCGGTACACCGTGTGCTTGGGCCCGAACGGCTGATCGCGCGTTGTTAGCTGCATAGCGAGCGCGAGGCGGTCAACGGCATGTTCGAGGTCTTCGGGTGTCAGAAGTTTGGGGGAGGGGTTTGTGTTCATAGCTTCGAGTCTAGTGCCCCGCACGGTACCCCGCCTAGCACGCAACCCAAAACTCTCGTACCCTCAGCCGAATCCACGCTAAAATAGGTAACTATGGCTGAATTTATTTATCAGATGATCAAGGCCCGCAAGACTGTGGGCGACAAGGTCATCCTTAACGACGTGACGATGTCGTTCTTCCCCGGCGCCAAGATCGGTATGGTTGGCCCGAACGGTGCGGGTAAGTCGACCATCCTGAAGATTATGGCTGGCCTCGACCAGCCCTCCAACGGTGAGGCACGCCTGACCGCAGGCTACACCGTGGGTATCCTCATGCAGGAGCCGCCGCTGAACGAAGAGAAGACCGTTCTGGGCAACGTTGAAGAAGGCGTGGGCGAAATCAAGTCCAAGCTGGACCGCTTCAACGAAATCTCCGCACTCATGGCTGAGCCCGACGCTGACTTCGACGCCCTCATGGAAGAAATGGGTCAGCTGCAGGAAGCTATCGATGCCGCTAACGCATGGGACCTCGACTCCCAGCTGGAGCAGGCAATGGAGGCGCTGCGTTGCCCGCCCGCTGATATGCCCGTCACCCACCTCTCCGGTGGTGAGCGTCGCCGCGTGGCACTGTGCAAGCTGCTGCTGCAGAAGCCCGATCTGCTGCTGCTCGACGAGCCCACTAACCACCTGGACGCAGAGTCCGTGCTCTGGCTGGAGCAGCACCTGCAGTCCTACGAGGGTGCCGTCATCGCGATTACCCACGACCGTTACTTCCTCGACCACGTGGCAGAATGGATCGCCGAGGTTGACCGCGGTAACCTGTACCCCTACGAGGGTAACTACTCCACCTACCTGGAGAAGAAGCGCGCCCGCCTCGAAGTTCAGGGCAAGAAGGACGCTAAGCTCGCTAAGCGCCTGAGCGAGGAACTCGACTGGGTCCGCTCCAACGCTAAGGGCCGCCAGGCTAAGTCGAAGGCTCGTCTGGCACGCTACGAGGAGATGGCTGCGGAGGCTGAGAAGACCCGCAAGCTCGACTTCGAAGAGATTCAGATTCCTCCGGGACCTCGCCTGGGTAACGTCGTTATTGAGGCTGAGAACCTGCAGAAGGGCTTCGACGGCCGCTCCCTGATTAACGGTCTGTCCTTCTCCCTGCCCCGTAACGGCATTGTGGGTGTGATTGGTCCTAACGGTGTGGGTAAGTCCACCCTGTTCAAGACCATCGTTGGCCTGGAGCCCCTGGACGGCGGCGAGCTGAAGGTCGGCGAGACCGTGAAGATCTCGTACGTTGACCAGAACCGCGCGAACATCGACCCGGAGAAGAGCCTCTGGGAGGTCGTCTCTGACGGTCTGGACTACATCCAGGTCGGCAACGTTGAAATGCCTTCGCGTGCGTACGTTTCCGCGTTCGGCTTCAAGGGCCCGGACCAGCAGAAGAAGGCGGGTGTGCTCTCCGGTGGTGAGCGTAACCGTCTGAACCTGGCGCTGACCCTCAAGCAGGGCGGTAACCTGCTGCTGCTCGATGAGCCCACTAACGACCTGGACGTTGAGACCCTCGCATCCCTGGAAAATGCGCTGCTGGAATTCCCCGGCTGTGCAGTAGTCGTCTCTCACGACCGTTGGTTCCTGGACCGCGTGGCAACCCACATCCTGGCGTGGGAGGGCACCGATGAGAACCCGGATCAGTGGTACTGGTTCGAGGGTAACTTCGAGTCCTACGAGAAGAACAAGATTGAGCGCCTCGGCCCTGAGGCTGCTAAGCCGCACCGCGTGGTGCACCGCAAGCTGACCCGATAGGGTTTGGCGGTGAGCCCCGCCTCCTGATGCTGTTGAAGCGTGAGGAGGCGGGGCTTTGCTGTGCCCGCTGGACGCCGTATGCGCTGTATTCCGTATGCACTGGGCGCCGTATGCGCTGGCGAGGGGAGGTGCGTGTGTTCACCGGTAGAAATAGTCTGCTCCCTGGTATCGAGCGGATTATGGTGCGGTTCACAGATGCGGTTTAATGGGCACGTACACCTTATGCATGTAATACGAAGGATTGGATGTCATGCTTTCAAAATATAACTGGATGTCCCTCATTACCGGCGGGCTGCTGGTGGTCATTTCTCTCTATCTGTTCTCGAACCCCGAGGTGCCGCTGGCTATTCTTGGCTCCACCTTTGCCGTCGTGATTTTGCTCGCCGGCGTGTTTGAGCTGGTCCGCTACTTCGGTGCGCCCAAGTCTGGTCGTAATGTATGGGAGCTTTGGGGTGCAATCGGTATGGTCGTGTGGAGTCTGTTGATGCTGAAATCGTCGGATGGTTCTACGATCCTGCCGTATTTCATGGGATTCTGCCTGCTGATTTGGGGTGGCGCTCGCATTGCTGCATCCTTGATGCTGAAGACGGTCATTCCCGGTGCCGCTCGCCACATGCAGTTCTCCGCTGTTGGCGTCGTTGCGTTCGGCCTGGCAATGATTTATCTGCCCATGTTCTTCGGCGTGGCTGCAGTATGGATTGCAGCCCTGGCGCTTCTGGTAACCGGCCTCGTGTTTGTGGGTGACTTCTTCGTTTCCCGCCGCACCAAGAGCACCGTGCACATTTCCCCGGACGGTGTGATTGACGTCGAAGCCAAATAAGAGCTTCTTTGCTCCGTCTAGAACGTACACTAGAACATAAGAAAGACCGTGTGAGACAACCACCTCACACGGTCTTTCTGTATGCTCTAACGTTTGGCGTCGGAACTTTAGCGGTATTCAGGCAGACGGAACATCATTTCCTGCGCCACGGTCGCCACCAGCTCACCGGAACGGTTGAAAATCGAACCCTGCGAGAGCATCCTGCCACCCTGCGCGCTCGGGGAATCCAGCACGTATAGCAGCCACTCGTCGGCACGCGCCGAACGGTGGAACCACATCGCGTGATCCAGCGAGGCGCTCTTCAGACCCGGCTCCAACCAGAACTTACCGTGACGGCGCAGGGCAGGCTCCAGCGGCAGGTAGTCCGAAGCGTAGGCGATTGCGGCGCGGTGCTCCGCATCCGAAGCCTCAGAACCATCAGCGTGCACCAGGCGGTCAAAGGTCTTGAACCACACGCAGGCACGCGGCTGTGTCGAGGAAGCATCCGACTGAGTGTACAGGGGCGCATCCACGTGGCGCATATCAATCGGGCGCTCCCACGCCACCGCCTGCGCAATCGGATGCGGCAACTCGCCCAGGTAGTCGCTGACCTTCGGCAGGGACTCGGGGTCCGGGACATCAGGCATGGTCACCGCGGTGTGCTCGGGGCCGCGGCTCTCAGCCTGGAAAGACATAATCGCTGAAAACATGGGTGCCTCATCCTGGAACACCTGCACGCGGCGGGTCGAGAAGGAGCGACTATCGTTCAGGCGCTGCGTGGAGAAGAACAGCTCCCGTTCAATATCCCCGGGGCGCAGGAAGTACGCGTGGATGGAGTGCAGGGCCTTCCCTTCAACCGTACGGTCGGCGGCAATAATCGACTGGGCGAGCACCTGGCCGCCAAAGGTACGAGGCTGCTCGCGGGTAAGCGTCACGCCGGTAGACACTTCATCACTACCGAAGGAGGCGGGCGCCGCCTCCACGGGGGAGAGGTCCAGCATCCGCATGAGGTTTTGGGTCACAGTGGGCTTGGTCATGGTTTTATTCTCGCACGTTTTCAATGAACCGGTTTCTGGCGTAGAGTGGGAGAGCATACTCTGAGACAACCACGACAGGTTGATTCGGAACCTTGACTAGGAACAATGACACCGGATATCGATCCGGAACGTCTGCCTAACACACCATCGCAGATATCACCCACCAACTTGCCACCGAGCAGGCCAACGCCGAAAAGGAGCAGAAATGACTACGCCGTCTGAAACCACCCCTGACAATACCCCCGTGCAGGAGAACGCTCCCGACCAGAACAGCGCACCGAATGCGGTAGCACCCATTGAGCTCAAGTACAACCCCCACGAAGGCGTGGAGGAGCCCTACCTGATTCTGCCCGGCGGCGCGCAGGGTGCCGCAGTGGTCAAGGACCTTGCCACCTACATTTCTCGCGCCCTGGCGGTGAACCCGGACGCCGCTATCCGCCTGACCGCGCGTGGCCGCGTGGTGGCGGTATTCGCCTGCTCCCTGGAGCCGGAGGACGCCTCCTCGGATACCCCGATCATCATGGGTCTGCGTGCCCTGCACCTGCTGGCTGACTCCACCCTGGACATGACCGTACAGGCGCAGGCGCTGCTGGACCGTCTGGCGCGTCTGCAGAAGCAGGCAGAAGAACAGGGCAACGAAGAGAACCCGCAGCTGGTGCTGTTCATGCCGCCGGTGACCGTCAACGCTAGCTGGGCTGGTAAGTCAGCCCCGCTCAGCGGCTGGTACGAGGTCGGCACCGTCCCGGTTGAAGAGTTCCACCGCGCCACCGCAGAAGGCCTGGAGGCGGTAGAACGCGCACTGCCCGAGAACCCCGGCGCTGCTGTGCTTTCCACGGTGCGCTCGCGTATTTGGTCCTCCGATATGGTGCTGGAATACCTACCTGAGTTCGATACCGTGCTAGTACCGACCGGTGCGGCATTCGCCCTGCGCGTGTTCGGTTTCATTCCGGAAGGCTTCACGGGGGACCTGCCGTTGTTCGCGGCGCACGTAGGTTCGGAGGAGTGGCTGCGCATTGTGGCGCCGGCCGGCATGGTGCTGGTGCGCCGCGGTTCCGGTTCGCTACTCTAACTTTCCTCGAGACATTTCTAGACTTTTTACGCTGGTGGTGTGGGCTCTTTGCCCGCGCCACCAGCGGTTTTTCTAGGCGTACTGAAATAAAGATGATGAGCTTAATATGACGCTTGATAGGGCATTACTTTACGAAAATAGGGTATTCTAGAAAAACTACGCCCTTTCACCGGGGCGTCTTTGACACACCGATTACCAGCCACACCGCACGGGAACTCTTCCGCCGCGCCCTCACCAGGCGCATTCTTCCCGTACGGATCGAAAGTGAGACCTATATGGATCTGATTGCAGTCGACATTGACGGTACCCTTGCCAGCAACCGAGATCAGATGGACAAGTACCTGACCGGTTTCTTCGCAAGCAACCGCCGATTCTTCAAGGCCATCCGCAACGCCACGGTCAATATTGAAGTTGCCGACCGTGTTCGCGAAATCGCGGCAGACACCGGCGCAGAGGTCGTAGTAATTACCGGCCGCGACGGCACCTACATGAAGGAACTGAACCAGTTCATCGCCCGCGCAGGTCTGGAACCCAAGCACGTGTTCGCTAAGCCCGGCAACGACGGCTCCAACAGCCCCGCATGGAAGGACTCCGTCATTGAGTCCCTGATTGCTGACGGCAACCGCATTATCCACGCTTTTGAAGACACCGACCACGATGTGTACCTGCGCCGCGGCATTCCCGTCACCTGGATCGCCCCGATTCGCGACTACATTGGCGAATGGCACTACGAGTCGATTGACATTGACCCGGTCGCCTGGGCTGCCGAGCAGCGTGAGAAGGAAGCCGCTCGTGAGCGTCAGAAGCGTCGCCTTGCGGAGGGCGTGCTCGCACACCAGAAGGCTGAGGCGAAGGAACGCCAGGCAAGCGTCGCGGTATAAAACCCGCACACTAACTTAAGAGCTGCGGTGGGTAACCCACTCAAACGAATGAGGCGCCGGAAGGATTCAACCCTCCCGGCGCCTCATTCTAATGCTATATACGTGTTGATCGAAGCTGATTTACGCAGCTTATTTAGTGATGCCGAGCAGCTCACGCAGGCGAGCCTCGAACGGTGCCGCCAGCTTGTACTGCGCCTCATCCTTCAGATGCACGCCATCAGCCATGTCACCCTCAGTCAGGTAAATGGTCTGCCAATCCGCGGTGTCCATGAACAGCACACCGGTCTCGCGGGCACCCTGCCTTGCCACCTCGTTTGCCACGTGACGCTTATGCGCCACCTGCTTATCCGTCGCCGCATCCTCACTCATCGACACCACGCCACCGAACACGATCTTCGATGACGGGTACATGCGTCGTAGCTGCTCAATGACCTGAGTCTGGTGAGCGTTCACGTGCTCGCGAGCCTTCGTCTCATCCTCGTGAATGTAAATGTCATTGCCAGAGGCGTCCAGGTAAATCACGCCGGGGTTACCGCTTGGCAGAGCCCAACGGCCACCCATCACACCCTGATAGTAGGAAGGGCACACACCCTCGCGGGCGGTCACAAAACCGATGCCGCCGCAACGGAACAGGTACGGGACGAAACCTGCCTGCTTCAGACCCAAACCAACCCAGGAGGTTGAGGTCACCTGCGAGTCACCAATCACCAGGGCATCCTTAGGGCCAAGAACGTTGGTGTTACGCGGCAGACCGTTCGCCTTATCCCAATAGAGTTCAGCCTTCTCGAACTTGGTGTACAGAACACCGTTCTCGGATCGCCAGCTCACCGGCAGACCCTCCCAACCGGCAAAGTCGCTGTACCCGCGCTGCTTCCACCAGTGCTCGTAGACGCCGGAATCCACCGCAACCGGACCGTACTTGGGGGTGTACATGACCACGCCACCCTTGAACTGCTGAACCAGCATGTCGGTGGCATCAGCGGAGGTGGGGAACGGCGCCTGAATCTCACCGGTTGCCTGCGCGCCCTCCTTGCCGAAGGCGTTCTGCGCGGTGCGCTCCATCTTCTGAGCCGGGGTAGTCGGTTCCGGAGTCGGCTCGGGGGAGGGGGACTCGCTGGGGCTTTCCTGCGCCGACTGGGTAGGCTCGGCGCCCGTAGCAGCGGTAGCGGCGGTGCTACCGGGCGCGGTGAAGCCTCCTGCGGAGTACACGCCAAAGGAACCGGCAGCAACCACAGCAAGGATTGTGCCGGTCAGAGAAACTTTCGCGATAGGAGACTTGATAGAAGGCATGCACAACAGTATACGATAGGCGCAACCCCAAGTAGAGAGCTTTTGAGGGATATTCAAATGAAAATAACAAAAAATATGCACCGCAGTGACAAGAATTAGACTCGGTGTGCAAACCTGTATGCAAACCGGTGTACAACTTGGGGCACAACTCAAAATAGAACCGGCATAAACCCCATATAGAAACGTCCCCTCCCACCCCGAATCGGGGTAGAAGGGGACGAATAAAAACTTATGAGAGCAGGCAATGAACCCGCCTCAGCTCACAAGCATTGTTAGATGTCAGCTGCCTGAACCTTCAGTGCACGAGCCACGCCGTCGCGTGCCTCCGCAATCTGACGGTACAGAGCCGCAGCATCCTCAGGCAGAGATGCCAGGTACGCCTCGGTACGCTCCAGCAGCTCAGCGGTCGGCTCGCTCGGGTACATGCCACCAATAATCTGCATGGAAATCTCGTGCGAACGCGAACGCCAAATACCCTCAATCTGCTCGAAGTACGGCTCATCGTACTGGGCAATCAGCTCGGGCTTGCCGGACTTGAAACCGGAAATAGCGTAACGCTGAATCATGTTCGACAGCTCGCCGGTCATCATGATCTTGTTCCAGTACTCAGCCTTAGCCTCCGCGGTCGGAATCGATGCGTATGCCTGAGCGGCGTACTGCTGACCGTTCGCGGTGTTGTCGTTCTCCAGCTCCGCAGCGATCTGCTCCGCAGAGAAACGGCCACCGGTAGCCAGGCGGCACACCAGGTTCCAACGCAGGTCAGCGTCAATGTCCAGGCCCTCAAGGGTCAGCTCACCCTCGAAGAGACGCTGCACGTTGTCGTACTGCTCCTCGGTGCGGGTCTGGTTGATGAACGCCTGCAGCAGCTGCAGCTGAGCATCCGAATCGGGCTCTGCAACGCATGCCAGCTCCCAGAGACGGTCAGCGGCACGGTGACGGGTCTCCTCGCGAGCCTCAGGAGCCACGAAGGAGTGCAGGGTAGCGGACAGGTTGTTGATCTGGGTGCGCAGAGCGGTGGAGTTGGTCTCCTTACCGATGTTGTTCAGCACCAGGTCAACGTACTTACGCGCCGGCATCTGAGCGTCACGCACAGTATCCCAGAGCGAACCCCAGACCACGCCGCGAGCCACGGACGAATCAATGTCGCCCAGGTGCTTGATAGCGGTCTCGATGGAACGCTCGTCCAGGCGAATCTTAGCGTACGCCAGGTCCTCATCGTTCAGCAGCAGCAGGTCGGGGCGCTTCTTGCCGAGAGCCTCCTCAACCACGGTCAGCTCGCCGTCAATATCCAGCTCGATGCGGTCGGTGCGGGTCAGCTTGCCGTCCACCAGGTTGTAGAAACCAATCACCGCACGGTGCGGGCGCAGGGTCTCGAAGCCCTCAGCGTAGGACTGACGGATACCCAGGTTCGAAATGTTGCCCGCCTCGTCATTCTCAATCTCAACGGCGAGAGTGTTCACGCCAGCGGTCTCAAGCCACTTAGCGCTCCACGCACGCACGTCACGACCGGAGGTGCGCTCCAGCTCAACCAGCAGGTCGTCCAGAACGGTGTTGCCCCAGCTGTGCTTATCGAAGTACACCTTCAGAGCAGCCATGAAGTTCTCCTGGCCAACCCACGCCACCATCTGACGCAGCACCGAAGCGCCCTTCGCGTACGTAATGCCGTCGAAGTTCACCTGAACATCGGCAAGGTCACGAATCTCAGCCACAATCGGGTGAGTTGAAGACAGCTGATCCTGACGGTACGCCCAGGTCTTCTCCGAAGCAGCGAAGGTAGCCCACGCCTCCTTCGCGTAGCGGGTGTTCTCCGCAGCAGCCAGGGTCGACATGAACTCAGCGAAAGACTCGTTCAGCCACAGGTCGTTCCACCACTTCATGGTGACCAGGTCGCCGAACCACATGTGCGCCAGCTCGTGCAGAACAGTGATAGCGCGGCGCTCACGCAGAGCCTCCGCAACCTTGGAGCGGAAGACGTAAGTCTCCAGGTAGGTCACGCAGCCAGCGTTCTCCATTGCACCGGCGTTGAACTCGGGCACGAACAGCTGATCGTACTTCTCGAACGGGTACGGGGTCTTGAACTGCTCCTCGTAGAACTCGAAGCCCTGACGGGTCAGCTCAAACATGTCCTCAGCATCCACAAACGGCATGAGGGACTTACGAGCGTACACACCCAGCGGAATCACGCGACCCTCAGAGTTAGTCAGCTCGCTGGTGACCTTCTCGTAGGGGCCAGCCACAATCGCGGTAATGTACGAAGACATGCGCGGGGTCGGCTTGAAGAACCAAGTCTTCGCACGGCCGCAACCGCACTCCTTCTCCTCAACCTTCACCTCGGGCTGGTTAGACACAACCACCCAGTGCGAGGGAACGCGCACAATAAACTCGAATTCAGCCTTCAGGTCGGGCTGCTCAAAGACGGGGAACACGCGGCGGGAGTCCGGCACCTCAAACTGGGAGTACAGGTACACTTCGCCGTCGGCGGGGTCCACGAAACGGTGCAGACCCTCACCGGTGTTGGTGTAGAACATCTCTGCGTCAATGGCCAGGGTGTTCTCAGCAGCAAGGTTCGGCAGCTGGATGCGCTCGCCGTCCGCCAGGTCGGTGCTCAGCTCTTCGCCGTTGAGGTTAATGGACTTGACCGAGGAGGTGATGGCGTCAATGAAGGTGGAGGCACCTTCCTGAGCGTCGAAGCGGATTTCAACCTTCGAGGAGAAGACGTCTTTGTCCTTCGGCAGGTCGAGTTCAATACGGTACGAGTGCACGCGCTTAATAATGGATGCGCGTTCGGTTGCCTCATTGCGGGTTAGGTTCAGGCCGGGCATACAGCTCCCTCTCCTTAGATGTGAATAGCGTGCCGTGTTGACACGCCCTGTCATGGTGCGCTGGTTCCCGAGGTGCGCGGCTCCTGCGACGCTGCATACGTAGCGCTGGAGGCGTTCAAACTTGGGCGCGGCGAATCGGGACACCAAAAAGTGCCATATCCCACAGTCTACCGTATAGGTGGGGGTTTAGAAGGCTTCGCATTACCCGAACCCGCGCGAATTCGATACAGTTAAGACAGAAAAAACCCAAACGGGGAAGCGTATCCCACCTGATGGATGCGCGGCGCACTCTAGCAACGGCGCTCAGAACTGAGAACCGGCGCCTCCCACGAACGCACAAACGCACGTCACACCAAGACAAAATCACCAGGAGAGTACCATGCGCGTACACATCGCAACCGACCACGCTGGCCTCGAACTGAGCCACTACCTGATCGAGTCCCTCACCGCTGCGGGCTACGAAATGATTGACCACGGCCCCGCCGACTACGACCCGCTGGACGACTACCCCTCGTTCTGCATTAATGCAGCCCTTGGTGTGAAGCGTGACCGCGAGGCTGGCCTGGATTCCCTGGGTATTGTGCTGGGCGGTAGCGGCAACGGTGAGCAGATGGCTGCGAACAAGGTTGATGGTATCCGCGCGGCTCTGGCATGGAACCACGACACCGCGGCACTGGCTCGCGAGCACAACAACGCACAGGTCGTAGCTGTGGGCGGCCGCCAGCACAGCAAGGAAGAAGCACTGGAAATCATCAAGGTCTTCCTGGCTACCCCCTGGACCAACGAGGAGCGTCACGCACGCCGTATCGGTCAGCTGGCTGAGTACGAGCAGACCGGCGACATTGCCGGCAAGCAGATTGACGCTGCCTAAGCTCTAAAATCTGAGGCGCATAGTGCAGGCTATGCGCCTCAGTCGTCTTTGCACCCCATATAATCCGCACTATTTCTAGCCGACAAGTTTTCGAGGAGAACCCGTGCCCGAAGGCCACTCTATCCACCGTATTGCCCGCCAAATCAGTGACGTCTTCACCGGCGAGCGCGTGCAGGTTTCCTCCCCGCAGGGCCGCTACGCCGAGGGTTCCGCCCTGCTGGACGGGCACACCATCACCGGGGCGTACGCGCACGGCAAGCACCTGTTCGTGACCTTCGAGAACGACCTGACCCTGAACGTGCACCTGGGTATTTACGGTAATTGGAGCTTCGGCGGGGACGAGACGTTCACGGGTGCTTCGAGCATTGGTGCGCCCCGCAAGATCGGCGAAAAAGAACACGCGGCGGGGGAGGGGAAGCCTTACGCCGGTCCTCCCGAACCGAAGAGTACGGTGCGTTGCCGTATTGTTTCGGAGCACGGCTGGGCGGACCTGGTGGGCCCGACTATCTGCCGCACCCTCACCCCGGAGGAGGTGCGCACCGTCCGCTCCAAGCTCGGCCCCGACCCGCTCAACCCGGACGCCGACCCCGAACAGTTCTACCGCGCGGCACGTAAGAGCTCCCGCCCGATTGGCGTGATTTTGATGGATCAGGCGGCAATCTCCGGCGTGGGCAATATCTTCCGCGCCGAGTCGCTGTACCGCCAGGAAATTGACCCGCTACGACCCGGCAAAAACCTCAGCGACGAGGAACTGGAGCGACTCTGGGAAGATAATAAGCACCTGCTGGTCATCGGCGTGCGCGTGGGGCGCATCATCACCACCGAACCCGAAGACCGCCCCGGCGTGCCCGAAACCGAAGCGTGGCCCGACCACGCCAACTACGTGTACATGCACCACGGTGAGCCCTGCCGCCGCTGCGGAACCACCATCCGCATGGAGGAAATCGCAGGCCGCAAACTCTACTGGTGCCCCGGCTGTCAGGTCTAAAAACAGGTCTAAAAACCACCCGTATATTTGACAGCCCAGATGGAACCTCGCTACTATAGTCAAGTTCCATTCCGGGGATGTAGCTTAATGGTAAAGCCTCAGTCTTCCAAACTGATTACGCGGGTTCGATTCCCGTCATCCCCTCCACTCGAAGGCTCCGGCGCAAGCGCCGGGGCCTTTTGCGTTCCGGGATGACGGGAATCCCTTCCGCATGCGGATTTGATTCCTCACGCGCTCGGAATCCGCACGCTCCAGCTCGTCATCCCCTCCAATTAGACCTCGGATGTGATAAGTCCGGGGTCTTTCTGTTTGCGGGTGTTTGACTGGTGTTAGGTGCGTTGCTCCTTTGGGGGTGTGAGCGTTTGACCAGTGTTTGGCGGGTTGGGTTCTCGCAGCAAAAATGTCCGCCATTGGAACACCGATGACGGGCCTGGTAAGAACCAAGAACTCGCGAGTTACAGGGCGACTTCGATTTCGTGCCCCGACTTGAAGATGACTCCGGCCGCGACCAGCAAGCGTTGATAACCCCTTAGACGACAAAAACGCCCCCACCCTCCGGTATGGAAAGTGAGGGCACAGACTGAAAAGTTGATAACTGTAACTACTGGTATGTACAGTAGTGGGTGTGGGAACGAAAGACAGATTGATCGCCGCCACGCAGGAGCTGTTGTGGGAGCGCGGGTACGCGGCCACCAGTCCGAAGGACATCCTGCAGAAGGCTGAGGCGGGCCAGGGCAGCATGTACCACCACTTCTCCGGCAAGCAGGACCTCGCGGTCACAGCACTGGAGGAGACAGCCGCTGGCATGAGGGCGAGCGCCGAGATACTCCTGCATGGGGAGGGCTCGCCCGTGGACAGGGTCAAGGCGTATCTGACGCGCCAGCGCGACTCGTTGAAGGGGTGCAGGATCGGGCGCATGACCTATGACACAAACGTGCTTACCTCCCCCGAGTTGCTCGCCCCGGTCACCCAGACTCTGGCGTGGCTGGTGGAGACCCTCGCGGGCGTCATTGCCGAAGGGGTCGAATGCGGGCAGCTGCGCGCTGACGTTGATGCGCGTGAGGTGGCCTCCATGGTGGTGGCCACCATCCAGGGCGGCTACGTCCTGGCTCGAGCCGGGCAGGATCCAGCAGCATTTGACGCCGCAGTGCGCGGCGCCCTCCAGTCACTGGCCGCCCTCGAGCAGTCAACAGTTTGTAACGAGTAGAAGGGAATTTTCGGACATGTATGCCATGCAGTACCGGATCACACTTCCCAGCGACTACGATATGTCAATCATCCGTGAGCGCGTCGCACGCACGGGCCACCTCATGGATGGCTTCGACGGGCTTGGTTTCAAGGTCTACGGCATCCAGGAGAAGGCTTGTGGTGTGGCACGCAATGCGTACGCGCCCTTCTACCTGTGGCATGACGTGGATGGCATGCGTGCCTTCTGTTGGGGTGAGATGGGGTACGCCTCGATTGTGCGGGACTTCGGCCGTCATCCCATCCAGGACTGGACGGTCCACCGCTCCACACCCGGCCTGGCCTCCGCTGCCCAAGCGAAGAGCCTGACGATCAAGACCCTCACACTGCCGGACGGGAGTGCCCCCTCAGAAGTGCTCCCCAATCTGACCGACGATTTCCACGCGACCGCGGGCAGTGACGTCGTGTGGAAGGTCAGTGCCGTCGACGTCACCTCATGGAGCCTCATCCTGGTCACCGTCGCCACCACCCCGGTGGACTATACCGTTGCCGACGTTGACTCCTATGAACTCCTCCACATCTCCCTCGGGGACAATTCTGCCCGGTAGAGCACGAAAGTGCCCCCACCCGCCGGTGTGACAGGTGAGGGCGCTAGTGCCGGTCAGGCAGATGTGGGTTAGATGAGTTTGCGGTTGACGATGACCTGGACTGCCTCGTAGAGGTGACCGAGGCGGTCGCGGCGTTCCGCCCCGTTTCCGTACTCGCCACGGATGACCACATCCGCCATGGCCTCAATGTCGGCTGCGGGTGCCGGGGCCTTTTGCGTTGCGGGGATGAACGGGAATCCCCTCCACAATTCCCGCCCAAGGTTGCCGGGATTTTCGCCCTCCAGCTCGTCATCCCCTCACCGCGCATCCACACAAAACACCCCACAAAACCAAGGGAGACAGGGGAGTACGCGCTCAGTGGAAATAAACCGTGCACGAGCCGCTGTGTTGGGCATTTAGCGGGAAAACAGGTAAACTAGGGCACTGACTGTGTTAAACACGCAAGTGCGCAACACGGTCGGTTTCACGGGGCGTGGCGTAGCTTGGCTAACGCGCCTGCTTTGGGAGCAGGAGATCGCAGGTTCGAATCCTGTCGCCCCGACGTGAAACGGTTGCCGCGACGCTACAAGGTCGTGGCGCTCTTTCCACTAAGCAACCGCGGCACACACGATTCGTGCCGCACCGAAACTATATGAGGAGATCACGGACGTGAAGACCGCCGTCGAGAAGCTCAACCCGACCCTCGCAAAGATTGAGGTCGAGGTTCCCTTCGCAGAATTCAAGCCCTACCTGGACCGCACCTACAAGAACCTCTCGGGTCAGATCAGCGTTCCCGGCTTCCGCAAGGGTAAGCTGCCCAAGCAGCTCATCGAGCAGCGTGCGGGCTTCGACTACATCGTCGAGGCATCCCTGAACGACGCTCTGAACGACTACTACGCACAGGCACTGGGCGAGAACGAGCTCTCCCCCCTGGCACAGCCCGAGCTGGACGTTCAGTCCCAGCCCTCCACCGAGAACCGTGAGGCAGACGTCAAGCTGACCATCACCGTCACCGTCCGCCCCGAAATCGAGCTGCCCAACTACGAGGGCCTCGAGGTTGAGGTTGACGAGGTAGAGGTCACCGCTGAGGATGAGGTTCAGGCACTGGACGCTCTGCGTGAGCGCTTCGGCACCCTGAAGACCGTTGAGCGCCCCGCAGCTGACAAGGACTTCGTGACCATCGACATCGCCGCAGAAATCGACGGCGAGCAGGTAGACGCAGCAAACGACCTGTCCTACCAGATCGGTTCCGGCACCATGCTCGACGGCATCGACGAGGCTCTGACCGGTCTGTCCGCTGGCGAGGACGCAACCTTCGAGACCAAGCTCTCCGGCGGCGAGCACGCAGGCGAGCAGGCAACCATCAAGGTCAAGCTCACCGCAGTCAAGGAGCGCGAGCTGCCCGCAGCTGACGACGAGTTCGCACAGCTGGCTTCCGAGTTCGACACCATCGACGAGCTGAAGGAAGACATCAAGAAGCAGGTTGCAGAAGCTAAGGTTGCCGAGCAGGGCACCCAGGCACGCGACAAGGTCCTCGCAAAGCTCGTTGAGCTCGTCGAGATCCCCGTCCCCGAGAAGGTTATCGAGGACCAGCTCGAGCAGCACTTCAACAACCCCAACGCTGAAGCAGGCCACGACACCGAGGAGCACCGCGCCGAGGTTCGCGAGAACACCGAGACCGCATTCAAGAACGAGATGGTTCTCGACGCTGTTGCGGACAAGGAAGAAGTGACCGTCGACCAGGCTGAGATGATTAACTACATCATCACCATGAGCTCCCAGTACGGCATGGACCCCAACCAGTTCGCACAGATGCTGGACGGCTCCGGCCAGGCTGGCGCACTGGTCGGCGAGGTTCGCCGCTCCAAGGCTCTGGCAGCAGTGCTGAAGACCGCAGTGGTCAAGGACACCAAGGGCAACGTTGTTGACCTGTCCAAGTACCTGGGCGAGGGCGAAGAGGCAGCTGCCTAAATCCCTGCCACGGTCTGCAAAAAGCCACCCCGCTAGAGGGCGTGCGCTGATTGCTTGAAACGTGTAGCCTCAGCGGGCATCCACCGAATTACCGGTTGGGTGCCCGCTGAGGCTCTTTTCACCCCAAACTATTCCGCCCTCAAGTTATTCCGTACCGAGGTTTTCGCCTCTGCTTCACCCCCTGGCGAACGAACAACCCGAAGGGAAGCGGGGGAGAGCAACTATCGGTAAGGTAGTAGCAACGAAACTTTTCGCGTGCGCTCCGGCGCGTAAATCGCGCAAAGATGCAGCGAAGACCCATTAGAGAAGAAGAGGAAGAATGTCCAGCTACATGCCTCTGCCCATCGGCGCCTCCCAGGCAGCCGGCGTGGCGCCCGCGCCGTCTATGGCAACCCCCATCGTTGGTGCCCAGGAAGATTACGTCTACAACAGCCTCCTGAAGGAGCGCATTATCTGGCTCGGCTCCGAGGTGCGCGACTCCAACGCCAACCTCATCTGCTCCCAGATGCTGCTGCTCTCGGCTGAAGACCCCGAGGCAGACATCTACCTGTACATCAACTCTCCCGGCGGCTCCGTCACCGCCGGCATGGCTATCTACGACACCATGCAGCTCATCCCGAACGACGTGGTGACCGTGGTGACCGGTATGGCAGCATCCATGGGTCAGTTCCTGCTCACCGCAGGCACCATCGGCAAGCGCTACGCAACCCCGAACGCCCGCATCCTCATGCACCAGCCCCTCGGCGGTATTGGCGGTACCGCATCGGATATCCGCACCCAGGCTGAGCTGATTCTGGACATGAAGAAGCGCCTGGCAGAGATCACTGCTGAGCGCACCGGCAAGAGCCTCGAGACCATCCTGAAGGATAACGACCGCGACAACTGGTTCAACGCGGAAGAAGGCCTGGAATACGGCTTCTTCGACCACATTGCCACCACCGCCGGTAAGCTGCCCGAATCGAAGAACGCATAAGGGAGATGCACATGAACTACCTGCCGAACGATATCACCACCTCGGCGCCGGCTATGCCGAGCAACCGCTACGTGCTCCCCAGCTTCGAGGAGCGCACCCCCTACGGCTACAAGCGTCAGGACCCGTACGCAAAGCTGTTCGAGGACCGCATCATCTTCCTGGGCACCCAGGTGGACGACGCATCCGCTGACGACATCATGGCTCAGCTGCTGGTGCTGGAGGCACAGGACCCCGAGCGTGACATCACCCTGTACATTAACTCGCCCGGCGGCTCCTTCACCGCGATGACCGCCATCTACGACACCATGCAGTTCATCCGCCCCGAGATCCAGACCGTGTGCCTGGGCCAGGCGGCATCCGCTGCGGCGGTTCTGCTGGCTGCCGGTACCCCCGGCAAGCGTCTGGCACTGCCGAACGCTCGCGTGCTGATTCACCAGCCCGCGCTGAGCGGCCAGCAGGGCGGTCAGGCATCTGACATTGAGATTCACGCGAACGAGGTTATGCGTATGCGTGAGTGGACTGCACAGACCCTGGCACTGCACTCGGGCAAGACCTACGAGGAAGTTGACCGTTCCATTGAGCGTGACAACATTCTGACTGCGGCTGCTGCCCTGGAGTACGGCCTGGTCGATAAGGTGCTGGAGTCTCGTAAGCTGCGTAAGCCTGCGACCAACACCGCTATTTCCCACACCTAAACTTTAGTTTTGAGGAATATCCCCGAGCGTTTTTCGGGGGAGGGGCGACATCGCTCCGTGTGCGAGCTTTCGGGCTGGTGCGCGGTGCGGTGCCGCCCTTTTTGTGCCCGCCAGGGATACGGCAAGGCAGGCTGATATGTGGCGTTGACCTGCGCTTTCTTGCCGGGCTTTAGCGTCACATACCTATCGTCATATGCCGGAGTATCAGCCCCGCCGCCGTCATAAAAGACGCGCTTTGTCATATGGAGATAAGTCCGTTCATTTGCGGTGCGTAATTCTGAGTTCCGGGGTGAACTCCGGTAGCCTTAGAGAAGGAGAAAATTCGAGTATTTCATACCGGTTTCTCACTCAAACTAAGGCGCCCACCACCCGCCGGTGCCCCTCCTGAGAAATCACCGCAGACATCAGGTCACTGACCCTTCTGCACCGATTTCACCACGCCGATCGAAAGGGAATCTTCGTGGCCACAGACATCATTGTGCCTCCCGAACAGCCCAACGCCAGCATGCGATGCTCCTTCTGCAAGAAGACTCGCGCGCAGGTTTTCAAGATTGTGCTCGGCCCGAATGTTTCCATCTGCGACGAATGCGTGGAGCTGTGCGAAGAGATCCTCACTGAAGAGCGTCTGAAGGTGAAATCCTCCGCGGCGGCGCCTGCATCTCAGCTGGCTACTCCGCGCGAAATTTACAGCTACCTCAACGACTACGTCATCGGTCAGGACGCGGCGAAGCGCACCCTGGCGGTGGCGGTGTACAACCACTACAAGCGCATCCACGATATTGATAACCCGGTGCTGACCTCCCGCATTCTTTCGGCGACCGCAGGGGAGCAGGTGGAGCTGGGCAAGTCGAATATTCTGATGCTCGGCCCGACCGGTTGCGGTAAAACCTACCTGGCGGCAACCCTGGCGAAGAAGCTGGATGTGCCCTTCGCCCTGGTCGACGCAACCACCCTCACCGAGGCGGGCTACGTGGGTGACGACGTGGAGAACATTCTGCTGCGCCTTATCAACGCCGCTGACGGCGATATTGCCAAGGCTCAGCGCGGCATTATCTACATTGACGAGATCGACAAGATTGCCCGCAAGGGCGGCGAGAACCTCTCCATCACCCGTGACGTGTCCGGTGAGGGCGTGCAGCAGGCGCTGCTGAAGATTATTGAGGGCACCGTGGCGACCGTACCGCCGGAGGGCGGACGCAAGCACCCCGCGCACGCGAACATTGAGATTGATACCTCGAATATTCTCTTCATCGTGGCCGGTGCCTTCGACAATATTGACGACCGCATCGCAGCCCGCGTGGGTGCGGGCGGCATCGGTTTCGGTGCTGAACTGGGCGGTTCCGTGAAGAACCCGCTGGACCAGATTATGCCCGAGGATCTGGCGCACTACGGCATTATCCCCGAGCTGATTGGCCGTCTGCCGGTCATCTCGACCCTGAGCGAGCTCAACGAAGAAGAGCTGGCTCGCGTGCTGACCGAACCGAAGAACGCGCTGCTCAAGCAGTACCGTCACCTCTTCGCTCTGGACGGCGTGGAGCTCATCATCGACGACGCCGCAGTCGCGGCTATTGCCCGCCTCGCCGCCGAGCGCGGTACCGGTGCCCGCGGCCTGCGCTCCATGATGGAGCAGATTCTGCAGCCGATTATGTTCGACATCCCGGACCGCACCGATGTGGTGTCCATCGTCATTGGTGAGGACACCGTGCTCAACGGCACGGAACCCCGCTACGTGCTGCAGGCGCCCGACCCTGAAGCCGAGACCACCCGCACCGTGAAGGGGGAGGCGAAGGCCGCCTCCCTGAAGGATGCGGACCGTCAGGCGGCATAACCGAATACTTCCAGCCGACAGGCTAGGGAATAAAGAAGCCGTCGCCCCGGTTATACGGGGTGACGGCTCACTAGCAGGTACCGCTCTCGTTGGCTTGTCCTGAAGAGCGTGTGCTGAAGAGCGTGTACCGAAGAATAAGCGCCGGCTCATAGAAGCGGCTGGCGCAACCGTATGAGAGAGGAACACTCATGGCTGAGAACGCACCCGCACAGGTCGATTTCTGGTTCGACCCGATTTGCCCCTGGTGCTGGATTACCTCCCGCTGGATCGGTGAGGTGCAGAAGGTCCGCAACATTGAGGTGACCTGGCGCCCCTTCTCCCTGTCCATGCACAACCAGGGCCGCGAGCTGCCCGCCAGCTACCAGGCAGCGATGGACAAGTCCTGGGCACCGGCCCGCCTCATCACCGCTGTGCGCGAGCTGCACGGCAACGAGGTCATCAAGCCCCTCTACGATGCTCTGGGCGAGCAGATTCACCACAACAGCAATAAGGCTGATTCCTACCGCGACGCAATCGTCAAGGCGCTGGAGGAGGTCAACCTGCCCGCAGAGCTGGCGGATGTCGCCTTCACCGATCAGTACGATGAGCAGATGCGCGCCTCCCTGGACCTGGCGCTGGAGACCGTGGGTGGTACCGATGTGGGTGTTCCGCTGATCTCTATCAACGGCACCGCTTTCTTCGGCCCGGTCATCTCCCCGAGCCCTGCCGGTGAAGAGGCAGGTAAGCTCTTTGACGGCGCTCTGGCGCTGGCTTCCTACCCCGGCTTCTTTGAGCTGAAGCGCCCCCGTAACGTGGGCCCGATTTTCCACGGCGAAAACGGCGAAGCCTAGGAACCCTGCAATGCGCGCAGGCTCGGTAGAGTCTGCGGCTGCAGAGCAAAAAAGGACCGCCCGGTCAGTACTGACCGGGCGGTACTTTTCTATTCACTCTGTTGCCCTGAAACGTGCAATCTACGCGCGGTGAGGGTTGCTTGCAGAGGTAGCCTTGTGCGCCTTCTGTGCTTTCAGCGCTTTCTGAGCCTTGCGCTGTGCCCTGTGCTCCAGAACCTTCGGGTGCGTTGCACGCTGCACGATCTTCGTATCGCGCATGTGGAAGGTGCGGGTTGCCGTGTACTGGACCGCCGCATCCGAGGTGAACGCCAGCATCGCAAACACCGCAACGCCCAGCTGGAAGAAAATCGTGGACAGCGGCAGGGACTGGTGGCCCCACAGCACACCACCGGTAATCGCTGCGAAGTTCAGCGCCGTCAACAGCAGAGCCAGGCGACGAGCCTTCGACGAGCCGCGCAACGTACTCCACAGCAGGAACAGGTGCACCGCCGAATAAATTGCTACAAAACCCACCAGCACGGTGCCGGTAATGGTGAGCAGCACGTTGCTATCCACCTGATCGAAGAGGTTCAGCAGCTCAATATCGTTGCCGGAGCCTTCCTCCAACAGTTTGGCGCGAAGTGCCGGGCGGCTGAGCGCCAAAATGACGCTGTTGACAATGTCGGCGAGGGTCACAGCGATGAGCATACCCGAACCAACCAGCAGGCTCAGCGGCATGCGGTACGCCAGGTCGTGCGCACTGGAGAGGTGAATTTCTTCCTGCTCCTGCGGCTCCAGGCCCTCATTGTTCAGGACGATGACCGGGAGTGCGCCGTCCGTGCGGATCGCGTCGCCGCCGCCGTTACGGGCGTGGTAGCCGGAGGAGAAATCGTGCAGAATCTCAACGTGAGTTTCCGGGTGAGCGTACTGAATGGACTCCACAATGTAGTCGCGTTCAAAGTCGGTTTCAGCATCAATGCGGTGCGTGACCTGCAGAGTGAAGAAACTGAAACCCACACCAGAGTCGTACGTGCCCGCCGCCAACCAATCCACCTGGTGACCGCCCGGCAGAAGCCAGCCGTCCGGGGTTTTCCAGAAGCGCACGTGGTGGCGCTTCTCGGGGTTGCCGTCCACTTCCTTCTGGTAGGCGAAAGCCTGCGTCTTACCAAAAATTTTCAGCGGGGAGACGGGCGCCTCCGCGTAGGAGCGGCGGGTGATGGTGGAGAGAATAATCTTCCAGGAAGAGACGAGGGTGACGTTGTCAGCGCGGGTCCAGCCTGCGTCCTGCATGACCTGGTGAATCTGCTCCTCGGTACCAATCAGACCGATATTGACCGGGTCGCCGAGCAGGCCGTCCGGGGTGCGGGTGCGCCCAATAAAGTAGTCGGGCACATAGATGCGGGTCATGATGGCGTGAAAACGCGGTAGCGTCAGGTACGCGGTGACCGCCCAGAAAATGAAGGCAATGGGGAAACCCCAGAAAGAATGGCCAACCGTATTCGCCAGAATCATGAAGGTCAGCACGAGGGCCGCGATGCCGGCGAAGATGAAGAAGAGAGTGTCCCAGAAATCGACCCACAAGCTGCGCGGGACGAGGTTTTGCGCCGTGCCGCGCGCGTCAATATCACCACGGTAAACCGGTGGGGAAATAACTGGGGGAGCAACATCGCTACGTATAGGCCGCAGGACGCGTTTTTGGTGGGACATTCCCGCCCTTTCTGCAACATAGTTAGGGTCTTTGAATATCCATAACTATAGCAAGGGGGCAGGTTGTGTGAAGTACGCATTCCGGGCAGGGCTTAATCGCTTGGTTCGATCGCCCCGCCGCAGAAAAACGCGGTACCAACGCGAAAGTGCTGGCGTTGCCGCGCGAAAGAAATAAAGGGTGACCCTACTCGGGGAGGGGCTTAGCCTCAACCGCAGCACGTGCGGCGGCAATGGAGCTTTCGTGGTGCAGCATGTCGCGGCTTTCACGCATGAGGCGCACCCACTTGCGGGTCAGCTCCTCAAGCTGCTGAGCGCTCAAAGAACCGGAGGCGATGCTCGCTTCGTCAGCGGCGGCGCTGGTGGAAATATGGTGAAGCCAGAGTTCATACACTTCGTTGGTGTAGCTGGCACGCAGCGCCTGGGCATGTTCACGTGCCTGGCTGATGTACTCGTTCAGGCTCGTGTGATAGTGCTGAAGCTGGTCGGGGGAAATGTTGGCTTGTGCTCCTGGCGGCGTGCTCGGGGTTGAGCTCTGCCTCGTCTGAGGCTCTTGCGGTAATCCGGAAGATGAAGAGTGTGAATTCATAGTAATTATGGGTGCGCCTACTTTGGCGCGGGTCAGAGTCAGGACGCATCGCTGCGTCTGACGGGTGGTTTACTGTCGTGCGGTTGGTCGGGGTATGTCGTTACTCGTACCGGTGATTTGTCTGTTGCTGAAGTTGAATAGAGGGTTGTTCCTGATGGTAAAACCCTCGCATCAACAATCATACATAAAGTGACAGTCAATCTCATAAGGTTGATTATGCTCTTTGCACATTGATGAATATAAAAAAGGGGTTGGAAATCCCACAGAATCCCCACAGATTAGCAGGCTAAAACCCACATCGTTGAGGGAGGGGCTAGCGAGAGCTCTTCGAATCAGGCACAGGTACTTGCGGGTTCCACAGAGATAAAACACAAAGTCAGCGCCGTATAGGTCCGCAATCGGGGCCTCACACCCGGCGAGCTACAACGAGCCGCAGGCACAGAAAACGGGGCGGTACTGAAAACCAGTACCGCCCCGTTATCAACACCAAAGTGGTGTCATAAAATCAAGCGATAAACGCTCAAATGCGATTACTCAGACGCGATTACTCAGCTGCTTCTTCCACAACGAGCACCACATCGCGAACCTCCAGCTCGCCCTCAGCCGCCACCAGGGACAGCTCACGAGCGTTACCGGCAGCCTTCAGATCAGACATGCCAGCGGCAATGCGATCCAGCTGAGCCTGCGGAGCCGCAATAGTTGCGGACTCAACCTCGGTGCGCTGCTTAACCTTCGCGTCACTCTTAGCCTTACGCAGGCCACCCAGAGCCTCAGCAACATCCGGCAGGATCTGCTTCAGCGACTCAATCTGAGCCGGGTCAGCGTCCGCCAGGACCCACTGAGCAGAAATGCCAGCAGTCGGGTTCTGCGCAGAGTACTCAGCCAACAGGGTACCCTCCAGGATGGGCAGTGCCTGCGGCCACTCGGCGCGGTGCACGCTACCTGCACGCCACCAGGACCAAATCTCTTCGGTCACGAACGGCAGGAAGGGTGCGAACAGGCGCAGCAGAGCATCCAGGGTGGTCGCCAGAGCAGCCAGAACAGAAGCCTGCTCCTGCTCGCCGCGAGCACCGTACGCACGGTCCTTAATCAGCTCAACGAAGTCGTCGGTGAAGGACCAGAAGAAGCTCTCGCAAATCTGCAGGGCACGAGCGTACTCGTACTTCTCGAACGCTGCGGTTGCTTCCTCAATCAGGTACGCCAGGCGAGCCAGCAGGGAGCGGTCCAGAGCGTTGATCAGCACGCGGCCCTGAGCCTGAGAAGTGATGACGGACTTCTCGGTAGCGCCCAGGTTCAGTACGAACTTGGATGCGTTCAGCAGCTTGATGGCAAGGCGGCGGCCAATCTTCATCTGGCCTTCGTCGTAGGCGGTGTCAGCACCCAGGCGAGCCGAAGCAGCCCAGTAGCGCACAGCGTCCGAACCGTACTTCTCCAGAACCTCGTTGGGGACCACGACGTTGCCCTTAGACTTGGACATCTTCTTGCGGTCCGGGTCGAGAATCCAGCCGGAGAGCGCGGTGTTGTACCACGGAACGGAGGAAGCCAGGGTCTCCGCGCGAACGGCGGTGGAGAACAGCCAGGTGCGGATAATGTCGTGACCCTGCGGGCGCAGATCCATGGGGAAGGTCTTCGCGTGCAGGTCCGGGTTCACACCCCAACCGGTCGCAATCTGCGGGGTCAGGGAGGAGGTAGCCCAGGTGTCCAGAACGTCCGGGTCGGCGATGAAGCCGCCCGCTACGCCGCGCTGATCCTCGGTGTAACCGGGAGCAGCCTGAGATGCGGGGTCAACCGGCAGCATGTCCTCAGAAGGCAGAATCGGGTTCTCGTAGTCCGGCTCGCCCTCAGCGTCCAGCGGGTACCAGACGGGGAAGGGAACGCCGAAGAAGCGCTGGCGAGAAATCAGCCAGTCGCCGTTCAGGCCCTCAACCCAGTTCTCGTAGCGGCTACGCATGAAGGAGGGGTACCAGTTCATCTCACGGCCGCGCTCGATGAGCTTCTCGCGGCGTGCAGCGTCACGGCCACCGTTGCGGATGTACCACTGGCGGGAAGCAACGATTTCGAGGGGCTTGTCGCCCTTCTCGTAGAACTTCACGGGGTGGGTAATCGGCTTGGGGTCGCCGTCCATTTCGCCAGCTTCAACCAGCATCTCTACGACGGTCTTCTGTGCGGTGAAGACGGTGGCGCCAGCCATACGCTCGTAGCGTTCGCGACCCTCTGCGGAGGTGATCCACTCGGGGGTTTCGCGGGAGAAGCGGCCGTCGCGACCGATGAGGGCGCGGGTGTCCAGCTGCAGTTCACGCCACCAGGTGACGTCGGTGGTGTCACCGAAGGTACAGATCATGGCGATACCGGCACCCTTGTCAGGCTGTGCCAGCGGGTGCGCCTTGATCTCGACCTCAACGCCGAACAGCGGGGAGGTGACGGTGGTGCCGAACAGCGGCTTGTAACGCTCGTCGTCCGGGTGCGCCACGAGAGCCACGCAGGAGGGCAGCAGCTCGGGGCGGGTGGTCTCAATCCAGACCTTCTCGCCGTTGGGGCGGTGGAAGCTGATGCGGTGGTACGCGCCGGGGCGTTCCTTGTCTTCCAGCTCAGCCTGTGCCACTGCGGTGCGGAAGGTGACGTCCCACATGGTCGGTGCTTCAGCCATGTAGGCGTTGCCTGCTTCCAGGTCCTTCAGGAAGGCGAGCTGGGAGACCTTGCGGGAGTGCGCGTCGATGGTGCGGTAGGTGCGCGACCAGTCAACGGACAGACCCAGGGTGGTGAAGAGGTTTTCGAAGACCTTCTCGTCTTCAACCGCGAGTTCTTCACAGAGTTCAATGAAGTTGTTGCGGGAGATACGCGGCCACTTTGCCTGGCTGCGGTCGGGCTTGGGGGTGCCGTCTGCCTTCCAGGTGATCAGGTCACGGAAGGAGTCGTTGTCTGCCACGGAGGGGTCGCAGAGAACGCCGTAGTAGTTCTGAACGCGGCGTTCGGTGGGCAGGCCGTTGTCATCCCAGCCGAGGGGGTAGAACACGTTCTTGCCGGTCATGCGCTGGTAGCGTGCAATGACGTCGGTCTGGGTGTAGGAGAACATGTGACCCACGTGCAGGGAGCCGGATGCGGTCGGCGGCGGGGTGTCAATGGAGTAGACCTGTTCGCGAGTGGTGTTCTCGTCGAATGCGTAGGTCTTCTCGTCGGCCCAGCGCTGCGAGAGCTTCTCTTCGAGGCCTTCGAGGGCGGGGCGGTCGGGAACGTTAATCTGTACGGGCGAGTCTGAGCCCAAAATGTTTTCAGCCATAACGGCTATTTTCTCATATTCACGGCATTCTCTCAGCTCCAGGGGAATTCTGCGCCGCACCGTGCTGTTCGTACCGCTCGATGGCGGCTTCTAGACGCGCCAGGAGGTGCCGGTACCGGCGCACAAATTGTGCCCTGCGTACTGCGGCGCGTACCCCGCTGGAGGCGGTGAGTTCCTGCCAGCTGGCGGGGTCGAGGTAGCTCTGCCCGAGCAGTAGGTGAACCTCGGAACTGTAGGGGGTTCCGGTGGCGGCACGGATAGTGCGCGCCCGCTGCTGGAGCGCTTGGCGCTGCTCTTTAAGAGAGGTGATGCGCTGGTGCGGTATTGCTGTCATGTGGAGGCTCCCTATATGAGGAGTAATCGGCGATTCAGCGACAAACTCGGTGGAAACGGTAATGGGGGAGAGGCCCCCTAATATGCTGCCCCTGATTACCTGCAGTGTATGCGCGAAAATCTGCAGTATCAATGCCCACGAATCCTTCTCAGCAAAGCGGGCGCGGCGTAGACTGAAGATACACGACCTTTGAGGAGTTGCCAATGAGTTCTCTGAGTATTTTTGGTTTGGGTACGTCTGAAACCGTTCTGCTGATACTGCACCTGACGCTGGTGGCGTTGTGCCTCTGGCATTTGACGGTGCGTAGCGGCTACGGTGAGGCGCGCATGCGGTTCGTGCTACCCCTGCTTGTGTTCATGCCCGGCGCCGCGGCTCTTTACCTGTTGTCGGCGCGTGAGGGTGCGGTCCCTCCGGACACGATCAAGACTGGTAGTAGCTCGCCCGTGTATTTTGAGCACCGTCTCGGTTTCCGTGACGGCGGTAGGAGCCGTTGGGGTCTGCCTCGCCGCCGCAAGCAGTAGCCTGACAGAGCGCCGCGCAGTTGTGGTACCGCTATCTATCTCACTATCGAAAATTTCAAAATATATGCCCGCGAGTCTGCTCGAACAGAGCACCCGCGGGCATCACTCTACTAGGATTAAAGTATGACTGAGAACACCCACATTCCTGCATCTCCTTTCCTGCCCCATACCGGCGACGGCAAAGTTGCCGTGGTGACCGGCGCATCCAGCGGTATTGGTCGAGCCACCGTACAGCAGCTAGTAGCAAGCGGCTGGACCGTCTATGCCCTGGCTCGTCGCACCGACCGCCTCTACACTCTCTATGCTGAAACCGGTGCTCACCCGGTGACCTGCGACGTGACCGATGAGCATTCCGTCCGCTTTGTTGCCGAGCAGATCCTGGAGGAGCAGGGCACCATTGACGCCCTGGTCAATATTGCCGGTGGTGCTATTGGTGTGGATAAGGTTGCCGACGGCAAGCCTACCGATTATTTGAAGATGTACCAGATGAATGTGCTCGGTATTCTGCACATGGTGCGTGCCTTCGCGGAGGCGTTGCGCCTGAACGGTCACGGCACGATCCTGAACCTGACCTCTACCGCCGCGGAACACGGCTACGAGGGCGGTGCCGGGTACAACGCCGCGAAGTTTGGCGCTCGCGGTTTGACGGAGGCGTTGCGCCTGGAAGAGGCAGAGCATAATGTTCGCGTGATTGAGATTTGCCCGGGCATGGTGCATACCGAGGAGTTCTCCCTAAATCGTCTGGGTTCCAAGGAAGCCGCCGAGCGCGTCTACGCGGGTGTTGAGAAGCCGCTGACCGCCGAGGATGTGGCGCAGACCGTGACCTTTGCGCTGAACGTTCCGCACCACGTGAACCTTGACCGTATTACTATTCGCCCGGTGGCGCAGCCGAGCCAGTTCAAGGTGATTCGCAAGGAGAGCTAAGCTCGCGGCGCGCCGTGACGCTTGAGCCTCAGTGAGGCATCGACTTTGGTAGCCCCGCCCGCATCCCTATCTGGATGTGGGCGGGGTGTTTCTCTGTGTTCTCGGCGCGTAGAGAAGGCATACATGAAGGTGCCCGTGGGGTGTTGAGAGGCGGGGGAGAGGCATGAAGGAGAACTTGAGGGAACTGTAAAGTGGTACGTGAGACTTTAAGGTTCACTAAGGTGAAAATGGCGAGCTGAAATCACCTATGGAACACCCTATATTTTCTTCAAATGCAATCAAAAGATAGGGTTATATGTCCTCGTATGTCAGTAGATGAGCACAAAATCCCCGGATTGGTCTGTATTAACCCTCAAGTTAAGGGGTTGTTTTATAACGATTTCGTTACAGTTGGGCAAAGATGACGGTAAGCATGCTAAACGTCCAGGGGCAAATGCTAGCCTTTTAGCAGTCACACCCATGTATGGGCCTACTGCACCTTCAAAGACGGGGGTGAACCACGGTAGGTTCAACACCGATAATCAGAGATCGAGGAAAAATGTCGAAGACTACCCGTCGCGTTTACAAGATCGCAGCAGCGGCAGCCTTTACTGCCGGTTCCGTGGCAGCAATCCCGGCAACTTTCGCGGCAGAAGCACCCGCTGACCAGCAGCAGCAGGTTGTCGACCAGAAGGCAACTGCTCAGACTTCTTCCCTGCCTGGTGGCAACGCAACCGAGACCCCCAAGGCTGAGGCAACTCAGGCTCCCAAGGCAGAGACTCCTAAGGCTGAAGCCCCTAAGGCGGAGGCAACCGAGGCTCCTAAGGCAGAGGCTCCGAAGACCGAAGCACCCAAGGCTGAGACCCCTGCCCCCACCGCTCCTGCAACCGAGGCACCTAAGGCTGACGCTACCGAGGCTCCCAAGGCTGAGGCTCCTAAGGCTGACGCTACCGAGGCACCTAAGGCTGAGACCCCCAAGGCTGAGGCAACCGAGGCTCCCAAGGTTGAGACCCCCAAGGCAGAGACTCCTGCCCCCACTGCTCCTGCAAACCCCGAGCCCACCACTCCGGCAACCCCCGAGCCGACCACCCCCTCCACCCCGGCTCCCGAGATGAAGCAGGCTGACCCCTCCGTCATTATTGAGAACGCTCACTTCCCCGGTGATGCACAGTTCAACACCGTGAACGTTGTTGGCACCGGCTTCTACGGTGAGAAGGTTGGCCCCGGCGTTCAGGTCAGCATCTACGCGCTGGATGCAAACAAGCAGGTCACCGGCGATGCTATCGCAACCGTTTCCGTGTCTGCAGACCAGATTCAGGACGGCTCCTTCAAGACCGCCTTCACTGTTGAGGCAAGCAAGCTGCCCGCAGGCGCATCCTACGCCCTGGTTGCTGTCAGCAACCCGCAGGGTCAGCCCGATCAGAAGCTCGTGGCTCTCTCCTCCTTCAAGGTCACCGATTCCGCTTCTCCCGAAGCTCCGAAGACCGAAGAGACCCCCGCCCCTGAAGCTCCCAAGCCTGAGACCCCCAAGGCTGACGAGACTCCCGCTCCCGTAACCCCGGCGCCCGAGACCCCGAAGGCTGATGAGACCCCGGCACCCGAGGCTCCCAAGACTGAGGCTCCCAAGGAAGAAACTCCTGCTCCGGAAGCCCCCAAGGCTGAGACCCCCAAGGCTGACGAGACCCCTGCTCCTGAGGCTCCCGCAGCACCCGAGAACGCAACCCTCACCACCGAGGATGCATCCCTGAATCCGAACGACCAGTACAACGTTCTGACCTTCAATGGCTCCGGCTTCACCCACGAGTCCGTCGCTAACGGTGTGCAGATCGCTATCTTCCGCCTGGATGCAAACGGCAACATCACCGGTGATGCTCTGGCAACCCACGACGTTCCCGCTTCTGAAATCGTGAACGGCACCTTCCGCGTCAAGGTCAGCGTTCTTGCTGAACTGCTGCAGCCCGGTTACGCATACGCAATGGTGGCAACCAGCGATCCCAACGGTCCGGTACACCAGGTGGCAATCACCACCGCTACCGTGAGCGATGCGAACAACCCCGCACCGACCCTGCCGGCAGCTACCGACGATGAGGGCACCACCGTTCGCGATAACGGCGACGGCACCACCAGCGTCTTCACCGCTGAGATGCGCGAAGATGGTTCGGTTGTCGTAACCGAGACCCGCATGCCTTCTTCTCAGGCACCCAAGGCTAAGGTTGGTAACGCATCCGCTGCTACCTCCTCTAACTCCAAGGGCCACACTGTAGGTGTCTCCGGCACCAAGGGTTCTTCTTCGGCTTCCTCGAAGCCGCAGCTGGCTAACACCGGTGCTGAGGGTGTTGCAGGTATCGCAGGCGTTGGCGCCGCAGCTCTGATTGCTGGTGCCGCACTGATGCTCCTGCGCCGCCGCAGCCTCTAATAGCTCAGCCTCTATAGGCTAGGCTCTGAATATCTGATACTCGCCGCAAGGTGAGTGATTCAAGTGCCGCTAATACTCTGAAAGGGTATTGGCGGCACTTTTGCATGCCAGCAGTTTTTGTTGAGCTGTTCTTTGGATCTGGGTGGGGGTAATTGTGTGTGGCAAGGTGTGTGCGGCAAGCGGGGTGAGAGGGGTGGCTCTTCCGTATTGGGGGTGCAGGCTGGCGTAATGGAATGATTTTGTCGACTTATTTTGTGCGTGGTTATTGGTACGCACGCTTTTAATCAATGTGCGGGGAAAGGTGCTGTGACCTGCATTTTTTCACTTAAAAGAAATAAATTAAATGCATGGATGTGCAGAATATTTTTATCTCAAATCCATTAAAACTGCATATGCATGCAATAAAACCTTGAGTCTCAAGGGAGAGTTGAAAAATTTCGCCTAGTCCATGCAATTTGAGTGCTCTTGATGCTGTTCTGGAGAGTAAAAAATATTCCATGTGGGTTATTGCACAAGAAAATAGTCAGGACGTAAAGCGTATTTACAGCAATAATCTAAAAAGTATTGTTAGTGTGGAATTACCGATAAATAGAGCGATTCCCTTCGCGGTAACTTCCACTATTACAGGAATGTTATGACTAGTCCGTGCGTTATAGCGTTCATTCCTGAAGAGGTATCCAACCATCTTCAATTCGTGGCACCCTCCGGAGGGTATCGTTCACACTCACAGAAAAGGTGTGTTCCATGCCCGAACCCGCTCACTCAAAAACCCGAGCAACAGCCGCTATTGCTGCATCTGTCCTGTCCGTTACCGGTGTTGGTGCTGCGCACGCAGATGTGCAGGTGCAAAATACTGGCGGAATTGCTTCATCGACTGCGGTAGAACCCGACAATCCCCCCTCCGCAGCAAACGCAACCCCCATCGAAAACGTCGTTACCCAAACCTCCCCGCAGGTGTACGTCGAGCAGGGTGTCGTCATTAACCCCGCACGCTCGCAGAGCATCACCGTCACCGGTGAAGGTTTCACCGGCGGTGCCGTTGAACGTTACGGTGTGGCGGTGTACGTGAGCGAATACCGCCAGTACCCCCTCTACGCACTGGGTCGCGGCTCCGCAGTGACGATGACCCTCGTGCCCGAACTCGATGTGGACGGTGGCCGTTTCAGCACCCAGTTGACCCTGCCCGCAGGTACCCTCGATCCCAACCAGCAGTACGTCGTCGCAACTGCCGTGGTCGACCCCGGTAAGGGTTATGCAACCGAGGACCCCTCCTACAACTCCTCCGCACCGTTGGAAGTGCTGCCCGCCGACACTCAGGATGAGCCGCTCAACGCTCAGATTCTTTCGGGGCAGCTGGAAATCCCGCAGGATAAGAACCTTGTCGTCTACAAGGTCACCGGTCTGGGTGAGGCGCAGGCTTTCGAAGTCATGACCTACGCCTACGCCCTGGATAGCCAGGGTAACCGCATCCTGCTCGCTGCCTCTCCCGCGCGCGCCGACGTTATGAACGGCACCCTCCTGGATGGCATTGAAGTGCCCGGATCCAGGCTGGAAGAAGTGCAGGCTGTTCACGAAGACCTGCGCTATGTGCTGAGCGTTGAGGTTGCGCCCTCTACCGCTAATGGTTACACCGCCCAGGAAGTTGAGGTTCCCTTCATGAATGGTTGGAATGCACAGAATGGCTCCGCTCCGGTTGCTACCGCTGAGCGTGCGATGGCGGAGCAAGAACTGGCTGAGAAAAAGCAGGTCAGTGAGGAGGTGCCGGTTGAGCAGGCTACTCAGCCGACTCAGGGTGTTCAGTCCGAGCAGGTGGCCTCCTCGAATACTGCCGAGCAGTTCGACCACGTGCTGCCCGAGGATGATCCGCGCCGCCACTACAGCCTGCCGCGCAATACCGTCTTTGACCGCGTCCACGACACCACTGAAGAACAGAACAACACCTCTAACCCCGTGATGACCGCCCGCCTGCACGTAGAAGAAACCGTAGTTCCTGAAAACGACTCAGCTAAGACCCTGACCCTGCGTGGCGAGGGCTTCACCGGTGTCAGCTCGGTACACCTGATGGTTAGTGCTGTCGACGAATACGGCGCGGCAACCGATGGCGTGATCGCTTCGGCTGATGTCTCTGAGATTGATGCCTCCGGTGCTTTCACTGCCCAGGTGCAGATTCCTGGCTCGGCACTCAAGCCCGGCACTACCTATCGTGTGAGCGCTGTGGCGGAGGATGAGCAGGGTACTGTGCGCATGGTCAATGGCGGCTTTACTGTCGAACGTGATGGCGTGGATAGCCAGCCCGCAGCCCCCCTGCCCACTACCCCTGAGCAGGATGCGCCCACTGTCGAGGCTCCTGTAGCCGACACTTCCGCAGCCGAGACTCCCGCGGTCGATGCTTTGGTGCCTACTGAGCCTGCGGCTGATCAGGCTTCTGTTACTGAGCAGAAGGCGGGGGAAAGCGGCGCTGAGCAGAAGAAGGACGCTCCGGCTGGTGTTCAGGGTGCTCCCGCGCAGAATGTTTCTGCACAGAATACCTCTGTGCAGAAGACTGAAGCGCAGAAGGGCAACGCGCAGAAGGTCGAAGCACAGGCATCTGGCTCCCAGAAGGTTGCCTCCGGTGCCCAGCAGAAGCGCGAGCAGTTGGCGGCTACCGGCGCCTCCAATATGTTGGTCATTAGTGCCGCTGGATCGCTGTCACTGCTTGCCGGTATGCGTTTGAGTCGCCGTCGCCGTAGTGAGATGCAGCTCAGTTCTCACCGCTAAAACGGGTCAATTATTGCCCCACTAGGCAAAATACGCATATAGATGTAGGGACGTCCGAAATGCAAGATTCGGGCGTCCCTACATCTTTAACTTTTTCTAAGGTTATACCTATAATTTAGAGTGCTGTCATAGACGGTACTATCACTCTTTACCACCTCGTTCACCCGAGGTGAGGAGTCGCTGTGAAGCGCCTCCGGTCACCGATATCAGAGAACCGTTATTCTGTGCCTACTTCCGACCTTTGGGCGCAGGAGTCACACGACGATTCATCACACTCACTCACGAAAATAGGTGACCATGTTTTCCACGCAGCGAACTGCTCGCGGCGCGGCGCTAGTAGCGTCTGCCGCCCTCGGTTTGGGCGGCTCCGTCGCGCCTGCAACTCTGGCCCCCGCTACCTTTGCCTCTGCCGCTCACGCGCAGACTCAGCAGACCCCGAAGCCTGAACTTCCCATCGCCGTTGCCGCCGATGTGGTCAGCCACGACATTACCCTGAATCTGGTTGCTCAGAGCAAGGACTACACCCTGCTGTCGATGACTGGCGTGACTTCCCTGGACAACCTGAAGGTTCGCCTGATCGCTATTTCCGTTGACGATGGTCCCGTGGCGGCGATGACCGTGCCCGCCTCCCAGATGACTGCCTCTCTGAACGATGAGGGTGCGCTAGAGGTCAGTATTCACCAGCGTCTGAACGTTGAGCAGCCGTACATGGTTGAGGTGCAGAACCTGAGCACCAAGGATGCTATTTCGGTTGAGTTCATGCCTGAACAGGGTGCGACCGTTGATGAGATTCTGGCGAGCCGCCAGAACATTTTCTTCCCTGACACCCCTGGCGTTCCCCGTGCTAACCGCGTAGAGGCGAATCCCGCCCCCGAGGTGTCCCTGAGCCCCAGTGCATCCCCGAGCGCCGCGAAGGATAGCCCGCGCCCGACGGTCGCCCCGGTACCTTCTGAAGCGCCGTCTGCATCGCAGAAAGTTTCGGCTCGTCCTTCTGCGAGTGCATCTGCTAGCGCCTCGGTGAGTGCGTCCGCGAGTGAGTCTGCTTCGGCGAGTTCTTCTACCGATGATGCGGCGCCCGCTGAGGTGACCGAGGATCGTCTGCTGGTGCACTCTCGCTCCGATCGGGCTCCCTCGGAGACCCGTGAGGCGACCCTGGAAATTTCTACCGCAGAGCTGCGCGGATCGGATGAGCTGCAGCCGATTAGCGTGCGCGCTAGGAACGTTGCGGAGAGTGGCCTGGGTTATGACGTGATGGTCTTTGAGATGCCTGCTGACGGCGGTGCCGTGGGTTCGCCGCTGGCGACCACGCATGTGAGCCCTCGGCAGGTGACTGATGCTTCTTTCTCTGCTGATTTGAAGGTTCCCGGTACCTCTTTGAATGCGGGTAAGCGCTATCGTGTGGTTGTGGTGGGTGGTAACTCCACTGAGGAGCTGCAGCTCATGGCGACCAGTGCTTTTGGTGTGAGCGTGATTCAGCGTGCGGTTCCTGTTGATCCGGCTCCGAAGCCTACGAATACTGTTGTTCACCCGCAGGTCCCGATGATTTCTGATGCGAATCAGCGTGTGAGCCCTTCGGCCCCTTCGGGTCGCGTGAGCACTGTGGATTCTTCAGGTGCCTCTGCGGATGCTCAAGATTTGGTGACTGATTCTGTTGCTAAGATTCCCTCGGTGGATAGCGCTCTGGGCTATATTGTGCAGGCGCAACAGTCGGCGCGTGCGATTACCGCGCAGGCTCGTAGTTCTGTGGCTGAGACTGCGGTGGTTCCTTCGACGATGGTGATGTCTGGTTATGCGGTGATGTTGCCGGGGCGTACCGTGGTGAACCTGTTGGGTTACCAGTCTGCTGAGGGGGAGACGGTGACTGTTGCTTCGCCTCAGGAGAATGTGGGTGCTGCAGGTTCGGGTAGTTTCTATACGCGTAGCTCGAAGTCGCGCGGTGATTCTGCCGGTTCGAAGCTGGAGGCGAGCGCTCAGGATAATGGCCCGCTGCCGGAGGGTACCTTGCCGCTGAGTATTGCTCTGTTGGGTTCGGTTGCTTTTGTGGGTACTGCTGTGGCGGTGAATGTGTATCGTCGTCGCCTTGAGGGTGCTGAGGAGCTGGGTGCTGAGTAGTTCAGCTATTTGTTGCTTAGCGCTGTGAGGCGTGGCTCTCTGTAGGGGAGTTTGTTGAGTGGGAGGCGCTCTGTCGGGTGCGTGCCGTGTGGGTGCGTGTTTGGTGGGGCGCCTTCTGTGTGCCCGGATGTTTGACTCTATTGCGCGGTGGTCTGGTGCGCTTTGGGGTGGTGTAAAAATCTCTTTTTGGTGCACTCTGGGGAATATATTTTGACATTCGAATTTTGCGTTATTTATATCTCAGTAAAGTATTTAATTCCCTTTTATTTCGGCAATTATCGCGACATAAAGTTTTAGCACGTGAATGCAATGCAACATTAAGTGCAATATCCGTGTTAGGCTAGGGTGTAACCGACGTACTGGTGCGCAAATACTTGGATAGAAACACCGGCTTGTGGTGAGCCTTCCCTAGTCCACGCTTTGCGCCTACATCGATCGAAATGGCGCACATGACTATCACTCGACTTCCGAAACGCATTCATGCTCTTTCGCTTGTAGCCGCTTTAGGTGCAAGCGCTTTTGTGCTTCCTGGCGCCTCCGCAGTAGAGGCTGAAGCAATTAACGTGAATGATTGCCTGGCGGCTCTGGTTAATAGCGATTTTAATTCAAGCTGCCCCTACGAAGACCTCGAAATTGAGGTCGATACCATTGAGATTCAGATTCAGTCCATCAAGGACGGTCAGGCAACCATTAAGCTCGCGCCCCTCTATGAGGGCGGCTACGTGGGCGATGCCTCTAGGGTGTACCTGGTAATGCAGTACTACGACGCCACTGGCACGTTGCTTGGGTCTGACACCTACGAGCCCTCCGCAATGCAGGTTGAGCGTGCGGACGACGGCTCGATGCTCGTCACCTTTGAGATGCCGCAGATGCCCCAGGAGGGCTACTACTCCATTAGTGCCATGGATCTTGTGACCTCCGACGCGGGTTATGGCGAATTCATGATTTCTGAGGGTTCCCTCGTTCCGCACGTTATCCCGATTGAGGATGACCCTGACGAGGTTATGGTGGATAAGAAGGAAAACGCCCACCGTGTTCCGACCATTGACGAGCTGAAGACGATGGAAAAGCTCCGTGAAGAGGAGCAGAAGAACCAGCAGGCTGCAGATCAGAAGGGTAGCAAGGATAAGGTTAAGACTGAGGTGCCTTCCGAGTCTGCTGAAAACCCGAACCTCGAAACCCACACGCAGAAGCTGGAGCAGATTCCCGGTGGATCGACCTCTTCTCGCGATACTCAGACCCTGAGTGCTACGGAACTGAAGGTCGCCTATGCTGAGGTTCGCTCCGATAAGGAAACCAAGCCGGTGACTATCAGTGCAGAGCGTCTGCCTGCGAATGCGGCTGGCTACGACCTGATCGTGGTTGAAACCGATATGAGTGGCAACCATAAGGGTGATGCGCTGTCCATTACACGCATCAGCTCTGATCGCATCGTGAATGGCGCGTTCAAGGAAGAGGTTGGTATGCCCGGCTCTCTGCTGAAGACCGGCTCGGTGTACACCGCCTACCTGGTGCGTGCGGACGATACTGAGTATGCGGAAGAAGTTGTCTCGGTGCGATTCAAGGTCAGTGGCGAGGCGACCGGCAATTCAACCTCCTTGACGAAGGATGAGTCGCCCCGCCAGGATGCCAGCGCATCGCTCACGCCCAGCACTAATGCAGCCGAGGCGACCGGTAGCACTCAGGGTAGCCCCTCGGCTGCTACTAACGCCGTCTCGACTCGTTCTGATGACACCCAGTCGGGCTCGGGTCAGTCTGCCGCGAGCGTACCCCGTTCCACTCTGGATGCGGTGAGCGCCATGTCCAAGGCAAAGGAAGCGAAGGCTGAGCGTCAGCGTCAGGCTCTGCAGGCTTTGGCTCAGGCACGTACGATAGCTCCGCGTTCGGCTTTTGAACCGACCCGCACCAATCAGATTTCGGCGTACAGTTCGGGTTCTGACCCGGCATCTATCGCTGCTGCCGCGAACTCGGCTGCTTTGACGGATGAAGAAAAGGCGGCGTCGGCAGCTTCTGGTAATGGCAATAAGGGTTTCACCCCCGTGGTTCATTCGGAATCTAATAATCGTTCCGCTACGGTGAACTCGAATACCACCCAGGTGCACTCCAACGCGAATGCTGATCGTCAGGATGGCGTGAAGGCTGTAGCTTCGGCGGCGTCTCCCGCTAGTGAAGAGGTTGCGCAGCACGGTGTAGCTTTCTGGGCTCTTGGAGGCGCCGGTTTGGCGCTGGTGGTTGGTGCCGCATGGATGGCTCACCGCAGGGGAGTCCTCGGCGGCTAACGCCCCTAATCCGTGCTTTTTGACGGCATCGCATAGTATGTTCGTTGTTTCATGAGGAATGCTCGCCCCCGCTATCTGTTGGCGCAGATCGCGGGGGCGAGTCGTGCGTTCAGGGTGTTCAAAAAAACTCTACCCTCGCGTGAATAAACCTTAAGGTTCGTGATAGGGTTGAAATAACCGATAAATAGATGCGAGCTGTTGTCAGGTCTTCTTCACCTGAAATATGAAGCGGAGTATGGTACGACGAATCCGGGTGTATGGCGCTCCCGAAAGGCTCCCTGAGGCGCATGAAGAATGGGCAGTAGCACGCACAATTCCATCATGAAAAGACGCATTGCATGAGTATTTATTCAGCGAAGCACCGTATTGTCACCGCAACTGTTTTGGTTGCGGGGCTTCAGTGCGGGCTTGTTGTACCCTCTGTCGCAACGGAAGCACCCGTCACGACCCACTCTGCCGTGCAAAAAACCGCGACCTTGAACACGAACCAGGCTGAAGACAATCAGGAGGCACAGGGCGCCGCCTCCATCATCACCATGAAGGCGCAGCTCAAGGATGGCGGCTATCTTCTACGTTGGACGGGTTTCCCTGAAGATCTGGAGGCCTCCAGTGTTCTGGTTGATGTGAACTTCTACGCCCCTTCCGGTGAGTATGGTGGCTCCGTCCTGGAAAGCCCGGCCCTAACTGAGGGGACCAAGGAGGGGGAGTTTCGCCTCCTGATGAGCCCGGCGACGGACTCTAATGTCGTGTACGTGATTGTTCTGGAGGATACCGCGCACGGTGTCTCCTACGAATTTTTTGTGACCGAGCGGGGGAACCGCCTGGTAGAGGCTGCTGACCCGCGCAACGGCAAAGCAAAGCCCACCGAACCTCCGGTCGATATTGAGCGTGAAGAAGCAGAAACCGCTGACGCAACTGTTACCCCAAGTCCCGAGGCGGTAAACCTGCCTTCGCCGACCGCTACGTCATCCACCGATGCGAACGGTGACGCGGTTCGCCGTACCGTAGACAACCCGCAGAACAAGGATTCTGGCCAGTACGTTATCTCCGAAGACACCAGCGTGTACGACCCGATGAACCAGCGCAAGGGCAAGGCGCACCTGTCCATTCAGGACTCGCAGGGCGACTCTCAGGATGATACGAAGCCTGTCACGGTTCGCGGCACTAATTTCCCCCAAAATGCCAAGGGCTACGACCTGATCGTCATGGAAATCGATTCCAACGGCAACACCGTGGGCGATGCGCTCGCCATTGTGCACGTTGGCCCGGAGTCTATTTCTGCGGGCGCTTTCGAAGCTGTGATTGGCGTGCCCGGCGCGTCCCTGCAGATCGGCAAGACCTACCTGGTGGCGGCTTTCGACGCAGGCGATGATGGCAACCTTCAGCTCAACACGGTGCGTTTTACGGTGACTCAGGCATCCTCTGAGAGTGGGGGAGTATCGTCCGGTTCTTCGTCTGTGAACGAGGAGAAGCCGGTTGCTGTACCTTCCGCGTCTGCCTCTGAGACTGCGGATGCACCCGCTGCGGGTTCTAAGTCTAAGACCCGCGGTATTCAGGCTGACAGCGCTATGGCCCCGGGCACTAAGGACGCCACGATTTCTATTCCGCGCCCCTCGGGTGGTTCCGCTACCGAGTCTTCCTCGGCTCTGGGGTACCGCACTGAGGAGGCGCAGCCTGTTCGGGTCGCGACCCCCGATTCTAACCTACCTTCGGGTACCGATTCGGCGGCTCAGTCTCGCCGTGCCGCGATTCTGAACGGTTCTTCCTCTCAGGTTCGTACTGAGCCTGGATCGCCGAACGGTGTGAAGGCAACGGAGGCGCAGATTACCCGCACCATGGATAAGAGCTCGCCTCTTCTGCCGATTTTGGTGACCCTGGGCGGTGGCCTGATTCTGGGTGCTCTGGGCATGTCACGCATGCATACCTCGAAGAAGGATTAGTCGCGTAGGGGGGTGGGGGAGTAGTGGCCCCTGTTGCCTGTTGAGGTGTGCTGGTGTGGGGTGGTTTTATTGCCCTGTCAGTGTGCTGTGGGGTGGTTTGTCACAAAACGGTTTCTTGGAACCTGATGTTGAGAAATACTCACGCTATCGATATAGTAAGCCTGTCCTAACAATGTCGATAGTATGGATGCACACCAATGAAGATTTTCACATCTGGCACCCGCCTCTCCAAGGGAGCCTGCGCCCTCGCCGTTGCTGGCGCTGTTGCCCTGCCCCTGGCACCCGTTCTCGCCGAGAACATTAATATCGCTGCCCAGAACGTTGCCGCACAGAACGTCGCTGCAGGCGACCAGGCAACTGCAGGCGCGTCCTTCGGTTGGGGCGTGCGCGCCTCCTTCCTGTCCTACAACGGTATGCCCCGCGAAATGACCGACGGCGCATCCTGGGACGCAACCGCAAAGCAGTTCACCTTCACCCCGACCTCCACCACGGTCTCTGAAGATGGCAAGCAGGTCACCCTGCAGGCTGCCGGCCGCCTCTGGTTCACCGGCCACTGCGCCGAAGGTCAGGACCCCGAAACCGGTTGCGCCCTGAACCTCACCTTCTCCAACCCCCGCGTGGAACTGAACCTCGCTGACGGCACCGGCTCCCTCTACATGACCGTGCGCACCAAGAACTACGCCTCCGGCAAGTTCGAGGGCCCCATGGAAGTCAAGATGGCGACCCTGAGCACCGGCACCGCTAAGCAGAGCGAGAAGGACGGCGTGGTCAGCATCAGCGGCATCTCCGCGAACCTGACCGCCGACGGTAACCACGCCTTCTCCGACTTCTACAACGAAGGCGCCAGCCTCGACCCGCTGAGCATCTCCTACAACGGTAGCGCAGCTAACACCCCCAAGAGCGCCTACAGCGTCGCCGAGTCCTACAACACCGGCGCGGGCGTGAGCCTGCCCCAGAACACCGCACGTCTGGGTCAGAACCACATCGTGCACGTGGCACCCCCGAGCTTCGGCGGCAACACCACCTACACCGTGCTGACCAGCTCCAACCTGAAGATGACCGACACCGGCGTTCTGAAGGCAATCAAGGGCGTTTTCGCGGTGGATGCTGACGGCAACCGCATGCTCGTCATCGGCAGCGAGACCAACAAGCCCGAGCTGTACACCGTGACCGCTGAGGGTAAGCTCGTCTCCTCCGGTACCTACTCCGACGCAGAGCTCGGCGCCAACACCGTCAAGGCAATCGGCTACAACCCCGCCAACAACACCTGGGGCATCGTCAGCATTGACGGCCAGGGCGGCGGTAAGCTGACCATCATTGACGCATCCGGCAAGGCAACCTCGCAGGCTCTGCCGAAGCCCGACTCTATCGACCCGCAGGTTGTGAACGCCTACTCGCTCGACGAGTACTACGGTGACTCGTTCTCCAACAACACCGTGACCCTCGCACCGCTACCCGACGGCAGCTTCGTGTACGCGCCGTCGACTTCCATCTACGATGCGGCCGGCGAAAAGGTGGTTCAGAAGGGTCACCTGCTGCACATGAGCAGCAACGGCGTGTCCCTGGTGCCGAACTCTTCACCCGCAGGCTATGACACCGCCCTGCCCTCGACCCTGGTCAGCCCCAAGGGCTACATTTACCGTTGGAACAACTGGTACGGCGGTAAGGTGCAGATCCTCAAGTACGAGAACGGCACTTTCAGCGTGGTCCGCGAGTCCGCAACTCTTGAGGGCTTCGAGAAGACCGAGGTCGCCACCATGTTCCTGACCCGTGCGGGCAACGTGGTTGTGGTGGACGCATCCGGCTCCCGCCTGGTGTTCATGGACGACACCCTGAACAAGGTGAACGAGGTGGTTCTTTCCTCGATGCGCAAGACCGACAAGAGCGGCGGCTACAACGCTCTCGAACTGCCCAACGGCGATATTATCTACCCGACCAGCTTCGAGAACCCGAACACCTACGAGGATCAGCTGTGGCTGAACCGCCTGGCAGCGAACTCGGCACCGACCCCGGCACCCGAGCCCACTAAGTCTGCTGAGCCTACCGTCGCTCCCACCGTAGCTCCGACCGTGGCACCGACTGCTGAGCCGACTGTCGCGCCTTCTGCTGAGCCTACCGTGACTGCAGAGCCGACTGTTGCTCCGACCGAGGCACCGACCGCAGAGCCCACTAAGTCCGCTGAGCCGACCGTTGCGCCCACCGAGGTACCCTCTGCTGAGCCGACCGTTGCTCCCACCGCGGAGCCCACCGTGGCACCGACTGTCGCGCCTTCTGCTGAGCCCTCGGCAACCGCAGAACCCACCAAGACCGCAGAACCCACCGCGGAGCCTTCGGCAACGGCTGAGCCCACCAAGACTGCAGAACCGACTGCTGAGCCCACCAAGACTGCAGAACCCACCGTAGCGCCTTCGGAAGAGCCCACCTCGCCGTCTCTGCCGACCGCGTCCGTGGCGCCTTCTGTTGCCCCGAGTGCTTCTGCAATTCCGAGTGCATCTGTGAGCGCATCCCCGACCGCGGTTCCGAGCGTTCCCGCCGTGACCCCCTCGGTGAGCGCCTCTGCATCGGCGTCTGCTAGTGCATCTGCTTCTTCGAGCGTTTCTGCAAGTGCATCGAGCTCCGCAAGCAGCTCCAGCAGTGCATCGGTGACCGCATCGGCTAGCGAGTCTGCATCTGCGAGTGCATCCGCGTCCGCGAGCGCTTCTGCAAGCGAGTCTGCATCCGCAAGCGCTTCTGCTTCTGAGAGCAGCACCGCTGACCAGAACGCAGCCGGCCACAAGGGCGGCTCCAACGGCGGTTCTGATGCTGGCTCTGGTGCCTCCGACAACTTGGGTGTGAGCGGCTCCAATGGCGGCTCCTCTAACGGTGGTTCTTCCGCAGGTGGTTCCTCAACCTCCGGTAGCTCCTCCTCGAAGCTGGCACAGACCGGCGCATCCGGCGCTATGTTCGCCGCAGCAGCTGGTGCTATCACCCTGGCTGCAGGTACCGCACTGGTCGTGGCTCGCCGCCGCAAGAGCTAAGATTTAGCCTTCGTGCAACACCCCGCTTCGCCACTCGTGTTCATGAGTGGGGGAGCGGGGTGTTCCTTTCATACAATGGAAATATGACTATTCTGAATGTAATCGCAACCTCGCACGGCACCGACTCGGTCGCCGGTCGCGAGGCTATCACGCTGATTCGTGAGCAGATTAAGTTCCTGCTTGCCCAGCGTAACGACGGCGTGGAGTACCGTATCCACGCCGCATATGTGGATGTGGAATCTCCCAGCGTTGATGATGCCGCAGCCTCTCTGCCCAATGATGAGCCCTGCGTTATTGTGCCGATTCTGCTGTCGACTGGCTTCCACACTCAGGTGGATTTGCGCCGTGCCGCACGCAATAGCGGTATTGAGCGTATTAGTATTGGTGAGTCTCTGGGCCCGGATGCGCGCCTTGCCGCGCTGACCCGCGCCCGTTTGGAGGAAGCTGGCTGGACTCCCGGCGACGGCCCTGTGGTTCAGGGTGCTGCCGGTTCTTCTCGTGCTGATGGTCGTGCGGACATGAGCCGTGCCGCTGAGCTGCTGGCTGAGGAACTGAACACCCCGGTGCATCACGGCTTCGTTGCCGCGATTGATCCGAAGTTCCACGAGGTGGTTGCTGAGCATCAGCCTAAGTTTGCCGCGACCTACCTGCTGGCGGAGGGGTTCTTCGCCGGTAAGATGCGCCGTGATGCTGAGTCGACCGGTGTGCCGGTGAAGGTTGCCGCGCCGCTGGTGAACGCGCAGGGTGGCGCTTCTGCTGCCGTGGTGGCGGAGTGCTTTATTGACCGCATGGATGCCGCTATTGCGCAGCTGGATGCCGCCTAGATGACTTAAAATCAGGCTAGTGCGCTCGCTGTTCACTCGCCTGATGAGAGGCTTCTGAAAACCCATACAAAAAACCTCGGGACGTTATGTTCCCGAGGTTTTTGTGTTGCTGTGTTTGAGAGCCGTAGACGGCTGAGTGCTTAGGCGGTCTTGAGGTAGACGTCGCCGTCGCGGACCTCTACGGGGTAGACCTTGATGGAGTAGGAGGGGTCAGAGACGCACTCGCCGGTGGTCAGGTCGTAGACCTCCTTGTAGAGGGGGGAGGTGATGGTGGGGTTGCCGTTCTTTTCACCGACGATGCCGCGTGCGAGAACCAGCGCCTGGCTGTGCGGGTCGAGGTGGTCGCTGGCGAAGATGCCGTGCTTGGTCTTGTAGATGGCGTACTGGTAGCCGTCGACCAGGGCGACTTCACCCCAGTTTTCTTCGAGGTCAGATTCAGCGCAGATGCGTACCCAGTTCTCAGCCATGGGGGTTTCCTTTCGAAGTGGTGGTCTGCGCCGCGCGGGGTGCAGGACACAATAGCGGTTCGTGTGTTCTTTGTTTGGAGTTTACCTTATGAAACCCACATTTGGAAATGGGGCACGCGGAGGGTGCTAAAGGTTATTTTTACCCTAAAAGATGATCTCAAATTTCATAGATTAGCCTTACCTAAATTAAGTTTAGATAAGGTAAGAATGCCGTATTTCAGCCCGGTATTCCGCGGATTTTTTGGAAAATTTTCCCAAAAAATACGGATTTTCGATACTTCAACCCCGCGCTAGAGTGTACGATAAAAGTCGTAGTTTAAAACGCCTTTTGACTGCCTGAAGAAAACAACATAATCCCACACAAAAATGTTTCGTAATTTTCAGATGCATTCTAAAGAAGCGGGCGCTCCAACTACTCGGTACGCATCAGGTACGAGCCCAACGGTACGGAAACTAGGAGTTCCAATGCCGGGCACGATCCAGCCGCACACTGAGGGTAGATAAGTGCCATGAACTACCTGCATTACAACTAGGAAGGAAAATCCATGTCGCACACCCCCCGCAACATTCTCGTTGTCGGCGCAGGCCCCGCTGCGTGGCGTTTTGTACGCGCGTACCACGAAGGCGCTGAAGCTGCCGGTCGCGCAGCGGACACCATCACCGTCCTCAACGATGAGCCCTACATCCCCTACGACCGCGTTGCTATCGAGAAGATTTTCAAGGACACCGAGAAGGACCTGACCCTCGGTGACCCCGAACTGTGGAATGCAGAGAACATCAACCTGGTCAACAACTGCCGCGCAGAGAAGCTTGACCGCACCCGCCGCGTCGTCACCGACACCGAGGGCAACGAGTACCCCTACGACGTGCTGGTCTTCGCAACCGGTTCCCGCGCGGTTCGCATCCCCATTCTTAACTCGGACGCCGCACACGTCTTCCGCACCATTGACGACGTGAAGAACATGGTCTCCGAGGTCAAGCGCCTGCAGGACACCCTCGGCCGCGCACCCCGCGGTATCGTCGTCGGTGGCGGTCTGCTCGGCCTCGAAGCAGCTGAGGGTCTGAAGGACCTGGGCGCAGAGCCCACCATCCTGGACGTGGCACCCTGGCTGCTCTCCGTTGAGGTTGACCAGGGCGGCGGTTACGCCGTGAACGCCCAGATCAAGGCAACCGGCATTGAGATTGAGACCGGCGTGTACATCTCCGGCATCAACAAGGATGCTGACGGCAACGTCGTCTCCGTCTCCATCGCAGATTCTCCCTCTGAGGATGCAGAAATCCGCACCCTGCCCGCCGACATGGTGGTCTTCGGTGCCGGTATTCGCCCCAACGACGAGCTGGCACGCGACGCCGACCTGGCACTGGGCGAGCGCGGCGGTATTCTCGTCAACGACGCATGCCACTCCTCCGACGAGCACATTTGGGCTATCGGTGAGGTCGCCTGCGTACTGGGCCGTACCTGGGGTCTGGTTGCACCGGCTAACGCTATGGCTGACGCTGTGGCAGCTAACCTGCTCAACGACAACGAAGAAGCTCAGGTTGAAGAGTTCGACATTGCAACCAAGCTGAAGTTCTCCGGCGTTCAGGTGGCTGGCTTCGGTGACCGCCGCGGCACCACCGAGGGTTGCCTCGAGGTTCTGTTCGCAGATTCCGCACGCGGCATGTACCAGAAGATTGTGACCAGCGGCGACGCAAAGACCCTGCTGGGTGGCGTGTTCGTTGGTGACACCGCTCCCTTCGACTCTCTGAAGCCCCTGCTCGGTCGCGAACTGCCCGCTGAGCCGAACGTTTACCTGACCGCAGCTGGCGGCGGCGACGGCATCCCCGACACCGAACTGCCCGACGACGCAATCCTGTGTTCCTGCAACAACATCAGCTTCGGTGCTGTCCGCGAGGCTATCGTTGACGGCAACCACGATGTTGCATCCCTGAAGTCCTGCACCACCGCGGGTACCCAGTGTGGTTCCTGTGTTCCGATGCTGCAGAAGACTCTGGAGCAGCAGATGAAGAAGATGGGTCTGACCGTCTCCAAGGCACTGTGTGAGCACTTCGACTTCTCCCGTGCAGAGCTGGCTGAGGCTGTGCGCCTGACCAGCCTGGACGACTTCGACTCCGTGCTGGCACGCTTCGGCCGCGGTGGCGACGGCTGTGCTATCTGTAAGCCGACCGTTGCGTCGATTCTCTCCTCCTTCCGCAACTCCTACGTCCTGGATGCAGGCCGCGGTGGTATTCAGGAGACCAACGACCGTGCGCTGGCGAACATGCAGAAGAACGGTACCTACTCCGTCGTTCCGCGTATTCCTGCAGGTGAGATTCCCGCTAAGAAGCTGGGCGTCATCGCAGAGGTCGCTGAAGAGTTCGGTCTGTACGTGAAGATCACCGGTGCACAGCGTATCGGTATGTTCGGTGCTCGCCTGGAGCAGCTGCCCTACATTTGGGAGCGTCTGGTGGATGCCGGCTTCGAATCCGGTCAGGCATACGGTAAGTCCCTGCGTAACGTGAAATCCTGCATGGGTTCGACCTGGTGCCGCTTCGGTGTTCAGGACTCGACCGGTATGGCAGTCCAGCTCGAGAACCGTTACCGCGGCCTGCGCTCCCCGCACAAGTTCAAGTTCGGTGTTTCCGGCTGTAACCGTGAATGTGCTGAGGCACAGGGCAAGGACGTCGGTCTGATCGCAACCACCAACGGCTGGAACCTGTACCTGGGCGGTAACGGTGGTGCAAACCCCGCTCACGGTCGCCTCTTCGTCAAGGACGCCTCCAGCGAGGACATCATCCGCTACATCGACCGCTACCTGATGTACTACATCCGTACCGCAGACAAGCTGCAGCGTACCGCTCGCTGGCTCGAGGATCTGGATGAGGAGCACGGCGACGGTCTGGCACACCTGCAGTCCGTCCTCATTGAGGACTCCCTGGGCGTGTGCGAGGACCTGGAGCGCGACATGCAGCGTCACGTTGACTCCTACGAGGACGAATGGGCAGCAACCCTGCGCGACGAGCGCCGCCTGCGCCGCTTCCGTGCCTTCATCAACGAGCCCAACGGCAGCGACGAGGGTTCGCACCTGTACGTGCTGGAGCGCGAGCAGATTCGCCCCGCAACCCCCGAGGAAATTGCGGCGGCAGAAGCTGGCGAGTCCAACACCGTCCTGCTGACCGGTGCCAAGATTCCCGTGGGCAAGCCCAGTGACCTCAACCCGGTCCCGGCAGCGTAGTATGTGCCCGAAGATTCCTCCGTTCCCGCCCCGCGAGTTCGCCACTATTGACGAGGTGCTCGCGGGCGGGGCGCCCGGGCACACCCTGGACGATAGCGTGACGGAACGCGGCATTCTTCTGCCCGGCGAGCCTGCTGAGAACCCCGGCAAGGTCTACATTGTGGGTGGCGGCCCCGGTGCCGCTGACCTGCTGACCCTGCGTGCGGCACGTGCCCTGAGTGAGGCGGACGTAGTCCTTCTGGATCACCTCGCCCCGCAGGAGTACGGCAAGTACGCACCGAACGCCCTCATTGTTGATGTGGGCAAGGTTCCCGGTAAGCATGCTGTTCCGCAGTCCCGCATTCAGCAGCTCATGATTGATTACGCGCTTTCGGGTAAGACCGTGGTGCGTTTGAAGGGTGGCGACCCGTACGTGTACGGTCGCGGTGCTGAAGAGCTGGATGCGTGCATCGCCGCAGGCCTGGAGGCTGAGGTTATCCCCGGCATTACCAGCGCCATTGCGGTTCCTGCGCGTGCGGCGATTCCGGTGACCCTGCGTAAGGTGTCCTCGATTTTCACCGTCATTTCTGGTCACTCCGGCCTGTCGGAGACCGAAGTGTCGGCTGTTGAGGCGACCCTGCGCGCCCAGGGCACCGTGGTGCTGCTGATGGGCGTTCGTACCCTGCCCGATACGGTGGCGTCTCTGCTCTCTCGTGGGATTGAGGCTGACACGCCGCTGGCAACCATTGAGAACGGTTTCTCTGAGAAGGAGCGCGTGACTGTCACGACCCTTGAGAACGCTCAGGCGGATTGCGCATCGGTCAAGGCGCCGGCTATTACCGTCATCGGTGAGGTCGTGCATTATGCTCGCGATGATCAGAACCGCTTTGTGAGCGAGGTTCACGAGCGTCTGCGTGAACGTTCCACCTCCTAGAGGCGGTGCGCTAGATAGTATTGCGCAGCCCCGCATCCTTGGTTTTCCTAGTTGCCAAGGAGCGGGGCTGTTGCTGTGCCGGGTCATATTGCCGCGCCGGGAGCGCCGCGGAGCAAAAACAGCGGCACAAAAACATACGAAAGCGGGGCGGGTATCAGTTGATACCCGCCCCGCTTTCGTCAGGGGTGCTGCGCTCAAATCCTAATCTTGGAGCTTAGAGTCTCAGAGCCTAGACCTTGAAGTCGTTGCTGCTACCGGAGCTAGAGCTACCGGAGCCGCCACCGCTGGACTTGCTTGCCGAAGCCGATGAGGAGGGACCCTCAAAGACCTTGCGGAATTGGTCGCTGTACTGGGACACGAAGTACTCGCGGCTGGTCACGCGCCACTTGCCCTCGGCGTACACCACGTAAATCACGACATCCAGGGTGCTTGCCTTCTGAACCTCACCGGTGCCCTTCTGGTAGATGGTGTATTCCTTGACGACATCCCGGCAGGGGAACGCCACAACAGCCAAATCGGAAGAGGCAAGAGCCTTCCCGTCCTTATCGTCACGGATGCTCAGCTTGCTCTCGTAGTCCTTAGTCCAACCGCCCGCAGCGTAGAGCTTAGCAATAGCCTTCAGATTGTTGACCAGACCGCTGTCAGCGCCGTGGACCAGACCCTTGAGGTACTGCAGATCGCCGCTGTACATCGCGGCAATGTACGCGCTCTGGTAAGCGGCCAGGGTCTTGTAGGCGCCCTCGAGACTGACGGTACGCTGAGCCACCGTATCAATGACCGGAATCGGAACGTTCTTCGCGGGGGAGGTGTCGGTCGGCTCAACATAGTGCGCAATGGCGGGCTTGTACTCGTACTTGACGTCGCCAATGTACTTCTTATAGTCCTTCAAGAACTCGTCGGACGGAATAATCTTCGCGTTGTTATGGCTGGACGAGGATGAAGACGAAGCGGATGCCGAAGCCGAGGCAGACTCAGAAGGCGAAGCCGAAGCTGAGGGGGAGGCGGAGGCGCTCGGGGAGCCGGAGAAAGTATCGCCGGTACCGGTGGGGCGAATATCCTTGTTGAAAGCGCATCCGGCTAGAGCCAAAGCACCGGCGGTCAGACCGCCAAAAAGAACGGCGCGGCGGGTCAATCCGTTTCGGTCGTTAGCAGAGAAGCTGGCGTGTGCACTCGGCCGGAAGGACATGGTATCTCCTGAAAGTGGTTGATCGAGGTAGCTCGCTTCACAACGCTGTGATGCGTACGAAAGGATCCGCCTCATCGTTTTTTGTATGGTGCGCGGTACAAAGGGGGTACCGAGATACGGGTGTGCCGGAGCGTGAACTGCGGCGGTATGAAGTATCCACTTCTTACTATAGAAGACTGGTTTTAAAACTTCGTCAAAAAACCCTGGACATTGTCTTTAAGACGCAATAACCCAAAGTCGGTGAGGTGCAGGGGAGTGCGCCTCCTCGACTTTGGGCTAGTGCATATGGAATTGATGAGACGGGCTGCTCTCGACTAGGGTATTAGACCCCTGCGGATTTAGACCTTAGTGGAGCCGCGACCCGAGGACGAAGAACCGCTAGAACCGGCAGAACTGGAACCTCCGGAGCCAGAAGAGGCGGAAGAGCCCTTGCCACCATTCAGACGCTCGTTCAGATAATCGTTGCCGATTCGCCACCACTTACCCTCGGTGTAGAGCATCACGTGCGGAATGGCTACCTGAGTAATCGCCGGTATCTTGCGTTCGGTGCCGTCCGGCTGATGGATGGCGGTGGCAGAATACTTGGCGTCCATCATGATTTCTACGTAGCCGTCACCGTTCTTCAGGGCGGTTCGAGGCTCCGTATTCCGCATGGAAATGCTGCACGTGAAGTCCATGTACCAGCCGTTCTGCTCATACAGTTCCTTGACTGCTTTAACCTCGTCGATGGCGCTCTTGTCTGCCGGGTAGGTCAGCTCAATAGCCTGATCTGCATAGTGGCCATCCTTGAGTGCGGTGATCTGAGCACTGTAGTAGGCACGCAACGTCTCGTAGGCGCCCTGGAAGGTCGGTTCTTCACGGTGCGGAACGGTCTTGAGGGGCTTAGGTACGTTCTTCGCAGGGGAAGAATCCGTTGCGGGCTGGTACTCGCCCATGTATTCGCCGGTCAGCTTCAGAGGGCCGGGGTACTTTTCCCAACCCTCAACGAGTGCATCCTCAGATACGGGTACGCGTGCCGCGCTGGACGAGCTGCTCTTAGCGCTTGCCGAAGCGGTTGCCGAGGAAGTAGCGGTAGCAGACGGCGAACTAGACGCAGAAGCGGAAGCGCTCGCGGAAGGGGTGGGGGAGCCTACCTTAGCTTTTGCTTCTTCGCTCAGCGGGCGAATATCGGAGGCGCAACCGGCCATGAGGGAAACCGCGCCACCGAGCAGCAGGGTACGGCGGCTCATAAGGCGGGAAACGGTGGAACGGGTGCTCGAAGAGGGTGAGAGCATCGGTGAACTCCTTGAATTATGTCGAGGCGGGCTCGGGGCACCCGGCGGCGGGCGCGTGGTTGTATGGCGTGTTGGGTGAGGTCGTGAAAGGGGGTAAAACTTCGGGCAAATGCCGCGGTTTCAGCCCACATCCGGAAGTGGCCTCGGGTGCGTACATGCTGCTGGTGGAGCGAACGGATACGCGGTGAACTCATCTTTGAGACTGTTATATTTACACCCCGGTGAGAGGGTAGATGCTATCGAATCATCATTGATGTGTTGCACGATTCATTTTAGACTATTTTGAGCTCAAAATGCACGAAAAAGCACCTTAGTAATCCCTGAGAGTCTATGGATCACTCAAGATATCAATCACTGTAAAGTATTGCGACCATGCTCTATTGACGGGAGCTATTTGATGGAGGTGGGTGCTTCGGTGAGAGGTGGCGCGCATGTTAAATTAAGTGATTTCAATCATATTTATGGTCTGAAAAATAAAAGAGCCTCGTCCCTGTGTTCGCAAAAGACAGGGGAGAGGAGGGCGGTTGGCTCAACCTTCTGGTCGTAAGAAAATCTTCAAAAGCCCAGAAGAAATACCCGATTCAACAAGGGGAAACCCGCTCAGTAGTCCCCAAATATGCACTCTATTCACCCGCTATGCATTGCTGAATCATTCAGAAAAACCGGTTCCCACACGGGGTGTTGAAGAGATGAAAACGTGCAGGGGTGAATATCTAGTGGAATTACATCGGTGTTCACCCCATATCTTGTGGTTGCACTGACTGCAATCCCATGGGCTCCCTCGAAAAAATCGAAACCCACTTAAAGCAACACTGGGGGAATGTAAAAACATACATCCTTAAACACGCCCGAGCGTGGGGTGAGGCAAGGCCCCTTAAGCCCCCTACTCGCTCTAAATATCGCCGAACGAAGAACCATTCTGTTTTACGCCCCCGGCATCGGCGCATCTGAAAAGTACTGTTCAAACCCACACCCCGCGGGGTTGCATACAGACACAAAAGCCACATAAACTATTAGTGTTTGCAACGACCCGGCCATCACCGGCGAGCAATTCGGAAGAACGGACCGCACCTGCGGGCACCCGCCAATCGCTGCGGCGAGGGTGTCTTAGCGGAAGAGATGTAGTCCCAGTAGAACCGGACGGTTAAGCCCGATATAGCTGTAATAAGCGACTGATACCCGCCCAACGCGCCGCTCTTCCGGTGGCTAGGTATCGCGGATACGCGACGCCACGTAGCCCCGGGAGGGTTCGGTGCGTTGAGCTGTTAAATCAGTAAGCAAGGTGGTACCGCGCCGCATCCCGACCCCCGGCACAGCCCGGGCAAGTCAGCGATGCCCAGGCGTCCTTGCACCCGTCATGTCAATCCTCACCCGCTGAAACGGTGCGGACGACGAGTGCTACGTACCCTGTCGCCCCAACCTCTCAGCGTTGAGAACAACAGATAAGGGCGCACAAACACATGTCCCATGTATACCCCAAGGCGAGCGCCTTCGAAGCCGCAGGAAGCGGCGTCACCGCATCGCCCAAGTTCCCCGCACTCGAAGAGGCAGTCCTCGACTATTGGAAGAAGGACAACACCTTCTCCGCATCCGTCGAGAACCGCCCCGCAGGCGAAAACGGCGAAAACGAATTCGTCTTCTACGACGGCCCTCCCTTCGCTAACGGCCTGCCCCACTACGGCCACCTGCTCACCGGCTACGCCAAGGACCTCGTCGCACGCTACCAGACTCAGCGCGGCCACAAGGTAGAACGCCGCTTCGGCTGGGACACCCACGGCCTGCCCGCAGAACTCGAGGCAATGAAGCAGCTCGGCATGACCGACAAGCGCGAAATCCTCGAAATGGGCATCGACAACTTCAACGACGCTGCCCGCGCATCCGTGCTCAAGTACACCAACGAGTGGGAAAAGTACGTCACCCGCCAGGCACGCTGGGTCGATTTCGAAAACGACTACAAGACCCTGAACGTCGAGTACATGGAGTCCGTCATCTGGGCGTTCAAGCGCCTCTACGACAAGGGCCTGACCTACCAGGGCTTCCGCGTGCTGCCCTACTGCTGGAAGGACGAGACCCCCCTCTCCAACCACGAGCTGCGCATGGACGACGACGTGTACAAGGACCGCCAGGACCAGACCGTCACCGTCGCATTCCGCCTGACCGCAGACACCGCCCTCGGCGCTGACGAGAAGGTCGCCGCGGAACTCGACGGCGTTGAAGCACTCGCATGGACCACCACCCCCTGGACCCTGCCCACCAACCAGGCGCTCGCCGTCGGACCTGAGATTGAATACTCCGTCGTACCCGGCGCAGGCAAGTTCGAGGGCCGCTCCTTCCTGATTGCCTCCGACCTGCTCGGCTCCTACGCCAAGGACCTCGGCTACGAAGGCGACCAGCCCGAAAAGGACGCAGACGCAGCCGTCACCGCACGCTACACCGGCTCCCAGCTCGAGCACGTGCGCTACACCCCGCTCTGGGACTACTTCGCAGACACCGAAAAGTGGGGCACCGAAACCTCCTGGCAGATCCTCGTCGCCGACTACGTCACCACCGGTGACGGTACCGGCATCGTCCACCAGGCACCCGCCTACGGTGAAGACGACCAGAAGGTCTGTGAAGGCTACGGCATCCCCGTGATCCTCTCCCTCGACGAAGGCGCAAAGTTCCTGAACCTCTTCGCCGAGCCCACCGCCTCCGGCACCACCGCCCTGGCTGAGATTGCAGGCGTGCAGGCATTCGACGCGAACCGCACCATCATCAACGCCCTCAAGGCAGACGATGTGCTGATCCGCGAGAAGTCCTACGTGCACTCCTACCCGCACTGCTGGCGCTGCCGCACCCCGCTCATCTACCGTGCAATCACCTCCTGGTACGTGAAGGTCACCGACTTCAAGGACCGCATGTACGAGCTGAACAAGCAGATCAACTGGATCCCCGAAAACGTGAAGTACGGCCAGTTCGGCAAGTGGGTTGAGAACGCACGCGACTGGTCCATCTCCCGTAACCGCTTCTGGGGCTCCCCGATTCCCGTGTGGGTTTCGGACGACCCGAACTACCCGCGAATGGACGTGTACGGCTCCCTCGAAGAGCTCAAGGCAGACTTCGGCCGTCTGCCCCTGAACAAGGACGGCGAACCCGACCTGCACCGCCCGTACATTGACGAGCTGACCCGCCCGAACCCGGACGACCCGACCGGTAAGTCCACCATGCGCCGCGTGGAGGACGTGCTCGACGTCTGGTTCGACTCCGGCTCCATGCCCTACGCACAGGTACACTACCCCTTCGAGAACCAGGAATGGTTCGAGAACCACTACCCGGCTGACTTCATCGTCGAGTACATCGGTCAGACCCGCGGCTGGTTCTATGTGCTGCACGTACTGGCAACCGCGCTCTTCGACCGCCCCGCGTTCAAGAACGTCATCAGCCACGGTATTGTGCTCGGCTCGGACGGTCAGAAGATGTCCAAGTCCCTGCGTAACTACCCGGACGTCTCCGAGGTCCTCGACCGCGACGGCTCCGACGCGATGCGCTGGTTCCTGATGTCCTCCCCGATTCTGCGCGGCGGCAACCTGATCGTGACCGAGCAGGGCATCCGCGAGGGTGTTCGCCAGGTCATGCTGCCGCTGTGGAATGTCTACCACTTCTTCGCCCTGTACGCTAACGCCGCCAACAACGGTGAAGGCTACAGCGCAAAGCTCAAGTACGACTCGCAGCACGTGATGGACCGCTTCATCCTCGGCAAGACCCGCGAACTCATCGAGCAGGTCACCGCAGCGATGGACTCCTACGACATCTGGAACGCCTGCGAATCCCTGCGCCAGTACGCCGACGCACTGACCAACTGGTACGTGCGCCGCTCCCGCGAGCGCTTCTTCAACGAAGATACCGACGCATTCGACACCCTCTACACCGCACTGGTGACCGTGTCGAAGGTCGCCGCATCCCTGCTGCCGCTCAGCAGCGAGGAAATCTACCGCGGCCTCACCGGTGAACGCTCCGTGCACCTGGCTGACTGGCCCGAGGCGTCCGCCTTCGCTGACGAGTCTGACCTGCTGGCTCTCATGCAGACCGTGCGTGAGGTCTGCTCCGCCGGTTCGGCACTGCGCAAGGAAAAGAAGATCCGCGTGCGCCAGCCGCTGCAGAAGATGACCGTGGCGATTGCACCCGAGCAGTTCGCTGCCCTGGGTACCGCTTTCGGTGAGAAGGGCGCGGAGTACTTCGCGAACATTGTTGAGGACGAGCTGAACCTGCGCCAGGTGGAGCTGGTCAGCGCCGACACCGTCGACCCCGCCGACTACGGCATCTCCCAGCAGCTGAAGGTCAACGCACGTGCGGCAGGTCCGCGCCTGGGCAAGCAGGTGCAGGTTGCGATTAAGGCATCCAAGTCCGGTGACTGGACCGTGACCGAGGACGGTACCGTCCTGGTCGGCGTGGCAGCTCTGGACGGCGGCCTGGCTCTGGAAGAGGGCGAATACGAGCTGGCAACCGTGGTTGCCGCTGACGCTGAGGGTGCTGAGCACACCGCGGCTGCGGTTCTGCCCGGCGGTTTCCTGGTCCTCAACATTGAGCTGACCGACGAGCTGGTTGCCGAGGGTATCGCCCGCGACACCATCCGCGCTATTCAGCAGGCACGTAAGGACGCCGACCTGAACGTTGCGGACCGCATCAACCTGAGCATCGCGGCACCGGAGGGAACTCTGGCGGCTCTGCGCGCCAACGAAGCACTGGTGACCGGCGAAACCCTCGCCGTGTCCCTGCAGCTGAGCGAAGCAGCCGAGCTGAGCATTAGCGTAGCCAAGGCATAAAACGCCTGAATCGTACGGCCGTCCCGCCCCCTTGATTGGGCGGGGCGGCCCGTCGTCTATCCCGCCGCACGGTTATCCCGCCGCACGGTGGGCCCCTGCCGGCACCGGCCGGCTATCCCAGTGAGGAGAACAATGAGCGAGAAGAATTACCCCGCAATTCCCGACCCCGAGGGCGTGGAGCGGGTCTACGGTGAACTGCTGGCGCGAGCACCCGAAAACAAGATGGCGCCGCGCCTGGAGGCTGTGGCGCGCGCCGTCGAAATCCTTGGCGACGTGCACCGTGCCGCGCCGGTCATCCACATCACCGGCACGAACGGCAAGACCAGCACCGCCCGCATGATTGAGGCGCTGCTGCTCGGCCACGACCTGCGCGTGGGCCGCTTTACCAGCCCGCACCTCGAAAGCGTTACCGAGCGTATCTGCATTAACGGCGCACCCGTACCGGACGCCACCTTTGTGCGTATTTGGGAGGAAATCGCCCCCTACCTGCAGATTGTGGACGCAGAGATGACCTCCCGTGGCGAGCCCGCCCTGACCTTCTTCGAGTCCGTTACCGTGCTTGCTTTCGCAATTTTCGCGGACGAGCCGGTGGACGTGGTGGTGCTCGAGGTCGGTATCGGCGGCACCTGGGACTCCACGAACGTTGCCGACGGTGTGGTTTCCGTGGTCACCCCGATCGGTCTGGACCACACCGACATGCTCGGCGAAACCCTCGCCGAGATCGCGACCGAAAAGTCCGGCATTATCAAGCCCGGCGGCTTCCTGGTTTCTGCGGCACAGGACCCGGAAGCGGCGGACGTGCTGCTCGCCTCCGCCCGCGAGAAGGAAGCATCCTTTGCCTTTGAGGGCGTGGAGTTCGGCGTTGTCTCCCGTGAGCTTGCGGTCGGCGGTCAGCTGCTGACCCTGCGCGGACTGGCGGGCGAGTACCCGGATGTGCCGCTGTCCCTGCACGGTGCGCATCAGGCGCAGAACGCCGTGGTGGCTCTTGCTGCCGTTGAGGCGTTCTTCGGCGGTCGGCGTCAGCTGCCCGAGGACGTGGTTCGTACCGCGTTTGAGACGGTGCGCTCGCCGGGCCGCCTGGAGGTTGTGCGCACCGAGCCGCTGACCATCCTGGATGCGGGCCACAACCCGCACGGCGTGCGTGCTTCCGCGGCTGCGCTGACTGAGGCGTTCAAGCTGTCGCACCTGCATTCCGTGGTCGGTATTTTGGGTGAGAAGGATGCTCTGGGCATGTTTGAGACCATGCGCGAAGAGTACGTGGACGCTTCTGACGGCACGTTCCGCCTGTACCTGGCCGCGTCGGATTCGCCGCGTGCGATTGCGCCGGAGCGTCTGCACGAGCTGGCGCTGGACGCGGGTCTGGACGAAGACTCGATTGAGGTGTTTGAGCACCTGGACGAGGCGATTGCCACCGCCATAGAGAACGCCCTCTTCGAGCAGGAGTCGGCGGGTGTGCTGATTACCGGCTCGATTACCGTGATCGGCGAGGCGCGTACCCTGCTGGCGGCGCATGAGGAGGCGAAGACCCCCGGCGCTGAGGCTGAAGAGCTGCCGGATGAGCTGGGCGCCGAGGGTGCCTATGCGGGTTCTGCGGGTGCGGCGTCGGCTTCGACTCTGGCTGCCGCGGCGGCTGCGGCTGCCTCTGCTGAGCCGGATGAGCTGCTGGACGGCATCATGGCTGAGCTGGGTGGCGAGTCTGCGGCGGGTTCTTCGCTGGAGGATTCGCTGGGTCTGCCGCTGGGCGATTCGTACACCGATGATTTCTTCGGTGACGACGAAGACTCGGACAACTAAAGCGACCTGTTGAGGCTATCGACATGAGGCGGGGTGCCGTCCTCCGGCTAGTATTTCTAGTATTTACTGGCTGGGGGAGCGGTGCCCCGTTTTTTCGTGCCCCCGCTTTTTATGCCTTTGCCCTCATGCTCCCACTCGAACGCATGATTTCTCACGTGTTCCCATGGGCTCTCACCTAACCCCAATCGCGCGAGTTTGATCGGCATCATCCGCCTTCACCCACCCAAAAATCGAAAAGAACGAAAATTTGCGGGCACCGGGCCCCAAAAACGGGCATGCCTTGGCGTTACGGTGCTATATTCGCTGAGGCGCCGGCCCCAACGCCTGAGGCCGCACCAACACACCCGCACACATACGCATACCAGCGACGGTATGCCACATAGCGAAAGGCACCCATCATGCCCGCACCTTTCACCGATTTGATTGGCACCGATTCGTTCACGGAGACGCTGCGCCAGGAGAACCTCGACACCTGGCTTTCCGCCACGAATCACCGCTTTGTTGCTGAGCTTTTTGACGGCTCGATCGCCCCGCAGGTCATGGCGGGGTACCTGGTGCAGGACTACCGTTTCCTCGATACCTTCCTCGCCCTGATTGGTGGCGCGATTGCTAACGCTGATACTCTCGCGGGTCGCCTGCGCTTGGCACAGTTTGCCGGCGAGATTGCGGGCGATGAGAATACCTACTTCCTGCGTTGTTTTGAGACTCTGGGCGTGACCGAACATCAGCGTGACTCCATGCCCGATACGGAGGCGACCACCGGCTTCAAGCGTCTCTTCCTCGACGCGGCGGCTAGCGGCAGCTACGCGGCGATCCTGTCGGTGCTGGTGGTTTGCGAGGGCCTGTACCTGGATTGGGCGTCGAAGGCTCCCGCCAAGCGTCCTGAATCTTTTGTGCACCACGAGTGGATTAGCCTCCACGACTACCCGGAGTTCCGTGAGCTGGTTGATTTCCTGCGCCGCGAACTGGACCGTGTGGGCCCGTCGGATGCGCAGCGTGCCCGCGAGTTCTTTAGCCGCGCGGTGGAGCTGGAGCAGCTGTTCTTTGACGAGTCGTACACCCACCCGCTGCCCTAGGTAATACCGCCCTAAGTGATGCCCCGGATAAAGCCCTAGAAATATCCCGTTGAAACCCTCGGAAGGTTCCGCCCGCCGCTGAATTGCGGGCGCCTCCCGGGGGTTTTCGCGTGCTCAAGACGCCCCGAAAGTGCCCGGAATGATTCCTGAAACCGTCCTGAAAACGCACCCATCTGCGTAAAATAGCACGTCATAAAACGGAACATATAGGCTGATGGTGTGCCATTTGGTGGTGTGAGAGGCTAGGATAAATGGGGTACCGCTTCCGGGGTGCTGGCTATGCCGCGCCGGTACGTACCCGCTACTGCACGAGGTGAGGCGCACCCTTGAGGGACCTAACCGGCACCTCCTCAGCCGTCCCCGGCGTCTGCCGCGTTGACGGTTGCATGCGCCCCTCAACACTACAGAGCTTAAGACGGTGCTGCTGGGACAGTACCACCGTAAAACACTATCTAAAGGAGTCGTATGAGTACCGCCGCATCGAGTACTACCGAGCCCACCCACGCTGCAAAAGAAGCGCAGCACGGGCACGCGGGAACCCCGGGCAGCTACTCAGACCGACAGCTCGGATTCTGGCTGGTTGGCGCCGGCCTGATCGCACTCATTTCTTCAGCGATTCTGGTGTACGAGCGCCTGCAGATTTACATTGATGCCGGCCACTCCACGGTCTGCGATATCAACGCTCTGCTCAGCTGCGGCACGGTGATGCGCACCCCGCAGGCGGAGGCGTTCGGCTTCCCGAACCCGTTCATTGGTCTGGTGGGCTTCTCGATTGTGGTGACTATCGGTGCCGCAATCATGGCGGGCGCACAGTTTAAGAAGTGGTTCTGGGTGTGCATGAACATTGGTTTGGCGGCGGCGACCGCATTCATCATGTGGCTGTGGTACCAGACGACGTTCCAGATCAACGCCCTGTGCCTGTTCTGCATGATCGTGTGGGTTATGACCATCACGCTTTTTGTGAAGACCACGGTCCGCAATATTTCGGCGGGTGTTATTCCGGCGTCGCAGTCGATGCGTGAGAGCGCTCGCGGCTGGTCGTGGTTTGCGATTAGCCTGTGGTTGATCCTGATTTTCGGCATTATTGTGATCCGCTTCTTTGAGGTCATTGTGAATATGATGCGCTAAGCAGTTGAGGGCTGATGCCCCGAACTTTCAACGCCCCGGTACTTGTTGGTGCCGGGGCGTTGTTGCGTCTGCGGCGGGTGAGGCTGCGCAGAATACGCCGGGCTAGTTGCGCCGGGTAGTGGGGGAGGTGCCGGTGACCCGAGCCGTGAAGTCAGTGGGGAGGCGGCGCGGGTGCGTATAATGGTCAGGTATATTCTTGAGCGGCGTTAGCTGGAGCCGTCCGCGGGTTTTTCCTGCGGCGTTGACTGCCTGCCGTTCTGCTGGACACTAGATTCTTGATACCCCTTCGAGGAGAACCGTGAAGACTGCCGGAATTGCCGCAATGGGCGCTGCTGCCGTTATTTTTCTGACTGCCCTGCTGTTGCTGACCGCCGGTCACTTCTCGCTACTGTGGGTGATTCTGCTGGTTGTTTCTCCGTTTGTTTTCATTCTGGGTGTTCCGTTTGCGACCGGTTCCGGTCCGGAGTACCTGCCGACCGACCCGAAGCTTGCTCAGCAGGCTCGTGAGGCGCGCGATGCGGAGCTGGGTCTGGACTAGCCCCTCCTCTTGAGAACTTTTTGAAGCCGGGTGGTGCATAGTGGCACGCCCGGCTTTGCTGTGCCCGCTATGGTGCTCGCCGCAGTGCGCGCGCATCCTGTCGGGAAGTGATGCCCGGAATGGGCGCAGGGGTGGCTTAGAGGTACCCTCTACCGGGTATAATGGAACACGGTGTCTTGTGCGCCCCGCACGCGCATAAAGATCCCCACCAACGCATCGAGGGAGAGTACCCGAAGAGCGCCGGCTATAAGCCGCGGAGCATAACTGTCGCACCGCGCGGGCCGCCCGCCTCGGCGAAGAAACCCGAAGACCGGCAGGGCACCCAGGAAGGGTGTGAGCGTGCCGTGCTCGAGAGCGAGGTGGCTGTGACCGTCGCGGCGCGCTCTGCGTTCCGCCCGCTCGCCCCCTACGGCAGAAGCACTGAATGAGATAGTGCCCGGTAGCGCCGATGAACGCGCACCGTAGGGTGAGGCTTGAGCCGCGGTGACAGCAACTAGGCTTTGCGCTGTATGCGCGCTGTTAAAATCCTTGCGGTGCGGAGCAGGGTGTAACGAAAGAAGATTAATGTCTGACGAGAAGAACGTCGAACTTGGGGTTTTTGAGGCGCTGAATGCCCTCGCGGAGGAGAAGAACGCCTCTGCAGAGACCCGTGAAACTCTGCGTAAGAATGTTCGTGAGAGCTCTGATGCCCAGCAGGGTACTGAGCGCCGCCGTCCGGGTCGCCCGAAGAAGGAGAAGGCTCCTGAGGTTCCCCTGGATGAGGCGATTGCGGCTGGCCTGACCAACCTGCGTAACGCTAAGGCTAAGCACGCGCCGGCACCGAAGGTTGCCGCTCCCGCTGCGTCTGAGACCGAGGTTGCTTCTACTCTGGATAGCTTGTTTGAGGCTGCTGAGAAGAAGGCGGCTGAGCCTGCTGTCGTGGAGAACACCGCGAAGGTTGAGACCGTTGAGAAGACCGCGAAGGTGGAGGAAGTTGTTGCCCCCGCCGCTGAGTCTGCTGAGCCCGCCGTTGAGGTGAAGGAAGAGACCGCCAAGGTTGAGGTCGTAACCCCCGCAAAGGCTGAGGAAGCTGAGGAAGCTGAGAAGGCTGAAGCTCCCGCTGAAGAGCCTGCCGCAGAGCAGCCCGCCGAGGCTGCTGCAGCTGCTGAGGAATCCGCAACTGAAGAAGCTGCACCTGAGGCACCCGCCGCAGAAGAGTCTGCTGAGGAGTCCGCAGAGGCTCCCGAGCCGGTCAAGACCATTAGCGACCTGCAGCGCGAAAAGCTGCAGGAGCTGCGCTCGCGTACCCCCATGGGTGCGATGCCGCTGTTCATGGCACCCGAGCCGGAGGAGCTGAGCGAGCTCGCTGTTGCCGCCAAGCTGGAGCGTGAAGCACGCCGCGCCGCTGCCGAGGAGCAGAAGCGTAAGGAGCGCATGGAGCGCCGCCGTGAGGAGGCTGCCGCTGAGGCTGAGGTGACGAGCCACCGTCGCCGTCGCCGTCGCCGCGGTACCGAAGATATTGAGATTGAGGGCGGCGTTGATGACGACGTTGAGACCGTCACCAAGGTGCGTGCGCCGCGCCTGGCTGACTCTCACGCGTCCAACACTGTGACCGGTGTGCGCGGTTCTACCCGCCTGGAGGCGAAGCGTGTGCGCCGCCGCGAGTCCCGCTCCTTGGGCCGCCGCCGCCACATCGTGACCGAGGCTGAGTTCTTGGCTCGCCGCGAGTCCGTGGACCGTCAGATGCTGGTTCGTCAGAAGGACGGCCGCATCCAGATTGGTGTGCTTGAGGACGGCGTGCTGGCTGAGCACTTCGTATCCAAGACCCAGCAGGATTCCCTGATTGGCAACGTGTACCTGGGTAAGGTGCAGAACGTCCTGCCCTCCATGGAAGCTGCGTTCGTTGACATTGGACGCGGCCGCAACGCTGTGCTGTACGCGGGCGAGGTCAACTGGGATGTCACCGGTCTGGACGGTGCGCCCCGCAAGATTGAGAACGCCCTGAAGCCCGGCGATTCGGTTCTGGTGCAGGTCACCAAGGACCCGATTGGTCACAAGGGTGCCCGCCTGACCAGCCAGGTTTCCCTGCCCGGTCGCTTCCTGGTGTACGTGCCGGGTGGTTCGATGACCGGTATTTCCCGTAAGTTGCCCGACACCGAGCGTGCGCGTCTGAAGAAGATTCTGAAGGACAAGCTGCCCGAGGGTGCTGGCGTGATTGTTCGTACCGCGGCGGAGGGTGCTTCTGAGGAGGAGCTGACCCACGACATTAACCGTCTGCGTGTGCAGTGGGAAGAGATTCAGGAGAAGGCTAACTCCCGCAAGGTATTGGCCCCCGAAATGCTCTACCAGGAGCCCGACCTGATGATTAAGACCGTGCGTGACGTCTTCAACGAGGACTTCACCGCGATGATCGTTCAGGGCGAGAACGCGTGGGATTCCATCGAGGCGTACGTGACGTACGTGGCGCCGGACCTGGTCTCCCGCCTGCAGCAGTGGGACGGCGATGACGACCTCTTCGACCACTACCGCATTAACGAGCAGCTGGCGAAGGCACTGGACCGTAAGGTGTACCTGCCTTCGGGTGGTTCGCTGGTGATTGACCGTACCGAAGCCATGACCGTGGTGGACGTGAACACCGGTAAGTTCACCGGTAGCGGCGGCAACCTGGAAGAGACTGTCACCAAGAACAACCTGGAAGCTGCTGAGGAGATTGTCCGTCAGCTGCGTCTGCGCGATATCGGCGGCATTATCGTCATTGACTTCATTGACATGGTGCTTGAGTCGAACCGTGACCTGGTTCTGCGTCGCCTGATTGAGTGCCTGGGCCGTGACCGTACCAAGCATCAGGTGGCTGAGGTGACTTCGCTGGGTCTGGTTCAGATGACCCGTAAGCGCCTGGGTACCGGCCTGCTTGAGGTCTTCTCGGAGCCCTGTGAGCAGTGTGCCGGTCGTGGCCTGGTGGTTCACGATCAGCCGCTGAGCGGTCGTAGCGGTGGCGCGTCGGATTACATCCACCGCCATGAGCGTAATGACCGTAAGCGTAGCCGTGCCGCTGCCCGCGAGGATTCTCGTGACCAGCAGAAGCAGGATGCTCTGGAGTCGAAGAAGGCTGAGCGCCGTAACGCTATGGCTGCTGTGGCTGCCGCATCCGCTCAGAGCGAGGACGTTTCGGAGGAGACTGCTTCGACCCGCAAGAAGCGTAAGCGCCGTAAGCGTTCGCGCCGCGCGGAGACCGCTGAGCTTTCGCTTGAGCAGGAGATTCAGGGTATTGCCGAGGCCGCCAGCGAGCAGGCTCACGCGGAGGTTGCTCAGCGTGAGGACAAGGTCGCTGAGGTCACCGAGGGCAACTGGATTGGCGAGCAGGGCGGTTTCTCCCTGGAGCAGCTGGCGAGCGCGTTTGACCGCGTGGAAGAGTCCGCTGAGGATTCCTCGAAGGACTCTGAACAGGAGCGTTCGGAGGATCGTTCGGAGGATCGTTCGGAGGAGCGTCGTTCGTCCAAGCGTGGCGAGAAGAAGTCTTCTCGTAACCGTAAGCGCCGTGAGCTGACCGATGCGGATATTGCCGCTGTGGAGGATTCCGGCGCGGGTACGCTGGAGGACGAGCACCACGTTGACCCGGAGCTCGACCCGCGCTTTAGCCGCTCTTCGGATCGTTTTGAGGCGATTCGCGCCGGTGAGGCGAAGGCTCGTGCTTCTCAGAAGGCTGGCCGTATTGCCCGTGCCGAGGGCGAGTCGTTCCGTTCGAACCGTGAGGATCGTGCGGCAAAGCGCCAGGACCGTGAGCAGCAGAACGCTGAGGCGAACTCCGAGCAGAAGGCTCAGGAATCCAAGCGTGTTGAGCGTGAGGACCTGCGCATTGAGGACGTTCGTGAGACTCCGCGTGCGTCCCGCCGCCGTGCTCGTCGTGCCGCTGATGAGAAGCGCGCCGAGAAGGCAGCTGAGCAGAGCGTGGCATCCGAGCAGGCACCCGCAAAGGCTGATAAGGTTGAGAAGTCTGAGTCTCGCACGGTTGTGACCGGCGTGATTGGTGCTCCGGCGGTGACCGGTGTGGTGGGCGCAGCTCCCGCAGTGGTTGAGGCTCCGGTTGAGGAGGCTCAGAAGCCTGCGGCTCAGGTGCCCGGTTCGACCCCGCGTAAGCGTCGCACTCGCCGTGCGGCTTCGAGTGCCGGTGCCGGTGCTCAGGTCGTGACCGTGGACGCTTCCGAGCGTGCTGAGGGTTCCGTGGTTGCTTCCGCTTCTGTTGCGGATGTTGCTCCGGTGGCTGATGACGCTTCGGCTCCTGTCTTGTTCGGCATTGGCGTTGCTGCTGCCGACATTAAGCGTGAAGGTAAGGACGATTAGTCTTTAGCTTCCGATCATCGGAAATCCGATGGTGTGTGTATATGAGATAGCCTCGGTAGGGCGAGCCGGAACTTCCCTACCGAGGCTATTTTTTCTGTGCGTGTGCTGCGTCATTTTAAAGGCGCTACTAAGAGTGCGGTGCAGTATTAGAGGAGCATCACGTGGTGTCTGCGGATAATCCGCAAAATTATCTATTGCGCGGCGCGTAGATCATGCCGTATCCTTAAGGACTGGTGTTTATCTCAGTGAAGCCCTATCGACGCAGGGCCAGCGGGAGACACCGCTCCCACCCGCATCGTCTTCGGCGCGGTCGAGTAGTCGGCTGAGTTTGGAACGTGCGGGAGAGAGACACCACCGGTGAGCCTCGCGTGTTGGCTTCGGCGGGCAATCCCGCCGGAACGCACGGGCCGTTCCTCCTTGTTCGCGGTCATTCGACTGGCGGGGGAGGGCGCACAGCAATGAAAGCGCAGGCTGCTCATTCGTGTGAGATTCAAGAAGCAAGTTGTCGAGAAAAGTGAGTCCCATAGTGGCATACGCGATTGTACGCGCTGGCGGCCGCCAGGAGAAGGTTTCCGTAGGCGACCTCGTTACCCTTGACCGTGTTGCAGGCGAGCCCGGCAGCACCATCGAGCTGCCCGTGCTGCTGCTCGTCGACGGTGACAAGGTCACCGCTGACGCAAAGTCCCTGGCTTCCGCCAAGGTTGTTGCTGAGAAGGTTGAGGACCTGCGCGGTCCGAAGATCGTTATTCAGAAGTACAAGAACAAGACCGGTTATAAGAAGCGTCAGGGCTTCCGCGCCGAGCTGACCACCGTCAAGATTACCGCTATCAACGCGTAATTAAGACGACCGGAATTCAACCCTAAGGTAGGAATACAGAATGGCACACAAGAAGGGCGCAAGCTCCACCCGTAACGGCCGTGACTCGAACCCCCAGTACCTCGGTGTTAAGCGCTACGGCGGCCAGTCCGTCAACGCAGGCGAGATTCTCGTTCGCCAGCGCGGCACCCACTTCCACCCCGGCCTGAACGTTGGCCGCGGTGGCGACGACACCCTGTTCGCTCTGGCAGCAGGCACCGTCGAATTCGGTACCCGCAAGGGCCGCAAGGTCGTTAACATCCTGGCAGCAGCTGAGTAATACTCACCGCTAGGGCAGAGGGGGTAGGCGTTAGTCTACCCCCTCTCGCTATGACCTCGAATGCCGTGGACGCCTGTGCTGGGCTCCACGATGAGGCGCACCCCAACCCGGTCGCGCCTGCTACCGCATCCGCAGCATGATTGGTGTGTGCCGTGCGGTGGCGAAGTGAAGATTTTCCAAGATAAGGAGAACCCGTGGCAGAATTCGTGGACCGCGTGGTCTTGCATGTATCTGGCGGTCGCGGAGGTAACGGCTGCGTCTCCGTGCGACGTGAAAAGTTTAAGCCCCTGGGCGGCCCTAACGGCGGTAACGGTGGTAATGGTGGCGCGGTGATTCTGCGCGTGGATAACCAGACCACGACCCTGCTGGAGTACCACCACAGCCCGCATCAGCACGCCCCGAATGGCGATATTGGTCGTGGCGATATGCACCACGGCTTTAACGGTGAGGACCTGATTCTGACCGTGCCGCAGGGTACTGTGGTGAAGGACCGCGAGGGTAATGTTTTGGCTGACCTGCTGCGTGTGGGCGACGAGTATGTTGCTGCCCGTGGCGGTATGGGCGGTCTGGGTAACGCTGCGTTGGCTTCGGCTAAGCGTAAGGCTCCCGGTTTTGCTCTGTTGGGCACCCCCGGTGAAGAGGCTGATATTGTTCTGGAGCTCAAGTCCATTGCGGATGTGGCTCTGGTGGGTTACCCGTCGGCGGGTAAGTCTTCGTTGATTGCTGCGATTTCTGCGGCGCGTCCGAAGATTGCTGATTACCCGTTCACCACTTTGATCCCGAACCTGGGTGTGGTGCAGGCGGGCGATGTTCGCTACACCGTCGCGGATGTTCCCGGTCTGATTGAGGGCGCTTCGGAGGGCCGCGGTCTGGGCCACCGCTTCCTGCGCCATGTGGAGCGTTCTTCGGCTCTGGTGCACGTGATTGACTGCGCTACTTTGGAGCCGGGCCGCGACCCGATCAGTGACTTTGAGGTGATTCGCGGCGAGCTGCAGAACTATGAGGTTGACCCGACTGCGGGTGTGACCGTGCCGCTGCATGAGCGTCCGCAGATTGTGGTGCTCAATAAGATTGACGTTCCTGAGGCTCGTGAGCTGGCGGAGTTTGTTCGCCCCGAGTTCGAGGAGATGGGCTTCAAGGTCTTCGAGATTTCGACTGCTTCCCATGAGGGTCTGAAGTCCCTGATCTTTGCGATGGCAAAGCTCGTGGAGGAGGACCGTGTGGCTCGTGCCGCTGCCGAGAAGGAGGCGGAGCGCGTGGTTGTTGAGGCTCCTGTGGTTCGCCCGAAGGGCTTCCGCGGTAAGAAGAAGCAGGAGTTCACTATTCGCCGCGAGGAGCGTAACCTTGAGCCGCTGTTCCGCGTGATTGGTGAGAAGCCTGAGCGTTGGATTCAGCAGACTGACTTCAATAATGATGAGGCTGTCGGCTACCTGGCGGACCGCCTGGCGCGCCTGGGCGTTGAGGATGAGCTGTTCAAGGCTGGTGCTCGTGCCGGTGACGCCGTGGTGATTGGTGAGAACGACAACTCGGTGATCTTCGATTGGGAGCCGACCATGGTCGGTGGCGCTGAGTTGCTGTCCTCCCCGCGTGGTACGGACGCTCGTCTGGAAGAGATTATTCGCCCGACTCGTGCGCAGAAGCGTGTGGAGTACAAGGAGCGTATGGATGCGAAGGCGGAGGCTCGTGCCGAGCTGGAGTCCGAGCGCGCTGCAGGCGTGTGGACCGAGTCGGTTGAGTACCGTAAGAAGTTGAAGGAAGGCAAGGTCGACGAGAATATCGACATGCCGAACATCGACGACTAGTAGCTGAAGCGTAGCTGTTGCCTGGACAGCTATTTTCTAGACAGCTGTTTCATAGACAGTGAATGGTGCCGCGTACCGGGGTTTGGCTCCGGTGCGCGGCGCTTTCTTTTGTGCTGTGTGGTTGCCTCTCGTGCCGGATGTGCGTGTCGGAACACGCGGGTGAGCCTGTGGTGAACCTGTGGTCGGGCGTGCTGGCTGGGTATTCCACTGGCGGCTTAGCTCACCCCCGTCATTTCGGTGTTTTTGACCGTAAGCAGGTAGCATAGAGGGGAATGTACGCGGGCACCTTTTTCGGTGTTGCGTACCTTCTGTGTACCTGCCCGCATCCGCCCTGTGGTGGCTTTTTAGCTGCTGTGGTGCGGTCTCTGTCCCCAGCAAGGACGGCATTTGTGACTGACCAGCCTGTTCACCTTGATTTTGGTGCTCCGAGCACCGAGTCGATTCCCCCGCGCACTCCCGGTCGGGTGCGTCTGGGCGTGATGGGTGGAACCTTCGATCCGATTCACCACGGACACCTGGTGGCAGCTAGTGAAGTTGCCGCCGTGTTCGACCTGGATGAGGTCGTGTTCGTTCCGACCGGTCAGCCCTGGCAGAAGGTGGGGGAGCGGCACGTGAGTGACGCTGAGCATCGCTACCTGATGACGGTGATTGCGACCGCGTCGAACCCGCGTTTTACGGTGAGCCGTATTGATATTGACCGTGGCGGCGCCACCTACACCTTTGATACGCTTAACGAGCTGCGCGCCCTGCGCCCGGATGCTGACCTGTTCTTCATTACCGGCGCGGACGCGATTAGCCAGATTATGACCTGGCGCAATGCCCATAAGCTGTGGGATTTGGCGACTTTTGTGGGCGTGACCCGCCCCGATCATGAGCTGGATCCGCCGCTGGCAGAGGGTCGTCATATTACGACCCTGAAGATTCCTGCGATGGCGATTTCTTCGACCGATATTCGTCGCCGCGCAGCTGCAGACGCCCCCATCTGGTACCTGGTGCCCGATGGTGTGGTGCAGTACATTGCTAAGTACGGCCTGTACAAGAAGGACGCCTTGACGGCGTACCGTGACGGCTTGCCCCACGTGAAAGATGAGTCTGGGCAGGCACCCCAATCGACGAATAATGAGGGAACACATGAGTGAAGCTACGGGTTCGAAGCCCTATAGCGAGGACGAAGCGTACCTCTACGAGACGTACGTGACCGAGGACGGCATTGAGGTGCCGCCGCCTACTAAGGTGATGGGTCCGCGCCGTCTTGCCCGCTACCGTGAAGAAGTTGCCGAGTACCTGCGTGCAGCCCGCCGCGGTGAGCCCGCGAAGCCTGTTGCGAATATGGGCTCCGTGATTCATGCGGACGCTATTGACCCGCAGGTTCTGGCTGTTCAGCGTCGTTTTGCGGCGCTGGCGGCTCAGGGCAAGATTGACACTGAGGCGAACGATGAGGAGAAGCTGCACGAGCCTGCTCCTCTGACCAGTAGCCTGCGTGTTCTGCGTCCCGAAGAGATTGCGCAGAACCGTGTGGATGCGACCAGCCCCTCCGCGGTGGATAACCCGATGACTTCTTCGATTCCGGTCATTGCCGTGGTCAAGGAGGAGAAGCCGGAACCCGAGCTGCACCAGTACCTGGTGCGCGATGAGCCGAAGGTTGAGGAGCTGGACAGCTCTGACGTTGAGGCTGAGCAGACTGAGGTCGCTTCCGTTGAGGAAGAGACCGTTGAGGTTGCTGAGGTTGAAGAGTCTGCGGACGAGCTGCCCACCCGCGTGAGCGCAGTGAACGCGCAGGGTCTTGACCTGAGCGTGCTGGATAGCGCCTCCGCAGGGGATACCGTGGACTCGGTGGACGGCGACCCGACTGTTGCTCTGAGCCCGGATGAGGTGGAGGAGCTGCTGCAGCGCATGGTGGATCGTCAGGATCCCGAAGAGTCTGCTGCTCTGGTTGAAGAGGTTACCGAGGGCGCTGAAGAGTCTGAGGAAGCCGCGAAGGATGCAGAGTCCAAGGTTGCTAAGTCCAAGTCTGCTCCGGTACCTTCCGCTGAGGCTTCCAAGGAGTCCGCTTCTAAGGGCGCTGTTGAGAAGGCTGAAGAGGTTCTGCAGCCTGCACAGAAGGCCTCCCTGGCGTGGCTGTGGATTGTGCTGCTGCTCGCCCTGGTCGTTGTTGGTCTGATTATGATTTTTGGCCCTAAGTAGGCCGTGAACAATGCACCCCTGTTGCGGGGTGCTGCCGGTGGGTGTTCTGCCGGCAAGGAAGGAAAATATGACTGCTGCACAGTCCTCGATTGAGGCTCTGCGCATTGCCGCCCGCGCTGCGGAGGAGAAGCAGGGAACGAACCTGTTCGCTGTGGATGCATCCGACGCGATGGGTCTGATTGATGGGTTCCTGGTGGTTTCTGCCCACAATGAGCGCCTCGTGAACGCTGTTGCGGATGAGGTTGAGGACGCTCTGCGTGAGCAGGCTGACCTGAAGCCGGTCCGCCGTGAGGGTCGTTCCTCGGGTCGTTGGATTCTGCTGGACTTCGGCGATATTGTCGTGCACGTTCAGCATGAGGAGGACCGCGAGTTCTACGCTCTGGATCGTCTGTGGGCGGAGGCTCCGCGTATTGAGCTGGGCGTTGAGAACGAGGCTCCCTTCGACATTGAGGGTGAGACTGAGGAAGATGCTGCACGCATCATTCCCGCTCAGGACGAGTCGTAGGCTTCTGCTTGATTTTTAGCTGATGAGGGGTGGGCTCTGCCGGCGCTGTATGGTGCCGCGGGGGCCGCCCTTCTTGCTTAGCCGCCGGGAACTTTTTTGGAGTTTTGGGGGGCGCTGGTTTGCATCGCTGTCCGTGGTGTGTGTAATATATTCATGTTGCCTCGTTGAGGTCACTAACAGAATATGGGGATATGGCGCAGCTGGTAGCGCACCTGCATGGCATGCAGGGGGTCAGGGGTTCGAGTCCCCTTATCTCCACGTTTTCATCGGTTGAGGAGCTTATCGCCCGGTTCTTGTGAATCGGGCGATTTTGCTATCCACTGATAACTCTCGATAGTCAACAACGCAGTTCATAGTTGAGGAGAAGCGCATGGGAGCGCACGCACATCACGGCCACCACGGGCATCACCACGACCATTCGCATGCCCCGAGCCCGGAGGATGCCGCCTTGATGCGTCCGCGCCTGCTGATTGCGTTCAGCTTGGCGGTCGTTATTGTGTTGGCGCAGGCGATTGGTTCGTTGGTCACCGGAAGTCTCGCGTTGCTGACTGATACGGCGCACGCTGTTACGGATGCCTCCGGTCTGCTGGTTGCGCTCACTGCGGCTTCGCTCATGACGCGCCCGGCGACCTCGCGCCATACGTGGGGTTTCCGTCGCATTGAGGTGCTGGCGGCCCTCGGGCAGTCGGTGCTGCTGCTGGCAGTGGGTATCTACACGGCAGTGGAGGGCGTGCATCGCCTGTTTGCCCCGCCGGAGGTGCCCGGCACTGAGCTGCTGATCTTTGGTGTGGTTGGCCTGGTGGCGAACGCTATTGGTATTGCGGTGCTGGCTACGGCGAGGAACGCGAGCTTCAATATGCGTGCCGCGTTCCTGGAGGTGCTCAATGATGCCCTGGGTTCGCTGGGTGTGATTGTGGCGGCTATCGTGATTTGGCTGACCGGCTTCTACCAGGCGGACGCCCTTGCGGGTCTGTTCATTGCGGCACTGATTGTGCCGCGTGCGATGCGCCTGATGAGGCAGACGACTGCGGTGCTCATGGAGTTCACTCCTGACGGTCTGGATTTGGATGCGATGCGTGAGCACATGTTGCGCGTTGAGGGTGTTGTAGAGGTGCACGATGTGCACGCCTCGATGGTGGCGACCGGTCTGCCGGTGGTGACCGCGCACGTGGTGGTTGCCGATTCTTGCTTCCATGACGGCTCTGCGGTGGCAATTCTGGACCGTATCCGCTCCTGCGTGGCGACCCATTTTGAGGTGTCGGTGGAGCATTCAACCTTCCAGCTGGAGACCGCCGAGTTGGGTGGTCGTGAGCCGGCTTCGATTCGCCACCCGTAGGTTTTGCCGGGACTTCGCCGGAGGTTCTGCCCGCCGCGGTAAATTACGGCAGATAAATTACGGCAGAAAACGGCAAACCAGAACAGGTACCAGAGCCTGAAATAGCGGGGGAGTAGTGACCGTTATATTTGGTGGCTTCAACACGCAAAAGATACACTCTTTAGGGAGCAAAAGGTGCTCCTCACCCACACACTTTGACAGGCCCGCTGGCTGGCTCTTTAGTTTGGCAGCCGCGGTAGCCTGCAACGATGAGCGCCTCAGCCGGGCTGAAACGGAACAGCTGGCGGGCGCATCCTAGAATTTTTGACGAGAACAACCACGATTAGCAGCAGATACGGAACACTATGCATTCACCTATTGCCACTTACCTGACCGAGACCCTCGAGTCGGTCGCTTCTGATACCTCCGGTGAGTTGGCAAACTACATTCCGGAACTTGCCGCCGTGGACCCGGACAAGCTTGCCGCGTCTATCGCCATGGTTGATGGTGAGCAGTACGCCGCCGGTGACTCCGATGTGGAGTTCACTATTCAGTCGATTTCTAAGCCGTTCGTGTACGCCCTCGCGCTCGCGGACCGCGGCTATGATGACGTGCTTGCGAAGGTGGGCGTGGAGCCTTCCGGTGAGCCGTTCAACGAGCTGTCCCTGGAGGACGGCTCCGGTAAGCCGCTGAACCCGATGATTAACGCGGGCGCGATTACCACCCATTCGCTGGTGGGTCCTCCCGGTGCGACTCAGGGCGAGCGTATGGAGCGCGTCATTTCTGGTTTGTCTGCGTTTGCGGGCCGTCGCCTGTCGGTGAATGAGCGCGTGTACGAGTCTGAGCTGGAGCACGCGCACCGCAACTACGCGATTGCGCACATGCTGCGCGGCCACGGCATCCTGACCGGTGACCCGACTGTGGCGGTGCAGGGTTATACCCGCCAGTGCTCGCTGATGGTGACGGTCAAGGATTTGGCGTTGATGGCGGCGACTTTGGCGAACTATGGTGTGCATCCGGTGACGGGTGAGCAGGTGGTTCCTAAGACTGTGGTGCGTCAGGTGCTGAGCGTCATGTTCACGTGCGGTATGTATAACTCTGCGGGTGACTGGGCGACCCAGGTGGGCGTGCCGGCGAAGAGCGGCGTGGGCGGCGGCATTATTGGTGCTGTGCCCGGTCAGCTGGGTGTGGCGACGTTCTCGCCGCGTCTGGACGGTCACGGTAACAGTGTGCGCGGCGTGGAGCTGTTCGAGCAGTTCTCGGATGACATGGGCATGCACGTGATGAACGTGCCGACGGTGGCTCGTTCGGCGTTGCGCGCGAACTACCAGATTGGTTCGGGCGATGAGTCTATGCGCCTGATTCAGTTGCAGGGCCGCATCCGTTTTGCGGGTGTGGAGCGCGTGATTCGTGAGATTGTGGAATCCCCGATGGAGGGTTCCAAGGTTGCCCTGGATGTGACGCGCGTGTACGCGGTGGATGAGGTCGCTCAGAGCATGCTCCTGGAGCTGATGCGTCGTCTGCGGAATGACGGGTACAAGGTGTACCTGATTGATAATGACGAGACGATCACGAACACGGATGCGCTGCGCAGCATGGGTGTGAAGGTTTTGACGAACCCGGCGGCGGTGACTTCTGCTGAGTCGGATGCTGAGCGTGTGGCTGAGGCGGACGCCGAAGAAGCTGCGGAGGCTGCAGCTCTGGAGGCACTGAATGCGCTGGATTCCGCTAAGGCGGAGCAGCCGGAAGCTTCGGAGTCCGAGTAGGTTTCTCTTCACGTACTTGGTTGTACGATTGTGTGAACTTATATATTGAGGCCCCTTTCCCAGGCGCGTTATGAACGTGTTCTGGGGGAGGGGCCTTGCTGTGCTTACCTAGAATTGCGCCTTGCGCTGTAGCTGGAGCTGTACCTGGATTGCCTGGCGTGGGGGTAGCTTAGTGTACTGAGCGTGGTCTTCGGTGAGTGAGGGGACTGAAAGTACGTAGAGGTTCTTTAATAGCGCAGTTGTTAATCATTAAGTAATATTTTGAATTTTTCGATAGCTGACGGCAATCTCATCATACACTCGTAATATGAACACTGTTCCACACTCAGAAACACCTATCGCTCCTCGTCAATCCGCTATCGTCAACCCCGTTACTGACCACATGGTATCGGGCGCCTCTGCCCGCGCCTCCATGGGGCGACGGGAACTCTTACAACACGTTGGTACCTTTGGCCTGGGCGCGGTGAGCTTCGGCGTGCTGGGTCTTGGCCTCACCGGTTGTACCCCGTCGAATACCCCATCCGGTAGTGCGTCGGCGAGCCCTTCTTCAACCCCTTCGGCAAGCTCGGCGGCTACCCCCTCCGCATCTGGCTCCGCAACGGGTACCCCATCCCCGACCGCCGCGGCATCTAAGACCGATTCTGCGACTGCGACCTCGTCGAACCCGGTTCCCGAAGCTCGTGCCTGGACTGGCCCGCAGACCGGCTTGCCCGGTGAAGGCAAGTATATTGCATGGACGGTCGATGATGGCGCCGACCCGGAGGTGGTACGCGCCTACGCGGAGTTTTCCCGCCGTACTGGTACGCGCCTCACCTTCTTTATCAACGGTCAGTACCCGGCGTTTAGGCAGCATCGTGACCTGTTGTTGCCGCTGGTGAAGAGTGGTCAGTTGCAGATTGCGAACCATACGTATAGTCATGCGGCGTTGACGAGCCTGACGGATGAGCAGATTGTTCAGGAGTTAACCCGTAATGATGAGGAGATTAGGCGGCTTTTTGGGGTGTCTTCGAAGCCGTATTTCCGCCCGCCGTACGGGTATTATGATGCGCGCGTGTTGGCGGCTGCGGCGTCGTGTGGTTTTACGCGCCCGGTTCTGTGGTACGGGTCGTTGGCGGATTCGTCTAATATTTCTTCGGCTGAGGTGTATGCCTATGCGGAGAAGTATGCGTTGGCTCAGCATATTGTGATTGGGCATTTGAATTATCGGGGTGTGGTGTCTGAGTTGGACCGTATTCGGGCGTTGTTGGATCGGCGCGGGTTGAAGACGGTGACGATTCGCGACTATTACGGGTAGTGCGGGGGAGACCCGGCGAGGGGTTCCGGTGGGTATACTGGGAGGCATGATGAAGCTTCCTCAGAACCCTCTCCTTCGGCAGGTGCACCGCTTCCGTGAGTCGCTGCTGTTTCTGCTGTATTACTCGCTGTCTTTTCTGGGTGTGCGGTGGATGCGCACGGGGCATCCGCGTGTGGCGGCGGTGTGGTCTGTGGGTTTGTGGCTGAATTTGGTGCTGCGCGGTATGGGCCAGGTGGTGCGTATGCTGGTGCCGGTCCTGCAGGATGCGGAGGCGCGCCGTGCTCGTGCTGAGCGTGCCCGCGCCTACCAGCCGCGCTAACCTCACCGACTGCTCTAACAGAACGAGGCTGATACGACGAAGCCCCCTCGTACTAGAAATAGTACGAGGGGGCTTCGCTATAAGGACAGACGGAAGCCTAGTGCTTCTTCTTCGGCTCGCACGCCACGCCGTCACCATCAGAATCAAGACCAGGGCGGTAACCCGGCTCGCCACGATGCAACGGCGCCGCGCCAGCTGCACGTACCGCATCACAATTCTTGTAATAAACACTCGACTGCGCCGGAGCCTGCTGAACCGGCTGCGCGGGAGCTTGCTGAGCGGGAGCCTCAGCCGCCGGAGCCTGCGCGGGCGCCTGCTGGACAGGCGCCTCCGTAGCTACCGGCGCCTGCTGAACAGGCTCAGCCTGTTGCGCGGGAGCCGCAGAAACCGGAGCTGCCGGCGCCTCCGCGGAAGGTGCCTCAGTAGCCGGTGCCTGCACGGGAGCCTCAGTCGTCGGAACCGCAGACGGGGTTACCGTCGGGGTAACAGACTCCGAAGGAGTCGCAGACGCACTCGGCGTCGGAGAAGAATTAGGAGTAGCTGAAACCGAAGGGCTAGCAGAAACAGACGTCGACGATGACGCAGAAGGCACAGGCTTCGGAGCGCGAACAGACGAAGAGCAGCCAGTCAGCAGCAGAGCACCCGCAAGAACACCAGCGGTCGCGGCGTGAATTTTCAACACAATATTCCTTTATAAAGTGAGTGGACAAGTGTGTTCACCGTAGAACACACACTCAAGTGTAAAGGAAAACAGCCCCACCCGCAGGCAATATTGAGCCCCCAAAAATTTCTCACAAGGAAAGATGTAGCGTGCGGGCATAGCAAAGCCCCCTCGTACTAGAAAGAGTACGAGGGGGCTTTGCTATACCTGGGGCTGCATTAGCCGGGGGTGCTAGGGGAGTAGCACCCCCGCCGCGCCTCCCTCAGCGGCTACTAGGAGCAGTTGCCGTTCATATCGCAGGACGGACCCGCCTCCGCAGCATTGTTACCTGCCGCGTCACCAGCCGCGCCCGCCAGCGGGTTCAAAAACTCAACACGGTGAGTCTCCTCCCACACCTGACGCAGCGCCTGCACCAGCGCCTCCGCAGGCTGCGCACCACTGACCGCCCACTTCGACTCAATCAAGAAGAACGGCACACCATTAATGCCCAGCTGGCGCGCCAACTGCTCATCAGCACACACATCCGCCGCGTAACGGTCGCTCTTCAACACCGCCTCAACCTCGGCAGTATCCAGGCCAATCTCAGAAGCAATATCCAGAATCGACTCGTGATCCTGAACCGAACGGCCCTGCGTAAAGTACGCCAGCTTAAACGCCTCCTCCGCCGCCGACGCCAAACCCTGCTCCGCCGCATAATGAATCACACGGTGCGCATCAAACGTGTTACCGTACCGTGCCTGACGCCAATTGAAATCCAAACCTACCTCACGGGCACGCTCCGCCAACGACTCCTGGCTCGCAATCGCCTGCTCCAACGACATCTGATACTTACCGGCAATCATCTCCGGCAGCGAACCAGCCGGGTGTTCCGTAGCCGACGGGTCCAGCTCAAAGCTATGCCACACCACCTCAACCTCGTCACGGTGCTCAAACTCGGCGAGCGCCTGCTCCAGGTTACGCTTGCCCACGTAGCAGAAGGGGCACACAATATCGGACCAAATATCAATACGCATGTTATCTATTCCTCTCATACTCGGATGCGGCACGTTGCCGCCTTGTATGCTCACCTAACGCCCCGGCTGCCGCGTTTATTCCCGGCTATTCCCAGCGTTATTCCCCCAGCGGGTGTTCCCCAGAGTTTATTCCCACCGGGTACGGCAAAGCCCCCTCGCGCCGGTTCGTACAGAATCTTCTGCACAGGAATATCCGTACAGGAACCGGGTCAAGGGGGCTTAGCACACGCGAAATACGCGGCCCTATCGGCGGGCAGCCGACGGTGCGGTCGTGGCAGTAGCCGCGGGGGCAGTCGTAGCCGCAGGTGCGGCGGTCGCACGAGCAGCCGGAGCAGTCGTTGCCGCCGGGGCGGTCGTCGCCTGCTGGTTTGCCGCTGCCTCATCCTCATAGCGGGTAGTCGGCGCCTGAGTCGGAGCCTCAGTAGTCGGCTCCGGGGTAGGGGTAGGCGCCTCCGTAGTCGCCTCGGGGGAGGGGGTGTTCTCCTCCGGGGTGGGGGTCGGCGAAGGAGCCGCCGCCTTAATCTCTTCCTCGGATGCGTCACCGTAGTAGTCACGAACCGTCACCGCAGTCAGGCCGCGGTCATCGAGCAGGCCCTTCACCTTATCCAGAATCGGGATGATCGTCTCGTAGTTCAGGTGACCCAGCACAATCTGCTGCGGTAGCATGTAGCGGATGCAACGCATGTAAATCACGCGGGAGCTGGTCTTCGCCTCGTCACCGGTAGTGCCGTTCCACATGACCGGGCGGGTAAAACCAATCTCACCGGCAGCCTTCAGAACCGCATCGTTATAGCGGCCATAGGGTGGGCGGAAGTACGGCTTCGACGAGACACCGAACATGCTCATAATCTCGTCTTCATTACGCTGCAGCTCTTCCTTCACACCCTCAGCATCCAGGGTGGTCAGGTCAGCGTGGTTGTACGTGTGGTTCGCAACCTGAATCTGGCCGCTCTGAACCAGCGGACGCAGCAACGACACATGCTCCTTAAACCCGGTGTAAGAAGCGTTAATGAAGAAGGTCAGGCGAGTATTCGTACGCTTCGAGAACTCAGCGTAGCCGCGAATAGCCTCCGGGCTTGCGCCGTCATCAACAGTCCACGCAACATACTTGCCGTCACCAACGAGGGAGTTGCCGATGCCGGGCCATTCGCGCGGCTTATCAACCGGGTTGCCAGCAGCGGCAACGGTCGGCGAATTCGTGGGTGCGGGGCGAGTAGCGGCAGCAGAGGTCTCGCCGCCAGCCTGATACGGAGTGAAATTACCGCTGGTGCCGTCGTAGTCATTCGACTTCTTCGAGCAGGCAGCAATCAGCGGAAGCATAGCAGTGCCGAGCACAAAAAGTCGGCGGTTAGGCTGTGAGTGGGTCATACTCTCCAGGATAACGCCCCCACCTGTAAGGAACGAATCTGAACAGCGAATACACCCTAAATAATGTGCACATCACACCCCGCGCTCAGCACCACGGTATTAATAGGTATAAAAACTAGGTATAAGAACACAAAATCCTAAAGCCGCAAGCCGGTAACGCTCCGCTACACTAGTGGGATGGAGAATTTGGGCACTCACGAACTGCGCAACCTTGTGAACGATGCTGCCGACGAGGCAGTCAACATCGGCTACCGCGTTGCAGACCGGCTGCACAGGTGGCGCGAAAAGCGCGCCATCGCCGCCGGTCGCGAGCCTATCCTCGTGCCCACCGAAGGCTACGGCCGCGCCCCCTCCGAAGGAAACCCCGGCTGGGTCCGCATCATCGCCCGCGCACTCTACAAGACGGTCAACCTCGAACGCCTGCTACAGGTCGTAGAAGGCACCCAAGACACCGCCAACCCCATGCGCGGCTGGCGCTCCTTCACCGCAACCGCAATGTCCGATGCGCCCGTCACCATCGTCATCGACGGTACCAAGCACGAGGCGTACACCGACCGCGGCGGCGTGCTCGACGTCAAACTCAGCATCGACCTGGAACCCGGCATGCACGAAGTCATCATGTACGTGCCCGGCTCCCGCGCCGTAGCAACCAGCGTCTACATCGTTCCCGAAAGCCAGAAGCTCGGCGTCATCATGGACGTCGACGACACCGTCATGGTCACCATGCTGCCGCGTCCCCTCGTCGCCGCCTGGAACTCCTTCATTCTCGACGAGCACGCACGCATCCCCACCCCCGGCATGGCGGTCATGACCGACCGTATCCGCCGCAGCCACCCGGATGCGCCGTTCATGTACCTGTCCACCGGCGCCTGGAACATCACCCCGACCCTGCGCCGCTTCCTCAGCCGCAACGGCTACCCGCGCGGTACGTTCCTGCTGACCGACTGGGGCCCCACCCCCGACCGCTGGTTCCGCTCCGGAACCAACCACAAGGTCGAGTCCCTGCGCCGCCTCGCCGAGGAATTCCCGCAGATGAAGTGGATCCTCGTTGGTGACGACGGGCAGCGCGACCCGTACATCTACAACGGCTTCGCGGTACGTTACCCGGACAACGTGGCGGCAATCGTCATCCGCAACCTGACCGTGGGGGAGACCATGCTCGCCTCCGGCCGCGTGTGGAGCGACTACCGCGCCGAACAGATGATGCGCTCGCCGCTGTGGATTGAAGCCACCGACGGCGTAACGCTCAGCAAGAAGCTGCGCGAGCTGGGCCTGATTGATTTCTAACCGGTTACTGCTCGCCGGTTGCTAAAACCAGCGTGGATACCGAGTAAACCCACCGCAAATACCGCGAAATGCCGGTATATGCGGTGGGTTTTGGTGTTTCAGCGGAATTAACCAACTTAAACCCACGACACACCGGCTGCTGAAAAAGAGTTAAAAATCTTTTCTACAGCCTTAATCACATAGCTTAAACCCGCTCGAAGGGGGTTAACCCCCGCCTTTAAGAAAGTCCGTTCTGCTTTAAAACCGCGCCGTTCCGCGCAAGAACGGGCGAGAGTTAAGATCTCTTTAAAATCAAGCCCGAATCTTCCGGGTTTTATGCCCCCAAACGCATACATGAGGTTAACTGAACCTCAACTCAGCGGGCGAATGAACCCTTAAAAATCCTGACCAACTTAAACCCCACCTGTGGATAACCCGGCACACCCCGCGAAAATACGGCGAACTAGCCCCGCGGCAGGGTGTGGATAAGCTGTAGACACCCTCTCTTAAGTGGGTTCAACTGTGGGTTTATCGAACGAAACACGACCCTCGCACCACATCATCTTGTGGTGCAGAAAAATCTCGACACTAGATGTAGTATTAATACTCGGTTCCACCACTACGGCACTTTTAGGCGCCCTGCCCCAGCGCAGGAAACCGCCACGCCCCACTAGGAGGGGGTAGCGGACGGCACAGCGCCCGCCGTAAACAACACGTGGCGAACCACCGACGAAACACGCCAGATTCATTCACGAGATAGCCCCGCCCGAGCGGGAGAAAGTAAGAGGCACTCCCATGGTAGTGACCGTGTACACCAAGCCCCAGTGCGTCCAGTGCAACATGACCTACCGCGCCCTCGACGCGAAGGGTATCAGCTACACCAAGGTTGATATCACCGAAGACGCTCAGGCCCTCGAAATGGTCAAGTCCCTCGGCTACATGCAGGCACCCGTCGTCATCGCAGGCGACGAGCACTGGTCCGGCTTCCAGCCCGACAAGATCAACGCTCTGGCAGCGTAACAACCCTGCCGAAACCCGTACAAACGGACAATCGGCACGGAACCACACCGGCACACGAGAATAAGGAGTACAGATTGAGTACCGCCCTCACGCCCAACCCCGTCGACGAGCACGCAGAAATCCGGAAGATCCTTCTGGACGCACGCAACGCCTCCGAGGGTCGAGCGACCGAGGCCGAACTGGACGACACAGCGCCACTCATCGTGTACTTCTCCTCCATCTCCGGTAACACCCACAAGTTCGTGGAGAAGATTCGTGCCCGCCGCCTCCGCCTGCCCCTGCGCACCGGCGAAGACACCCTCATCCTTGATGAGCCGTTCGTGCTCATCGTCCCCACCTACGGCAAGCCTGAAGGCGCCGGTAACGTTCCCCCGCAGGTGGTTAAATTCCTGAACGTGGAGCAGAATCGCCACCACATGCTCGGTGTGATTGGCTCCGGCAACACCAACTTTGGTCCGCTCTTCGGTATCGCGGCAGACATTGTCGCCAAGAAGTGCGATGTGCCCGTGCTCTTCAAATTTGAGCTCATGGGCACCGATTCAGATGTAGAAAAAGTCAACGAAGGATTGGAAGCATTTTGGACGCAAAACTGCCCTCAGCACTAGAAACTCTCGGTGCAGGCCACAACGGCAAGAGCGTGCCCGAGAAGTTCAAGGGTATGAGCTACCACGAGCTGAACGCACTGCTGAACCTCTACGATGAGAACGGCCAGATCCAGTTCGATGCAGACCGCCAGGCGGCACGTCAGTACTTCCTGCAGCACGTCAACAACAACACCGTCTTCTTCCACGACCTGGAAGAGAAGATCGAGTACCTGATCGAGAACCAGTACTACGAGCCGGAACTCTTTGACAAGTACAACTTCCAGTTCATCAAGAACCTGTTCAAGCGCGCCTACGCCGTGAAGTTCCGTTTCCCGACCTTCCTGGGTGCCTTCAAGTTCTACACCTCCTACGCGCTCAAGACCTTCGACGGTCAGCGCTACCTGGAGCGTTTCGAAGACCGCGTCTGCATGGTCGCACTGCTGCTGGCAGAAGGCAACGAGAAGCTCGCCGAAGACATCGTCGACGAGATCATCTCCGGCCGTTTCCAGCCGGCAACCCCGACCTTCCTCAACGCAGGTAAGAAGCAGCGCGGCGAGCTCGTCTCTTGCTTCCTGCTGCGCATGGAAGACAACATGGAGTCCATCGGCCGCTCTATCAACTCTGCACTGCAGCTCTCCAAGCGCGGCGGCGGCGTGGCATTCGCCCTGACCAACCTGCGCGAGTCCGGTGCGCCCATTAAGAAGATTGAGAACCAGTCCTCGGGCGTTATCCCCGTCATGAAGCTGCTGGAAGATGCCTTCTCCTACGCAAACCAGCTCGGCGCACGTCAGGGTGCCGGTGCCGTGTACCTGCACGCACACCACCCCGACATCTACGCCTTCCTGGACACCAAGCGTGAGAACGCTGACGAGAAGATCCGCATCAAGACCCTCTCCCTGGGCGTTGTCATCCCCGACATCACCTTCGAGCTGGCGAAGAAGAACGAGGACATGTACCTCTTCTCCCCGTACGATGTGGAACGCATCTACGGCGTGCCCTTCTCCGACATCAACGTCTCCGAGAAGTACTACGAGATGGTCGATGATGCACGCATCACCAAGACCAAGATCAACGCGCGTGAGTTCTTCCAGACCATCGCAGAGATCCAGTTCGAGTCCGGCTACCCGTACGTGATGTTCGAAGACACCGTCAACCGCGCGAACCCCATCGCCGGTAAGGTCATCATGTCCAACCTGTGCTCCGAGATCCTGCAGGTTTCTGAGCCGTCCACCTACCACGCTGACCTCGGCTACGAGACCGTCGGTAAGGACATCTCCTGCAACCTCGGTTCGCTGAACATTGCACTGACCATGGACGGCGACGACTTCGGCAAGACCGTGGAAACCGCGATTCGTTCGCTGACCTCCGTCTCCGACCAGTCCGACATCCGCTCCGTGCCCTCCATCGAGCGCGGCAACGGCATGAGCCACGCCGTGGGTCTGGGCCAGATGAACCTGCACGGCTACCTGGCACGCGAGCACGTCTACTACGGTTCCGAAGAAGCACTGGACTTCACCAACATGTACTTCTACACCGTCGCCTACCACGCAATCCGCGCTTCCATGCAGATTGCTAAGGAACGCGGCCAGCGTTTCGAGGGCTTCGAGAACTCGAAGTACGCATCCGGTGAGTTCTTCGCAAAGTACATTGAGAAGGAATGGGCACCGCAGACCGAGCGTACCCGCGAACTGTTCGCTAAGCACCACATCCCCACCCGTGAAGAGTGGATTCAGCTGGCTGCTGACGTGGCACAGTACGGCATGTACAACCAGAACCTGCAGGCTGTTCCGCCGACCGGCTCCATCTCCTACATCAACGGTTCGACCTCTTCGATTCACCCGATCGCTTCGAAGATTGAGATCCGCAAGGAAGGCAAGCTCGGCCGCGTCTACTACCCGGCACCGTACATGACCAACGAGAACCTGGAGTACTACCAGGACTCCTACGAAATTGGTTACGAGAAGATCATCGACACCTACGCTGTGGCAACCCAGCACGTGGACCAGGGCCTGTCGCTGACCCTCTTCTTCCGCGATACCGCAACCACCCGCGATATCAACCGCGCCCAGATTTACGCATGGCGTAAGGGCATCAAGACCATCTACTACATCCGTCTGCGTCAGATGGCTCTTGAGGGTACCGAGGTTGAAGGCTGCGTATCCTGCATGCTCTAGCCCGAATGCTGTGACGCATTCAGCCTGAGCTGGCACACTATAACTAAAGACTGGAAGGGGCGGTTACGGTGAACACGCAAACCGCCTGCGCGACCGGTTGGGCGCGCGTGGAACCGTAACCGCCCCTTAAGAATCGGAGAATTACTAATGAGCGAAAAGGTGAAGCTCGTCGACCACGTGGTCGAGGCTATCAACTGGAACCGTATTGAGGACGAGAAGGACCTTGAGGTTTGGGATCGTCTGACCGGTAACTTCTGGTTGCCGGAAAAGGTGCCGCTGAGCAACGACGTGCCCTCCTGGAAGACCCTGACCGAAGAAGAGAAGCAGCTGACCATGCGCGTCTTCACCGGTCTGACCCTGCTGGACACCATCCAGGGTACTGTCGGTGCTGTGTCCCTGCTGCCGGACGCTGTGACCGCGCACGAAGAGGCCGTGTACACCAACATTGCGTTCATGGAGTCCGTGCACGCAAAGTCGTACTCCTCGATCTTCTCGACCCTCGCCTCCACCAAGGAGATTGACGAGGCGTTCCGCTGGGCTGCTGAGAATGAGCACCTGCAGAAGAAGGCGAAGATCGTCCTGTCCTACTACACCGGTGATGACCCGCTGAAGAAGAAGGTTGCCTCTACTCTGCTGGAGTCCTTCCTGTTCTACTCGGGCTTCTACCTGCCCATGTACTGGTCTTCGCACGCGAAGCTGACTAACACCGCTGACCTGATTCGTCTGATTATTCGTGACGAGGCAGTGCACGGCTACTACATTGGCTACAAGTTCCAGCGTGGCCTGGCGAAGGAGTCCGCGGAGCGTCAGGCAGAGCTGAAGGAGTACACCTTCAACCTGCTGTACGAACTGTACGAGAACGAGGTGGCGTACACCCACTCCCTGTATGACGGTGTGGGTTGGAGTGAGGACGTGAAGAAGTTCCTGCACTACAACGCTAACAAGGCTCTGATGAACCTGGGCTACGAGCCGATGTTCCCGGCGTCCGTGACTAACGTGTCCCCGGCGATCCTGTCGGCGCTGTCCCCGAACGCGGATGAGAACCACGACTTCTTCTCCGGTTCCGGCTCTTCCTACGTCATTGGTAAGGCCGTGAACACCGAGGACGAGGACTGGGACTTCTAAGCCTGAGATTTCTGAGCCCCCTTTCTTGCCTTTAGTTATGAGGCTGAGATAAACCGAGCAGAACCCCCGCGTGTCCACTGTGGATGCGCGGGGGTTCCGCCGTTTAACTGGGTGAGGAACGGGGGAGAGACGACAGAGAGATAGCGGAGAAACAGGGGGAGTAGGAGCGGTCTTTCTGGTTCCGACTGTCGGAATTTTTACCTTCACCCCGTAGCATAAAAAATTATTGATATATCGGGGTGCGGGGCGTACCCTGATACGACTAACCATCAACGCAGATTTGAAAGGAATATCATGCGTTCAGTTGTTATGGAAGCTCCCGGCAAGGTCGTCGTCAACGAAGTCGACAAGCCGACCCTGCTCGAACCCACCGACGCCATCATCAAGCTCGCAGCATCCTGCATCTGCGGCTCCGACCTGTGGTCCTATCGCGGCACACAGCCCGTCGACCACCGGGCGATGGGCCACGAATACATCGGCGAAGTCGTCGAAGTCGGCTCCGAGGTCACCACCGTAGCCCCCGGCGACTTCGTCGTAGGCTCCTTCTGCATCTCCTGTGGCGAGTGCGAAACCTGCACCGCAGGCTACCCCTCCCGCTGCCTCAAAGCAATCGCGGCAGGCGACGCCTTCATTGGCGCACGCTCCAACGGCACCCAGGCCGAGTACGCCCGCGTACCCTTCGCAGACGGCACCCTCGTCAAGACCCCCGCAACCCCCACCGAAGAGCAGATCCCGCACCTGATGGCGGCATCCGACGTGCTCGGCACCGGCTGGTACGCAGCAGACGCAGCGCAGGCAGGCCCCGGCAAGACCATCGTCGTTGTTGGCGACGGCGCAGTCGGCCTGAGCGCAGTTATCGGCGCCAAGCAGCTCGGCGCGGAGAAGATCATCATCATGTCCCGCAACCCCGAACGTCAGGCGCTCGCTAAGGCATTCGGCGCAACCCACATCGTGGAAGAGCGCGGCGAAGAGGGTATCGCCAAGGTTCTGGAGCTCACCGACGGCGTGGGCGCACACGGCGTTGCGGAGGCTGTCGGCACCCAGCAGTCCTTCGACCAGGCTCTCGGCTGCGTACGCCACGGCGGCTACATCGGCTTCGTGGGCGTTCCGCACGACAGCTCCATCGGCACCGATAAGCTCTTCGGCAAGCAGGTTCACCTGGAGGGCGGACCCGCCCCCGTGCGCAAGTACCTGCCGACCCTCATCGACCTGATTTACAAGGGCGAAATTGAGCCCGGCCGCGTCTTCGACATGGTTCTGCCCATCGACGAGGCGGCTAAGGGTTACGAGGCAATGGACCAACGTACCGCCACCAAGGTTCTGCTGACCATGCCGTAATAGCCGGTCGTATCGCCGGTTCCTATGCCGGTTCCTGTACCGGCAGCCCGGCGTGTATGCGCTACTAATCCCCGCACCGACCCTGCCGCTCCACGTGAGCGGAGGTCACCGGTTGCGGGGATTAGTGCATTAAAAATTGGGTTTATTTGCCACCTTCCGGCGAGGTGAGGGACAAATGAGTGAGCCAAGGCATAGAATAAAAGAGCATGATTCGTACAACTCGAAGGATGACAATGACGAAGAAGCCTTTCCCTTCCGACCTCGAAATCGCACTTGCCGCCGATCTTTGGCCTATTAACAAGATCGCAGCAGACAACGGCATCAGCGAAGATCGCCTTGAACCCTACGGCAAGTATGTCGCTAAGGTCCTCCTCGACGAAACCACCAACGCAGAGACCGCCCGCAAGCGCGGCTCCAAGTACATCGTGGTTACCGCAGTCACCCCCACCCCGCTCGGTGAAGGTAAGACCGCAACCTCCGTCTCCCTCGCACAGGGCTTCGCCCAGACCGGCCGCAAGGCAATCCTGGCTCTGCGCCAGCCCGCAATGGGCCCGACCTTCGGTATCAAGGGCGGCGCAGCAGGCGGCGGCTACTCCCAGATCGTTCCCATGGAGAAGCTGAACCTGCACCTGACCGGCGACTTCCACGCCGTCACCGCAGCACACAACCTGCTTGCCGCCATGATCGACAACCACCTGCACCACGGCAACGAGCTGCGCATCGACCCGCGCGCAATCGAGTGGCGCCGCGTTATCGACATGAACGACCGCTCCCTGCGCAACATCGTCGTGGGCCTGGGCGAACGCATGGACGGCGTGGTCCGCGAGACCGGTTTCGACATCACCAGCGCCTCCGAAATCATGGTGATTCTCTCGCTGGCAACCTCCTTCAAGGACCTGCGCGAGCGCCTGGCAAAGATCGTCATCGGCCTGAACTACGACGGCGAGCCCGTCACCGCAGCCGACCTGAAGGCTGACGGCGCAATGTCCGTCATCCTGGCAGACGCTATCAACCCGAACCTGCTGCAGACCCTGGAGCACACCCCCGCACTGATTCACGCGGGCCCCTTCGGCAACATCGCAACCGGTAACTCCTCCGTGGTCGCCGACTACGTTGGTTTGGAGTACTCCGACTACGTGATTACCGAGGCTGGCTTCGGTGCCGATATGGGTGCGGAGCGTTTCTTCAACGTCAAGTGCCGCGTCTCCGGCCTGAAGCCGGACGCAGCAGTGCTCGTCGTAACCGTGCGCTCCCTGAAGTCCCACTCCGGCCTGTACAAGATCGTTCCGGGCAAGCCCCTGCCCGAAGGCATGCTGCAGGAAAGCCCCTCCGACGTGGAGAAGGGCGCAGAGAACCTGAAGAAGCACATCGAGATTGTGCGCAACTTCGGTGTTCAGCCGGTCGTGGCAATCAACGCGTTCCCGACCGACTTCGAGTCCGAGCACGAGACCATCCGCCGTATCGCTGAGGAAGCTGGCGCTCGCGTCGCTATCCACCGCGGTGTGGCTGAGGGCGGTAAGGGCACCACCGACCTGGCAGACGTGGTTGCTGAGGCATGTGACGACGTTTCGGACCTGAAGTACACCTACGATCTTGAGGACTCCATCGAGACCAAGATTGAGAAGGTTGCGACCAAGGTCTACGGCGCGGACGGCATTTCGATTGCTCCCGCTGCCGCTAAGCAGCTGAAGCGTTTCGCTGAGCTGGGCTACTCGCACCTGCCCGTGGTTATCGCGAAGACCCACTTGTCCATCTCTTCGGATGCAACTCTGAAGGGCGCACCGACCGGCTGGACTCTGCCCGTGCGCGAGGTTCGCCTGGCTGCAGGTGCTGGCTACGTCTACGCTATCTGCGGCACCATGCGCACTATGCCGGGTCTGAGCAAGAGCCCCGCAGCTGAGCGCATCGGCTTCGACGAGAATGGCGTGATGATCGGCCTGTCCTAAGGCGGCTGTTCCAGCTGATTTATAGCTAGTGGAGGCGGCGCTCCTTCCCCACAGCGGGGGAGAGGCGCCGCCTTTGCTGTAGCCTGTGGCGCTTTTGTGGAGTGCTCTGCCCCAGATATATGGAAGCATGAGGGGCGAATACGAGGTGCGCAACGCTTGAGGGCGGGGGAGCGGAGCTCTTGAAAATAGAGTGAAACTAGGTTGCAGCCAGGCTACAACCCGGGCTGAAACTAGGCTGCAACCAGGCAGCAACCAGGGGGAGTGAAGGATCCTGAAACCCCTGGTGGAGGGGTCTTTCAACCTTTCATTGAGGCTTCTAGGGCGCCTGTTTTGAGGGTGAAATTGGTACGTGCTGGTTAATAATTGGGCTCTATTTGTGCTTGAAGGTCAGGTTTTATTAAACAATCTATAGAGGTTGATTTTTGACCTACTTACCATCTTGCATTTTGCGAAAATATAGTACTGACTAGGTATTTTGCTTTTTTGAAGCGGGTTCATTGAGTGCACTCAGTGAACCTAGTGGGGGGTGTGATGTTATTGTTTTGTAATAAAACCTCTACTTTAGGGGGTACCTACAGGGGTAAAACAGACCAATTGATTTTGCCCTCGCGCGAATAATTGTGTAGATTTTGAACGGTGAGCAGTACATTTTTTCCCGCTTATGAAGTTGCAAGTACTTGAAGATACTTTCACCTTAACCCTCTACTTCCGCAGAATACCGGGCTAAAACTGGGTATTAAACCTTTGGGATTGCCGAGTGTGGAGCTTGGGTTAAAGGTGCACCGAAGTGCCAAAAGAGGGAAATTCTAAAATTATTTTGGGTGAAATAAGTCACGCTAAAACTCGAAAAAAATGAAATTGGTACGTATGGATACCCTAAAAAACACCCGTTTTTATTACAGAATGATTACATTGAGGCATGGGTCACTAAATCCGGCTCTCCGTACCAAATTGAGCGGTAAAACAGCTCCCAAAAAGTTCGCTACTATTGAGTCATCAAGTAATCGTGAGATTTCCAAAGTCCTCGGGTTGCTTGTGTTTGAGTGAGTGATAGATACCCCTGGGTGTCATGAGAAGCGACTGTGTATCGATGCGCAGTCGCTTCTCTGTTTAACTTTTGAATTTCAGCGGACTTTTGAATTTCGCTGTTTGAATTTCACTGAACCCTCAGTCGGGCGGGATCCAGCCGGGACCTAATCCGTGCTGAACCCAATCTGTACTGAACCTAATCTGTACTGAGCGTGCTCCAGAATCTGTTTCCTGTGCATCCCGCACATACATCCCGCACTTGCCGTACATGTATCCCGCGCGTTCAACGCCGAATGCGCTGATAGGGGAGCGAACCGCATAGGCGCATGCTGTGCGGTCACAACCCCTACACTGGAACTATGACTACTTACCCCGAACCCACCCTCATCTTTGAGAACCCTGAACTGACCGTCCGTGCGTTCAGCGTCTCCGAGATGGACAACAGCGTCTACCTCATCACCATGCGCGCCACCGGCGAGCAGGTGCTCATCGACCCCGCAGACGACGCAGAAGAACTCTATGCTTTCACTCTCGACGCGCTCCTGAACGACTGCCCGCAGCTCGAACTGGCAGACGGCGAAGAACGCCGCGTGCGCGTCATGGAGAAGGAAGAGGACTTCAACTCCATCAGGCCCCGCGCTATTGGTCTGACCGGCATTCTGGTTACTCACGGCCACTGGGACCACATCCGCGCTATTAAGGAGCTCGACCACCTCACCGGTGCCGTCACCTCCGCAGGTGCAGCTGACGCTGCTGAGATTAAGGAACTGGAAGACTACACCGTCGAAGAGGAGCTGACCGGCGGCGAAAGCTTCGACTTCTACCTCTCCGACACCGTCATCCGCGCCCTGCACGTGCCCGGCCACACCCCCGGATCCATCGTCTACACTCTCGAAACCACCTGGGAAGACGGCACTCCCGCAACCCTGCTGTTCACCGGCGACGCCCTCTTCCCCGGCGGCGTGGGCAAGACCGACTCCCCGCAGCAGTTCGGCGAGCTCTTCTCCAACGTGCTCGAAAAGCTCTTCGGCGGCTTCGAAGACGACGCCATTGTACTGCCCGGCCACGGCCGCTCCACCACCCTCGGCGACGAGCGCCCCCACCTGGAAGAGTGGGGAACCCGCGGCTGGTAAACCGCGCCTGACAGCCCGCCTCATATAAGTACTGCGCCCTCATGCCTTCACCGGCCGCATAATCCCGCTGGTGAAAGGCGTGAGGGTGTAGAATTTAAGTTCGAAGATAAGACGAAAGGATTTTCGATGACACCCCGCCCGGCACACGGTAGCACCGCACTCAAAGCGAACGATCTGACCAGCATCCGGGTTCAGGGTGCCCGCGAAAACAACCTCAAGAACGTAGACCTCACCATTCCGCGTGATGCGATGGTCGTCTTCACCGGCCTCTCCGGCTCCGGTAAATCCTCCCTCGCCTTCGACACCATCTTTGCGGAAGGTCAGCGCCGCTACGTTGAGTCGCTGTCCTCCTACGCGCGTATGTTCCTCGGACAGGTCGACAAGCCCGACGTAGACTTCATTGAGGGCCTCTCCCCGGCGGTGTCTATCGACCAGAAGTCCACCTCCAAAAACCCGCGCTCAACCGTCGGTACCATCACCGAAATCTACGACTACATGCGTCTGCTCTGGGCGCGCATCGGCCACCCGCACTGCCCCGAATGCGGCGAAGAAATCACCCAGCAGACCCCGCAGCAGATCGTGGACATTCTGCAGGAGTACCCCGAACGCACCCGCCTGCAGATCCTCGCACCCGTCGTCAGTGCACGTAAGGGCGAGTTCGTAGACCTCTTCAAGGACCTGCTGACCCAGGGCTACTCGCGTGCCCGCGTGGACGGCGAAACCGTGCAGCTCTCCGACCCGCCCAAGCTCGCCAAGCAGTACAAGCACACCATCGAGGTGGTCGTCGACCGCATCGTCATTAAGGACGGTATTCACCAGCGACTCACCGACTCCATCGAAACCGCGCTCAAGCTCGCCGACGGCCGCGTGCTCATCGACTTCGTGGACCGCGAGCAGGACGACCCCGAACGCACCCGCTCCTTCAGCGAAAACCTCGCCTGCCCCAACAACCACCCGCTGCAGATCGACACCATCGAGCCGCGCGCCTTCTCCTTCAACTCGCCGTTTGGCGCATGTAGCGCCTGCGACGGCATCGGCTCGCGCCTGGAAGTAGACACCGAACTGCTCGTACCCAACCCCGACCTGACCCTCGGCGAGGGCGCTATCGCCCCCTGGTCGCAGGGCAAAGCAACCACCGAATACTGGCTGCGCCTGCTCGCAGGCCTGGGGGAGGAGCTCGGCTTCGACCTGAACACCCCCTTCAAGGACCTGCCCGCCAAGACCCGCGCCGCCATCCTGGACGGCAAAGACTACAAGGTTGAGGTGTCCTACCGCAACCGATTCGGCCGCGAACGCCGCTACACCTCCGGGTTCGAAGGCGTGAAGGCGTACATTAAGCGCAAGCACGAAGAAACCGAATCGGACTTCGCCCGCGACCGCTACGAACAGTACATGCGCCAGGTCGCCTGCCCCTCCTGCGGTGGCGCGCGCCTAAACCCGACCATCCTCGGCGTGAAGGTCGGCAGCAAGTCCATCGCAGACATCACCGACCTGTCCCTGGCTGACGCGCTCGCCTTCGTGCGCGGCCTGCAGCTCAGCACCCGCGAAGCCAAGATTGGCGAGCAGGTCCTCAAGGAAATTGACGCGCGCCTGCAGTTCCTGCTGGACGTTGGCCTGGACTATCTGACCCTCTCACGCTCCGCCGGTACGCTCTCCGGCGGTGAGGCGCAGCGCATCCGCCTAGCCACCCAGATTGGTTCCGGCCTGGTCGGCGTGCTCTACGTGCTCGACGAGCCCTCTATTGGTCTGCACCAGCGCGATAACCGCCGCCTCATCGAAACCCTGACCAAGCTGCGCGATATGGGCAACACGCTTATCGTGGTTGAGCACGACGAAGACACCATGCGCGAAGCCGACTGGATTGTGGACGTAGGACCCGGTGCCGGCGAGCATGGTGGCGAAATCGTGCACTCCGGCAGCTTTGAGGAGCTGCTGAAGAACACCAAGTCCATTACCGGCGACTACATGGCTGGCCGCCGCCGCATTGAGGTGCCCGCATCCCGCCGCCCCGTGGACAAGAAGCGCCAGCTGACCGTGCGCGGCGCCCGCGAAAACAACCTCAAGAACGTGACTGTGTCCTTCCCTCTGGGCGTGTTCACCGCGGTGACTGGCGTGTCCGGATCGGGCAAGTCCACCCTGGTCAACGACATTCTGTACACTTCCCTGGCGAACAAGCTCAACGGCGCCAAGCAGGTACCCGGCCGCCACAAGAGCATCGACGGGCTGGAACACCTGGACAAGGTCATTCACGTGGACCAGTCGCCCATCGGTCGTACCCCGCGCTCGAACCCCGCCACCTACACCGGCGTGTTCGACCACATCCGCAAGCTGTTCGCAGAGACCAGCGAAGCGAAAATGCGCGGCTACACCCCGGGTCGATTCTCCTTCAACGTCAAAGGCGGCCGCTGCGAGGACTGCTCCGGCGACGGCACCCTGAAAATTGAAATGAACTTCCTGCCGGACGTGTACGTGCCCTGCGAAACCTGCCACGGCAAGCGCTACAACCGCGAAACCCTCGAAGTGCACTACAAGGGCAAGACCATCGCCGACGTGCTCGAAATGCCCGTGGAGGAGGCCGCCGAGTTCTTCGCCGCGTTCACCCCGATTGCGCGCCACCTGAACACCCTCGTGGACGTGGGCCTGGGCTACATTCGCCTGGGCCAGCCCGCAACCACCCTCTCCGGCGGTGAGGCGCAGCGCGTGAAGCTCGCCACCGAGCTACAGAAGCGCTCCAACGGCCGCTCCATCTACGTGCTGGACGAGCCGACCACCGGCCTGCACTTTGAAGACATCCGCAAGCTGCTCGCCGTGCTGCAATCGCTGGTCGACAAGGGCAATAGCGTCATCACTATTGAACATAACCTGGACGTGGTCAAGTGCGCCGACTGGATTATCGACATGGGCCCCGAAGGCGGTAGCGGCGGCGGCACCGTGATTGCTGAAGGAACCCCGGAGCAGGTGGCTCAGGTAAAGGGCTCGCACACCGGCGCGTTCCTTGCCGAGATTCTGAACTAGCCGAGATCCTGAACTAGTCAAAAACTTGACCTAGAGGAAACCTACGTGACTGATACTCAAGGAACCGAACCCACGCGGGGAGCTAAAGCAATCCGTGGCGCTGTGAACCGGGGTGCTGTGACCACCGCGGACCGTGCGCGGCACATCCTGCACACCCAGCTTGAGGCGGACTTCTGCCAGGCACCCGGCTCGATTAGCCGCGCCCTCGAAGAGCTACGCGACTACCCGGAAGCCGAAAGCCTGCCGCTGCTCGCCACCGTGCAGCCTCCCTCCGAGAAGATGGGTGCCGCACGCCGCCGCAACGACGATATCTGGGAGTTGCGCGTCGCCAACTACGCGAGCGTCGGCATTCTCTGCGCCAAGCATCCGCGCGTGCTGGAGAAGGCCATTGACTACATGCTCGGTGACCAGTCGAACTGGCTGGGCGATTACGCGCAGCTGCGCCAGCTCAACGAACTGCTCACCCCCTACACCCAGCAGGTCAGCGGCACGAGCATCTACTACACGCCCGGCCGCGCCCTGCTGAACTCGGTCGTACCCGAGGGCGTGCAGGCGCAGGAGGTCAAGTGCGCTGTGCCCGGTGTGGGTATGATGCGCCGCGTTGACCCTGCCGAGCTGAAGGCGGCGCTGCTTGCCGAAATCACGGGCGAGCGCACCATCCGCAGGGAGGCAAACGCCTCCGCCGGTGCCCTTGAGGTCGACCCGCAGGACACGCAGGCGCGCGTAACCCGCCTGCGCGTGGAGCTGCTGGCCGCTGAACAGTTTGAGCGCTTCCGCGGGGATAAACGCTACTCGAACGCGTTGGGCTTTAGCGTGACCCGCCCGGATGTGCTGGTGCTTGCCGCATACCCGGTCGATGAGGGCGCTTCTAAGGCATCTGACGCACCCGCAGCGGGGGAGAGCCCCGCACTCGCAGACCCTATCGCTATGGTTGGCCTGAGCGACGATTCGCCGATTATGCGCCAGATTGGCATTGATGTGCTGCCCGCCTGGCGTGGTGCCGGCATCGCCAGCGTGCTGGTGCGCGATGCCGCCCGCCTGACCTTGGCGGAAGGGTACCTGCCGTTCTACGGTACGAGCCCGTCGCACATGCTGTCGCAGAGGGTTGCGATGAATGCCGGGTTGGTGCCGACCTGGTGGGAGTACGTGTCCACCAGTCTGAACGACCTACCCATGGACTAGATTTACCTACAAACTAGAGCCGCCCGCGCTAGGCATAACGACATGTAGAAAGCCCCGAGATTCTGCATCTCGGGGGCTTTTTGCTGCTGAGTTTCGCGTGTTAGCCGCGCGGGGGTTCAGTCTCTAGAGCCTCAGCTTCTACAGCTCCGCGCCGTTGCTGGCAATCACCTCGCGGTACCAGTGGAAGGACTTCTTACGGTAGCGCGCCAGGGTGCCGGTGCCGTCGTCGTTGCGGTCCACGTAGATGAACCCGTAACGCTTGGACATCTGCGCGGTGGAGGCACTAATCATATCGATGCAACCCCAGGTGGTGTAGCCGAGCACGTTCACACCGTCCTCAATCGCCTCGCGCACGGCGTGCAGGTGCTGGCGCAGGTAGTCGATGCGGTAGTCGTCTTCCACGGTGAGTTCACCGTTCACCTCGACCAGTTCGTCGCGGGCTCCCAGGCCGTTCTCCACGATAAACAGCGGCTTCTGCCAGCGGTCCCAATACTGGTTGAGGACCACGCGCAGACCGGTCGGGTCGATATGCCAGCCCCATTCGCTGGAGGGCAAGGTCGGGTTTGTCACGCCGCCGAGGATGTTGCCCTCGCCGCGCTCGCCTCGTGCCGGGTCGCCGGTCGCGCAGGTGGACATGTAGTAGCTGAACGACACGAAATCCACGGTGTTCTTCAGATCCTCGCGGTCCTGCTCGGTGATGTTCAGCTCCACGCCCTTCTCACGCAGGGCACGCAGGAAGTAGCCGGGGTATGCGCCGCGCACGTGCACGTCACCGAACGCGAAGTTTGCCTGTTCCGTCTGCATGGCGGCGAGCACGTCGGCGGGGTCGGGGGTGAGCGGGTAGGTGGGCATGGCAAGAATCATGCAGCCGACCTGGGCGCCCGGTGCCAGTTCGCGTGCCGCAGCGGTAGCGCGTGCGGAGGCGACCAGCTCGTGGTGCATCGCCTGGTACAGGTCGGCGTCGCTGAGCTGATCCGCCGGGGTGTTAATACCGCCGGACATGAACGGCAGGTGCAGCATCGAGTTGATTTCGTTGAAGGTCAGCCAGTACTTCACGCGCTTGCCGTAGCGGGCGAATACGGTGCGTGCGTAGCGTTCGTAGAAGCCGATGAGTTCGCGGCTGGTCCAGCCGTTGTACTGCTCCACCAGGTGCAGCGGGGTTTCGTAGTGGCTGAGGGTGATGAGCGGTTCCATGCCGTGCTTTTCGAGCTCGTCGAGCACGCGGTCGTAGAAGGCGAGGCCCGCCTCGTTCGGGGTTTCTTCGTCGCCGCGGGGGAAGATGCGCGACCAGGCGATGGAGAAACGGAAGACTTTGAAACCCATCTCCGCGAGCAGGGCGATGTCTTCGCGGTAGCGGTGGTAGAAGTCGATGCCCTCCAGCTTGAGGTTGTCCTCGGTGGGTTCCGCGGTGCGCGGGTACAGGCCGCCGGCGGGCAGCACATCCTGCAGGCTGGGGCCCTTGCCGTCTTCATTCCAGGCGCCCTCGAACTGGTTGGCGGCGGTGGCGCCTCCGAAGAGGAACCCGTCAGGGAACGCGCCGAGCGGCTGCGGCTCGGTCAGCGCCAGGTTGGAGTTAGGCAGAGGGGCGGTTTGGGCGGTGATGTGCTGGTCCTGATGCACGGCATCCTCCAAGGTGCTTTAGGTCTTTCTTCTACCCTAGCGGAGGGGGTGGGGGATTACTAGGTTTTGCGCCGGTTTGGGACGCTAGCGGGCGCGCAAAAGCCCGGCATCCTCACACGAAAATTCACGTGAGAACACCGGGCTTTCTACAGCGCTTTTACGTTGAGCTAGGCCGCCGCGGGGCCTGCGCTACTAGCTAGCGAAGCCGAGCGCGAACAGCCACGCAGTACCGACCGCACCCCAGACGACGAGGTTCACGATAGCCGCCATGAAGCCGATCTTGAACCATTCGCCCACACTGAAGTAGCCGGAACCGTAGTACACGCCCGCCGGGCCGGAGGCGTAGTGGGTGATGCCGCCAATCAGGTTGCCCATGAAGCCGAGGAACAGCGCCGCGAACATCGGCGGAACACCGGCAGCCACCGCCGCGCCGAGGAACACGGCGTACAGTGCCACAACCTGCGCGGTGTTCGAAGCGAACATATAGTGGATGAAGAAGTACGCCAGAATCAGGATCGCGAACGCCATGGGCCATGCCATGCCGCTGACGCTGTGCGCCGCCTGCTGACCAATCCAATCGACGACCTTGAGCTTCTTCAGGTGGTCCGCCATGCCGACGAGCACGGCGAAGAAGATGAGGGTGGACCATGCGCTAGAGTTCTTCGCCATGTCCTTCCAGGTCAGGACCTTAGTCACCAGCAGAATTGCGATGCCGAAGAATGCGGCGCTGGTCGCGTCAATACCGATAGAAGTGCCGGTAATCCACAGGACCAGCAGCAGCACGAAGGTGCCGAGCATAATCCATTCCTTGGAGCTCATGGGGCCCATTTCGTGCAGTTCCTGGCGGGCGTGCTCGGGTGCGTCCGGGGTCTTCTTGATGGTCGGCGGGTAAATCTTCGACATGATCCACGGCATCACAATCAGTGCGGCAAGACCGGGAACGATAGCGGCGAGCGCCCACGTACCCCAGTCAAGGTTGATGCCGCGGTCGTGCGCGAACTTCTGAGCCAGCGGGTTGCCCGCCATTGCGGTCAGGAACATGGCGGAGGTGATGGTGTTGACCTGCGCCTCGGTCATGAGTAGGTAGGAGCCGAGCTTACGGCGTGATTCGGGGGTTTCGTTGGTGGAGCCGTTGACCTCGGAGAGGGAACGGATAATCGGGTAAATCACGCCACCGGCACGCGCAGTGTTGGAGGGGGTGGCGGGGGCGAGAACCAGGTCGGTGATTGCCATACCGTAGGACAGGCCGAGGGAGGATTTGCCGAGCGCACGCACGAACAGCAGTGCGATGCGCTTGCCCAGTCCGGTGATGAGGAAGCCGTCGGCGATGAAGAACGCGGCAACAATAATCCAGATGGAGGAGTTACCGAAGCCGGTCAGCGCCTCGTTCTTTGCCGCCATGGTGCCGGTAATCATTGCGGCGCCCAGGCCGACGAGTGCTACGGACGGGGTCGGCAGCGGCTGCAGGATCAGGCCGAGGATGGTGCCGACGAAGATGGCGAGCATGTGCATGCCGCGCGGGTCAACGCCTTCGGGGGCGGGAACGAACCAGATCGCGAGGGTCGCTACGAGGATGATGGCAACGTGCAGGATTAGCTTGTTTCGCTGTTTGCGGGCTGCGCTCACCTCCTGGCCGTTCACCTCCGGATTGGATGCGGCAGCGGCTGCTGCTGTGTTGGTGGACTGTGTCATGTCCGTACTCCTTATGTGAAACGTACAGTTTGGTCAGTGGTGGGTGGGCCGTCACGGTGTGCGCGTTTCTTCTGCGTTGTCATGCTGTGTTGTGTACTTATGGCAATGTGTGGGATGCCACGTAGTCTTTTAATCGTAATGGGTTGGATTCACGGAGTGAAGAAAATTGGCATAAAAAATGTGAATATGGCTGGGGGTATCGGCGGCTGGGATTCCGCGGGGCGTCGGCGATGACTTTGCACAGCTTCAAGGGGGAATCGGCGTGAGGCGTAGCGGGGGAGCGCCGCCCCTGAGCTGCTTCCGGGCCGCCCCTGAGCTGCCTCTGACTTGCTTCCGCGTCGCTCCTGAGACGCCCCACCCACCACGCACCGTAGTGACCGGCGCAACCGTAAAATAGGAACGTGCAGATTATTCGAGAGACCGGCCCCGAATCCGGCGATATCCTCATTCACCACGACCAGACGGTGCAGATGCTCCGCGAGGTGGCAACCGGCAAGCGCGAAGCCACCCTACGCATGTATCAGCCGAACCCGACGGTTGCGTTCGGCCGCCGTGACGAACTGAACCCCGGCTTCGCGGAGGCCTCCGCGGCGTGCGCCGAGCACGGTTTCGAGGTGCTGGTGCGCAAGGTCGGCGGGCATGCCGCCGCCTACCATCAGGGGTGCCTGGTCGTGGACCATTTTCAGCCTGCCTCCGATGCTCGCAGCGGCAACACCCTACGCTACGAACTGTTCGGTTCCATGTACGCGCAGGCGCTCCGCGAGGTTGGCGTGGATGCGCGCATGGGCGAGATTCCGGGGGAGTACTGCCCCGGCGAGTATTCGGTGCACGCGCAGCTTCCCGCCTCCGCAGGTGGTGGCCGCATTAAACTGGTCGGCACCGCCCAGCGTGTGGTGACCGGCGGCTGGTGGTTCAGCACCGGCATCGTGGTCTCTGATTCTGCGCCGCTGCGGGCGGTCACCGCGGATGTGTACCGTGCCCTCGGCATGGAGCTGGACCCCGCCACGGTCGGCGCGGCGCAGGATGCGAACCCCGCCCTGCTCATGGAAGACCTGGAAGACGCCATCGTTGAGGTGTACGCCCAAAACGGTTTTCACTAGGCTACCCATCTGACGGAGCGACTATCGGGTCTGCTCCCAGCGGCCTAAACCCCACCCCTAAACTTTTATTCCGTTTTTACCCCCACCTGAAGCGAAGGAGCATCCATGCGTTGGGCACAGATTAAAGACTCGAAGGGCAGCCGCGCGGTCTGCTTCTTCGAAGAGACCGTGTACGAGCTTCCGGCGAAGCTCAGCCCGCTACTGAATTTCTACAGCCGGTTCCGCCTGAACTTTGGCGACCCGAAGAACGCCGTGGCGATCCTGAAGGAGAACGGTGCGACCGTCATGGGCCACGGCGAGGAGCTGTGGAACTCCCTACCCTTTATTCGCCCGCTGGATAAGCCCGGCAAGATTGTGTGCGCCGGCCTGAACTACCGCGACCACGCCGCGGAAATGAACCTTGAGGTGCCTGAGCATCCGGCGCTGTTCGCGAAGTTCCCGAACGCGCTGATTGGCCCCGGCGAGCAGATCCGCATGCCCGCCGCCGACGGCACCGGCAGCACGAAGGTCGACTGGGAGGTTGAGCTGTGCCTGGTCGTGGGCGCTCGCCTGCGTAATGCCACGGAGGAGCAGGCGCTTGAGGCTCTGATGGGGTACACGGTCATGAATGATGTGTCGGTGCGTGACTGGCAGGGTCGTTCTTCGGAGTGGTTCCAGGGTAAGAACTGGGATGCGATGACTCCGTTCGGCCCGGTGATTGTGAGCCCCGATGAGGTTGACCCGGTTGCCGGCCTGGAGCTGGTCTGTGAGGTGGATGGCGTGGTGCGTCAGCGCGGCACGACGGCGGATATGGTGTTCACTCCGGCGCAGCTGCTGTCCTATATTTCGCGGTTTATGACCCTGGAGCCGGGTGACCTGGTGGCGACGGGTACCCCGGCTGGGGTTGGCTTGTCGCTGCATCCGCGTCAGTGGTTGAAGCCGGGGCAGACGGTGCGCACCCGCATTGAGGGCATTGGTGAGCTGGTGAATGTCTGCTCGGAGGCGGGCGCCCTGTAGCTATCCGATAGCTCTGTGAGTAATCGCTATTGAACCCACCTGAACCCACGGAGGCGGGCGCGGCACCTGCTATTGGGTGCACCGCAAGGCACTCACAAATGAATATCTATGCACCCCGCATGTGTTTTTGAGGCGCATGCGGGGTGTTTCTATGCTTTCTAAAGCTCCCGGTGGGCGGCTTGGAATTCTTGGAATGTACAGTGAAGGGCGCCCTGTGCGGGGGAGTGCGGTGCATGCATGGTTACACGCTGTTAAACACACGCAAACTTTAAACTTTGACCTAAATTTTAGGGTTTTGGGTGGGTTTTGTGGGTCTATAGGGATGAAACAAGGGGGTGCTCCCCGGTGGTGATTGTGACTCGAAAGTGATCGATTGGGCTGATAGAAGCCCCTGTTTCAGTGACTGAGACCATATCTACCCTCGGTGAGAATCCCAAATTGTGGGCACGTGTGAGAAATTCAACAGGATATTTTGGCGCGTCATTCCGGGAACTTTGTGATTGAAGGTTTAGTTTCCCGTGCGCAATTTTCGTTTCTCTAAAGTTACCCTCGCTTGACTAGGAGTAAACCCTGAACACTGCGGTGCAAATTCCGAAAGCCTGAACATCTATCAGTGCACGCAGATGTAAAGAAATATGAGTCTAAACCTGAACCTTTATCAAAAAATCGGTGCCCAAAATCACAAACTCGTTTTGCGTTCACCCCAAAGACTATGTAGGGTATGGGGATTATCTGAGAGTTTCCTGAGAATTCCTGCCAGAAGATCAGGACCCACCCGGGCACGCCCTCAGATGCATATTTCACTCACGTCCGTGTTTGTTCATACAAACGCACTCACTCAAACAAGCCGACACGAACGGAAGAAAAACATATGACCGCAACTGCATTCAAAAACCCGGCACAGCGCCCGGCAAACCGCCGCCGTGCCACCATCGCTGCCTCCGCAGCACTGGCAACCGTCATCACCGGCGTGAACCTCCCCGCGACCTTCGGTGCAACCGCCTCCACCCGCAACGTAGCCGGTACCACCTGCGTCGACGCAGGCTACCGCACCGTGCCGACCCTCGCGAACATCACCAACGTCGCCCCCGGTCCGACCTGCTACTGGACCCCCGACCCGCAGGCGAAGACCATCGACACTCTCGCACCGGTCAACTCCTCCCTCACCAAGGCGCAGCTGACCACCACCGAGAACACCTCGCCCCTAAGCGGCAAGCTCGCCAGCGACTCCTTCGCAGCGCAGAAGCTTACCGGCACCGAAGCCGTCGCAGCCAACAGTAGCGAAATCAGCCGCACCTTCCTCGAATACAGTGCCGATGCGGGCAACCACCCCATCACCACCACCATCAACGGGGGCACCGTGAAGAAGGACCGCACCCAGACCGTCGGTGGCCACGAGAACATCCCGACCCTCGCCGTGAACTCCGCGAACCCGCACCAGGAGTACGTCGAGGTAGTCTCCCGCGACAACCGCGTTAACGCTAATGCGGAGAACAAGCGCATCCTCACCGGCGGCGTCCCGATTCCGAAGTGGCTTGCCGAGGACCACGGCCTCTCCGGCGACCAGTCCGTCGCCCTCTACGACGAGGCAACCGGCATCTGGCGCTCCTACTTCAAGTTCGTCAAGGATGCAGACGCACAGACCTACACCAGCACCGCCCGCGTGCAGGTGGGCGGCGGCAACGCGTCCACCCCCAAGAGCGCCAAGATTCAGTACGATAACGTCGGCCGCGGCAACGCGGGTCAGACCGTCACCATCAAGGCGCCCGTGAGCATCGATGCGAAGTCCGGCAACGCCCGCACCTCCTACCCGATTGCTCGCGGCGCGAAGTTCCGCCTGGCAAAGAACGTGCCCGGCGCGTCCATCAACGAGACCACCGGCGAGATTACCTACAAGATTCCCGCAGGCACCCGCGGCACCGTGGATATTCCCGTTGCGGTTGACTACCCGGCGACCTACCACGTGTCCTCCGGCGGTTACATGCTCGCTAAGCCGAACTTCGGCGGCGTGGGCGAAGACAACTACTGGCTGACCCTCAAGAACGGCACCTCCTCCGTGGTGGGTATGGCGAACGAGCTCACCCAGATTGGTGTAGATGAGCTCAAGGCCGGCAAGATCAACCACATGGTGTCCATCACCGCGGCTGACTACGCGGCGCTGACCGCCTCCTTCCCCGCGAAGGGCACCGACGGCAAGATTGACGTGAGTAAGTACCCGAACGCGCCCCGCGCAGGTCAGCGCGGCTTCCTGCCCGCAAGCTTTGACGTGGAAGAGCACCTGGCAAACACCGGCCACGCCGACGACCAGCTCAGCCGCATGATCCTGACCGCAATGAAGGAATACGGCTTCATCCTCACGGACCACAACCTCTTCACCAACGCATTCAACCTGGAGGCGGCAAGCTCCTACGCACCCTACGCCCGCCAGGGTAAGAACGTGTACAAGGAAGACCCGCAGCTGGCGGCAATGTTCGCAAGCTTCGTTCCCAGCGGCTTCACCGGTAACCAGTTCCCCTGGCAGCAGGTGCAGTGGATGCCCGTGAACTACACTGAATCCGCTGAGAACACTGCACGCCGTGAAGGCACCCAGGTTCTGCCGCAGAGCAACAACCAGGCAACCGACTCGAACGCTGACGCACACAAGATTGCACGCCCCGTGACCGTGCGCCGTTCCGCCGTGCGCACCCCCAAGGCTGACCGCATCAGCGACGCAGACACCCAGGCGGCGGCATTCAGCGGCAACACCGCCTCCGCTGTGAAGTTCAAGTACCCCTCGAACGCCTACGGCAAGACCGGCACCGGCTCCGGCGTGATCTACCAGCCCGCCGAGCACCACGCCACCGTCTACTCCGGCGAGACCGCGGTTGCGCAGAGCGTTCACCAGTCGCACAAGGTTTCCCCGAACTACCGTTACGCCCGCGACTACAACTTCCAGGAAATCGAGCAGACCCCGAACTTCCGCCCCAGCCGCTGGGTCAACAAGGAGAAGGTCAACACTGCTGGCGGCCAGTTCTCCAGCGCGGAGACCGGCATCCGCTTTGCCTCCAACGGCAAGACCGGCACCTACTCGATTGACCTGAACACCCACGATGTCACCGGCACCACCTGGGACCTGCGCCGCGACAACGGCACGAACATCACCGTGAACCGCACCGGCAAGGCACCCGCACGCATGTCCGATGTGAAGGCGAAGAGGGGCTCCGCCGCGCAGCTGTACTCGATCCCGCTGAAGGTGCACGTGGTCGACAAGAACAGCCCCATTGCACGTGAGGACTCCGTCTCCCTGTACTCGGGCACCACCCAGAACGTGGCTGTCCTGAACAACGACGAAGCATCCTTCGGCGCATACAGCCGCGGCGAAACCGTGAAGAAGCTCGAGCTGCTCAACCAGCGCGGCCAGGCCGTCAGCGCATACAGCGACGAGTACGGCACCTACCGTGTGGTGACCCTGCCCGACGGCACCCAGGGCATCGCGGTATCTGCTAAGAATAAGCAGGGCTTCGCACCTCTGGTCCGCTACCGCGCAGTGACCGACAAGGGCGTAAAGTCCGCTGAAGGTTACCTGCAGGTGGCAGTCGCTAACCGCTAGCCGGACGCACCAGCGAGCATCAGCGCACATAGGGGAGAGGGGCACGCTCAAGAAAGCACGCCGCACAGGCGTCACTTCCTTGACGTGCCCCCTTTCCTGTACATAAGGTGAAAATACTATGACTCAGAGCCAGCACACAGACCAGACCGAAACCACCCACGCTCACTACGCCGCCGAGCAGGTAGCGAAGCACGTAGCCGAGCACACCGCGGAGCACGCCCACGAGGCGCCCACCAACGCGCCCCTCCTCGAAGGCAGCGGCCCCAAAGACTGGGAGGAACAGTTCGGCCCGTCCGTGGCGATTTTCTCTGCGCTCGCGAACCCGCTGCGCCTGGCGATTGCGCACCACCTGATGCACCGCCCGCACAGCGTGAGCGAACTGCACACCTGCCTGGGTATTTCGCAGCCGCTCGCCTCGCACCACCTGCGCATCCTGCGTGAGGCGCACGTGATTGACCGTGAGCAGCAGGGCCGCACCACCATTTACCGTCTGAAGGACGACCATATTAGCCACATTGTGGTTGACGTGTATGAGCATACGCGTGAGCATCATGCGGACTAGTTTGCCCTCAAGCTGAGCGTTGGCTGGGAGCCGTTGTAAGATGGTGTGTGTCCGTGCACCAGTACAGTGCGGAATAGTATGCGCACCGGCGGCGCCCCGAGTGGTACGCTTGCGCCTGAGTTAAGGAGACTTATGTCTGCCGCTGATTCTTCAGCAATTGTTATTAGCGTTTCTGGTGAGGAGCGCGAGGTCACCGCGAAGACTGCCGCTGAGCTGTTCGCTGACGACCCGAAGATCGTTGTGGCACGCGTGAACGGCGTGCTGGTTGATCTCTCCCACGAGCTGTCTGCTGGCGATTCCGTTGAGCCGGTTTTCATTCACGAACCGGACGGCCTGAACGTTCTGCGCCACTCCGCTGCGCACGTGATGGCGCAGGCGGTGCAGGAGTACCGCAAGGACGCCAAGCTGGGCATCGGCCCGTACATTACTGACGGCTTCTACTTTGACTTTGATGTGGCTGAGCCGTTCACTCCGGAAGATCTGAAGAAGATCGAGAAGTCGATGATTAAGATCATCAAGTCCGGTCAGCTGTTCCGCCGCCGCGTGGTCACCCATGACGAGGCTGTCGCTGAGATGGCGAACGAGCCGTACAAGCTGGAGCTGCTCTCCCTGACCCAGGGCCCCGGTTCTGGTGCGGATGCTGCCGAGGGCGCATCCGTGGAGGTCGGCGAGGGTGAAATCACCATCTACGACAACGTGCACCCGAAGACCGGCGAGACTGTCTGGAAGGACCTCTGCCGCGGCCCGCACCTGCCGAACACTAAGCTGATCGCTAACGGTTACGCCCTGATGCGTGCCGGTGGCGCGTACTGGCGCGGTTCTGAGAAGAACCCCATGCTGCAGCGTATTTACGGTACCGCTTGGCCGACTAAGGACGAGCTGGTGGCGTACAAGGAGCGCATCGCTGAGGCGGAGCGCCGTGACCACCGCCGTCTGGGCCGTGAGCTGGACCTGTTCTCTTTCCCGAAGAACATTGGCCCCGGCCTGCCGGTCATTCACCCTAAGGGTGGCGTGATTAAGCGCGAAATGGAAGACTACGTGCGTACCCGCCACATCCAGGAGGGTTTCCAGTACGTCAGCACCCCGCACATTTCGAAGGAAGACCTGTTCTACACTTCCGGTCACCTTCCGTACTATGCGGACGGCATGTTCCCCTCCATGGAACTGGATAACGGTAACTACCGTCTGAAGGCTATGAACTGCCCGATGCACAACGAGATTTACCGTTCTCGCGGCCGTTCGTACCGTGAGCTGCCGCTGCGTTTCTTCGAATTCGGCACCGTGTACCGTGACGAGAAGTCCGGCGTGCTGCAGGGCCTGACCCGCGTGCGCATGATTACTCAGGACGACTCGCACTCGTATGTGACGAAGGAGCAGGCACCGGACGAGGTGCGTCACCTGCTGAAGTTCATGCTGAGCCTGCTTGAGGACTTCGGCATGACTGACTTCTACCTTGAGCTGTCGACTCGCGACACTGAGGGTGATAAGAAGGACAAGTTCATCGGTACCGATGAGCAGTGGGAGGCGGCTACCGCGGTTCTGGAGCAGGTTGCGAAGGAGACCGGCCTGGAGCTCGTCCCGGATCCGGGTGGTGCTGCGTTCTACGGCCCGAAGATTTCGGTTCAGGCGAAGGATGCGATTGGCCGTACCTGGCAGATGTCGACTGTTCAGTATGACTTTAACCAGCCGAGCCGTTTCGGTCTGGAGTACCAGGCTGCTGACGGTACCGTGCAGGAGCCGGTCATGATTCACTCGGCGAAGTTCGGCTCGATTGAGCGCTTCTTGGGTGTGCTGACTGAACACTATGCGGGCGCGTTCCCGGCATGGCTCTCGCCGGTCCAGGTGATTGGTGTGCCGGTGGCTGAGGCGTTCAACGATTACATGACTGAGATCGCGGATAAGCTGCGTGCGCACGGTGTGCGTGTTGAGGTGGATTACGGTTCAGACCGCTTCACGAAGAAGATCCGTACTGCGTCTACTGAGAAGGTTCCGTTCATTCTGATTGCTGGCGGTGAGGATGCGGAGCACGGCGCTGTTTCGTTCCGTTTCCGCGGTAACAAGCAGGAGAACGGCGTGCCTGTGGATGAGGCTGTGGCACGTATTGTGGAGCATATCCGCAACCGCGTGAACGAAGACCCCAAGCCCAGCACTGAAGCTGCTGAGTAGTACTAGGCTTTCTGGTCTAACTCATATATAGAAACCACCCCCTTTGCGGCGACAAGCTGCGGAGGGGGTGGTTTCTTTGTGCGCTTTGAGGAGGCGCGGGTATCTTCGTGCTAGTGTAAGCGATGGCGCTAACGTTCGTTGCTGTTCGGAGGTGCCGGTAATTGTTCGATTTAGATAAGGATGTCTGAATGCATTGGACAACTTAAAATGGTGGTTTTTAATAGTCGATTTAGCATATCTTCCCATCAAATGAGCCTTTTATAAAAGTTAATTTAAATATTTTATTCAGTACAATTCCTTTTCTATTTCATTTAGGAAGGTGATTAAAAATTGATGGCGACTTTCTGCCATTTGTTTGGCAGTCTCCGTGTTCATTTCTTCTTTTAAGAGGAGCAACTTGTCATGGAAATGTTGGATGATATCAGTAAGGGGTCTCCCTTTGTGGCCACCATAGGAAAAAGTTCGCGCAATTCCCACAGCTCCTATCGCATCCAAGCGGTCTGCATCCTGGACAATCTTGCCTTCTATGGTTTCTGGATGTTTACCGCGATTTTTGCTGAAAGAAACAGCATTGATAACCTGACAAATCTGGTCGATTCGGTTTTGAGGAATACAAATCTCTTCTAGAAACGTGCGAGCATTCGCATTATTCTCTGTTTGAAATAATTTATCATCATCAGCATCGTGAAGAAGAGCTGACAAGCCCACTATCTCCATATCACATGGACCTTCTGCTTGTGCGATTCTCATAGCATTGGTATAGACGCGAAGGGTATGCTCTACATCATGGCCATCCGCTCGATCAGCAAATAAAGTTTTAACATACTGCTTTGTAGCATGGATTCGTTCTTCTACCATCGTTATTCTCCTTTGTATATCTTACTTTAATCAATCTCATGATAGGCTTTGCCTGCCTTATCTAGATCGTAATATTGATAGAACTCTTCTTTTGTCTGTGTGGTATGGACTTGACCATCCTTTTCTGTCTGGTTAAAACTTTGAAAGTCGATTAACTACACTTAATTTTCGCATAGTCATCCGAATTCCAAATTTCTTTTCAAGATAATTAGTATTTAAACGTTTTTTTCGAGCTTCACGTGGTAAATATAGGTAACAGCACTCGTGACCACCATAGAACTCTTCATCTCCAAAATTCTCTCTACTAAGTTCTGTTAGAGTACTTTCGGGAATCTCTTCGTTAGTAAAAACTAGATGAATACGAGAACTATCATAAGTATTATCAAATGGGTTTTCTTGAATAGCAATCTCTAATTGATTAATTTCTTTGATAATTATTGATAAATCAGCTCCAATTTTATCCAAAATTGTATCATGAACTAACTTTCTGATTTCTTCGTCAGATAACTCTGATTCTAACATTACATTTCCGCTCTGAATATATGTTCGAACATTTAAAAACCCAACTTCCGTTAGGATTTCTACTAAATAAGACATTTTTGGAATTTTATTGGTACCAGTCGGTGTTACTCCACGAAGGAAAATAATTTTTTTCATATTAACTTTACAATGCGTCTTTTGCTAGAGAGTTCATCATTTCTCCATAATATTGAGGGGCTCCCGTTGAAAAATAATTAAACCATGCTTCAACTGTAGTTTTTGAATACAGACCCAACTCCTCGACAATTAACTTAGCCCATAATAAAGAGCCGGCTGAACTTGCGGTAATAAGATTTCCGTCTTGAACTGCAATCTCATCTTTGTAATAACTATGTCCTCGATAATGTTGGCTCATCTGGCTTAAAAAGAATGAAGCATTACTCGTATGATATCGATTATCTAAAATTCCTTTTTCGGCTAATCCCAAAGTGGCTCCACAGATAGCTCCAACTAAGATATTTTCTTGTAGTAGTTTAGAGGCAAGTTCTAACACGTCATCTTGCTCATTGTTTAACCAACTATCTCCTCCGATAAGCAATAGAGCATCTGTATTTGCAATATCTATATCATATAGATTAAAATCTGGAACAATTGTCATTCCTCCAGCAGTTTTTATAGACTTTTTCCCGTTAGAAACCGTTAATAATTTTACTTTAGGTTCTCCTAATATATCCTGTAAACTTAGTGCATGCATCAAATAGCCGTGTTCCCAATCGGCCATAGTATCTTGAATATACATATAAATATTTTTCATAATGCTTACCACCTTTTGATAAATAATCAAACTATTAATTTTTTATTGTATCATATTTTGTGTTTCACTGTAATACCAATATTTTTTACTTCATCAGTAAAATAGCGATTTTTAAATATTGAACAACCTACGGAGGGGGTGGTTTTTTGTGCCTTGAGGAGGTGCGGGCGGGGGGGGGGAGTGACGGTTGGGTGCAGAAAGTTGTGTCGCGGGCTAGTTTTTAGCTCCAGAGTGCTAGCGTGGTAGTAAGGCGAACGTCCATAGTCATTCAGAAAATGGGTAGCTGGATGGTCCTGAAAATGATGTATCGCTGTTGATTATTGAGGGAGCACGAGCGTATGAAGTCGAATAAGTATGTTCCTGTTGGGATGCTGTTCTTGATCCTGGCAATTATCTTGAACGTAGTGTCAAATGTCAGCGACCTGGTGCTTGGAATTCTCTACGGCATCTCGATAGCAGTATTGATTATTGGACTATTTAATAGTCGAAAATAGGTACTGCAACTGAGAAAAGGGGTCTGGGGGTCTTCCCGGTTTGGCCGCTCAGCTGGGAGTAGCTGCATGGAGCTGCCGAGGTGAATTATAAGCAACCAAGGAGGTATATGATGAAAAGTATTAGTTTTCAGAGCATCGGTGCTTTTATCCTCGTATTTTCTCTTTCCTGTCTGTTCTTGACAGTGATTCAGGGAATGGGAAATCTTTGTTCACCAAACGTTCTTATGATTTCCTTAGGTATGGGTTTGGTATCGGCTACCATGTACTTCTTTGCATTCAGGAATCATGACTAGTCAACCGTGCTATCTTAAAACATCTTAGAGGTAGGGCTATTGTCAGCCCTACCTCTCTTTTGTGTGTCTGTGCCATATGGTGTGTCTACGGTAGCGCACTAGGGTTCGTTTGAAGTCCTGTACTCGCACCTAGTTGTTCCCAATCTTTTTGCGCGACGGCGGCGGTCAAGCACGGTGCTTGCGCGGGTATACCTGTGCCTTCGCTATTACATAGTCGAAGAGAACCGACCCCTGAATAGTATTATGGAAAGCAACGCCGCTTACGAAGAAGCAACAGCCTTTATCGTAGAAGGCGCATTTGAAAGGATTGAAGAATGGCAAGCATTGAAGTAGTGAAAGAACGAGCTCGCATCGCGGGACGCTTCAACCTGTCTGCCCGCCGCGATCCAGAACACCAGGCACTCGTAGCGCTCGCTGCGCAGAAGGCAGGAGGGGAGTGCCACGTCATCCCTGCGGCTCCCGGCGAAGATGAGGCTGACGTACTCGACCGTGCATGCAAGGTTGCGGGCGGTAAACCGGTCATTATCGTGACAGAGGCTGACGGGGAGCTTCGCGCCCGCCTTTTCAATACAGATATATAAATATCTGCGCTATCGTTCAAGAATTTCTATTATTCTGTATATTGAGGAGAAATTGGTGGCTATTAATATGGAAACCACGGCAAAATATATAGCAGACAAAAACCTTTTCTCGAAAGCTTTCTGCGTTTTCGTATCTGCTTACTCTATGTCGGTAATTTACTCTCTCTGGAACCATACAGGACTGAGCGGCCTCATGGGTATTTCAAAATTTCTTGAATGGGTTCATTTTGACGCTCTAGCTAAGCCAGTTGCCGATGTTGCTACTTTCCTTCAGCAAGAACCCTTGTCCGGGTCGCAGAATATAATTTGTATTGTGGGATGGATATGCATGTTTGTTAGTGCTATTTCCATGAAGCAGATTAGGAGCGGAGGGCTGCAGATTGTAGCCTTTACGCTATGGGTGTTTGTGCTGTGGGATTTTCATGCTTTTAATTTTCCGGGGATTTTTTCTTTAATTTTTCTGGCGGCTTTATCTTTTTCAGAGCAGAATCCGATATGTTTACGGGATAAGAAGTCGCGTTCTGAAGTATTGGGGAGCATGATTGTGTTGATGTTCTATATAGGGATTTATGTAGTGTATATACCACTTGCATTTATTGCGATATTTAGCGGAATGTGGTCGTTCAAAAATAAATAATTAGCAAGGGACCCGGCAGGCTATCCATCAGATAGCCCGCCGGGTCCCTTCTTTATACCGCTAGGCGCTCAGCCTTTTAGCGGGTGGTGCGTTCCAGCAGCTGCAGCACGTTCTGGTAGGTATGACCGGTCGCCTCCGTCATACCCTGCTCACAGGTGCGGTTTGCCGAAATGTATGCGGCGAACTGCTTCTGCTCGCTCAGCTCCGCAGCCTCCGCCTCCGTAGCGCTCGCGGTCAGCTCCGGGTGCAGCATACCGCGGTCACCCGCGTAACCACAGCAACCCCAGTGCTTCGGCACGTACACGTCGTCACTCATCGCGTTCGCAATCTTCTCAAACGCAGGCTGAGTACCCAGGTGAGTCATGGAGCAGGTCGGGTGCAGAGCAACCGACGGCAGGGGAGCAGACACGGTCAGCTTGTCCAGCATGTTGTCCGCGGCGAACTGAACCGCATCGTACATGCGCAGACGCGAGTAGTCCGGCTCACCCGGCTTCAGACCGTTCACAATCTTGTGCTCAAGCGCCTTAATAACCTTCTCGCGCATCACCTCAAGGCCCTCAGTACAGGACGAAGCGTCACACACGACCGGCAGGCGGCCACCGTCAGTAGCCTCCCACAGGGACTTCAGCACACGGTCGCTCATGATCGAGTAGCCGTCGGTGAAGCCCTTCGACTTCCACGGGGTGGAGCAGCACATCTCACCAATATTGTCCGGGATGCGGTACTTCACGCCGGTACGCTCGCACAGGCGGATGAACGCCTGAGTTGCGTTGATCGGGTCGTGCTTGCCGTCGCCGTCCACACCGCCGAACATGGCGTTCACGCAGGCGGGGAAGAACACAATCTCAGCGGTTGCGTCCTTGTGCGGCTTACGTGCCGGGCCACCGACCGGCAGGTCCTTCTTGTAGGAAGGAACCATGTCGTCGCCCATGACCTTGCGGGCAATGTTGGTGGTACCGTGCACCACGGGGAACGGCAGCTTCTTAGCCACGGTCAGGGCCTTGCCGGCGACCTTGTCCATGATGCCCCACTGCTGTGCGGCGATCTTCCAGCCGGCGGCAGCCATCTTGTCCTGGTTCTCAGAACGCAGGCGGCGAATCAGATCACCGGTGTTGATGTTCACGGGGCAGCGGGTCTGGCACATGCCGTCCACAGCACAGGTCTCAATGCCGTAGTACTCGTACTCCTTACGCAGACGCTCAGCGAGCTCGTGATCGCCGTTCGCCTCAGCGGCAGCAATCTCACGGCGCAGCACGATGCGCTTACGCGGGGTGAGGGTCAGGTTTCGGGAGGGGCAGACCGGCTCACAGTAGCCGCACTCCACACAGCGGTCGACTTCTTCCTCGACGGTCTCAGCGACCTTCAGGTTGGTCACGTAGTCGGTGTCCGGCTCAACCAGCAGAACGCCCGGGTTCATGAAGCCCTTCGGGTCAATGAGGCGCTTAATCTGGCGCATCACGTCGAAGAGCTCCTCACCGAACTGGCGGCTCACAAACGGAGCCATGATGCGGCCGGTACCGTGCTCAGCCTTCAGCGAGCCTTCGTTACCGAGAATCAGCTGCACCATTTCCTCGGTGAAGTCGCGGTAGCGGTCCAGCTGCTTCGGGTCGCGGAACTGCTCGTTCAGCATGAAGTGAATGTTACCGTCCTTCGCGTGACCGAAGATCACGGAATCCTGGTAGCCGTGCGAATCGAACAGCTTGGTCAGGTCGCTACAGGTGTTACCCAGAACCTCGACGGGCACGACCACGTCTTCGAGCAGTGCGTTGGTGCCAGAACGGCGGTTACCTGCAACGGTGGTGTACAGGCCACGGCGGGCAGCCCACAGAGCGTTACGCTCAGACAGCTTGCTGGTCATCGACACGGGCGACGCCACGGGCAGGCTCTTAAACATGGGTGCCGCAGCGGTAGCCAGGTCGTTCAGCTCCTGCTCGGAGTTGCCCTGGAACTCAACCAGCAGAGCGGCGTGGTCCTTCACGTCAATGGCGGCGAGCGCCTCCGCAGCCTGACCGGTACGCTGAGCCACACGAATACTGGTGGCGTCCATCAGCTCGACGGTAGCGAGCTTGTTAGCAACCAGTTCGGGCACGGAGCGTGCCGCATCAATCAGGTTGTCGAACACGAGCAGGCCGGTGGAAATGTTCTTCAGAATCGGCAGGGTGCGGTAGGTTGCCGAAGCGACGAAGCCGAGGGTGCCCTCCGAACCAATCAGCAGGTGCTGCAGAATGTCCACGGGGGTTTCAAAGTCGACCAGGGAGTTCAGGCCGTAACCCATGGTGTTCTTCATGGAGTACTGCTGGCGGATCTTCGCCATGGACTCCGGGTTCTCGGTTACGCGCTTACGCAGACGCAGCAGGCCCTCGTGGAGTTCAGGTTCGAGGGAGCGCAGCTTCTGGTCGGCGTCCGGCTCGGCGGTGTCAATGATGGTGCCGCTGGGGAGCACGAACACCATGGAGTCGAGGGTGTTGTACGTGTTGTACTTGGTGCCCGAAGACATGCCGGAGGAGTTGTTAGCGACCACGCCACCGATGGTGCAGGCGGACCAGGATGCCGGGTCGGGGCCGAGCTTGTAGCCGTAGGGTGCCAGGTAGTTGTTGACCATCATGATGGTCGCGCCGGGCTGCACGCGCACCTTCTTGCCGTCTTCAAGGACCTCGATCTTCTTGAAGTGGCGGCGGGTGTCGACCATGAGGCCGTCACCGCTGGACTGGCCGGAGAGGGAGGTACCGCCGGAGCGGAAGGTCAGCGGCAGGCCGAGGTCACCGGCTGCGCGGAATATGTTTGCGACGTCTTCGGCGGAGTCGGGGCGGACCAGGCCGGCGGGCACGAGCAGGTAGTGGGATGCGTCGTGTGCAATAGCGAGGCGTTCGAGTTCGGAGACGCTGGATTCGACTGCTTCTGCGCGTGCATCGGAGAGTAGGCGCTTGAGGGTGTCCTCGTAGGGGGACTTGAGTGCTTCGGACGTGTTTGACACAACGGTGGTCATGATCTGAGCTTCCTTACTGGTGAAGGGTGTGAATGCTGTCCTTATCCCAGTATCTGCTCTTGAACACCGTCTTTTCCTGTTAGCTATGGCTAAGCTTGGCGACTACTTGTCACCATAAAGGGGGTGGGTCATACACCGTGCTGATGGGCAGGTTTGCCGCGTATTTGCTGGTTTTCCGGGGGAAATACGCCCGGGCCTGCGGAGGCGCACCCACCACACTCTGAACGCTGTGGCTGCTCTTAGGCGCGGCCGCCGAGGGCCGTAACATTCCAGCGGCTAACCAAAAAGGCGGCTAGCCCAAAAAGAAAGTGTGGGGCAGAAAGCTACATGCTTTCCGCCCCACGCTTGTGTAACGTTTAGGCTTCGTCGAAGAAGTCCTCATCAAGCTTCATGATGGTGTACGTACGTGCTACCTGTACACCAACACCGTACTTAATCATGAGGCGCGCCAGGTGCTCACCATCAATCAGAACGAGGGAAACTCCGCCACCAAGTTCCTCCGCATAGGTGCGTGCGTCAGACGTATAGGAGCTCGACGTGATGAACACTCCCTGCGTTGCCTTGCCGTGCAGTGCGCCCACAAAGCTCTGAAGGGCAGGGCGTCCCACCACATTGTCCTTGGCGTAACGCTTAGCCTGGACATAAATCTTTGAAAGACCCAACGCATCCTGGTCAATGATTCCGTCCACGCCGCCGTCATTGGAAGCCGGAGTAACGGTGCCGCGTCCTGCCGGGCCACCGTAGCCCATCGCCAACAGAACATCCACCACCAGATGCTCAAAAGCAGTCGGAGACATTGCGCGGACACGTTCCAAAATATCGTGCGTCAGCGCGGACTCAATCTGAGTGATGCTTTCATCAATGAGTTCCTGCGGGGTGCTATCAGATACCTCAGAGGGGGCAGTCGTGACGGTAACGGTCTTGGCAACGGTCTTCGGGGTTTCCTGCGGGTCCTGCTCGGAACTATCAGACTGGGAACGCTCACGCGTGCTGCGGGCGGAACGAACGATATGTGCGACGACATCATCAGGGATGCCCCCAGGATGGGCTTCAATCAGCTTCAAGCCTTCGTCAGAAATAACCTGCTGACCGCGGCGCGGGGAATCAACCGCACCGAACATCTTGAGATAGGTCAAACCCCAACTAATACGGTCCACATAAACGGGACGCTTGCCGTTCGGCAGGTAGGGTAGCAGCTGCTCGTCAGAAAGCGGGTAGCGCTCCGCTACAGCGCTATAAATCTCTTTATTGGTGCGAGGGATGCGGTCAGACAGATAGTCAAGAATGCCGGGAATGAATTCGTAGAACTTGGGAAGTTCAACCTGAGTCGTGTCAGGCGACTGAGCGGTCATCGGTGTATCTCCATTGATTAATAACGGCGGGTAGTCCGTTCTTAATATACCTCTAATACAAAAGATAATCGTTGCCAGAAGCGCCCGTTTTCCCTTGTGCAGGCTTTATTCGCGCTGCGGCTGCTCCGAGGCGTGGCTACTCTTAGGCACGCCCGCCGAGGGCCGTAACATTCCAGCTAGCAGTACTATCAGAAGTCACCACACCACAAAACAGGGGAGAACCCGCCGAAGCACGCACCCCCAAATCCTCCACAAACACACGCCCACCCGCAGGCACACTACGCTCCTTACGATCCACACCCGCACAATACACCGTCATCTTCGCACCCGAACGGTTCTCCACCGCAACCGAACCGCCGCCCGATTTCGACACAGTATCGTGCACAAAACCGCGGCTGCCCTGCATCTGAATCTCACCAACCTCCACGCTCTGACTCGTCAACGGCACACCATCAGGCGCCTCAAATCCGCCCGAAGAACCAACACCCGCCGCACGAACCGACACCATCCACTCAGCATCATCAGTCAACTGCGACGTAGACGCCGTCACACGCGCCGAACTATACGGCACACTCACCGCACCGGCAGACTTCGCGGAACCAGAAGGGCCGGAACTAGAAGAGCTTGACGCAGACGCGCTCGCCGTATTACGAACCCACACGCCCGCACCCTCACCCGAACCGCCAGCAACCACCTCAACCTGAGTGCCCGAACCGTCAGAGACAGAAACCTTCATCGTGCCCTCCGGCTCACCGCGACGCTCAAACTCCACATATGAATAGGAGGCGGGCGCCGCCGGGCCCTCAAAAACCGCCTCCTCAACGGGGCCGCGACCCGTAAACAGGCGGAAACCCTCAGAATCCTGAAGCACCGGCGCCGTCGCGTGGCTCGCTGCAGTCGGCGCAGACGAAGCCTCCGCAGAAGCAGAAGGGGAGGAGTTCAGGGTTGCGCATCCACCCAGGGCGACGGCGAGCGCACCGGAGAAGCAGAGGCTCGCGCCCAGCTGACGGAAGCTCAGTTGACGGAAGTTCGGCAGGCGGAAGAAGAAAGCAGTGGTGTGTGAAGGCATGAGGCACTCCGATGTGCGGGGTAGCAACATAAGGTTGCTTTGATAGGTACAACACGCATTTTGCCAGGTTGGGTGCGCTCAGTGCAATGAAATAGAAACGCAAACGCAACGGCGCGGAGTATCATTCACACTATGGATAAGGCGGAACAGAACCAGGCAGAAAACACGGTAAAGAACGGCACAGCACCCAATGCGTCGGAGGGGAATACCTCAGGTAATATCTCGGGGGATAACCCAGCGGGTGCGTCTGTGCACCCTGAAACTACCGCATCTGAAACCGCCCCTGCTGCAGCGAGTCCCGCCGAAGCAAGCTCCGCAGCAGCGAGTCCGGCAGAGCCAACCGCCCTGCACGTAGATGCCGTGCAGATTGATAGCGCCCGCCTGGACAGCACCCACTCCGTCTACTCCACCGACCTGGACCCCGACGACGACTACGAAGAAGTCGTCGAAGAGTACGCCACCACCGACGCGCCGGACGGTACGCACCGCGAGGAACGCCGCATCACCCGCACCACGCATCACCCGCACGGCAAGGGCGACCCGAAAGCTGCCCCTCAGAAAGCGGGCACCCAGAAGGCAGGTACCCAGGGTAACCCTGATGGTGCCGCCGAGATTATTGACGCGGGCGAACCTGAAACGCACACCACGACTATCCGCACGGTCACCCGCACCGTCACGGACCCGCCGCGTCGCGCCCCGCGCACCCGCCTGTTCCGCACGCTCAGCAAGTACCGCGGCGAGAAGAACCTGGCGGCGTGGGAGGAACGTTCCTCCCGACCCATGTTCGTGGCGTCCGTACTGTACCTGCTCGCGTTCGCCGCGCCCATCATGAGCACGCGCATCCAGGAGCCGTACGACGGGTACCTCAACATCCTTCAGCTGATTCTGTGGGGCCTATTCGCCGCCGACTACTGCATTCGCCTGTACCTGGCGCCGCGGCGACTCTACTTCATCACGCATAACCTGATGAACCTGGCGATTGTGCTGCTGCCGGCGTGGCGTATTGTCAGCTTCCTCGCCATGATTTACATGACCGCCAACCGCCAATATAAGAGGCTCTCAGAGCTGGCGGTGAAGCTCTTCGGATACACCGCGATCTTCATCATCATGTTCGCCCTGGCGATCTATTCGGTGGAGTCCTCCGAGCCGGGCGCGATGATCCGTGACCTGCCCACCGCCTACTGGTGGACGTTCACGACCCTCGCCACGGTCGGTTACGGCGACGTCTACCCGATCACCGGTATCGGCAGGGTTATCGCCGTGGTCGTCATGCTGTACGGCGTGGGTATGGTCGCGGTCGCGACCGGTGCGCTCGCCAGCTGGATTATCGAAAAGATCGGTGGCAGGGAAGAGCAGGAGTACCCCGCAACCAAGGCTGACGTGGACGATCTTCGCCAGGAGATTTCTGAGTTGCGTGCCCTGCTGGCTCGTGAGTACGCGCGCCGTGAAGCCCACGACTACACGCTACGTGAGGTCGTGGATGAGGAGGGCGTGCACCCGGTTCCTTCGGAGGCGGAGGCGGCACGCCATACTGGTTTCGGTACCGCTGGGTTTAGCGCTACAGGTTTTGCCGCACCGAGCGCTTCTGCAGATGCTCCGAACGCCGTACCTACTGAGGAATCCGCCGATTCCTCGGCATCTCATGAGGTTGCGGTGCGCGAGCAGGAGCCGGTCGCCCTGCTGGAGGAGACCCGCCAGACGTTCACGATTATTCGTGAGAAGTTCTCGCTGCGTTCCCGCAAGCAGTAGGAGTCTGCGAATAGTAGCTGGGCTGCGGCAGCGCAGATATAAGCGTAGCTATAACAGCTCAGTTGAGGTTCGGCGCTCAAACCCACACCGCGTACCTATTGAAGCGGTGGGTTTGGGTGCCGAGCCCACGTGAAGGCAAGACGAAGGCAAGACGAAGGCAAGACGAAAGCAAGAAAGCCACCGCCCACGCCACCGTGCGGGATATTTCGCCTTGTCGAGGCAAAATTAGCCCGCGCGGAGTGTAAATTGGGGCTCGTGTGCGCGAAAAACCCCTCAACTTAAGGTCTAATGTGACCAAACTATCTTTTAAAAATGACCGCTACTGGTGAAACTCCTAGCCAGAGCCTATAAACTATCTACCGTGCCGGTTATCGAACGCCCTGTAGCCTCAATACGCTACGGGGTGTCGTCGTATCCCCACCTCACTCACGGGGAGGCACCACTCAACTCACAAACTCACTCAAACACATACTCTGTTAGGACACATTCGTGGCACCTAAGTCCACTCTGAGCGCGCTCGCTCTACTCGTCAGCGCGCTCTCCCTCACCGCGTGCGCATCCGCACCGAATAACGCCTCCGCAAGTGCGGTTGTTGACCCCGCAGCTTTTGAAACCGCCGAGCCCAGCGCTGTTTCCGCCCCCGGCGACGACAGCACCGGAATTAAGACGGCGGTTATTACCTCGCATGACCCGTCGATTCACCCGACCGCGACCCAGCCCACTGAGACCCCCGCGCCGGCGGGTGCCGGTAGCTATACGCCGGATGCTCAGGAACAGACCGCATACACCGCGGCGCCCATGCCTTCCTCGGCAGCCGTTGCGCGCTCGCAGAAAATCATGGACGGCACCTGGGTTCAGCAGGACTCCACCAACCTTGAGAACTACATGGATGCCGTCATTCACGACGGCATTATCGAGGTCACCTACCACCTGAACCACGAAGAGCTAGCAACCCCCTTCTGGGTTGGCACTTTCGAGGCGAAGACCGGCAGCTTCAGCTACGTTTCGCACGTGGATCGTGCGAAGCTGGCCCGCGCACCCTACGCCTCCGATAAAGAAACCAAGGAATTCACCATGGAGAACGGCGTGCTGAGCTTCCCCATGACCTATGAGGGTGCCACCCGCATCATTCACCTGGAAAAGCAGCACAGCTAAGCGCGCTGCCGGGGGAGTTATCTCATATCTGGCGCGCATGATGGGCGGGGCGTTCCCGTTGCCGCGTGTGGGCTATAGAATGGGACTATGAGCGAGAACACGACCCCCGAGCACGGCACCGCAGCCTCGGTGCAGGATTCCTTCGAGCTGCCCGGCGCACCGGACCAGTTCCAGCGCCTGTGGACCCCTCACCGCACCGCCTACGTGAGCGGTGGGCAGAAGGACTACACCGAGAAGACCTGCCCCTTCTGCACCGCGCCCAGCCGTAGTGACGAGGAGTCGCTGATTGTGCACCGCGGCGAGCATGCCTTCGTGATTCTCAACCTCTACCCGTACAACCCCGGGCACCTGCTGGTCTGCCCGTACCGCCACATCCCGTTCTACGATGATGCGACCGAGGCGGAAACCATGGAGATTGCGCAGCTGACGCAGCTCGCCATGAAGGTTCTGCGTGAGGTGTCGCATAATGACGGCTTCAACATTGGCATGAATCAGGGCAAGGTGGGCGGCGCGGGCATTGCTGATCACCTGCATCAGCACATTCTGCCGCGCTGGAGTGGGGATACGAATTTCCTGCCGATTATCGCTCACACCAAGACCATGTCCCGCACGCTGGACGATATGCGCGTGGCCATTGCGGAGGGGTTTGCTCGCCTCAGCTAGATGGCGTGACTCATCCGTCAGATAGTTCGACTGAGTAGCTTGGTGAGTTTGAAAATCTGCATTAGTTCCTTCAATTTGCCAACCAGTGCAGAAAAAACTTGCTTCATAAATGCGTAGATTAGGCAGTCGACGCGTATTTGAATGATGTTATGTCCATTGGATATGGCAAAGTTTTAAATGCAGCGACGCTGTTGGGAAGCTTCCGGCTTCCAGAAACACCGCATAGCTCACCGAAAAATAGCGGTCACCGATCGCTTTCGGGCTTGGCAGGGTAAGCGCCCTGCCTCAACCACAGAGGTCAGCGCCTCAGCTGAGAACCCACCCCGCCGTGCGTGAACGCACGGCAACACTGCGAGGGGTGCGGATCAGCGTGAAGGACGCTGGCCTCTTTTTGTGTTCTGCGGATGCGTGTGGGGGCGAGCGCGCCGGGAATGTGCGGAACGTCTAGGGTGAGCCCGCCGGTCGTGCCGCGAACCGCCAGAGCCGTTATATTTGCCAGCACTAGATGTACCAGACCCGCTAGAGTGGAATGCTATGGACTACCCCAACCTGCTTGAGACTGCTTTCGACGAGTTTAGCGCTGTGCCCATCGCTGGTAATAATGCCTGCGCCGGTCATGATGCCGCCGGTGATTCTGCAGGCGCGCCGCAGCTGCTCATCTGGAGGCAGATCCGCTGGTCCAACCGCCGCCCGCTCATTGAGGTGGAACCGGTCGTGCCCGGTGGGGTCGCGGAAGGAACTCATAACCGGGCATCTCAGACGGCGGGGGAGAGCACCCCCACCCAGGGAAGCAGACCCGCGCAGCGTGGCGTTCCGAGCGGGGTTCGCATCCAGATTCCGTTGACCCCCGGCGCCTACCTGGGGTTGCGTATTCCGCGCGATAGCGAGGGGGAACTCTACCGCTACTGCGCCGGATACACCACCGGCATGAGCAATGACGCCGCCCCCGAATCCGCGGGAATCCGCCGCGTACCCTGCCCCGAAGGCACCCGCATCCAGCGTGGCCAGCAGTGCCCGCGCTGCACCGCCCGCGACGAATTTACCGCCCTGCACAGCGCGCACCTGTACCCCGGAACGCTCACCGAATCCATGCGCGCCTACGCTATGCTGGAGCATCGCCTCTACATTGCGACCTTCCCCGACGGCACGCACAAGGTCGGCACCAGCTCACTGCATTCGACCCCGCGCCGTCTGGATGAGCAGGCGGTCGCCACCGCCACCTACATTGCGCTCGCACCCGACGGCCTTGCCATTCGCCGCGCCGAGGATGCGGTGACCGCCCTCGCGAAGATTCCGCAGGTCAAGCAGGTGGCGAGCAAGTACCGCGCCTGGACGAACCCGCTGCCCGGCGCGCAGCTTCGTGTTGCGCATCAGGAGGCGGTTGCCCGCGCCCGCGAAGCGCTCGCCGAACTGGCGCGCACCGACCCGGAGGTGCCGCTCACCGCCCTGGATGAGCCGTGGATTCCGTCGCTCGCCATGAACCGCCCGTATGCGGCTCTGCGCGCGCAATCGCCCGAACCCCTAGCGCCGTGTGATTCTGGTCTGGGTGATTCCGGTACCGAGAGCGGGGCGGCTGGTTTCTTCTGTACGGGTGCGGCGGGTCAGTTTTTGAGCGCCCACACCGGCGATGCTGACGCGGCGTTCCTGGTGAATACTGCCGCGTGGCGGAACGTGCTGGTGGAGCCGGCGCAGGAGTTCACGCGGGTGAAGGTGCAGGGTTCTCTGTTCTAAGCGGGCTCGCTGTTCTAATACCCCCGGCGCTCCGCTCTAGTCGGAGCCCCGCACCAAACGCCCACACCACCCCCTCCGCACAAAACCCCCTCCGCACAAAACCCCCTCACCAAAACCCCCGCGCCCCGCCCCGTCCGGCACGAGCGAACGAGCCCGGCGGACCATTCAGCCGCTGGCGTGCGTGTACTAAAATGGTAAGCATGTCCAAACCCCTCATTCGTCTTCTCGGCCAGGGCGTACGCGCCGCGACTAAGCTTCGCGGCGGCGGCTCCGCCTTCCCCGGCCTTGTCATGGAAAAATTGCACCCCGACTTCGTCGCTGAAGAGCTCGCGAAGCTGCCCTACGGCGTGGTTGTTGTCTCCGGCACGAACGGTAAGACCACCACCACGAAGATGGCTGTGCAGCTGCTTGAAGCTCAGGGTCTGAAGGTTTTCACTAACCGCACCGGTTCGAACTTTGTGCGCGGTGTCGCCGCGGCACTGCTGGGCGAGATGACCCTCGGCGGCAAGCTTGACGCTGATATTGCTGTGCTTGAGCTGGACGAGGCGCACGCCGTGCACTTCGTCAAGGCCGTCAAGCCCGATTACGCTCTGCTGCTGAATGTTCTGCGTGACCAGCTGGACCGCTTCGGTGAGATTGACACGACCCGCCGCATGCTGGCGACCGTCGCCTCCGCAACGACCGGCACCGTGGTGCTCAACCGTGAGGACCCGCGCATCCGCTCCCTCGCTGAGAACGTGCAGCCGGGCGTGACCGTCAAGTATTACGGCCTGGATGAGTCCTTGCGCTCGTACTTCCCCTCGGATGATGAGATGCGCGGCGGCACCGTCGCGAAGGCAACCCTGCCCGAGGCTGACGTTACCCTGACCGCGTTCTCCGGCACCTCCGCTACGTTCGACCTGGCGGGTGTGGAGCGAGTCGGCGAGATTAACCTCTACGGCATTTACAACATCTTCAACGCAGCTGGCGCTATGGCGCTGACCCGCGCCGTCATGGGCGAGAAGCTCAACGAAGATAAGCTCATCGCGGAGCTGGCGAAGATTACCCCCGCCTTCGGTCGCGGTGAGACCCTGAACGTGAACGGCCGCCCGCTGCAACTGCTGCTGGTGAAGAACCCGAGTGGTTTCCGCCTGTCTCTGGCGAGCGCGAACGCTGACGACTACGCCACCATGATTACGATTAACGACCAGTACGCTGACGGTCGTGACGTGTCCTGGCTGTGGGATGTTGACTTCGACAGCTTGAAGAAGACCGGCGTGCAGATGGTTTCGGGTGTGCGTGCCTGGGATATGGCGCTGCGCCTGGAGCATGACGGCGTGAAGGTTGACGAGGTCAACGAGAACCTCGCCGATGCGCTCAAGGGCTTCATTGCCTCCAGCGGTAACGCGCCCATGCGTATTTTCTGCACCTACACCGCAATGCTGGCTCTGCGTGAAGAGCTCGCAAAGATCACTGACGTTGAGAGGGTCTCCTAATGACGGCAACTCACACTTTTGAGGGCACCCCCGCCTCCGGTCCCAATAACGGTAAGACTCTGCGTATTCTGCAGCTGTACCCGCTCGACATGAACATTTACGGCGACTGGGGCAACACCCTGGCGTTGGCTCGTCGCGCGCAGGCACACGGCTTTGACGTGCAGATTCTGGACCACAACCCCGGTCAGCCCTTCCCGGAGGATGTTGACATTATTCTGGGTGGCGGCGGTCAGGATTCCGGCCAGTCCGTGATTCAGGACGACCTGCACGCTAATGGTGACACGCTGCGCTCGCTGGCTGAGGATGGCGTGCCGATGCTCGTCATTTGTGGCCTGTACCAGCTGTTCGGCAAGGAATTCCGCACCCGTGAGGGTGAGGTGCTCAAGGGTATCGGCATTTTTGATGCGCACACGGTCGGCGGCGATGACCGCCTGATCGGCAACATTGTTGAGGAGTCTGAGGAGTTCGGCACCGTGATTGGTTTTGAGAACCACTCGGGCCTGACTTACCTGGGCGCCGGATGCACCCCGCTGGCTACCGTCACCAAGGGTGAGGGCAACAACGTGACCGATTCGTATGAGGGTGCGCGCGTGCACAACGTGATTGGCACCTACCTGCACGGTTCGCTGCTGCCGAAGAACCCGAAGATTTCGGACTACCTGATTGAGCAGGCGGCTAAGCGTAAGTTTGGCGAGTTCACGCCGAACACGATTGACGACTCGCTGGTGGAGAAGGCACGCGCTTCGGCTGCGTCTCGCCCCCGCTAGCATCCTATTCCGGGCGGTGGCGTGCACTTTCTGAGGTGGTGTGCGTCTCCGCTACGGTATAGTTATGTGAGTACAGTACGGTGCGTGGGACGTTTCGCCGTGTCCGCACAGAGGTTTTGACTAAGGGAGATACGAATGTCCGGTCACTCTAAATGGGCGACTACTAAGCACAAGAAGGCTGCTATCGACGCTAAGCGCGCGAAGGCGTTCGCGAAGTTCATTAAGGCAATTGAAGTTGCAGCACGTATGGGCGGCGCTGATATTGCTGGTAACCCCGCTCTTGACCTGGCTGTGTCGAAGGCGAAGAAGAACTCCGTTCCTAACGACAACATTGACCGCGCAATCAAGCGTGGCGCTGGCCTGACCGGTGAGACCATTGACTACACCGAAATCATGTACGAAGCACGCGGCCCGCAGGGTACCGCTCTGTACATTGAGTGTCTGACCGATAACCGTAACCGTGCGGCGTCTGAGGTTCGCCTGGCTGTGACCCGTAACGGCGGCACTATGGCTGACCAGGGTTCGGTTGCGTTCCTGTTCGAGCGTAAGGGCGTTGCTGAGGTCACCAAGACTGACGGTCTGACCGAGGATGACGTTCTGATGGCTGTTCTGGATGCAGGTGCCGAAGAGGTTCTGGACGAGGGCGACGTGTTCACCGTTGTTTCCGCAGCGACCGACCTGCCCGAGATTCGTAAGGCACTGGACGAGGCTGGCCTGGAGTACAACAACGACGACCCGGTATTCCGCCCGACCATGCAGGTTGACCTGGACGCTGAGGGTGCTAAGAAGTTCATGAAGCTGGCAGACGCTATTGAAGAGCTCGACGACGTTCAGAACGTCTACTCGAACGCTAACGTTTCTGCTGAGGTTATGGCAGAGCTGGAAGCTGAGTAATCACTCGGATTCTGATATCTGATGCTTGAAGAAGCCGCTCCTTTAACCGAGCCGCCGTAGGGTGGCTGGTTGGGGGAGTGGCTTCTTAGCGTCTTGGGCTATTTTGGGGATGCGCTGGGTACTTTTCGCGGGACGCGCGGTGACCGCGCGTGTGGTGACTGCTCTTGTAGCGACCGTGCTCGTGGCACGCCCCGGTGCCGGGTGCTAGGATTCTGAAGGGCTAGAATCTAGAGATTCTCTAGGGAGTTTGTCGAAAGGGGAGATGATGGCTGCCGCTCAACCTGCCGCACGCGATAGCATGCGTGAAAACCATGCCGCCACCGCTGTGGAGCGTGTGCCGGGGGCTACCCGCATCATGGGTGTTGACCCGGGTCTGACCCGCTGTGGCTTCTCCATGCTCGATATGACCGCCGACCGTAAGGCGCACTTCGTGAACGTGGGTGTTGCCGGTACGATCCCGGCGGAGTCCCTGGACCAGCGTATTCTCTGGATTTTCAACGCCGCCTCCCACTGGCTCGACACCTACAAGCCGGATGCCCTGGCGATTGAGCGTATCTTCGCCCAAGAGCAGGTGAACACGGTGATTGGTACGGCGCACGCTTCGGGTGCGGTGATTTCTGCGGCGGCAATGCGCGGCGTGCCGGTGTTCTTCCACACCCCTTCGGAGGTGAAGGCGGCGGTGACCGGTAGCGGCCGCGCCGATAAGGCGTCCGTGGGTCGCATGGTGACCCGTATTTTGGGGCTGGATTCCATGCCTAAGCCCGCCGATGCTGCCGATGCCCTGGCGATTGCGATCTGTCACGGTTGGCGTGGCGGCGGCATCGGTTCGGGCATTAATATGTCCGCTCAGACGCAGACTCACCAGGGTTCACGCCCTGCAAAGGCTCGCCGTGGTGGGTCGTTGACTCCGGCGCAGCGTGCCTGGATGGAGGCGGAGGCGCGCGCTCGCCGCTAGAGGTGCCTGTGTGTGCCTTTGTGGGCCTTTGCGCCCCTCCTGCTAATTCGCATGTATTCGCTAAGAAGTTCGAATATATGCTTGATTTCAGAAGAAATATTCTAATATACTTGTAGTGTCTCCCCGTCGAACTGGGGGAGTGCGTTCTGTGGGTGCCGGAGTTCCCGGTGCCCTCACACTGCCGCGAGCCTCAATCTGTGGGCGCGGTGTTGAAAGGTGGAGAGAAATGATTGCATCCCTGACCGGTCGTGTGGCTCAGGTGGGCCTTGATCATGCGGTGATTAACGTGAACGGTTTCGGCATGCTCGTGTACGCGACTGCGCGTACTCTCTCCAAGCTGCGCACGGGTGAGGAAGCCACCGTGCTGACCACCATGATTGTGCGTGAAGAGTCGATGACTCTCTACGGTTTTTCGGAGCCTGCCGAGCGTGAAGTGTTCGATATGATGCTTTCGGTTTCCGGTATTGGTCCGCGTATTGCTCTGGCGGTGTTGAGTGTTCACACTGCCGCTGAGGTGGAGCGCGCCGTGGCGACCGGTGACGATAAGGCGTTCACGAAGGTTCCCGGTATCGGTCCGAAGGGTGCCCGCCGTATTGTGCTGGAGCTTGCCGGCAAGCTGATTCTGAGCGATGGTCAGACCGATGAGCTGCCGCTGAGCCAGGGCATTGTCTGGAAGCCGCAGGTGCTTGATGCTCTCACCTCCCTGGGCTGGAGCGAGAAGGACGCTTCCGCCGCTATTGACGCTTATGTGCAGCACAACCCTGCCGCAGAGACCGAGCCGGTGGGTGTGGCTCTGCGCGGTGTGCTCGCCTCCTTGGGTACTCAGAACACGGTGAGCCGCCACTAATCGGCGCGCCCTGTTCGACGTATCCCACTCAAACTTTTGTGAAAGAAGAATTCTATGAGCCAGAATCCCTATGAGCCGCAGCCCGCGGCGTCCCTGGTTTCCGGCGGGTATTTTCCCGGTCAGGTGCCCGGCACTCAGGCGTCTTCAGCTCCCGCCCAGCGCCTCGTGGCGATGGAAGAAGAGCCTGAAGAGAAGATGATTGAGGCGGCACTGCGCCCTAAGTCCCTAGACGACTTTGTGGGTCAGCGCCGTGTGCGTCAGCAGCTGTCCCTGGTGCTGGAGGCTTCGAAGATGCGTGGCCGTAGCGCCGACCATGTGCTGCTGTCGGGCCCTCCCGGTCTGGGTAAGACCACTCTCGCAATGATTATTGCGGCAGAGATGGAGGCGCCGCTGCGCATTACCTCCGGCCCGGCGATTCAGCATTCGGGTGATTTAGCGGCGATTCTGTCTTCGCTGACCCCCGGTGAGGTGTTGTTCCTGGATGAGATTCACCGTATGAGCCGCCCGGCTGAGGAAATGCTCTACATGGCGATGGAAGATTTCCGTGTGGACATTGTGGTCGGTAAGGGTGCGGGTGCGACCTCCATTCCGCTGGAGCTGCCGCAGTTCACTCTGGTGGGTGCGACGACCCGTGCGGGCCTGCTGCCCGGTCCTCTGCGTGACCGCTTCGGTTTTACCGGTCACCTGGAGTTTTATTCGGTGGAGGAGCTTGAGCTGGTGCTTCGCCGTAGCGCGGGCCTGATGGACATGCAGATTACCTCCGAGGGATTCACCGAGATTGCCGGTCGTTCCCGCGGCACGCCGCGTATTGCGAACCGTCTGCTGCGCCGTGTGCGTGACTGGGCGCTGGTCAACGGCGTGGATCGCATCAATGCGCGTGATGCCGCAACCGCGCTGGACATGTACGAGGTGGATTCGCGCGGCCTGGACCGCCTGGACCGTGCCGTGCTGGAGGCGCTGATTCACAAGTTCGGCGGCGGCCCGGTGGGTCTGTCCACCCTCGCCATTGCGGTGGGTGAAGAGACGGAGACCGTGGAGACGGTTGCTGAGCCGTACCTGGTGCGTGAGGGCCTGATTGGTCGCACTCCGCGCGGTCGTGTGGCTCTGCCCGCGGCGTGGGAGCACCTCGGCTTGGAAGCGCCCGAAATTCAACTCTAGGCCCGATTCAGCTCTAGACCCGCATCAGCTGATAACACAGCAGTTGATGACACAGTAGTAGCCCGTGTGAGGTAGCAACCTCCCGCGGGCTTTTCTGTGCGCTCCTTGTATCGTTCGGCAACGCATCTTTCTGCACCTCTTCTGTAGGCGCTGCCGGGCTTTATCAGCGACATAAAATTACGCCGAGAGAGTCCAAAACTCAGGTTAACCTCACAAAAATGCTGGTTCGGGTCACTAAAGCTCAAGCTCTCGCGTAGGATGGATACGTACTGTATCTACGATTCCACACCTTCTGGTACGCTCAACCCTCGCGGTGAGCGGCACGGGTGCGGATGTGAAAGTGAGACCATGGATCTTAACTTCCTCATCAACGTCATCATGACGGTTGTCTTCTTTGCCGCAGTTATGTGGTTCTTTACTTCCGCTAAGAAGAACCAGCAGAAGCAGCTGGAGGCGCTGCAGGCAATGCGACGTGCGCTCGTCCCTGGCGATCAGGTGATGACTGCTTCCGGCGTCTACGGCACCGTTGTCAGCACTGACCTTGAGAACAACAAGCTGCAGCTTCAGATTGCAGAGGGCGTTGTGATTACTGCGTCCATGAACGCGATCCTGAACCTTGTTGAGGATGAAGCCCCCGCAGCGCCCCTGACCGAGGACGTTTACGAGGCTACCGCATCCGAAGCTCCCGCTTCCGATACCTCTTCTGATACTGCTAAGTAATTCAGAGCGTATGAGCCCGGCGCCCATGAGCGGCGTCGGGTTTTCGCGTTACGGAATCTGTAGAACACTCAATACTATTCACACGAAGAAGGAACATTATGGCTAAGCGTTCACCGCTTGCAGCCGCGCGAGGGGCGCTCCTCTCGATGGTCCTGCTCATGGTTGTTATGGCTGCCGGTATTTTTGGCAGCACCTACTCGGGAGGTTCTTGGGCACCGAAGCTCGCCCTGGACCTTTCGGGTGGTACTCAGATGATTCTTTCTCCGAAGGTCAATGGCTCTTCGGATGGGAACGTCACCCAGGAGCAGTTGAACCAGGCGGTTGAGATTATTCGTCAGCGCGTTGATGGTGCCGGCGTTTCGGAGGCGGAGGTTACCACCTCTTTCGGCTCGGGTAATAACGTGGTTGTTTCGGTTCCCGGAACGATTAGCGCTGAGACTCGTCAGCTGATTCAGGCGTCTGCAAATATGACGTTCCGCCCGGTGCTGCTTTCTGGTGCCGGTACTGCGGTGGCTGAGGATGCCCGCACTGCGGACGATAAGCTGCCCAAGCCGTCTGCGGAACCGACTGATGGTTCGGACCGCAACTGGATTACTGCGGACCTGTACAAGCAGTACGAGGCGAAGGACTGCACCGCGGCACGTAATGAGGACGCCGATAGTGCGGACCCGACTAAGCCGATGGTGGCGTGCTCCACTGACGGTCATGAGAAGTACATTCTGGGTCCTGTGGAGCTGAGCGGTAGCGATATTTCTACCGCAAGCCACTCGCAGGAGACGAGCGGTCAGGGCGTGACGACGGGCCGTTGGGCTGTGAACATTCAGTTCAACGATGAGGCTCGTGAGAAGTTCCAGAATATTACTTCTCGCCTGAACGCGATTCGTGCGCAGAACGCAAATGATCCGCGTGCCCGCTTCGCGATTCTGCTGGACGGCAAGGTGCTGTCCTCCCCGGTGTCGCAGGCTGTGATTTCTGACGGCAAGCCGCAGATTACCGGTAACTTCACCGAGCAGGAAGCGAAGGCTCTCGCCGATCAGCTCAAGTACGGTGCCCTGCCGATTAGCTTCACGATCCAGTCGGAGCAGCAGATTTCTGCGACCCTGGGTTCGGAGCAGCTGCGTGTGGGTTTGCTGACCGGTCTGATTGGTCTGCTACTGGTGTTCGTGTACTCGCTGTTCCAGTACCGTCTGCTGGGCTTTGTCACGATGATGTCGCTGATTGTTGCTGGCATTATTTCGTATGAGGCGATTGCGCTGCTGGGTTGGGCGTTGAACTACCGCCTGTCCCTGGCTGGTGTGGCGGGTCTGATTGTGGCGATTGGTGCTACGGCTGACTCGTTCATCGTCTACTTTGAGCGTATCCGTGACGAGATCCGTGCGGGCCGCACGATCCCGTCGGCGGTGAACCACGGTTGGCAGCGCGCATCCCGCACTATCTTGGCGTCGAAGGCTGTGAACCTGCTGGCTGCTGTGGTGCTCTACGTGGTGTCGGTCGGTTCGGTGAAGGGCTTCGCATTCACCCTTGGTTTGACTGCGATTGCGGACCTTGTGGTCGTGTACCTGTTCACCCACCCGATGCTGACCCTGCTGGCGAATACCCGCTACTTCGGTGAGGGTCACCGCCACTCGGGCCTGTCGCCTGAGTCGCTGGGCGCTACGCCGCTGTACCGTGGTGCCGGTCGCCTCCGCACCCCGGAGGAGAAGCAGCTGAGCATTGCTGAGCGTCGCCGTGCAGAGCGTGCCGCCGCTGAGGCTGACGAGTCTGCTTCTGATGAGAAGAAGGAGAGCTAAGCATGGCTACCGATGTGAAACCTAATGCTTTTGCCCGCTTCGGTAATGACCTGCATTCGGGTGCCCGCTCGTACCCCTTCGTGGGTAAGCGCCGCCTGTGGCTGCTGCTGGCTACTGTGCTGATGGCGGTTTCGGTTCTGATTCCGGCTGTTGGTGGCGGCTTCAACCTGGGTATTGATTTCCGTGGCGGTTCGGAGTTTGTGGTCTCGAAGACCGCGCACGTTGATACTGCTACGGGTGAGCGCATTATTCACGAGAAGGCGAAGGATGCTTCGGATGTTCGCGTGACCAATATTGCGCCGGGTACGATTCGTGCCCAGATGAGCAAGCTCAGCGATGATGAGACTCTGCAGGTGAAGGCGGCTCTGCAGGAGGGTTACGGCGTCTCTGAGAATGACGTGACCTCCTCGTTTGTGGGCCCGACCTGGGGTGCGGATGTGACCCGTCAGGCGTTCTGGGGTCTGGTCGCGTTTGTGGTGCTTGCGCTGATTGGTATGGCGTTCTACTTCCGTACCTGGAAGATGTCGCTGGCGTCTATTGCGGGCCTGTTCTTCACCGTGGTGGTGACGGTTGGCCTGTATGCCGCGTTCGGCTTCGAGATTACTCCGAGTGCAATTATTGGTTTCTTGACGATTCTGAGCTACTCGCTGTACGACTCGGTGGTGGTGTTCGATAAGATCCGTGAGAACACCGAGGATGTGCTGGAACGCCGCGACACGACCTTTGCCGAGCAGATTAACCTGGCGGTAAACCAGACCCTGGTCCGTTCGATTAACACCGCTATTGTGGGTGTTCTGCCGGTGGGCGCGATCCTGTTCATTGGTGCGTTCATCCTGGGTGCGGGTACTCTGCAGGATCTGTCCCTGTCGCTGTTTGTGGGTATTCTGGTGGGCATGTTCGGCACGCTGTTCGTGTCTGCTCCGCTGTATGCTTCGCTGCGTTTGGGTGAGCCTCAGATTCGTGAGCACACCGCGAAGGTGGAGAGCGGCAACTTCAAGGACGCTGAGGACGCTGACGAGGCTGAGGGTGACTCTTCGGAGGAGCCCGCCGAGGCTGAGAAGGCTGCGAAGTCTGAGGAATCTGCAGATAAGGCAACCGAGGACGAGAAGGCAACCGAGAAGCCCGCTAAGAAGCCGGCACGTGCAACCATTGAGATTCACCGCGTGAACCTGAACGGTTAGCCAACGTTCCGCCAGCACTACTGGCTGGCGTTGCTAAGGATAGGGGGAGTCGATACCGAGAGGTGTCGGCTCCCCTTTAGCGTGCCCGATTATTTCCCACACAACGCGCTCTGGCGTGTTAAAACGTCGCATAGTTTGGCGCGTTCCAGGCCGCTGGGTAGGATAAGAAGTGAAGATACTGTGCGCTCGCGTTTGAGCCTGCTGATGGCTGGTTTGGCCGGTATAGCCCTCAACGATGAGGAACCTGAGTGTGCGGCTGATTATCTTGAGTCCGAAGGAGCCTGGAATGAGTGCAGAACCTGCCGTGAACACCAACGCTGAGAACCCTGCAGGGACCGCCGAGAAGCCCGCGGTTCGGCCCGCTGGCCCGATTCCTCTGCCTGAAACTGATTCGTCTGACGCAAAGAAGAAACGCGGCTCGCACCGTGTTATGGCTGCTGGCGGACGTGTGCCCAACCGCCTGGTCTTCGGTAGCCGCAGCAGCAAGATGGAAGCCTCCGACTCGAACGGCGGCACCATCCGTTTCTCCCCGATGATTGCGCCGGTCGTACGTGCCGTGCGCCGCTACCACCCGGACGAAGACATCCAGGTGCTGCAGCGCGCCTACGAGGTGGCGAACCGCTGCCACGAGGGTCAGAAGCGTAAGAGTGGCGACCCGTACATCACCCACCCGGTCGCGGTGACCGCGATTCTTGCGGAGATGGGCGCGACCGGTCCCGTGCTCGCCGCCGGCCTGCTGCACGACACGGTGGAAGACACCGACTACACGATGGAGCAGCTCACCGAAGAGTTCGGCGAGGAGGTCGCCTACCTGGTCGACGGTGTGACCAAGCTGGACAAGATGACCTACGGCGAGAACGCCTCCATTGAGACGATCCGTAAGCTCGTGCTGTCCATGAGTAAGGACATCCGTGTGCTGCTCATCAAGCTTGCCGACCGCCTGCACAACGCACGTACTTGGCGTTTTGTGCCGCAGGCTTCTGCCGCGAAGAAGGCAGAAGAGACCCTGAAGATTTACGCGCCGCTCGCGCACCGCCTGGGCCTGAACACGATCAAGTGGGAGCTGGAGGACCTGTCCTTCGCCGCCATGAGCCCGGAAATTTACGCCGAAATGGTGCGCATGGTCGGCGAACGCACCCCCGCGCTTGAAAAGTTCCTGAACGAGGCACGCACCAAGATTACGGAGCGTCTGAAAGAGGTGGGCATCGACGCGACCGTGACGGGCCGCCCGAAGCACTACTATTCGATTCATCAGAAGATGAAGACCAAGGGCCGTAGCTTCGACGAGATTAACGACATCCTCGCGGTGCGCATCATGGTTGAGGAAGAGGCGGAATGCTACACCGTGCTCGGCCACGTGCTGTCCCTGTGGCCGTCGATGACTGGCCGTTTCAAGGACTACATTAAGAACCCGAAGAACAACAACTACCAGTCGCTGCACCTGACCGTGTACGGTCCGGGCAACCTGCCGCTTGAGATTCAGATCCGCACCTACAAGATGCACGAAGAAGCCGAGTACGGTGTGGCGGCGCACTGGCGCTACAAGGCGGCGTCGCGCGGCGAGAAGGTCGCAGCTCGTGGCGGTGCGCCCGCGAAGGACCCGAAGGAGCCGGGCACCCAGACCTCGGCAATGATGAACGTCGGCATCCTGCAGTCCATCGCCGAGATTTCGAACTCCAACCCGGAGTCGGAGAAGTTCTACGAATCGCTCGCAGACACCCTCGACACCGACGAAATCGTGGTCCTCACCCCCAACGGTGAGGCAATCGCCCTGCCCAACGGCTCCACCCCCGTGGACTTCGCCTACGCCATCCACAGCGAGGTCGGCGACCGCACCGTCGGCGCGAAGGTCAACGGCCGCCTGGTACCGTTGCACACGGTTCTGCCCACCGGCGCCACCGTCGAAATCATGACCACGAAGAACGAAGACGCCGGCCCCAGCGAGGACTGGCTGAAGTTCGTTCGCTCCTCACGCGCTCGCACGAAGATCCGCCAGTACTTCGCGAAGGAACGCCGCCTGGAGGCGCTACTCGCCGGCCGCGAGATGCTCACCAAGAGCATGCGCAACAGTGAGCTGCCGCTGCAGAAGATGATGAGCCCGGAGATTATGACTCAGGTGGCTCAGCTGCTGCACAAGAACGATGTGGCGTCGCTGTACCGTGCGATTGGTGAGCACGAAATCGCACCGAAGCAGGTCATTGACACCCTGGTTGAGGTGCACCGCGGCGACGAGCCGGCACCCGAGGTTGAGGTCAGCGACTTTGACGAGACACTGCTGAAGTCGACCCGCAAGGCGATTGGCGATAACGGCGTGATTGTGCCGGGTGCTGAGGGTGTGCTGACGAAGATTGCGCGCTGCTGCACCCCGGTTCCACCGGATGACATTATCGGTATCGTGACCCGCTACAACGGCATTTCGGTGCACCGCCGCGACTGCCCGAACATGCGTAACGCTGACGAGGAGCCGCGCGTGACCACGGTTGAGTGGGCGTCTTCGCCGACCGCTACGTACCGTGTGCAGATTCAGGTGGAGGCGCTGGACCGTAAGGGCCTGCTGAGCGACCTGATTCGTGCAATCTCTGAGTCGGGCGTGAACATCCTGGATGCGCGCGTGCACACCTCGGAGGATCGTACCGTGGTGGACCGCTTCGCCCTGGAGCTGGGTGACCGCTTCATGCTGGAGCACGTGCTGAACGTGGTCCGCAACGTGACGGGCGTGTACAAGGCGTACCGCCTGACCGGCGCGAAGCCCTCGGAGGCGTAGGCTCTTTCATACGCTGACTTACGCTGAGAAGCCACATGTGTTTCGAAAAGCCACTTCTTTGGTGGCTTCTCGAAACACATGTGGCTTTTCGCCGTTTAGGGGAGGGGTCCAGAATGACGAACCGGCGAGTGCGGGGTCGGGGGAACCCCGTATACTGAAAGAGTTCGCGCCGCCGGGTACGAAACGGCTTGTGGAAGCTACGAGCGCTCCCACCGAGCAGGGCTTCTGAACCCGCACCGGCGCATGTGTACGACCGGGACCGTACGGGTCCCGAACTTTTGACGTTTCTTCGACGAGAAACGATAACTATTGAGAGGTTGACCGCCCCTATGACGACGCAGTCTACGGATTCTTCCGCTACCACTGACGAGCACCGTAACCGTAACGCTGAGCGTGCGCAGCTGCACTCTACGATTTGGCGTATTGCGAATGACCTGCGCGGTTCGGTAGACGGCTGGGACTTTAAGCAGTACGTGCTGGGCATGCTCTTCTACCGTTACCTCTCTGAGAGCCAGGTGCGCTTTGTGGAGAGCCAGAATATTGACATGCCTGATCGCTTTGAGAATATCCCAGACGACCAGTTCAAAGATCACATTAAAGAGTATTTCGTCAATGAGCGCGGCTTTTTCTTGTTGCCTTCGCAGCTGTTCTCGAATGTGTACAAGAACGCCCCTCATAATCAGAACCTGAACGAGACTCTGGCGAACGTGTTCAAGGCGTTTGAAGAGTCGGCGCGCGGTACCGACTCCGAAGCGAACGTGAAGGGCCTCTTCGACGACTTTGTGCTGGATTCGAATAAGCTGGGTGTGAGCCCGGCGGCTCGTCACGAGAACCTGCTCAAGCTCATGGATGCTGTAGCAGACATGAATCTGGATAAGGGCTACGAGGATAGCGAGAATGACGCTTTCGGTGACGCCTACGAGTACCTGATGGGCATGTACGCGGCGAATGCGGGTAAGAGCGGCGGTGAGTACTACACTCCGCAGGAGGTTTCGGAGCTGCTGGCGAAGATTGCCATGGATGGCCGTGACGCCGAGCAGATTCGTACCGTGTATGACCCGGCGTGTGGTTCGGGTTCGCTGCTGTTGAAGTTTAAGCGTGAGCTGGGTAAGAACTCGGACGGCCTGCGTTTTGTGGGTCAGGAGATTAACCTGACGACCTATAACCTGTGCCGTATGAACATGATTCTGCACGGTGTGCCGGTGGATGATTTCAGTATTGCGCACGGTGATACTCTGATTGACCCGAAGCACCGCGGTGGTGCGGGCGGCGATTTTGAGGAGCCGTTCGGTGCGATTGTGTCTAACCCTCCGTATTCGACGAAGTGGAAGGGCGATGATGACCCGACCCTGATCCACGATGACCGTTACGCCCCGGCGGCTGTATTGGCGCCGAAGTCGAAGGCAGACCTGGCGTTCACTATGCATATGCTCAATTCCCTCGATGAGGCGGGTACGGCGGCTATCGTTGAGTTCCCGGGTGTGCTGTACCGTGGCGGTACGGAGCGTAAGATTCGTGAGTACCTGCTGAAGCAGAACGTGGTGGATGCCGTGATTCAGCTGCCTGCCAACCTGTTCTACGGCACCAGTATCGCGACCTGTATTTTGGTTCTGAAGAAGGGCCGCCGCAAGGATCATTCGGTGCTGTTCGTGGATGCTTCGCAGCTCTTTGATAAGGGCACGAACCAGAACATTCTGGGCAAGTCGCACCGTGAGAAGATTCTTGAGGTGTTGGCGGCTCGTGAGGAGTGTGAGCATTTCTCGGCGCTGGTTCCGGTGGAGAAGCTGCTGGAGCAGGAGGCGAACCTGGCGGTGTCGAGCTGGGTTGAGCCGGAGGATACCCGTGAGCGCGTGGATATTGTCGAGCTGAATTCTCGTATTGAGGGTATTGTGGCACGTCAGGCTCAGCTGCGCGTGGAGATTGACGCTATTGTGGCGCGTCTGGAAGGCGGCGAGTAGTCGTGGCTGAGGTGACGAACTATATTGACCGCCTGGTGGCTGAACTCTGCCCGGAGGGGGTGGAGTACCGCCCGCTGGGTGAAATTTGTGCCATTCGTGCAGGTGGCGACTTGCCTGAATCTTATGTTAAAGGGCAAAAAGAACCATCAGATTTGTATCCTTACCCGATTTATTCAAACGGTAGTGAGGAGAAAGCTCTCTACGGGTATGCTTCTACGTATCGTGCTGAAGGTCCTGCAGTAACCGTCTCTGCCCGTGGAACTATTGGGTACCATGCTGTTCGCTACGGAAAATTTACGCCCATTGTTCGTTTGATAACTTTGAAACCGTCAATTGAAAACCTTGACATAAAATTTCTGGATTATTGTCTTGGCGTCATTGATATTTCGCATTCAGGTGGAAGTATCCCTCAGCTTACTGTGCCTAATTTGAAGAAAATGGAAATTCCTGTTCCTCCCATGGAGGTTCAGGAAGCGATTGTTGAAATTCTCGACAAATTCACGAACCTGGAAGCGGAGCTGGAAGCGGAGCTGGAAGCGGAGCTGGAAGCGCGTACTCTGCAATACGAGTACTACCGTGATTCGCTCTTCGAAGCCCTCAACTGCCCCCGTAATCCGCTAGGCTCTTTTGCTCAATACTCGAAAGACCGAAAAAAGGACGACTCTACGGTATCGGTATATGTTGGGGTAGAGAATCTAAAAAGCGATTTCCAAGGTTGTACTCCAACTGAAAGCACAAATCCTGGGGTCGTTTTCCAAAAGGGTGACATTCTTCTTGGAAATATTCGACCGTACCTCAAGAAAATGTGGCGTGCTGATTCCGATGGCGTTGCAAGCCCCGATGTTCTCGTTATAAGAATTCGTGACGAATTCTCGGAAAAGATTTCGTCCCGATATCTCTATCATTTGCTCGCATCAAATGAATTTGTTGGATACAACGTTGCGCATTCCAGGGGAGGTAAGATGCCTCGTGGAAATAAAGCAAAAATCCTTGAATTTGAAGTGCCAGTTCCTTCTCTGGAAGAGCAGCAGCGCATTGTCGATATTCTCGACCGCTTCGACGCCCTAACCAGCAGCCTCTCCGAGGGTCTACCCGCAGAGCTCGCAGCGCGTCGCAGCCAGTACGAGTACTACCGCAACCAGCTACTCACCTTCCCCCGCAAGGGCGAAAACCAGTAGACACCTGCGCATCAAATTGTGCATCACGCGCGCCCCCGTGCAGAGGCGGCGGACCCCTGCCGCCCCTGCACGGGCCCCTAGACTTCAACCACATACCTCAACCACACTCAACAAACTGGGCCCGCTAACTCTGAGCCCAATCATCCACACACTCAACCCCTACGCAAAGGAGCACCCCGTGGAAACCGTACCCAACCACCCCCGCCCCACCGAAGGACGCACCGAAAGCATCCTCAGCTCGGACGACTTCACCGTCATCGCCAAGCTTGCCGAAACAAAGGACTACAAGGAATGGAAGGCCCAGCACCAGAAGAAGCGTGAGCACCAGAGTGAATCGCAGCTCGAAGCCGAACTCATCGAAACCCTCAAAACCCAGGGCTACAACTACCTGCCGCGCCTCACCGACGAAGCCGCGCTCATCCGCAACCTGCGCGAACAGCTCGAACGCCTCAACACCCGCCCCGAAGAAGGCACCTACGGCCCCAACAGCGGCTTCCACTTCACCGACGAAGAATTCGACCGCCTACTCACCGAACACATCGCCCGATCCAACGACGGCATCCTCGAAAAAGCAAAGCTCATCCAGGAAGAACGCTTCATCGACTTCCGCCTCGAAGACGGCACCCTGCGCAACATCATGCTCATCGACGCCGCCTACCCCGCACGCAACCACATGCAGGTCATCAACCAGTACCGCGTACCCGCCCCCAACGGCAAAGTACTCAACCGCTACGACGTGACCATCCTCGTCAACGGCCTGCCCCTCGTACACATCGAACTCAAAAAGCGCAACGTAAGCATCCGCGAAGCCTTCCAGCAGATCGAGCGATATCAGAACGAAGGCTTCCAGCAGGACAAGCACCGCCTCTTCGAATACGCCCAAATCTTCGTCATCAGCAACGGCTTCGAAACCAAGTACTACTCCAACACCGTGCGCCACAAGCACGTCGAAGACCAGCAGAAGGCCGGCCGTAAGACCGACTCCGGCGGCTCCGCAGGCAAGAGCTTCGAATTCACCAGCTACTGGTCAGACGAACAGAACAACCGAATCAATGACCTGATTCTCTTTGCGCGCACCTTCCTCACCCGCCACACCCTCGCAAACATCCTGACCCGCTACTGCATCTTCACCGTAGGCCAGGACCTGCTCGTCATGCGCCCCTACCAGATCGCGGCAACCGAAAAAATCATCAAGCGCGTCGAAATCGCCAACAACGACCCCAAGCTGCTCGGCACCAAAGAAGCCGGCGGCTACATCTGGCACACCACCGGCAGCGGCAAGACCCTCACCAGCTTCAAAACCGCACGCCGCCTGGCAGAAACCGGGCTCGTCGACAAGGTACTCTTCGTCGTGGACCGCAAGGACCTCGACTACCAGACCATGCTCGAATACAACAACTTCCAGGCAGACTCCGTCAGCTCCACCGGCAGCACCCGCGAACTCAGCAACCGCCTCGCCGACCGCGGAACCAACATCGTAGTCACCACCATCCACAAGCTGTCCAACCTCATCACCGCCGAACCCGAGCACCCCGTCTACGGCCAGCGCGTAGCCATCATCTTCGACGAATGCCACCGCTCCCAGTTCGGCCGCATGAACACCGCCATCAAGAAGAGCTTCAAGAAGTACAGCATGTTCGGGTTCACCGGCACCCCCATCTTCGACAAGAACTCCGTAGGCGGCCCTGGTACCACCACCGTCGAAGTCTTCGGCGACTGCCTGCACACCTACACCGTTGTTGACGCTATCAACGACAAGAACGTGCTGAAATTCCACCTGGAATACACCAACACCAGCCCCCACTTCGCCGAACTCGAAGAAACCTCCTACGCAGAAGAAATCGCCGCCGAACGCGCCGAAACCCCCGACGCGAAGGAACTCGCCAAGTTCGCAAAGAGCAAGGAAGTACTCGAAAGCCCCGAACGTATCGAAGCCGTAGCCACCTACATTCTGGATAACTACGACCGCAAAACCAACCAGAGTGCAGCCACCAGCTACGACATCAAGAAGACCCGCACCATCAACGGCGTGACCGAACACTACGTAGAGCGTGTGCGCGGCTTCAACTCGATCCTTGCAACCTCCTCCATCGACGCTGCCTGCACCTACTACGACACCCTCAACACCCTGCAAGAAGAACGCATCGCAGACGGCACCCTGCGCCCCGAACAGAAGCTCAAGGTCGCCATCATCTACTCGCAGGGCAACGGCGGGCAGCTCTTCGACACCTTCGGCGAAGAAGAAAACTTCACCTTCGCCACCGAAGGCACCGGCAGCCGCATGGACGGCTTCCTCGAAGACTACAACACCATGTTCGGCACCAACTACAGCACCGACGGCGACTCCTTCGACAACTACTACAAGGACGTCTCCCGCCGCATGAAGGTACGCGAACTGGACCTGCTCATCGTCGTGAACATGTTCCTGACCGGCTTCGACTCCAAGACCGTCAACACCCTCTGGGTCGACAAGAACCTGAAGATGCACGGCCTGGTGCAGGCATACAGCCGCACCAACCGAATTCTCAACTCGCTCAAGCCCTCCGGCAACATCGTGTGCTTCCGCGACCTCGAACAGGCAACCAAGGACGCCTTCACCCTCTTCGGCGACACCGAAAACAGCAGCGGCCAGTCCGCCCTCGACATCGCCTTCACCCGATCCTACAAGGAAGCCTACGCCGCATACGACAAGGCCGTATCTGAACTGCGCGAAGAATTCCCCATCGACGAGGGCGGCTCCATCACCGTGGACACCACCGAAGACAAGGCCCGCTACATCGAGCTGATGAACCAGGTGCTTAAACTGCAGCAGGAACTGCGCGTACACGACGAATTCATCCGCGACGGCGGCAACGAACTCATCAGCGACTATGACATGCAGGGCTACACCGGTGTCTACAACGACATCTACGAAGAAGCCCGCGAACTGCGCAAGGCACAGGAAGAAGCGAAGAACGGCGCCGACAACGAGACCGGCGAAGGCGAAGAAAAGCCGAACGGCGTCGATCTGCTCGCCAACATGCGCTTCCTGACCGAACTGGTCAGGCAGCAGGAAGTCGGTGTGCTCTACATCCTGGAGCTCGTCAAGGCAGCCCGCGCGGCACGCCAGGGTAATGCGGCAGGGGAGAGCAACACCGCCGAAACCGCGCAGGACAGCGTGGAGTACTTCCGCGACCGCGTGCGCCTCGCTATCCGTAACGACGCCGACCTGCGCGAAAGCGGCGACATCATCGAGGACTACTTCGACACCTACCTGAACGAGTCCGAAGACCACGACGTGCAGGAACACTTCCACCACTACGTGACCGACCGCCGCACCCGCGAAGAAGACACCATCGTCAAGGACGAAGAGCTGGACTCCGCAGAGACCCAGCGCGTCGTCAACCGTGCGCTCAAGGAAAACCGCCGCACCATCCCCGGCAAGATCAGCCGCCTGGTCAAGGGCAAGATCTCGCTCTTCGGCGGCAAGCTCGGCGGCGCGAAGACCGAGGACGCAGCAACCAAGGCGAAGCGTGTGAAGCAGAAGCTGGAGAAGCACATCGTCCGCTTCATGCCGTTCCTCGGTGGAGAATAACCCGCGGTTACGTGCTGTAGTCAGAGGTAACCGGCGGTAGTAATCCGCGGTTATTCGCCCAGATGCCACATGTGTTTCGAAAAGCCACTTCTTTGGTGGCTTCTCGAAACACATGTGGCTTTTCGCCGTTAAGCGGGGGAGGGGTGGGGGAACTTTCGATTGGTTAGTGTCTTCACTACGGGTTAAAGACCCACGGCGAAGACACTAACCTATCGAAACAGCCAGCTACCCGCCGTGTAATCTACCCCCTCTGCACAGCGCCGATTTTCGGTCATGAGTTAGTGACTTTGGCGGGGGGTTAAAACCCCAGCCCAGAGTCACTAACCCATGGTCGAAGTCCGTAACCCATGACCGAATTTCCATACGGGGCGGCACAGCCCCTTATCATGTCAGGGGTCTTTTCTAACCTGTAATCAGAAGCACCGAAATTCGCAGAGTTGGGAAGGAAAAGACTATGGGTAACCTCGGCATGATTGCAGCAGTGACCGCGCTTGCATTAGTGGCTTTGACTGTAGGCCTTATTTTTCTGATGGTTCTTGAATCAACTGGATATTTTTGGTATGCAACGGCTAGGAAGGAGATGATTGCTAGTATCCTAAATGAATTTGGTATATCTAGAGAATCAAAATTTGAATATCTTAAGCGGTTTGGAAAAGCCTCAATAAAGAACGCTGCATTTAATATATCTCATCCATTTCATCTATTTCCCCCAAAAGATGTAGATAACGAATTTAAAGATAAGGTTCAACATTTTCTAAAGTGGGTTGAAAAGAGGCCAAGCTCTACTGCGCAAAGTCATTGCATTGATTCATTGGCTCAGCTAGAAAAAATGACTGGCCTCACCCCTAAATATGACCCATTTAGGGAGGTTTATCTATCTTTAAGGGATTTTTGCTCCGAGATAGAGGAAATTAAATATGCAGATTTTGTTAGCTATGATGACGTTCTGAACCTCATTAAAGAAGAAAGTATCCTGGCAAAGTATTTTTGGGTTAAGAAGCGCTGGCAATCTGGTTATCTCCTTCCCTTGATGCGTGATTTTGTTGATTACGCCGGGAGAGGAACGACTATTGGGTTGTTTATTGGTTTCATTATTGCCTTAATTCTAGGAGACCCTTTTGGTTTGGTTGTAACGGTAATTCCTGTAGTTGGTGCTATTATTGGGGCAATTTCATGCCTTGTAAGAATTGACTTTGCCAAAAATGAGGTTAATAGGCTGAATAATGAAAAGTATAGAAGTCATGTGAGGGTGATAGTTAAATCTATTATCAGTATTCTGTGTATTTATTTATTTATGAACGCCTATTTTCTAATCGTTGCTTTATTGCATGGGGCAAGAATTGACGGTTAATATACCAATGATTCAACCTTTGGTAGATTATTCTCCGTCTAATGCATAATGAGCTGTGAAAGTGATGCTATGCATCGTCTGATTAGAACGAAGCCCCAACATAGTTCTAGTGATAGCGGTGTATTCGCAATCCAGCCCTCCGAGTGGCTATTCCGTATTGGCAACTCGGTGGGCTGCTTTGACATGTTAAAAGCTTTTATAAGCTCGATGCATCCGCGGGGAGCGCGCCTCCAGAAAACCCCTCGTCACACAATATTTTTGTGTGTTTTCTCCGGCACGGGCGGTGTAGCCCCTTATCTTGTCAGGGGCGCCCCGTACCTTGGTGGTAGAGAACAACGACGCGTTCTCACCCACTCCGCCGAGCAACCAAAGGAGCCCCTCATGTACACGGTTGGTTACTACAATGACGAAGACTTCCGCGCCTTCTACTCCGGCCAGGACGCCGCCAACATTGACGACTTCTTCACCGACAACGGCGAATACCTCATGGTGTATCTGCCGGAGGTGACCGACCGCGAGTTCCTCGCCGGCCTCCGCTACGGTAACGGCTGCGACGCGCTCTGCCAGAGCGGATACGCCCTCGACGAGGCGGAAGAGGCACTTCGCGACATGTATGCGCTCGCCGTGTAGCCGACCCGCCCACGCCAGGTCCCCAGTGTTAGGGGGTCCTGGTGTCTTTTGTTGCACCCAAACGCCACAACATGTGGTCATGTGGCTCAACGGGGTGCAAACGACCGCAAACATGCGGTAGGGTGGTAACTGTAGTGTTCTACGGCGCATTGATGCGCTTGTTAGGTGCACTAGGGGGCTGTTTTCCTTCCGGTGGTCAGCTTAACCTGCGAATAACGGCCTGACATGCACATATATCACACCGTCACCGATGATAGGAGCGTATCTTCTATGGATTCGACCATCTTTAATCGCCGTACCCTGCTGGGCAGCGGCGCACTTGTGGGCCTTGGTGCCCTGCTTGCGGCGTGTGGCCAGCAGGCAAATAACGAGGCGGTAGCCACCGCCTCCGCTGCGCCGAGCGAAACCACTTCGGCTTCCGCGGCGGCTTCTGATGCCGCTTCTGCTTCCGCTACTCCGAGCCCGGTCATTACCCGCGGATACTCCGGCGGCTCGAAAGCACCTGACGGCGAGTACCGTAAAGCCGATGGGTACGGTCCTGCACAGAATGTTCCCAAACCTCGTAATGAGCCTGCTCAGTATCCTGAGACCGAAGAAGGAATGCAGAGCATGATGGAGGATTGGCTGAAGTCTCATAACTACGGAATCCAGACCGGTGATTGTAGTTATGCACGAATGTATATGGGAAAAAATACACAAGAGTATAAATTCTATGACTATCTTGAGGGGTTATACCAGCGCGGTGGATGGGTTATCGAAGGAACCGACGGCTACCAGCAGGAAGGAGCTTTTACTTTCAACTCAGATACTAAAGAGTACATGCTGATAACACGCCACCTATGGACTTACGTCACATACGTTGAGACTAATGGGCAAACAACCACTAATAAAAATACAGCGGATGATGATGATATTTGTGCATTTGTCCTTAGTTTTAACGATGGATACTGGAAAATCGTAAACACTCTTTCTCAGAGCGATCTGGTCAATAAAGGGATCCTGAAGAAATGATTTTCAAGCTTATCAAACCTACTAATCTCTTATTGTGTACCGCATTGTTTTGCCTAAGCTCTTTTGCTATAGCTAACGCGGCAGAGTGTCAGAACCCTGACGGGCATTGTGTACGGTTTCCTGGCGAAACTTCAACACCGGCCCCTCCTCCCAGGCCTTCAGGCGAAGGCGAGAGAGATACCAGTGCAAGCAATTCACAGACTGACAATGCGACTCTTGTAGCTGACACGAAAAATGCAGAAGAAGAATTTAGAGAGAGAACCGTTGAGATGCGAGATGGCAGTGGTCAAAAAATGTACTTCCCAAAAAGCGGCGCACAGGCCAATGGAGGTATTGAATGTTACACGCAAGATAAGCGTCCTGGCCACTACGTCATGGGATCTCTACCTCAGGGAGATAACGCCTACAAAATCCCCAACCATGTTGGCGGCCACTACTGCGTACCCAACGACACCAAAACGCTGACCTCGAATAACCCCGAACAACCCAAGGGACCTTCTCCTGAAGAAATGCTCCAAGAAGTTGAGGACCAATTCGCTAAAACCGACATCCAGGCCCCTGTGTTGAAGCAGTCCTACAACCTTGGCACCGGTCAGGGTAACGACAACCCCAACGTCTACAAGAACCAGGCGGTCAACTTCTACGTCGATGATGGAGGACCCTACCGCCTCGAAGCAGACATGCTCGCCGGACACGTCGAAATTGAGCTCATGCCCTCCTCGTACGTCATCGAGTACGGCAATGGTGATACAGATACCAACTACACCGCAGGCAAACCGGTCACCACCTACCCTCGTGAGCGTCCGAGGCAGACGGATACCAGCTACGCCTACAAGCGTTCGGGTAACTTCCACGCGTACGCGACCGTGCATTACACGGCTCGTTTCCGTGTGGATGGTGGTCCGTGGCAGATGATGATGGTGACCCCGCAGGCGACCAGTGACCCGTTGCTGGTGCGTGTGTGGTGGGTTGATGTTGGACGCGTAGCCGGTGACTGCAGCTATGACGACACTCGTTGGGGCTGCAAGAATGATCCGACCATGGGTAAGAAGGATAACCCGAACCCGCGTCTGCGCAAGGCCGATATTCGTACCGGTCAGCGCTGGCACCTGAACGATAACGGTGACGGGGACACGGAGTATTCGCTACACCGCGATTGGCCCGACATGTAAACCAGCTGACCTAATATATAGATAACCGCAGCAGGCGGCCCGAATGTTTGAACATTCAGGGCCGCCTGCTTTTATGTGTCTAAAATTTCGACCATAGGTTAGCCTCTTTGGTCGTAGTTAAAAGCCATGGTCGAAGACACTAAACCATGGCACAAACTCTGCAGAGGCTCCACCTCCACACAGGTGGAAGTTCGGTCACGACTTAGCAATTTCAGTCATGACTTAGCGTCTTTGGTAATGGTTAAAACCCCAGTCTGAAGTCACTAACCTATTACCGAAAAAGCTAAACCATAACCGACTCCCGCCCATCTACCTGGCGCATCCGGGGCCGCCTGCTTTTTAGACAGAGGTTTTCGATAGGTTAGTGTCTTCGCCGTGGGTCTTTAACCCGCAGTGAAGGCACTAACCTATCGAAAATCCATGAACCCGGTGCGCCCTCCATCTGCATCGGGTGGGGGCGCGAATATAACCCCCGCAGACACGCAGAAGCCACATGTGTTTCGAGAAGCCACCAAAGAAGTGGCTTTTCGAAACACATGTGGCTTCTCGGCGTTAATTAGACCGTTATTTAGACCGTCGGCTAGACCCTAGTTGCCGAAGCCCTGCAGGGTTGCCGCCCAGGCGCGGCGCGCCTCCAGAGCTTCCTTAGCCTTGGCGATCTTCTTGGAATCGCCGCCCTTCTCAGCTGCTGCGAGCTCTGCCTCCAGTTCGGCGAGGGAGTCCTCGATCTGTGCGAGCAGGGAGTTCGCGCGTGCCGCCTTGGCGGGGTCGTTGCGCTTCCACTTTGCCTCTTCGGCGCCGTTGATTTCGTCCTGAATACGGCGCAGTTCGCCGTCGACGCGGCGCAGGTCGTTGCGGGGTACGCGGCCTGCCGCATCCCAGCGGTCCAGGATCTTCTCGAAGGCTGCCTTTGCTGCCTCGATGTCTTCGACGGGCAGGAGTGCGCGTGCTTCTTCGAGCAGTGCTTCCTTGACCTTGAGGTTTTCGGCGTAGACTGCGTCCTGCGCTGCTTCGGCTTCGTTGCGGGCGTTGAAGAACACGTCCTGTGCCGCGCGGAAGCGTGCCCACAGCTTGTCGTCTTCGCGACGGTGGCCGCGGGGTACCTGCTTCCAGGCGCGCATCAGGTCGCCGTATACGCGGGAAGTCTCAGACCAGTCAGTCGAGGTGGACAGCTCTTCCGCACGTGCAATCAGCTCTTCCTTGGCGCGCTTGATGCGTGCGTTGCGGTCGTCGAGCTGCGAGAAGTGTGCGCGGCGGTTGCGGTCGAAGGTGGTGCGGGCTGCGCGGAAACGCTTCCACAGCTCGTCCTCTACGCTCTTTGCCAGGTGAATTTCGCGCTGTGCCTTCTTCCACGCTTCGAACAGTTCGTTCATGCGGGAGTGGGAGTTCTTCCAGTGGATCTGGTCGGGGTCCTGGCCGGCAATCTGCTCGGCTTCCGCGACGATTTCTTCGCGGACGGCGAGGGCGCGTTCACGGTTTTCGGTGCGTGCCTGCTGCTGCTTTTCGCCGAGTTCAGCGATCTGCTCTGCCAGTGCGATGAGTCGCTTCTGCAGGCCGGAGTAGTCACCGACCATGTTGCGCACACCGATCTGTGCACCGATGGAGGTGATGCCCTTCTGCAGATCCGCGGCGGGGGCGTTGTTGGCGAGGCGGGATTCGAGCAGGGCAACCTGCGCCTCGACGTTTTCAAACTTGCGGGCGAAGTAGCTGAGCGCTTCTTCTTCGGAGGCGTCGGGCAGCTGGCCTACGGCGTATTCTTCGCCGTCGACAATGACGAAGACGTGGCCGTCCTCGGAGACGCGGCCGTACTGGCGTGCCTTTTCGAGGTTTACAGTGTCGTCGGGTTTGGTAGTCACCGCTATAACTCTTTCACTCGGGGGTGCTGGGGGTGGGGCGCCTTTGCGCTGTTCCCCGTGGTGGGCACCCGTTTGGGTGTGCGTGTGCACCTCCTAAGCATAGCCTCTGTGGGGTGTGTGTGAGTAGTGTCTGGTCGTGTTGTGTTGTGGGCGAACCTGCCGGCTGCGGGTTTGTGTCGGGTGAGCTGGGGGAGTGGGTGCTGTGCTGGGGTGGGTGTTGGTATGATGGGTAGATATGCCCGGAGGTGTTCCGGGGTTTTGTTGTCGAGTTCTTTGTCAAGGAGTATCGCGTATGGCTCGCAAGGCTTCGCTGTCTGGTTTTCCCGAGTATCTTCCGGCTGAGCGGTTGGTTGAGAATCATGTTCTGGACACTTTGCGTGAGACTTTTGAGTTGCACGGTTTCTCCCCGATTGAGACTCGTTCGGTAGAGACTATTGAGCAGCTGCTGCGCAAGGGTGAGATTGACAAGGAAGTTTACGCAATTTCTCGCCTGCAGGAGGACGAGGCTGCGAAGGCTAAGGAAAAGCTGGCTCTGCACTTTGACCTGACCGTGCCGTTTGCCCGTTATGTGGTGGAGAACGCCGGTTACCTGAATTTCCCGTTCTCGCGTTACCAGATTCAGAAGGTGTGGCGTGGTGAGCGTCCGCAGGAGGGTCGTGCCCGCGAGTTCACTCAGGCTGATATTGACGTGGTTGGCGACGGCGAGCTGCCGTTCCGTTACGACGTGACCTTGGCGCTGGTTGTTGTTGATGCGCTGTCGAAGCTGCCGATTCCTGAGTTCAAGCTGCGTGTGAATAACCGCAAGCTGGCTGAGGGTTTCTACCTGGGCTTGGGTTTGACTGATACTGCGGCTGTTCTGCGTTCCATTGATAAGCTGGAGAAGATCGGTGCTGAGCGTGTGGCTGAGGAGCTGCAGGCTGAGGCTGGTGCGAGCGCGGATGCGGCCGCTGCCGCCCTGGAGCTGGCACAGATCCGCACTGAGGATGCTTCTTTTGTGGAGCAGGTGCGTGCGCTTGCCGCTAAGTATTCGGTGGAGCATGAGCTGCTGGATCAGGGTCTTGCTGAGCTGGCTGAGGTCATTGAGGAGGCGTCCCGCCGTGCGCCGGGTAAGGTGCTGGCTGACCTGTCGATTGCTCGCGGTCTGGATTACTACACCGGCACCGTGTATGAGACTGTTCTGGTTGGTCACGAGTCGCTGGGTTCGATTTGCTCGGGCGGCCGTTATGAGTCGCTGGCCTCGAACGGTAAGAAGACGTACCCGGGTGTTGGCCTGTCGATTGGTGTGACTCGTGTGGTGGCTCGTATTCTGTCGCAGGGTTTTGCGCAGGCGAGCCGTAAGGTGCCTTCGGCTGTGTTTGTTGCGCTCACGAATGATGAGGGCTGGTCGGCTGCGAATGATGTTGCGGATGCACTGCGTGCCCGCGGTATCGCCTGCGAGGTGTCTGCGAATGCGGCGAAGTTCGGTAAGCAGATTAAGTACGCTGAGAAGCGCGGCATTCCGTTCGTGTGGTTCATTTCATCGGATGAGTCGGGTGCCCCGGTTCACGAGGTGAAGGATATCCGTTCGGGTGAGCAGGTTGCTGCTGATCCGGCTTCGTGGATGCCGCCGGCTGAGGACCTGCACGTTCAGATCGTGCGTGCTGAGGGTCTGTAAACATTAGGGGCTTGTAATGCCTGCGGTGTTTGGCCGCTGTAGTATCTGGCTGCTGTAATAATTTGGCTACTTGTAAGCCTGCATATGGATGTGTACCCGCCTGGTGGGGAGGATGTTGACCTCCCTGCCGGGCGGGTCTTTTTGGTCGTCATCTTTTGTCGCGTGAATTTGTGCCATGGTTTAGCGACTTCTGTCGTAGTTAAAAACCATGGCAGAAGACACTAACCTATGGCACAAAATTTCTGGGATACACCCTAACCCTGTGGATAATGGATATTTCCCTAAAAACAGCGAAGTTATCCACAGATTTCACGAACAGGCCCCACAACTTCGCAGAGACTGCCAGGATAAAGCCATGAATACCGAAAATATCCTGAACCCCCGAATCCCAGCCGTGCAACCCCCAATCACACGTGCAGCCGAGCTTTACTCTCTCGTGCTCACCCCTCGCATCCTCAACTCACGAGGTATTAGTGCCCGGCATATCCGTGCGATGGTAGCGGCAGGAATGTTGCAACGTATTCAGCGAGGAGCCTATATTTACACCCGCGATGCTCAGGCGCTCACTCCCGATGAGCGGCTCGCGGTACGGTGCATTGCCGCCCATCTCATGGGTCTTCAGGGGGTTTTCTCACACACATCAGCAGCTGCACTCTGGGGGCTAGATGTACTCAATGCGCCCTCAATCGTGCATGTGTACAGTACTGCCACTAGTCCGTCTGATAGGGGGCGCATCTGCAGGCACAGGCGAGGTTTTGACCCTGATGCGGTGACCGCAATACCCGGTACACCCGTCATGGCGACAACGGTGGCTCGCACGTTGCAGGATTGCGCTCGCACTATGCCCTTTCGGGAGGCGGTGGTCCTCGCCGACTCCATCATGCGACGGGGACTGATGGAACCCCACGAAGTTATCGAGGCTCTGCTGAACCTCACCGGGTACGGCGGTTCCTCCGGGCGCACTCTGGCGCAGGCGGTGGATGCATCCAGCGAATCGGCAGGTGAGAGCCTCACCCGATGCCTGCTTATGGAACATGAGTTGCCTACTCCCATGACGCAGTACCCGATTTCGTGCGAGGGCCGTAACTATCGGGTGGACTTCGCCTGGCCAGAGGCACGGCTCATTCTCGAGTTCGACGGCGAACAGAAATACGTGGACCACCCCGGCAGGGATCGCTCCGAGGCAGCCCGCGATCGCGCACTGACCCGCACCGGGTGGACGGTCGTGCACCTAACTTGGGCTGATATTTTTCAGAAAGAGCGGGAAGCCATCACCCATCTTCGGGGACTGCTCATGCGGTAAGGTGAACGCTACAAATTTCGACCATAGGTTAGTGTCTTCTGCCATGGTTTTTAACTACGACAGAAGACACTAAACCATGGCACAAACCTGTGCCCCCGCCTCCGCACTCCATTTTCTGGTGCCTGACTTGCCCCGACCCGCCATCGACCTGCCCGGAGGGGATACAATATATGAGGCGCACGCAGTGTGCGCATATCATCAACCGCGTGTACCCGGCTACTGTCTATAGTCGTGAGGTGCCCGCTATGAAAGGAATGTCTGTGCTTCGCACTCACACCAACGGCGAGCTGACCGCCGCAAATATTGGAGAGACTGTTACCCTGACCGGTTGGGTGGCTCGTCGCCGCGACCACGGTGGCGTCGCCTTCGTTGACCTGCGTGACCGTGAGGGTGTCACGCAGTGTGTTTTCCACAATGAGGCTGATTTTGAGCACCTGCGCAACGAGTATGTGCTGCGTGTGACCGGTCTGGTGACTAAGCGCCCGGAGGGTAACGAGAACCCGAACCTGGCGACCGGCGAGATTGAGGTTGAGGTGTCCGCCGTTGAGGTGCTGAACACTGCCGCTCCGCTGCCTTTCCAGATTGACGAGCACGTTGAGGTGGGTGAGGAGGCGCGCCTGCGCTACCGCTACCTGGATCTTCGCCGCCCGGAGCCGGCTCGCATCATGCGCCTGCGTTCGGACGCGAACCGTGCGGCACGCAACCTGCTGGCTGAGGACGGCTACATTGAGGTTGAGACCCCGACCCTGACCCGTTCCACCCCTGAGGGTGCGCGTGACTTCCTGGTGCCGGCTCGTCTGGCTCCGGGTTCTTGGTATGCTCTGCCGCAGTCCCCGCAGCTGTTCAAGCAGCTGCTGCAGGTGGGCGGTATTGAGAAGTATTACCAGATTGCTCGCTGCTACCGTGACGAGGATTTCCGTGCGGACCGTCAGCCTGAGTTCACTCAGCTGGACATTGAGGCTTCGTTCGTTGACCAGGAAGACATCATTGACCTGGGCGAGCGCATCGTTGAGGCTGTGTGGAACCTGATTGATGTGAAGGTTCCCCGCCCGATTCAGCGCATGACCTACAAGGATGCGATGGAGAAGTACGGTTCGGACAAGCCTGACCTGCGCTTCGGTCTGGAGCTGACTGAGCTGACCGAGTACTTCAAGGACACCACTTTCCGCGTGTTTAAGGCTCCTTACGTGGGCGCCGTTGTGATGCCCGGTGGTGCATCCCAGCCTCGCCGTACCCTGGACGCTTGGCAGGAGTGGGCTAAGCAGCGCGGCGCTAAGGGCCTGGCTTATGTCCTCATTCAGGAGGATGGCGAGCTGACCGGTCCGGTTGCTAAGAACATTACTGACGCTGAGCGCGCTGGCCTGGCTGAGGCTACCGGCGCGAAGCCCGGCGACTGCATCTTCTTCGCTGCTGGTGAGGCTAAGGCTTCCCGTGCGCTGCTGGGTGCTGCTCGTGTTGAGATTGGTCACCGTACCGGTCTGATTAAGGACGGCGAGTGGTCCTTCGTGTGGGTTGTTGACGCTCCCATGTTTGAGTCTTCTGCTGAGGCTACTGAGTCCGGTGACGTGGCTCTGGGCCACTCCGCGTGGACTGCTGTGCACCACGCGTTCACTTCCCCGAAGCCCGAGTTCATGGACACTTTCGACACTGACCCGGGTTCGGCTCTGGCGTACGCTTACGACATTGTCTGCAACGGTAACGAGATTGGTGGCGGTTCGATCCGTATTCACCGCCGTGACGTGCAGGAACGCGTGTTCGCTGTGATGGGCATTGGTGAGGAAGAGGCTCAGGAGAAGTTCGGCTTCCTGCTGGATGCGTTCAAGTACGGCGCGCCGCCCATGGGTGGTATTGCATTCGGTTGGGACCGTATTGTGTCTCTGCTGGCTGGCGTTGATTCGATCCGCGAGGTTATTGCGTTCCCGAAGACCGGTAACGGTTTTGATCCGCTGACTGCGGCTCCTGCACCGATTACTCCGGAGCAGCGTAAGGAAGCTGGCGTTGATTTCAAGCCGAAGAAGAAGGACGAGGAGTAATCTTCTCTAGTCTTTGGTCGTGCGCCCCGTAGGGGTGTGGGCCTGTGCGGCGTGAACCTGGCGGGCGTTGAGTTGTGCCGGGGTCGCCGTTGAGGGTGGGCTGTGTATTCTGCTGGTGCAGGGTCGCAGCCCACCTTTTGTATCAACTGGCGTGCGTGCCGATTTGTGTACTAACCAAAGGGGGAGGGGAGCATGCGTATTCTGATTGCTGGCCCGAGCGGTAGCGGTAAGACGACGTTCGCGGCGCGGTTGGGGCGCCTCCTGGACATTCCGCATACGGAGATGGACTCGTTGCATTGGGGTCCGAACTGGACTCCGCGCCCTAGTTTTGAAGCGGATGTTCAGACACTCATTGAGCGGCCTGCGTGGATTACGGAGTGGCAGTATCCGCAGGTGCGCGGCCGCCTGCTGGAGCGTGCGGATGTGGTGATTTACTTGCGCTATAGCCGTGCGGTGGTCATGTGGCGTGTGGTTCGCCGGACGGTGCGCCGTGCGGTGACGGGTCAGAGGCTGTGGGCTGATAATGTGGAGCCGCCGCTGAAGAATATTCTGCGCGACCCGGACAACATGATTCGGTACACGTGGAGGAGCTACCCGCACGTCGGGGAGTTGCTGGCGGAGGCTCGCGGGCAGCATCTGCAGAAGCGTTTTATTGAGTTTCGTACCCCGCGGGCGGCGAACCAGTTTTTGCGTGCCGTGCAGCTGCGCGGCGTGCTCTGAGGCTGTTGCTTCTAGAACTGCGGCTCCCCTAAACCAGCCGCTGAGAGCGGTGTCGAAAGAGATGTATGAGCCCGGTGAAGGCCGGCTCCAAGTTGAAAGGTGAACGATGCGAGTAGTTATTCAGCGCGTGACCCGCGCGGCGGTCCGCGTGGCGGGTGAGACGGTCGGCGCGATTGACCAGCCCGGCTACCTGGTTCTGGTCGGCATCACGCACGGTGACGGTGCGGCGCAGATTGCGAAGCTTGCCGATAAGACCGCTAACCTGCGCCTGCTGGAGGGGGAGAAGTCCCTGCTCGATGAGGGCGCACCCGTGCTGGCGGTTAGCCAGTTCACCCTGTACGGGGATGCGAAGAAGGGCCGCCGCCCCTCCTGGTCTGCCGCTGCGCCCGGCGCGGTGAGTGAGCCGCTGTTCAACGACTATGTTCAGGCGCTGCGTGAGCGTGGCCTGCACGTGGAGACCGGCGTGTTCGGTGCGGACATGCAGGTGGAGCTGGTCAATGACGGCCCGGTGACCCTGATTCTCGACAGCGAGACTCTCTAGGGCGGCTGAAAAATTTAGACGCTAGGTTCTGAATTCTGGTCATGAGTTAGTGACTTTGGCGGGGGTCTTTAACCCGCACCAGAGTCACGAAGTCATGACCGAAATTTCCTGTGAAACGATAGAGTAAGACTATGGCTGATTCCCTCTTTGATCTTGAGTTGCCCGATGATGGGGACCGCGTGAGCCTGATTGGTGCGCCCGCTGAGGAGCCCGCCTCCTCGCGTGCCTCTGCGTCGCGTGCGCGCTCTGCCCGTTCGGCGTCTCGTGCGCCGTTGGCGGTGCGTATGCGTCCGCGCACGATTGATGAGGTTCTCGGCCAGGAGCACCTGCTGACTCCGGGTGCGCCTCTGCGCGTGTTGGCGGGGGAGAATGCCGGCCCGGCTGGCCCGTCCTCGGTGATTTTGTACGGCCCTCCGGGTACGGGTAAGACCACTCTGGCGCATGTGATTGCGCGCGCGCCGGGTCGTAAGTTCGTGGAGCTTTCGGCGATTACTGCGGGCGTGAAGGATGTGCGCGCGGTCATGGATCAGGCGCTGCTCGACCGCGACATGTACGGCACGACCACTGTGCTCTTCCTCGACGAGATTCACCGTTTCACGAAGGCTCAGCAGGATGCGCTCCTGCCCGGCGTGGAGAACCGCTGGGTGATTCTGGTGGCGGCTACGACGGAGAATCCGTCGTTCAGCATTATTTCGCCGCTGCTCTCGCGCTCGCTGCTACTGCGGGTTCATTCGTTGGAGCAGTCCGATATTGAGCAGCTGATTGACCGTGCGTTGGCTGACCCGCGCGGTTTTGACGGTGCGGCGGTCATTGATGAGGATGCGCGCGCCCACCTTGCCGCGGTTTCTGGAGGCGACGCTCGCCGCTCCCTGACCTCCCTGGAGGCGGCGGCTGCGATTGCCTTTAGCGAGGCTGAAGCTGCGGGAAATGCCCCTGCAGAAACTGGTACCGAAGAAACTGACCCCGCCGCACCCGTGCGCATCACCCTGGCGCATGCTACGGAGGCGGTGGACCGCGCCGCGATCCGCTACGACCGTTCTGGTGATCAGCATTATGACGTGGTGAGTGCGTTCATTAAGTCCATGCGCGGCTCTGATGCGGACGCCGCGGTGCACTACTTGGCGCGCATGCTGGAGGGTGGCGAGGATCCGCGTTTTGTGGCGCGTCGCATCATGATTTTGGCGAGTGAGGATATTGGTTTGGCTGATCCGCAGGCTCTGCAGGTGGCGACGGCTGCGGCGCAGTCGGTGGCGCTGGTGGGCATGCCGGAGGCGCGTATTATCCTCTCGCAGGCGGTGATTTATTGTGCGCTCGCACCGAAGTCGAACGCGGCGTATAACGCGATTAACCGCGCGATTGCGGATGTGCGTGCGGGTGCTTCGGGTCAGGTTCCGGTGCATTTGCGTGATGGTCATTATGCGGGGGCTAAGCAGTTTGGTCACGGCGTGGGGTATGTGTATGCGCATGATGAGCCGGGGCATGTGGCGGCGCAGCAGTACCTGCCGGATACTCTGCGTGGCACGGTGTATTATGAGCCGACTCAGCATGGTTTTGAGCGTACGTTGACGGAGCGTCGTGAGCGTATTCGCCGTATTTTGGATGCGGCTCCGGTGCAGGATACGACCCGTTAGCTTACGTGGCTCCCATCGAGCCGTCTACTACTTTGAGTGCTGACCACCGGGGGAGTGGCGCGCCTCGGTAGGAAAGCAACCGTATAGAGCAAGTAGCCGTATAGGGCTGAGCGCAAACAGAAAGCGGTGCGTAGTACCTCGGTAGTACTGCGCACCGCGTCAGAGTTTTGAGTTGTGATAGACGTCTTGACTGTCGGCCTTCCCGGAAGGGCGGACGCCAAGCTTGTTATGTTCTCTAGTCTAGGCGATAAGGGGGTCTGATTCAAGCTATTCCCATAAAGACACAGGTTAAAAATAACGAAATGATTACAATCCAACATCCCGGCGCCGCGATTTTTCGGGGAAGTCGCACCTAAATAGCTCTGACGGGCATAAATAATTCCTGTGGGCTCGTGTGGGTAAGTATTAAAAACCCACACGCACAGTGATTTGAACCAAAGATTTCCCAAAAGGCTGGTAAAGCCCGGGTGCATCCGGTAAGCTTGACGGGTCTGGCAATTACTATGCCCGCATTTGTGCGAGCGTCAGTAATGTAGCTGCGGGGTACTCTGCCCCGAGCTCTCCGCCCCACCGCCGTACAGCAACGACCGAACCGGTCGCGTACGGATTCCGGCGGGGTCAACCGAGGAGGCCAGTATTCAACAGACCGAGGCCCTACCCGTGAGGGTGCAGGAGCCTCACATATGAAAGGTAGATTGTGGCTAAGCACAACCGCACCCGCCGTACCGTGCGTCAGTCCCGTGCCCTGGGCATTGCACTGACCCCGAAGGCAGAAAAGTACCTCGAGCGTCGTCCTTACGGCCCCGGCCAGCACGGCCGTGCCCGCAAGAAGGCTGACTCCAACTACGCTACCCAGCTGAAGGAAAAGCAGCGTCTGCGCGCTCAGTACAACATCCGCGAGGCACAGATGCGCCGCGCATACCTCGAGGCAAAGCGTACCGAGGGCCAGACCGGTAAGAACATGGTCGAGCTGCTCGAGACCCGCCTCGACGCTCTGGTTCTGCGTGCAGGCTTCGCCCGCACCATTGCACAGGCACGTCAGATGGTTGTTCACCGTCACATCATGGTTGACGGCGTTCGCGTGGACCGCCCCTCGTTCCACGTCAAGCCCGGCCAGCTGATCCACGTTCACCCCAAGGCTGAGAAGACCACCCCCTTCCAGGCTGCGGCTGCAGGCGAGCACCAGGCAGTTCTGCCCGAGGTTCCCGCATACCTGAACGTTGAGATCGAGAAGCTGCACGCAAAGCTTGAGCGCAAGCCCAAGCGCGAAGAGATCCCCGTGATCTGCGACGAGCAGCTGGTCGTTGAGTACTACTCGCGTCTGGCATAATCTCGATTTTTCGAGAAGCAACCCGTCCTGCACCGTTCGGTGGGGGCGGGTTGTTCCCGTTTAACGCGCGGGTTTTTGGGGTATATACACTACAGGGCTGTGGCGCTGCGGAACCTGTGAATCTTCCGTCGCTGGGAGTTTCATGAGAGTTTAGGGGGCGCTTGAAGGATTTTTCGACTAAAATAGGGGATTGAGCTGTGTATACAGTCCTGAACTGTACGCACAATCCGGCTGCGCGCCACGGTGGCGTCCAGCCTTGTACGACTATTGATAAGCATCATGCATTGAGCGGAATGGGGTTATAGATGACCGGCGGAGATATTGCGGGCCTGATTGCAGCAGGAGTTTTTGCGATTCTGGTGGCTCTGCTTGCGCTACCCATTATTCGCCTGACTAAGGTGTTTGATGAGCTTATCGTGACGATTCGTTCGCTGAACCAGAGCACCGGTCCCCTCATTGAAGAGGTGACCCGCACTGTGGTGACCACCAATGAGCAGCTGGAGAAGGTTGACGACATCACTTCGAATGTTTCGGATGCGTCCGCGAACGTTTCTGCGCTGTCCTCGCTGGTGACCTCGACTGTGGGTCAGCCGCTGATTAAGGTTGCGTCCTTCTCGTACGGTGTGCGTCAGGCGTTCCGCGGCGGTAAGTCCGGCGATGCACACGGCACCGCTGGTAACACCGGCAACACCCACGCTGGCGGCCAGTACGGTTCGGCACAGTCCTCTTACTCTGCAGGCGGTGAAAACTAATGGGTCTGCTTCGTTCAGCTCTTCTGCTCGGCGCCGGCGCGGCGGTTGGTTACTTCGCTTCCAGGCGTGCCGCCTCCGAACCTGCTCAGCGTACCCCCGGCAGCGCCCTGCTCATGCGTGAGCACGGTGAGCTTGCCCTCAACCCGGAGTCTCAGATGGGAAAGTTCTTCGATTCGCCGATTGGCAAGCCCCTGCAGCCGTATGCGTTGCGTGCTGTTGAGTTCGCCGCCCGCGTGCGTGAGGGCATGCAGGAGAAGGAGATGGAGCTCAACGCTAAGGTGGAGCGCCAGAAGCAGGATCTGCGTCCTGGCTCCCTGGATACGTGGGACCGTCAGATGAGCTCGGCTGAGATTGAGTCCACGAACCGCCGCCTGGCTGAGCGTGAACTCATTGAGGTGGAGGCTGAGATCGCCTCCTTGGAAGAGGCTCAGAAGCGAGCGCGTGAGCAGCGTATTGCGCGTGACCGTCAGCTCGGCGACGGCTTCTTCAACTAGGTTTTTAAAGGTGGTGCTTTTGTCCGTTAACCACGGTACGAGGGTGGCTCGATTAGCCATTTTGCTCTCGGACAGGCACCATAGGTCAGTAGACTAATTTAGAATTTCGCACAGATTACTCTAAGGAACGAGATGCTCTCACAGGAGATTTCTAAGCGCTGGATCGATTTCTTCGCTTCCCGCGGCCATACTGTGGTGCCTTCGGCATCGCTGATTTCGAACGAGCCCGGCGCTATGTTCACCATCGCCGGTATGGTGCCGTTCATTCCCTACTTCCTGGGCCGTGAGACCCCTCCGTTCTCCCGCGCGACCAGCGTGCAGAAGTGCATCCGCACCCTGGACATTGAAGAGGTCGGTAAGACTGCGCGTCACGGTACCTTCTTCCAGATGGCTGGTAACTTCTCGTTCGGTGATTACTTCAAGGAGCAGGCGATTCCGTTTGCTTACGAGCTGCTGACCACCCCTCAGGATAAGGGCGGTTTCGGCCTGGATCCGGAGCGCCTGTGGGTCACCATTTATGAGGGTGACGATGAGGCCTTCGACATTTGGCACAACAAGGTGGGCTTCCCGGCTGAGCGTATTCAGCGTATGGGCATGAAGGAAAACTACTGGTCCACCGGTCAGCCCGGCCCCGCAGGCCCCGACTCGGAGATCTTCTACGACCGTGGCCCCGCGTACGGTAAGGAAGGCGGCCCGGCGGCTGACGACGACCGTTACATTGAGATTTGGAACCTCGTGTTCATGCAGTACCAGCGTGGCGAGGGTATCGGTAAGGATGATTTCGAGATTCTGGGTGATTTGCCGAAGAAGAACATCGATACCGGCCTGGGTGTTGAGCGTCTTGCCATGCTGCTGCAGGGTGTTGAGAACTTCTACGAGACCGACCAGGTTCGCCCGGTTCTGGACGCTGCTTCTAAGCTGTCCGGTAAGAAGTACCACGGCTCTGAGTCCGCTGAGGACGAGGGCTACGAGGACGACGTGCGTATGCGCGTGGTGGCTGACCACATCCGCTCTTCGCTGATGCTGATTGCTGATGGCGTGACCCCCTCGAACGAGGGTCGCGGCTACATTCTGCGCCGTCTGATGCGCCGTGCGATCCGTGCGATGCGTCTGCTGGGCGTGACTGAGCCCTGCCTGCCCGTGCTGTTCCCGGCTTCGCGTGATGCGATGAAGGGTGCGTTCCCGTACGTTGCTGACGACTTCGAGCGTATTTCGCGTATTGCGTATGCTGAGGAGAAGGCGTTCCTGCACACCATTGAGACCGGTACTGAGCGTCTGGAAGAGGCTGTTGCTGCGGCTAAGAAGGACGGTTCTAACGCTGTTTCTGGTGCTGAGGCGTTTGCTCTGCACGACACCTACGGCTTCCCGATTGACCTGACCCTGGAGATGGCTGCTGAGGCTGGCGTGAAGGTTGACGAGAAGGCTTTCCGTGAGCTGATGGCTGAGCAGCGTCACCGTGCGCAGGCTGACGCTAAGGCGAAGAAGGGTGCGTTCGCTGACCTGTCCGAGCTGCGTAAGCTCGTGGACGAGCGCGGCTCCATCTTCACCGGTTACACCGAGCTGCGTACTGAGACTAAGCTGCGCGCGATCCTGGTGGACGGCGTTTCCGTGCCCGCTGCTAAGGCTGGCGACAAGATTGAGGTTGTCCTGGACGAGACTCCGTTCTATGCGGAGGCTGGTGGCCAGGCAGCTGATACCGGTGTTATTACCGGCAACGGCTTCGTCATTGACGTTCAGGACGTTCAGCAGCCTGTGAAGGGTCTGAGCGTTCACCGCGCCGTTGTGCGTGAGGGCGAGGTTCACGTCGGTGCCGATGTTGTGGCACAGGTTGATGTTCAGCGCCGCCGCGACGGTGAGAAGGCACACTCCGGTACCCACATCATTCACGCTGCCCTGCACCAGGTGCTCGGCAACGAGGCTACTCAGCGTGGCTCTTTCAACAAGGAAGGCTACCTGCGTTTCGACTTCGCGTGGGGCGAGGGCCTGTCCGAGTCCGCTAAGCGTGAGGTGGAAGAGGTTGCTAACCTCGCGATCCGCGATAACCACGAGGTGATTACCCGTGAGATGCCGATTGCTGAGGCTAAGGCTCTGGGCGCTATGAGCCTCTTCGGCGAGAAGTACGGCGACGTGGTGCGTGTTGTTGAAATCGGCGGCGAGTTCTCCCGCGAGCTGTGTGGTGGTACCCACGTTGGTTCGTCCGCTGAGATTGGTTCGCTGACCCTGCTGACCGAGGGCTCTGTTGGCTCCGGTAACCGCCGTGTTGAGGCTCTGGTGGGTCTGGACTCCTTCAACCACCTCGCTGCTGAGCGTACCCTGGTGAACCAGCTGACCGGCCTGATGAAGGTTCAGTCCTCCGCTGATCTGCCCGAGAAGATTAACCAGACTCTGGCTAAGCTGAAGGCTGCTGAGAAGGAACTAGCTCAGCTGCGCCGCGAGAAGCTGCAGGCTGAGGCTGGCAAGCTGCTGGAGAACGCACAGACCATCGGTTCCGTGCGCGTTCTGGCGCATGACGCTGGCGAACTGGACGCTAACGGCGTTCGTGACCTGGCTCTGGATCTGCGTTCGCGCTTCGGCTCCGAGGCCGCTGTTGTCGCCGTGGTGGGTGTGGCTAATGGCCGCCCCGTCGTCCTGGTGGCAACCAACGAGGGTGCTCGTGAGGCTGGCGTGAAGGCTGGCGCTCTGGTCCGCGTCGCTGCCGGTGTTCTCGGCGGCGGTGGCGGCGGTAAGGACGACGTCGCTCAGGGTGGTGGCCAGGATGCATCCAAGATTGGTGCTGCACTGGACGCTGTCCGCGACGCTATCGCACAGGCTCAGGCCTAAACATGGCAGAATTCCAGCGCGGAGTGCGGATGGGTGTCGATGTGGGTAACGCCCGCGTCGGCACCGCCCTCAGCGACCCCGACGGTATTCTCGCCACCCCGCTCAAGACGCTACGCCGCGACGCGAAGAAGAACTCTGACCGCCGTGTTTTGCGTAAGCTGATTGAGGTGAACGAGGTGGTGGAGGTTTTCGTCGGGCTTCCGAAGACCATGCGTGGTGGGGATTCTCCCTCCACGGAAATGGCTCGGGAGTACGCTCAGGCTCTGCGCTCCGAGCTGGATGCCGAAGAGAAAACACACATTAACATTTGGCTGGTGGATGAGCGACTCACCACCGTGAGCGCTCACCGTGCACTGCACGAGGCTGGGGTTTCCAGCCGAGATTTCAAGACTATGGTTGACCAGGTGGCGGCTGTGAACATTTTGCAGTACAGCCTGGATGCCCTCAAGGCGGGGCAGTCCGTAGCCGGGTACAAGGTGAGCGATCCGGCCCACGAAGAAAACCGACCGTCCGAGTCAGAAGGGACCGCGGTTGGTGCCGTCAACGAAACGGAGAACCTTCAGTGACCGAACAGAATAAACATCCCGAAGAGAGCGGGCTCGACCTCTTTAGGCCCACGGCTGAGGACGAACGTAAGGGTATTACCGGCATTACGATGGAACAGGAAATCGTGTCGGTGGCTACGTTGCGTGCGCGTAAGCGCCGCCGCCGCGCCGTTTTGCTGAGCGCAATTTCCCTGTTTGTCGTGGCTCTGGTCATCATTTCTGGTGCCCTGATTACTCGCTACGACCCGTTCAAGAATCGTGACTACTCGGGTGGCGGTAACGGCACGACCGTGACCTTCACGATTCGTTCCGGCCAGTCCACCGCGCAGGTGGCGCAGGAGCTTGAGGCGGCGGGCATCATTGCTGATGCTGATAAGTTCGTTGAGGTGTACACCAAGGAGAGCAAGGGCAAGTACCTGCAGCCTGGCACCTACGAACTGCAGCAGCACATGAGCAGCTCGAGCGCGATTACGACCATTATCGAGGCGAACAGCAACGTACTGTACCTGGCGATTCCGCAGGGTAAGCGCGTGAGCGAGACCATCGATCTGATTGTTTCTGGCTCCGATGGCGCGTTCACCCGCAAGCAGGTTGAGGACGCGGTCAGCAACTACACCCAGTACGGTGTGCCGAGCAACTTCCCCTCGATTGAGGGTTGGCTGCACCCGGGTGAGTACCGCTTCCCGAAGGGCACCGACATCAAGAAGGTCATTCAGACCATGGTTGATAAGACCAAGGCTGACCTGAAGGAAGCCGGCGTGAGCGGCGATCAGAAGATCTTTGAGGTTCTGACCATCGCCTCCATCGTGGAGCTTGAGGCTCAGCCGAAGGACTACGTGGCGGTTGCAGGCATCATTGAGAACCGTCTGAACAACCCCGATGGTGAGACCTCGGGTCTGATTCAGTCGGATGCGACCGTGACTTACGGTCTGGGTGTCCGCTCGTACCACCTGACTGAAGAGCAGAAGGCCGATAAGAGCAATAAGTACAACACTTATGCGAATAAGGGTCTTCCGAAGGGTCCGATTGGTTCCCCGCAGCTGGCTTCGATTAAGGCTGCTGCGGCTCCTGAGAAGAACCCGTACTACTACTGGGTGACTGTGGACCTGGATTCCGGTGAGACTAAGTACTCCCGCACTTACGCTGAGCACCAGCGTTACGTTGAAGAGTACAACCAGTGGTGTTCTAAGCACCCGAACCGCTGTAGCTAAGTTGTAGCTCATTGGTTTAGCTGGTAGCTACGATTTGGTAGCTTTGGACTGAAGGTTCCTTGCTGAGGCGGGTACCGCCTCCACGAGAGTGGGGGAGGTACCCGCCTTTGCTGTACCCGGATGTTGGGGGTGCTTGGTTGTTGGGCTATACCTGAATATTGGTTTGTCCCTTAAAATGGGTAGAGTGCGCCTATGAACGCGGGTTCGTGGCGTGCGTGTCCGCAAGCCCGCAAGCCCGCAAGGCCGCAAGCCCCAAGCGTTGAGAGCGTTCCCCAGCGTTGAGAGCGAAAGAGTATCTATCGATGAAGACTGAACCGTACCGTGAGGCCCCGTATCTTCGCCGCGCCTACGTGCTGGGGCACCCTATTGCGCATTCGCTGTCGCCTGCGCTGCATCGTGCCGCGTATGACTTTTTGGGTGAGCAGAATTTGGGTTATGATCGCCGCGATACTTTACCCGATGATTTGCCGGCGATTATGCACGGTGTGCGTCACCCGGACGGTACGGAGGACGCCCCGTATATTGCGGGCCTGTCGGTGACGATGCCGTTGAAGACCGCCGTCATCAAGTATTGCGATGAGCTGAGTGAGACTGCCCGCGTGACCGGTGCGGTGAATACGGTGTATCCGCGCGGTGAGAAGGTGCTGGGTGATAACACGGACGTGATCGGCATTGTGAACGCGTTGCGCCACGCCGGTTTGGAACCGGAACCGATTAAGGATTCTGCCGCGATTGTGGGTGGGGGAGCGACCGCTATTTCTGCCCTGACCGCACTGCATCAGCTGGGGTATTCCCGTGTGAGCGTGTACGCCCGTTCCCTGCATAAGCTCGGTAGCGTGCAGAAGGCGGCGGACCGCCTGGGCGTTCAGCTGGAGCAGGTTTCCCTGGCTGATTTGCCGCAGAACCTTGCGGAGCGCGGTCATCACCCGGTGATTTCTACGCTTCCGGCCCATGCGGCGGATGAGTGGGCGAGCCAGCTGATCGGGCTGAAGGGCGCCTCCGCAACGCACCGGCCGGTACTGCTCGATGTTGCGTATAACCCGTGGCCTTCGGTGCTGGCGAGCGCTTGGGAGGCTAACGGCGGCACGGTGGTTTCTGGCCTGGAGATGCTGCTGTATCAGGCCGTGGAACAGGTTCTGCTCTTTACCGGCCGTGAACTGCAGCCCGCCGAACTGCTGGGTCTAATCAATGCGATGTGCGCGGCGGTTGATCTTGCGCCTCGCGCTTCCGTTTCGTGAAAAAAGCGTACTTTCACTCGCTCAGTAAACGGGCATTTTATACACTATTTATACACGTGAAGAATTATTATTCCTTCCTCCTGCGCTGCGGTGCGGGTGCGATGAAAAGAGGTTAACCTATGGCTCTGCGTTGGCTCACTGCCGGAGAATCCCACGGCGAGGCGCTCGTCGGCATTATTGAGGGCGTACCCGCCGGTGTGGAACTCACCAGCGACATGGTGCGTGACGCCCTGGCTCGTCGCCGCCTTGGCTACGGCCGCGGTGCCCGCATGAAGTTCGAGGAGGACCGCGTGCGCATCCTGGGCGGTGTGCGTCACGGCCTGACTCAGGGCGGCCCGGTCGCGATTGAGATTGCGAACACCGAGTGGCCCAAGTGGACTGACGTGATGAGCTCCGACCCGGTGGATCCGAAGCTGATTGAGGGTCGTGCGCGTAATGCTGCGCTGACCCGTCCGCGCCCCGGTCACGCCGATTTTGCGGGTATGCAGAAGTACAACTTCTCTGAGGCTCGCCCGGTGCTGGAGCGCGCCTCCGCGCGTGAGACTGCGACCCGCGTGGCTCTTGGCGTGGTTGCCGCCCAGATTTTGAAGGCTCTGGGTGTTGAGCTGGTTTCTCACACCGTGGCTGTGGGTGGCGTGCACGCTCCCGAGGGCGCCCCGGTGCCTTCGCCCCGCAACGTTGACCAGCTGGACGCTGACCCGCTGCGTTGCTTCGACAAGGCAACCTCCGACGCGATGGTTCAGCGCGTGGACGAGGCGCACAAGGACGGCGAGACCCTCGGCGGCGTGGTTGAGGTGCTCGCGTACGGTATGCCTCCCGGACTGGGTTCGTACGTGCACTGGGACCGCCGCCTGGACGCGCGCCTTGCCGCAGCGCTGATGGGTATTCAGGCGATTAAGGGCGTTGAGGTTGGCGACGGTTTCGCGACCGCTGACCGCCCGGGCACTGCCGCTCACGACGAGATTTCCATCGGTGAGCACGGCGTAACCCGCGATACCAACCGTGCCGGTGGTATTGAGGGCGGCATGAGCATTGGTGACCTGCTGCGTGTGCGCGCGGCGATGAAGCCCATTGCGACCGTGCCGAAGGCTCTGAAGACCATTGACACTTCCACCGGTGAAGAGGCTCGCGCCCACCACCAGCGTTCGGACGTGTGTGCTGTTCCCGCCGCCGGCGTGGTGGCGGAGGCTATGGTCGCCCTGGTGCTCGCTGAGGCCGCACTGGAGAAGTTTGGCGGCGACTCGATTGGTGAGACTCGCCGCAACATGGATTCCTACCTGGACGCCATTCCGGCGTCTCTGGCGTGGGAGTCTAACGTGGCTGGTTGGGACGCGTAGTGCCCCTTCCGGCGGAGTCAGAGGGCCGCGGCACGAAGGGTCGCGGTTCCGGGGAGGTTTCTGTGGAGCAGGGTGTTCGCCCGGTCGCTTCGAGCCCCCTTGCGCGTATTGCTGCGGCAACGCAACGTGCGCGAGGGGGCGCTTCGCCGCGCCCGGAACCCGGCGCAGAATCCGGTGCGGAACCCGGCGTATCTGCTGCGGCTGAGCGGAGTGTTGAGGCTGCGGGCGCTGAGGCTGTTGCGCGTGAGGATTCTTCCCGCCCGGCTTCTCGCGTGCCCACCCCAGCTGATCTGATGCGTTCTGGCGCCCGTCCCCTGCCCGCCGCCGCTGCGGCGAGCACGCAGGGTGTGCGCCTGTACGCCTCCTCGGTGTCTGAGGATGCCGACCCGGCGCTCGGCCTGGACGAGGACCTGCGCCTGAAGTTGCTCAGCGCCCTGCAGGGCATGGGCACCGCTGAAGAGGAATCCCGCAAGGAACCCGCGAAGGCGGAAGCACCCAAGCCGACTGCTCCTAAGCCTGCCGCGCCGTCAGTAGTCGCTGCGCCCAAGCCGACTGCGCCGAAACCTGCCGCGCCCAAGCCGGCACCTCCGAAGCAGGCTCAGCTTGCAGAGGCGGCGGGGGAGAGCGCTTCTGCTCCCGTGCAGAAGGCTGAACCCAAGCCTGTACCGGTCACGCCCGCACCCCCCGTAGGTGTGCCCGAAACTTCCGTAGCTGTGCCCCCGGCTGAACCCACCAAGCCGGTCCGTCCGACTCCGGCGCTGTTCGGCAAGGTTCAGGTTGCCGCGCCCGCAGTACCCGCTGCGCCCCCCGCGGAAGAAGAGAACCAGGCAGGGGAGAAGCCCCTCGACGCTTCCGAACTGCCCGCAACCCCGGCTGAATCTGTGGCACCCGCAGAGCTCACCGTCCCCACAGAGTTTGCTGTCCCCGCAGAGGCGCTCGCAGAAGACGAGTCCGCCGGTGCTCGCATCCACCCGCAGCAGGTGCGTGAAATGCACGAGAACTTCGCGGAACGCTCCCGCCCCATCGTGCTCATCGGCCCCATGGCGGCAGGTAAGACCTACATTGGTACGCACCTGGCGCGTTTCTACGGCTACGAGTTCCTCGATGCCGACCAGCTCATCGTCGAACGCTACGGCGAAGTCTCCGAAATCTTCGAGATCTTTGGTGAGGCGTACTTCCGCGAGCTCGAACGCAAAACCATCGAAGAGGTCCTCACCTCGCCCGTGTACCGCAACACGGTGTTCTCCCTGGGCGGTGGCGCACCCATGACCGACTCGGTCGCGGAGCTGCTCAAGGACGAATGCGTGGTGTACATCCTCGTTGATGCTGACACCGTCACCCCGCGCATTACCGGCAACAAGACACGCCCGCTGCTGCAACCGAACCCGGTCGAGCGGTGGACCGAAATTTTTGAGCGCCGCCGCAGCCGATACGAAGAGCTGGCGCACTTCACCCTGGACGCACGAGGCGGCCGCCCCATCACCGAGATGACCGCAGAAATCCAGGCGTACGTGACCGCAACCCGCGCCTCCCGCGCGCAGCGCCCCCAAGCATAACCCCTCACCTGTGAAAGGACACATGATGAGCACTCAGCCCACCCCCACTTTCGGTGCCTCCGGCGCGGAAGATATTACCCGCATCCCGGTGACCGGCAGCTCCCCGCGTGAGAACTATGAGGTTCTCATCGGCCACAACCTGCTCGGTAAAATCCCCGAAATTCTGGGCAACCGCACCAAGAAGGTGCTCGTGATTCACCCGCGTGCCCTGCGTTCCACCGGTGAGCTGGTCATGGAAGACCTGCGCGCCATGGGCTACGAATCGTTCAGCGCCGAAATTCCGGACGCTGAAGAGGCAAAGCACTACCAGGTGGCGGCATTCTGCTGGCAGGTGCTCGGTCAGAATGACTTCACTCGCACCGACGCGATCATCTCCGTGGGTGGCGGCGCCATTACCGACGTTGCCGGCTTCGTGGCGGCAACCTGGTTGCGCGGCGTGCGCGTTATTCACATTCCGACCACCCTGCTCGGCATGGTGGACGCCGCCGTGGGCGGTAAGACCGGCATCAACACCGCCGAGGGTAAGAACCTGGTCGGCGCGTTCTGGCCGCCCGCAGCGGTGCTCTGCGAAATCGGTACCCTGCGCACCCTGCCTGAACATGAGCTGCTGACCGGCATGGGTGAGGTCGTCAAGTGCGGCTTCATCGCAGACCCCGAAATCCTTGACCTGATCGAGGCGAACCCGAACGCCGTACGCGACTCGCAGTCCGCCGTGATGCGTGAACTCATTGAACGCAGCGTGCGCGTGAAGGCGGAGGTCGTCTCCGAGGATCTGCGCGAATCCGGCCGCCGCGAAATCCTGAACTACGGCCACACCCTCGCCCACGCCATCGAGCGCAACGAACGCTACCAGTGGCGTCACGGCGCGGCAGTGTCCGTCGGCATGGTCTACGCCGCCGAACTGGCGCTGGCAACCGGCCACGCCGACGAAGAACTCGTGGCACGCACCCGCCGCATCCTCGAATCCCTGGGCCTGCCCACCTCCTACAAGGCAGACGCATGGCCCCAGCTGCTCGAAGCGATGCGCCGCGACAAGAAGGCACGCGGCAACCTGCTGCGCTTCATCATTCTTGACGGTTTGGCTCGCCCGCGCGTCTACGAGGTGCCGGACGACTCGATCCTGTACATGACCTACCAGGAGATTACCGAGTAGGTGACGGGTCCCGTACATTCACCGGATGCACCCGGCGCGTGTTTGCTAATATGCGCCAGCCGGGCGGGGTGCCACAGAAAAACTGTGGCGCCCCTGCTAGGCAAACTCGTGCGCATCCTGTAGAATGTACGGGACATATTTTTGCTCATTGAAAACTTAGCGCCTCGCCGGGTACCACTACGGCGTGAGCGTCGATGACACGAAGGAGAGCCCCATGGCATCCACTACCGATATTAAGAACGGCGCCGTCCTGAAGATTGACGGCAACCTCTGGTCCGTCGTTGAGTTCCAGCACGTTAAGCCCGGTAAGGGCGGCGCATTCGTCCGCACCAAGCTGCGCAACGTTACCTCCGGCAAGGTCGTCGACCGTACCTTCAACGCTGGCGCTAAGATCGAAACCGCAACCGTTGACCGCTCCGACTACCAGTACCTGTACCAGGACGGCGACGACTACGTCTTCATGGACATGAAGACCTACGACCAGATCAACGTTCCCGCAACCGTTGTCGGCGACGCAGCAAACTACATGCTCGAGTCCCAGACCGCAACCATCGCAATGCACGAGGGTAGCCCCCTGTACATCGAGCTGCCCGCATCCGTGGTCCTCGAAATCACCTACACTGAGCCCGGCCTGCAGGGTGACCGCTCCACCGGAGGCACCAAGCCCGCAACCGTTGAGACCGGCTACGAAATCCAGGTTCCCCTGTTCCTGGAAACCGGCACCAAGGTCAAGGTTGACACCCGCACCGGTGAGTACCTCGGTCGTGTGAACGACTAATGAATTCGCGTACTAAAGCCCGATTGCGCGCCCTCGAAGTGCTCTTCGAGGCGGATCAGCGCAACGAAGATTATATTGAGGTACTCCGCCGCCGCCGACTGTACACGGTAGCGCAGATCTCTGCTTACTCTGAGGAAATCATTCGTGGCGTCCGCGACCACGACGAAGAGATCCGCGAGTTTGTGGAGACTTACGCCCGTGACTGGTCCTTCGAGCGTATGCCCGCCGTGGACCGTGCCGTGCTGCGTATTGGCACTTGGGAGCTTCTGTACAATGACGAAGTTCCGGATGCTGTCGCAATTTCTGAGGCTGTCGGTCTGGCGCGTGTGCTGTCCACGAATGAATCTCCGAAGTTCGTGAACGGTCTGCTGGATAAGCTCCGTCAGGTGAAACCGACCCTGCTCGCGTAAGACGTCCCGCCGCGGCTTGCCCACCAGCCAGTAGCTGGTTGGTTTGCCGCCGTTGAGGATGCGCCCGCAGGAGAGCGTACGTGAAACCCCCGCCGTGCTGTAGTTCGCTACAGGACGGCGGGGGTTTTCTGTGTCTAGGTTGCGTTTGTCGTGTGCTCGGGTCTGGGATGCTGAGCCGGATGCGCTGGCTAGGTTTGGTTGTAGCAGCGGTGGAGGCTTCACCGGACAACGCGGGCGGGGGAGTGCCCCCTCTGCGGCGCTGAGCGCCTTGAGGACGGAGCCCCCGCCCTGCGTGCCCGGTATGCGCCTCCATCAGTGTTAACTACTCGCTTTGAGCGGATGCGGTCGCCTTGTCTGCCGGAATTGCTTCGCTACCACAACCAATATGTGTGGTCCTTATGTCAGCAACAACGAATGCGTCGTCTTCGGCACGGCGAATAAAAATAATTTCTTGCGTTAGCTGAGGGTCCTTAAATTTCTCGCCCTTGGGCCCCCGAAGATCGCTCCAGTCTTCACAGTAGCGGAGAATCACACCGGTATTGGGCTCGACAGTGCCGTCCTCGTTGCTGCTTCCGTAAATTAGCTTTGTCTTGACGTCACGGAAGATAATGTCGCCTTCCGGGGAAATCTCCTGTGAAAGCTCTTGAAATTCCTTCACGGTCTCCCTCAGCTTTTCAAGAGTGTTTGCGTGCGCGTATCGCGTCAGTTCTTCATCACTGGTGTGTTCCACATTTCCGTGCCTCCAGGCATTCCAGAGGCGCTGATGCTGCTCAAATGCGATGAGTGCAGTCTTTTCAGTTACCTCAGCGGCTTCCGGAGAATCATTGTTCACGTCCATGCTTGCGTGAATCATTACGATTTCGGAGCCAGACGGACCGGTCGGGGTGGGCGAAGGAGTGGGAGTTGCGGAAGCTTCGGCACTTGCCGATTCAGCACTCGCGGAGGTGGAAGCACTCGATTCTGCGCTGACCTGCGCGCCGCCGGAACAAGCGGACAGGGTCAGCATCATTGCCGCAGAGAGCGCGGCAATAGAAGTACGGTTGAACATCATTGTTAGTTCTTTTCTGGTGTGTGGTTGTGTAAACCGCAGAATTATCCATGCAACAACGTGTGGAATTCAGCGGAATGTTATCGGTTGATGCCATTACCCTAACATATATCCACAGAGTACACACCCCGGCTCACTATTTGTCCATGTTGTCGAGAGTCTGCCTGTTGCAGTGCAGATAAGGGATGCGGTACGTGCCTCAACGCTGTCTCCCCCTCACCGTGAGCGGTCTCTCGCCGAACCTGAACGTAGCCTGTGAACTGTGGTACCCTACTAGAAGCACAAAACCTTTAAATCCGTCCCGTGAGGCGGGGAAGGAGACGGCTATGCCTGGGTCAACTGTACCCACATCCGGCGCGAATCAGGGGCGAAATGTAACCGCAGCCCCCCATTCGGCAACCCCTCAAAGCACCTCAGAGGACGCGACCACCGTCGGCCGCACCATCCTCAGCGAGGACGAAATCCGCCGCGCCCTCACCCGCATCGCCTACGAAATCATCGAAACCAATAAAGGCGTAGAAAACCTCGTACTCATCGGCATCCGCTCCCGCGGCGTGCCCCTTGCCGTACGACTCGCAGCCCGCATCCAAGCCATCGAGCCGAACTTCAACGCAGAAACACGAATCGGCGCCCTGGACATCACCGCCTACCGCGACGACCAGCGAACCGGCGGCACCACCTCCCCAGACACCGCAGGGGAGAGCATCATGCCCACTATCGGCATTGAAGGCAAAACCGTAGTCCTCGTTGACGACGTCCTCTACTCCGGCCGCACCGTACGCGCCGCCCTCGACGCACTCAACGCCCACGGACGACCCGCCCTCGTACGCCTGGCAGTCCTCGTAGACCGCGGACACCGGCAACTACCTATCCGCGCCGACCATGTGGGCAAAAACCTGCCCACCAGCGCCAGCGAAACCGTGCGCGTCGTACTGACTGAAACCGACAACGCAACAGACCGAGTTGACATTATCCAGCTGGGAGGGCTCTCATGAAGCATCTGCTCGACACCCGCGAACTAACCCGCGAAGAAGCCATCGAAATCCTTGACGTCGCCGACTACATGGCGCAGGTCAAAGCCGAAAACCGCACCCTCAACGTGCTCAACGGCAAGACCGTCGTCAACCTCTTCTTCGAGGACTCCACCCGAACCCGCCTCTCCTTCGAAGCCGCAGAGAAGCGCCTGGGCGCCGCCGTCACCAACTTCTCCGCATCTGGCTCCTCCCTGTCTAAGGGCGAGTCGCTCAAGGACACCGCGCAGACCCTCAAGGCGATTGCCGCGGATGCGTTCGTGATCCGCCACTCGGCATCCGGCGCACCGCAGCGCCTCGCCGAGGCAGGCTGGACCGACATCCCCGTACTCAACGCGGGCGACGGCACCCACGCACACCCCACCCAGGCGTTGCTCGACGCCGTATCCCTGCGCCAGTACAAGGCAGAATGCGACGGCCTCGACAGCCCCCGCGGCACCGACCTGTCCGGCATGCGTGTGCTCATCGTCGGCGACATCCTGCACTCGCGTGTGGCACGCTCCAACCTCTGGCTGCTGCACACCCTCGGCGCGCAGGTCGTCTTCGTCGCACCGCCGACCCTGCTGCCGCTGAACACCGCCTCCTGGGTTGAAGAAGCCGGCCTGGAAATCTTCCACGACTTCGACGAAGCCATCGCCACCAACCCCGACGCCGTCATGCTGCTGCGTATCCAGAAGGAACGCATGAACGCCGCGTACTTCCCCTCCGCAGAGGAGTACACCGACCTGTGGGGCCTGACCGCCGAACGCTTCGCAACCCTGCAGGCACAGCCGCAGCCGGTCGCAATCCTGCACCCGGGCCCCATGAACCGCGGCCTGGAAATCTGCACCGAAGCCGCCGACGCCACCAACTCCTGGGTCCTGCGCCAGGTCAGCAACGGCGTGGCGCTGCGCATGGCGGTGCTCTACCTGCTTCTGACCGACGGCTCCAGCGCCAAGCTCTACGCCGGCGACGAATCCTAAACGACCTTCCTAACGAGAGGAACCAACACCATGAGCAAGTACCTGATTAAGGGCGCAAGCCTCTACGGCGAAAAGGTCGCCGACATCCTCATCGAGGACGGCGTGATTAGCCGCATCGCAGAGAACATTGACGCCGCAGACGCACAGGTCGTCGAGGCGGCAGGCCAGGTGGCGCTGCCCGGCCTGGTCGACATCCACACCCACCTGCGTCAGCCCGGCTACGAGGCATCCGAAACCGTTGAGACCGGCACCCGCGCAGCAGCCCTGGGCGGCTACACCGCAGTGTTCGCCATGGCAAACTCCATGCCCGTGGCAGACACCGCCGCAGTCGTCGAGCAGGTTGACCGCCTCGGCAAGGAATCCGCATGGTGCCGCGTGCAGCCCATCGGCGCAGTAACCGTGGGTCTGAAGGGCGAGCGCCTCTCCGACATCGGCGGCATGGCGAACTCCACCGCGAACGTGCGCGTGTTCTCTGACGACGGCATGTGCGTGTACGACCCCGCCGTGATGCGCCGCGCCCTCGAATACGTCAAGACCTTCGACGGCGTTATTGCGCAGCACGCGCAGGAGCCGCGCCTGACCGAAGGCGCCCAGATGAACGAAGGTAAGGTGTCCGCTGACCTCGGCCTGGCCGGCTGGCCCGCCGTCGCTGAAGAGGCAATCATCGCCCGCGACGTGCTGCTGGCTGAGCACCTGGACTCCAAGCTGCACATCTGCCACCTGTCCACCAAGGGCTCCATTGAGGTTGTGCGCTGGGCTAAGTCCCGCGGCGTGAAGGTGACCGCGGAGGCAACCCCGCACCACCTGCTGCTCACCGACGAGACCGCACGCACCTACGACCCGATTTTCAAGGTGAACCCGCCGCTGCGCACCGAAGAGGACGTCATGGCGCTGCGTCAGGCTGTTGCTGACGGCATCATCGACGTGATCGGTACCGACCACGCACCGCACCCGGCAGAGACCAAGGAATGCGAGTGGGCGTGCGCCGCGAACGGTATGACCGGCCTGGAGCAGGCACTGTCCATCATCCAGATGACCCTGGTTGACACCGGCATGATTACCTGGCGCGATGTGGCACGCATCCTCTCCGAGGAGCCCGCGAAGATTGGTCGCCTGGACCACGAGCAGGGCCGCCCGCTTGCCGAAGGCGAACCGGCAAACATTGTGCTGGTCGACCCGAAGGCAACCCGCGTCATCAAGCCGGAGGAGCAGGCAACCAAGGGTAAGAACAACCCCTACCGCGACATGGAGGTACCCGGCTCGATCTGTGCAACCTTCTACGCTGGCCACCCGACCGTGCTGAACGGCGAGCTGGCAACCCCGCGCCGCTAACCCGCGAGGCGAATGTACGTGGTGACCGTGCCTGGCGGTGGTAGGTTCACGCCTGCCACCGCCTCGCCGGGAGCACCGCCCCCAATCTCACCAACCCAGGCCGAGATCATCGACCGAGACCCCAACCGAAAGAGAGAACCTTCGTGGGAAAGTTCCTGACCGCCGTCATCTGCATCGCCCTGGTCGCCCTGTGCATCTACGGCATGTGGCACGGATGGCGCTCGCGCCTGGCACGCCAGGCGAACATGTTCGGCTCCCTCAAGGAAGTTCCCGAACGCTACGAGGGCATGACCGCTGACGCCGCTTTTGAGGGCGAGTACGTCAGCACCACGATCTTCGGTAACTGGCTGGACCGTGTGGGTTTCGATTCGCTCGGCTTCAAGAGCAAGTCCACCCTGCTGATTTACCCGGACAGCATCATCTTCACCCGTAACGGCGCGAAGGACCTGTGGATTCCGGCGAAGAAGCTCGCAGTCATCACCACCGACCGCGGTATGGCGGGTAAGGTTGTGGAGAAGAACGGCCTGGTCGTGATTGGTTGGACCCTGGACGGTCACCGCGTGCAGACCGGCTTCCGCACCCGCTACGCCGAGGATAAGCAGGCGGTACTGCGGGAGCTACGCCGCATCGCCCCGAACGCGGTGGATGCTCCCGAGAAGTGGGCGGCAGAACCGGAAGCCTAAAACCCGGCGCAATATCCCGGCGCACCCACCCCCAAGATTTTGCCTGAGGGCAGGCGAACACCCGCCGAAGGCACCATAGACTACCCCGGAACCTGCACGGTAGAGGCCGTACAGGAAGCGGGGGAGAACACCAGAGAAAAGGAAGAAGAGCATGACTGACATGACACGATCCGGCGCCCTGCGTACGGACCGCGCGCTGCTCGTCCTGGAGGACGGCACCGTCTACCGCGGCTACGGCTACGGCGCAACCGGCGCGTCCCTGGGCGAGGCGGTTTTCTCGACCGGTATGACCGGCTACCAGGAAACCCTGACCGACCCCTCCTACGCGGGTCAGATTGTGGTTCAGACCGCTCCCCATATCGGCAACACCGGCGTGAACAAGACCGACGCTGAGTCCCGCAAGATTTGGGTTGCCGGCTACGTGGTTCGCGACGCAGCACGCGTGGCATCCAACTGGCGTTCTGAGCGCACCCTCGACGAAGAGCTCATCGAGCAGGGCATCGTCGGTATTCAGGGCATTGACACTCGCGCCCTGACCCGCCGCCTGCGTTCGAGCGGTTCGATGCGTGCGGGCGTGTTCTCCGGTGAGCACGCAGAACGCCCCGAAGCTGAACTGCTGGAGGAGGTGCGCGCCTCCGAGCCGATGGCTGGCCGTAAGCTCGCTGACTCCGTTTCGGTTGACACCGCCTACACCGTTGAGCCGCACCAGTTCAACTGGTTCGCACCCCCGGTCGCAACCATTGTCGCCCTGGACCTGGGCATTAAGTCGATGACCCCGCAGCGTTTCGCTGAGCGTGGCGTGCGCGTGCACGTGCTGCCCGCAAGCGCAACCCTCGAGGACATCTACTCCCACAACCCCGACGGCGTATTCTTCTCCAACGGCCCCGGTGACCCGGCAACCGCTGACGAGCAGGTTGAGCTGCTGCAGGGCGTGCTGCGTAAGGGCACCCCGTTCTTCGGCATCTGCTTCGGTAACCAGCTGCTCGGCCGCGCCCTGGGCTTCGGCACCTACAAGCTGCCCTTCGGCCACCGCGGCATCAACCAGCCGGTCATGGACAAGACCACCGGCAAGGTTGAAATCACCGCCCAGAACCACGGCTTCGCTGTGGACGCGCCGATTGGCGACTACGTGACCGCACCGAACGCCGAGTTCGGTCAGGTCATGGTCTCCCACGTGGGTCTGAACGACAACGTGGTTGAGGGCCTGACCTGTAAGGACATCCCCGCGTTCTCCGTGCAGTACCACCCCGAGGCTGCTGCGGGCCCGCACGATTCCGCCTACCTCTTTGACCGTTTCATCGACCTGATGGTCGCAACCAAGACTGCAAAGGAAGCATAAATGCCTCGTCGTACTGACCTTAATAGCGTCCTCGTCATCGGTTCCGGCCCCATCGTCATCGGTCAGGCAGCGGAATTTGACTACTCCGGCACTCAGGCACTGCGCGTGCTGAAGGAGGAGGGCGTGCGCGTCATCCTCGTGAACTCGAACCCGGCAACCATCATGACCGACCCCGAGTTCGCGGACGCCACCTACATTGAACCCATCACCCCCGAGGTGATTGAGAAGATCATCGCTAAGGAAAAGCCGGACGCAATCCTGCCGACCCTGGGTGGTCAGACCGCGCTGAACGCGGCAATCTCCCTGGATGAGCGCGGCGTGCTCGCCAAGTACAATGTTGAGCTCATCGGCGCGAACATTGAGGCGATTAACCTCGGTGAGGACCGTGAAGCATTCAAGGGCGTGGTGGAGCGCGCCGGCGGCGAGTCTGCACGCTCGGTGATTGTTCACTCCATGCCGGAGGCGCTGGAAGCCGCTAAGGAGCTGGGCTACCCGATGGTGGTCCGCCCCTCCTTCACCATGGGTGGTCTTGGCTCGGGTATGGCGTACAACGAGGAAGACCTCTACCGTATTGCCGGCGCCGGTATTCAGTACTCGCCGACCAGCGAGGTCCTGCTGGAGGAGTCCATCCTCGGCTGGAAGGAATACGAGCTGGAGATGATGCGTGACACCAACGACAACGTCGTGGTCGTCTGCTCCATCGAAAACTTCGACCCCGTGGGCGTGCACACCGGTGACTCCATCACCGTGGCACCCGCACTGACCCTGACCGACCGTGAGTTTCAGAAGCTGCGCGACATCGCGATCAACGTGATTCGTGAGGTTGGCGTGGACACCGGTGGTTGTAACATCCAGTTCGCGATTGACCCGAAGACCGGCCGCATCATCGTCATTGAGATGAACCCGCGCGTGTCTCGTTCTTCGGCGCTCGCGTCGAAGGCTACCGGCTTCCCGATTGCGAAGATTGCGACCAAGCTGTCCCTGGGTTACACCCTGGATGAGATCCCGAACGATATCACCCAGAAGACCCCGGCGTCCTTCGAGCCGACCCTCGACTACGTGGTTGTGAAGGTTCCGCGCTTTGCGTTTGAGAAGTTCCCGGCTGCTGACCCGACCCTGACCACCACCATGAAGAGTGTTGGCGAGGCTATGGCTCTGGGCCGTAACTTCACTGAGGCTCTGCAGAAGGCGATGCGTTCGCTGGAGCAGAAGGGCGCGTCCTTCTCGTTCAAGCCGCTGTCCCTGTCTGAGGCTGAGCTGGCTGAGCTGATTGAGAAGACTAAGGTTGCGACCACTCAGCGTATTTACCAGGTTCAGCAGGCTCTGCTGGCTGGCGCTACCGTGGAGCAGCTGCACGAGGCAACCAAGATTGACCCGTGGTTCCTGGATCAGCTGGTGCTGCTGAATGAGGTTGCCGGCGTGGTTCACGCTAAGCGTGACAACCTTGATCCGGAGACCCTGAAGCTGGCTAAGCGTCACGGTTTCTCGGACGCTCAGATTGCTGAGATTATCGGCTCTTCTGAGGATGTTGTGCGCGGTGTTCGCCACGCTCTGGGTATCCGCCCGGTCTTCAAGACTGTTGACACCTGTGCAGCCGAGTTTGAGGCGTTCACTCCGTACCACTACTCCTCCTACGACCTGGAGGATGAGGTTGCGCACCACGAGAAGCCCTCGATTATGATTCTGGGTTCGGGCCCGAACCGTATCGGTCAGGGTATTGAGTTCGACTACTCCTGTGTGCACGCTTCGCTGGTGCTGCGTTCGCTCGGTTACGAGACCGTCATGGTCAACTGCAACCCTGAGACTGTTTCGACTGACTACGATATTTCGACTCGCCTGTACTTTGAGCCGCTCACCCTTGAGGATGTGCTTGAGATTGTTGAGTCGGAGCGTCGTACCGGCGGTCTGATGGGCGTGTTCGTGCAGCTGGGCGGTCAGACTCCGCTGAAGCTGGCTCGTGCCCTGAAGGATGCGGGCGTGCCGATTCTGGGCACCACCCCCGAGGCTATTGACCTGGCTGAGGACCGCGGTGAGTTCTCCCGCGTGCTGGAGGAGGGCGGCCTGATTTCGCCCAAGAACGGTACCGCGTTCACTTTCGAGGGTGCTAAGCGCATCGCTGACGAGATTGGTTACCCGGTTCTGGTTCGTCCTTCGTACGTGCTGGGCGGCCGTGGCATGGAGATCGTCTACGATGAGGCTAACCTGGCTCGCTACCTGGAGAACGCTACCGAGGTTTCGCCTTCGCAGCCTGCTCTGATTGATAAGTTCCTTGAGGACGCTATCGAGATTGACGTTGACGCTCTGTTTGACGGCGAGGAGCTGTACTTGGGCGGCGTCATGGAGCACATTGAGGAAGCCGGTATTCACTCGGGTGACTCTTCCTGTACTCTGCCTCCGATTACTCTCGGCCCGGACATCATCGCGAAGGTGAAGGACGCTACCGAGAAGATTGCTCGCGGCACCGGTGTGCGCGGCCTGATTAACATTCAGTTCGCGTATGTGTCTGAGAACCTGTACGTGATTGAGGCGAACCCGCGTGCGTCTCGTACTGTTCCGTTCGTGTCGAAGGCTACCGGCGTGCAGATGGCTAAGGCTGCTGTGCTGATTGGTCTGGGTAAGAGCATTGCTGAGCTGAAGGCTGAGGGTTACCTGCCGTCGAACATGGATGGCGCGTCCCTGCCTGAGGAAACCGCGATTGCTGTGAAGGCTGCGGTTCTGCCGTTCGCTCGTTTCCGCACCCCCGAGGGTGTTGTGGTGGATTCGCTGCTGAGCCCGGAGATGCGTTCGACCGGTGAGGTCATGGGTCTGGATAAGCACTATGACACCGCGTTCGCGAAGGCTCAGGCTGGTGCTGGTTCGCCGCTGCCGACTTCCGGTAAGGTGTTCATTTCGGTGGCTAACCACGATAAGCGTAACGTCATTATTTACGCGAAGATGTTGGAGTCGCTGGGCTTTGAGATCGTTTCGACCGGTGGTACCGCTGAGATTCTGCGCCGTAACGGCCTGAACTCGGTGATTGTGGCTTCGAAGTTTGCTGAGGCGAATGGCGACCACTCGATTGTGGACATGGTCCGCAACGGTGACATTGACCTGATTCTGAACACCCCTGCCGGTGGTGCTGCTCGTAGCGATGGTTACGAGATTCGTGCCGCTGCGGTTTCGGTGGGCTGCCCGGTCATGACTACCATTTCTGAGTTCGCTGCGGCTGTTCAGGCGATTAATGCTCTGCGTGAGCACAGCTGGGACATCATGAGCCTGCAGGAACACGGCGTTCAGCTGGCTGCCGCTGTGGATGCTCGTTCTGAGGGTGGCGAGGCGTAATGTCCGCTGCTTTTGGTGATCGTCTGGCGAAGGCGATGGCGGAGCGCGGCCCGCTGTGTGTGGGTATTGACCCGCATCCGAACCTGCTGGAGCAGTGGGGTCTTGAGGATTCTGCTGCCGGTCTGGCTGCTTTTACTGAGGCGGTCTATGAGGGTTGCGCCCCGTTTGCGGCGGCGTTGAAGCCTCAGGTGGCGCTGTTTGAGCGTCACGGTTCGGCTGGTCTTGCTGTGCTGGAGGCGCTGTTTGCCCGCGCTGCCGCTGATGGTGTGCTGATTGTTGCTGACGCTAAGCGCGGCGATATCGGTTCGACCATGAAGGCGTACGCGGATGCGTGGCTCGGCTCGTCTTCGCCGTTGGGTACCGATTCGGTGACTTTGAGCCCGTATCTGGGTTTTGAGTCGCTGCGTCCGGCGCTGGATTTGGCTGATGAGAATGACCGCGGCACTTTCGTGTTGGCGTTGACCTCGAACCCCGAGGGTAAGAGCGTTCAGCACGTGGGCGCGTCGGAGTCTGGTCATTCCGGCGAGTCTGAGGGTCATTCTGGCGAGTCTGGGGGCGCTGTGGCTAAGCGTATTATCGCTGCGGCTACCGCTGAGAATGCTTCCCGCCAGTGGGAGCAGATGGGCCCGTGCGGCCTGGTGGTTGGTGCGACCGTTGGTCAGGCGCTGGTTGATTTGGGTATTGACCTGAGCGTGTTCAACGGCCCGATTCTGTCGCCCGGTTACGGCGCTCAGGGTGCCTCGGCCGCTGACCTGTACCGTGTGTTCGCGGGCATTGAGTCGCAGGTGCTGGTGAATTCCAGCCGTGGCGTGCTGGCTGCTGGCCCGTCGGTTGAGGGTTTGGCTCAGGCTGCGCAGGCGGCTCGTGATGACCTGTTGGCGGCTCGCGGCGCGTAGTTCGCGTGTTGCGTGAGGGGCGTGTGCTCCGGGTGGATTCTGTTGAGGGTCTGCTCGGGGGTGCGCGTCCCTTTTGCGTGCCTGTTTTATCGCAATTTTTGGGTACACCCGCATGCATAATTTTTCCCCCGCCCACTCGCGCCGATGCGAGTTTGCTCACCTCTGTAGTGGGGGAGTGCGCCTGCTCTTTGAGGTGCGTGCGTGGCTCCACTTTTGATAGGGCGAATACTCCGCTATGCTATAGGGGTACTCCCTGATATTTACGTGCTGACGTGCGTAGACGCATTGTTGGTGCGAGGGTGAGTGCCGCGGGTGGAACGAGGGTTCTCGTGCTATCCGTGTTACATTAGTTGATAAGTAAAATTCTATAACTCGCAGAAATGGGGGACCCAACCATGCCGCTGACTCCGCTAACTGAGGATGCGCGCGCCTCCGCCCGCGAGAAGGCAGTACTTGCCCGAGCACACCGCCAGGAAATTAAGCGTGCACTGAGTGAACGTGAACTTTCCGTGCGTCAGGTGCTCGATATGGTCGATTCCGACCCTGCACTGGCTAAAATGCCGGTGGGGCAGATGCTGCGCGCACTTCCGGGCATTGGTGCCGTTCGCGCTGAACGCATCATTGAAGAACTTCATATTGCACCTACTCGCCGCCTTGGCGGCCTGGGTGTACACCAGCGTCGCAAGATGGTGGAGTACTTCAACCGTAATTCGCGGTATTTGAACCGTGCACGTCGTAAGACTGCTGGTCAGTCTTCCGAGTCTTCTCAGTCCTAATACCTCGCGCCTTCAGCCGATGAAGGCGCAGTAAGGAAGCTATGTCTCAGCCGACTCTCACCGTACTGGCTGGCCCCACTGCTGTTGGCAAGGGTACGGTGTGCCAGTACATTCGTGAGAACTACCCGAACGTGTGGTTCTCTGTTTCCGCTACCACTCGTGATCCTCGCCCCGGTGAGGTTGACGGTACTCACTACTATTTCGTTTCGATGGAAGAGTTTGACCAGATGATCGCTGACGGTCAGATGCTTGAGTATGCTGTGGTGCACGGTAAGAACAAGTACGGTACTCCGCGCGCTAAGGTCCAGGAAGCTCTGGATGCTGGCCGCCCGGTGATCCTTGAGATTGACCTGCAGGGTGCTCGCCAGATTCGCGAGACCATGCCTGATGCTCGCCTGATTTTCTTGGCTCCTCCGAGCTGGGATGAGCTGGTGTCGCGTCTGGTGGGTCGAGGTACCGAGAGTGAGCAGGAGCAAACTCGTCGCCTTGAAACCGCGAAGGTTGAGCTGGCTGCTGAGAAGGAATTTGACGTCACGGTCGTCAACGACTCTGTTGAGCGTGCAGCGAAGGAGATTGCTGAGCTGATTGGCGCTGCCTAATCTGCATGCTTTGCGTTTGCGGTGGGGCTAGAGTTTCTTCCGACCTGTAGTTCTGCCGTGAGGCGTTGTGAAAGGTGGGGGTTTCGAAGAGTTTTCTTCGGGCCCCCACCTTTTTATATAGGCTGACACCTTTTGTCCAGGCTGGTACGTGCGTTTTAGCCGTTGAGAGGGTAGAATAGTTCTTTAGTTTTGACCGTGCCCTCAGTGCGCCCGGTTTGCGCCATAGCGCGAACGGTGTACGGGGGTGTTCGGTACGTACATTCCATCAAGCTATTTGGAGTTTTTAGTGGCAAACGAAATCAAGGAACACGAGGACTACAACTTCGTTGACGGTGTCGCTCCCGAGGGCATCGTGAGCCCCAGCGCTGACGCGCTGATTGAGAAGGCGGAGTCCAAGTACGGCCTGGTGATTTTCGGTGCCCGCCGTGCACGCCAGATTAACGCGTACTACGCTAACCTGCAGGACAATACTGCTGCGCACGTTGGCCCGCTGGTTGACGCTGAGTCGAACGAGAAGTCCCTGTCGGTGGCAATGCGTGAAATCATTGCTGACCGTGTTGTGGCGGAGCACCGCCCGGACGCTAAGTTCGACGAGGACGGCTACCCGATTCCCGAGGATCTGTCCGCTGTGATTGATTTCAGCGCGGCTGAGTTCTCTGGCGCTATCGAGGAGGAGTACATCCCCGCAGGTAGCGAAGAGGTTATTGCCATCGAAGAGGTTATCCTCGACGAGTCCGCTGAGTAATCTGCTTCTACAAGGATTCTTTGACGTACCATGCGCATTATCGTTGGTATTGGAGGGGGCATTGCTGCGTATAAGGCGGCGATGCTCCTTCGTCTTTTTGCGAAGAATGGCGACGAGGTGATCGCCATGCCCACCCCGAACGCGACGAAGTTCGTGGGTGTTCCCACTCTGGAGGCGCTGAGCGGCAACCCCGTCTCAACGGACGTGTTTGACCGCGTGCCGGAGGTGAACCACGTGCGTCAGGCCGAGCAGGCTGACGCTGTGGTGATTGCACCGGCGACCGCTGATTTGCTGGCTCGTTTGGCGGCTGGTCGTGCGGATGATCTGCTGTCCTCTACGGTGTTGACGACGCACGCCCCGGTGATTTTGGCGCCGGCGATGCACACCCAGATGTGGGAGCATCCGGCGACTCAGGCGAACGTGCAGACTCTGCGTTCGTGGGGTTATCACGTGATTGAGCCTGCGATTGGGCGTTTGACGGGCCCGGATTCTGGTCCCGGTCGCATGCCTGAGCCGGAGGATATTTTCGCGGTCGCGCTGGACGTGATTGCACGCTTCCCGAAGGGTCAGGTGCACCCGGTGTACACGCCCGGTTACGCGCCGACTGAACCCCTGTACACGGGTACGGAGCAGGAGCGTATGGCGGCGGCGCGTGCGGCGACGCTGACCTCGGCGCTGCTGGGGCAGGTTGATGCAGGCCAGGGTGAACCCAGCCAGGCAACTGGCGCATCCGAATCGCTGCGTGGTCCTCTGGCAGGTCGCCTCGTGGTCATTACCGCTGGCGGCACCCGTGAGGCGCTGGACCCGGTACGCTTCCTCGGCAACCGTTCGACCGGCAAGCAGGGCGTGGCGCTCGCGGAGGCGGCACGCGACCTGGGCGCGACCGTGCACCTGATCGGTGCGAACCTTGAGGTTCCCGCGCCGGAGGGTGTGCAGGTGACCCGCGTGGTGAGCGCCCTGGAGCTGCGTGAGGCGACCCTTGAGGCGAGCGCGGCGGCGGATGTGCTGATCATGTCTGCGGCGGTGGCTGATTTTAGGCCCGCCGAGTTTGCCGAGTTCAAGATTAAGAAGAGCGCAGATTCTGAGGATGCGCCGGTGATTCAGCTGGTGCGCAACCCGGATATTCTGCGTGAAGTCGTGGTGCGCCGCCAGCAGGCTCGTGAGGCGGGGGAGAGCACCCTCGGTCCGAAGCTCATTGTTGGTTTTGCGGCGGAGACCGGTTCAGCGGAGAAGACTCCGTTGGAGCTGGGTCGTGAGAAGCTGCAGCGTAAGGGCACGGACTTCTTGGCGGTCAATACAGTGGGTGTGAATCGTGGTTTCGGCACGGACGATAACACGATTACGCTGCTGTCGACTCTGAATGATGAGGCCCCGGTGTTCTCCGGTTCGAAGAAGGAACTGTCGGTGCGCCTGCTGGAGCATGTGGCGGCTTTCCTGCCTGAGCTTTCTGCCTAAGAATCCTCATGCGTCCGCGTAGCTACTCAGCTGGTGCGCGCTTGCTTACGTATCTTCAAAGCCCGTGCGGTACTTCCTGTGGGAGGTATTGTGCGGGCTTTGCTGTACCCGCGGCAGTGTTACCACGCGAGGTTCTTAGCCGGGGCTGTACCCTCCGTAGCTCTGCCGCCCGCCTCTTTTTGTAGACCCCTCGGAGAGCATTATGCGCAAGCACTTGTGATGCGGGTTTCTTTCTTCTGGGGTTCCTTCCGGGGTTCGGTCGGGGGAGCGTCTCATATTTCTGTCATACTGGTGAAATTTCTGACCGTACCCCCGAACCGTCAGATAAAGGTCTTGTATCATGGCATAGAGAGTATTTCGCGTTGAAGGGGAAGAAGCACCATGCCCGAGAATCAGAGCAAGCCCGCCACGGTAGAGTCCGCCCAGAGTGAGGAGCGTCCTCAGATTCTGGTGATCACCGGTATTTCTGGTGCAGGCCGCAGCACTGTCGCAAACGTACTGGAGGATGAGGGCTGGTACGTTATCGATAACATCCCGCCGCAGATGCTCGGTTCCCTGGCTGAGCTGGTGACCCGTGACGGTGCACGAGTTCCGAAGGTGGCGCTCGGTATTGACGTTCGCGCCCGCGCGTTGTTCTCCGATCTTCCCGCTGCGATTGAGACTCTGCGCAAGTCCGATATTGACTTCTCCATGCTCTTCCTTGACGCCAAGGACGAGACCATTATTGCCCGCTACGAGGCTCAGCGCCGCCCGCACCCGCTGCAGGGTGAGGGCCGCGTCCTCGATGGTATCCGCGCTGAACGCACTCTCTTCGAAGGTCTGCGCCTCGCTTCTGACCGCACCATTGACACCACCGGCATGAACGTTCACGAGCTGGCTCGTACCGTGCGTGAAATGTTCGCTGAGGGTGCGGATAAGAAGCTGAACCTGACCGTGATGAGCTTCGGCTTCAAGTACGGTGCGCCTTCGGACGCTAACTACATGGCTGATATGCGTTTCATCCCGAACCCGCACTGGGTTCCGGAGCTGCGCCCCCTGACCGGTCAGGACGCCCCGGTGCGCGACTACGTGCTGGAGCATGCCGGCACAGAGGAGTTCATCAGCAACTACCTTGCGGCTCTTCGCCCCGTGCTTGAGGGCTACCGCCGTGAGGGTAAGTACTACGCCACCATCGCAATTGGCTGCACCGGTGGTAAGCATCGTTCCGTGGCTGTGACGGAAGAACTGGCTCGTCGTCTCTCTGCTTTCGGTGAGCTGAACGTGAATGTTCAGCACCGCGACAAGGGCCGTGAGTAAGTTCCGCCCGGCGCGTCCCAACCACCGCGTCGTGTTTCATTAGCCGCCGTCCGGCCCCGCACCCGTGGGGCCGGCATACCATTCCTTCCGGGTATGTGAGGTATTACTATGTCCACCCATTCGACCAGTTATGACACTCAGGGTATTCCGCGCCTGCCGGCTCTGCCGACTCAGGCGTTGCGCCTGTTGAAGACCACGCACCGTTCGCCGAAGGTCACGGCGATGGGCGGCGGCCACGGGCTGTACGGTTCCCTGTCTGCGCTTCGCCACGTCACGCCTGATTTGACGGCTGTTGTGACGGTTGCTGACGATGGCGGCTCGTCGGGTCGTTTGCGTGAGGAGATGGGTATTCTCCCTCCGGGAGATTTGCGTATGGCGCTTTCCGCGCTGTGTGATGACACCGATTGGGGTCGCACGTGGCGTGATGTGATGCAGCATCGTTTTAGCGCGCCCGAGGGGTATGAGGGTGAGTTCCCGCTGGATTACCATGCTCTCGGTAACCTGCTGATTGCTACCCTATGGCAGTTGCTGGATGACCCTGTTGCCGGTCTGGACTGGGCGGGTGCCTTGCTGAATGCGCGCGGCCGCGTGTTGCCGATGGCGCTGGATCCAATGGTCATTTACGGCACCGTGCTGCGTGAGCATAACGGTGGCGGTATTGAGCGTGTGAAGGTGGTCGGCCAGGTGAACCTCTCGAAGGAGGAACGCGTTCACGATATTGGTCTATCTCCCGCAAATGCGCGTCCTTGCCCGGAGGCGCTCTCCGCTATTGAGGAATCTGACTGGATTGTTTTGGGTCCGGGTTCGTGGCGTACGTCGGTTCTGCCGCATCTGCTGTTGGACGCTCAGCGTGAGGCAATTATCCGCACGGAGGCGCGCCGCTGCGTGGTCATGAACCTCTCCGACGATAAGGAGACGGTCGGCTTCACCCCGGCAACGCACCTGGATTTGTTGCGCCAGTACGCCCCGAAGCTTCACCTTGACGCGGTGATTGCTGACGCTGACATGCAGGCTGATCACCGTTCCGAGCTGGAGCGTGAGGCTTCTGCGATGGGTGCGAAGGTTGTGTGGGCGCACCTGCGCTCGAGCGCCCAGCCGAATGTGCACGACCCGCTGAAGCTTGCGGCTGCGTACAACGAAGCGTTTGAGCTGAGCTCCTAGAATCACCGTTGCGGCTGCTATTTTGGTGTGCCCATTTCCCGAAGTTATAGACTCTTAAACACTACGCCTAGAAGGACCTGTTCATGGCATTAACCACGCTCGTCAAGGACGAACTCGCCAACTACGAGGCAACGAAAGTCTCTGCTCGTAAGGCGGAAATCTCTACGATTCTGCGTTTTACCGGAGGCCTGCACATTGTCTCGGGGCGAATCGTGGTGGAGTCTGAGGTCGACCACGAGGCAACCGCCCACCGCATGCGCCGCACCATCGCGGAGATTTACGGCCACGACTCTGAGCTGACCAGCGTCAGCGGTGGTGGTCTGCGTCGAGGCGGCCGCTACATTGTGCGTGTGGATCACGGCGGTGAGGCACTGGCTCGCCAGACCGGTCTGCTGGATTTGCGTGGCCGCCCGGTGCGTGGTCTGCCGCCGGCCGTGGTGAACGGCTCCTTGCAGGACGCCGAGGCGGTCATGCGCGGTGCATTCTTGGCGCACGGTTCGCTGACTGAGCCGGGTCGTTCCTCTTCCCTGGAGATTACCTGCCCCGGTCCGGAGGCGGCGCTTGCGCTGGTGGGTGCGGCTCGTCGCCTGGACATTATTGCGAAGGCACGCGAGGTGCGCGGCACCGACCGTGTGGTGGTGCGTGACGGCGAGACGATTTCGCAGCTGCTGGAGCGTATGGGCGCGACCGGCACCCTGACCACGTGGCGTGAGGCGCGCACCCGCAAGGAGGTTCGTGCGACCGCGAACCGTCTGGCGAATTTTGATGATGCGAACCTGCGCCGTAGCGCTCAGGCGGCTGTTGCGGCGAGCGCCCGAGTGGAGCGTGCCCTGCAGATTCTGGGTCATGAGGCGCCGGATCATCTGCGCTATGCCGGTGAGCTGCGTGTGCTGCATAAGCATGCGTCGTTGGATGAGCTGGGTCGTCTGGCTGATCCGCCGATGACGAAGGACGCGATTGCGGGCCGTATTCGTCGCCTGCTGGTGATGGCTGATAAGCGTGCTTCGGAGCTGGGCGTTCCGGGTACTGAGCTGCCGCGCGAGGACTAAGCGAAAGCTAGATTCTGCTCTTAAACGGTGCGGGCTGCGCATGTGTCTAGGCGTGTGGCTGAGGTGCTTGTGACGGTTTTATGACAAACCCAAACCCGCCGTTTTTGAACAAAAACCGCATATTTTTCAAAAATGAGCCTGTGGATGGCTTCTTTCTTGTTGCGAGAGGGGAGTTATCCACAGGTTCTTTGTTTGCGCTCGTGCGTTCGCGCGCGTGAGCCTAGGGTAGGGGTATGACGAGCATGACCCCCAACCACGACCAGAACGCTGTACAGAGCCCTGTGCAGGACTGTGCAGCCCAGCAGGGCGGTACAGTCGAGCCGGGCGGCGCGCAGCGTAGCGCCCGCTCTCTGATGAACAGCCTCTACCGCAGCCCCCGCGCCCGCAAGAACGGTGCGCCGGACGCCGAGGACACCGTGCCGCTGGCAGTCTCAACTGAGGTAACACCCGCGGAGGCGCCTGCCGAAGAAACACCTGCCGAGCCCGCGGCATCCCAGTCGGAGTCGAATGGTTGGGCTGACTGGGATCAACAGCCCGATTGGAACGAGGTGGACGACTGGGCGGAGTGGGAGCAGGCTGATCAGCCCGGCACCACCCGCAGTACCCGTTGGGGCTTGTCGCCGCGCGTGCTGCTTCTGGTGGCGGTGTTGGCGTTGGTTGCCGTGGTGTGGGGTGTGACCCAGTTTTCGGCGGCGCCGCGTGCCGAGCAGGTCGCCTCCCCGAGTGCTTCCGCCGAGTCGGTGCAGGGGGTGGGTGCCCAGCAGAGCCCCGGCACCCAGTCCGCTACTCAGTCCACTGCCCAGCCGGGCGCTAACCCGAGTGAATCTGCGCAGGGTGGCGCCTCCGGTGAGGCTACCGTGCGGGTGCACGTGGCGGGTGCCGTGAACAACCCCGGCGTGTACACGTTGCCCGCGCAGGGTCGTGCCGTGGATGCGATTGCCGCTGCCTCCGGTGCCGCCGCGGATGCTGATCTGGACCGCGTGAATCTTGCCGGTGCGCTCAGTGACGGGGTGCAGATTTATGTGCCGCATCGTGGTGAGACGGCTGCTCCGGCGCAGATTCAGCCCAATGGTGGCACGGCAAATTCAGGCCAGGGTAACGCGGCGAATGGTGCATCACAGAACGGCGCTTCGCAGGGTGGCAGTCAGCCTCAGCCTGCGCGCACGCTAACTCCTGCAGGCAGCGCGCAGAAGGGCTCAACCCCGGTGAACATTAACACCGCCACCGCTGAGGAGCTGCAGACCCTGCCGCGTATTGGTCCGGCAATGGCTCAGCGCATTATCGCCTGGCGTGAGGCGCACGGCGGTTTCCGTAGTGTGGATGAGCTGGATGCGGTGCCCGGCATTGGTCCGTCGATGCTGGAGAATCTGCGCCCGCTGGTGACGGTCTAATGCCCCGGCAGAACCGCAGGCCGAACCGCGTGCAGAACCACCAGCAGGCAGGGGAGCGGGAGCTCTTTCCCGGTTCCTTGCGCCTCACCCGGCGCCTCACCGGGTCGGCAGCTACGGCGTATGACCGTGCCCGCTACCGCTGGAGCATCGGCGCTGAACGGTGGCGTACCCGCCGCGATGAGCAGGAGCTGCGCGCCCAGGGAAGCCTCATTCACCTGGACTTTCGCCTGAGTTTTACGGTGCTGGCGCTGTGGGCTTTTACCGCGGCGGCGCTGACCGTGGGCACGTGGCGGGTGGTGCATCCGCTGGCGTGCGTGCTCATTGCCCTGCTGGGGTGCCTGGCGATTCTGCTCTTCTTTCCGACGCGTGCGGTGATGCCCTACAGCCTGCTGTTTCGCACGACCGGTCAGCTGGTTTTTCTGGCGTGTATTGTCACGGTTCAGGCGGTGCTTTTGTGCGCTACGGGGGTGGATGCATCCCGCGCCACGCTACAGCAGGCGCAGGGTGCCTCGCTTCGTCTGAATGGCACGGTGGAGCAGGTTCGCCGCGTGGATCCGCGCACTACTCTGGTGGTTATTAAGCTGGAGGAAATTCAGGGGCGGAGCGTGCGTGCGCTGGTGAATGAGCGGGTGCGCGTGTACCGGCGTGATGGTTCGGTAAAGAGCGCCGCGCAGCGTCTGGAGGTAAGTTCGGCGGCGGGCTTGGCGGCTCAGCAACGGGGGAGCGGCACCGCGCGCTCACGGGCGATTTATCCGGGCATGAAGGTGACTGCCCTCGGCACGGTGGAGTTCAACGGCCCCACGGCGAAGCTGAGCGGCGCGACTATTTTTCCTGCGCCCGCCCCGGCATATGGTGTCGGGGCGAATGCTACTGCGCACACCGCCGAGGAGCCGTACCTGTCCACGCTCAAGGAGCAGCTGCGCGCCCGCGCCCTGGAGACCCTCGGCACGGAGTCGGCGGCGCTGGTTTTGGGTACCGCCTACGGGGATGATTCGCTGATGAGTTCCACTGCGCGGGAGGATTATAAGGTCAGCGGGCTCAGCCATATTACGGCGGTGTCCGGGGCGAATATTGCCATCGTGTTTTTGGGTGCGTACCGGCTGGTGTTGGCGATTCGCCCGTACCGTTTCGCCAGCGCGTACCTGCTGCTCTGTTCTGTGAAGGAACAGCTACGGGGGAGAGGCACGGCTCGTTCTCGCCGCCCCGGATACCTTCAACAACCTACCTCGCCAAATGCCCACGCCCTGCCGCCGCTCGTGCACCGGCTGAGCACCTTCGCCATTCCGCACCGCGTCATGGTGCTGTGCGGGGTTGCGGCGGTGCTCGCCTACGCCATGCTGCTGGACTCTGAGGGTTCCGTAATTCGTTCCCTCGCCATGGGTCTGCTCGGCGCTTACGCGATGCTGCGCGGTTCGGGTCGCCAGTCCTTGGCGGCGCTGCAAACAACGGTACTGATATGTCTGCTTGCCGCCCCGCACCTCTCCGTGGATATGGGGTTTGCCCTGTCGGTGACGGCAACCTCCGCGCTGATTCTGCTGGGTCCTCCGCTGATTCGCCTTCTCATGCGCGTCATGCCGGTGTTCTGCGCGGAAATGCTCGCCGCGCCGATTGTGGCGTCCCTGTGGTGCACTCCGCTGATTTTGGCGATGAGCGGTAAGGTGCCGCTCTACTCGGTTCCGGCGAACCTGGTTGCCGCTCCTTTGGCGCCGCTGAGTATGCTCGCCGGGCTGGCGGCGCTCGGATTTATGCTCCTGGGTCTGCCCACTGCGGCGGATCTGTGCCTGCGAGCCGGTGGCCTTGCCGCGCAGGGTATCGAGTGGACGGCACACACTGCCGCGCACGCGCCGGGTAACCCGTGGGAGCCCGGTTCGAGCGTCCCGGCGGTGGTGTGTAGCGCCCTCTGCGTGCTGGCGTTGAGCATTGCCCTGTGGTGGGTGGATGCGCGCCGCTACCGTGCGGTCACGCACCGGCAGTATTTGCGGGTGGTACCGCACACCGCGCGTTCCCATCGGCGCCCCAATCAGCCCGCCCGGTCTTAACCGACTAGCCGTGACCGACTACCGCTAACCACCGTTAGGAGGCATCTGAGAAGAAAACGCTATGATGGATACTCGAGACTCTACCCACGCCGCAGCACCGCGCGCAGTGGGGCCGAGTTCAGCCCGTACCCTGCAGATAAAGGCGAGTGATAAGCGTGTCCGAGCGTAAGCGTTCAACCCAGCGTGGTGGTTCCCGAGGCTACGCCCGCCGAGGCGGCCCCGCCCTCGACACCGCGTGGCGTACCGTTACCCCGGCACCCGCCGTCATGCTCTACGGCCCGGAGGAGTACTTCGCCTCCCGCGCTGCGGCACGCCTGCGTGAGCTATTCCGCGGCATCCACCCGGAGGTGGACCGCGTTCAGATTAACGCCGCCACCTACACGGCGGGGGAGCTGATTCTGCACGCTTCGCCCTCCCTGTTCGGTTCGGCGAAAATCATTGAGGTTGAGAACCTCGCCTCCATGAGCGACGAGTTTTTGACCGATACGCTCGCCTACCTGAACGCCCCCGAGCCGGACATCATGCTCATTCTGAACCACTCGGGCGGTAACCGCGGCAAGAAGCTCATCGACCTGGTGCGCTCCCAGTTCGTGCTCATTAACTGCAAGGCGCTCAAGACCGACCGTGAGAAGAGCGAGTTCTTGGCGGGGGAGTTCGCCGCAGCTCAGCGCCCGATTACCGGAGGCGCCCTGGCGCTGCTGACGGCTGCCGCCTCCGACACTGCGGAGCTTGCCGCCGCATGCCAGCAGCTGCTCTCAGACGTACCCGGCGAAATCACCGAAGAGGCTGTGAACCGCTACTACGGCGGCCGCACCGAAGTCACCGCGTTCCGCGTCAGTGACGCCGCGATTTCCGGCAACGCCCCGGAGGCTCTGCGTCTGCTCCGCCACTCCCTTGCCACCGGCACGGAGCCGATTCCGATGCTCGGCGCGCTCGCCATGCGCATCCGCAATATTGCGCGCGTGCACCACGTGCGTATGAGCGCTAACGAACTGGCGCGTGAGGTGGGTATGTCACCGTGGCAGGTTGAGCAGGCTCAGCGTGACGGCCGCCGTTTTACCGGCGCCCAGTTGGCGCATATTGTGCAGCTTCTGGCTGATGCGGACGCGCAGCTGAAGGGCGAGTCGCAGGACGCGGTGTATGCGGTGGAGCAGGCTGTTTTGGCGATTGCTCTACCTCCGCGCCTGTAGTGCATAATAGAGCCCATGCTCGAAATTCTGAAGAAAATTTTCTTTGCCCTGCTGCCCTTCCTGCAGAAGGCGGCAGAGGATGCCCTCAACGACGCTACTGCGTCTAAGGGCGGCTCCGAGTCCTCCCAGAAGAGTGAATCCCGCAAGGATGAATCTCGTCAGCGTGAATCTCGTCAGGGTGAGGCTCGTACCTCCGGCTCTTCGGTGCCTAAGCCGAGCGCCCCGAAGCCTTCCTCGGCACCTAAGCCTTCCGCACCGGCTTCGACCGGCGCATCCGACGGTTCGGATTACCCGGGTGATTACCGCGACATGATTAACTTTGAGTACTCGCCTTCCCTGGATGGCGACGCTGACCCGGGTGAAATCGTGTGGACGTGGGTTCCATTCGAGGAGGACCACTCGCAGGGTAAGGACCGCCCGGTGCTTCTGGTGGGTCGTGACGGTGAGTACCTGCTGGCGCTGATGATGACCAGCAAGGATCACAATAACCGTGAGCACGCTGACCCGAACTACCTTGATATTGGTTCGGGTCCGTGGGATCCGCAGGGCCGCGCTTCTGAGGTGAAGCTGAACCGTGTGATTCGTGTTCGCCCGGATGCGATGCGCCGTGAAGGTGCCATTATGCCGGAGGATACGTTCCGTCTGATTGAGCGTGCGTGGACTCGCCATAACGGCTAACATCCTGTGCCGGTAGTTTCACCGGCGACCGGAGCGGATTATCTGCGCCGTATGTGGGGGCTGCGTGTAGCGGTTTTCACAGTATTTTTCTCTCCGCGAGGGTCTGTCGTGGAGGCTGTTCATCTGGTATTATGTGTGGTTGAGTGTCCGATGGTCATCGGGCACTGCTGGCCGGTTGCCATAGGCATCCCCACGCCGCTCAGTCGATGATCGGCCAGCGTCGCCCTCACCGACCAATAAGACAAAACAGAAAGTTTAATTGTGGCTAACATTAAGTCTCAGAAGAAGCGTATCCTCACCAACGAGAAGGCTCGCCTGCGCAACAACATTGTAAAGTCCGAGCTGAAGACCGCGACCCGCAAGGTCAAGGCTGCTGTTGAGGCACAGAACCAGGAAGCTGCTGTTGAGGCTCTGCGTTTTGTGAACCGTAAGCTGGACAAGGCTGTTTCCAAGGGTGTTCTGCACAAGAAGACCGCTGCAAACAAGAAGTCCGGTCTTGCTGCGCTGGTAAATAAGGCTTTCTAAAACTTGCGGGGTACGTGAGTACCTCTCTGGTTTAAGGGCAGAGACCCCTGTGTTCCCCCTCCTCTAAGGGGAACGCAGGGGTCTCTTTTATCTGCTTACCTGTTGCAACGAATAATGCCTCAAGGTGGGGAGTAAATGGGGACCAAGTTGCTTGCTAGATACGCTCTTGCGCTTCAGTAAATGTAATCGGCCCTTGTTACTCCATATACGCTCAGGCAATTACTGCTGTAAGCTGTCTGTTTCAATATCGTCAAATTTGTAAAAGGTTCGCTGGTTCTCGATGGGGGGAATCTCGAACTATTGAGGAATCTCTACATAGAGAGTTTCTTCCTTCCCACTGACTTCGATTTGGAGGTCCAGACTCGTATCATCTGTATGATACAGGAAGAGATCAGCCGGTTTACCGGGGTGCACCTCAGCAGGAATTTCAGGAAGCCTACCGTAGTAACGGAATCTGTCATGGTTCAGCACTTTAAGAATCTTGATAGAGCTTTCAGTAGTATTACGCAGTGTGTAGTGGAAGTCCTCAAGTGCATCAGCCAGTTCCAAGACAGGTCTGCGCAGGCTGGATGCAATATCAGACTGCGACTGGGATTGACTCTGCTGTTCAGTGACAATCTGTTTCATCTGCTCGAGTGACTTCTCAACCTGTTCGACTCGTTCCTCTGCCGCCTGTGCAGAACGCTGAACCGCCGCACACATGTCTAGAGTAGCTTGGTGCGCAGCCTCAGCTTTTTCCTTAGCTTTCTTCGATTTGTTGGACAAGTACCATGACACCACTGTGAAAATGAGAGAAAGGGTCGCTGCACCCGCAGATACCCAGGCAGGAATATTATTCATGCCAATCATTCTACATTTATCACACTTACAGGGTGAGTCCAATCGTGATGATGACCTTGGGTTGGGCATAATTACGTAGCAGGTAGCTGGTCATATTGATTGCGTACACGGAACGCCCGATAAGTACCCTACCAGTCCCAAATCATGTCGCAGAAATCCGAATATGGGCAAAATAATTCTCGTAATTTGTGATGCAAATATGATGAATGTACCCTGTCGTGGTAATTTTTCTAGGCGCCTCTGCCTCAGAATAAGGCAAATAGACGGCCCCGTACCTGTATCGGTACGAGGCTATCTATTAGGAGTCAGCGGGTCTCTCCGTCGGTAGGGCATATACCAGCACGAATAGTGATTTAGTCAGATTCACCTGGAATCTGAATGTAGATAGGTTCGTTATGTCCCTCAATCTGAAGAATTAAATTTGATGGTAAGGGCATCCCCATCACACCACCTAGAAGGACGTCGAGTGATTCACCTGGGTTGAACTGCTGGTGAATATCATCGCACCGAAAAAATTCATCCTGATTCACAACCTTAAGTACATCTAAAGGGTGCGCAGTAATGTTTTGCAGCTTATATCGCAAGCCTCGGACATGAGTCAGCTGGAATTCAGGGTGCCATAGATTAGTTGCAATTTCAGACTGTAATTGAATTGGTTGTTTTGTAACAACCTGCTCCTTCTGTTCAAGCAACTTCTCAGCCGCTTCCGCAGATCGGACAACTGCATCACTCATCTGTAGTGCTGCTTGGTGTGCTGCTTCAGCCTTTTCTTTTGCACGTTTAGAGCCACTGGAGTAGTACCACACCACTATCGCGAGAATAAGAGAAAAGAGCGCTGCGTAAGCAACTATACCAGAGTGAAAGTTTGCTATGAATTGTGAGTCCATACCAGTCATCATAACCAGTCACACCTCACTATGACAGGACACGGGGCAACATGTGAGAGCCTAAACGCAACTGCGGATGAATGATGTATTCGTACTTGATGATTCGGTACTGGATTTTTTAGCAGGATTATGGGGAGGCGTCCGCCCGGTGACGAAACCGCTTGCGGGTTGTGGAAGAGCCCGTATAGTGGGAACTATCGGCGGTACCGCACACCGCCCGCGCCCTAGCAATAGTGCCGTCTATACGGCACCGGGGGAGTGAGCACCGCCGATGTGGGTACACATTTTTGCATATTATCAGGAGGTTCCCCATGAGTAGCGAGATCGCAGAAGAAGCTTACGATTATCGTGAAGACCCTGAGTATTGGCGAGCTCCGTTCGATTTTACGAAGCCCATATCTGATGCAAATACTCCGGAGGGGTGGATGCGTGCTGAGTTGAAAGGGCGTTTTTTCAACGCTCCGGTGGCACGCCCCGGTGCCGAATATGAGTGGGGTCTGGCAGAGATTAAGCGTAGGTATGAAGCTAAGGAATTCCCCTTCGACGATAGCGAAGTAACCCTTTTGTATCGTGAGAAGGTAGCTAATGGTGAGTTGCCAGATGTTTATGCTGGCACTCCATACGATTTGGCACTTTTGCCTTTCTAGAACTTGCGGGGTACCTAAGTACCTCTCTGGTTTAAGGGCAGAGACCCCCTGTGTTCCCCCTCCTCTAAGGGGAACGCGGGGGTTTCTTTATTCGTGTATACTTGGGCTCAAGGAGTTAGACGATTCCTCTGTAACCCTGAGCCTCGCCTATTGGTGTGGCAATAATGCTTGGGCGGCCGCGGCTTTATGCTTCGGTCTAGAAGACCGTCGGGGGCGTCACCGGCTAACTCCCTATAACTTTTTGTGAAAGGCATCCTGCTAAGTGGCGGGGTGCCTTTTGCTATACCCAGAAGGAATCCTAAAGATGCGGTGCATGTGTACCATGCCAACAGAACTCAGTAAGAAGCTAGACTAGAATACTCACATGGAACCTGAAAAAATTCCTCCGACGCTGAGCGACCCTATCACCTTCTGCGTAACTAAGATTACGCCGCCGGCACCAGCTAATAAGGCTGAAGCCATGAAACGCCAATGGGTTCTTGAGGAGCGCTTTAAGCGGGGGTCGCATGTCCAAATGCGTACTATTGCACACGAGTATGATGAGCGCACCGCAGCTGGTGAGGTTCTTATCCCCAAAAACCCAGGCCTTTAGATAGACAAGAGGTTTTGCTTGTGGAGGGGGAGGGTAATTTAGAGGTGATAGGATTAGGGAAAGAAGATAACCCTGTTATTTATCTGAAATACCTCAAGAAGAAGATAAAATGAAGTCTGTATCCATTAAAGAACGCCCGTTGTTTTGGGGTGGGTTGCGTCCTTTAAAGAGAAACCTAACCATGGAGGATTGGGAAAGAGCGCAGGCGGATAACCCTGGATTTGTGATTCCAAAGCCCGGCGCGGAACGGGAATGGGTAAAGGAAGAGTTTAGGCGCCGGCTTGATGATCCCAAATACTCTAACGAGGAGAAGAGCAGTAGCTATTTAGCGTTGGAGTATCGTCGTCGTAAGGCGGAAGGTACCCTGTAATTTTGTGTAGGCAGAAGCCCTGTGCACGGTGTGCGTGTGAGGGGCTTTTGTGTACCCATTTTTGAGTTTTCCACTGTACGGAGCTTTTATCGATTGAGAATAAAGAAGCTGAAAACTATGTTGGATTGGCAAAAAGCTAAGATTCTGTCTGCTGTTATGCTTTCTCGGAACTTGGAAGAGAAGACACGAGCCTTTGCAGAAAATTTTAACCGAGGCAGTGAATGGGAGTTGTCTCTATCCTGCGTTATTGGTGATTTTGTAAAGAATCAGGTTACTTTTCCGTATGATGTTGCACGATTAGCTAATCATGACTGGATGCCCGATGATTTAGTGAAGAGCATGTGGACTTACGCTACTGAAGAGTTCGACTATGAGGCTCATCTAGACCTCCTAGAGCGTTAGATTTATATAATTAGAAGCCCTGTGCACGGTGTGCGTGCACGGGGCTTTTGTGTACCCATTTTTGAGTTTTCCACTGTACGCAGCGGCACCACCCGCCCGGTGACGAAACCGCTTGCGGGTCGCGTGGGAGCCCGTATAGTGGGAACTATCGGCGGTACCGCACACCGCCCGCCTATCATGAGCGCCCCACGCGGCGTCGCACATAGTGCCGGTGTGGGTACACATTTTTGCATATTATCAGGAGGTTCCCCATGAGTAGCGAGATCGCAGAAGAAGCTTACGATTATCGTGAAGACCCTGAGTATTGGCGAGCTCCGTTCGATTTTACGAAGCCCATATCTGATGCAAATACTCCGGAGGGGTGGATGCGTGCTGAGTTGAATGGGCGTTTTTTTAATGCTCCGGTGGCGCGCCCCGGTGCCGAATATGAGTGGGGTTTGGCAGAGATTAAGCGTAGGTATGAAGCTAAGGAATTCCCCTTCAGGGATAGCGAAGTAACCAGCTTGTATCGTGAGAAGGTAGCTAATGGTGAGTTGCCGGATGTTTATGCTGGCACTCCATACGATTTGGCGCTTCTGCCTTTTTAACATAGTTTCCCTTTCCGTCCGGGGTTTTGGGCGGCATAACCGAATATAGAACATATTTTTTACAACACCACACAACCACCGACCACGAGCTAAGGACAACGATGAGCCAGCCGAACTTCCCTCCCGCCCGACTCTTTGATGCTTTCGCCAAGCCCGCCTCCACAGAACAGCCCGCGAAGAAGGGCCTGCTCGGCAAGCTGCGCCTGGGCGAATCCTCCGAAGAGGACAACTACACGACCGTCATGCTGGTCGGTTTCAACTCCGCGAAGGAACCCCCGGGCAACGGTGAGGACGCCCTCGACGTGATTCACCGCGCGTTCGACCCGTGCGATGAGAGCCCCGGCTTCGACATGGACGACTTCTACGACTATGCCTCCGTCGCCCCGCAGCTGCTGAACAATGACGACTCCGAATCCACAGTTCTGGTGTGGCCCAAGATGTTCTACAACATGGTCACCATCCCGGAGCGCCGCCTGCGCCTGCTCGTGGTGACCGGCCCCGCCCCGAGCCTGTGCCTGCAGCGGTTCATGAACCGCTTCTTCAAGTACGTGAAGAAGCTCCACGTGGACCACGCGATCTTCGTTGAGACCTTTGAGGATCAGGTGGCGCACACCCGCCCGTACCCGTACACGCTGACCACTCACGACGAGAAGCTGGCGGCTATCCCCGGTATTCTGCACGAGGACTACACCGGCCCCACCTCGGTGACGATGGCAATGTCTGCGCTCGCCGCTGAGCACGGCCTGTCCTCCTCGGTCATGCTGCGTATGAGCATCCCGGGGTACCTGAGCTTTGACCAGCAGAACCCGCGCGCGGTCGTGAGCCTGATCGAGGCGCTGGAAGTCATCCTCGACATTAAGGTCGAGTCTGAGGAGTACGACCGCCTGCGCGCCCACGCTGATGAGTGGGAGGCGGAGCTCGCCGAAGAAATGGCGAAGGACTACGAGAAGGTTGAGCTGGTGCGTGAGATTGAGCAGAAGATGGATTCGACTCTGCGCACTGTCTCCGGTGAGGTGATTGCCGAGGATATTGAGGGCTACCTGGATTCCCTCAGCGGCTCCTCCGAGGGTGTAAATCCTGCCGATGATGGTGCGGATTCCGAGGAGGATTCTTCGGAACGTTAGGTCCGTTCGCACATATGGCGCGGGTATGGGAAAATGATAGGTAACTATGCCCATACCCGCAGCCAGCATCTCGAAAGGATGATGTGATTGGCACCCATGTCGAAGAACCCGCCCGTTCCGGCGGCGACCGACCCCGCGATTATTCGCAACTTCTGCATTATCGCCCATATTGACCACGGTAAGTCCACCCTCGCAGACCGTATGCTGCAGGCCACCGGCGTGGTTGCCCCGCGCGATATGAAGGCGCAGTACCTGGACCGCATGGACATTGAACGTGAACGCGGTATCACCATTAAGTCTCAGGCTGTGCGCATGCCCTGGGATGTTGACGGCACCTCCTACGCGCTGAATATGATTGACACCCCCGGCCACGTGGACTTCACCTATGAGGTGTCCCGCTCCCTGGCTGCGTGTGAGGGTGCGCTTCTGCTCGTGGACGCCGCCCAGGGTATTGAGGCTCAGACCCTGGCGAACCTGTACCTGGCGATGGAGAACGACCTGACCATCATCCCGGTGCTCAACAAGATTGACCTTCCCGCGGCTCAGCCCGATAAGTACGCTGAAGAGCTGGCGAACCTGATTGGTTGCGAGCCGGACGAGGTTCTGCGCGTATCGGGTAAGACCGGTGAGGGTGTTGAGGCTCTGCTGGACCGTATTGTGGAGGCGATTCCCGCCCCGCAGGGTGACGCATCCGCCCCGGCGCGTGCCATGATTTTTGACTCGGTGTACGACTCGTACCGCGGTGTGGTCACCTATGTGCGTGTTGTGGACGGTAGCCTGCAGCCGCGTCAGAAGATTAAGATGATGTCCACCGGCGCTGAGCATGACCTGCTCGAAATCGGCGTGATTTCGCCTGAGCCTGTGCCGTCGAAGGGCCTGGGTGTGGGAGAGGTGGGTTACCTCATTACCGGTGTGAAGGACGTCCGTCAGTCCCGCGTGGGTGATACCGTCACCTCCGCCGCGAAGCCTGCGCAGGAGTCCCTGGGTGGTTACGAGGACCCCAAGCCGATGGTGTTCTCTGGCCTGTTCCCGATTGACGGTTCGGACTACCCGGCGCTGCGTGACGCACTGGATAAGCTGAAGCTTAACGATGCTGCACTGATTTACGAGCCGGAGACTTCTGCCGCTCTGGGCTTCGGTTTCCGCTGTGGCTTCCTGGGTCTGCTGCACCTGGAGATTGTGCGTGAGCGCCTGGAACGCGAGTTCAACCTGGACCTGATTTCGACCGCGCCGAACGTTATTTATGACGTGGTGGATGAGGCCGGCAACGCTAAGCGCGTGACCAACCCGAGCGAATTTCCCGAGGGTAAGGTCGCGACGATTCGCGAGCCCATGGTGGCGTGTACGATTATTGCCCCGAGCGAGTACATTGGCGCGATTATGGAGCTGTGCCAGGCTCGCCGCGGCCAGATCGGCGGCATGGATTACCTGTCCGAGGATCGTGTGGAGATGCGTTACCGCCTGCCCCTGGCGGAAATCGTGTTCGACTTCTTCGATCAGTTGAAGTCCCGTACCCGCGGTTATGCGTCGCTGGACTGGAAGTTCGACGGTGAGGAAGAGGCTGACCTGGTGAAGGTCGACATCCTGTTGCAGGGTGAGAAGGTGGATGCGTTCAGCGCCATTACTCACCGCGATAAGGCGTACTCGTACGGCCTGATGATGACTTCTAAGCTGCGTGAGCTGATTCCTCGCCAGCAGTTTGAGGTGCCGATTCAGGCGGCTATCGGTTCGCGTATTATTGCCCGCGAGAATATTCGTGCGATGCGTAAGGACGTTCTTTCGAAGTGTTACGGTGGCGATATTTCGCGTAAGCGTAAGCTGCTGGAGAAGCAGAAGGAAGGCAAGAAGCGCATGAAGATGGTCGGTCGTGTGGAGGTTCCGCAGGAAGCCTTCATTGCGGCACTGTCTTCGAGCGAGGAGAAGGAAAAGAAGAAGTAGCCTTTCGCTGCTGTAGCTTTTCCGGCTGTGTGCTGACCTGTTGATTGTGGAGAACCCGGCTGGTGCCTCGTGTACCGCCGGGTTCTCTGCACGCTGTCTGTTGATGCGCCCCGCCTTGATGTCACCCGCCTGCTGATACTACCCACGTAGCCGCATGCGCGGTGCCCATATTTGATCCCCCCGACCTCTACACCTAGTTCCAGGAGGCAGAATGCCCGCCCAGCCCACCGGCGCCCCCGCACCCCGCGACGGGCGCATCCCCGCCACCAGCGCGGCAGGATGCGAAACCCGCGACTTCAGCCTCTACGTACACATCCCCTTCTGCTCCGTACGCTGCGGCTACTGCGACTTCAACACCTACGCCACCGAAGACTTCGGCAACGGCATCGGCCTCGGCACCTACGCCGACGACGCCATCGCAGAAATCCTCTTCGCCGCCCGCACCCTCGAAGCATCCGGCGTCGCAAAACGCCCCATGCACACCGTCTTCTTCGGAGGCGGCACCCCCACCAAACTGCCCGCCCGCGACCTCGTACGCATCCTGCAGGCAGCCATCGACGTATTCGGCCTCGTCGAAGGGGCAGAAGTTACCACCGAAGCGAACCCCGACTCCGTCACCCGCGAAGACCTGCAGACCCTCAAGGACGGCGGTTTCACCCGCGTATCCTTCGGCATGCAATCCGTCGTACCCGAGGTACTACAGGTACTCGACCGCACCCACACGCCCTCCAACGTGCCGAAGGTCGTCGCCTGGGCTAAAGAGGTCGGCCTGCAGGTGTCCGTGGACCTGATATACGGTTCGCCGGGGGAGAGCCTGCACCAGTGGGAGCAAAGCGTTCGCGCCGCAATCTCCTACGAACCCGACCACATTTCCGCCTACTCGCTGATCGTGGAGGACGGCACCAAGCTTGCCGCACAGATCCGCCGCGGCGAATACACCATGCCCGACGAAGACCTCATGGCGGACATGTACCTGCTCGCCGAGGAGCTACTCACCGAAGCTGGCTACAACTGGTACGAGGTCTCCAACTACTCGCGCAGCGAGGACACCCGCAGCGACCACAACCTCGCCTACTGGCGCAACCAGGACTGGTGGGGCATCGGCCCCGGCGCGCACTCGCACGTGAACGGTACCCGCTGGTGGAACGTGAAGCACCCGGTGCCGTACGCGCAGAAGGTGCGTGCGGGGGAGTCCCCGGCGGCGGCACGTGAGGTGCTGGACACCGCCACCCGTGCTTTTGAGACGATTATGCTCATGATCCGTGTGCGTGAGGGCTTGGCGATGCGCGAGCTGCTCGCCGTGCACGATGAGGCACAGCTGGGCGCCTCGCTGCGCTGGCTGGTTTCTCAAGCTCTGATTGAGCCTGATGCTTTGAATTCTCAAGCTGAACCTGACCCTGAAGCCCACGTACGACTAACCCTCAAGGGCCGCCTACTGGGCGATGCGGTCACCCGCGAGCTGCTCCCGGAGGTCTCGGAAGAGCACGAGGAACACTAAGAAGCATTGGTCTGACAAGGGGCTTTTCAATCGGGGCGGCGTTCCGGTTCTGGTCTGTCGTAGCTCCACTTGATGCTTTTCTCTAACACAGCCTGCGAATGGCGTGCGCCCCGGTATTGCCGTAATATTTCGGTGATTTCGGGGTGTTTTTGCGGGTCTCAAAAAACTTTTAAAAAAATTTTTCGGGGCTATTTGGAGGGACTTTGGGGGAGGATCACACCTTACACCGGTGTGCTAATTGTTCGCATTTGTGCTGGACTAGCTGAAAGAATTTTCCACTCTTTCATGCCACTTTTGGAGTGCGTATTTTTCGATTACTTTCCCGAGAAAAATTTTTCCAAAACACCCAATTTCAAGTTGTGGTTGAAGGTTACGCTGTGCCATAATAGGTCATGGCAGGACGGTATATGTCTAACAGCGTGTTCTCGTCTTTGCTGAAGTTGAGTGAATACGGTTGTGGGCTCCTGGTAACAGGGGCCCACGATCGTTTAACAACGATTATCTACAGCACCATTCGGTAGAGTTTGCGGCAATTCACGCGCACTAGGCAAAGAAGCCCCATTTAAACGTAGAACGCCCCACACACAACGTGCGGGGCGTTCAAATGTAAAAGCTATCAGCGCGGTTTAGGACCGGCAGTTCTTAGGATTCTGCGGATTCTGCGTTCTCGGTGGAGTAGAAGCGGTCCAGCAGGCGCGGGTTCATACGGTAGCTGTACGGCTCACCGCGATTCACCTCAATACCGGCACGCAGCGACGCAATAGCCATGAACAGCCACACGAGCGCACCTAGAACCATGGCAATGTTGCCCATGCCGGGCAGGAACGACACGACCCACAGCGCCACCAGAGCAATGGAGGGCAGGAGGGTGAAGTTCATTGCCTCGCGAGCCTCCTGCTCAGCGAAGGGCGCGTTATTGCGGCTGACGTAGAAAACCGCAGCGGAAGGGATGATGCCGAGAATGCCGCCGAAATGCGCGAAAGTCGCACGGTTGCGGTCCTGAATCACGCTAATCTTACGGGTTTTCTGAGGCCCGGTTGCCGGGCGAACATCGTTAGTCACGAAAATCCTGGTTCGATAGAAGTTTCTTGTGGTGATCACCTAAGCCGGTGGAAATACCCTCCGAAGAGGCAAATCGTTTGAGCGGTGGTGACCCAGAGTGTAGTGAGGGTGCAACATAAACCCACAGGGGCAATGCCACACGCTCAACTATTGTACCGCTTTAGGGAACAAAACCCACAGGATAATGCCCTCGAGGGAAAGGTTCTGAGCAAATTCACACCTGCGCCCGCAGACGGGGGCGCAATAGCGGGTTTTGGGTGGGGCTAGGCATCCGGCTCGGTGAGAAAATCGATGAGCGATTCGACCGGGCCGAGCAGCGTCGGATCCAGGTCAGCGTAGGAGTCAACGCGGGAGAGGATGTGCTTCCACGCCTGCGCCACATCCGCCTGCGTTTCGTGCGGCTGACCCAGACGACGCAGCGTGCCCTTCTTGAAATCCTCACCGCGCGGAACCTGCGGCCACGCCTTCAAACCCAGCACCGAGGGCTTGACCGCCTGCCAAATATCGATGAATGGGTGACCCACGATCTTCACGTGCCCGGCGGCACCCGGCACAGCCAACGCCTCCGCAACAATGCGCTGCTCCTTCGTGCCTTCAATCAGGTGGTCGACCAGAATACCCAGGCGGCGGCCCGGGCCCGGCGCGAACTCACGAATAGCACCGGCGAGATCATCCACGCCGTGCAGCGGCTCCACAACAATGCCCTCAACGCGCAGATCGTGGCCCCAGACCTTCTCCACGAGTTCGGCGTCGTGCAGGCCCTCAACCCAGATGCGGGAGGCGCGCGCCACCTTAGCCGGGGCGTCCTTCACCGCAATAGAACCGGAGCGAGAAATCGTGCGCTTCGGCTCCTTCGCCGCCACCGGGGCGACAATCTCAACGGGCTCACCCTCAATCAGGTAGCCCGGACCCAACGGGAAGTTCTTCACGCGACCCTTCGCGTCCTCGAGTCCGAAGAACAGGGCACCGCCGATGCGTTCAGCCTTCACGACCTCACCCACCCAGCCGTTAATATCCTCAATCAGCAGGCCGCGGCGCAGCGGCACCTTACGCGGGGCCGGCGCCTGGCGGCTCATGCGGGCGGCGTTTAGATCCTGGGCACCCCAGCCGTAGGGGGAGCGGTGGGTACTCAACGTATTCTCCTTTGGGGCGGTAGGGGTGAAAATCGCAATAGGACTACGGAGCCGATTTCAGGGGCACACGCACCGCAGATTAAGCGGATAGCGGGAGCGACCCCCTTTCAGCCTAGCCATTGTATCGGGTCGGGGGTAGTATCCCCTAGAATTGATACGACCATTGTTGGCGGTGCACTCATCGAGCACCGCCATCGTCTCGAGAGGAAGGAAACGCATGAGCCACTACGATACTCTCGGCGTATCGAACGACGCCAGCCCCGAAGAGATCAAGAAGGCGTACCGAAAGAAGGCACGCCAGCTGCACCCGGACGTGAACCCCTCCGAGGACGCAGCCGAAGAGTTCAAGCGCGTCACCCTCGCCTACGAGGTGCTCTCCGACCCCGAAAAGCGCCGCAACTATGACACCATCGGCGACGAACAGGGCCGCGCAGGCTACCCCGGAGGCGGCGGCTACCCGGGCGGCGGATTCAGCGGCTTCGGCGGTTTTGAGGACCTGCTGAACATGTTCACCGGCGGCGCGGCAGGTGCCCGCGGCCCCGCATCCCGCATGCGTCAGGGCCAGGACGACCTGATTACCGTCTCCATCAGCCTGCAGGACGCGGTATTCGGTGTTGAGAAGACCATTGAGCGTCGCTCCGCCGTGACCTGCAAGTCCTGTAACGGTGAAGGCACCGCAGAGGGCACCCAGCCCGAAACCTGCACCACCTGCTCTGGTCACGGTTTCATGCAGCGCCGCGTGCAGTCCATCCTCGGTACCGTCATGCAGCAGGTCGAATGCCCCGACTGCCACGGCTACGGCACCGTCATCAAGACCCCCTGCCCTGAATGCCACGGTCAGGGCCGCGTACGTGAAGACGTGCCGCTGACCTTCAACGTTCCCGCCGGCGTGCACGACCAGGCGCGTATCCGCCTGCGCGGCAAGGGCGAGGCAGGCCTGTACGGTGGCCCCAACGGCGACCTGTACATTGACCTGAACGTCAAGCGCGACAAGTACTTCAGCCGCGAGGGCGACAACCTGGTCACCACCGTGAATATCCCCATGGTCGCGGCGGCACTGGGCACCACCATCCCGCTGAATACCTTCGATGGCGACCAGGAAGTTGCGATCCCCGCAGGCACTCAGAGCGGTGACGTAATCACCCTCAACGGCCTGGGCGCAACCGTGCTCGGCACCGAGCGTCGCGGCGACCTGCTGGTGCGTATCCAGGTGGTCACCCCCACCGACATGACCGAAGAACAGCGTGAACTGCTGCGCCAGTTCGCTTCCCTGCGCGGTGAATCCCTCACCGAAGGTTCGCAGGTCAAGCACCGCGGCGGTCTCTTCTCCCGTCTGAAGGACCAGTTCAAGTAGGATCCCTACACCAAGCTGAGGATGCGGCGGGTGCGGTACTCAACCCGCACCCGCCGCTTTCCTGTCAGCACTGCGCTACACACGCCACCCGCACACTACCCACGCTTTCAAACCGCACCCTCAAGGAGAACCATGAGCGCCCCCATCTTCTACATCAGCACGGAAGAATACGACGCACTCACCCCCGGCGCCACCTGCGCGCTCGGCGGTTCCGAAGGCAAGCACGCCCTCGTCAAGCGCCTTGAGCTCGGTGAACGCATCGACCTGGGTGACGGCACCGGCCGCCGCGCACTCGGTACGGTCGCCTCCATTAATGCGGACGGCGTGAGCGTGCAGGTGCAGGAACTGCGCGAGGAACGCAGCGTGCCCTCCATCTACCTGGTGCAGGCGCTCGCGAAGGACGGCCGCGATCTGCTCGCCATCGAAACCGCCACCGAACTGGGCGTGTACGGTGTGCTTCCGTGGAGCGCGGACCGCTCCATCGTGCGTTGGAAGGGGGAGCGCGCCTCCAAGGCACACACCAAGTGGCAGAACACCGTCACCGCCGCGGCGAAGCAGTCGCGCCGCGCGCTCATTCCCGAAGTGTACGACCTGTACAGCACCGCCGACCTGGTGGAACTCATTGAAGAAGTTGCCGGGGAGGGCTCTGAGCAGTCCACCGCCGTGTTCATCCTGCACGAGCAGGCGACCGAACGCCTCAGCGCCCTGGCACGCAAGTTTGTAGAGGCAGAGAACCTGCCCGAAGAAATCTACCTGCTCGTCGGCCCCGAAGGCGGTATTAGCGACCGCGAAGTGCAGCTCTTCACCGACGCCGGTGCGCAGCTGGCACTACTCGGTGACGAGGTGCTGCGTTCCTCCACCGCCGGTTCTGCCGCCATGTGCACCCTGAACGTGGTGCTGGGCCGCTGGTAGAGCGCCGGCGGTAGCACCCAGCTGACAGAACCTAGCCGGTGCGTGGTGCATCACGCACATCTATACTTGTAATACATCACTAGCCAAGGAGCCCATATGACTACCTCCCGACCTCTATCGACCGCGCGCACCGTATCTTTCAAGAGCGCCGCAGAAATGATCGCAGTGCTCGGCCCGCAGGACGCGCACCTGGCAATTATCGAGGACTACTTCGAGCAGATTAGCCTGCGCCCCAAGGACCTGGACGTGCTCATCACCGGCCCCTCCGAGGCCGTCAACACCGCCGCAAAGCTGCTGAACGAACTGCGCGTGCTCTCCAGCCACGACACGCAGATTACCGTGCAGGTCATTCACCGCCTCATGGGCATGCTCGGCGACGAACTGAGCAACCCGGCGCACTCGCTGTCCACCAGCATCCTGTCCACTCGCGGCACCACGATTCGCCCCAAGACCATTAACCAGAAGAAGTACGTGGACGCTATCGACGCGAACACCGTCATCTTCGGTATCGGCCCGGCGGGTACCGGTAAGACCTACCTCGCCATGGCGAAGGCTGTGCAGGCGCTGCAGAGCCACGAAGTGAACCGCATTATCCTCACCCGCCCCGCCGTGGAGGCTGGTGAGCGTCTGGGCTTCCTGCCCGGCACCCTCAACGAGAAGATCGACCCGTACCTGCGCCCGCTCTACGACGCGCTGCACGACATGCTCGAACCCGAAACCATCCCCAAGCTCATGGAGGCGGGCACCATCGAGGTCGCACCGCTGGCTTACATGCGCGGCCGCACCCTCAACGATGCATTCATCATCCTCGACGAGGCGCAGAACACCACCGCCGAGCAGATGAAAATGTTCCTGACCCGACTGGGCTTCGGCTCGAAGATGGTCATTACCGGTGACATCACCCAGATCGACCTGCCCGGTGGCGCCGCCTCCGGCCTGAAGCAGGTGCGCAACATTCTGCAGGGCGTGGAGGATATTCACTTCAGCATCCTGGAATCCTCCGACGTGGTTCGCCACACCCTGGTGTCGAACATTGTGTCCGCCTACGACCAGTGGGGCGAAGACCAGAAGGCGATGGAACGCAAGCGCAACCGCAAGGTCAAGCGCGCCACCATCGAGGCCGCAGCCGAGAAGCTGCTGGACCGCGCCGGCATCAACGGCGGCTCCGAAAAGAACGCCGAGCAGAACCCCGACAACGCACAGACCACCCCGGAAGGACGCTAAACGGTGGCAGAGATCGAATTCGACTGTGAAGAACCCGCAACCGGTGCCGACCCAGCAACCGACGCCTTCATCCGCGAATCTTTCGAAGCGGTAGACACCGAGGTGCTCACCCGCCTCGTCGAGCACGCCTTCAAACGCATGCACCTTGCCGATGACACCTACCTGTCCATCGCCATCGTGAACGAAGACGAAATGGAACGCGTGCACATCGAATGGATGGACCTGCCCGGCGCAACCGACGTGATGAGCTTCCCCATGGACGAGCTGGAACCGGGAACCCCCGAAAACCCCTCCAGCGGCATGCTCGGTGACATCATCCTCTGCCCGCCCGTCGCCGCACGTCAGGGCGCAGATGCGGGTCACAGCACCCTGGATGAGCTGTGCCTGCTCACCACTCACGGCATTCTGCACTGCCTCGGCTACGACCACGGCACCGCCGAAGAGGAAGCTGAAATGTTCGGCATTCAGCGCTCCATCCTCGAAGAGTTCCTGGGCCGCCCGGCACCGGTCGAAACCCGACACTAGGGGAGCGGCGTGGACATTCTACTCACAGCCCTCCTCGCCGTTCTCGCGCTCTGCCTGACCGTGGTCGCGGCAATCGCCGAAACCGCGTTCACCTACCTGCCGCACAACGAGGCGGAAGAAGCCGTGGAGGCACACCCGGACACCCTCGGCGCCCGCGTCCTGCAGCGCACCCTCGACGGTGACTCCGAGGCGTACACGCACCCGCTGCGCCTGACCCGCCTCATTGCGGCAGCCGCCGCGGTGCTCGCCACCATGACCTGCCTGCTGAACCTGGTCGAGGTGCACGCGCTCGCTGTCGTGCTGACCCTCGTGATTGTTGCGCTGGTGGGCTACCCGGTTCTGCATGTGCTGGCGCGTGCTCTGGGTCGTAACCGCCCGGTCGCGTCGATTCGTGTGCTGGCTCGCCCGGTGCACTACCTGTCGGTTCTGCTGAGCCCGGCGACCGGTCTGCTCGATAAGCTCAGTGTGCGCCTGGCGCCGGAACGTTCGGCTGAGGCCCCGGTGGGCGTGTTCGATGAGGAGGAGCTGCGCGAGTTCCTGGACCGCGCCTCCGACGCTGAAACCATTGAGGACGACGAGGCGCAGATGGTGCAGTCCGTCTTTGAGATGGACGATACCCGCATCCGTTCGCTCATGGTTCCGCGTACCGACATGCTCACCGCCAGCCGTGACACCCCTCTGCGTGAGGCGCTGAGCCTGTTCCTGCGTTCGGGTTATTCGCGTATGCCGGTGATTGGTGATTCGAGCGATGAGATTCTGGGCGTGCTCTACCTGAAGGACGCGATGCGCGCCTTCATCCTGCACGGTGAGGCTCCCGAAGGTACCGCCCTGCCGACCGTGGTTGAGCTGATGCGCCCGGCTCGTTTTGAGCCCGAGTCGAAGCGCGCCATGGACCTGCTGCGTGAGATGCAGCGCGAGTCCACGCACGTGGCGATTATTGTTGACGAGTACGGCGGCACCGCCGGCCTGATCACGCTTGAGGACCTGATTGAGGAGCTGGTCGGTGACATCTCTGACGAGTACGACCACGAGCGCCCCGAGTACACGCTGAACGACGACGGCACGTTCCGTCTCTCTGCCCGTCTGGGTATTGATGAGCTGGGCGAGATTTTCGGTCGTGAACTCGACGATGAAGATGTTGATACGGTGGGCGGTCTGCTCGCTAAGCATCTGGGCATGGTGCCGATTGTCGGTTCTGAGATTGAGATTGACGGCATTCATATTCGTGCGATTGGTTCGTCGGGCCGCCGCCACCAGGTGGATATGCTGCAGGCGTGGTATGAGCCGCCTCGTGATGAGCAGCAGAACGCTGAAGGTTCCGCGGCGTCTTCCTCGGAGCCTAATTCCACGGAGGTTGCTGACATCCTCACCGTGGATACGGAGCCGCCCGCTGTGGCTGAGCCGCATGCGCATCCGGATCTTCCGGGAGATATTGCAGAGGCTGAACCGGCAACCAATCAGCACGGCAACCGCTAGATATCGAATATAGACACCGCATTTTCCCTAACACACTTTGAGCCGGCCGCCCCGCCCCGGAAGGCGCAGGCAGATGAGGCTGGCACCCTAACACCCCGCACGGGGTTTGACCCCAGGATTTGATAAGGAGAAACACAATGGACCAGGAGTACACCCCGCTCGATTTGAGCATGCTGGACTTGAGCACCCCGTTGCCGACCTACCCGGCGGATTTCCGTTCGGGCTTCGCGTCGCTGGTGGGCCGCCCGAACGCGGGTAAGTCTACTCTGACGAACGCTATGGTCGGTCAGAAGGTGGCTATCACCTCGAACCGTCCGCAGACGACCCGCCACACGATCCGCGGTATTGTGCACAAGGACGAGTACCAGCTGATCCTGGTGGACACCCCCGGTATTCACCGCCCCCGCACTCTGCTGGGTGAGCGTCTGAACGACCTGGTGGCAAGCACCCTTTCGCAGGTGGATGTGCTGGGCTTCTGCATTCCGGCGAATGAGAAGATCGGTCCGGGTGACCGTTACATCGCGTCGCAGCTGGTGGCGTCGAGCAATAAGCCGGTGGTGGCTATTGTGACGAAGGCTGACACTGTGAGCTCTGAGGAGCTGCGTGAGCAGCTGCTGGCTGTTGAGGCGCTCGGCGAGGAGGTCATGAGCGCTGAGCGTGCGGCTCGTGCTAAGCGTGCCGCGCATCGTGCGAAGCAGAAGGGTAAGGGCCCCAAGGGTAAGGGTGGCAAGAATGATGCTGTGCCTTTCGCGAAGGGTTCGGGCCCTGCGGCTAAGCGCCGCTCCGGTGAGGTTGCTGAGCCGATGCCGGTTGACGGTAAGGGCGGCTGGGCTGCGATTATCCCGGTGTCTGCTGTGAAGCATTTCCAGGTGGATGCGGTTGCTGACCTGCTGGCGCAGTACACTCCGCTGTCGCCGCCGCTGTACCCGGACGGTGAGCTGACCGATGAGCCGGAGGCAACCCTCATCGCGGAACTCGTGCGTGAGGCTGCTCTGGAGGGTGCGCGTGAGGAGCTGCCCCACTCGATTGCTGTGACGGTTGAGGAGATGGAGTTCCGTGAGGGCCGCCCGGAGGATAACCCGCTGCTGGATGTGCACGTGAACCTGTATGTGGAGCGTGAGTCGCAGAAGTACATCATTATCGGTAAGGGCGGCTCGAATCTGCGCAAGATTGGTACGAAGGCTCGTGAGCAGATTGAGGCGATGCTCGGTACCCGCATTTATTTGAATATTCATGTGAAGGTTGCGAAGGAGTGGCAGTCTGACGCGCGTGCGTTGAACCGCCTGGGATTCTAGTAGCTTTCCTGAGCGCATCGCCCCGAAAGGTAGCGCTGAGAGGCAGCCCCGAGAGGTTGCCCTTGGGGATGGTCGCGCATCCTTAGTTTTCACCCGGTGGCTTGCAGAAATATGTGCATGCCTCCGGGTGAAACTTTTCACTCTCATTCGGCGCTCATAGGGAAGAGTGCTACTCTGAGAAAGCACTTGCTCACCGGCAGAAAGAGAAAAGGTATGCCCCAGGCACCTCGTTTACGAAGCACCGGTCGTCATATGCGCACGACGGTGATGACTTCAAACCGCAATAAGTGGATTGCTCTGCTTACTGCTTGCATGCTCGTCATTGTTGTTGGCTTTGGTGGCGTGTTGGCTCTGCGTATGCGCAATAATCTGCATACTCAGGAGCTGAACATCAGCAATTACAAGGACGGCCTGGAGAACGGCGCCTTGGACATTCTCGTGATTGGCTCCGATACCCGTAAGGGCAATAACGGTGCGTACGGTGATGAGGATGACCGCAATTCTGAGGCTCGCGCGGACGTGATGATGCTGCTGCAGATTAGCAAGGACCGTAAGAATGTGAGCGTGCTGTCGTTCCCGCGTGACTTGATGGTTGATGTGCCGCAGTGTACTGATCCTGAGAGCGGCACCGTGTACCCGGCTGAGGAGAACGTTCAGATTAACGAGTCTCTGTCTCGCGGTGGTGCCGGTTGTACTGTGGCGACCATTAGCAAGCTGACCGGTGTGAATATTGACCACTTCATGTTGGTGGACTTTAACGCTGTGAAGGAGCTGTCGAAGGTTGTTGGCGGCGTTCAGGTGTGTGTGGACGCTCCGATTGATGACGAGTACAGTGGCCTGAAGCTTCCTGCCGGTACTTCTTCGGTTGAGGGTGAGCAGGCTCTTGCGTTCTTGCGTAGCCGCCACGGCTTCTCGGATGGCTCCGATATTGGTCGTATTCAGGCTCAGCAGGGCTTCTTGTCTTCGCTGCTGCGTAAGGTGAAGAGCGAGGGTACTCTGTCGAATCCGGGCCGTCTGATTAACATTGCTGAGGCGATTACTCAGAACGTGACGGTGGATAAGAACCTGGGTAATATCAGCACTCTGGTGGGTGTTGGTGCGACTCTTGGTGGTGTGGACCTGTCGAATGTTGTGTTTGCGACGGTGCCGACTGAGCCGTGGAGCCAGGATGCGAACCGCCTGCAGGTTTCTGCGGATGCTGCGAACGTGTTCCAGCGTCTGCGTGACGATAAGTCGCTGAAGGAGGAGAAGGCTCCGGAGGCGCCGGCTACTGCTGCCGCTCCGGTTCAGCTGGATCGTACGGTTCCGGTGAGCGTGTACAACGCGACCGGTCTGGATGGCCGTTCGGCTACGATCGCTTCGGTGATTGAGGGCCTGGGCTACACGAATGTTACTCCGGGTACTTCGGCTAACCCGACGAACTTCACCACGGTGTTCTACTCGACCGGTTACGAGGCGGAGGCGAAGGAAATCGCCGCGAAGCTGAATGTGACCCGCGTGGTGGCGACTGAAGAGGTTCTGGGTGTGTCGGTGACGATTGGTACTGACTTCCCGTCCGGTGAGGCGATGGAGAAGCAGGAGGCTGCGATTGCGGGTAACGCGACCGGTCAGACTGCTGATCAGAACAAGTGCCAGACTGCTTTCGCCTACTAGGTTGTAGCTAGGGCATAGCGCAGATGCGTGAATAACGTGGAATAACGTGTGAAGGGGCGTAGCGCCAGAAATGGTGGCTACGCCCCTTTGCTGTTAATTCTTTCCAGATGATGGACGGCTTCCCGGGTGCCCTGCCGCCGCCTCCGACCCCTGTGATAGCGTGGAGGCATGACTATTGACGGTGAGAGCATGCGCGGGGTTACCCGCCAGGCAGTGAACCTGCTGCTTATTCGCCGGAACGGGGCACGCTAGAATCTGCCGCAACCGTTCCGGCTTTTTGACGCGGCATCTCACCTTTGCATCCTTTCTGATGCACCGCCTTGACCACGGCTGCCGGGGACCGATACCCGGCACGGTACGAACCCCACACTTGGGGTAGAGCGAGACGGACCAACCCACAGGAATTCATCATGAAAAACCACCAGAAGCCCAGCCCCATGCCGGTACACAAGTACCGCCCTTTCCACGAGCAGATTGTTGTTGACCTGCCGGACCGCACCTGGCCGGATAAGGTCATTGAGAAGGCTCCGCGCTGGTGCGCAGTGGATCTGCGTGACGGCAACCAGGCGCTGATTGACCCCATGGACACCGACCGTAAGCTTGCGATGTTCAAGCTGCTGGTGAAGATGGGTTACAAGGAAATTGAGGTTGGTTTCCCTTCGGCGTCGCAGACTGACTTTGATTTTGTGCGCACTCTCATTGAGGACGGCCACATTCCTTCGGATGTGACCATTCAGGTTCTGGTGCAGGCGCGTGAGCACCTGATTGCCCGCACTTTTGAGGCGATTGAGGGCGCACCGCAGGCGATTGTGCACTTCTACAACTCGACCTCCGTGCTGCAGCGTCGCGTGGTGTTCAACCAGGATCAGGAGGGCGTACTGGATATCGCCCTGCAGGGTGCGCGCCTGTGCCGCAAGTACGAAGAGCAGATGATCTCTGATACTAAGGTCATCTACGAGTACTCGCCCGAGTCTTTCACCGGCACCGAGCTTGAGTACGCGGCTCGCGTGGTGAACGCTGTGGCTGAGGAACTGGAGGTCGGTCAGAACGGCCGCGAGCTGATTGTGAACCTGCCCGCTACCGTTGAGATGGCTACCCCGAACGTGTACGCCGACTCTGTCGAGTGGATGCACCGCAACCTGAACCACCGCGAGCACATTGTGCTGTCACTGCACCCGCACAATGACCGCGGTACCGGCGTGGCTGCTGCTGAGCTGGGTTACCTGGCAGGTGCTGACCGTATTGAGGGTTGCCTCTTCGGTAATGGCGAGCGCACCGGTAACGTTGACCTGGTCACTTTGGGTCTGAACATGTACACCCAGGGTATTGATCCGCAGATTGATTTCTCTGATATTGACGGTATCCGTAAGACTGTTGAGTACTGCAACCAGTTGAAGGTGCACGAGCGTTCGCCGTATGGTGGCGACCTGGTGTTCACTGCGTTCTCTGGTTCTCATCAGGACGCTATTAAGAAGGGCTTTGAGGCTCTGGAGCGTACCGCTGCTGAGGCGGGTAAGACCGTGGATGAGGTTTACTGGGAGGTTCCGTACCTGCCGATTGATCCTCGTGACCTGGGTCGTACCTATGAGGCGATTATTCGTGTGAACTCGCAGTCCGGTAAGGGCGGTATGGCGTACCTGTTGAAGCAGGATCACGGTCTGGATCTGCCGCGTCGTGCTCAGGTTGAGTTCTCGAAGATTGTTCAGGCTCGTACTGACGCTGAGGGTGGTGAGATGACCAGCCAGAAGCTGTGGAACATCTTCGCGGATGAGTACCTGCCCGCAACCGAACCGGAGAAGCGTTGGGGTAAGTACCGTATTGAGTCGATTAATATTGATTCGGCTGATACTGGTGCGACTACTCTGCGTGTTGGTCTGAACATTGATGGTCACACGTACACCCGTTCGGCTTCGGGTACCGGTCCGGTGGATGCTCTGCAGAACATCCTGTCGGGCGAGGGCGTGGATATTCGCGTGATGGATTATTCGGAGCACACCATGTCGTCTTCGTCGACTGCTAACGCGGCTTGCTACGTTGAGGCTGCTGTTGGTTCTCGCGTGCTGTGGGGTATTGGTGTGGACAGCTCGACGACTCGTGCGGCGTTGAAGGCGATGATTTCGGCTGTGAACCGTGCGCTGCGTGATGAGCGCCAGGCGTAGGCGATGACCGTATGTGCTTTGTGCAAGGTTTTCGGGTGACCGTTAGCCGTGCATGATGCGGGGGCGGGATGCATACTGGGAGTATGTATCCCGCCCTCACGCGTTTAATGTGCGCAGGTGTTGTATACGTCGGCGTGCTGTGGGGCGAATAGTCTGCAGGGAGGAACTCTCATGAAAAGCTACGCGATGGTGTTTAGCCCCGTTGAGGCGGCGGGCACCGATTCTTCTGTCCGTGCCTGGAATTATGAGCTGCGCGGTGGTGATGATACTGCTCTGCCTGCCGGTTCCACCGAGGTGTGGGAGGCTGGCTGGGTGGGTTCGACTGGTCCCGGTATTGAGCAGGATCAGTGGCCGCGCAGTACGTTTACTGGTTTGCCGATGCAGCATATTTTTACGGTGAGGTTGCCGGGGGAGTACCTGCCGGATGCGCAGAAGTATCCGGGCGTTGTGGCGTTCTCTTTCTTCGCCGGTGATGGCCAGTTCGCTGAGGATGAGGCGACTGAGGGTGTTGCTAATGCTGTTAGTGATGACCCGTTTGAGGTGCAGTATTCGCAGGCGCGGGTGCATCCGTACCAGTTGTTGTTGCGCGATATTTTGGATGCCGAGTTTGCGGTGCTGTACCTGAGTGAGGAGGAGTTCTCGTCCCGTACGGAGCCGCCGCAGGATGTGCGCCGGCCCGGTGAGCATCGTGGTGAGGAGGAGAGCTTCAGCGCCTGGGCTTTGGCGGATCGTCAGCAGCCGCTGGCTCGTAAGCCTGCTCTGGTGGGGTGGGTTCCGACGGATGACCCGAATGCCGGTAAGGTTCCCAGTGATGTGTTTGAGAATGTTGACCCGCAGACTGGTTATCTGAGCCCTTTCGATTGGGATGCTGAGGATTCGGCGTGGTTTGAGTGGGCAAAGCCGCTGATTGCGGTGGGCACTCACCTGGGTGGCACTCATTTTTATGCGCAGAGCCTGCCGGATGGTCTGACGGCTCGTTATATTGAGTTCGATGAGTTTGATGTGCTGAATTTTGGGTGCGGTAGCGCTGTTTTTGATTTTGAGACTGGTGTTTTTGACTGGTCGTGCGGATAGTACGCTTGCGCCGGAGAGCGCGCTGTTGACGTACCTTTGACGCGCCGGAGCGCGCATTTGAGGTGTTTGCGCGGTCTCTTTGAGCCGTAGATGAACCGTTGATGAGCCGTGGATAAGCCCCGGTTGCACCGCGGTGTACCTCCTAAAACGGCACCCTGAGCGTTTCACAGTGTGGACGGGGCGGTTTGCGGAAGTTCCACATCACCTTCGGCGAACCGCCCCGGGTGGGTGCGCCTCCTGTATCCTTGAATGCGTGGAATGGATTCAAGCAATTATTTTGGGCTTCGTTCAGGGCCTTACCGAATTTCTGCCGATTTCATCATCGGCGCATCTGAACATTGTTGGTCAGATCCTGCCGGAGAGGGCTGACCCGGGCGCCGCGTTTACCGCAATCACCCAGCTGGGTACTGAGACTGCGGTTCTGATTTTCTTCTGGCGCGATCTTGTTCGCATCCTGAAGTCCTGGTTCGGATCCTTGACCGGCCGCGTACCGCGCAACGACCCGGATGCCCGCATGGGTTGGCTGATTATTCTCGGCTCCCTGCCCATCGGTATTCTGGGCTTGCTGCTGGAAGACTACATTGACACCCAGTTCCGCAGCCTGTGGGTTGTGGCGACCATGCTGATTGTCTTTGCGGTGTTCCTGGGTCTTGCGGACCGTTTTGGTCGTGAGCAGCGTGAGCTGAAGGACCTGACTTTCCGTCACGGTATTCTGTACGGTTTCGCGCAGGCGCTGGCACTGATCCCGGGTGTTTCCCGTTCGGGCGGTACGATTACTGCGGGTCTGTTCATGGGTTACACCCGTGAGGCTGCGGCTCGTTACTCGTTCCTTCTGGCTCTGCCGGCAGTGTTCATGTCCGGTCTGTACAAGACCTTCAAGGTGTTCACTGGTGCTGAGGCGACCGGCTACTACGGTATCCCCTCGACTATCGTGGCGACTTTGGTCGCGTTCGTGGTGGGTTACCTGATGATTGGCTGGTTCTTGAAGTACGTGTCTTCGAAGTCCTACGGCGTTTTCATTTGGTACCGCATTGCGCTCGGTATCCTGATTTTCGTTGGTCTGGGCACTGGCGTTCTGAACGCTACTTCTTCGGCGTTCTAAGGCTTTAGCCCTCAGCGTGATATGACATACCCGTCCGTGAGTTTCTCACGGGCGGGTATTCTTATTGGAGTAGATTTTTTGGCACCCGCATGCCTTGAGGTTGGGCGGCGGGTGTGGCGCGTCCACCGGTTGTGGGCGTTTTTACGGAAAGGAAACCCATGCGAGCTTGGGATGCCCCCGCCTCTGTGACTCTGCCCGGTCAGGCCGCGTTGCCGCGCATTTTTGATACTTCTGCCGGTGAGATTGTTCAGGTTCAGGAGGATAAGGCGGCGAGCCTGTACGTTTGCGGTATCACCCCGTACGACGCGACGCATATGGGTCACGCCTCCACCTATGTTGCTTTTGACTTGCTGCACCGCGCCTGGCTGGATGCGGGCGTGCCGGTGACGTACGTGCAGAACGTGACCGATGTGGACGACCCGCTGCTTGAGCGTGCGACCGCGACGAACGTTGATTGGCGTGAGCTGGCTGAGGATCAGACGGAACTGTTCCGCACCGACATGAAGGCGCTGAACGTGATTCCGCCGGCGCACTATGTGGGTGTGGTGGAGTCCATTGAGTGGCTGTTCCCGCTGATTGAGGACCTGTTCCGCCGCGGCCTGGCGTACCGCGTGCCCGGCTACACCGATGAGCAGGGTGTGGTGCATCCTGACGGTGACGTGTACCTGGATTTGAAGGCTGTGCGTGAGCTGCCCGCGAACGCTGAGGGCTACTCGTGGGCACCGGGCGAGGTCTGCCACTTGACCCGTGATGAGATGCTGGAGATTTTCGCTGAGCGCGGCGGCGACCCGAACCGTGCCGGTAAGCGTGACGCGCTGGATCCGCTGCTGTGGCGTGTTGAGCGTGAGGGCGAGCCGAGCTGGGATGCCGGCGAGCTGGGTGCGGGCCGCCCGGGCTGGCATATTGAGTGCACGATGATTGCCCGCCGTTTTGTGGATGGTTCGCTGACCGTTCAGGCTGGCGGTAACGACCTGACGTTCCCGCACCACGACCTGGGTGCGGGCCATTCGTGGGCTGTGTCTGCACGCCCGCACGCTAAGCATTACGCGCACACCGGCATGGTCGGTTTGGATGGCCACAAGATGAGCAAGTCCCGCGGTAACCTGGTGCTGGTTTCGCGTCTGCGTGCGGCCGGTGAGGATGCGAACGCGGTGCGTCTGGCGATTATGGGTCAGCATTACCGTTCGGATTGGTTCTGGACTGATGAGCTGCTGGAGCACGCGAAGGCTCGCCTGGATACCTACCGTCATGCGGTGTCGGTGGCTGAGGGCCGTGAGGGTTCCGAAGGTGTCACCGATGAGGCGGCTATTGAGCTGCTGACCGCTGTGCGTGAGGCGCTCGGTGAGGATCTGAACGCTCCGGCGGCGTTGGCGGCTGTGGATGCGTGGGCTGTGAAGGCTCTGGCAGACACCACCGTCGGCGGTGGCGCGCTGGTGCGTGACATCCTGGCGGCACGCCTGGGCGTGGTCCTCTAAGATGACTTCGTCGGTTATGGAGGAGCTGTACGCTCTTCGCCCGTACGACCGTGAGACGGTCGATGCGCTCGCCGCAGAGATGTTAGCTGAGGTGCGCGCGTACGAGGCGCAGAAGGAAGCGTAGGGCTTCTGAGAGCAATACGGGGTGGGTGACTCTGGAATAGTCCAGGATCACCCACCCCTTGCGTTTAACCGGTTGTGAAACCCGATAACTGATGCTGCTCTTCAGGGGCCAGCCTTCAGTGACTAGTCTTCGGTGTCTACAAATTCCTCACGGAAAATCTGTTCACCGGCGAGAACCTCATCAAGGAGCTTCTCCTGAGCGGGTTCCAGGTGCACCAGGTGCGTAAGAGTGTAGAGCAGACGCTCATACTCTTCGCTCCAAGCTTCCGGCCATTCTCGCTGCACAATATCGTTGAGTGAGGAGCTACGGCGTACTTTCGGCTTCTTAAAGCGGTATTTAGCCCACAGACCCAGCACCTGGTTGCCACCGATGGTGTAGTCAAAGACTCGCTTCTCAACGTTCTCGCAGCGTGCCTGACCGAAGGAGACCGTACCTGTAACCGGGATGTTCTCTTCTTCAGAGAGGCTACCGGTTACCGGGTCGGGGGAGAAGCTGGGCTTCTTCTCCGGCATGGTCCTGCCCATGTCTACCGTCGGGGTCGGCAGGGTATAGTCTGCATCTTTAGGCAGCTGGTGCAGGTATTTCATGCCCGGTAGCGGTTCACCGCGTTCACCATAGGTGTGTAGCCACACAACCTGCTTGCCGAGCTGGACGGCGCGCTCCCAGAGCGCAGGGTCAGCGGTGAGGGGCACACGAATACCCGCCTGCTGGAGCGGCTCGTCAAAGGTGCGCACATAGCCGGGGTGTCCGGTGAGCGCCGCCAGGTAGTAAACGAGGTCACCCGGGGCATTGTCACCGAAACGTTCACGGAGCATCTGCGTGGCAGACTCGGTAAGGTTCGGGGTGCCACCAGTAGTTAGTGTTGGATGAGCACGACCACCACGATTATTGAAGGCATCCTTGTCAGGAATGAGGGCACTGAAATAAAGGCCCGGACCCGCCTTGAGGTAGTGTGCGTGTTGCTCCACAATAAAAATCTGCTCGGGAATGCGATATTCCCATAATTTGGGTGAGGGCCTGTGAATTAGACGAGCATCAGCCAAAATATACTGACGGTCAAAGGAACGATATCCTACCGGTACAATATTCGGCGCATCCGGAATAACCTCGCGAGCAATCTGGTCGTTAAGGCTTTCATGACTTCCTTGGAAAGTATCTTCTCCGGGAAGCGGTTTTTTACCTGCGAAGATACTGGTGCTATCAGTTTTCTTAAAACGCTCGGCACGTACCTGCAAATCGTTGCCCTCAATCAGCTCAGCCCAGCGTTCTTCCAAAATGGACAAGGAAGGATTATATACCCACGACCTAGAAGGATTAATCCCAGGAAAATGGTCTAGGTAGAAATCAGGCAGCGCCGGGTAACTATCCCAGTTGCCGCCTGCTTCTGGAGCAAATTTATCACCCCAGCCGGAACGTACCGGCTCAAACTCGGCACCGTCCAGGTCAAGAGCGGCAAGAGCCTGCATTTTCTCCTCAAGTGTTCCGTGCAGAGCCACATAGCGGATATCTGCGGGGGTTTCCCCATCGGTATTTTTTTCACGCAAGAATAGGGCAATAGACACCGGAGTCTCAATGGCAAAGACTGCGTTTTTCGCCGGCGGGCGCTTACCCTCAGGAGTCACGTTAATAATCCAGCCGCGGCTAGACGAACGGCGAATATACTCGCGCATTCCCGCGAAACCAGGTCCATTCAGATAGCCGGCTGCGGTAATGAAACAGACCACGCCCGCACGCTGGGAACTATCGGGCTGACCTTCCAAAGCACGGAAAGAATCCTCAAAAACCTTCCAGAAAGCCCAGCGCCAGAAATAGACGTACAGGTTCTTCAGCACATACTCGTACTTGCCCATGCCCGGTGCTCGGAAGTCGTCCAGAATGGGGGAGGCAACATCGGGAGAGCGGAAGCCCGACTCCACCCAGCCGCCCATGCCCTCCGCCTTATCCTTATACGGCGGATTACCAATGCACACCTGAATAGGCACCTCACGTTTCACCCTAGTTGCCTTATTCGACAACTCAGAAAGCAGACGCAGGGTTTGGGTGTTCACCGACTTCGGCTTAGCGTACGGATCATCCAGAGTGTTCGCTACATAGAGGTTCAGACCTTCCTCAGGTACTTCACCTCCTAGTTCCTTAAGGGTTTGGTTCAGACGAAGCTCAGCTACGGAGAAAGGACCTGACTGCAGCTCAAAGCCGTACAGGTTCTTCGCCAGACGATTCAGAGCGCGAGTACGCGCGGTAGGAGGCAGGCTCTCTGTCTTTGCTACCTTATGCATAATCGACAGGGGGTAGGTACCGGTACCCATCGCCGGGTCAATCACAGACACACTCTCACTCGCCAGACCGTGCTCCATACCAAAATAGGTGCGCAAAGCATCGTCTACCAGACGCACCATCTGGTCCACCACCTCAACCGGAGTGTAGTAGCTACCGGTTATCTTACGCTGCTCGGGGTTATAGACCTTCAGGAAGTGCTCATAAAGGTGCAAATACACGTCTGATTGGCCACTGGAAATATCTGGCCATGATGCAGCATTCATCACGCGCACAATAACCGTCAAAGTGCTATACAGAGAGCTATCCTCATCCAGATGCTCGGTGAGAAGACCCAGCGCATTACCGAGCAGACCGTGCTGAGAGCGCAGACGACGAATCAGCGATGAGAAGGTATCGAGGTTGAGGTCAAGGTTCTCTGAGAGAGCAACCACTAGTGAGAACACCACAGTCTGAGCAAAGCTATCTGCGAACTCCTCGTTGCTCGTGCCGGGGGCGAGGGTATCACGCCAGTCCTTACGCAGACCCACCAGCGGGGGAAGAATCACAAAATCTTCCTCACCCTTCTTCTTAGCCTTCACCTGCTCAGCCTTATAGGTCTTCTCCTGCGCGGAAAGACCCAAGAGCATCTCCTCACGTAGCAGTGCTGCCAGGGGCGCCAAGGTTTCCACCAGTCGGTCAGCGCTTGTAATAGGAGCCGGTACCCAGCGCAAGAAATTCAGGAAAAGGGTAGCCAGATTGGCCGGAGCACTCCATGTAATTTTTTCAGGAAATAGAACACGCTTTTTCTTGATAATGACTGAACCAGCACTTATGTTTACTGCGTTATCGTTTTTCTCAGAGCCTGTCGGTACAGGCTTACCATAACGATAAAGACGCCACTCGGTGCCGTTGGTGTACAAAAGGTTCGGAAGGTTCCGCAGACGCTGCCACTGCTTATACTCGTGGCTCTTCTTAGCAAAAGAAGCGGGGTCAATGTTCTTACCCGGAGCCTTCAGCTCCACATAACCGGTCAAAACACCATCGACCATGATGGCGTAATCAGGGCGAACCAGACCCTCAGAAACTAGACCCCCCCCCCGCTGTTTTCAGCGAGGTCTCGCGGACGGTCTGAACTTCCATTGAATGCAGAGCACCAAAACCCTTCAGAAGGGTAGCTACCGGGTTCGTCAGCTGAGCCTCCGGTTCACCTTCCCCAAAGCCCAGGTTCTCTCGCACCTGATCGCCGAACTCGGCAATCAGTGAGTTGAAATCAGTCATAATACTCTTTCCTTTGCCCCCTAATTCGTGGGCACTAAGGTGTCTCTGCCCGCAGAGGATTTCCACGGACTCCCCTCAAGTCTAACCAAAAATGGGTAGCCCTCATTGTTCAGCGGTCATCGCTCCATCCGTGCTACCGCATTATCACGCCCGCGGGGTAATGCGCCACAGCCGATTTGCAGACTCCGCTAAAATAGAGAAGGACTTTTTCCGTACCCTAGTTCGCCGCAAAGCGCGAACAGCACAGACTGACCCAAACCCGAGGAGAACCACCCCGTGAGCAGCGGCACCCCCATCCCCACCGGCGCAATCAACCGCCGCGGCCCCTTCCGCCCCGGCGAGCGCGTCCAAATCACTGACGAACGCGGCCGCATCACCACCATCACCCTCGCCGAAGGCGGCGAATACCACTCCCACAAGGGCTTCCTCAAGCACGACGACCTCATCGGCGCACCCGAAGGCACCGTCATCCCCAACACTCACGGCATCCTCTACCAGGCGTTGCGCCCCCTCTACAAGGACTTCGTGCTCTCCATGCCGCGCGGCGCAGCCGTCGTCTACCCCAAGGACGCCGCCCAGATCATCGTCAAGGCAGACATCTTCCCCGGCGCACGCGTCGTCGAGGCCGGCGTCGGCTCCGGCGCACTGTCCATCGCGCTGCTGCGTGCAGTCGGCGACTACGGTTGCGTGCACTCCTTCGAACGTCGTGAAGAGTTCGCAGACGTCGCCCGCGGCAACATTGAAACCATGTTCGGTGGACCCCACCCGGCGTGGAAGCTGAGCATCGGCGACCTGCAGGACACCCTGCCGCAGGTTGAAGAGCCCGGCAGCGTCGACCGCGTCGTGCTCGACATGCTCGCCCCCTGGGAGTGCCTGGACGCCGTGGCGGAGGCGCTCGCGCCCGGCGGCGTGCTCATCTGCTACGTTGCAACCGTGACCCAGATGTCCCGCCTGGTTGAGGGCATGCGCCTGGACGGCCGCTTCACCGAACCCGAATGTGACGAAACCATTGTTCGCGGCTGGCACGTGGAGGGCCTGGCGGTCCGCCCCGACCACCGCATGGTTGCGCACACCGCGTTCCTGGTCGTGGCTCGTCGCCTGGCTGACGGTGCGGTGCGCCTGGCGCCGAAGCGTCGCGCGTCCAAGACTGACTTCTCTGAAGAGGATATGAACGCGTGGATTCCCATGAACGTGGGTGAGCGTGAGGTGACCGATAAGAAGATTCGCCGCGCGGCCCGCGATGCGAAGAACCTTGCCGCTCACGCCGCACGCGCGAACGAGATTGCGCTCGAACAGAACGGCATCGAGTCTGCTGAATAATTGATGAATCATTGACCTGCGGGGGCACGGGCGTTGCCTGGAGCCCCCGCAGTGCACTCACCAGGCTACTCGCCTTGCCCGATACCCACCCAGTACCCGCACCGAGTAGCCGCCGATTAGGACGAACAGCTAAAGGAGCTACCGTGTCCACCCACGAATCTGCAGATCAGGCAGGAACCCCCCAGTACGGCACCGCCCACAGTGCAGCCAGCGCGGCACCGCACTACTCGGCTGCTTTCGGGTCGACCTCCCTGCCCGGCAGTCAGCCCGTCAGCGCGCAGGAGTATGACGCCGTGCTGCGTCGACTCTCCGCGGCGGAGGCAACCCGCGACAATATGAGCCGACAGATTCGTGGTGCGGGGGAGAAGAACCGCAAGCTCGTTGAGGCAATCACCAGCATGCGCTACCAGGTGGAGCGTCTGCGCGCCTCCCTGTCGCAGAACGTTATGCCGCCGCTGAATTCGGCGATTGTGCTGGCGGTGCATGAGGGTCAGACCATGACCTACGAGCAGGTCGCGGACGATAAGACCCCCGCCGAGATTGACACCTACCTTGATGTTCAGGTGAGCGGCCGCATGATGCGTATTCCGGTGTCTCCGCTGATTGACCTGTCCACCCTCACCCCCGGCATGACCGTGCTGCTCAACGACAAGACGGAGGCGGTGCTCGCCCTGGACACCGAACCCTTCGGTGACGTGGTGACCGTGCGTGAGGTGCTGGATGAGCAGCGCGTGCTGGTTGATACGTCCTCGGGTGCTCAGCAGGTGGCGCGTGTGGCTGGTTCCCTTGACATTGAGCAGCTGCGCACCGGTGACGCGGTCACCCTCGACACGCGCACCCGCATGCTGACCTCGCAGGTGCCCGCCTCCCGTTCGCAGGAGCTGGTTCTGGAAGAGATCCCGGACGTCACCTACGAGCAGATTGGTGGCCTGGGCGCGCAGATTGAGCAGATCCGCGACGCGGTGGAGCTGCCGTACCTGCACCCCGAGATTTTTGAGCGCTACCACCTGGCGCCGCCCAAGGGCATTCTGCTGTACGGTCCTCCCGGTAACGGTAAGACCATGATTGCTAAGGCTGTGGCGAATTCCCTGGCGGCTCGTGCGGCTGCGCTGAACCCGGGTTCGGCTACTCGCGGCTATTTCTTGAACATTAAGGGCCCCGAGCTGCTCGATAAGTTCGTTGGTGAGACGGAGCGTCAGATCCGCGATATTTTCGTTGCCGCCCGTGAGAAGGCGGAGGCGGGCCACCCGGTTGTCGTGTTCTTCGACGAGATGGAGTCGCTGTTCCGTATGCGCGGTTCGGGTCGTTCCTCCGATATTGAGACGACCATCGTGCCGCAGCTGCTTGCTGAAATTGACGGCGTGGAGTCGCTGCAGAACGTCATTGTTATTGGTGCGACCAACCGTGAAGACCTGATTGATGCCGCGGTGATGCGCCCGGGCCGACTCGACCTGAAGATCCGCATTAACCGCCCGGATGCCGCCGGTGCGGCTGAGATTTTCGGCTTGTACCTGACCGAGGACCTGCCCCTGGACGCGGCAGAGGTGGCAGCCGCCGGTTCGACCCGCGCCGCCCTGACCGCGATGATTGCGGCGGCGGCAGGTCAGCTGTACGCGCGCACCCCCTCCACGGCGTACGCTGTGGCGACCGTGGATTCTTCCATGGTCGTTGGTTCTGGTGCGAGCGCGAACCTGTCCACTCACACGCTGTACCGCGGCGATTTCGCTTCGGGTGCGGTGATTCGCAATATTGTGGACCGCGCGAAGAAGGCTGCAATTAAGGAGCAGCTGCAGGCGCTGACCGCCGGTGCGGACGCGACGGGTGTGGGTATTGGTACCCGCCACCTGCTGGAGGCGGTACGCGCCGAGTTTGAGGATCAGGTGGACTTGCCGCCGCTGCCCGATATTGAGGATGCGCTCACCGTTGCCGGTGTGCGTGGCCGCCTGGTGTCGGTGGAGCCGCCGCGCTAAACCGCCTTTACACGCATGAGCCGGGTCGCGCTCATCCGGCACTCACCGAGTGCTTATCCCGCGACACAACCGGCATTACCGCAGGTCCAGAATTTATATAGGAACCCTTCAGGAGAACCCCATGAACTCCACCCCCAGCTACGGCGTGCACCGCATTATGGGTGCAGAAACCGAGTACGGCGTCATCGCCCCCTCCGCGCCGGGCACCAACCCGACCGTGCTGTCCGCACTGGTGGTCAACACCTACGCCAAGCTCGCCTTCCGCCGCGGCGCCGCCTTCCGCGAGGAGCTGCAGCGCCGCGCCCTGGCGGATGAGCTGACCGCCGAGCAGGCACGCCAGGCAGAGAACTACTCGACCGCCACCCCCGAGGGTCAGTGGCTGGGTGAGTCCGAGTCGCCGCTGCGTGATGCCTTCGGTCAGGTTCAGGACGCATCCACCGCCCACTCAAGCCAGATGACGCACACCCGCACCGAGCTGACCAGCGAAGACATCGCCCTGGAGATTATGCGCGAGGCGGGCGTTCAGGCACCGGGTGAACCCGCCGAGCCGCGTAGCGCCCTGGATGCGCTCGCCGGTGTGCACGGCCGCGGTGGTTTCCCGGAGCGTCTGGACTGGGACCGCGTGACCATGAACGCGATTCTGCCCAATGGTGCGCGCCTGTATGTGGATCACGCGCATCCGGAGTATTCCTCGCCGGAGGTTCTGACCCCCGCCGACGCGGTGCTCTATGACGCTGCCGGTGACGCGCTGGCGTACGAGTCGCTGGTGGAGCTGGGCAATCACGCGCAGGATTTGCCGCAGGTGAAGCTGTACAAGAACAACACCGATTCGAAGGGCCAGTCGTACGGCGCCCACGAAAACTACCTGATTAGCCGTAACGTTCCGTTTGAGCAGGTTGCGGATGCGCTCCTGCCGTTCTTTGCGACCCGCGCTATTTTTACGGGTGCGGGCCGTGTGGGTATTGGTACGCACGGTGAGGTTCCGGGTTTTCAGATTAGTTCGCGTGCTGATTTCTTTGAGCGCACGATTGGTCTGGAGACCACGATTCGACGCCCGATTGTGAATACGCGCGATGAGCCGCATGCGGATGAGTCGAAGTACCGCCGCCTGCACGTGATTCCGGCGGATGCGAACATGTCGCACTATTCGAACCTGTTGAAGTTTGGTACGGCGGCGCTGGTGATGAACCTGATTGAGTCGCACAGCGAGCAGCACCCCGCGCTGCCGGGTGTGCGCCTGTCTGATCCGGTGGCGGCGATGCACGCGGTCAGCCACGATTTGTCGCTGTCGGTTCAGCTGCCGCTGGCGCCGTCTTCGGCGACCCAGCCGAACCCGGTGTCCACGAGCGGTTCGGCGAGTGCCCTGCAGATTCAGCGCGCCTACTATGAGGCCTCCCGTGCGCACGAGGAGTCGAACCCGGTGGGTGTGGATGCTGCGACCGCGCAGATTCTTGACCTGTGGGGTGAGGTTCTGGATGCCCTGGAAACCAACCCGCTCTCGCTGGCGGATCGTCTGGATTGGGTGGCGAAGTATGCGCTGGTGCGCGGTTATGTCGCTCAGGGCGTAGATTATGCGAATCCGAAGTTGAAGGCTTTGGATTTGCAGTACGCTGATATTGACCCGTCGAAGAGCCTGTATCACCGTCTGGTTGCGCGTGGCCGTATGCGTACGCTGTTCTCTGCGGAGCAGGTGGAGCGTGCGACGACTGAGCCGCCGCGTGAGACGCGCGCGTTTTTGCGTGGCACGTTGATGGTGCGTTGGCCGGAGGAGATTCTGGGTATTAACTGGGATACGGTGTCTTGCCGTGGCAGGTATTCGAAGGATTTGACTCGTTTTACAATGATGGAGCCGACCCGGTACGGTGCCGCCGAGGTGGAGCCGCTGCTGGATGAGGTGAACCATTCGGATGAGTTGCTGAACCGCCTGCGCTAGTAACACATCACCACCCCTAAACCCACATAAACTCATATTCTTCCCCGGGGCGGATACCCCCATTCGGAAGAGTAAAACCCACATAACCCACAGGTAGGGTGCAGGAAGGTCCGGGTACCAAAACCCTGACACCCCGCACCCGACCCCACTAAAAACTTATTTGTCCACAACCGAAAACCCCTTGAGGAGAGAACCATGAGCCGCGAACGCATCAGCGCACAGCAGACCGAAACCACCGCAGCCGAGCAGGAGCAGGAACTGACCCTAGCCGCCTCCCACGTTGTCTCTGACGTGAGCGAGGTCGACGACCTGCTCGACGAAATTGACGGCCTGCTCGCTGAGAACGCTGAAGACTTCGTCACCGGCTTCGTCCAGAAGGGCGGCGAGTAACCGGCGCACCTGCGCGCCGGGTCAGCATCATGGAACACCGTATTTTCGGCATTGAAAGCGAATTCGGGCTCAGCTACGTCCCGCACGGGCTCGGTCGGTTGAGCATCGAAGAGTCCGCCGCCGCCCTTTTCAAGCCCGTCCTGGATCAGTGGCGTTCAACGAACGTCTTCCTGCCCAACGGCGGTAGGCTCTACCTTGACGTGGGTTCGCACCCCGAGTACGCCTCCGCCGAATGCGGCAGCATTGACGAACTACTCGCGCAGGAACGCGCCGGTGAGCTGCTTTTCGCTGATCTGGCGCGTACCGCCCGCAAGCGCCTGCTCGCAGGTTCGGAGGGCCGCCCCCTCGACGGTGAACTGTACCTGTTCAAGAACAACGTGGATTCGGCGGGCAACTCCTACGGCAGCCACGAGAACTACCTGATCAGCCGCAAACTGCAGTTCAACGACCTGATTAAGCAGCTCGTGCCGTTCCTGGTGACCCGCCAGATTCTGGTTGGTGCCGGTAAGACCCACCCGAACGGCGGCCCGGTGCCCGGCTCGACCGACCCGGCGTCCAGCACGGGTGTGCCTTCGTATTCGTTCTCGCAGCGTGCCGACCATATTTGGGAGGCGGCATCCACCTCAACTTCGCGCGCTCGCCCGCTCATTAACACGCGCGACGAGCCGCACGCGGACGCTTCGAAGTTCCGCCGCATGCACGTCATTAATGGCGATTCGAACATGGCGGAGCCGACGACCCTGCTGAAGATTGCCAGCACCGACCTGGTGCTGCGCATGCTGGAGGACCGCTTCCCGGTGACGAGCCTGGATATTGTGTCTGTTCCGGCGGCTCTGCGCGCTATCAGCCACGATCTGACCGGCACCGCAACCTTCGAAACCACGGACGGTAAGCACTACACGGCGTTGAGCGTTCAACGTCACTACCTGGATGCGGCACGCCAGTACGTGCAGCAGTACGGCGCGCACCACCACCACGTGGAATACGCCCTGGACTTGTGGCAGCGCACCCTGGACGCTATCGAGTCCGGCGACTACAGCAGCATTGACACTGAGATTGACTGGGCGATTAAGAAGAAGCTTCTGGATGCGTATATTGCCCGCGCCCGCGCGGCTGGTCAGCCTGCCGATTATGCGAGCGCCCGCATCCGTCAGCTGGATTTGGCGTACCACGACATCGACCCGGAGCGTAGTGTCTTCCATGCGCTGGTTCGTCGCGGTGCGGTCAAGCGCATCCTGCCTGAGGGTGCTGCGGAGGCGGCGAAGACTCAGCCGCCGAACACTCGCGCTCTGCAGCGTTCGCGTTTCATTAATGCGGCGGTTGCGGCGGGGGAGCAGTTCACCGTGGATTGGGTGCATTTGAAGCTCAACGCCTACCCGCAGCACACGCTGGTGTGTAAGGACCCGTTTGCTACCGGTAGCGAGGAGCTTGAGGAGGTGCTGAGCCTGTTGGCATCTAAGGCGCGTCAGCATCAGGAGGCGGCATTCCCGCCGCCCTGCTAAATAGCGCCGCTAAACAGCATTGCTAGAAACTCTCTGATGAGGGGAAACCCGCCAGCGGTCGGGGTTGTCAACCTTCGGGAACACCCCGGCCGCGACACAGCCTGAACACAGCTACGTACCGTAGCATAAAACAGCTAAACCTATACCTGTAAACTGTTCTGTGGCACACGGGCACTCACACGCCCCACTCTCACAGAAAACCCCAGAGGATAACACTATGACCAAACGCTCTAAGCTCACTATTTTCGGTGCCAGCGCGGCAGCTCTCGCGCTTGCACTGTCTGCATGTGGCGCGCAGTCCAGTAGCGACCTGTCTAAGGTGCAGTACACCCTGAAGAACGCGACCGCTGAGCCTGAGGCGTCCTTCGCGACTCCCTTCGCCGCTTCTAGCCCCTCCGCGTACGTGATTGAGGAAGGCAACGGCGACTCCATCAATGATGGTGACTACGTGCTCGTTGAGGCTGCCGTGTTCAACGGCACCGACGGCAAGCTTAACGGTTCCACTTACTCCAGCGAGCCGATTCTGCTGCCGATTAACGATCAGCTGAAGCAGGCTGCACCGCAGGTGTACGAAACCCTGAAGAAGATTAAGGTTGGCGGTTCTTTCTCGTACACCACCAACGTTCTGCAGCAGCGCAGCACTGCGGGCGTGACCACTACGACCGCTTCGCCCGGTGCCGCAACTAACGTTGAGGTGTACACCGTGAAGACGAAGCTGCCCAAGTACGCAACCGGTAAGGCTGTTGAGGCTGACCCGTCGCTGCCGTCCTTCACTCTGGATGAGTCCACCGGCAAGGCTGAAATCAAGCTGCCCGATAACAAGCCGGAGGTCACCGAGCTGACCGCTAAGACCCTCATTGAGGGCGAGGGCGCCGAGGTCAAGGAAACCGATACCGTGTACGTGCGTTACATTGGCGTGCAGTACTCCGACGGTAAGGTCGTCGACGGCAACTATGACGCCGCCACCCCGATGGGCATCTCCCTGCAGGGCGTTATCAAGGGCTGGACTCAGGGTCTGAAGGGCAAGAAGGTCGGCTCCCGTGTTGAGCTGGTCATCCCGGCGGATTTGGCGTACGGTAACGACACCGGCGGTTCCAAGCCTTCTGGTCCCCTCGTGTTCGTGGTTGATATTCTGGGCGCGGAGGAGAACCCGCAGACCCTGCAGCGTGCTCAGGCTGCTTCTAGCGCGGCCGCTGCGGAGGCGAGCGCCTCGGCAACCGCTTCTGCGACCGCAACCCCGGCGGCTACCGCTTCGGCTACCGCGCAGTAGCCCGGTACCCATATTTTCGGTACCCACATTTTTATACCGCGCTCGCCGCTTATATGACTATGACGTAGGCGGCGGGCGCACCCACTATTTCGATTCATTTCGAACCAATCAAAGGAGACACCCATGTCTTTCGGTCAGCGTAACCTCGACCGCGAAAAGCCCGAAATCGATTTCCCCGAGGGCGACGCCCCCACCGAGCTGGTCATCACCGACCTGATCGAGGGTGCTGGCGCTGAGGTTGTTCCCGGCTCCCGCGTGCTCACCCACTACGTTGGTGTGGCATTCTCCACCGGTGAAGAGTTCGACGCGTCCTGGAACCGCGGCGAGCCGCTGCCGTTCCAGGTGGGCGTTGGCCAGGTTATCCGCGGTTGGGATGAGGGTCTGCTCGGCATGAAGGTCGGCGGCCGTCGTCGCCTGGAGATTCCCGCCGACATGGCGTACGGTGACCGCGGCGCTGGTTCGGTCATTAAGCCCGGCGAGTCCCTGATTTTCGTGGTGGACCTGCTGGACGTCCGCTAAGGACTAGCAAGGTTCTCACGCTTCTTGCGTAAGAGACGCGTAGCCCGGTGCTTTCTCCCGATTGCGGGAGGGGGCGCCGGGCTTTTGCGTACCGGCACGCAAAGTAAGTGCCGCGGAACACACACGGTATGATGGAACCATGTCCACCGCAGCTCAGCTTTTCATGACCCTGAACCGCCTCGCCACCGTCGCCGAAGCCCCCGACGAAGCCACCCGCCGCAACGGTATCAGCCGCGACGAATTCCTCAGCCTCCTGGGCATCAAGACTTCCGCCCCGGGGGCCGCGCTCTCCGAGGCGAGCGAACGCGCCTTCGAACGCGCTAAGCAGACCCTGCGTGACGCCGGCGCGCGCATCACCCACTTCACCACCGACACCTCCGGACGCTACCGCCTCAACGCAGAAGCCCCCGACTCGCTGACCGCGTGGAACCCCACCGCCGAAGAATTCCGCCTCCTCAACGCCGAGCTGCGCGGCTGGGAAGGCACCGAACTGCAGGACGAGGCCTACCGCATCCTGCGCAAGATTGCGCTCACGAGCGAGCACCTCACCGACGAGGCGCTCACCGCGGCTAACGTCACCCGAATCGAAGAGATCAAACGGGACAACCAGCCGCCCCTCATCAAAACCGTCAAACAGCGCGCCCGCGACCTGCACGCCTACCGCGAACACATCCAGCGCCTGCACTTCAGCGACGACCCGCACCTCTACGAACTCTTCACCGCCTACGCCCAGCGCAAGACCCTCAATTTCACCTATCAGGGTAGCGATGGAGACATCAAAACCTACGAGAAGGTCAGCGTCGCCGGCCTCATCTACAGCTACGGGTCTTGGTACCTCGTCGCACACTTCCCCCTCGGCAACAAAACCCCCGAAGAGCGCAAGACCTACACCTACCGCACCGACCGCATCCGAAGCCTCGACGTGTTCTCAAGCACCGACCCCGCACCCATCAACCCCGCCTACGAGGCCCGCACCCGCCTCAAGAAAATCAGCGGCTACGAAGAGACTCTCGCCGTACTCGACCCCAACCCCGGCACCGGGGACCCCGCCGTACCCTTCACCGTGCCCTCCTACGGCGCCGTAGACAGCGCCATCGACGCCACCTGCGCCGGATGGCTCATCCAGCCGCACCACAACACCGGCAACTCCGCATCCGGTGCGTCCGTGACCGGCCGCCAGCAGGACAGCCACGCCGCCCAGCAGGAACTTTTGCGCAACCTCATCGCCCTGCACACCGGCGAACCCGAAACCCCCACCAAGTGGTTCCCCACAACCCAGCGTTCCCGCAACGACGCCCTCGACGACCTCGACGACCTCATCCTCGCGTTGCACCGCGCCGACCGCTGGGCCGACGTTCACGACGATGCGCCTATGCCCCTCAACAAGCTCAACCCCCTCTACCGCGTCGACAACGACAACGCAGCCAAGCTCGACAAAATCATCAACGCCATCTACGAAGACTTCGACGAGGTGCCCTTCTACTCCGAGGCTAAGAACCCCGACGCGCCTACCCCCGCCCGTACCAACCTGCTCCCCGAATTCGGCGACGGCGCCGCGTCCCTCACCCTGCTCAACTACGCCCGCCTCACCGATACCGAGCTGGCCATCCTCGTCTTCACGCTCTCCGCAGCCGACCTCATGTACCCCGGCGACCCGCGACCGGCCGCGATTCTCGCCGCGCTCGCGGAAGCCTACCCGCGCACCGCCGACTGCGCGAAGCACCTGCTCTTCGCGCCCGAGGACCCCCTGTTGCAGGATGCGCGCGCCGCCCTCGCCAGCGGACGTGCTCTCACCATCACCTACGGCAACAGCACCCGCGATGCGGAACGCGTCGTCGACCCGGTGGCGCTCACCCTGCACCGCGACCGCCTCTACCTACACGCGTGGTGCCGCGCCAGCGAGGCACGCCACCTCGCCACGCTGTCTGAGAGCCCTGCCGCTGAGAACGTGAAGCCCGCGAGCGCGGCGGGGGAGAAGGCCGCTTCCGCCGGCGCTGAGCCCACCCCCGTCGAACCCGTCTTCTGGCGCAACTTCCGCCTCACCCGCATCAGCAGCTACGCGCCCGCAGGCGAAGCACAAGCCCACTACATCGGCCCCAACCACGACAGCACCGTCAACGACTGGCACGCCAAGCAGCATAAAACCACCACCAACCCCAGTGTCGAGCTGCGCATCCACCCCACCGACCACACCCCCGGCGGCGAAACCCTCGAAAACCTCACCGCAACCTACAAGCGCCGCAGCGCCGAGCACGCCCGAAAAGGCACCAAAACCACCCACGTCCGCGTGCACTACAACAACATCGCCGGAGCCGGCGATAAGAACATCCTCGACACCGTCATCGCGCACCGAGGTGCCCTCGAACTTGTTGGTCCGGCGCACCTGCGCGCGGCACTACTTGACCAGTTGCAAACCCTTAGGGCGAGTAGCCGCAGTGGCGTGCCCGCAAGTGTGCCCACTGCGCCCGCAGAAAAATAGAACTTCACCCACTAGCAAAAACACCCTAAAAACCCATCCAAGGGGCCAAAACACTAACCTAAAACTTGTATAATGGTGCTCATGTCTTGGTGGTTCTGGATTTTGCTATGGGGCGCGCTCATCATCTGCTCGCTCCTCTATTTGGCATGGTTCACCTACAAAGCACTCACTCGCGGTTTCACACTCCTTGACGAAACCGTAACCTGGGTCGAGTCAATCGAGGGACAATTCGACGCCGCGCAAGCGAACGCAAGCCGAAAACTCCCGCGAGACACCACCCTCGGGGTATTCACACCCATCACCGAGGCATACAATAACTACGAACAAGGTAAGCAGACACGCAGGTCTGAGCGGATCAAGCGACGGGTCTCCCGACGAGATCGACTCGGCCAACCTCAAAACATCGGAGACCTGCTCTAACCAGAAAGGCACACCATGGGCCAGATTTTCAGCCACCCCGCGACCATCATCGTCGTTATCCTCCTTATCGTCCTGCTCTTCGGCGCACCCAAGCTGCCCGGCATGGCACGCAGCCTCGGCCAGTCCATGCGCATCTTCAAGACCGAAGTTGAGGGTCTGAAGAACGACTCCAAGAAGGACCCCCGCGAGAAGGACGGCGAAGAGGTCGTCACCGCTGAGGTCGTAGACAACGGCAAGGACGGCAAGACCGAAACTAAGTAACGGTCCCGCCCTCAACGCACCAAACCCGTGCCAGCCCACCGGCCGGCACGGGTTTTGCGGCACCACCCCATAAACACCCCACCAGACCCCCTCAGCCGAATCACACACGGCACCGACACCCAGAGGACACCACGTGGCAACACCTGACCAGGACGTGCGCAACCGCAAAGTCAATCCTGAAGCACGCATGGAACTCAAGGAACACCTGCGCGAATTCCGCGACCGCCTCATCAAAGCGGCTATCGCAACCGTCATCGCAGCCATCATCGGTACGGTCTTCCTCTACCAGCCTTTCATCGATATGATTTCTGTGCCCCTGCAGCAGATCAACGCAGAAACCGGCCGCAACGCAAACCTGAACTACGGTAGCGTCGCATCTCCTTTCGACCAGCTGCTTAAGGTCGGCATGTACATCGGCCTGGTGATCGCTTCTCCCGTCTGGCTCTACCAGGCGCTGCGATTCCTGCTGCCGGCACTGCACACCAAGGAGAAGAAGTATCTCTTCGGCTTCCTCACCGCATCTATTTTCGCGTTTGCCTGCGGTGTCGCCATTTCTTACTTCACCCTCCCCGGCGTGGTCTACGCACTGCTGAAGTTCACCCCCCTCCACGACAGTAACTACATTGACGCGGGCGTATACATCTCCTTCATCCTGAAGTTCGTTGTGACCTTCTCCTGCGCCTTCATCATCCCGGTGATTCTGGTCGGCATTAACATGCTGGGCCTGATTCGCGGCACCACCATTTTGAAGGCTTGGCGCTGGGTTGTTGTGCTCGTTGCAGTGATCGCAGCGCTGACCGCACCCGGTAGCGACATCATGATGATGTTCGTGCTCATGGCGCCGCTGCTGATTTTCTTCTTCGCAGCAATCGGCATCTGCATGATCAACGACAAGCGCCGCGACCGCAAGCTTGCCAAGCTGGCGCAGGGTTCGGATGAAGCAAGCCTGAACACCGCAACCAGCAGCGAAGACCTGGCGAAGATGGGTTACTTCGACGAAGAGAAGACATCCTAACTAAATAGCTCGCTGTGAGCAACGTCGCCGAAAGGGGCGGGGTACAGAGAACCTGTACCCCGCCCCTTTCGCATGCCCGAAAAAGAATAGCCGCCGATGCGCTCGCTGTTCGCCCATACCGGATTAGTGCCCCTGGAGGATGCTTTCTGGAGGCTCACGGCGGGCGAACCGTTACACTGGACATACTATGAGCAAGCACCACGCACAGCACACATCCGACGCACACACTTCTACCGCTTCTACCGAGCAGACCCCGGCGGAGCGCACCGACTACGCTGCCGCCTACGCCGCATCACGAGAGCGCGCCGCTTACGCGAAGACCGCCCTCGGCGCTTTTGAGGCGTCCCTTGATTTTCCGCTGGATGATTTTCAGCGTCAGGCGTGTGCCGCCGTGGAGGCGGACCGCTCCGTCCTCGTTGCCGCACCCACAGGTGCCGGTAAGACCATCGTGGGTGAGTTCGGTATCTACCTGGCGCTACGCCGCGGCATGAAGGCGTTCTACACAACCCCCATTAAGGCGCTGAGCAACCAGAAGTACCACGACTTTGTGCGCGCGTACGGTGAGGATTACGTGGGTCTGCTGACCGGCGATACGAGCATTAACACGGAAGCACCCGTGGTCGTGATGACCACCGAGGTACTGCGCAACATGCTCTACGCCAACTCGTCCACGCTGACCGGTCTGGGCTACGTGGTGATGGATGAGGTGCACTACCTGGCGGACCGGTTCCGTGGCGCAGTGTGGGAAGAGGCGATTATTCACCTTCCCGAGCATGTGAACGTCATTTCTCTGTCGGCGACGGTGTCGAACGTTGAGGAGTTCGGTGCGTGGCTGGACACGGTGCGCGGCGGCACGGACATTATTGTTTCTGAGCACCGCCCGGTGCCCCTGTGGCAGCACATGATGGTCGGCCACCGCGTGGTAGACCTCTTCGTGCCCGAGGACAACTCGGCACACGGCAAAAACCAGGAGCCTGAGGAGAAACTCTCCCGCAAACAGGCAAAGAAGGCGCAGAAGGCCAAGCAGCGCGGCGCATCCGTAGAGGCGGGCGCCAATCCTCTGCTGGCCGGCCTGCGCCTGAACCCGCAGCTGAAGGCACTACGCCCCGGCTTCCGCTCCGGCCCGGGACGCGGCCGCTACGGCGGCAAGCGTGAACGCTTCCGCCACCGCCGCGAAGGCTGGCTCAACGAAACCTTCAGCAGCGGCGAGCACGGCCGCTCAGACCGCACGCACCGCTACTCAGACGGTGAGCGCGGCGAACAGGCACCGCTACGCCCCCAACGCATCACCCGACCCGAAATGGTGCGCACCCTCGACAAGCAGGGCCTACTACCGGCCATCTGCTTCATCTTCTCCCGCGCCGGATGCGATGGCGCCGTCAGCCAGTGCGTGGCAGCCGACATTACGCTCACCACCGCCGAACAGCAGCAGACCATCCGCGCCTACATCGCGGAAGCTACAGCGCACCTGGACACCCGAGACCTGAACACCCTCGGCTACTACGAGTGGCGCGACGGCCTCATCCGCGGTATCGCCGCGCACCACGCCGGCCTACTGCCCCTCTTCAAGGAGGTCGTGGAGGCTCTCTTCACCCAGGGACTGGTCAAGCTGGTCTTCGCCACCGAAACCCTCGCGCTGGGCATCAACATGCCCGCACGCACCGTCATCCTGGAAAAGCTCACCAAGTACAACGGCGAATCCCACGTAGACATCACCCCCGGCGAATACACCCAGCTGACCGGACGCGCCGGCCGCCGCGGCATCGACATCGAAGGCCACGCGGTCGTCATGTGGCGCCCCGGCATGTCCCCCGAACACGTGGCAACCCTCGCCTCAACCCGCACCTACCCGCTCAACTCCTCGTTCCGCCCCACCTACAACATGGCGGCAAACCTCATCGCCTCCTACGGCGCCGAGCGCACCCGCAAGATTCTGGAATCCTCCTTCGCACAGTTCCAGGCAGACAAGTCGGTCGTGGGCGTCGCCTCCCGTGTACGCAAAAACGAAAACGCCCTGGAAGGCTACCGCGAAGCCATGGCCTGCCACCTGGGCGACTTCACCGAATACGTCCAGCTCAGCCGCCAAATCGCCGAACTGGAAAAGAAGGCCTCCAAGAGCAACGAACGCCACGCCCGCGCGCAGGCGCACCACAGCATCCAGCAGCTACTACCCGGCGACATCATCTACATCCCGCACGGCCGCTCCCGCGGCTACGCAGTGGTCATCACCCGCTCCGATTCGCACGCCGACCCCCGCATCGGAATCGTCACCGAGGACGCGCACCAGCGCACCGCCTCAACCCGCGACTTCGAGGGCGCCATCGAACCGGTCTCACGCATCAAACTCCCCAAGCGCCTGAGCCTCAAAACCCCCAAGGAACGCCGCGACACCGCAAGCCGCATGCGTCAGGCACTCTACGACGGCCGCGCCCCGCGTGCGCTCGCACAGCAGAACATCCCTGCTCGTCAGAACAGCATTGACGCACAGCTGGAAGCCCTGCAGGCTCAGCTGCGCAACCACCCGTGCCACGGCTGCTCCGACCGCGCGAACCACATGCGTTGGGCTGAACGCTGGCAGAAGCTCAACTCTGAGACCGAAGGGTTGCGCCGCCAGATTGCCCGCCGCACCAACACGATCGCGCAGGTCTTCAACCGCATTGCGCGCCTGCTGGAAAGCTACGGCTACGTCGAACGCACCGAGGACGGCGAACTGTCGCTCACCATCGGCGGCCAGGCTCTGCGCCGCATCTACGGCGAGCGCGACCTGCTGACCGCCCTGTGCCTGGACGCGCACTTCCTCGACGGACTGGAGCCCGCCGCCATCGCGGCAACCGTTGCCGCACTAACCTACCAGGGTAAGCGCGATGCCGTAGAATACCTGGCTCACTACCCGCACCCGTCCCTGCGCGCACCCATCGCGACGATTACGCAGCGCCTCGCCGACCTCAACGCTTCAGAAGAGCAATTCAAGGTCGACCTGACCCCCGCATGCGACTTCGGTCTGGTCGAACCCATGTACGCCTGGGCAAACGGCGCCCACCTCGCCAAGGCAATCGAGGACACCGGTCTTGCCGCCGGCGACTTCGTACGCTGGGCAAAGCAGGTACTGGACGCCCTGGACCAGATCGCGCACATCCGCTCACTGGACCCGGTGATCCGCGCTCGCTGTGAGGAGGCCATCGAGGCAGTACGCCGCGGTGTTGTGGCGCTGGACGTCTAACCCGCACCTTAGTGCGACACCGTATATAGTGCAACACCATGCCCGGCCGGTTCGGGCTACCACCCCCGCCACTTGTGTATCGTTCCGCCTCATCCCGTCTCATCTTGGGCACGTCATCTAAGGACGAACGAACTACCGCAGGTAGCGGGGGTGCTTCTATACTCAAATGAGATGCTCAGCTCAGCTACGTGGACACCAATGAAGTGCCCGCGCTCGTGTGCGCCTCGGCGCGCCTCAAAGGTGAAAGGATTCTAATGTCTACCCGTATTTTTGTAGATGGTAGCGTGTACAGCCCGGTCGACCCGTACGCAACCGCAATGCTGGTCGAGGACGGTACGGTCCGCTGGGTTGGTTCCGATTCAGGCGCGCGTTCAATTGCCGACGAATCAGCCACCATCACCGAACTCGAAGGCGCCCTGCTCACCCCCGCCTTTGCGCGCGCACTGGCACCGGTAGCAGGCAAAGAAGCACCCGAAATCCTCGACTACCTGCAGGCATACCGCGCAGCCGGCTACCACACGCACACCCTCCTCGCCGGCATGGAAGACGTACCCGACCTCGTCTCCGCACTCAGCTACTACACCGCCGAACATGGCACACCCGACATCCGCCTCATCCTCAACGCCACCGGCGTAGAGACCGACGAGCTAATCAGCGCTATCAAGGCACTACGCCCCCTCACCGAAGGCGAACGCGCCGTCAAGGGCCTGCAGCTAGTCGGCATCTTCGTCGCACCCACCGAAGCCCCCGCAGCAGCACAGGTAGCCGAAGACGCCGCACTCCTGCTCTCCATCGACGCATCCACCGGTTTCACCCCCACAGCCGACGCCGCGCTCGCCGTACGCGAAAACCACCCCTGGCTGTCCATCCGCCTAGACGCCGCAATCAGCACCCCGCAAGACCCCATCACCGACGAATACCTCACCAAACTGGCAGAAGCACGCATCAACCTCGGCCTGAGCGTCTGCGAACCCGAAGAAGACGAAGAAGCCAACGACACCGTCCAAGCACTCCTCGCACACGCCGGGGAAGAAGCACGCGAGTCAGTAGCATCCGTAGCACGCCGCGCAAACGCAACCGGCACCTCCATCGCCCTGGGTTCTGATACTCAGCTGTATGCGCCGGGTGCCTGGTCCCTCATCCGCGAACTCGTCAACGACGAACACGGCATCTCCGCACGCAGCGCCTTCGCCGCCCTCACCCGCGGCGTATACCGCCTAGCACACGAAGAAAACCCCTTCACCGGCCAGCTAACCCCCGACACCCCCGCATACGTGGCACAGTGGCGCGTCGAAGCCCTCATGGTCCAGGCACCCGACTCCCGCGTAGCATCCTGGAGCACCGACCCCCGCGCTCGCATTCCGTTGCTTCCGGTGTTGGATGAGGATTCGCCTCTGCCCGTCCTGGAATCTATCTACACTGAAAGTAACTAATTTTTAGCTTGTCAACACCTTTTTAGGCGGTTTAGGGGCGGTGGAAGCCCCCGTTGGTTCAGTTGCCCACATGTTTACCCGGTATACTGGATACCTACACTGCCTGTTTTATATGTACCTGTGAGGGAGTAATATGCGCGTTCTAACTGTCATCCCGACGTATAACGAGAAGGAGAACCTGCCCATCGTGGTAGAGCGTCTTCGCAAGGCAGCTCCCGAGGTGGACATTCTCGTGGTGGATGATAACAGCCCCGACGGCACCGGCCAGATTGCTGATGAGCTGTCGGCTAAGGATCCCCAGATTCACGTTCTGCACCGCACCGTTAAGGACGGTCTGGGTGGCGCATACCTCGCTGGCTTCGATTGGGGCCTTGAGGCAGGCTACGACGTTCTGATTGAGATGGACGCTGACTGCTCGCACCAGCCTGAGCAGCTTCCTTCTCTGGTTCGTGCTGTGGAGGCGGGCGCTGACCTGGCTATTGGTTCGCGTTACGTTCCCGGCGGCAAGACCAAGAACTGGCCGGCTCACCGTCAGATTCTCTCTCGCGGCGCTAACCTGTACACCCGCCTGATTCTGGGCACCTCCATTAAGGACATTACCGCTGGTTTCCGTGCGTACCGTCGTGACGCTCTGCAGCGCCTGAACCTTGATGGCATTGACTCGAAGGGTTACGTGTTCCAGGTTGATCTGGCGTGGCGTTCTGAGCAGGCTGGTCTGAAGATTGTTGAGGTTCCGATTACCTTCGTTGAGCGTGAGATTGGCGCTTCGAAGATGGACGGCAACATTATCTTTGACTCCATGTCTAAGGTGACTCGCTGGGGTATGGCTAACCGCATTCAGAAGCTGAAGAAGGCTCTGGGCAAGTAAGCCCGGTAGCTTCTTGCCGAGACGCTTCTCGCACCTGATTTAAACGAAAGACCGGGGCGGATACATAACGTATCCGCCCCGGTCTTTTAATGCTTTCTGTAGCGCCCTTTTCTGGCTCATGTACCGACCCCGGCTCACATACCGCCGAAGCCAGCACCAAACGGAAGAAGCCCGCTAAGAGCACGAGTGGTGCTTAGCGGGCCTTCTTACAGCGCGGGCTTCTACAGCGTTTCTACGGCATGTCTACGGTGCTTTTAGAGCGCGTAGTGCTTGCGGTAGTATTCCAGGCGGTCTTCCAGAGTCTTTTCCAGCTCTTCGATGCTGCGGCGTTCCATGAGCATATCCCAGTGGGTACGTGCGGGCTTCTCTTCTTCGGCGTCTGCGGTGGAGTCGCCGTTGACGAGGTATGCTTCCTTACCGGACTTTGCGGTCCATACCGAGGGGATTTCTGCTTCTGCCGCGAAGGTCACGAAAACGCGGTCACCGTCTGCGGTACGGTATTCGACGCGCTGGCGGGGCGCGGGCTGTACGTTCGATTCGGTTTCCATCGACTGGGAACCCAGGCGCATACCGCGCAGGCTACGATCGCTCATTTTTCCTCCAGTGTCGTCGGGTGCGCTCTTTGGCGCTTTAGGCATAACGTTGGGCGGGGGAGAGCTATTCCCTCGAACGTTTACAAAACATCCATTATATCGGTAATAGTCTCCACCCGCCCAACGTGGTGGTGTTTATTCGGCGTGATTTTTGGTGATTCACGCCTTTTTATGCGTTAGATTTCGCGTTTAGCCGTTGATGCCGTAGCTTCCGGGTGCCTGCGGTGCGCTCTTGGGCGCCGCCGCTGCGGGCTTCTTCGGAGCGTCTGCCAGGTCGGATGCGGGCAGGGTGCCGAATGCGTTGCCCAGGCCGCGCAGTGCATCGCCGAGTTCGGTCGGGATGAACCAGAGTTTGTTGGCGTCGCCTTCGGCGAGCTTGGGCAGGGTCTGCAGGTACTGGTAGGTGAGCAGCTGCTGGCTGGGGTTGGATTCGTGGATTGCTGCGAAGACCTTCTGTACGGCTTCTGCTTCACCGTTTGCGCGCAGGATTGCGGACTGTGCGTCACCTTCTGCACGAAGGATCTGTGCCTGCTTTTCACCCTCTGCACGCAGGATGGCTGCGCGGGATTCACCTTCTGCGGTCAGGATATCGGACTGCTTCTGGCCTTCTGCGGTGAGGATTGCGGCGCGGCGGTCACGCTCTGCACGCATCTGCTTCTCCATGGAGTCCTGAATGGATACCGGGGGCTGGATTTCCTTGATGTCCACGCGGGAGACGCGCAGGCCCCAGCGGCCGGTGGTGGAGTCGAGTACGCCTCGCAGCTCCGCGTTGATCTGGTCGCGGGAGGTGAGGGTCTGCTCCAGGTTCAGGCCACCGACGACGTTACGCAGGGTTGCGCTGGTCAGCTCGTCTACGGCGCGAATGTAGTTGGTGATTTCGTAGGTTGCAGCCTGGGGGTCGGTAACCTGGAAGTACACGACGGTGTCAATGCCGACCACGAGGTTATCTTCGGTAATCACGGACTGCGAGGGGAAGGAAACGACCTGTTCGCGCAGATCGATGAGGGGCAGCACGCGGTCAACTACGGGGATGACGATGTGCAGGCCGGGCTTGAGAACGGCGTGGAACTTACCCAGTCGTTCGACGATGCCGGCTCGTCCCTGCGGGATGACGCGCACGGTCTTTGCGAGCATCGTCAGCACGAAGAGGATGAGTAGGACCGTCAGAATAAGGCTGATAGGCATTGTTTCTCCTTATCGGTGAGTTATATGGTGTGTTTTTGGAGTATCTGAATTGGCTTTGGAGCCGGCATTCAGATGAGTCTTAGTTGTTGCTCTTAGTTGTGGGGGAGAGGCTCTACGATTGCGGTAGCACCCTCAATGGCTCGTACCCTCGCGTGTGATCCTGCAACGAGCGTTCCGGAGGCGGTGCGTGCCGTCCAGGTGTCGCCAGCTAGTACCACCAAACCGGTTTCACTAGTCACATCTTGAGTGACTCGCACCTCAGCGCCAATGAGTGCTTCAGCATTAGTGACAGCTCCGGTGGCTGATTTATTGAGTTTCTTCAGCAGCGGCGGGCGCAGGCCAAGAACCAGAATCACGCAGATTACCACGAAAATAACGGTTCGAATCAGCATGTTATCCACAAAGGGCGATATTGCTGCGGTGATGCCTGCGCTAATCGCCAGCATGAGAAAGAACAGGTCGAGGCTGAGCATTTCTATGACGGCGAAAACGAGGGCGAGTGCAACCCAGAGTGTCCAGGGTGTCTCAAAGAGCCAATCCACGAGTTTTCTCCTTTGGTGTACGCCAACCGGCGTGGTTGACGTTGGATCTGCACACGAGGCGACGACACCTTCGTGATGCGGGGTATATCCATTATTTCAGGTGGATTGAGTACTGGCGACAGTTCTGGTGACCGAGTGAGGTTAATACATGAACTGTTAAGACTTTATTTAGATGTGGGGAATCTTGGGTTCATTCTAGACCTCCCTAAAAAGCCGATAATATACATTATGTAAAGTAGACCTATTTTCACTACCCCACCGGATGCTCACCGGTGCTTTCTACGCTCAGGCTGGCACGGGTCAAACCATGCTCCTCATAATGCGACCGCGCTGTTCCATCCGCGGTTCTGAACTCCGCTATTCTGAGCTCCACGCGCCTCGCGTCTTCCTCGGCACTCAGCCGCACGCTCACATGCCCTGAACCTTCGGGCTCCTCAGTATGTCCCTCAGCGCCTCCCGTTAAAAGACAAACACCCGAGACGAGCTCACACCATTCGGTGCGCCCCATCTCGGGTGCCTATCATCAGCTACTGCGCTTCTTTATTCTGGGCTTCTTATTCTGCGTGCTTGGAGCTGAACTCTACCCAGGCGTTGAGCACACGCTCCGCTGCACCGGATGCAATGGATTCGCGTGCATCGGCCAAAGCCTGAGTGAAACGGGTCTCAAAGCTCTCCCCGTTGGTCGGGCGGTATGCCACCAGGCCTGCGGCTGCGTTGATGAGCACAGCGTCGTGAATTGCGCGTAGCGGGCTCTTCGGGGCCTCGCCCTCCCCCGCCAAAATTGCACGGAAAACGCCCGCGTTGTACTCGGCGTCGCCGCCTCGCAGCTGCTCCAGCGGTGCGTTCTGCAGACCGTACTCGGTCGGGTCAAAACGGTACTCGGTCAGTTCGCCGTCGACAGCCTCCCACAGGCGGCTCGTGGTCGCGATGGTCAGCTCATCCAGGCCGTCATCACCGCGGAAAATCAGGGCGTGATCGCCGCGCTCCGCAAAGACGTGAGCCATCTTCTCAGCCATCACCGGGTTAGCAACGCCGATAGCCGAGGACTTCACGCGCGCCGGGTTCGTCATGGGGCCCAGGTAGTTGAACGCGGTCGGAATGCCCAGCATACGGCGGGTCGGGCCCACGTGGCGCATTGCCGGGTGGAAGGTCATCGCAAACAGGAACGTGATGCCAGTCTCGCGAGCGCATTCGGCGACTGCGGGAATGGGCATGTCGAGGCGGATTCCGAGGGCTTCGAGGACGTCTGCGGAGCCGGATTTGGAGGTGGAGGCGCGGTTGCCGTGTTTGACGACGGTGGCGCCGGTGCCTGCGATGACGAGGGCTGCCATGGTGGAGATGTTGACGGTGTTTTGTTGGTCGCCACCGGTGCCGACGATGTCTACGGCGTGGGGGTTGATGTCGACGGTTTCGGCTTTGGCGATCATGCCGGCTGCGAGGGCGCCGAGTTCTTCGGGGGTTTCGCCTTTGGAGTGGAGGGCGGTGAGGAAGGATGCGAGGATCGGCTGTTCGGTTTGGCCGGTCATGATGTGGTCCATTGCCCAGGCGACTTCGGTGTCGGTGAGGTTTTGGTGTTTGACGAGCTGGTTGAGGATGTATTTCCAGGTGATTTCGTGCGTAGTCATGTGTTAAGTGTAAAACCCCCGCCGCGTATCTGCATGGTTGGGTGCAGTATGCGAGACGGGGGTTTGTGAGGCGTGTTGCACTGTGGGGTGCTTAGCGCTGGGGTGTCTTCGGTTTAGTGGAAGGAGTCACCGCATGCGCAGGAGCCTGCTGCGTTGGGGTTGTCGATGGAGAAGCCCTGCTTTTCGATGGTGTCTTCGAAGTCGATGGTGGAGCCGTCGAGGTAGGGTGCGCTCATCTTGTCGACGATGACTTCTACGCCGTCGAAGTCGCGGACTGCGTCGCCGTCGAGGACGCGCTCGTCGAAGTAGAGCTGGTAGATGAGGCCGGAGCAGCCGCCGGGCTGGACGGCGATGCGCAGGCGCAGGTCGGTGCGGCCTTCCTGTTCGAGGAGGGTGCGGACCTTGGTCTGTGCTACTTCGGTGAGGTTGACGCCGTGGGTCGGCAGTTCGGTGGTGGTTTCACTCATTGGTGTTGTCCTTTTGTTTTGTTGGTTGCCCGTGTGCGCCACGTGTGGGTGCGTGTGGGCGTTTTAGCCTTCACGATACGCGCCTGGGTGTTTGATGTACAACCTAGGGTGTGCATAGTTCGCCGGGGGCGTGAGTGTTGGTGTGGGGGCTTGACATGTAATTCTGCTTCTAGGATACCGAAAAAGTGGGGGTTGGGGTTTGTGACCCTTCTCCCCCACTTTTTGTGGATGTTCCTAGCGAGCGCGTTTAGCGGGCACCGAGTGCGCTGAGCAGCAGCGCCTCCGCGAGGATTGCGTTCTTGAAGTCCGGGATGTAGAGGGACTCGTTGGCGCTGTGTGCGCGGGTGTCGGGGTCTTCTACGCCGGTGACGAGGATTTGTGCCTGGGGGAAGAGGTCCTTCAGGTCGGAGATGAACGGGATGGAGCCGCCCATGCCGGTCTGTACGGGTTCTACGTCCCAGGCGGCGCGCATTGCGTCGAGGGCGGTTTGTGCGCCGTCTGCGTCGACTTCGGTGGCGAAGGGCATGCCGGAGTCGACGGCGGTGTAGTTCGCCTGGGCGCCGTGGGGTGCGTGTGCCTTGATGTGTTCGGCGAGTGCGCGGTGTGCGTTTTCGGGGTTGTCGCCGGGTGCGAGGCGGGTGCTGATGCGTGCGCGGGATACGACGGCGAGGGTGTTGGAGGAGGTTGCGATGGAGGGGATGTCCATGCCGATGACGGAGATTGCCGGCTGGGTCCATAGGCGGGAGGCAACGGATCCGGTGCCTGCCAGGGGTACGGTGTCGAGGATGCCGGAGTCGTTGCGGAAGTCTGCTTCGGCGTATTCGAGTTCGGGTTCGGGTGCGCGGTGCAGGCCTTCGACGGCTACGGCGCCGGTGGCGTCGTGCAGGGTGGCGAGTAGCTGCGCCATGAGGGTGTGGGCATCGAGCATGGGGCCGCCGAACATGCCGGAGTGGATGGCGTGGCTACCGACGCGCACTTCGATGTCGCCGGATGCGACGCCGCGCAGGCTGGTGGTCAGTGCGGGTACGCCAGCGCGCCAGTTGGCGGAGTCTGCGACCACGATGTAGTCGGCGGACAGTTCCTCACGGTAGGTGTTGAGGAAGGAGACGAAGGAGGGCGAGCCTGCCTCCTCTTCGCCTTCGATGAAGAGCTTCACGCCGAGCTTGAAGTCCTCACCGAGAGTTTCGTTGAGGGCTGCGAGCGCGGCGAGGTGCACGAGGATGCCTGCCTTGTCGTCTGCTGCGCCGCGGCCGTAGAGGCGGTCGCCCTTGCGGGTTGCGACGAAGGGTTCGGTGTCCCACAGGTCGAGGTTGCCGGCGGGCTGTACGTCGTGGTGGGCGTAGAGCAGGATGGTCGGGTAGCCTTCTGCGGCGGGGCGGGAGGCGATGACGGCGGGCATGCCCTGCTTTTCGGTGCCGTCGGCGGTGGTGTAGGTGGCGCGTTCGATGCGTACGTTGTCAAAGCCTGCCTTGGTTGCGAGCGCGGCGACTGCCTCGGCGCTGCGGTCTACCTGGGTGAGGTCGTGCGATTCCCAGGCGATGGAGGGGATGGCGACGAGCTCGGTGAGGGTCTGCAGGGTTGCTTCGAAGTTTTTGGTAACGGCGTCGCGGAGGGCGCTGTGGTGGGTAAATTCAGTAGTCATGTTTCTACCTTACCCCCACCTTACCCGTCGCCGCCGGGTGGTTGGGGTTGTTTCAGTTGCTGGTGTGGGCTTGTGGGGGCGGGTTTGGTGTGTGCCGTTCGGGTATGATGGGAGGGTGTTTGGTCGTAAGAAAGAGAAGGCTGAAGCGGAAGCTGTTCAGCCGCAGGTTGTAGAGGAGCCTCAGGCTCCGGTTAATCCGAAGTTCACCCCGAAGAAGGGCCGTCCTACTCCTTCGCGTAAGGAGCAGCAGGCGGCTCGTCGTCAGCCTCTGGTTGTTAATGACCGTAAGGAGGCGAAGGCGCGTGAACGTGAGGCGATGGCGAAGGCTCGTGAGCGTCAGAATGATGCGTTGATGGGTGGCGATCAGCGTTACCTGCCCGCCGTGGACCGTGGTTCGCAGCGCCGTTATATCCGTGATTACATTGATGCCCGCCGTAATATTGGTGACGTCATGTTGTTTGTCATGCTGGCGTTCTTTATTTTTACCCTGTTTATCCCCGGTTTCTTTGGTTCTGCTGAGGCTGCGGAGGGTTTCCAGCGTATTACTACGTACGTCCTTTGGGGTCTGATGCTGCTGTGGATTGGTGATTCCTGGATTATGTGGCGTGGTCTGAAGAAGAAGGTAATTGCGAAGTTCGGCGAGATGGAGCCTCGTTCCGGTATGTACACGTATAACCGTGTGTTGGTTCCTCGTCGTATGCGCCGCCCGGTTCCGATGGTGAAGTACGGCGAGTACCCGAACTAAGTCGTTAGTGCCGTATAGGTGCTTGGGGAGAGGTCCTGAAGATTCAGGCCTCTCCCCTATTTTTATGTTCTTGCGCGAGAAGCCACATGTGTTTCGAGAAGCTACTTCTTTGGTGGCTTTTCGAAACACATGTGGCTTCTGAGCGTATATACCGCGACTGGATGCCGGTACGGTTAGGCTTCGATTCGGGAGTAGAGGATCTGCCACCTGCCGTCGCGGTGTTCGAGGGCAAAGGTGTAGATTTCTTCTTCCTTGTCGCTGCTCCAGGTTTCTTGGCGGCCGTCGGGTTCCACTTCGGTGTGTTTATCCCATTTGTGGTTGGTTTCCAGGTAGTAGGTTTGATGGTCGTCGGTCCTGGGTATACCGGCGGGTTCGAAGTGTTCGATGCCGTCGATGACCCATCCGCCGCGCTGGTAGAGCGCTTCTATTTCCCGGTAGATTTTGAGTTCTCCGTCGTTTGAGGCGGAGAGGAATTCGCGGGCTTTGCTGTAGTCGCCGGTTTGGACGCCGTAGTTGACCCACTGGTTCCAGGCGTCCATGGTTTTGAGGATGCCCTCCGGGGTCTTTGCGCGGTATCCGTTTTCGGGGGCGTTGGGTTTGGGGACGTTCTGGGCGGGGCCTTTGGCGTCTGCTTTGCGGTATTCGCCGCTACCGGCATTGTTACCGGAGCTACTGCTTGAGCTGCTGTTGGTGGCAGGCGTGCCGGGGGCTGTGGAGCCGTCTCCTGCAGTTGTGATGTCGTGCGGCGCGCAGGCGGCGAGTAGGGTGCTGAGGCTGATGAGTGTGCCTCCGGTCAGTATTGAGCGGCGGTTCAGCATGTTGGGGTTCATGATTGGTCCTCCACATCGTTGTAGTGCATGGTCTCCCGCTTATCTCCATTATGCGCGAGCGCGCACTGGGAGCCTGTCATTGGTCTTATCCTCACTCATCCAGCTATGCGAACTACCATCAGATTCAAATTATATTTCTACCAGGGATAAACTAACTCTTTTAAAATTATAAAGTGACAAAAATATCAAATCAAGAAAAATTAGGTTGCAGTATGTATCGACAAAGATTTTTATACTTATCGGGGCCCCAACAAGACATTCAAATTGTTGGGGCCCCGAATTTACAAAATTTAATCGACCGCTTCAGAGCTTTCAGTCGACTCACATACGCTACATGAGCTCTCCGACCCACATTCAAAACGTGGATTCGCAATATAATCCATCAATTTGACGTTCTTGCTAATTTCACCAGACTCAATTGTATTATGCTTTTGAAATTTATACAACGCTAAATCCAGCCTACTGCAAGCTCTATTGTATAGATAATTAAAGTCAGAGCTCTTATATGCGTCAAGATGTTTAGAAATATTTTTACTGCTTATAACTTCCAGAACACCATTCCTATCTTTTGCGTCACACCCCTTTACCGACATATTATTTTTAATCATATAATCTTGCAATTCAATAAGCATCGAGTATAGAATATACCACTTATAACGCATATTTTTATTATAAAGAGGTCGGTTACCCTTAAAGTTCCGCATAGTTAGATGGTCCCTCAAATCAACATACATCTTTGCAGCAAGGTAATATGCATCTTTGGCATGAAAATCTGAAAATATCGATCTCTTTGTTTCGACATCTTCACTATAGAAGTAGGACCTAAGCTTTTTGGGACTTCGTGCGGAAAGATGCGCACTATACAAGTATAGGGATGCGAAGGATCTCATAAGGGAGTCGGTATTAATGTAACTAACTTTAGGCTTTCTCGTCTTGGCAGATCCTTCCCGACGCTCATACAATAGATCCCCTCCATATTTCCTTTCAAAATATATCTCAAGTTTCTTATGAAATTCCTTCATCGATTCAAGGTCAAGATCAATAATCGAATTCTGTGTATTTGTTGACTTCACAATACTAGAGACTAAATTCTTATCTGAGCTCTCTATTATTCTTACAGGGATGCAGATAGATGACTGCATCTTCTTAAAATTTGATTCTTTCTCAGATTTTTCTTGATTTATCTTTCGAGCATCAAGATAGTCTTTACCTGAAATTTTATCCATTCTGAGAAGCTCATCAAGCTCCTCTGAAGACTTTCCCAAGTAAGGATTGTCTCCACCCTCAGAAGAAATATTTATCTCTGCTTTCTTCTCTTTGTAATACTCATTCAAAATATAACTAGTCTGACATCCATTAACTACATTATAGTTTTCAATTCGAATATTATTTTTTCCTGCTTTATAAATATTCTTTGCAATAATTGTCACTCCGTTATTTCTTGCAAAGAATAGAGGGTGCTCCTCCATATTATCTAGAGATTTCCTGATAGACTTATTAATGGCTGTATCACCCCTATAGTTACGAACATTTTCATAGAAAACTTTCTCGTTAATTTCTCCATCTGAATCATGGATAATTTTTACATATTCGCCTAAGGGAAGATATCCAAAGTATATCTCTACATCATTCTCGTCGCTAGCCCCATAAAACTTTTGCAGTGTTGAATTATTAAATGTAGCTTTCGACTTACCTTTCAACTCCGAGTAAACATCACAGAGTTTCTTGGCATCAATAAAATCAAAATCTACTGGATAGTCGCTAAACTGATTTTTCAGAGAGTCAACGGCAGTGATAATTTTAATGTCTTCAAGGAGATTATCTGAACTCCCGTTATCTGACCTATTTACAAAATAGATATAAATTTCAGGGGATTTCGATAAAATTTCGCAGCTTTCTATATCTTCTCGCAGCTTGACAAATTCCTTGAACCTGTCTGAAAATTCATCGTTATTTAAACCATCCTCAGTAGATACATCCTCAACAGGGGATTCGAGTGCAACTCTAACTCCATCTAAAAAATTGCTTATATCAGCTGAGGCTCCTTGGGAGCCTGGCTTATTCTTTGATTGAACAAATATATATTTAACGTTTAATTCTGAATATTTATCATAACTTTCAATAAACTCAGAATGGCTCCCAACTACCTTACCATTAATTATGATAGCAATTGAATCTATCCCCTTATCATTAGTGCCTCCAGAATTTAATGAACATGGATCACTTATATTTTCCTGGCTATGCATCATTGCCATAGTGTATCCAGAGAAATATTCAAAGATTATATCTTCATTGCTAGATTTAATTTCATTCTCTTTTTTAAACTGATTTATATAATTACTTAAAATCGAATTTTCATCCGACATCTTAACTCCTTAGATGTATAAAGTTTTGATAGTGCAATCGTCGGTGCTGCACCACTCTGATAGTACTATCGCTCCAGATCAGTGTGCAATCCACAACACACTAAACGCCACTAGAATCTCAAGTAAAGCTCAAGACTTTCCCATCAATCTGTCTAGCTCCTGAATGCTCAGAAGCCACATGTGTTTCGAAAAGCTACTTCTTTAGTGGCTTTTCGGCGGGATAGCAGGCACACAAAAGGGGCACCGCCTCCACCCCTACGGGTAGAGAACGGTGCCCCCTTTCAGCACGCAGAGTCAACACGCCAAGTCAGCCGCCTGCACACCTTTTATCGGCGAGCGCGGCGCAGCTTCACCAGGCCACGGTTAATGTGCGCCGCCCAGAGCGGACCCTCATACAGGAAGGCGGTGTAGCCCTGCACCAGGTCAGCGCCAGCGTCCAGGCGCTCCTGCACATCCTCAGCGGTGGTCACGCCGCCAACGGAGATGATGGCGAGGTCGTCTCCAATTTCGCGCTTGAGCAGGCGCAGCACCTCCAGGGAGCGGGGCTTCAGCGGCGCACCGGAGAGGCCGCCAGCACCGATTTCCTTGACCTTGGTCATGTCGCTGGTCAGGCCCAGGCCGTCGCGGGCAATGGTGGTGTTGGTGGCGATGATACCGTCCAGCTTCAGCTCCTTAGCCAGGGCTGCCACCTCGATAACGTCCTCATCGACCAGGTCCGGCGCGATCTTCACGGTCAGCGGTACGTGGCGGTTGGGGCATACGCGGTCTGCCTCTTCACGCACGGCGGCAAGCAGCGGGCGCAGCGACTCGATAGCCTGCAGGGTGCGCAGACCCGGAGTATTCGGGGAGGAGACGTTGACGACCAGGTAGTCTGCCTGCGGTGCCAGGGTGCGGGTAGAGATCAAGTAGTCCTCGATAGCGTTCTCGAGCTCAACGACCTTGGTCTTGCCGATGTTCACGCCGATAACCGGGCGTACAGCACCGCGGTATTCGGTTTCGAGGTCTGCGCGAGCGGCGGCAACGCGCGGGCCTGCCGCTGCGGCACCGTCGTTGTTGAAGCCCATGCGGTTGATGACCGCCTTATCTTCCACGAGGCGGAAGAGGCGCGGCTGCGGGTTGCCGGGCTGCGCCTGACCGGTGATGGTACCAATCTCGACGTGGCCGAAGCCGATACTAGCCAGCGCGGCAATGCCCTTACCGCCCTTGTCGAAGCCTGCAGCCAGGCCGAACGGCGAGGGGAAAGTAATGCCCATGACGGTGGTTGCCAGTTCGGGTGCGGGCTGGAAGTACTTGCGCAGCGCGCGGGTGATGCCGACGTTGCGCAGGGTCTGAACGCCCCAGAAGCCGACGTGGTGTGCCTTCTCAGGGTCCATGCCCTTGAAGAAAATGTTGAAGAAGGTCGGGTAGATGCGCATTTGTTCTCCCTAGTGTTGGAGGGTGTGGGTGGTTTATGGGGCTATGAGCCGGGACTGTATGCCGGGCCGCTACTTGTCGTTGGCGACGGCGTCGACAGCGCCACCGTAGCGGCGGTCGCGGCGCGCATACTCTTCGACAGCTTCCCAGAGGGTGCGGCGATCAACGTCGGGCCAGAGCACGTTCATGAAAATCATCTCGGCGTAGGCGCTCTGCCACAGCAGGAAGTTCGAGATGCGCTGCTCACCGGAGGAACGCAGGAACAGGTCAACGTCGGGCAGGTCGGGCTCGTCCAGGTACTTCTGGATGGTCTTTTCGGTAATGTTGCCGGGCTTGAGCTTGCCCGCCACAGCGTCCGCTGCGATAGCTGCCGCCGCATCAGCGATTTCTGCGCGGCCGCCGTAGTTCACGCACATGGTGAGGGTGCAGACGGTGTTGTCGATGGTTTCGCGTTCGCAGTGTTCGAGCTCTTCGATGACGTTCTTCCACAGCTTGGGTCGGCGGCCAGCCCAGCGGATGCGCACACCCCAGGTCTTGAGGGTTGCCAGCTGACGCTGCAGCACCTCGGTGGAGAAACGCATGATGAACGCGACTTCGCTGGGTGAGCGCTTCCAGTTTTCGGTGGAGAATGCGTAGGCGGTCACGTACGGGATGCCCATTTCTATAGCGCCCGCGACAACGTCCAGCAGTGCCGCCTCGCCGGCGCGGTGGCCCTCGGTGCGGGGCAGGCCGCGTTCGTTCGCCCAGCGTCCGTTACCGTCCATGACGACGGCGACGTGCTGCGGAATGAACTTCTTCGGGATCGGCGGCGGGGTTGCCCCGGTGGGGTGTGCGGGCGGGGGTACGGGCTGGGTGCGTGCCATGTGTGCCTTTCTTCCCTGGCGGGTTCTCCCCCGGGGTCGTTTGCCTAGATATGCGCCAGATATAAACCTGGCGTGCTGTTAGCTATTTTACCGTGACATAGCGCGCATGGGCGGGTGCTTCGGGGGTTATTTTGCGTCCTGGTTGGCCCATGTTTGACGCGCCGGCGTGCATCTTTTACGATGCAGGAATTTCTACTTCGAGGGCGCTCGCCGTTTTCAGGGGGTGTTCGAGCAGGTTCTGGGTGGTTTTCAGGTAGAGTCCCAGAATTTTGGAGGCGACCGGCACCGACGCTGCGTCAATAGTCGCCCAGGCGCGCGGATCCGCCGATGCGGTAGCGAGCGCATAGCCGAGCTCTTCGGCACGCAGGCCGGTTAGGGGTGTGTCGGTGGCGGGTGCGCATTGGGGGCAGAGGACCGTGTGGTGCCCGTAGGTGTGGGCGGTGTGGAAGGCAATGTACCTACCGCTTCCGCTTGTAACGCCGGGGGTGCTACTGTCTGCCCCGTTATCACCCCGGCTATCGGCGCTGACCAGCGGGTTGCCGCATCGGGTGCAGTTCTCCCCGATGAGCGGCCAGCCGGCGGCGTTCATGCTGCGCGCCAGGTAGCGGGTCAGGATCCTCTGCGGCACGTGTTGCCCGTGCGCGAGCGCGGCAAGCGCCCCGTGGGTGAGAGTGTAAATATCGGCGGTGCTGTCGGTGTCTTTGGTGAGTGCTTCTGCCAGTTCGGCGATGGTGGAGGCGCACGTGTACGCATCGTAGTTAGCCATAATCGGTGCGGTGTAGGCGTGCAGGGTTGCCGCCTGGGTGATGGTGTGCAGGTTGGTTCTGCCGCGGCTGAAGGACAGGTCGGTGTGCATGAACGGTTCGAGTCGTCCACCGAATTTGGAGGTGGGTTTGCGTACGGCTTTGGCGACGGCGTGGGTGATTCCGCCGTCGCGGGTGAGCATGATGATGATACGGTCGGTTTCGCCGAGTTTTTGGGTGCGGAGGATGAGGGCGGCATCGCGCCAGGTGCGGGGTTCGCTCACGGGTGTCTCCGTTCTCGGTGCATGCTCAGTGGGTATTAGGCGGGCGGGTGTTCGGCGGGCTTCTCAGTAGGCGCTGAGGGCAGGGGCTGCGCGGGTGTTGTGGGTACGGTTCGACCCCTGCCGTATTACCCCGCGTAGGGGGTACCGGTCAGGGGTCGGTCCGTAACGTATGGGCGAGGCGCTATTTAGTCCTCGTACTCAATATCGTCGTCGATGTCGTCTTCATCGTCGAGGATTTCTTCAAGGTCATCCTCGTCTTCATCACCGTAGACGCTCAAGGGAGTGACCTCGTTGTACGCCTCGAAGAGGGCATCTTCGTAGGCTTCGAAGGCGTTGGCGATTTCTACGTATGCCTCATCGACGGCAGAGTCGTGCTCGCCGGTTCGGTTGACGACGGCGGTCAGGTGCGCCTCCAGCGCGTCAAGGAGGCGGGTGAGTTCGGTGCGAGGATCAATGCTCATGCCATTTATTCTACTACCTACAGGCCGATGGTGTGCGCCGGGCGGTCATACGGCGGTTTAAACGCGGAACTATGAACGGGCGCGGCAGGGAATCGGCGGGTAAATTCGGTGCCGTGAAGAGAACGCCAAAGCCAGAGCGGTAAGCCCAGGTTGGTAAAGCCAAGCTCGGCAAGCCAGGTTGATAAAGCCAGGTTAGGCAAGCGAAGCAGCACGCGGCACATCAAGCCCCGCATATAAGACCTTACAGACACAGCGAACCCGCCGTCCCCAGCTTCCCCACTCCTCAAGAGAGCAGGTGCCGGGTGCGGCGGGTTCTTCTGTCGGTTAGCTCAGCTTAACGCTGCGCCTACTGAATGTTTGCTTCTTACGGGTTGAGCCCGAGAGAATGAGAAGCCGGGGTTTTAGAAGCCCAGGGATGCTGCGGATGCGCGGATTGCCTCAGCGGATGCCTTCAGCTGTGCCAGCTCAGCCTCGTTCATGGGAACCTCGAGCACGCGCTGGATGCCCTCGCGGTTCACGATGGTGGGCAGGGACAGTGCAACGTCCTTGAAGCCGTACAGCTCGCCTGCAATGGTGGTGGAGACGGGCAGCACTGCGTTCTGGCCGCCGAGGAATGCCTCAGCGATACGTGCACCGGAGATACCGATTGCGTAGTTGGTGGAACCCTTGCCCTCGATAACCTTGTATGCTGCGCGCATAGCTTCGTTTGCCAGCTCTGCACGGACCTCGTCGGTGAAGACGAGCTTGCCGTCCTGCTCCCACTCGGTCAGGGGAACCATACCGATGTTTGCTGCAGACCAGACGGGGAACTCGGAGTCGCCGTGCTCGCCAACAACGTTTGCGTGAACGCTCTTGATGGAGACGCCAGCCTTGTTAGCAATCAGCCAACGCAGGCGGGAGGAGTCCAGAACGGTACCGGAGGACAGCACGCGGTTTGCGGGCAGGCCGGTAATCTTCTGAGCCACAACGGTGAGAACGTCACAGGGGTTGGTGACGAGCATGATGATTGCGTTGGGTGCTACGGACAGAATGTTCGGCAGCAGCTTCTCGAGGATTGCGACGTTTGCGCCTGCCAGTTCGAGGCGGGGCTGGCCGGGCTTCTGGCGAGCACCAGCGGTGATGATGACCATGTCACAGTCGCGCAGCAGCTCGATGTCGTCGCCACCGGTGACGGTTGCTTCGTGTGCGAACATTGCGCCGTGTGCGATGTCCAGTGCTTCAGCGTGTGCGCGCTTGCCGTCGATGTCGTACAGGACGATTTCGTCTGCGGAGCCGCGGACCATAGCTGCGTATGCGGTTGCGCTACCGACGCCGCCTGCACCGATGACGCCGAGCTTGGTGGGGTTGTTGACACCGTTCATTGCTGTATGCCCTCTTTCGTGAGAGTTATCCGTGTGGTGCGAGAGGATTCTCGCGTGGTTTATCGGGAAGCGGGTGTGTGCCGCGGGGTTGAATTTCCTTGGGCGGGCGTCCTTCCCCGGTGAGCTTGCTTCGTTATGTTCTATTATGCCGCAGATTTTGCGTTTTGTGTTGGGTTATTTTGCTTTTTTCGATGGGTGCTGGTGACTTTATGGGCTATGAGGGGTGTTTTTCACTCACAAAACCAAATAATGACGTTCTGACCTTTTGAGCAAGCTCACATGCCGCTAAAGTAGCCCTCCACATCCACGGCGCCGCCGGAAGCCTCAAAATCAGCACGAACCGCATCCGCCAGCTCGTCATCAACTAGGAAGTCCAAAGCCACAGACGCCAAACCGAACACCGCATCCAGGGCAGCATCCGCTGCCGCCGGGGTGTCAGCACAGTGCGCGAACTCCACCGTGTGCATGCCGGTACCCTCGGGCGCAATCTGAATCAGCGGGTGAATACCGGGCACGCGCAGGCTCACATTACCGAAATCAGTAGAAGCCGCCAGGGTGTCACTGACCGTTCCGGGCGGGTACGGGTGGCGACCCACCGAACGCTGAGCCGAAACCCAACGCTTCAACAGTGGACGGTTCGTGCGCACCGGCATGGTCATCGGCGAAGAATCCCACGTCACCTCCGCACTCACGCCAGCCATAAGCGCCGCACCGCGCAGCACCTCCTCAACCCGTCGCGACAGAGCACGCAGAGTCGGCGCGTGCTTAGAACGGATATTAATGTGCAGGCTCGCGGCGGCAGGGATCAGGTTCGGGGCGTCCCCGCCGTGGTCAATAATCGCGTGAATACGGTCAGAACCGGGAATCTGCTGACGCAACAAACCCAAACCCTGATACGCCAGGTTCGCCGCATCCAGTGCGTTACGACCCATAAACGGATGCGAGGAAGCGTGCGCGCTCACGCCCGTATAAGTCACACGGCATTCACGGCGACCCAGCCACGCCTGATCAGCCACGTCGATAAAGTAGGGGTGCACCATAATGGCGGCATCCACCCGCTCGAACGCGCCGGCGCGCGCCATCAGCTCCTTACCGGCGTCGGACTCTTCGGCGGGCGTGCCGTAGTAGAGGACCCTACCGCTGAACGCCTCGGGTCCGGTGGCGAGCGCATCCGCCAGGGCAAAGAAAGCGCCCAGCCCGGATACCGCAATGACGTTGTGGCCGCAGCCGTGACCGATGCCCGGTAGCGCGTCATATTCGGAAAGAATCGCGATGGTGCGGTGCTTGGCGGGGTCGTAGTCGGCGCTGGTGAGCTCCACCTTGAACGCGGTATCCAGACCGAAGGCGGGGTACTCGATACTGAGGTTCGGGTAGGCCTCGCGGACCGCATCAACGATCGTGCGGGAGGCAAAATACTCCTCGTAGGCGGTCTCAGGATGCGCGTGAATCGCCTTGAGAATTGCGGTCAAAGAATCCGCGCGGGTGGCGACGGATTCGGCGAGGTCGCGGCGAATATGCGCCAGCCCACTGTCTTCGTCGAGGCGGTGACCGTGATGCGCGCCGTGGCCCTTTCCATGACCGCGCCCCTTTCCATGACCATGGCGCTCGCCGTGGCTACGTTCCTGCTCGGGCTGACCATGGTCGGCATGTTCCTGCTCGGGATGCGCGTGCCCGCGCTTGCGGCGGTGGTCAGCCGCACGCTTACGCTGCTCGGTTTCGAGGGCGAGGATTTCGGAGTACTCGCTACCGCGCACGCAATCAGCGTCGGGCGCGTCGTAGTGGCGGGTTATTGCGGCGGGTCGGTTCGGTGCCGTTCGACCGGAGCTGTCAGAAGTGGGCTGGGTGTGGGCGGCGGTGCCCTGTGCGTTCGCGTCAGTCATGCTTCTACGCTACCGTCTGCGCTCGCCGGGCGCTAGATGCTCGGGCGTGATGGAGTCGAAAACGCCCAAAAAGAAATTTGTGTCACATAAAAGAAAATTTGTATATATCCTAGGAATCTTTGATTCAGTGGAGTAGCGTTAAGCACATGGGAGCGACAATCCAGCCGCACCCATCACCATCCGGCGCTAGCGATGCGAATGCCGGCAGGACAGTTCACAACCGGTCCAAACCATGTCGTTTGGGCCTCTGTCGATACCGTGACAGACCCATGGATGCGAACCGTACCGGCAAGCACACACCGCTGTGAGCGCCACAACCACGCTAAGGAGCTCCATCCCATGAAGGCAGCACGCTTCTACGACCGTAACGACATCCGCATTGAAGACATCCCCGCACCCGAAGCCGCTGCGGGCGAGGTTCTGGTCAAGGTCGCATGGTGCGGTATTTGCGGTACCGACCTGCACGAATACCTTGACGGCCCCATCTTCTGCCCCCAGCACGGTCATCCCCACCCCATTTCTGGTGAGGACTCCCCCGTCACCCTCGGTCACGAATTCTCCGGTGTTGTTGAGGCACTGGGCGAAGGCGTAGACGACCTGCAGGTTGGCGACCACGTTGTCGTCGAGCCCTACATCATTCGCGATGACGTCTACACCGGCCCCGACTCCAAGGACTACCACCTGTCCAAGGACATGAACTTCATCGGTCTGGCAGGTCGCGGTGGCGGTCTGTCCGAGAAGGTTGCCGTCAAGCGTCGCTGGGTTCACAAGATTCCTAACAACATTCCCCTGGACGAGGCTGCACTGATTGAGCCCCTGAGCGTTGGCTACCACGCTGTTGAGCGTGCAGGCGAGTTCGAAGAGGGCGCATTCGCACTGGTTACCGGTGCTGGCCCCATCGGTCTGCTGACCTCCGCAGTTCTGAAGGCTAAGGGCGCTAAGGTTATTATCTCCGAGCTGTCCCCGCTGCGTCGCCAGAAGGCTCTGGACTCCGGTGTTGCTGATTACGCTTTCTCCCCCGCAGAGAGCGACGTTCTGGCTGAGATTCACAAGCTGACCGACGGCCGTGGCGCCGACATCGCGTTCGAGTGCACCTCCGTTCAGCCCGCACTGGACCTGATCCTGGATGCCCTCAAGCCCACCGGTAAGGTCGTCATCGTCTCCATTTGGGGTAAGCCCGCTTCCCTGGATGTTCAGAAGATTGTGCTCAAGGAGCTCGATATCCGCGGCACCATCGCATACGTGAACTCCCACCCGGAGACCATCAAGCTGGTTGAGTCCGGCAAGATTGACCTCAAGCCCTTCATCACCGGCAAGATCGCTGTGGAAGACCTGATTGACAAGGGCTTCGACACCCTGATCCACCACAACGAGACCGCTGTGAAGATTCTGGTCACCACCGACCCGGAGCGTCTGGCTGAGTAATCTCTTCGAACGATACTGATTCGTTCAGTTTCAGCTGATGTAGCTGTTCTTCTAGCTTCCTTAGCGTAGCTAGTGTGGGGTGAGGTTCTTTCAAGGAGCCTCACCCCACTATTTTTTGCGTGCTTTTTACCGGACATACAACCGAGCATACAAAAATCCCCGGTTCCGAAGAACCGGGGATTATCTGTGCGCGAGGGGGGACTTGAACCCCCACCCTCTAATACGAGGACTAGCACCTCAAGCTAGCGCGTCTGCCTATTCCGCCACCCGCGCAGGTGACTTTCGAACGTTTTCCTTTCGGTGCCGTTCGAAGCAACACGTAATACTATACGGGCTTTCTGGACACTCTGCAAATCGAAAGAGCATGTTCTGCATCACATATTAGAGGTTGGTTGGCTCCCCGCACCCCGGGTGATCTTCTCGCACCTTGAGTAATATGACCGGCACGCCCATTCGACTGCCATATTTTCGGTCATAACGACTAGAATAAAGAGCATGAATAATGAGAACCTCTCCCGCGAAGAAGCCGCAGAACGTTCGGCTCTCATCAGTGTCGACACCTACGACGTGCATGTCGACCTGACTAACGCCAAGGACCCCAAATTCGAGTCCTACCCCACCGTCACCACCGTCCGATTCTCCTGCAACACCCCCGGTGCAGAAACCTTCATCGACTACATCCACCACAGCGTCGACTCCGTTAAGCTCAACGGCACCGAACTGACCCTGGCTGATGTCGTCAACGGCGCACGCATCACCCTGCCCAACCTGCAGGCAGAAAACGTGCTCACCATCCACGGTCGCTCCTACTACTCCCGCTCCGGCGAAGGTATGCACCGCTACTTTGACCCCTCCGACGGTCGCGTGTACCTGTACACCCAGTACGAGCCCTCCGACTGCCGCCGAGTCTTCCCGAACTTCGAGCAGCCCGACCTGAAGGCAGTCTTCAACTTCCGCATCACCGCACCCAAGGACTGGGTCGTCAGCTCCAACGGCGTACTCGAAAGCCAGGTCGTAGACCCCACCGACGACTCCATCACCAAGCGAGTCTTCTCCCCCACCGCAAAGATCTCCACCTACATCACCGCAATCGTTGCCGGTGAATACTTCACCGCAACCACCACCTACAAGCCCAAGAGCAAGGTCAACAGCGGTGACATCCCCCTGGTCGCATACTGCCGCCAGTCCCTCAAGCCGCACTTCGACTACGACCACATCTTCATGGTCACCAAAAACGGCCTGGACTTCTTCCAGGACCTCTTCGACTACCCCTACCCGTATCCCAAGTACGAGCAGGCATTCGTGCCCGAATACAACATCGGCGCAATGGAGAACCCCGGCCTGGTCACCTTCACCGAAGACTACATCTTCGTCTCCGGCGCAACCGAGGACGACCTCGAAGGCCGCACCAACACTATCTGCCACGAAATGGCACACATGTGGTTCGGCGACCTCGTCACCATGAAGTGGTGGGACGACCTGTGGCTCAAGGAATCCTTCGCAGACTTCATGGGCACCCTCGGCGCTAAGGAAGCCAACAACTTCAACGACGCATGGGTCACCTTCGCGAACAACCGCAAGGCATGGGCATACATGCAGGACCAGCTGCCCACCACCCACCCCATCGTCGCTGACATCCCCCACCTGGAAGCAGCATCGCAGAACTTCGACGGCATCACCTACGCAAAGGGCGCATCCGTGCTCAAACAGCTGGTCGCCTACGTCGGCTTCGACACCTTCATCGAGGCAGCACGCGTGTACTTCAAGCGCTTTGAGTGGGGCAACACCTCCCTGAACGACTTCCTGCAGGTACTCAACGAGGTGTCCGGTCGCGACATGCAGGCATGGGCTAACGCATGGCTGCAGACCTCCGGCGTGTCCGCACTGGGCACCAAGCGTGTCTACGGCGAAGACGGTCAGCTCACCGACCTGATTCTCACTCAGGAACTGCCCGCACAGCAGCCCGCAGGTCTGGGCCGCCCCCACGTGGCAAAGCTGGAAACCTTCGCGCTGACCGACGGCAAGCTCACCTCCACCGGCCTGCTCTCCCTCGAGTACCCGGCAGAGCCCGTCTCCGAGTACCGCGTGGAGCTCACCGAGGAGCAGAAGAAGCTCGTTGGCGAAGCTGACCTGCTCATGCTCAACGCAGAAGACCACACCTACGCCAAGGTCGCCCTGACCGACGAAGACGGCCTGCAGGCAGCTATCGAAGGTGTCTCCACCCTCGAGTCCGCGCTCTCCCGCGGCCTCATCTGGGGCTCCCTCTGGGAGAACGTACGCGATGCACGCCTGCCCGTCACCACCTACGTCGACGCAGTCGTACGCAACGTCTCCAAGGAACCGAGCGCATCCCTGCTGGGCACCATGGTCAACAACGCACAGGTCGCTATCGCAACCTTCTCCGCACCCACCGGCCGCGAGCGCCTCTACGACGCTCTCTACGACGCATTCGCAGCCGCACTGGCACAGGCTAAGCCCGGCTCCGACGAGCAGCTGATCCTGTTGCGCGCCCTGATTTCGGTCTCCACCAACGCGACCAAGGGTGAAGAGCTCTGCCGCGATATTGCCCGCGGTGCTTTCGAAGACACCACCGGCGATATTGCTGATGCAACCGGCATTCCTTACGACCAGAACCTGGGTTGGAGTGCACTGGGTGCGCTCGCAAGCCGCGACCTGGTGACCGTTGAGGATCTGGACCGTGCGGCGAAGTACAGCCCCTCCTCGATCTCTTCGAATGGTTACGCGTACGCGATTGCTGCCCTGCCCTCTGCTGAGCGTAAGGCTGCCGCGTACAAGACCATCATGGAAGACGAGTCGCTGTCGAACGATGCTCTGGCTTCGACCATTAACGGTTTTGCTCGCGGCCCGGTTGAGCTGCGTGAGTCCTACTACGACTCCTACTTTGAGGCTCTGCTGCCCATTTGGGCGTCCCGTTCGATTGGTATGGCGACCCGCATTGTGCGTGGCCTGTACCCGAAGGCTCCGTACAACACCGGCTCCACCGAGGGTCTGGGCGTTGAGGGTAACCCCTCCGTTGCGTTGGCTCAGCGTTGGCTGGAGGCGAACCCCGAGGCTCCTTCGGCTCTGCGTCGTCTGGTTCTGGAGGCTCAGGATCACGGCCACCGTTCGATTGTGGCGCAGAAGTTCAACGCCTCCCTGCAGGACTAAGCTGCATGGTTTGAGGGCTTGTGGCGGGGTGTGAGCCGGTATCTAGGCTAGGTTCCGCTCTCCCCCGCTAGGTTCTCTAGCCTCTTTGAGAGACTGCCGTTCGGCACGCTCCCGGTAACGTACCGGGACGTGCCGGGCGGTGGTCTTTTTCTGGCTCATCTATAGAATTCATAGCGGCGGTATGCCGTCCAAATATTTCCCTCATACAGTGGTTCGCATACTGACAAGGGCACTTATTACCGGGGCAGTTTCACCAGGGCACAAAACTATATGCACCCGGTGCTAAAAGACAGATAAATGTCACCCGTTTTTGTGAGCTGTCCACACTGAAAGCATGAGAGAATAGACTAGGTATCCGCTCGCTTAGACATATCAGAAGGAGTTTTCAGTGGTCGATTACGCACTCGGTGACCGCGGTAGCGTTAACATCGTCACCGATGATTACTACGAAGCAGAAACCCTCCAAATCTTTGAGGAACTGCACATCGACCGTGAACGTATCTGGTACGGTGAAGCGCGCCTCGTTCCCGAACCGGATAACCCCTACGAGCCCAATAGCATTGCCGTCTACATTGACGAATTCAAGGTAGGCCGCATGAGCGCGGCAGACTCCGCCGCGTACTGGGATTCCATTACCCGCGTGGTCGCCTCCGGCTACGAGCCCATCGCGCACCTGCAGCTTTCCGCTGTTGCCGTACGCGCTGACGGCGGCGGCATGCACGTCAAGAGCACCGGCGTGCTCTCCCTGTCCGCACCCGGCTCTCTCTTCCCCCTCAACGACGCACCGACCCGCGCGACCCTGCTGCCCCAGGGCCCGTCGATGAAGGTGCTCGACGAGAAGGAACACTCCGAATACCTGCACAGCATCCTGCCGCCCAGCGGTGAAGGCCGCGTGATCCTGACCCTGGAAGCGAACCAGCTGAAGACCTCCGACGGCCGTTTCGTTGACAGTGTTGAGGTGCGCCACGACCGCAAGCTCGTGGGCCGCCTGAGCACCCAGATGTCTGAGCAGCTGACACCTGTCATCCGTTACGCTTTTGAGAACGACCGCCTCACCAGCGCGTGGGGCACTATTCGCGGTAACACCCTCGAGCTGTCCCTGACCGTTCAGGCTGCGCGCCCCGCCGATATTCCGCAGGAATGGTACGAGACCCTGCCCAACAATGTTCCGGCTCTGCTGCCCGTTGGTGAAGAGTACGATGTGCCCGCCGCATTCGTACCCACCGAAGGTGAACGCCACTACCTGGAATCCTCCGCACAGCAGGCACCGAAGAAGCGTCGTGGTTTCATGAGCTCCCTGACCGGCGGTTCCTCCGCACCCGAGCCGGCTCGCAGCGAACCCGCCGCAGAGAAGCCCATCATCGAGTACAGCATTGAGGAAGAAGAATACTACGAACCGAACGAGCGTGACCGCCTGCTGAACCTGGTCAAGGGTGCAGGCCTCGCCGTTCTGGTCGCCGGTCTAATCTCGATGCTGTGGACCCCGATGCTCGGTATCCTCATCGCTATCCTGGGTGGCGCTGTCGCGGCAGTCGCTTTCTACTTTGGCCGTCAGCCCTACTACGAAGGCTACGGGGACTACGACGAGTACGAGGAAGAATATGAAGAAACCGACGAGGCTGAAGAAGACTCGAAGGCATAGACTCCTCTACTACAGGGCGTAAAGATACAACGCAACGATACAAAAGGGGCGGCTACCCCACCACCACGGTGAGGTAGCCGCCCCTTTTGTGTGCCCCTCTATTCTGCGCCCCATAACCACGCTTGAAAGGTTAGTTAAAAACTTGCGGGGGTGAAAGACTCATTAGCTTTCACCCCCGCAAGGAGCTATATCTTAGTCCTGACCGTAAGTCGCCAAGAACTGATCCATGCTGTCATGTTGCAAAGCATACGACAGCTGAGCGTTCGCCGCCTGGTTGACCAGAATGATTGACTGGCCGTCGTAGGACCAGCCGGGGCCTGCGTTCGGCAGGGTGGTCATACGCATCGTGGTGTCACCACTGGTCAGCACCGGAGCCGCAATCTGAGCGATCTGCGCCGCATTCAGGCCGGAGTCCACACGCATGTAATCAGCAAGAGACTCAACAGCAGACTGGAACGAACCCACGTTGCTCAGCGCGCCCTTAGCCTTCATCGTGCTGTACAGACCGCGCAGGAATGCACGCTGGTTACGAACACGCTGGTAGTCACCATCAGCGAAAGAGTAACGTTCACGCACGAAGGTCAGCGCAGCGCTACCGTTCATATGCATCACACCGGGGGTAAAGGTCCAGACGTTACTGGTGAACGCGAAGGGAACCTGAACGTCCACGCCGCCAACAGCGTTAACCAGGGACTTGAAGCCCTCGAACTCAATCTCAGCCACGTGATCAATCTTGACACCCACCAAGTTCTCAACGGTTGCCACCTGCAGAGAAATACCGCCGTAGTTCAGCGCCGCGTTGATTTTTGCCGCACCGTAGCCAGGGATATTCACCCAGGTATCACGCATAATCGAGATGATGTACACACCCTTGCCGTCAGCCGGGATGTGCATCAGCATGATGGTGTCCGCACGAGAACCGCTCACCAGAGCAGCCTCAGAACCGGAACGGGTATCGCTACCGAGCAGCAGGATGTTCTTGCCGGGACCCTTCACGACATCGTAGCTGTAACCGTCATCCAGGATGCCGTCGCCGTCCTTATCGTGCTCGCTCGCGTTCGCTGCAAGAGCCGCAGCAGCATCGGAGCCACCCTCTGTGGAGCCGTTAGCACCGTTAGCGTTGGTGCCGTTCTTGCCGGTATCCGAGTTGGTCACGGTCGGAGCCTTCAGCTCCGTCACGTTGAGCTTCTTAGCCTCGCCAAGCTGCTCCTTAATTTTGCTGAGGTCTTCATCCACCTTAGTGATGGAATCAAACTTCTCGGTCTTGCTATCCCAGGTGTGGCCAGCACGCCAAATAAAGAAACCAATACCGAGGGTAATAACCAGCAGAAGAATCAGCAGGATCAGCAGGACACGCTTGACCCATTTCTTCTTCTGCGACGGTTCAGAGTGAGCGTCGCTCATTAAGTTGTCCTTTGTTTGAGGTGGTGATACGCGAGGTGCGTAGCGCATCCAGCGAAGTCTCTAGAATACAGAGAGCCGGAAAATAACCCGCCGATATGGGGCGGTGCTGGAGGGCACAGAAAATGCACAGCTCGCAAAATACTTTCCCATTGTAACGCCGTCAGCGGGTCTACGCACCAGTGAGCGAAAGGTTTTACATTACAACTTTCCTCACGTTTGTGCGAGTTATTTTGCTATGTGCCGCAGAACGCACAATGCCCCTCCTCCCTGAAAGCCAAGGAGAACGGGGCATTGATTTCGCTATAGAGCAAAACTGGGAAAGAAGATTTACTTCTTGCCGAAGTTGCCGAAGCGTGCGTTGAAGCGCTCGACGCGACCTGCGGAGTCCATGATGCGCTGCTTACCGGTGTAGAACGGGTGCGACTCGGACGAGATTTCAACCTCGACGATCGGGTACTCGTTGCCGTCTTCCCACTTCTCGGTCTTGTCCGAGGTCATGGTGGAACGGGTCAGGAAGACCTTGCCGGATGCGAGGTCGCGGAACAGAACCAGGTTGTAGTCCGGGTGGATTTCTGCCTTCATTGATTACCTTCTTCTGCTACTGGATTTTGCCAGTAGCCCTTATATAGATGGAGTAGGTTTTTCGATGTGCAGCTATCGAGAAAATCTCAGAGCGCATCACCATTGTGCCCGCATAGGGCGTGCACAACCCATTAAGGGTACCACCTTCACGGATTAAATCCCAGTACGTTCCCTCACAGGCACCAACCTACACACCGCGAGGGCACCCGAAGAAGATACTCACGCGGGTTAAGAATCAGGTGAGAACTCAGGTTATGAACGCGGGCGAGTCTCCCAGAACGCCACGGCACTCGCCGCCGCAACATTCAAAGAATCCACGCCGTGCGACATCGGAATCATCACCGTATCATCACACGCCGCCAGGGTGCGGGGCGACAGACCGTGCCCCTCCGTACCCAGAATCAGCGCCAGCTTCTCATCCCGGCGAGCAGACAGCTCCTCCAGGGTCAGCGAGTCTTCCTCCAAAGCCAACGCCGCGCCCTTAAAGCCCAGCTCGTGCAGGGTCTGCAGGTCGGCAGGCCACGACTCTAGGCGAGCCCACGGCACCTGAAAAACAGTACCCATCGACACGCGAATCGAGCGGCGATACAGCGGATCAGCGCACCGCGGAGTCACCAGCACGGCATCCACGTTCAGCGCGGCAGCCGAACGGAAAATAGCTCCCACATTCGTGTGGTCCACAATATCTTCCAAAATTGCCACGCGAGAAGCACCCTGCAGCAACCGTTCCAGAGGCTGCGGCTCCGGACGAGCCATCGCCGCCAACGCGCCACGATGCAGATGAAAACCGGTCACCTGCTCCAGCTGCTCCTCACTGCCCACATACGCGGGAGTGTCAGGATGGGCGCACAGAACATCCGCCAAATCATCAGCCCACTTCTCACTCATCAGGAAAGAAACGGGCTGATGACCGGCAGCGAGCGCACGACGAATCACCTTCGAAGACTCCGCAATGTAAATACCCCACTGCGGCTCCATGGCGCTACGGAGCTTCACATCGGTCAGCTGCGTGTAGTAGCGTAAAGCCTGCTCGGGTGCCTGCGCCAGAGCCGTGACCGACTCGATGGCGTAGACACGCTCGGCACGCTCAGCGATCTGTTCGGCGCTCAGCTGCTTCGGGGCACGGCTCATGCGCGCTTGAACGCGGAGTAACGACCCGCGGAGGTGACGGTCAGAGCCAGGTCCATGTCGTAGGTTGCTGCGAGGTTCGCCTCGGTAATGGTGGACAGGATCGGGCCGGCAGCGACCACGCCGCCGTCACGGACCAGCAGAGCGTGGGTGAAGCCCGCCGGGATTTCCTCGAGGTGGTGGGTGATGAGCACGGTAGCCGGTGCGTAGGGGTCAGCGGCAAGTGCGGTCAGACGCTCAACCAGGTCCTCACGGCCGGAGATGTCCATGCCTGCGCCGGGCTCGTCCAGCAGCAGCAGTTCGGGGTCGGTCATGAGGGCGCGGGCAATCAGCGCACGCTTACGCTCGCCGTCGGAGAGGGAGCCGAAAGTGCGGTCAGCGAGGGTATCGACACCCCATTCAGCCAGCAACTCGGTGGCACGCTCGTCGTCCATGACGTCGTATTCTTCCTTCCAGCGGCCGGACACAGCGTACGCTGCGGTCACGACAACGTCGGAAACCTTCTCGTTGGCGGGAATCTGGGTAGCCGAAGCACCGGAGGACAGACCAATGCGCGGGCGCAGGTCGAATACGTCAACAGCGCCGAGGGTCTCGTCAAGGATTTCAACCTCGCCGCTGGTCGGGTGCAGGCGGGCTGCCGCAACCGACAGCAGAGTGGACTTACCGGCGCCGTTGGGGCCCAGAACAACCCAGCGTTCACCTTCGTTCACAGTCCACGAAACATTGTTAAGGATGGGGCGGCCGCCGCGAATCACGGAGACATTCTGAAGGTTGAGTACGGTGCTCATGGTTCTTCTTCCAGTGAGTTAGATGGATGGGATGCGCCCCTCACCCCGCAACCCGTGCCGGGTTATCGGAGCGGTTGGCGCATAGTGCGCGGGTACCCCACATTGGGTTCCTCGCGCAAAGCCTTAGGGGCTATAGGTGCCGCCGCGGTAAGGGGCGGCGCGCCTCATCAAATGTACCTTGTCAGAGGGGCGGGCGCACCCGCGACGACACCTATAGCGGCTGAAGTTATTAGTCGATGAAGCCGCGTGCGCCGCCGACCAGCTCAACGTGGCCGGTCTCAACGTCTGCGGTGACCATCTTCGCGATTTCCTGCGCGAACTCGTTGACGGTGTAGAGCTTGCCGGCGGTCTCGCGGCGCTGCTCAATAGCACCGGGGTGCAGGCGGTTCAGCAGGGTTGCGGTGACGGTGCCTTCAATCATGTCAGCGGACACGACGACCAGGGAGATACCCTTCTCGGAAAGTGCGGGGATCTCGGCGATCAGTGCGTCTTCGCCTGCGCGCTTGGACTCTGCGACGGGCTTGTACTCGTCCATGGTCTCAACCTCGCGGATGAAGTGCGCCTGGTGGCTGGTCACGAACACGATGCGTGCGCCTTCGGGCATCTTCTCTGCAGCCAGGCGTGCCAGGTTCAGCTGTGCGTCACGGTTCAGGCGCATTGCGTAGTCTTCGCCCATGCCGGTTTCCATACCGCCCGAAGCGTTCAGGATCAGGTAGTCCAGGGAGCCGAAGGTCTCCACGGCGGTGTTGACGAGGTTCTGCAGGTCCTCATTGTTGGTCACGTCAGCCTGCACTGCGATTGCCTTGCCGCCAGCCTCTTCAATAGCCTTGACAATCTTGTTCGCGCGCGGTGCCTTGGAACGGTAGTTCACCACAATGTTCGCGCCCTCAGCGGCGAGAATCTGTGCGGTGTCTGCGCCAACGCCGCGGGAGGAGCCGGTAATGATGATGGTCTTGCCGGTCAGCTGTGCCATAGTTTTATGTCCTTAAAGTTTAGAAAGTGTGCGCCTACGTTCGGGCGCTTCGTGCAGTCCGTACGGGGTGGGGTTAGTGACCCATGCCCAGGCCGCCATCAACGGGGATGACAGCGCCAGAAATGTAGCTAGCCTCATCGGATGCGAGCCAGCGAATCACGCGAGCGACCTCTTCCGCTTCCGCGAAGCGACCAGCCGGGATGGACGCCAGGTAGTTCTTCTTGGTCTCTTCGGGCAAAACCTCGGTCATTGCGGTGTTAATGAAGCCCGGTGCCACCACGTTAGCGGTGATGTTGCGGCCGCCCAGCTCACGGGTGATGGAGCGTGCCATACCGACCAGTGCAGCCTTGGACGCGGAGTAGTTGACCTGGCCGGGGGAACCGTACAGACCCACCACGGAGGAAACCAAGATGATGCGGCCGCGCTTGAGCTTCAGCATGCCCTTGATGGCGCGCTGAACCACGCGGAAAGAACCGGTGAGGTTGGTGTCGACCACGTCGGTGAAGTCGGATTCCTTCATGCGCATCAGCAGCATGTCGCGGGTGATACCTGCGTTGGCGACCAGCACCTCCACGGGACCGAATTCTGCTTCAATTTCCTTGAATGCTTCGTTAATGCTGTCGGCATCGCGTACATCTGCCTTGACGGCGAAAAATTCTTCGGGGGCTTCACCGCTACGGTAGGTGATGCAGACGTTGTGTCCTGCTGCCTGGAATTCCTTGGCAATTTCGTAGCCGATGCCTCGGTTGCCGCCGGTGACCAGCACGGTCTTGGGAGTGTTCTCGCTCATGAGCTTCCTTGATGAGTCGACCCCTCACGATCAGAGCCGATGCAGCGGCTACGCGGTTGGGGTGTGGACGGATGGACAGACAAACCCTATTTTACCGCGTTTTAGCGCAAAGGTGCCGCAGGCTACACTCCACTCTTGAACACTGAACACCTGCTCCCCTTCTTTTACATGCCTCATCGGGCGCGTACACTAGCTGAAGCGGAACAGCCCGCACCCCTTTTCTGCCCGGTCGCGCGGGCACGGAATAACACCGCACGTCCAGGCGCAATAGTAAGGATAAGAAGACATGGATCTGCTCGGTTCACTTTCTCAGGATGCACAGCCCGAGTACGCCAAGTGCTCCCGCAAGGGCTGCCAGCAGGCGGCAGAATTTCAGCTGCTCTGGAACAACCCGAAGGTGCACACCCCCGAGCGCCGCAAGATTTGGTTGGCGTGCTCCGAGCACGTGGGCTGGCTGGAGAATTACCTGCGCGAGCGTGAGTTCTGGAAGCAGACTCTTCCGTTTGAAGGGTAGTGCCACTTGAGAGGTGATGCCGGTTGAGGTGGCTCCGCTTGAGGGATAACCCACCCTATCAGCCCTATCGAAAGTAATTTCGATATATGCTATATTTGTTCTAATTAGTTCGAGTGAACATCCCGGCGCACTGGGTAGTCACACTCGTAAGGCAACCACACTCGCTGAGCAATCGCATTCAAGGAGGCACCTCCCCATGATGGGCTATTCGCACACCGTCAGCGCCGCAGCTGGCTGGCTAGTGCTCGTCGAGACGGGAGTGGTGCAGGTTCCCGATACCCCCACCCTCATCGTGACCACCCTGGCGTGCGCCGGTGCGGGCATGCTCCCGGATATTGACCACCACAACGGCAGTATCGCCAACTCCATTCCGCCCATTTCACGCTGGGTAGCACGCATTGTCGGGGCGGTCAGCGGCGGGCACCGCAAGGGAACGCACTCCATTTTGGGTCTGGTAGCTTTCTGGGCGGTTGCCTATTTCAGTGCCAACCTGAGCTACAACGGAATCCCCTGGGCTTCACTACTTCTTGCCGCGTTCTCGGGCGGCCTGGCATTGCGCGTGCTCGGCGCACCGGGTGGATGGATCGGTGCCGTCGCCCTCGGGTATGCCGCCTACACGACCGATTCGCTAGCACTACTCCCCTGGGCTATTTCGGTCGGTGCGACCATCCACCTGATTGGCGACCTGCTGACAACCCGCGGACTGCTACCCCTCTACCCCATCGTCATCAAACCCCTGGTGGCATCTCCCCTATGGAAAAAGAGCGGCTACATGGCACTGCCGATCCTGGGTGATGCCGGCAGTGTACGCGAGAAAGCACTCGTTCTAGCACTGACCGGGTACATCGCCTGGTACGCGGCAGCCATGATGGGCTTTACCGAATACCCTCTGCAAATGTTCGGACTGGGTATTCACGCCGCATAACGTGCCGCATAACTAACTTCTCACCAAGGACAGCAAAGCGCCCCGTCACTTCCCTACGGAAGCGGCGGGGCGCTTTTCTAATCCTTGTCCCGACCTATCGGGGTGAGAGATTAAGCGTCCTGGATGGGCCAGAAGACGTCAACCTCAACGTTCTCTTCACCGGAGGTGGGGTACTTCTCGAACTCAGTGTTGTGCATTGGTAGTTCTCCTTCGTGAGCGGGCGGGAATCTCTTCTCCCCCGCGTTAGCTCACCATCAGTAGTGAGCCCTAATGTTTCGCATTTGCGTCCTCGCAATGGCGGGAACAGTTATAAGTCTACGCCCCACGTATGTTGTGTTTCTACCATTTTTCCCACAATGTATGTAGAGACACATGAAAAATTCAAAAAGCCCACACAGGCCCCCTGAAATATAGCCTGAGAGCTTTTCTTTCCCGCAGAAAAACCCACAAGGCAACATTTTTTCCCGTCAAATACGCCGCAAGTTTCGTGTGTCAGAACCCACAAATCACATGCACGGGAACGCAATTACACCACATATGATCAGAAAACAATACAACCCCACGGGTCAGGTCACATTTTTCCGCACTATTCACGAGAAAAATACCGGCAATATCTCCGCAACACATTTTCAGAACATAGAAATACACCCTGGACAATACACCCCGGCCAATACGCCACAAACAATACGCCCCGGACAATAAAACACCGCGGAATACACGCAAAGAGGCCCCGGCACCACACGGTACCGGAGCCTCCCCCATGCTTTGATGTTCAGCGAATATTACTTACGCCAGCGAAATCAGATCCTGGTATTCCTTCGACCATAGGTCCTCCACCGCATCCGGCAGGAGCAGCACACGCTCAGGATCCAGCGCCTCCACGGCACCCTCATCGTGAGAAACCATCACAATGGCACCCTGGTACGCCTTCAACGCGTTCAGAATCTCCTCACGCGAGGCGGGGTCCAGGTTGTTGGTCGGCTCGTCGAGCAGCAGCACGTTCGCGCTCGACGCCACCAGGGTCGCCAGGGACAGACGGGTCTTCTCGCCACCGGAAAGCACACCGGCAGGCTTATCCACGTCATCACCGGAGAAAAGGAACGAACCCAGAATCGTGCGCACGCGGGTGTCGTCCAGATCCGGCGCGGCAGACTTCATGTTCTCAAAGACAGTGCGGTCACCATCAAGAATTTCGTGTTCCTGCGCAAAATAGCCCAGCTTCGCGCCGTGACCGTACACGACCTCACCCGTATCAGGCTGAGTGGAACCAGCCAGCATGCGCAGCAGAGTGGTCTTACCGGCACCGTTCAGGCCCAGCACCACCACGCGCGAACCGCGGTCAATTGCCAAATCAACGTCCGTGAAAATCTCTAGAGAGCCGTAGGACTTTGACAGACCCTGGGCAGAGAGTGGAGTCTTACCGCACGGCGCGGGATCCGGGAAGCGAATCGCCGCAACCTTATCGCTCTGGCGCTCCTCCTCCAGGCCGCGCAGAAGCTTCTCAGCACGCTTAATCATCTGCTGAGCAGCAACGGCCTTCGTCGCCTTCGCGCGCATCTTATTCGCCTGCTCCATCAGAGCATTCGCCTTCTTCTGCGCATTCGCACGCTCACGCTTGCGGCGGTGCTCATCCTGCTCACGCTGAGTCAGGTAGTTCTTCCAGCCCATGTTGTACTGGTCAATCACGCAGCGGTTCGCGTCCAGGTAGAAGACGCGGTTGACGACCAGTTCCATCAGGTCAACATCGTGGCTAATGACCATCAGGCCGCCCGAGAAGTTCTTCAAGAAATCGCGCAGCCACAGAATCGAGTCGGCATCCAGGTGGTTGGTCGGCTCATCCAGCAGCATGGTGTCCGCATTGGAGAAGAGAATACGCGCCAGCTCCACACGGCGACGCTGACCACCCGACAGAGTAGACAGCGGCTGAGCGAGCACACGCTCCGGCAGGTCCAGGTTGGAGGTGATGACCGCCGCCTCCGACTCCGCCGCGTAGCCGCCGCCGGCGATAAACTCAGCCTCCAGGCGGTCGTAGCGGCGCATACCCTTAGCGCGCACCGCCGGGTCCTCACTCGCCATGTCCTCCTGCGCCTGACGCATCTTGCGCGCCACACCGTCCAGGCCACGCGCCGAGAGGATGCGGTCACGAGCCAGCTGGCTCATGTCATCCACCTTCGGGTCCTGCGGAAGGTAGCCGATAGTGCCGCTGCGGGTCACCGTACCGTCAGCGGGCAGGGTCAGACCGGCAAGCACCTTAGTCATAGTGGTCTTACCGGCACCGTTGCGGCCCACCAGACCGATCTTGTCGCCCTTATCGATGCGGAAGGTGACCTCTTCCATGAGCAGGCGCGCGCCTGCACGCAATTCGAGGTTCTGTACAGCAATCATGGGTGCCTTTCCGGATGGCGTCTGGTGTGTGGGTTGATAGTGCTCGGTAGGCGGGGTTCACCGGGGTGTTTATGGCGAGCGCACGGAGCACCTCATCAATTTTAGTGCAGGTGTGCCGAGTGCGCATGTGGGGCACCTTTTGTTTTTGTGGCGTGAGGTGTACGATACATACCGGACACTATTTATAGAACATTGTTCAAATATTGGGTTGTGACAAGCAAGTCAACCACCGCTACCCTCAACTCCGCAGAAAAATCTGCGGAGAAATACGTACCAAAGGAGCACCACCCCAATGACCGATTCCGTGCGCGAATCATCCCAAGCATCCCAGGCACCGCGCCGTAACGTAGCGGCAAAGACCTCGCTCGCCACCGATCTCTCCCTCATCGCAGTGTTCGCGGGCTTCATCGCCGCGCTCGCCATCATGCCCGCCGTCAGCTTGGGTGGCGTTGCGGTTCCCTTCACCTTCCAGACCCTCGGCATTTACATCACCGCTCAGGTGCTCGGCGGCAAGCGCGCGACCGCTTCCGTGGCGCTGTACCTGCTGGTTGGTTTCGCGGGCCTGCCCATCTTCGCTAAGGGCGGCGCCGGTTTGGGTACGCTCGCCTCCCCGAGTGCTGGCTACCTGCTCGGTTTCCTGCCCTTCGCCGCAATTGCAGGTACCCTCGCCTACCTGTTCACCCGCAACACCCGTTCGGTGGGTACGACCTTCCTCATGGCTCTGCTTGCGAACTTCTGCGGTTTTGTGGTTCTGACCGCCTGCGGTATCGCCGGTATGATGGTGAACGCCCACATGACTTTTGACGCCGCATTCAGCGCGGCAATGGTGTTCGTTCCCTGGGATCTGGTGAAGTCTACGATCGCGGTTCTGGTTGGTTTGTCGGTACGCCGCGCCTTCCCGTCCCTGGCTTCTACCCAGCGTTAAAGGCACACAATGTGCCGCACGAGAGGATAGCTATGTTTTTTCGCCGCTCCACGCGCCAGCCTGCACCACAGCAGGTACAGGGCGAACAGGCGGTGAGCGCCTCTACCAGCATGCCCGCCCTTGAGCTTGAATCGGTGAGTGTTTTCACCGAGCTGCCCGAAGGCGGGCATCGCCGTATCCTCAAGGATGTGAGCCTGCGGTTCACGGCGAAGCGCACCGCGGTTCTGGGTCTGAACGGTAGCGGTAAGTCTACCCTGCTGGGGCTTTTCAATGGGCTCACCCACCCGGATGAAGGTATTGTGCGCGTGAACGGTGTCGACACCCTGGAGGTGCCGAGCCGCAGCTCGAAGGGTGCGGGCGCTCGCGGTAATTCGCAGGGCGCTTTTGAGGGTGTGGGCATGCTCTTCGCCCAGCCGGAGGCGCAGCTGATTATGCCCACCGTTGCTGAAGATATTGACCTGAGCCTGCGCCGTGCCGCAGCCGTTGAAGGTAGTGCCCTCAGCGGTGAGCAGCGCCGCGAACGGATTCGTGAACTGCTCCGTGAGCGCGGCCTCGAGCGTCTGGAGGACCAGAGCGTTTTCACCCTCTCAGGAGGCGAAAAGCAGCTGGTCGCTCTCACCAGCGTGCTGGCGGCGCGCCCGCAGATTCTTCTGCTCGATGAGCCGACCACCCTGCTGGATTTGCGCAATCGCGCGCGACTGCTGAAGCATTTGGAGTCGCTGAATCAGATGCTGGTGCTCAGCACGCACGACCTGGATTTGGCGACATCCTGCGATGAAGCCGTGATTATTCATGACGGCCGCCTACTCGCTCAGGGGGATGCGGCGCAGCTGGTGCAGCAGTACCGCACGTGGTGTGCCGAGGGGTTCCCCAACGAGGGCGCTACCGAAGGCCTGGACTCGTCAGGAGGCGCGCATGGGCGCTAACACGCCGCGCGCGAATCCTCGCCCCGCCTCCCAGGGCTCGGATTTCAACCCCGGTACTCTGCTGGTGGGTTTCTACCAGCCGTTGAACACGCCGGTGCATCGGGCGCCGCTGTGGCTCAAGGGCACGCTCTTCTTTGGGCTGTTCCTGCTGTTGGCGGTGACCGGCTGGCAGGTGGCGCTGGTGGCTTTGGTCGCGTCCACGCTCTGCGCGTTGTGGGCTGGCGTGCCTGCCTCCCAGCTATGGCTGGTGGTTCGCACGCTGTCTCTGCTGCTACTGATCATGGTCGCCTATTACGTGTTTACGGGCCAGTACGCCTCCGGCGCGGATGCTATCGCGACCATGCTGACGGCTTTCTACGCTTCCCGTACCCTGCTGGTGAGCACTCCCCTGCCGGTTCTGATTGACGGCTTTGTGAGGCTGTGTTCGCCGCTGCGTTTCGTGGGTCTTTCTCCCGAGCGTCTGGGTCTGCTGATTGCGTTGATGGTCCGGTCGATTCCGGCGCTCATGGACCGTTGGGGTGCGTTGCGCAGGGCGGCGGTGGCGCGTAATCTGCCCAAGCGCATGTATTGGCGGCTGCTGATTCCGTGGGTGGTGCAGGCGGTTGATTACGCGACGGCGACCGCTCGTGCTTTGCGGGCACGACACGTGGACGAGCTGAAATAGCGCAGATACGCGAGAGGGGCGGGGTGAACCGTGCAGGTTCATCCCGCCCCTTCGCTTTGCCTCGCCTAGCTTAGGCTGGTTTAGGGCGTTTCAATGAGGAGCGCCGCCGGCAGCTGCTCCCACCACAGGTACCAGTCGTGCTGGCCGTAGAGCGCCTCCACAAGCTTGTCAAAGCCGCGGTAGACACGCACCGGCATCGCCGAGGAAACCATCGTATGCTCAACCGCCAGGATCTCTGCGTCGCGGCGGGTTGTGACCGGTACAGGCGTGTAGAACTCGATAAAGTCCGAGGCGATAACAGCCGGGTAGGCGTCATCGCGTTCAAACCAGTAGCGGGCAATGGACAGCATCGCCTCGGGGCTGGGGCTGGAGTCCCACCCGCCGAAAGGCAGGTAGGCAAACACCCCGGAAGCATCCCACAGCGGCAGGTCCATGATGAGCAGTTCCGCGGCGCTGTCAATGTCGGTGGCTTTGACCTTCTCATTGATAATGCCTGCGGTCAGTTCGAAGGGGTACTCCGCTTTCAGCGGCATAGCGATATCGTCTTCACCGAGTTCACCGTTTTCCATGAGGAGGCGGTAGGTCTGCAGGTAGGTGCTCTCGTTCAGGTGCCGGAACGCCTCGTGCGCGGCAACTTCTACACCGACCTGGTCCAGGTAATGGTGATGGTCGGTGATGAGGTCGTGTGCATACCGCTCGACGGTGTCAGCGGTGATGTCCTGCACGGGGGTTGAGGTACGCAGGGAGACGTTATTCTCAATAGTCCCGAGCAGGGTCGGGTCGAGGGCAACCACGATGGGGGTTGTTCCCCGGTTCTTGCCCTCGTAAAGGTGTTCGAGGTATCGCCGGTTAAGTTCGGCTCGTGGGGCGCCGTGGCGGATTCGCTCGTGTGGGTAGGGATACAAGGCGACGAAGCGCTCATAGAGCTCTGCCATGGTGTTCTCCGATGTTTGGTTGCCCCCAGTTTATCGCGTATTTTTGCGCAAAAATACGGGTTTTTGGATGTTTTAGCAGGGCACGGAGGGCGCGCGATTTTTTCGTTTGATGAGTGTGTATCGGTGTGTGCTAAACACGCTTAAACTGCCTTAGTGTTGGGCGGTTTGTTCACCGATTTTCGCTAGAAAAAGTTAGAAATTTTTCGCCACCATATGAGATTGTGGGCGAGTTACACCGAGCGGCACCAAAGGGTTCGGCGGACACTTTCGCGGAGGGGGCGGGCACCTCCTGAATGTCTGTTACCAACCGCAGATACACGGTAGAAAGGGCACCAAACCCACAATTTCAGAAGGAAAAACACTCAGTATTCTTCTTCGGCGCGTCATATTTGACGTATTAGGGGTTTTTCGGGCGAGTTCCGTCACTGCTGCGTAGCTGCTGGAGTAAAGTGTTGGTACCAGCTACCACCCGTGCCGCGTTGGTACGGAAAACGCCGCTGGGACCATCAACTCGCAGGAGTTCAAACCAACGGAGGTTCTCATGTCGAATAACTACTACAAAGAGATGGTTCGCCTGGCTGACAGCATTGCTGATAAGGCGCATGAGGGGCAGACTGATCGTAACGGCTGGCCCTATATCTCCCATCCCCGCCGTGTGGCTCTTGGGGTGCGTAAGCTTGCTTGTGAGTTGGCTGCCGCAACTCACCCTGATATCTCTTTGGAGGAGCTGAAGGCTGAAGCGCAGATTGTGGCGCTGCTGCATGACACGGTGGAGGATACCGGCGTTTCTCTCGCTTTCTTGGCGCGTCATTTCTCGGCGCGTATTGTGGATGCGATTGATGCTTTGACCCGCCGCCCGGGTGAGTCGCGTGAGTCGTATCTGAGCCGGGTGCGTGTGAATGATTTGGCTCGTCTGGTGAAGCTTGCCGATATTGCGGATAATACTGACCCGCAGCGTTTGGCGCTTCTGGAGGAACCGACTCGTACCTGCCTCATGATTAAGTATGAGCACTCGCTGAAGCTGCTGCACCTGAACGACTAGGTAGACGACTAATAACCGCATCTTAGCGATGTAAGGAACCCCCGCCTCCGCCGCGTACACGGTATACGGAAGGTGGGGGTTCTTTTCGCCCTAGTTTCTGCTCCATTCCCCCGGCAGGTTCGACCCTCCCGGAGAACACGAACCCAGCAGACGCAAAAATACCCGCCCGGTGCCGAAGGCTTACACCTTCCGCACCGGGCGGGCACTTTATCTGCGAGTCAGGAGCTTAGATGTTGAAGCCCAGCGCGCGCATCATATCGCGGCCGTCCTCAGTAATACGCTCCGGGCCCCACGGCGGCATCCAAACCCAGTTCACACGCCAAGAATCAACCAGGTTATCCAGGTTAGCCTGAACCTGCTCCTCAATAACCTCCTGCAGCGGGCACGCCGCAGTGGTCAGAGTCAGGTCCAGAATGAGGGTTCCATCCTCATCCCAGCGCAGACCGTAGAGCAGACCGAGGTCAACAATATTGACGCCAAGCTCCGGGTCAATGACCTCCTTGAGGGCTTCCTCAATCTCTTCCTGAGGAACACGACCCTGCACAGTCTCAGTCATAGTTCTATCTTTCTGTCAGAATCCGGTAAGGAAAAGAAGCTTACTTCTTACCCACGTAAGAAACGTAGCCCTCTTCTTCCAGGCGGTCAGCCAGCTCGGGACCGCCCTGGTCAACCATCTTGCCGTCCACGAACACGTGCACGAACTGCGGCTTGATGTAGCGCAGGATGCGGGTGTAGTGGGTAATCAGCATGACGCCCATGTCGTTCGCCTCGTGCGCACGGTTCACGCCCTCAGACACGATCTTCAGTGCGTCAACGTCCAGACCGGAGTCGGTCTCATCCAGGATGCCGAACTTGGGCTTGAGCAGCTCCAGCTGAAGGATCTCGTGGCGCTTCTTCTCACCACCGGAGAAGCCCTCGTTCACGTTACGTGCGATGAACGCGGGGTCAATCTCCAGGTTCTTCATGGCTTCCTTAACGTCCTTAGTCCAGGTACGCAGGGAGGGAGCCTGACCGTCCACAGCGGTCTTAGCGGAACGCAGGAAGTTGGACATGGTCACACCGGGGATCTCAACCGGGTACTGCATAGCCAGGAACAGGCCTGCGCGTGCACGCTCGTCCACGCTCATCTCGGTGATGTCCTCACCGTCGAGCAGGATCTGACCGGAGTCAACCTGGTACTTGGGGTGGCCAGCAATGGTGGAAGCCAGAGTGGACTTACCGGAACCGTTCGGGCCCATGATTGCGTGAATCTCGCCCGAGTTGATGGTCAGGTTAACGCCCTTCAGGATGGGCTTGGTGGTTTCGTCGTCGAGGATAACCGAGACGTGAAGGTCCTTGATTTCAAGAGTAGACATTGATTTCTCCTGGTAAAGCTTAGTTGTTGCTGAGGGCGAGCTCTGCCTCAAGGGCCTCGGTGAGCTGCTCTTCAAGTTCGGGAACACGAATCTGCTGAATGATCTCGTTCAGGAAGCCGCGCACGACCAGACGGCGTGCCTCAGCCTCCGGAATACCGCGAGCCTGCAGGTACCACAGGTGCTGCTCATCGAGCTGGCCGGTGGTGGATGCGTGGCCGGCGCCCTCAATCAGGCCGGTCTCAATCTCCAGGTTCGGCACGGAGTCGGCGCGGGGGCCAACTTCCAGCAGCAGGTTACGGTTCAGCTCGTAGGTGTCGGTGCCTTCCGCATCCTTACCAATCAGAACGTCACCAACCCATACCGAGTGCGCACCCTTACCCTGCAGCGCGCCCTTGTAGGTCACGCGGGACTTGCAGTTGGGTACGGAGTGGTCCACGAACAGGCGGGACTCAATGTGCTGACCTGCGTCTACGAAGTACAGGCCGTACATTTCAGTCTCAGCGCCGGGAGCGGTGAACTTGGTGGAGGGGGTCACGCGCACCAGGTCGCCGCCGAGGGACACTACAACGTGCTTGAAGCGTGCGTTGCGGCCCAGCTTTGCGTACTGTGCGGAGGCATAGATTGCGTCGTCAGCCCACTGCTGCACGGAAACAACGTTCAGCTCAGCCTCGTCGTTCACCACGAACTCAACGTTCTGTGCCAGGACGGTGGAGCCGGTGTGGCGCAGAACCACGACAGCCTTCGAGAAGGGCTTAGCCTCAATCACGATGTGCTGTGCGGCAGGCTCGTTGCCGGTGCCGGTGATGTCGATTTCCACGTGCTCAGCCAGTTCAGCTTCGGCGGGGATGGTCACCACGGTTGCTTCGGTGAAGCTGGACCACGCGTTCGCTGCCACACGGTCCTCGGGGATACCTGCGGAGCCGATGCGTGCATCCTCGCGGGAGACGGTCTCAACCTGAACCTGCTCGGGTGCAGTAATCTGCGGTGCCGGTGCGGTGCCGGTCAGCTTCTCCAGGTGCAGACCGCCCAGACGCTTCAGCGGGGTGAAGCGCCAGTCCTCTTCACGACCGGTCAGGGGTGCGAAGTCCTCCACGTTGTAGGAGGTCTTACGCTCTGCACGGGATGCTTCGAGTACCTTCTGGATGTTGTTCGGGTTGGAGCCCTGGTGGTGTGCCTCGGTGGCACGGTACAGGGTGTCATCGTGGGCGAACTCGGTGGCGAGCTTCTCGCCCTCCTGGTCCATGCCGGGGATGATCGGGGAGTGGTAACCCAGGGTTTCTTCGTTGGTCGGCATTAGCCCACAGATCCTTCCATCTGAAGTTCGATCAGGCGGTTCAGTTCGAGTGCGTACTCCATCGGCAGCTCACGTGCGATGGGCTCAACGAAGCCGCGGACAATCATTGCCATTGCTTCTTCTTCGCTCAGGCCGCGCTGCATCAGGTAGAACAGCTGGTCCTCGGAGACGCGGGAAACGGTCGCCTCGTGACCCATGGTCACATCGTCCTCGCGGACATCCACGTAGGGGTAGGTGTCGGAGCGGGAGATGGTGTCCACCAGCAGTGCGTCACAGACCACGGAGGACTTGGAGTGCTTAGCGCCCTCACGCACCTGAACCAGGCCACGGTATGCGCTGCGGCCGCCGTTACGTGCCACGGACTTGGACACAATGGTCGAGGAGGTGTTCGGTGCAATGTGAACCATCTTCGAACCGGTGTCCTGGTGCTGACCCTCACCCGCGAATGCGATGGACAGGGTCTCGCCCTTAGCATGCTCGCCGACCATGTAAACAGCCGGGTACTTCTGGGTGACCTTGGAGCCGATGTTGCCGTCCACCCATTCCATGGTGGCGCCCTCGTGCGCAACCGCACGCTTGGTCACCAGGTTGTAGACGTTGTTCGACCAGTTCTGGATGGTGGTGTAGCGAACGCGTGCGTTCTTCTTCAGCACAATCTCAACCACTGCGGAGTGCAGGGAGTCGGACTTGTAGATGGGGGCGGTGCAGCCCTCAATGTAGTGAACGTAGGAGCCTTCGTCCGCGATAATCAGGGTGCGTTCGAACTGGCCCATGTTCTCGGTGTTAATGCGGAAGTACGCCTGCAGCGGGATCTCCACGTGAACTCCCGGGGGAACATACACGAAGGAGCCACCGGACCATACAGCGGTGTTCAGTGCGGAGAACTTGTTGTCACCAATCGGGATGATGGAGCCGAAGTATTCCTTGAACAGTTCGGGGTATTCGCGCAGACCGGTGTCGGTGTCAACAAAGATCACGCCCTGCTTCTCCAGGTCCTCACGGATCTGGTGGTACACGACCTCAGACTCGTACTGTGCAGCCACACCCGCGACGAGGGAGTTACGCTCCGCCTCGGGAATACCCAGGCGCTCGTAGGTGGTGCGGATGTCCTCGGGCAGCTCCTCCCAAGAAGCCGCCTGGCCCTCGGTCGAACGCACGAAGTACTTGATGTTGTCGAAGTCGATTTCGGAAAGATCCGCACCCCAAGTGGGCATGGGCTTACGCTCGAAGAACTTCAGCGCCTTCAGACGCATGTCCAGCATCCACTGGGGTTCGTTCTTCTTTGCAGAGATGTCGCGCACGACATCCTCATCCAGGCCGCGCTTTGCTACCTGGCCTGCTTCGTCGGAGTCTGCCCAACCGTACTCGTAGTTGCCAATGCCCTCGAGTTCGGGGTTCATCTCCAGGATCTCTGAAATGACGGTGTCGTTGGCGTTCTGCCCAACTTTCTCAGTCATTACGGCCTTTCTTCGATGGTTATTACATTTCTTGCCGCCACCTGCCGGTTGCAGGCGCGGTAGTTGAGGGGGCTGATGCCGCGCTCAACCACGATGCGTGATGCGGTATACGCGGTGTGCTTGCGGTGTACACCGCGTGGTTGCGGGCGGATTTCAGCGTGCGGCTCGCACCCTTGACGGGTTCATCGGGGTGTGCCGCTGGGTACTGCGGTGATCGTTACGCGGAAGGTTCCTCCGAAGGTTTCCCTGCGGATTCTTCTGCGTTCTTCTCACTCTCGGCGGTGACGCGGTTCAGGGGCACGTGCGTGGTACACACGTGAGCACCCGAAGCCATGGTTGAAAGCCTACGGACATCAACGCCGAGCAGGTCAGAAATAATCCCGGTTTCCTGCTCGCAGAACACTTGGAAGTCTCCAGCGAGGTCGCGCACCGGGCAGTGACCCTGACAGAGCTGAATACTTGCCAGGAAATGCTCGGGAACAGTTCGTCCTGCAGGAGGAGCGGTGACCTGAGCGGTCGCCACAAAACCATCCTTGCTCATTGCCTCTGCGAGCGCCTGCGCTCGGGCTGCCACATCGTCACCGGCGGCTTCTACGACGGGTCGGTAGCGGGCTTCCATTTCTGCGGCGCGGGCGGAGGCGAAAGCTTCGAGGGCTTCCTGGCCGACCGTGTCGCGGAGCATTTGCAGGGCTTCTCGGGCGATGATGAGGTAGTCGTTGCCGAGGCGTTCGTGGCCCTGGGGGGCGATCACGTAGCGGCGGGCGGGTCGTCCGGCTCCGGCGCCGTGCTTTTTGATGGGCGCGACCTCGATCATGTTGTTGGATTCGAGGGCGTCGAGGTGGCGGCGTACCGCTGCGGGGGTGAGGCTGAGGAGTTCACCGAGGGTTGCTGCGGATACGGGGCCGTTGTTGAGGACTTCACGCAGGACGCGGTCCCTGGTGCGTTCTTCTGCCTCGGCTTTGCGCTTGGATGTGCGTGCCGCGGAGGACTTTGTACTGGAAGCACCAGTAGAGCCCGAGGCGGCGGTTCGGGTGCCGTTTCGGGTCTGCGCCTCGTTCGTTGAGACGCGCTGAGGGGTCTTATTCACGGAATACACAAATAAAGTATGTCCTAATTAGTTTTTCTTTGGCTAGTTAGGTACCCCTACTTGCTAACTTTTCTACCTTAGGGTGAACTTTTAAGTCGTAACGAGTGTGCCTTAAAGGTGAGTTAGGGCATAAGATGAAGGGGGCACACACGCTCATTCATCGAAAAAATCGAAAGTGACTGTCTATGGAGACCACCACCGCGGGCCAGCAGGACCACCCGGGGCGTGCATCCGCCGTGCCAACGGCACACGCTGAGCACCACACGGAGCCCGGCGCCTCCCCCACCGCACGACGACGCATCATCGCCGAAGAACCGGCGCTCAGCATTAAAGACCTCATCAAAGAGTTCAAACCCTCACGCGCCTTCCGCACCAAATACCCCGAACGGCTCACCGCCAGCGGGCTCTACCGCGCCGTCAACAAGGTCAACCTGCGAGTCTTCCCCGGTGAGGTGGTCGTCCTCCTCGGAGCCAACGGTGCCGGCAAAACCACGACCCTCGCCTGCGCCCAGGGTCTGCTCAAACCCACCCGCGGTACCGTGCGCCTGCTCGGAGAAAACCCACTGCAGGCAGACCCGGAGCTGCGCGCCAAGGTCGGCATTATGCTCCAGGACGGCGGCCTGCCAAACGCCATGCACCCCATTCCGCTACTCGAGCACATCTCGACCATGTACACCGACCCGTACCCGGTCGAAGAGCTTGCAGAACGCCTCGGCATTGATGCTTTCAACGGCACCACGATTCGCCGTCTCTCGGGTGGTCAGAAGCAGCGCGTCTCCCTCGCTGCCGCCCTCATCGGCCGCCCAGACGTGCTCTTCCTCGATGAGCCCTCCGCGGGCCTGGATCCGCAATCCCGCAACGTCGTCTTCGACATCATTCGTGAACAGCGTGAACTCGGCACCGCAATCGTGCTCACCACGCATCTAATTGACGACGCACAGAAGCTCGCCGACTACGTCTACATCATTGAAAACGGCACCACCGTTCAGGAAGGCACCGTCTCCGAGCTCATCGCCAGCGACGGCACAAACCGCCTGCAGTACACACTGGATGCACCCACCCCCACCCGTGAGCAGCTACTACCCGCGCATCTGCGTGCCGGCGTGGAACTCATTGAGAAGGTACCCTATACCCCGGCTCGTGACGGCGCACCCTCCGTGCCCGGCGCGTATGAGCTGGTCGGCGCACTACGCCCCGAGCACCTGGCGGCATTCACCTCGGCGCTCGCCGAGCGTTACCTCATGCCGATTTCTCTCACCATGGAACCGAAGACTCTTGAGGATGTCTTCCTCGACATTTCAGGACGTGATATCCGATGAGCAACACCGCACGCGCCAACAACAACCGGGCTGCAGAGAATCTGGCAGAAGAACGCGCCGTGAATACCCGCCCCAAGGTCTCCTCCATTGACGAAGACGAAGAATATATTCCCCCGCGCGCGAACTACCCGCTCGTGCGCGTGATCGAGCAGGGCCGCTACGAGACGATGGCGATGCTCCGCAACGGCGAGCAGCTGATGCTCAACATTATTTTTCCCGTCATGGCGCTCATTGCGTTGCGGTTCACCGGTCTGATTGATGAGTACGCGAACTCGGTGGGGGTATCCCGCATGGATGCGGCGGTCCCCGGCGTTCTGGCGCTCTGCGTGATTTCTACGGCGCTGTCAGGCCAGGGCATTGCCACCGGTTTTGATCGCCGCTACGGTGTGCTGCGGTTCCTTGCGACCACTCCCCTGGGCCGTAACGGCCTGATCATGGGCAAGTGCATTGCGGTGCTGGTGGTCGTAGCGATTCAGTTCACGCTGGTTGCGGTGCTCGGCTACGGTCTAGGCTGGCGCCCGGACGCAATCGCCGTCTCCCGCTCCATCATCACGATGCTCATGGGTGCCGGCGCGTTTACGGCGCTGGGTCTGCTCATTGCCGGCACGGTGCGCGCGGAGGCGACCCTCGCCATCGTGAATATTGCCTGGGTGATTCTTGCCGGTGCCGGCGGCGTGGTGTTCCCGTTGAAGTCCTTCCCCGACTGGTACGCCGGAATCGTGGCGTGGTCGCCCTCGGCGGCTCTGGGTGACGCGCTGCGCGGAAACTTCATTCAGCATCAGTGGCTCGCCGACCCGCACTGGGTCATCATCGTGTGGACCGTGGTCATTGGGTTTATTGCCTCGCGCAAGTTCAAGTGGTCTGACTAGCAGCAGCGCAAATACAGACAACGCAAGCACAGACAGAGCAAGAGCAGACAGTGCTTCTTCTAATCGCAGATTAAAAGGCGGGCGCCGGATATGTTTCCGACCATATCCGGCGCCCATTCATATAACACAAACCTTTAGCCTCAACCTTGCACCATGTACACGGTCCGAGACTAAAAGAAAGCACCCTCCTCCAGAACCTTTTATCTCACCACCACAGTAAGATAATCAATGGTTCTTACGCAGAGGAGGGGCTTCAATCACCGAGATGCAGACCGACCCAACCACTGTTTCGGTCTGCAACCTTCCTGCTCAACCTTAACATGAGCTTCACCACTTACACAAAAATTGTTACGTTACTGAACAATATTCAGCGCATAGCTCAGAAACACAGCTCAAACGTGCACCGCGAAATCCGCAGAGCCCGCGTTGTAGCGTCGCTTTTTCTCCATCTCAGCCCCGTATCACCCTGTGAATGTCTGCATTCACACACCGGATACTTCCGCCCAGTGAACTATCCTGTTAAAACGAAAGGGTCGAAACAACTCTCCGGACGCCCCGCACCTACCCTGGTACCTACCCGGGCACCTACCGGCGCGGGAATAAGCACCCCCGAAGGCACGTTACACCCGACGGACAGCGCGCTAGCACAAGCCTGCTGGCGCATCCACTCACGTTGTGAAAGGACACCCACGTGGCAGAGAACTTCCAGTGGACAGAAACCGACCAGCGCGCCGTAGATACCGCACGTATCCTCGCCGCAGACGCCGTAGAAAAGGTCGGATCCGGCCACCCCGGCACCGCAATGAGCCTGGCGCCGGTCGCCTACCTGCTCTTCCAGAAGGTCATGAACCAGGATCCCTCCGACGACCGCTGGGAAGGCCGTGACCGCTTCATCCTCTCCCCCGGCCACACCTCCCTCACCCTGTACACTCAGCTGTTCCTCGGCGGCTACGGCCTCGAAATGAGCGACCTGGAAGCCCTGCGCACCTGGGGTGCCCTCACCCCCGGCCACCCCGAATACAAGCACACCAAGGGCGTAGAAATCACCACCGGCCCGCTCGGCCAGGGCCTGGCATCCGCCGTTGGTTTCGCCTACGCACAGCGCCGTATGCGCGGCATGTTCGACCCCGAAGCAGCACCGGGCACCTCCCCCTTCGACCACCACGTCTACGTCATCGCCTCCGAAGGTGACGTGCAGGAAGGCGTCACCGCCGAGGCGTGCGCGCTCGCAGGTCACCAGGAGCTCGGCAACCTGATCGTCGTCTGGGACCGCAACCACATCTCCATTGAGGAAGACACCGACGTCGCCTTCACCGAGGACGTAGCAAAGCGCTACGAGTCCTACGGCTGGGATGTTCAGCGCGTGGACTGGACCCGCACCGGCGACTACGTTGAGGACGTCGCAGAACTGTACGCCGCTATTGAGCGTGCGAAGGCTGTCACCGACAAGCCCTCCTTCATTGAGCTGCGCACCATCATCGGCTACCCCGCACCGCACAAGCAGAACACCGGCGCAGTACACGGCTCCAAGCTCGGTGCTGAAGAGGTCGCCGCAACCAAGGAACTGCTCGGCTTCGACCCCGCCAAGAGCTTCTTCATCGAGGAGAACGTCCTGGCACACACCCGCCAGCTCGTCGAGCGCGGCGCCGCAGCACACAAGGCATGGGACGAGAAGTTCGAGGCATGGGCTAAGGCTAACCCCGAGCGCGCCGAACTGTACAAGCGCCTCGTCGCAGGCGAACTGCCCGCAGACTACAAGGCTGCCTTCCCCGTGTTCGAGGCTGGCACCTCCGTGGCAACCCGCGCGGCATCCGGCACCGTCATCAACGCTATCGCTGAGACCTTCCCCGAACTGTGGGGCGGCTCCGCTGACCTCGCCGGCTCGAACCTGACCACCATCAAGGGTGCGGATTCCTTCAACCCGGCATCGCGCAGCACCGAAGACTGGACCGGCAACCCCTACGGCCGCGTGCTGCACTTCGGTATTCGTGAGCAGGCTGCCGCAGCAATCGTCAACGGCATCGTGCTCTCCTCCCCCACCCGCGCGTTCTCGGGCACCTTCTTCGTGTTCTCCGACTACCAGCGCCCGGCTGTTCGCCTCTCCGCGCTGATGGGCGTTCCCGCATTGTACGTGTGGACCCACGACTCCATCGGTGTGGGCGAGGACGGCCCCACCCACCAGCCGATCGAGCACCTCTCCTCCCTGCGCGCTATCCCCGGCTTCGACGTGGTTCGCCCCGCGGACGCTAACGAAACCGCCGTCGCATGGCGCACCATCCTGGAGAAGTCCGACCGTCCCGCAGGTATCGTGCTCTCCCGTCAGAACCTGCCCGTCTGGGCTCGTGAAGACGTGCACGCAGACGCTGAGGGTGAGAAGTTCGCTTCTGCTGAGGGCACCGCACGCGGCGGCTACATCATGGCTGACACCGAGGGCACCCCGGACGTCATCCTGATCGCTACCGGTTCCGAGGTTGAGCTCGCTGTTCAGGCTCGCGCAACCCTCGCAGAGCAGGGCATCGCCGCCCGCGTGGTTTCCATGCCTTCGCGCGAGTGGTTCGCTGAGCAGGACGCAGAGTACCGCGAGTCGGTTCTGCCCTCCTCGGTTGCAGCCCGCGTCTCCGTCGAGGCTGGCCTGGCAATGAGCTGGTACGACCTGCTCGGCACCGCCGGCCGCGCCGTATCCATCGAGCACTTCGGTGCATCCGCCGATGCGAAGACCCTGTACCGCGAATTCGGTATCACCGCGGAGGCTGTCGTGGCTGCCGCTAAGGAATCCATCGCCGCCGCTAAGTAGGCATAACAACGCCGCGGTAACTGCCGCGCACACTGCGCTCTCCCTGTACGGGTGGGATGCGGACGCAACGGGGAGGCTCCAGCTGACCGCTCAGCCGGAGCCTCCCGCCGCCCAGAAGATTTCGCCGATATCTCAAATTTCAATTTCGACATTTTCAATTTCGACAAAGAATCGAAGGTTTTCACATGTCTGAGTCCACTCAGAAGCTTTCCGACGCCGGTGTCTCCATCTGGCTTGACGACCTCTCCCGTGAGCGTCTGACCAGCGGCAACCTTGCCGAACTCATCAAGACCCACAACGTCGTCGGTGTGACCACCAACCCCACCATCTTCGCTGGTGCGCTCTCCAAGGGCGCCGCATACGCTGAGCAGATGCGTGAGCTTGCCGCCGCCGGCGCAAGCGTTGAAGAGGCAGTCTTCGCCGCAACCTGCAACGACGTACGCAACGCCTGCGACGTGTTCGCACCCGTCTACAAGGCATCCAACGGTTTTGACGGCCGCGTCTCCATCGAGGTTGACCCCCGCCTGGCACGCGACGCCGAAGGCACCGCCAAGATGGCACGTGAACTCTACGAGCGCGTGGGCCGCGAAAACGTCATGATTAAGATCCCCGCAACCCAGGAAGGTCTGCGCCCCATCGCGGAGACCCTGGCTGCTGGCATCAGCGTGAACGTAACCCTGATCTTCTCCCTGACCCGCTACCGCGAGGTCATCAACGCCTACATGCTCGGCCTGGAGCAGGCGCTGGAGAACGGCAAGGACCTGTCCACCATCCACTCGGTCGCATCCTTCTTCGTCTCCCGCGTAGACACCGAAATCGATGCACGCCTCGAAGCGGCAGGCGGCGACGCTGTACAGCTCAAGGGCAAGGCAGGCCTGGCAAACGCACGCCTCGCCTACGAGGTGTTCGAGGAAATGTTCTCCTCCGAGCGTTGGGCACGCCTGCAGGCACACGGCGCGAACGTACAGCGCCCGCTGTGGGCATCCACCGGTGTGAAGGACCCGTCCCTGCCGGACACCCTGTACGTCACCGGCCTGGTTGCACCCAACACCGTGAACACCATGCCCGAGGCAACCCTGAACGCTGTTGCCGACCACGGCGAGGTTACCGGCAACACCATCGTGCCGAACTACTCCGAGTCCAACAAGGTTCTGGACGCTATCTCCGCTTACGTCTCCTACGCGGAGGTCGTGGAGAAGCTCGAGGTTGAGGGCCTGTCCAAGTTCGACGTCTCCTGGGAAGAGCTGCTGCAGACCGTCCGCGAAGCACTCGAGCAGGCTAAGTAGAACCAGGCGACACAGCCGAATCTACAGCTGCTGAAATTCGGAAGCCACTGAAGTTCAGCAGCCGCTGAAATATAGCGCATGACCAATGCGTTCCCGGTGTGCACCACCCGACGCACACCAACCGATATGCACGCCCAACATATTGTGGGCACAGCACCAATCCGCCGGGATTCTCGTAGAGATTCTGACCAGGATCCTAACCAGGATTTTCGCCAGGATTCCCGCAGGGCTTCACCGCCCGAGGCGTCCCAGAGAATCTCGGCGGGTTAGGTGCCCCTCATATCGTCCCGTCAAAAACCGGTACAATACAGGGTACACACCTTCCAGAATGCGGCATCGCCTCCGCGCGACAAGGTACGAACCGCGCGCCGCACGAACCAACCAAGGCAATCAAAGGAATATATTGTGACTATCGGTCATGAAGCGAACCCCCTCAGGGACACTCGCGACCGCCGCATTACCCGCATTGCGGGGCCGTCCGCGCTCGTCTTCTTTGGCGTAACCGGTGACCTGGCCCGCAAGAAGCTGCTTCCGGCAGTGTATGACCTCATGAACCGCGGTTTGCTCCCGCCGAGCTTCGGCCTTGTCGGCTTCGGCCGCCGCCCCTGGAGCGATGACGACTTCCGCGCCTATGTGCGTGAATCTGTTGAGGCAAACGCCCGCACCCCCTTCCGCGAGGACGTATGGAACCAGTTCCAGCAGGGCATGCGATTCGTTGAAGGTGCCTTCAACGACGACGCAGCCTTCGAAAAGCTCAAGAACACCCTCGCTGAACTCGACGAGCGTGGCGCCCACGGCAACCACGCTTTCTACCTCTCCATCCCCCCGAAGGCATTCGAGCAGGTCCTCACCAAGCTCGCCGAACACGACCTCGCGTCGCGCGATAACGACACCGTTAACCCTGTCGACGGTTGGCGCCGCGTGGTCATTGAGAAGCCCTTCGGCCACAACCTTGAGAGCGCACGCGAACTGAACTCCATCGTGGAGGCAGTCTTCCCGCCCGACGCCGTGTTCCGCATCGACCACTACCTGGGCAAGGAAACCGTTCAGAACATCCTGGCGATGCGTTTCTCCAACCAGATGTTCGAGCCCCTCTGGAACTCCCACTACGTGGATCACGTCCAGATCACCATGGCTGAAGACATCGGCATCGGCTCCCGCGCAGGCTACTACGACGGCGTGGGTGCGGCCCGCGACGTCATCCAGAACCACCTGCTGCAGCTGCTCGCCCTCACCGCTATGGAAGAGCCCCTCAGCCTCGACGCTAAGCACCTGCGCGCAGAGAAGGCGAAGGTCCTCGAAGCAGTCCGCATCGACGACCTGCCGAACTCCTTCGCGCTCGGCCAGTACGCCGCAGGCTACCAGGGCGGCGAGCACGTCAACGGCTTCTTCGACGAGAACGACATCCCCGCAGACTCCCGCACCGAAACCTTTGCAGCGCTGAAGGTGTCCATCGCAAACCGCCGCTGGGAAGGCACCCCCTTCTACCTGCGCGCCGGCAAGCGCCTGGGCCGCCGAGTCACCGAAATCGCCGTGGTCTTCAAGAAGTCCTCCGACCGTCTCTTCGGCGAACGCGAAAACCCGCAGGTCGGCCAGAACGCCATCGTCATCCGCGTGCAACCCGACGAAGGCATGACCATCCGATTCTCCGCGAAGGTGCCCGGCACCCAGATGGAAATCCGCGACGTCAACATGGACTTCGGCTACGGCCACTCCTTCACCGAAGAGTCCCCCGAAGCCTACGAGCGTCTCATCCTGGACGTTCTGCTCGGCGAGCCGCCGCTATTCCCCCGCCACGAAGAAGTTGAGCTCTCCTGGAAGATCCTCGACCCCTTCGAAGAGTACTGGGAAGAAAACCGCATTAAGCCTGAACCCTACGAGTCCGGTTCGTGGGGTCCGCGTTCAGCACACGAGATGCTTGAGCGTGACAACCGCGCTTGGAGGCGCCCGTGATCTCGCACCTGCATAACACCACCGTTTCCGCAATCAACAAGGAACTGAGCCACCTGACTGCCGCCAACGGTAGCCTCAGCAGCGGACGAGTACTCACCCTCGTTGTTCTCGCGGAAAAGGGCCACTCCCGCGAAGCAATGCGCGCCGCAATTCGTGCCTCCCACGAACACCCGAGCCGCATTATTGTGCACATCTCCCACGACCCGCTCGACCCCGACCAGCTGGATGCAGAAATCCACCTCGGCGGCGACACCGGCGCATCCGAGATGATTGTTCTGCGCGGCTGGGGTAGCGCATCCCGCCCGACCGAAGCACTGATCTCCGGTCTGCTACTGCCGGACTCCCCGATTGTGGTCTGGTGGCCGCACTCGGTGCCCGAGAACCCGGCACAGCACTCCATCGGTCGTATCGCGCAGCGTCGCATTACCGACTCTGCACGCGCCGACGACCCGAAGGAAGCGCTGCGTAAGCTCACCGACGTATTCCGTGCAGGCGACACCGACCTGGCGTGGACCCGCCTCACCCTGTGGCGCACCCAGCTGGCAGCGCTCATGGAGCAGATGCCTTCCTCCCCCGTACGCCGCGTGGTTGTGTGGGGTTCGAGCAAGTCCCCGTCCGTGGTGCTACTCGGTACGTGGCTCGGCTGGAAGCTTGAAGCGCCCGTACACCTCGCCACCATCGGCGCGGCAAACCGCGGCCTGTACCGCGTCAGCATTGAGCGTGAAGACGGTTCCGTGACGATGTTCCGCCCCGGCATTTCCGTGGCGACCATCTCCACCCCGTACGCGCCCGATCAGCAGATTGCGCTGCCGGTGCGTACCCTCGCCGAGTGCATCTCTGAGGAGCTGCGCCGACTCGACCCGGACGACACCTACGGTGACGTGCTGAAACAGGCGCTGTGCACCGTCACCCTCGTGGACGATACCTGCCAGCCTGAAGACATGCTGGACCTCGAAGAATACCCGGAGGTTTTCGATGCCTAAGATTCAGAACATGGGCGCATCCACCCCCACCCTGGTGGCGCACCCGACCCGCGACGCTCTCGCAGCGGACGCGGTGACCCGCATCCTCGACATCATTGAGCACGTGCTCTCTGAGCGCACGATCGCCCACATTTCGCTGACCGGCGGCACCATGGGTATCGCCACCTTGAAGGCGTGGGCTGAGAACGAGCGCGTGAAGGATATCGACTGGTCCCGCGTGCACTTCTGGTTCTCCGATGAGCGTTTCGTGCCCGAGCGTAGCCCCGAACGTAATGACGGTCAGGCTATTGAGGTGCTGCTCGCTCCCCTGCTATCGCACGGCCTGGTCGTGGGCAATGTGCACCGCATGGGCCCGTCCGATATTTTCACCGGCCTGGAAGCTGCAGCTGAGCACTACGCCTTTGAGATGCGCGACTACGCCGGTTCCGCACCGGCTGTGAGCGTGCAGATGCCCGAGGGCGCAACCGAACTGCCGCTGGCTGGCGGTCACGGTGGCGGCGCAGGTCACGAACACGGCGGCTCCGGCGGCTGTGGTTGTGGTGGCGGCGGTTGCGGTTCTTCCGCACCCGAGCAGTCCATCGAAGAGACCACCCTGGAGGAATTTGACGCTGAGGCTGCTGAGCCCGCCGGTGGTTGCGGATGCGGCGGCGGAGGCTGCGGTGGTGGTGGTGGCGGCCAGTGGCCCGCACCGGTCTTTGACATCACCCTGCTGGGCATGGGCCCGGATGGTCATATTGCTTCCTTGTTCCCGGGCCGTAAGCAGGTTCTGCTGGGTACCGGTTTGCCGGAGGACCCGGTTGAGGGCGGTAAGGCTGTGACCGTGATGGTTTCTGATTCGCCGAAGCCGCCGGCTGAGCGTGTGTCGGTGACCCTGCCGATTATCAATAATTCGCGTCACGTGTTCTTCCTCATCACCGGTGAGGATAAGCAGGATGCGACCAGCCGCCTTCTGACTGGCGCGAAGCTGGATGCTGAGGATCTGAACGCGGAGTTGCTGCTGGAGACCCCGGCGGTGGGTGCGCGCGGTAAGAAGCAGACCCTGATTTTTGCAACCGAGGAGTCGCTGGCTCCTGAGAACCGCCCGTAAGGTTCGGTTCTGGTTCGGCTCTGAACTGCATCAACAAAAGAGTGGAGTCCCGGATAGTTTCGACTATCCGGGGCTCCACTCTTTGCTACGCCCGCCTACTGGTCAGCAGCGGCAGGTGCCTGCGGCTCTTGCTCCTCCGCTTCGTCCTCGAAGCCCACGTACAGTGCCGCCAGCGACGGAACCGTCGCCTCCAGCACCTCCTGCGCCTCCTCGGGGCTCGGGGCGAGCTTCGCGCCGGTCAGCTGCAGGTACTCGCGCACCGTCATGGGCTGCGCCCAGTCGAAGTGCTCACGCACAGCAGTAATGTTCGCGCCGGATTGCAGCACGTTAATGCCGCGGGCAAGACCGATATCCGTCACCTTCACGATGGCGTCGGTCTCCTCCGGGATGTCGTACGGGTCGCGGTTCTGCAGGTCCACAATGAACGGCAGCACGCCGCGGCTCTCAGCACGCAGGGTGAACTTGGTGTGCACCTGGCTCACCTCGTGCACCTCGCCCACACCCACGGCGGGCACCACCATGAAGCCCGCCTGCAGGTCGTTCACCGCGTCCAGGGTACTTGCCTGCCCGAAACCGGAGTACAGCTGCACCACCGGCACGAGGTAGCACACCTCCGCCTTGAGCGCCTTACTCGCCTCAATGTCGATGTACTCCCAGGCGCCGCCGGTACCGTCGGTAATGTCACCGGAGTGGTGCGCATAAATGGCGCCCTGGCTGTTCTTCGCGGTCTGCGACCAGTAGCTGATCTTGTCCATGTAGTTGCCTTCGGCGTCGAACATCATCAGCGACAGGTCAATGTCCACGCCCTCATCCCAGAAGCAGAAGAGGCGAATCACGCCGGTGGGCGACAGGTGCACCGTCGAGGTGTTGTAGCGGCCCATACCGTCCAGGGAGGGGCGGGCGCTACGAGTGTTCAACGGCATGACCATATCGCCCACCTCGTCGGGCAGGTAGATGGAGGTCTCGGCAAGACGACCAGACAGGCCAATCTCGACCAGGCGCTCCAGCAGGTCCAGCACCGCCGGGCTGTACTCGCGCGCCGGAATCATGGTGGCGATACCGGTCTTGGACAGGTTCATACGCTGCGGGGCGGCAGGCTGAGCCTTCTGACCGGAAGCCTCGCGACGCTCTGCGTGCTGGTGCGCAGTAGCTTCGGAGCCGACCGGAATGGAAGGCAACGGGTTCTCCGGGCCGGAATTCGCGCCGAAGAACGAGCCCAGCGGGTTCGGGATACCCGCATTCTGCATGAGGTTCTGAACCCTCGCGACGCCCTCCGGGTTGCGGCGCGCGTAGTCAGCGAGCTCCCGGTCCTCCTGCACCGCCACCGGGTTGGCGGGGCGTTCCTTCGGCGGGTTCGCGAGCGCGTTACGCTGCAGGGTCACCAGGTTGCGGATCTGCACCAGGATGGGCGCGGAAACGCGCTGCGCCACGGCGGCAAATGCGTCAAAGATGACCTGCTGGCCGGGGCTCGGCGCGGTGTCGATGCCGTAGCGCGGCGCCTCGAAAGCAGTCAGGGCGCGTACCAGCTGGCGTGCAAACACGCCGGGGCGGGTGGAGAGCAGACGCGCCACGTTCTGCGCATCCTTAGTTGCGTAGGCGCGGTCTACCAGCGACTCGAAGCTGTACACCTCACCGCGGTACAGGTCGTCAGCCCAGCGGCTCAGCGCGGTCAGCGACGGGTAGTCGCCGGGATGAACCGCCTTGACGAGGCGCTTGTACATTTCGGCGTTGGGTGCGCTGTCGTAGCGGGCACCCACCGGGTCGGCATCAATAATGCGGTTGAGCAGGTGCGCGATGCGGGTGCGTTCGCTACGGCGCAGCTTCAGGCGCGGCGCGATGCTCAGGCTCAGGTCCCCCACCGTGCCGTTGAAACGCAGACGCGAGTAGGCGGCGGCGAGGGCGAGCACCTCTTTCATGGTGCGCAGACGCTCAGCGTCTTCGGGGTGCAGGCAGGCGGCGATGAACACGCGGTTCTCGCGGCTGGTGTTCTCCGGGCGGGCACCCGGCAGAGCGTCATGCTGGGCGAGGAAACGGCGCAACGCCACAAGGTCGCGCTGGTCGGTCTGGTTGTACGCCTGCTGCTGACCGAGCAGCTGCTGGTAGAGGGCACCCGCCATGATCAGGGCGTTCTGCACGCCGCTGACCATCTGCAGGGGTCGGCGGTTGCGTTCCATGGCCGCGAAGTTGGAGCGGCTCATCGGCTGCTGCCACTCGTAGGGCACGTAGTTCTCGGGCAGACCACCCAGGATGCGCTCGGTGCCGTCCGGGTTGTAGTACGGGTTGGAGAGGTAGTGCATGATCTGCTCGGTGTAGCGCTGCTCGTCGGTGAGCGTCAGGGCGCGCAGATCAAAGTCGCGGCGGAACACGCGACCGGGGCGGTACCCGTATTCGTAGGACCAGATGGTCGCGAACAGGGCAAATTCGTTGGCACTGACACGCAGCGCCTGGGCGAGAGACTCGTCGCTGAGGCTCAGACCGCAATCACTCAGGAAGGACACTCGCCCCAGGTCGGTGTCGAATGCGCCGGAGTGGTGCAGCTCGTTAATGCTCGAGTAGTTCGAGCGGTAGTAGGGGCCGTACAGGTCGGTGAAGACGTACACGCCGTAGCGGCGCATCAGGATGAGGCGCACGAGGGGGCTGAGGCCCTCGGGCGCTTCGCCGTGAAGGTACGCGGATTCGTTGAGGTAGGGTGATTCTTGCAGGTAGGGGGATGCGTCGTAGGGAGTGGTCACGGGTCGTCCTTTCCGTTGGTCTCACCCGACTGTCACCGTCGGTGGTGGTCTATTTTCTTATCGTAGCGGTGTGGGCGCGAGTTGTCGCTGGGTTTGGTCATCGGTGACCTGCGGGGGTGTTTAGCTACTTAGCTCGGGGCTTCGGTGGCGCCCAGTTCATGGGCGGTGCCCGGTCTATGCGGGACGGAAGTTAAAAGAAAAATGGCGGGAAGCGAAGAATCCGACAAATATAAGAAAAAGATATTTCAGAAAGTAGGACTCTTCATGATCCGCCATTACCTATAGATTACTCCCGCCCCGCGAGGGTGGTCAAGCGGTTTCGTCACCGAAGCATGCTCGACCGAAGCATGCTAGGGGGTTTCTACCCGCCGGTGAGGCTCTAGCTAAGGGGCAAGTAGCCTCACCGGCAGGTAGGTTTTTCGGGCTAGGACTCTCGGGCTAGGATTCGCCCAGCAGGGCGAGTGCAGCCTCGCGGGCGGCAAGCGCCTCCTCGGTCTCGCGGGTAGGCACGGCAGCCAGGGCGCGCAGAGCTTTCGCCATGACCGTGGAGCCCTTCATTTTCGGTTCCAGCTCGGCGGGAATCTCAACCGGCGTGCCGTACAGTTCGGCAAGCTCCACGGCAAGCTTCACGATGGGAGCACTCTGCTTCACCTGCGGGAGCACCGGAAGAATCTGGCGCACCGCCTGAAAGATAGACCACCCCGCCAAGGGGCTCAGCGAAGCGGCATCATTCAGCGTCTGCACCAGACGATTCGCCCCAAACCAGCCATGTTCCAGCAGGTACCCGAGCTCGCGGGCGAAAAGGTGCGCGTCCCAGTTGCCGCGGTCGATGAGGGAGGCAATCGTCTCCGCTGTCAACGCACGACGCTCCGGGGCGTACACTACAGAAGCCCACGCCAGGAAGTTATACGACGGCACACCCAGAGCACGCTCTGCCGCACCGAGCGCCTGCAGAACCTCCTCAAAACCGTGAAGACGAGAGAACTGATACACGCTCAGCAGCGGCTTATACTGCGCCGCTAGAAGGTCCGGGTTGCGGCGCATCGCCCAGGCGTACCAACCGCATACTAGAGCAACAGACGGCACCTCGGCATGTTCCAGGGAACGTCCCGGATACTCCGCACGGGCACCAGCCACCGCGTATGCCGCCGCGGTGAACGTGCTCCGCTCCGTGGCAGGTTCCTCCCCCGGCACCTGCCACAGCTCATAGGTGGAATCGTTCACCTCATACTCGCCGTGCAGAACCTTCGGAAGCGCCTCACGGTACGACTTGAAACGAATCACCGTGCGCTCAAAAACACGCTCCACCGCAGGCAGCGGCTCCGCCAGCAGAGGCGCAAAGCCCTGCCCAGCCGCGCCCTCGCTACTATAGGGCTGATCCCCGAACGCAACACGCAACTGCTCGTGGAATAGTGCCGTGGGCGACCGGTACGCCCAATATTCGCTACCCTTGCGCGGGTACCCCTTGAAATGAAAATCAGCACCCTGAAAACGACCCGTATACTCGGCGAGTGCCGCCTGCGGGTCAGGGTCTGCGGCGTGCACATGCTGAACCAGCAGACGGTACGCCAGGTACCGCAATTGGTCGCGACCGTCGTGCCAGGCACGGCTCAGGTAGCGACGCAGATGCTTCTGAAAAGCGGGGCTGAACTCAATGATTCGCCCCTCCTGATGCGCCCGGTGCAGGTAGGCCAGCAGCGCCGGGATGCGGCGGACAGACTGCTCCCTCTCGTTGAGGTGGTAGAGGGCGAACAGCAGCTCTTCGCAGTCCCGATCGTCCCGAATAGCGTCCCGGGTAGCCTCGGATGCGCGCCCAGCCTGCGGCGCCGCGTTGAGGGCTGCATTCAGCTCAGAGGCCGAGAACCCAAGGGCAGGGACATCCGGGATCTGCACGCTACGGGGCTGCTGATCTGAGGCGGGCTGAGTCGAACTAGGCTGTGCAGGCACAGTGTCAGGGCACAGCTTCTGCGCGCGATCGCGCAGCTCCAGAGGAAGAACCTCCACAGCATCCTGCGCGTAAGCAGACACCTCCCCGACACGTTCCGGTACCGCCCGGACACTCAACTCAAGCACCTTCAAACCGGCAGTCATCAGCTTCTTCTCACGCCGGAACAGCAGCTGCGCGGCGGCAGGTAGAGCCTCCGCCACCAGGGTTTGAAGCTCACCAGCAGTCAGCGGCAGCAGACCGGCAGGGGCAGAACCGCCAGACGGCGCGCAGACCTGCAGAACACTCTGCAGCATCTGCGCACCCACAGCAGCCGTGGTCGCCACCGGCGAAGCCAACAACGCCGGAATCAGCGCACCGTGCCGAGCATAAGATTGCGCCTGACCCGCCAAAGCCTGCTTACGTTCAGCACCGCGTAGCCCCTTCGGAACCGCCGTCAGAGCCTCAAAGGCACGCGAGAAAACGCGGGCGTTCTGCGGTGCATAATCACGTAGCAATGCCTGAACGCACTCCTGCTCAATCCGGGCTCGATACTGCGGAAAATGCTCCGCCAAATACACCAGCAAATCATGACCGCAAATAGTCAGCTGCGCATCATAAATAAACCAGAGTGCTAGACCATTCGAGGGCATGGCGCCCTCCACGGTAAACAGCGTCCAGATCTTTTCCCAGTGTTCCGGATGCTCCCTGAAAAACTCGGCAATCACCTCATCATCCATAGAGCGCATGGAACGACCCGGCACAATACGCCACAGGAACTCCTGCAGGTATTCGGCGCTCCACGAAGGTTTAGCCGACTGCACGCTTTCAGACACAGTATTAGGCACCGTTCTCACCCAGTAGCGCGAGCGCGGCCTCGCGGGCGGCAAGCGCCTCCTCAGTCACGCGCGGGGTCACCGCGGCCAGGGCGCGTAGTGCTTTCGCCAGCACCGTGGAGCCCTTCATCTTCGGCTCCAGGACCGCGGGAATCTCAACCTGCGTGCCGTACAGCTCGGCAAGCTCCACCGCCAGGCGCACATAGTCGCCGCCCTTCGTCAGCCCACCAACCATCGGCAGCAACAAACGCAGAACCTGCAACACACGCCAACCCGCCAGCGGACTAATAGCCGACACCTCACGCAGGGTCGCCACCAGGCGATTCGGAAGGACCATCCCGTCCTCCAGTGCCCACTTCAGGGTCTCCGCGAAGGTTGACGCATCCAGCAGGCCCGCCTCAAAGAGTGCCGCAATGGCCTCTGCCGCCGCCAGACGGTACTCAGGGTTCTTCGCGCTCGCCACATAGCCGAGCAGGGTGCAGGTCGGGGCGCCCACCTGCACGGTGGATTCCCTCAACGCACGCATGAGTACGGGAACGGGGGTGACGGTCTTCTCCTCAACGCACTGCGAAGCGGCGAACATGAAGTATGCCGAGAGCAAGTCCGGGTTGTTCTGAAGCAGCCAGGACGCCCACTCGGTGAGCGCCGGGAGGAAGTCACCCAGCCAGCTGTCAACCCTGTCGAGATTCAGCAAATATACGAAGGGAATGAACGCGGTGTTAAGAGCTTCGTAGGCGATAGCCTCCTCGGGGCTCATGCCAGCGGTTGCGTGGCTCAGCGCCTCGCGTGCCTCATCCGCGGTATCCACGATGTCGCCCTTGACCTGCCACATGGGCTGGTACTTCACGAATTCCTCAACGTTAAAGTTTTCGAAACCTGCCTCGCGAAGACGACCCGACCTGCTGGCCTCCTGGTATTCCCAGACTCGATCATTGTCGAGACCACGGTTGAAGCCGCTCCAGGGCATATACAGGCCAGAAACAGTGCGATAAGTCCAGTCACTGTAGGTAAGCTGACGGGCGGGTAGTGGTGCGCTCAGCAGACGCACCGTGCGTCCTTCCGTGTGGTACTCTCCCCCGGCGGCGACGGCACGCATCTGCTCGCGGAAGATCTCGTAGAGGTCACGGTAACCCTTCAACGGCTTGTAGTCAGCATTCCAGAGATGGTGTTTATTCTGAATAGTCAGACGTATCATCTCTTCCTTGCTCAGGAGCGCGTTACTCGGGCGAGCTCGTGCAACCATCTCACTACGGCTGGAATACTGCAGGAGCGGCGTCAGCTCGGGTAGCTCCCATGACTCGTATCCCGCAACCTCGGCGTTAGCTTTCAATACTGCGCGGAGAACAGGCATACACGCGACGTTGTTGTAGTAATATTCGCTGGCAATCTTACGCAGAGTACGAAGATGCTGCTGTTCCACCGGTACCAGCTTGTCGGTCGCCGCAAAGTGGTAAAGACGAACCAGGTTCTCTCCTCGGGTGCTGGGAGATTCGTCCCCGGTAATTCGACCCGAGGTGGTGTTCGACTCCTCCGTCAGCAGGGTGCAGAACTCGTCCAGATCCGCAATGGGGGTGAACGGCTCATGGTGCGGGGTACCGGGCAACAGCACCGGCGGCACCTCTACGGAGGCGCCCGCCGCCTCCGCCTCTTCCGGCTGAGACAGGCGGTCTTCGGGCAGGCAGGCTTCCGCGGCGCCGCGCAGTTCCAGGGGTAGCACCTCGTAGGCTTCGAGGACGCGGTCAGCAACATAGTTGGCGAGCGCCACCTGCTCGGCGGTTTGCGTCTTCTTGCGCTTGGCTTTGCTCACGCCGGCGTACTGGGTGGCGATGAGCTTGAGCAGGCGCAGGGCGCCGCGCTGAACCTTCTTTTCGGTGCGGTAGAGGTTCGCGCCGAGTGCGTCGATGAGCTGTTCCAGGTCGACCTGTTCAAGGGGCTGCAGGTCGGGGGTCTTCTGCAGGGCGGCGGGTGCGCAGGCTTTGAGCACGTTCTGCAGCATGGTCTGGGCGAATCCGACGGAGGCGCTGGGCTCTGCGGTGAGGACAGCCATGAGCTGCCCGAAGCGTGCCCGGTTTTCTGCGTCGGTGGGCTGCAGGTCGGTGTAGACGGAGTGGAACGCAGCCGAGTTGAAGGCACTGAAATCGCTGGTCAGGCCGCGCAGCAGGGCGTCCAGAATCTCGTCGCGGATGTCGAAGTATTCGCCCATGAGACGGCACAGTTCCGCGCTTTCGCCCATGTAGTTGCCGTAGCCCTTGAAGAGCACCCCCTCGGTGCGGAAGACAGCCCAAAACTCCTGGTCGAGCAGGGTCATGTCACGGGTGAAGAAGGTTTTGAGCTGGGCGTGGTTGCTCGCGCTGTCCTTCTTCACGCAGGGCAGGGCCTCGTGCAGGAAAAGGACCAGGTATTCGGGGGCATCGCAGCTCAGGTTACGGGCACGAAGCAGCGTGTAGCAGGTTTCCCAGATCTTCTTCGAACGCGCCCAAGAGTTCGGCAGGCCCTCAATGAAACGCAGAATCCACTCATCGGGGCGTTCGGTGGCGCCGAGCAGGAACGCGTCAATCAGCTGCTGATCCGGGCGCCCCTCCCAGAGCAGGGTGCGCATGGCGCGGCCGGCGGAACGGTGGTATTCCCACGGGTCGCCGTCGGGGGTGCGCACGAGCGCCCCGGCAACGTATGCGGCGAGCGGGGTGCGGTTAATGTGGTCGCTACCGATGACGCTCTTGGGGGTGAGGGTTCGGGCGAGGGAGGCGCGCTCCTCCTCGGTGGCGCCGGTGATGACGGCGTGGTATTCCTGCACGTCAGTTGATTTTGCCGCCATAAGGGCTTTGAGGGCGGCACGGCGCTCTTCGAGGGTGCGCTCACCTGCGCTGTGCTCGTTAGGGTTATGCGGCTGGGCAGTATCAGTCATCGGTACCTGCTTTCGGAGTTGATGGTGAATGGTTGTGAAGAGTTGAACGGAGGGTTTGAACGGGTGCGAGCGGGGCGGTTAGACCTGCACCTGGTTGAGGATATTCCGGGCGTACCGCGCTTTCTGCGAAGAACCGGTCAGCGTACCCAACCAGGCACGCAGCGGCTCATCCACGAGCTGCGCACGGGTGGCAGGGTCGAGAGTCGCCAACGCCTGGCTGAAGGCGCCCAGCAGCTTACCGAGCGAGTTCGCCCCGGTATCCAGGTGCGGTATGAGGCGTGCGAAGAAGCGCACCGCCGCCCGCGCATCCAGCTGGGCGAAGTCGGTGAGGGCGAGCGCCCAACGGTTCAGCATCGCCAGCGGCACAAAGTTCACGAAGCCTGCCGTGGCGTCCTCAAGGCTGAGCTGGTCGTCCAGCACGCGGTGCATGATTTCCACGGCGAGGGAACGAATCTCAACGCGCTGCTCCGAGAAGCCCGCGGCAAACACGAACGCGCAGGCGGGACCCCATGCGCCAGGGTGCGCCGCCAACGCCAAATACAGGCTCCGGTCAAAGGCGCTGTGATCCAAGCTGTACCAGTTGCTACTAGCGCAGTAGAAAGCCAGCGGTTCTGCCCGTGAGGGATAGAGCAGGGCGTACTGTCCTTCTTCGTCGTGGTGGGCGGTGGCGAGGCCGCGGAAAGCGTTCAGCTCGGGGGTGGAAGCACCATGCGCCACCCCGTTCAGCTGAAGGCCCCAGCTTTTCTCCCTCTGGGATACCGTGATGGACTCCAGGTAGGGGTTGACGCGCCCGGTGGCGAGGGTGCCGTCGAGAGCGGAGCGGAGCACGCGAATCTGGGTAGGAGCAGAGCGCGGAGCGTCCTCCTCAGAGTTCTTCACGTATTGCTCTTCAAGGCTTTCAAGCAGGGTCAGCGCCTCAGCTCGGCGGCGCTGTGCGTCCTGTCGCTGCTCGTCGGTAGCGTACGGAGGCAGCACCTCCGGCACACGCACACGCAGTAGCGCCGCCGTGAAATCCTGGCGCAGGATGGGGGCTCCATCAGCCAGGTTCTTGGCGTACCGGCGCACCAGGGTATCCGGATGCACCCACCCGCCGAACAGTTCGGGGGTGGCGAGCGGGGTGTAGCTCTGCCTGCTCTGCAGCACGCCGAGGGAATCCTTGAATCCGGTGCTGAAGAACGCGGCGTGGCGGGAGTACATGGTGTGCAAATTCGGCACCGTACCGGGGTCTTCTTTCGGGGTCATCTCCGACGCCTTCGGGCGCTCACGCAGCTTCCCGGCGGCGGCAAGAACCGTCAAGTGCGCGCGCATGTCGAACCATGTCAAACCCCAGTGGTTCAGCTTTTTCAGGCAGATAGGAACCAGCTGTTCGAGCAGTTTGGGGCTCTGCGCGGTGCCGTCGGCGCTGAGCAGGTAGGCGGTGAGCAGTTCCAGCTCCAGCTCGCATCCGGCGTGCGTTTCGGGAAGTTCCGCTTCATTGAGAGTGTCAGGGGTGGCGCAGGGCGCGACCTGATGGTGCAGGAGCGCACGGGCGCGTTCTTGCACGTCAGATGCGGTAATGGCGCGCACGGGGGTGTCCCAGTACCGGTGGATTACGGCGCGGGAGGCGGCGAGCGCCTCCGCGGCGGCGGCCTCAATGTCAGCAGCTTCAGTGAGGGCGGCGCTGTCCTCGCCGCTCCCCCGGCTATTCTCCGGGCTGTACCCATCTTCGAGGAGCGGCGAGCCCTCTTCCTGAATCTGCGCCACAACCAGCGGATCCAGCTGGGAGCGGTAGTCGCGGTAGAGTTCGCGGGCGCGCTCAGCGAACACGATAGCCTCGGCGCTCGCATCGTCTGCGGCGCCCGCCTGCACCCATCCTTCGAGGTGGTTGAGGGCGGCGGCTTGAACCTGCGCGTGGGTGTGGCTGAGCGCCATGACTACCGCGTCTTCGCAGGCGGCAGCGTCGAGGGTTTCCGCTCGGCACAGCGCCTGGAGCATGGTCAGGATTTTGAGTGCGTTTGCTTTGGTTCCGGCGCATACGGCGGGTGCCGCGTAGGCGAATGCGGTAGCGTCCAGCGCCTGCGGGTTTTTGGTCCAGAGGCGGTGAATATGCTGCACGCCGAGGGTCACACTCGGGCCGATGGGCGAGGAGAAAAGCGTCAGAAATTCGCTCTGACGTGCCGCGATTTCTTCGGCGGTGAGTTTGAGCCCGGTGACCAGGCGTGAGAACCAGCCGACCCGGTACGCCGGGAAGTCACTCATGAGGGAGCTCAGGAGCGCATCAATCAGGCGGTCACGGCTAATCAGCCCGGTTTCGGTGGCTTCGATGAGGGCACAGGACCAGCCGGGGTTGTTGACCTTCTGCCCGGGCTTGTAGGAGTCGCGCTGGGTGAGGGATACGTCCCGGTTACCTTCGACGGCGAGCATCCCCCAGATGAGTTCTTCGCGGAGCTGTTCGTCCTCGCGCAGCAGCGGGAGAATCAGCTCACGGTCGCAGTTGATGAGGGCGGTGTAGTATTCCTCGTCATGTTCGAGGTGCGCCCCGCCGTAGAGCTCAGCTAGGCGCATGGCAACGCCTCCGGTGAACCAGCCGAACTCTGCGTAGGCTTTAACGCGGTCCTGCGTGACGGTTCCGGGCGTGTTTTTACCGAGCTGGGAGCCGTATGGGGTGGTGGTGATGTCGAAGTACTGCCAGCGGCGGTAAATCTCTTCGAGGGTGCCGCCGACCGCCAGGATGTTGGCGAGGTTGCGGTTGAAGTGCATGATGTCGCTCCAGGTTTTCTGTTGCCTGGTGAGCGGGTAAATGACTTCGCCGGGGAGCGGCTCGGTGATGACACCTTCGGGGAAGGTGTGCGTTTCGGGGCGTTTGCTCATGATGGTCTTTCGGAAGGAAGCTGAGGCGAGCTTTTGGGGCGTCGTCTTTTAGTGCGGTGCGTGGTGTGTCTAGTTAGCGGCGTGTTCGCGGTAGAGAATACTGACTGCCAGCGCGTGCTTGCAGGGGCCTCGCGTACCGCGGTACTTCAACCACCAGGGGCAGGAGCAGAGGTACCCCTCCACAGCGTACGGGTCGGCGGGCAGCACCACGGTGTACGTGTTCTCACCGTTGCGTACACTGTACTCACCGGTGCCGTGCTCCCCCGCCCCGACCCGCTCAATAGCGCCGGAGTCGGCAAGCTTTTTCGCGCCGACCAGGCGCGGGTGCATGGCAGTCAGCGCCTCCGGATGCACGGGCAGCGGGCGGTGGAAATACTCGCCAGCGTGCGCGTCAAAACCAACCTGGCCGGAGGAAGCCAGCAGGGCGAGAGCGTCGCGGATTGCCGCCTCATCCAGGCCGGCACGGGCAGACATGACGGGCACGTCAATGCGCGGCTCGAAGGAAAGCAGCACGCTGAGCATGTCAGCGTTCTGGGCGGTGTTCGGGTTAGACAGCGCCTGCAGCACGGATCCCTCACCGGAGAATCCGCGTGACTTTTCGGGGCTCAAACCAATGCTCAGGCGTGCGCCGGGCAGGTGCGCCACCCACACGCTGGGCACGGGCGCGTTACCGGCGGTCACGGGCTCACTGTAGGCGTCCAGGCGCTGAATGTGGCGGATGAGCGGTTCAAGCACACGCAGACGCTCGGGGCCCGCCACGCATACGGATCCGGCGGTGGCGCGGGTGGCAAGCCGCAGGGAACGCACGGCACGGGTTGCCCACAGGACCGCCTTGGTGCTGGAGTTACGCGGCAGGGAGTGGATGAAGGTTCGGGCGGCGGTAGCGTCCAGGCTGTGCACGGGGCTCATGCGGGATGAGAGCATCTGCGTTTCTGCAAAGCCCTTGAGCCAGCGGATGGGCAGCGGCACTTTTTCTTCCATGACGGAGCCGTCAAGGGTGGTGGTGAGCAGCCCGTCGTCGCCAACGTTCAGGTGGATGGGCTCCCCCGCCCGCAGGGAGGCGAGCGCGGCACGCAGGGGCGGGTTGACGTCTACGTTGGTGACGCCTACGGCGCTGTGGCTGGCGTCGAGTGCGCTCGAGTCAACGTCGAGGCGCGCGTACACTCCACAGCAGGCGCTGAAGGATTCGAAGCGTAGGCCTTCGGCAGTGCTGGTGACGACGGGGTCTGCGGCGCGTAGGGCTCCGGCGAGGGAGCTGGGCGGCACGTAGAAGCGGGTGCGGGCGACCCGGGCGACGACCAGTAGTGCGGTGGCGTAGACGTCTGCTCGTTCGAGGAACCCGGAGAAGAAGTACGGGTGGGAGGCGGCACCTTCGGGGGTGCTGCCGCCGCTGGTGGCGAGGCTGAGCGCGCGGGAGTCGGCGCCGTCGATGAGGGCTGACGGGGCGGTGTACGTGTAGTCGAGGGTGTAGGCGCTCATGGCTTCTTTGCCTTTCGTATGTGGTGTATACGTCCTATCATGCCGTAAAGATTCGCGTCCCGCTACCGCTTTCGTCATTGCCGTTTAGTGCATAAAAAATCCCCGGCATTCTCGGTTGAGAAGTGCCGGGGAGAAGCTCTATTGGCTCACCTTCGGTGAGGTGGGCGTGGGCTCTGTCTAGAGGCTCTAACTAAGGCTCCGATTAGACGACAATCTGGCCGTTGAAGCGCATTGCCAGGCCGTACAGGACCACTGCGATAACCCAGATGACGATCACGGTGACGGTCAGGCGGATCAGGTTCTTGGACGCCATACCGGAGGAGTTCAGGGAGTTGGTCATACCGCCGCCGAACATGTCGGAGAGGCCGCCGCCCTGACCGCGGTTGAGCAGCACAAGCATCACTGCGATCACGCTGGTGATGGCGATGATGACCATGAGTACGTTCATGATGACGTCCATGGGGACCTTCCTTCGTTGTCTTCTGGTGGGGTGCCTGGGCTGCGGGGCGCAGACAGACGGGTTTAACTATACGCTACAGCCGCCATTCGGTCACGTTGAGGCGGCTTTTTATGCGGCGCGGTTGCTGCGGCGCTGGTATTCGCTGGGGGTCAGCTGCAGTGCTGCGGGGCGGTCGGTGAGCACACGCTGGGCGGTGAGTTCGTCGCCTTCGGTGTCGTAGGCGCGCACATATCCGCCGTCGATGAGGTAGTAGGTGAACTGCTGCGCGGCTGCCCAGTAGGCGCCTCCTTCAGCGTAGAAGCCCTGGTCTACCCAGTCGCGCAGGGTGAGGGTCACGGGGATTTCCGGTGAGGAGGTGCGGCTGTAGAGCTGGTCGAGGAATGCTTCGCGGCGGCTCTCGAAGTACTGGTATTCGGGTGAGGGTTCCTGGTATTCTGCGCCGCCTGCGTAGCCGATGTTGCCGCCGTCATTGCCGGGTAGGCGCGGGGCACTCACTTTGCGGTTGCGCAGGTAGCTGTAGAGGATCATGCCGACGAGGGCTGCGATGACCAGGGAAAAACCAAAGCTGAACATGCCGTTAAGTGTACGGGGCGAACCGCGGGGTCGGCGTATTCCGGGTGGGTTTTGCGGCGAGAGGCGAACGCGCCCGGCCCTTCTCCCCCGCCTCATGCACCCGCCTCTTACGCCCGCCTCGCACATCCACCACTATCTCCGGTGGCGGTTAAATAGTTCAGCGCCCGGTCGGGTGGGTACCCGCCGGGCGCTGTAACGCTATGAGACGCTGTGGTGCGTCGGGGTTTTATGCGTCGAAGCGTGCGATTGCTGCGAATTCGTCAGCCTGCAGGGATGCGCCGCCGACGAGCACGCCGTCCACGTCTTCCTTGCCCATGATGGAGGGTGCGGAGGAGGACTTGACGGAGCCGCCGTAGAGAACGCGGACCTTCTCTGCAACGTCTGCGGAGTAGAGCTTAGCGATTTCTGCGCGGATTGCTGCGGACATTTCCTGTGCGTCGTCTGCGGTTGCGACCTTGCCGGTGCCGATTGCCCAGACGGGCTCGTATGCGATGACGAGGGTTTCTGCCTGCTCTGCGGTCAGACCTGCGATGGAGCCGCGCAGCTGCTCGAGGGTGTACTCGACGTGGGTGCCTGCTTCGCGGATTTCGAGGGGCTCACCGACGCAGAGGACGGGGGTCAGGCCGTGCTTGTATGCTGCCTGAACCTTTGCTGCGCACAGCTCGTCGCTTTCGTGGTGGTAGGTGCGGCGCTCGGAGTGGCCGACGAGCACGAAGGTTGCGCCGAGCTTGGAGAGGAATGCGCCGGAGATTTCGCCGGTGTATGCGCCGGAGTCGTGGACGGAGAGGTCCTGGCCGCCGTAGAGGATGTCCAGCTTGTCGCCTTCGACGAGGGTCTGCACGGAGCGGATGTCGGTGAAGGGCGGGAAGACGGCTACTTCGGTTGCGGAGAAGTTGAAGTTTGCGTCGTCGAGGGTCCATGCGAGCTTCTGGACGAGGGTGACTGCCTCTGCGTGGTTGAGGTTCATCTTCCAGTTGCCTGCGATGAGGGGCTTACGCGACATAGTTCGCTCCTTAGCTTTCCCGCGCGGTATGCCGGGCGGGGTTGTTGTTCGGAATTTTCCTTTTCTATTTTAGAGGGTTGGCGGCATATTTTCACTGGTTCGGCGTGGTTTTATGCTGTGCCTTGACTATTCTCACCCCGCGCTCGCTGATCGTGTGGAACCCCGGATACGAAGTACCGGCAGGGTGGAGCTTAGGGGGCTCTACCCTGCCGGTATTCTGCCGGTGGTGTTTGTCTACGGTGTGTTAGTACCTGCCGCCGTTGAGAGCGGACAGCAGAAAAGAAAAGGTAATGGCGATAATGATTGCTTCGAGTGCCATCACTCGTGCGCATAAGCCGAGGGACTGTGCCCAGGGCATCTTACGGGTGGCGATTGCTTCGGTAATCCAGGTGACAAGTGCACAGTATGCGAAGGCGATACACACCCAGATAATGATGCTCGCAATAATCAGCAGGGGCGCGTTAGGCCCTGTCGTGTACGTCAGGTATAGCGACATTAGAGGTATCCCGCCGATAGACACTCCAAGGGGAACCGCAACCAGGAGGCAGATAAGCGAGTAGAGGCCCATGCGCTTAGGCTCTGCGGGCGCGGGTGCTACCGCCTCGGCAGGAGCCGGGGATACGGCACCATCTACGGCGGGGTCTTGCGCGGGGCTCTGGAGGACGGTTGCGGCAGGTGCCGCAGTGGCTTCTACCGTGATGCTTTCTGCAGCGTTGTTCTGCACGGTATTTTCCTGTGCAGCATTGCTCTGCACAGTATTGTCCGGCAAGTGGCTAGCCTGCGCGGGCACGCCGGGGTTCTGGGGTGACTGTTCCATATGTCTCCTAGGGTGGTTGGTGTGGTGTGGTTATTGGTTATGTCGTGCGGCTACCGGGAAGGTGGGTTCTATACCTCTAGCCCTTCGAGGGAGAATCCCGGAGGGTACAGCGGCGTGGCGTCCTTATCGTCTTCCACGAGCACCCAGCGGCCGCGCAGGTGCTCCGCGCAGAGGAAAGCGTATTCTTCCTCACCGGTCTTCAAGAACTTATCGATGGGTAGCTTCTCCCCCGTTTGGGGCACGTAGAAGACAGCTTCATCACGAATACGTCGCCTTGCCTGGTATCTCAATATCTGCCGACCATTCTTACTGCGGTCATTAATACCGGCGGTGGTAACCTGCAGGCGGTACACGTCCTGATTAGCAATAAGCCAGCCGCGGTTTTCCCGGTACAGCCGAAGAAGCTCAGGAGAAATGATCTCTTCGGGGTTGATCACTTCAGAGAGCGGTTTGGTATCTCCGGTGTAGTAGAAATAGTTCAGGGCGGCATAAAAGTACGCCTGAAAAATATAGAAACCACCGCGGTTATACTCATTCATTCCCGGCTGCAGAACGGGGTAGGGTACATTCTGGGCGGCGCGCTCTTCGGTGGCGGGTACGTACCTGCCGTTGCGTTCGTAGGCGGTGTACACCATAAACCCCGCTGCGCTTCCACGGTCTACGTAACCAGCATCAAACTTCTCATCAGGTTCTAGAGCGATTAGTGCCCTATCCCATTTAAGAAGACGCATTTCCTGCTTTTCCTCATTGGTGGCGAGGATACCGGCCTGTCGACCGACGAAGAGGGCACCGAGGGTGCCCACGCCTGCTACAGCGAGGGTACGACGAGAAAAACGGGGCTTCCGTGACTCCGACTGATGAGCAAGTAGCTGACCAGAAGATACCGGATGAGCTTCCTGGGAGGAATTCTGCTGGGCGCTCGTCTCCTGTTCCTTACGTTGGGGTCCCATGGTTATACCTCCTTTTCGGGGATGAAGTGAATATCCCATCCGGGATCGAGGAAACGCGAGCGCAGGGTACCGTAGATTGCTCCGTCGCGAAGGAGTCCGCGCGTGTCGAATTCGGTGATGGGCTGTAGCTGCCCGGTGTCTTTCCGGAAGACTTTTGCTTCGGGAAGGATGTCGAATTTGACGTTCCAGTCGAAGATTTTTTGTTCTTCGTTGTGGATGCGCGGTTGTGCTTCGAGAATGTGCATGGTCAAGATTTGTTGGTTGGGGGTGATGACCCACCCTTTTCCGTCGTCAAAGATATCTTGGATGGCGGGGAAGAATAGTTCTTCGGCGGTCATTGCATATTCGAGGCGACGCGAATCGGATGCCAAAAGCATATAGTTTTGGCATTGATAATAGTAGCTATTATAGAATTTCAAATCAGCGGACGTTAGAAATTTAGTAAACGTGTAGGTGTAGTCTGGCGGCGGCGCAGAATATGCAGGGTGCTGCTGGTCTGCTGGGGTATAAATTCCAATCATGTCAGTATCGACAAGATGGTATGCTCCCCTATAGTCCTCTTGGTTGAAGAATTTTTTAGTCCACTCCGGGTCGACAGTCATTTCCTCTCCTTCCTAAAATATATATCTCTCATTACCTAACGCTAATTTGAATTCATGAATCTATCTCGTATATCCAGCAACAGAAGCACCCTTGGGTAATAAGAGATCGCCCTGCAGATTTTCGTCAACGCTTACCCAGCGTCCGTCCAAAAACTCGCCGTAGAATTCTATAGTCGGGTGGCGGTCAGTATGAAACATATCCCGAAAATATTTCACTTCACCGGTATCACGGTACACAAAATAGGCGTCTCCATATATCGACAATTCCGTCTGAAGCTTGTATATTTTTCGTCCCTGAATCTCTCGGCTACCGTATCCGTGAGTTTCCACCATATACGATTCGATTTCTTGATCCGAAACAATCCACCCCTGGTTATTGGTGATAAATTCGTACACATTAGAAAAGATAACTTTTTCGGGGTCAACTATCTTTGCTAGGGGCTCAAGATCACCGGTCAGATACCCGTAGTTCTTGGCGGCATTATAGTAGGCAAAGAATAAGTACATACCTGAAATATCGTATGTATTCATCTTCTCGCGGATAACCGGGTAGGGTACATTCTGCGCGGGGCTCTCACGGGTTGCGGGAACGTAGACTCCATCTTTTCGGTATGCGGTATACACCAGCGGACCAGATAGACCTGCTGCAGTATTCTTATAGCTTTCTTCTGCAATTGTTGTTGCAGGTTCAGCGGCGGCGAGCGCCTGATTTCGCTCCCACGCGGTATCTTCTTGCGCGATTCGCTCTTTTAGCGAAGCTTTCCAGTTTGAGCCTGCTACATACAGGCCCGATGCCGCGGCAGCACCCACCCCGACAGATCCCGCCAGTAGAAAACGACGGGAGATTTTGGGGGTCTTCTTCTGCTCTGATGGGTTGTTGCTGGTTGAGGGTTCCCGAGAAGCAGGAGTGTTATTGTTTTCCTTCACTGGTCTTCCTTTCCTCTAGTTCCCCTGTATAGGACCATATGTGGGGGTAAAGTTGACTTCCCACTTGGGGTCTAAGAATCGGCACACCATAGTTCCGTAGATGGAACCGCCTGTAACAAGATTGCGGGTGTCAAAATCAGTAATCGGGTAGAGTTTTTTCTCTGCCGCGATAAAGACTTTCGCCTCTGGTTTCAGGTCGTATCGAACGTTAATTTCACATACGTGATTTGCTTCATCCACAATACGGGGCTGAGGTTCAAGAATCGTGAGGGCAAGAATTCGCTGGTTCGGGGTAATGACCCAGCCACTAGCGTTGTCGTAGAGTTCTTGAATGGTGGGGAAGAACAATCCGCCTAACATATTTTCAAGATGAAGTCGTCGCGAGTCTCCGGATAGAAGCATATAGTTCTGATAATTTGCATAATAAGTGACCGCGATATTCATGGAAGAAGCCGTCATATTACGCTCGTATGTGCTGTTGTAGTATGGCGGCGGCGCAGCGTATGCGGGATGTGCTTCCGTTGCTGGTTCATATATGCCGATATTAAATACATTTTTCGGATCATTGATTGCCTCGCGGTAATCATAATCGTCATGGAATGGTTTTGCGTAGGCATTATGCTTCGGAGAAGCGCTCACTGTCGCCGAAGGGGTTTCTTTTGATTTATTCTCTTTTGTTTTTGGCGTGGCTGAGCAGGCACTCAAAGCTAAGACGCTACCAACGCCAAGCACGCCCTTCATAAACCCTCTACGAGAGCTACGAAAAATCATAGTCACGGCAATAATCCTTGGGGTTACATAAATTTTCTACATTTGTTGTGAGTTGAAATATCTAATGCATCAACTTAAGAAGAACACTCATTGTTCAGATAACAAATGAGATCATTAAACGAATAAATACCTTTAGCGAATCAACATCTGACTTGTCTGAGTTAGATGCTTGAGCCGCATCGTGAGAGCCCCGTCGTGAGAACCTCAGCGTACTCACCTTGAAAAGGTACAGGGACGGCATACACCTGAAAAGTAACCATATATTTAGCTTCCGAAAGTTGAAGTTGATGTGACAGTGAACGAGCTTCCTCGCCCACATTCGTTGCATGTGTGCTCCCTCTCGGTGACAGTGAGAATCACACACCCTTCAAGGTAACACACGCACACTCTGCACACGAACTCAGCAGGACGGATTCCACCTCCCATTGCTTCCACCTCCCATAGCCAGCCGCGAAGAGCCCACCTCAAAAGCCCAGCAAGAAACCCCCGCCAACGCAGTACCGAAAGTACTGCCCGGCGGGGGTTCCTAAAGAAGCCACATAGAGAAAGGCTACAGCTGCCCGAATCCTTGCGGGTAGATCGGCTCGTAGGTGTTGCGGTTGCTGTAGCCGTCGCGGTCAACCACAATCACCCACTGCCCACGCAGATGCTCCACAGCCAGCGAGAAACGCCCCAGATACTTCAAATATTTGCGGATATCCTGCTTCTCCCCCGTCTCCTTAACATAAAACGCAAGGTCCTTAGCCTTAGTCGTGTACAGGGTGCTCACCAGGATATTTCGGCTCGTATTTTTAGCCTTTTCACCCGCGATAAGATCATCAGCAACATTGGCGCTCAGCACATTCTTATCAGCCGAAATAACCCACCCGCGCTTCTCCCTGTACAGGCGAAGAATTTCGGGGTGCAACACCTTTTCGGGGTCCGTGACTTTAGAAAGAGGCTCCGTGTCGCCCGTGTGGTAGAAGTAGTTCATCGACGCAAAGAAGTACGCCAAGAATGCGTACAAGCCGGCACGGTCGTAGTTATCCATTCCGGGCTGCTGAATCGGGCACGGCACGTTCTGCGCCGCCTGCGCCTCGGTAGCAGGGATGAAGCGCCCCTTACGCTCAAACGCCGTATAAACCAGCGGCCCGGAGGAAGGCCCCAAGCTGTGGAGCTCATCGTACTTCTCCGTGGGTTCCAGGCGCACAAATTCCTGGTCACGCTTCTTATCAGCCTGGGACTCCGAGCCCGTCCCGTTGAGCAGTTGAGTACCCCAGCCAAAACCTATCGCGATGAGGGCGGCACCGGCGAATACGCCAGCTCGTATAAACTTGGCGCGAGAAAGCATAGACCTCATGAGCGCTCGTTGCTCGTTGTATCCGGGTCCGCCGTATCCGGGTCCACCAAAGTTATTCGTCATGTTGCTCTCCCCTCCCCTAGCTCAAACTATTTTCTGGGATGAATTGGACGGGCCTCCACTCATTCGTGAATTGTGTGCGTAGAGTCCCGTGTATTGCGCCGTCTCGGATCAGGCCGCGCGTATCAAAATCGGTGATGGGGTACACCTGGTTTGTGTCTTTGCGGTACACCTGAACTTCGGGAAGAATATCGAACCGCACGTTCCATTCCACAATTTTTAGCGTCTCGTCGATGAGGCGCGGCTGCCCCTCCAGAAGGTTCATGGTCAGAACCTTAGAGGCAGGCGTGATGACCCAGCCTTTACCCTCTTCGTAGAGGTCCTGAATGGCGGGGAAGAACATTTCTTCGCTGATATTGTCGATCCGCAGAACTGCCGGTTCGGAGGCGAGAATCATGTAGTTTTGGCAGGCGTAGTAGTAGCCCAGGTAGGGGCGCAGGTTTGACACCTTGTAAGCATTCGGCGTGTACCTCACGCCCGGGGCGGGTGCCGAGTAGGCGGGGTGGTCCCGGTTTGCGGGTGTGTAGGGCCCAATCACGCCATCGGCAACGTACGGGTATGTTCCGGTGTAGTCTTTTTCGTCAAAGAGCATTTGAGCGTTTACGGTCATTCTTTCCCTCCTTGGATTCGATGTTCACTAGTTGCCGTTTTCATAAGCTGCCGAGGTGGTCCTGGACTGCTCGGGCGGCTGGGTTCAGCACCTGGGCGTCTTCGCCCGCCTGTATTAGCTTGTCTGTATTTGCTTGTCTGTATTTGTTTGCCTGTGGAGGTGCGTGCGCCCCCTGCTTCGCTCCCCCGCAGTAACCGTATGGGTACCGCCCGGTGAGCGCCGGGAACCTCTACAAATCCAGTCTAGTAAAGCCGTTCCTCAGCCTCCCCAGCACAAGCCGCATACCCAGGGAACCCACAGCATATAGCCAGGAAACAGTATGCAAACACCCGCAAGGATAACTTACCGGGCATGCAGAAACCCCCGCCGGAACGGTACCGAAATACCGCCCCGACGGGGGTTCCTTACACTAAAACCGTGTACTAAATCTGTGCATCCAGATTAGGCGCCCAGTGCCTCCAGGCCGGGCAGGGTCTTACCCTCAATGTACTCGAGGGAAGCGCCACCACCGGTGGAGATGTGGCCGAACTGCTCATCCTTGAAGCCCAGGTTACGGACTGCAGAAGCAGAGTCGCCACCACCAATGATGGAGAATGCGTCAGAGTCGACGATAGCCTGTGCCACCGCGCGGGTACCCTCAGCGAAGGGAGCAATCTCGAACACGCCAACGGGGCCGTTCCAGAAGATGGTCTTCGCAGCCTTAATCTTCTCAGCGAAGATTTCGCGGGTCTTGGGGCCAATGTCCAGGCCCTCAGCCTCTGCACCAAGCTTACCACCGGTCAGGTCCTCAATGGGGCGGATCTCGGTGTTAGCGTCAGCGGAGAATGCGTCAGACCAAACAACGTCAACTGCGGTGATGATCTCGGTGCCCTTCTCGGGAGCTTCCTTCAGGTAGCGCAGAACGTTCTCGACCTGGTCCTTCTCCAGCAGAGACTGGCCAACCTCGTAGCCCTGTGCGTATGCGAAGGTGTAGCCCATACCGCCACCAATGAGGATGGTGTCAGCCTTACCAATCAGGTTGTCAATCACGGCGAGCTTATCGGAAACCTTAGCGCCACCCATGACCACAACGAAGGGACGCTCGGGATCGTTCAGGGTCTTAGCCAGAACGTCAACTTCCTTCTTCACCAGGTCACCCAGGTACGCGGGCAGACGCTTAGCAACGTCGTAGACGGAAGCGTGCTTGCGGTGAACCGCACCGAATGCGTCGTTCACGTATGCGCCGTTCTCGCCGGTCAGTGCGACCAGCTCGTCAGCGAACTCGCCGCGCTCTGCGTCATCCTTGGAGGTCTCACGTGCGTCGTAGCGAACGTTCTCAACGACCAGAACTTCGCCGTCAGCCAGGGCTGCTGCCTTAGCCTTTGCGTCCTCGCCTACCAGGTCGGTTGCAACCTTCACGGGCACGGATGCCAGCTCAGCCAGGCGTGCAGCTGCCGGCGCGATGGAGTACTGGGGGTCAACCTTGCCCTTGGGGCGGCCCAGGTGCGCGGTCACGATAACGCGTGCGCCAGCCTTGGCAAGCTTCTCAATGACGGGCAGGGATGCGCGGACGCGGCCGTCGTCGGTGACAACGCCGTCCTTCAGGGGTACGTTCAGGTCGGAACGGACGAGAACGTGGCGGCCTGCGACGCCTTCTTCGAGCAGTTCGGACAGTGCCTTAGCCATAGGAATTCCTCCTGGATAGGTGGGTTTATATACCGTTTCCATCATACCGAACATTAGGGTGATTGACAGCCTAGTAAATAGCTTTTATATGGTGTTTTTCCGCAGAATATCGCGGATATTCGCACTCTCTATCAGCTATTTTCTTACGGTATTTTTGACCCAAAAAGGGCGACGGAAAATAGTATGTTTATACATTTTGGGGTTTTATTAAGACCCTTTACACAGAGCCTTGGTACAGCAAACCCCGACTCCCCCGCTTGATGCGGTGGTGCCGGGGTTCACTATGCGTTAGTTACGCGGGGTGACGCTTACACTCGGTGAGCGTCGTAAGCCTATTGGGGCTTAGAGGGATGCCACAACCTTGTTGGTGAACATCACGAGGCGTGCAACGTAGCCGTACTCGTTGTCGTACCAAGCGATAACCTTCACCTGGTCGCCGATGACCTTGGTCAGCGGTGCGTCGAAGACGGTGGAGATGGGCTCACCCTCGATGTCCTTGGACACGATGGGATCCTCGTTGTACTTGATGATGCCCTTCATGGGGCCCTCAGCTGCTGCCTTGACTGCTGCGTTGACTTCCTCAACGGTGACCTCGCGCTCAGCGGTGAAGGTCAGGTCGGTGATGGAGCCGGTGATGGTGGGAACGCGGACTGCGAAGCCGTCCAGCTTACCCTTCAGCTCGGGCAGAACCAGGCCAACAGCTGCTGCTGCACCGGTGGAGGTGGGGACCATGTTCACAGCTGCTGCGCGTGCACGGCGCAGGTCGCGGTGGGGAGCATCCTGCAGACGCTGGTCAGCGGTGTATGCGTGGATGGTGGTCATCAGACCCTGCTTGATGCCGAATGCGTCGTTCAGGACCTTAGCCATCGGAGCGAGGCAGTTGGTGGTGCAGGATGCGTTGGAGACGATGTGGTGGTTAGCTGCATCGTACTGGTCGTCGTTCACGCCCATGACGAAGGTGCCGTCGATGTTCTTACCGGGAGCGGAGAGGATAACCTTCTTAGCGCCAGCCTCGATGTGTGCCTTTGCCTTGCTGCCTTCGGTGAAGAAACCGGTGGACTCGAGGACTACGTCAACGCCCAGGTCCTTCCAGGGGAGGTTCTGGGGGTCACGCTCAGCGAGGATCTTGATTTCCTTGCCGTCAACAACCAGTGCGCCTTCCTTGACCTCAACCTCTGCGTTGAAGCGACCCATGATGGAGTCGTACTTGAGCAGGTGTGCCAGGGTCTCAACATCGGTGAGGTCGTTGATTGCGACGATCTCGAAGCCGACGCCCTCGGTCTGAGCTGCGCGGAAGAAGGTGCGGCCGATGCGGCCGAAGCCGTTGATTGCTACGCGTACAGTCACTGGAGTATCTCCTTGTCAGTGCGTTGGTGGCGGTGTACAAATCCGATGCCTTGTGGGCTCTGGTTTGGTCGGATTCGTCCGTGCTCTATGTTGCCCGGTGTGTTCCGCCGTTGTTGGTAATAATCCTACCCTAGTTTGTGTGTGTTTTGGTGTGTTATATCGAGAAATTTTTGTGAGTTGCGCCATAAAAACCGGCAAAAACCCGTTGTTTTCTGTTGGTTTGCGTTGTGTTCATGCTTAGAAAATGTTGCGATACGGTCACGGCAACATAAACACACATGAAACGCACATTTACTAAAAACCGCGCCATATCAAGGCAAAATCTGAGGGTAAAAAATACCCTTTCACCTGCGAATGGGTTTCAATGACGCCCCATGCGCTCGCACGCAGTGCAATTTCTCACGCGAAAACAGACGAGCCCAACGTAAGACACACCACAGCCTCAAAACGAGTTAAATACGCTCCCGGCACATAGTTTTCGTGTCGTGTTTCGTGTCGCCCGCGGCGCATCGTACGGGAACACCGAATGAGCACATCCGCGGACACAGCACAAGTACACAGCACAGGGGCAACACGGGCACATCGGAAAGGCGGCTAGTACACAATCCTAATAAACGACCAGCGCCACAGCACCCAGCCCCGAATGAGCCGACAGCACCGGCGGCAACGCACTCACCAAAAACTCCGGGGCCGAAGAAGCGGCGGCATCATGAACTAGGGAGCTCTCCCCCAGCATCTGCTGAACCTGCTCGTACAGCTGCACCGCCTGCGCCGCATTACCCACATGATGCACCGCAACCACCTCACCGCGCGGGGATGCGGCAAGCGAAGAACTGGCGGGGTCGGCGGTAGTAGAGCCCACTGAAGCCGAGCTGAGCGCCGCCGCATGCTGATGCTCACGGCAGGTCTGCACGGTCACCTCCACCAGGCGCTCCAGGGCGCGCGCCGCAGTGCGGGGGCGCTCCACATACGCCAGCTTGCCCTCGGTAATCGTGCCAATCGGCTTAATCTGGAACATCTGACCCACCATCGCCAACGCCGGGGAAACACGGCCACCACGGCGCAACGCATCCAGGGTCGGGATATAAAAGTAGAGCGTGGACTGCTCGCAGACGGACTGAATGTAGTCCACCAGCTGCGCGGGACTCGGACATTCAACACTCGCGCCTGCGGATGCAGAGTTCAGCGCCTCCAGGGCACGCACCACCGCATGACCGTAGGCACCCGCAACCGTACGGCTATCCACCACGCTCACACCCATAGAACCCAGGCGGCTCAGGCGGGCACCGGTGCGTGCCGCCTCCACCGTTCCCGAGAGCTCACCGGACAGATGCACCGACACCACATGCGTAAAACCTCGCGACGCCAACTCGTCATACACATCAGCAAACACGCCCGGCGCGGGCCCGGAAGTGCTCACCGTCTGGCCCATCACGTGCGCAAGCATAATCGCCTCGTCCACCTCGGCGGCAGTCAAATCCTGCAGTTGACGATCCGGCTCACCGGGCGTGCGAATAGTCACCGGCATCGGAACCATCACGAAATTGCCGCGAGCGCTCAGGCGCTGCACGAGCTCCGGGTCGAGGGCGGCGGCGCTATCGGTTACCACGGCAATGCGGTTCTCTGCTTTGTTCTCTCGCTCCATATTCCGGCCCTTCTTCCGGTTCGTCAGTGCGTGATTCGATGACGAACCCTCTCCTAGCGTTCCCTGAACATTATGGCACTCATCACTACCGCAGTACAGCAAAGCCCCGCCGCACCTCCGGATTCGTTCCATAAAACGAACCGAAGCCACAGCGGGGCTTGTACTTTATCTAAGAAACTTCTTTATCTAAAAAGCTTAGATCACGATGTTCACGAGCTTAGGCGCACGCACAATCACCTTGCGGATCTCGGCGTCACCAATCGAACGCTGAACAGCGGCATCCGCCAGAGCCAGCTCCTGAAGCTCCTGCTCGGAAATATCCTTCGCAACCTCCAGGCGAGCCTTGACCTTGCCCTTAATCTGAACGATAGCGGTGACGGTGTCATCCACCAGCAGAGCCGGGTCAACCTCGGGGAAGCCCGCGGTCAGAACCGGGGTGTCGTGGCCCAGAGCGTGCCACATGTCCTCAGCGGTGTAGGGTGCGTACAGAGACAGCAGAATAGCGATAGTCTCAGCAGCCTTACGGACGGCCGGGTCAGCCGCACCAGCACCGGAGTCAATAGCCTTACGGGTAGCATTCACAAGCTCCATGGTCTTAGCAACAACCACGTTGAACTTGCCGTTCTCCAGCAGGCCCTGAACCTCGTGCACGGTGCGAGCAATCAGCTTCTGCAGCTCCAGGTCACCGGTGGTTGCGTCAACGCCGGGTTCACTGGTGACGTCCTGAGCCACACGCCATGCGCGGGCCAGGAACTTCTGCGAACCGGACGGGGAAACATCCGCCCAGTCCACGTCATCCTCGGGCGGGGACGCGAAAATCATGGTGGTGCGGATAGCGTCCACACCGAACTTGTCGAGCTGCTCACCCAGGTTCACGCCGTTACCCAGCGACTTGGACATCGCCTTACCGCCGTTGAGCACCTGACCCTGGTTCATGAGCGCCTTGAACGGCTCATCGTGCTTGATCAGGCCCAGGTCGCGAACAACCTTGGTGAAGAAGCGTGCGTACAGCAGGTGCAGAATAGCGTGCTCCACACCGCCAACGTACATGTCGACGGCACCCCACTCGCTCATAGCCTGCGGGTCGAAAGGAGCCTTGTCGTAGTTCGGGGAAACGTAACGCAGGAAGTACCAGGAGGAATCCACGAAGGTGTCCATGGTGTCCGAGTCACGGCGAGCCTGCTTGCCACACTCGGGGCAAGGCACAATCGCCCAGTCATCGGCAGCTGCAAGAGGCGACTGGCCCTTAGGAGCCAGCTGCTCACCGCGCAGGTTATCGGGCAGCAGCACCGGCAGCTGATCCTCAGGAACCAGAACCTCGCCACAATCCTCACAGTGAATCACGGGGATGGGGGTACCCCAGAAACGCTGGCGGGACAGCAGCCAGTCACGCAGACGGTAAATGACCTTACCCTCACCGGTGCCGGCAGCCTCAACCAGCTCAATAGCCTTAGCGAGCGCCTCAGCCTTCGGCAGGCCGGTCAGCTCACCGGAGTTGATGAGCACGCCGTCACCAGCTGCGGCAATACCGCTGGTAGCCGGGTCCTCAGCACCCTCAACGTCCAGAACCTTCACGATGGGCAGGTCGAACTTCAGAGCGAACTCAAGGTCACGCTGGTCGTGCGCGGGCACAGCCATAATCGCGCCGGTACCGTAGTCAGCGAGCACGTAGTCAGAAGCCCAGACGGGCAGCTTCGCGCCGGTCAGCGGGTTAATCGCGTAGCGGCCGGTGAACACGCCGGTCTTCTCGCGGTCGGAGGACTGGCGGTCAATATCGCTCAGTGCCTTAATGTCTTCGCGGTACTGCTCCAGGGCAGCCTTGTGCTCGGGCGCCACGATCTGCTCGGCGAACGCCGCATCCGCAGCAACCACGATGAAGGTTGCGCCGTACAGGGTGTCCGGGCGGGTGGTGAACACGGTGAAGGACTCAGCAGGCTGATCCTCGGTCGCCTCAATCTCGAAGCGCACCTCAGCACCCTCAGAACGACCAATCCAGTTGCGCTGCATGAGCAGAACACGGTCGGGCCACTTGCCCTCCAGCTGCTCCATGTCGTCCAGCAGCTGCTGTGCGTAGTCAGTAATCTTGAAGTACCACTGGTTCAGCGACTTCTTAGTCACGGTAGTACCGCAACGCTCACACGCACCGTTGACAACCTGCTCGTTCGCGAGCACGGTCTGGTCCTTGGGGCACCAGTTGACCATGGAGTCCTTACGGTACGCCAGGCCCTTCTTGTAGAACTGCTCGAACAGCCACTGAGTCCACTTGTAGTACTCGGGGTCCGAGGTGTGCAGGCGGCGGCTCCAGTCAGCGGCAATAGCGTAACGCTTGAAGGACTCAGCCTGAGTCTCAATGTTCTTGTACGTCCACTCCTTGGGGTGAGTGTCGTTCTTAATGGCTGCGTTCTCAGCGGGCAGGCCGAAGGAGTCCCAGCCAATCGGGTGCAGAACATCGTAGCCGCACTGCTTGAAGTAGCGGGCGTTCATGTCACCAATAGCGAATGCCTCCGCGTGACCCATGTGAAGGTCACCGGAGGGGTACGGGAACATATCCAGCACATACTTGCGGCCCTTGGGGGCGTCACCGGTGGGCTGGAAAACCTTCGTTTCGTCCCAGTAGGGGCGCCACTTGGCTTCCATAGCGCGGAAGTCGTACGCATTTTCGTTGCGTTCGGTCTCTACCTGAGCAGACACAGCGATTCCTTAAATAAAGACAGGTTGATAAAAACTTAACCCTCCAAGTGTAACGCGAAACCCGCACCGCGCCAGAGTTGAGGCCGAGCCGACTACCAAATGGACGGCACCACCCACCCGACCACCTGCGCAATCACACGCCCAACCACCGATGCAGCAGGCGGGTTTCAGAGCCCTTTCAGGCTTCTCCCCTAGAATTAAGAACGGGACTTAGCCGCCCCCAGTACCCAACCCGCGAAAGGTACCCATGACCTCCACCGTTACCCCGGACTCCCCCAACACCTCAGTTCTTGAGGGTGTGCCCGGCCCGCTCATTCCCGGCACCCGCCACGACGCCCTCATCGGTGACGGCCCGCAGGCAGTTATGACCCGCTACTGGCAGTACGGCAAAGGCATGAACGACGGAACCTTCCCCGAAGGCTCCTACCCCGTGTTGCTCGTGCACGGCTTCCGCGGCGACCACCACGGCCTGGAAATCATCGCGAACTACCTGCTGAAGCTCATCCCGAACGTTAGCATCATCAGCCCCGACCTGCCCGGCTTTGGTCGCTCCGCAGACCTGCCCGAAAATACTCAGGGCGGAGACAACATCAACGCGTACGTGGCGTGGCTAAACGACTTTGTGAAGCACACTAACCCCGCCCGCGAGGATGCACAGCCCCTGCCGCTGCACCTGGTCGGCCACTCCTTCGGCTCCATCGTCACCAGCGCCTTCGCCGCCGCGCACCCGAACTCGCTCACGCTGCTCTCGCTCATCAACCCGATTAGCGAACCTGCCCTCGAAGGCAGCCAGCGCGTCGCCTCCCGCCTCGCCTCCCTCTACTACCGCGCCGGCGCGGCACTCCCCGAAAAAATCGGCTACCCGCTGCTGCGTTCGCAGCTGATTACCCGCGCCTCCAGCGAAGTCATGATGCGAACCAAAGACAAGGCAATGCGCCGATTCATCAACGGCCAGCACGCCGCCTACTTCGGCTCCTTCGGCTCCCGCCGCGGAGTGCTCAGCGCCTACGAAGCGTCCATTACGCACACCGCCGCCGAATACGCCGCCGCCATTCGGGTGCCGGTGCAGATGCTCGTTGCCGAAGACGACGACCTGGGCACCCCCGAAACGGCTCGCGCCATGTACGCAACGCTGACCTCCCGCGACCTACCCGCTACTTCGACCGGCGCCCGCGAGCGCCTGGACATGATCCCCGAAGTCGGGCACCTCATCCACTACGAAACCCCTCGCCGCGCCGCGGAACTCATCGCCGATTTCGCCGCCGACCATTCAGGGAACGAGAAGTAAGGAACCAACATGAAACTCATGGTTGACGCCCGATACACCCGTATCGGCTTCCACGACGGCATCAGCCGCTACACCGCGTCCCTGCTGGGCGCGCTCAAAACCCTCATCGACACCGGTGACGAAGCCGCCACCGACCTCGACCTGACCATGATCATTAGCGACGAACGTCAGCTGGACATGCTGCCTGACCTGCCGCACGTGAAGATCTGCTCGCCCACCGGCCCGCTCGAACCGACCGCAGCCCTGCAGCTGAACAAGTACGCGCCGGACGTGGTGTTCTCCCCCATGCAGACCATCGGCTCCACCGGACGCAAATTCAAGCTGATTCTCACCCTGCACGACCTGATCTATTACTCGCACCCGACCCCGCCCGGGTTCCTGCCCGCACCGGTGCGCGTGGGCTGGCGACTCTTCCACAAGACCTACACCCCGCAGCGCTTTCTGCTCAATCACGGCGACGCGGTCGTGACGGTTTCTGAGTCGACCGCCTCACTGATTCGTGAGCACGAGCTGACCACCAAGCCGCTGTTCGTGGTGCCCAACGCTCCGCAGCCCGGCAGCGTGGTCTCCCGCCAGACCGCGCTGGAACGCGCCACCACCCGCGAAGAGCAGCCCGTCAAGCACCTGGTGTACATGGGTTCGTTCATGCCGTACAAGAACGTAGAGACCTTGCTGCTGGCGATGCGTTCCCTGCCGGATTACCGCCTGCACCTGCTGTCGAAGATGCCGCCGCAGCGCCTGGTGCAGCTCACCGACGAACGCCTCATCGGTGAGAACGTGGAGGTGCACAACGGCGTGAGCGACGAGGAGTACCAGCAGCTGCTCCGCCAGGCGCACGCCCTGGTGACTGCCTCCCGCGAGGAGGGTTACGGCCTGCCCGTGGTTGAGGCTCAGGCTGCCGGTTGCCCCGCGGTGATTAGTGACATCCCGATTTTCCGTGAGATTGCGCCGCACGCCGTGTTCGCGCCGGTTGACGGTGCCCCGGAGGCGCACGCCGCCGACTGGATCAAGGCAATCCGTTCCCTGGAGGACACCGCCGTTCGCGAGCGCGTGATTATTGACGGCCTGTCGGATGTGCGCCGCTACTCCTGGCGCGACTCGGCGCTCAAACTGCTGGAGGTCGTGCGCGGGCTCTAGGGCCTGCGTGGGACAAAGAAATGCCGCCGCACTCCCCCGAAACTCGGGAGGGTGCGGCGGCAATTCTTATATTCAATTTGTGGACGCAAAGCGGTACGCGTTCTAGACAGGGGCGGCGAGGCTGCACCTTCCGGAAGCGCCCTCAGGGTGCCCGAAGCGAAGCGAGGGCGGGTTCCCTGCGTAGGCGCGGAGGAAGTGTGTAGCGAACCGCCACGGAAGCAAACCGGAGCAGAAATCCTTAGACCGTAGCAAAGCTACCGGTACGAGCCGCTTCCTTCGCAGCCAGCTCATCCGCATGACCGTACGCGTAGAAAATCTTCGCGTCATCCAGCTCAGCGAAACGAGCCAAGTAGCGGCACACCGCGCCACGCTGAGCCTTCGTCATCGAGGACAGCAGAACAGGGTCCGGGTGAGTAATGCCGTTGTCGCGGCTCGGTGCCGAACTACCGAACTCGGGCTCGTAATCAGAGGTGATATTGGTGAAACTCATCGGTGAGTACCTTTCCTTAGGGCGTTTCTTAGGGTAGCGCCGCAACAATGCAGACGCTACCGGAGGCAACACCGCGAAAAGAACCTACGGAGATCATCGGAAGTCTCTTCGCAGTAGTGGTTGTGATACCTCTAAACTACCCAAGAGCTAATCAATGTTCAAGAACCATCAGGGAACGCCCCCATAGTGGACACATCCCCGGTTGTCAGGAAGAAATCAGGGGCATCATAACGGCATATGACCGCCGGGTTCCCCACCGAGCTGAAACCCGCCCGAAAGCCAGCCCGAAAAGCAGAAATGCTGCCGCACTCACGAAGAGTGCAGCAGCATTTCTAAAAACTAATATGCGGGCTACGCCATAGTTGCGTAGAGACCGCGCTCGGCATCCTTACGAGCCAGCTCGTAAGCGTGACCGTACGCGTAGAAAATCTTTGCGTCATCCAGCTCAGCGAAGCGCGCCAAGTAGCGGTAAACAGCTCCTCGTTCTGCGCTGGTCATATCGGAAAGCAACACGGGGTCCGGGTGCATGACGCCGTAATTGTGTACAGAAGCAGACCCGCCGCATGCAGGTTCGTATGCGGGGGCGATCATAGTCTGAGTCACCAGTATTCATCTTTCGTTGGTGCGCACGGTTGTGAAGCGTGCGCGAAGTTGAGTGATAGATACCGCCAATACCACCTCGACAAGCGCCGAAATAGTATCCGCAGTGCTGAATATATTACCGTGGATACGGAGACTACGCTAATTAGGAGCACCTAGAGCTACCATCAACCACTAAATGCACAAAGGTGCATAAAATGGCGGATGTGCACCCACGCCGAGCGAGACTAATCTATATCCCGTTCGCCTGTGCTGTACTGGTCTGGACTGCATAAGTTTGCGACGCGCCCTTCTCCCCTGCGCTCGCCACGGCTTCATCTTCGTCATCGTCCTCCTCACCATCAAGACCCAGAAGAGCTGTCACCATCGGCAAAGGATTGAACTCGCTCAGCTGACCCGTGCGGTCCACCTTGCGCATCATGAACGCACGCTGCAAACGCCGCTGAGTCCACGGCGAAAGCACCATCATCAGCAGCGCCTCCACCACAAAAATGCCGACCAGAATCCACAGCAGCAGATCCGAAGAACCCGTCTGCTCGCGCAGTTGCTGAGCATCCGCCACCAGACGGTCGAATCCCTCCGAATGCAGGCGCGACGTATCAAGCCCCGTCAACGCGGACAGGCTCACCGGCGACGCCACATTCAGCAGCACCGACAGCATCAGCAGAAGCACCGCATACAGGGCGTAATGCATGGTGCGCATCAGCTTCTTCACGCGCGCAAAACCGTGGTTCAGTTCCATACCAATATCGGTGAAAGCCGCCGCCTTCTGCGTCTGCTCACCCTCCGGCATCATGTGCGGCACCAGGCGGTGCGCAAGCATCAACGGCACCGGCGAGCACGCATCAAAATACTGCATGTGACTATTCACCGACGGGCCCGGCAGGGTCACAAAGCTGACGTCCACATCAGCGGGCTGAGTAATATTCGACCTGCCAATGCTGTCACCACGAGCGGAAATCTCGCACCGGTCAGCCACATCAAGATCCTGCAACATCGGCGCGTAGGCGCGCACATACAGGTGGCAGGCGCTACGCACCGACATCATGAGTACCAGGATCAGCGCTCCCCAAAACGCCACGGAGGCGGCGGTCAGCTCAGGGACCGCGCCCTCAACACGTAGCTGAGCCAGCAGCAGCATGAACACTGCGTACAGCATGAAAACGCCGTGCACGAAGAGCAGCGGAATCAGCCACTTCACGTAGGCGCGCGTGCCGTACGGGTTGACCAGGCGCACATCCGCCGGGGTGTTTACCGAGGTATCTGCGGAGGCGCTTTCCCGGGCGCTCTTGCGGCCAATACGCGCCCTGCCCTTGAAGGCAACCGGCACGCTCGCAACCAGCGGCGCCATGCTCAACACCAGAGGTACCACGCTCAACGCTAGGGGCATCAGCATCGTATAGTGCAGCAGCGAACGGTACGGACCAAACAGTAGGGACGCCTCCACCAGCCAGGAGAACGCCGCGACCGCGCTCACCCACAGCAGCATGGCGCGGTTACGGTAGCCTCCCGCAGCATCCAGGTGCCCCGGAATGTCGTTGCGGTCGCTAGCGATAATGCTAATCGGGACCACACCACTACCCAAGCCGTAGAAGAAACGAATCGGCTTCTTACCCGCCGCCGCACGACGACGCAACAGCTTGTAGCCCAGGTAGCCACCCTGCGAATGGGCAATAATACCCACCGCATCGCTACGGGAACTCAAATCGTCCAGCTGACGATCCAGACGCTCATAAATACGCTCCAAATCGCGCGACTCCGGGCTGGTCGCCGTCTGAATCAGCTGCGTAGGAATAGCCTTCACCAGCGCCCACAGCTCACGGGCACGACGGGCCAAAACCCAGCCCACAATACCCAGGCCGAGCACCGCCGCAAGACCCGTAAATGCACCCTGCGCAGTGCCCAGGGACGCCACAAAAGCATCACGGAAGGTCATCACAGTCATCGCCGCCAGCACCAGCCACAGCGCCACGTTCACAAACCGCGCTATAGAACGCAATAGGTGCCCGGCGCGTTCACGCCAGGTCACACCGGGGCGCTCATAGTAGAAGCAGAACATCAAAAACAGCGGCAAAACCGACGCCAACCAGGGCAAATGCTCCTTCAACGGGCGGTAATGCCTGGGTCGCCAGAAGCCCTCCTGAAAGAGGAGGCTACGGCGAGTGACCGTGCGAACCGGGCGCGGCTTCGTCTGAGGTAGTCGCGGAAATTCAAGATTGGGTAGCTCGATGTTCGGTAGTTCGATGTTCGGGAGCTCTACCTTGGGAAGCTCAATTTTTGGCAGATCAATCTTAGGGAGCTCCACTTTAGACAGGTCAACCTTGGGTAGTTCGACCTTTGGAAGTTCCACCTTGGGCAACTCAAAACTAGAGAGATTAAAACCGGTACCCTCCGGGCTTTCCTCAACCGGGTCGGCGGGGTACTCCGTGCGCTCAATCGTCAACGAATACGTCAACTCGCTGTGGTGGCTCAGCGGGTTCACCTCAGCGGCAGGCGGGAAGGTATCACCGTCAGGAATCACCTCAACACGAACCCGCGCAGAAGCCTCCGCGGCGGGGTTCTCTTCGGAGAGCGCAACAGAATCCGTGTTCAGCGCCAGCAGAGTCTGCACACTATGCGCCACCGGCTTGCCAAAATACGCGAGCGTCTCGCCGTGATTCTGATAGCCGATACCGTGAACCAGCAGCACCGCCGCATCATGATGCTGGCCCTTGCGGTGCAGGGCACTCTTCGGATGCGCAGAAGCATAATCAGCCAACCGCCGCTGCTCACCATCAGGCAGCGCACTACCCTTCAGCAGATGAGGCACCTTCGACACGCCTCTCACCTCCTCGCATCTGCGCACAGCGCACCCGCAAACCCGCGTGCTCAACGCCCAACCCGGGGCAAAAACCGCCCCTCACTAGAACACTACAGCACGACTAGAAAATCACAGCACGTCCAGGCCGTCACAGCGAATCTGAACCGGCCGCTCCCCCACGTTCTTCTTCAACGCCGCAATCGTGGCACGCGTAGCACGCAACTCACGGGTCACCTGCTGCGCAATGCCGTACGAGAAGAACATCAGGGTACGCCAATCGCCCTGAACCGGCGCCTCCTCAGAATCCTCCTCAAGAGACTCCGACCAGGCAAAATACCCCTGATCCAGAGGAACCGGACCCACAATACGCAACTGCTCACGCACCCGCTCCGGCAGCGCAGAAGATCCCAAGAACTCCTCCATGAAGGCGCGAACATCCGCCTCCGCACCGGTCACCGCAGCCGTACGAACCGCCGGAGGCAGACCCGTCTGAGCGCGCTCCTCCAGCTCCTGACGAGCAAACCACGCCGGATCCCAACGCACCAGCGCCTGCTCCACCGGCGACGGCGAAGCAGTCGTCACCACCGTACCCTCAAGAGCCGCCGGACGCACCAACGCCGCCGCATTCAACCAGCGACGCAATGCCGCCTCCGGAGCACGCAACGAATCAAAACGAAGCATCTTATCGGCATCCAGAAGAAGCGCCGCCGCATAGCCGCCGAAAGCCACCGGCTCAGCACCCGGAGTCGCCACCACCAACGCAGGCTCAGGACCAACCGACGCGCGCACATGGTCACCCGCCGAAGAAATCACCGGAACATTCGGGAACGCACGACCCAGCTCCTCAGCAGTACGAGTCGCACCCGCCGCCGAATAACGCCAATGCGTAAAACCACACTCAGAACAACGCCACTGCTGCGCCAAATGACCGCACCACGAACACGACGGAACCGACGAACCCGAAGCCACCGACAAAGGCCCACTACACTCGCCACAACGCGCCGGCATGCGGCAACGCTCACACGAAAACGACGGAATATAACCGCTACGCGCCACCTGCACCAACACAGGACCACGCGCCAACGCCCGACGAGCATGCTCAAACGCCAGGTGCGGAATACGCGCCATCGCGGCCAACGGGTCACGCGCCAGCTCAAACTCCGAACCCGTCGAAAAAATACGCGGCGAATAATCACGCACCAACGCACGCGGCGCACGCACATGAGACGCCCAGCGGGTACGCACCAGACGCGCCGCCTCACTACTCATACTGAACCCGGCAAACAGCGCCGCAGTATTCTCAGCAGAAGCACGCAGAAGCAACACATCACGGGCATGACAATACGGGGCGCGCTGCTCCACCAGCGAAGAATCGCCGTCATCCCAGCACACCACCAGGCCCAGGTTCGCCACCGGCGCATACGCGGCGGCGCGGGTACCAATCACCACCGGCACCTGCCCCAAACGCACCTTCACAAACCCGTGATAGCGAGTATGCGGAGTCGAATCAGAACTCAAACGCACAAACGAATCAGCCGGCAGATGCTCGGCGAGCGCCGCCTCCAGAAGATCCAGGTTCTTAGCGGTCGGAACCACCGCAATAGCGCCGCGACCACTCGTTGCAGCAGCCGCGAGTGCGGTCGCCAAAACATCCGCCCACGTGTGCTCCAGGTGGCCAGGAAGAACCGTCATCACGGCGCGGGTCGCGGCACCGGCGGCAACATCTTCAATGAACTCCGCACCGTTCTCGTAATCGGAGAAGACGGAGGCGGCATCCGGCGCGTCCGGGTTCAGCGCCGGCGGGTCCAGCACGAAGGGTGCGGGCGCGCCGGGGGTAGCAAGCCACGCGTACGGGTCGGTAGCGCTGGAGGTAGCGGCGCTGGAGGCGGTGGAGGCGGCAGCAGACTCAGATTCCGCGCTCTCGGAAGCCGCGCTCTCGGAAGCCGCGCTCTCGGGAGCATCGGAAGTGCTTACCGGGGCAGAATCACCCAAATACGCCGACTCATAACCCGGCAGAAGAGGCGCATACTTCTTATCCAGCGCGGCAATGCGCGGCGGCACCGCCAGGCGCAGCACGTTCGCCACCGTGGAGGCGTAACGGTCGGCAAGCGCCTCGGCAAGCGCAAAAATTTCGGGCGCAACAGAGGGCACACGCGACAGCACCGACTTGAGCGGCAGCAGCGAGGTGCGCGTCCAATCAGTCGTGGCGGCGCGCTCCTCAATGTAGCCGGTCATCTCGTGGCCGTTGAACAGCACGCGCACGCGGGCGCCGGGCACCGCATCCTCACTCAGCTCGGCGGGCACGCGGTAATCAAACGTGCGGTCCACCTGCGGCAGAGTACTATCCACACGCACACGCGCCACAGGGTTCGGCACGCCGCTCGCCTCCAACTCGGCGGCAACGTTCACCGGCTCCGGGGCAGCCGGAATCAGGGCATCACGAAGAGCAGGAAATCCCTGCAACAGGTCAAGCTGTTGCAGGGATTCCTGCTGAGCACCCAACGGTGCCGAAGAGTTCGATTCAGAACTGCTCTGAGTCACCCGAATCAGCGTGCTCCTCTACCCTGACAGATATTAGGAGGAGGACACTGCCGAACGCAGTGCATCCACGCGGTTCAGGCGCTCCCAGGTGAATTCCGGCTCGGTACGACCGAAGTGGCCGTGAGCTGCGGTCTTCTTGTAAATCGGGCGGCGCAGATCCAGTTCGTTAATGATTGCCAGCGGGCGCAGGTCGAAGACCTCATGCACAGCCTTCTCAATCTTGATCGGGTCAACCTTCTCGGTGCCGAAGGTTTCAACGTACAGACCGACCGGCGCTGCCTGGCCGATAGCGTACGCAACCTGAACCTCGGCGCGGTCGGCAAGACCGGCACCCACAATGTTCTTCGCAACCCAACGCATTGCGTACGCTGCGGAACGGTCCACCTTCGACGGGTCCTTACCGGAGAACGCGCCACCACCGTGACGAGCCGAACCGCCGTAGGTGTCCACAATAATCTTGCGGCCGGTCAGGCCCGCGTCACCCACGGGGCCACCCTGAACGAAGCGGCCAGCGGGGTTCACAATGAACTTAGCGTTGGAAGAATCCAGCTCAACGCTGCCCAGAACCGGCGCGATAACGTGCTTCTCAATGTCTGCACGCAGGTCAGCCAGGTCGTAGCTTGCGGTGTGCTGACTCGAAACAACCACGGTGTCCACGGAGACAGGCACGTTGTTCGAATCGTAGCCGAGGGTCACCTGAGTCTTGCCGTCGGGGCGCAGCTCGGTCAGCAGGCCGTCCTTACGGACCTTGGTCAGACGCTCAGAGAGGCGGTGCGCCAGCCAAATCGGGGCGGGCATCAGCACGTTCGTCTCGTTCGAAGCGTAACCAAACATGATGCCCTGGTCGCCCGCACCCTGGCGGTCGTACTCGTCAGCAGCAATACCCTGACGAACCTCGAGGGACTCGTACACGCCGGCGTTAATGTCCGGGGACTGCTCGCCAATGGACACGGACACGCCGCAGAACTCGCCGTCGAAGCCGCGGGTGGAGGAATCGTAGCCGATACCCAGAATGGTCTCGCGCACGATGGAGGGGATTTCGACGTAGCTGGAGGTGGTCACCTCACCAGCAACATGCACCTGACCGGTGGTCACCATGGTCTCCACAGCAACGTTCGCTGCGGGATCCTGGGCGATGATGCCGTCGAGGATGGCGTCAGAAATCTGGTCACAAATCTTATCGGGGTGGCCTTCAGTCACCGACTCGCTGGTGAATAGGCGCAGATGGTTATTACTCACGGTTTCCACTCTACTGGTTGAGGGCGCGCGAAGATAGCGCGCTCGTAATGATGACGGTTTCCTTCAATTATGACACGTTTGTTAAGCCCGATTACGAGGCGGGGTGCTACGTTCACACCCCGGGCGGGCCTTCACGCGGCACCACCAGACGCTTAGGTCAGCGCCACCTAGGTCAGCGCCGCCAGAATCTTCTGAGCCAACGCCGGACCAATACCCGGCACCGCCGTCAGCTCCTCGGCGCTCGCCTGCTTAATCTGAGCCACCGACCCGAAGTGCTTAATCAGCGCGGCACGCTTCACCTCGCCCAGACCGGGCACCTCATCCAGGGCGGAGGCGACCATCGCCTTACCGCGCTTGGAACGGTGGAAGGTGATAGCGAAACGGTGCGCCTCATCGCGGAGGCGCTGCACCAGGTACAGCGCCTGCGAGGTGCGCGGCAGCACGACCGGGTAGTCGTCGTCCGGTAGCCACAGCTCCTCCAGGCGCTTAGCGATGCCGGCAACGTACACGTCCGTGATGCCCAGGTCGCTCAGCGCGGCGGATGCGGCAGCCACCTGCGGCGGGCCGCCGTCCACGAGCACCAGGTTCGGCGGGTAGGCAAACTTCGCAGGCTCGGGCGTGGAGGCGTCAATCTCACCGGAGTGCACGGGCGCAGCTTCGCGTTCAGCCTGCTGCGCCAGGTGCCTCTTGAAGCGGCGCGTAATGACGTCGTACATGCTGGCGGTATCGTCACGCGCGGCGTCGCCGGTAATGCTGTAGGTGCGGTAGGCGTTCTTCGCGGGCATGCCGTCCTCAAAGACAACCATGGACGCAACCACGTTCGTGCCCTGCACATGCGAAATGTCGTAGCACTCGATGCGCAGCAGCGGGTCGGGCAGTTCCAGCGCCTCCTGCAGCTCCACGAGGGAGGCGCTGCGGGTGGTCAAATCACCGGCACGGCGGCTCTTGTGCAGGGTCAGCGACTGGCGCGCATTCTCGGCGACCGTCTTCATGAGCTCTGCCTTGTCGCCGCGCTGCGGGACGCTAATCTCCACGGGCCCGCCGCGCACCTCCGCCAGCCAGGACGCCAGCTGCTCCTTATTCTCGGGCTCCACCGGCACGAGCACGGAACGCGGAATATCGTAGCTGTTCAAGCTCTTCTCGGCATCCTTCTGGGAAGCGAGGCTCGCCGCAATATCGCTGTACACCTGCGCGATCAGCTGCTCGATGAGCTGCGCGTCGGTGCTGTCGTTGACCTTCTCCACGATCCAGCCGCGCTGGCCGCGGATCCTGCCGCCGCGCACGAAGAACACCTGCACGGACGCCTCCAGGTCGTCCTCAGCGTAGGCAAACAGGTCGGCATCCACGGTCGCACCGAGCACCACGGCGTTACGCTCAAACGCCTTAGTCAGCGCGGCAATATCGTCGCGAAGAATCGCGGCGCGTTCAAAGTCCATATCAGCTGCGGCGGCTTTCATTTCCGCGGTCAACTGGGCGATATGCTTCTCAGCGCCACCACCCATAAACCGGGTCAGCCCGCGCGCCAACTCGCGATGCTCCTCGGCGCTAATCTTGCCCACGCACGGGGCCGCGCACTTATCGATATAACCGAGCAGGCACGGGCGGCCACTATTCTTCGCGCGGTTAAACACGCCGTTCGTGCAGGTGCGCACCGGGAAGACGCGCAGCAGCGCATCCAGGGTTTCACGAATCGCCCACGCCTGTGAATAGGGGCCAAAATAGCGCACGCCCTTACGGCGCTCACCGCGAGTGACCATAGCGCGCGGGTACACGTCATTGACAGTAATCGCCAGGTACGGGTACGACTTATCGTCGCGGAACGCAATGTTGAACCGCGGCGAAAACTCCTTAATCCAGGTGTATTCGAGCTGCAGCGATTCCATCTCGCTCGCCACCACGGTCCACTCCACGCTCGCCGCCGTATGCACCATCGCATAGGTCTTCGGGCTCAGCGTCTGCGGCGACGCAAAATAGCTGTTGAGGCGGTTGCGCAGGTTCTTCGCCTTGCCCACGTAGATGACGCGGCCGTCGGCATCGCGGAAACGGTAAACGCCCGGGTCGGTGGGGATTTCGCCGGGGGCGGGGCGGTAGCTGGAAGGCTCTGCCATGGGTACTTTCTCCTCGCTCTACTGGGCTTGACGGTGCTTCTCTACGGGGGTCGGCGCGGGCTTTCTGCTGGGTTGCCGGGGGCATCTCAGGCTCGCGCATACGACAAACCGCGCATCCTACACCCATCTCCCCCAAAACGCGGGGGTTGGTGCGTGAATGCGCGGTTTAAGTCTACGCGGTATAGGCGGGGCGTGCCCTAACCTGCGTCACGTGCGGCTGAGGGCGAAACGTTGTACTCGTGCTTTCGCGCCTGACCGGACAGCTGAGCAATCTCATTCATGATCGTGTCGGTGGTGACGCGGCGCTGCTTGCCGGTCATCTTCTCGCCGATCTTCTCAAAGTAGAGCGGCTTACCCACACGAATCGTGAAGCGGCGCGGGTAAATCATGTTCGAGCCGGGCTTCTGCAGGCGGTCGGTACCGATCAGGCCGACCGGAACCACGGGCGCGCCGGTCATGTGCGCCAGCCACGCCACACCAATCTTGCCGCGGTACAGGTAGCCGTCGCGGGAGCGGGTGCCCTCGGGGTAAATGCCGAAGACCTTACCCTCCTGCAGCTTCTCCAGGGCAATGTCGAGCGCCTTGAGCGATTCGGAACGGTCGGAGCGGTTCACAGGAATGATGTCCACGGCTTCGAAGAATGCCTTCATCATCTTGCCGCGCGGGCCGGGGGTGTTCACGTACTCAGCCTTCGCGAGGAACGCCACGCGGCGCGGCATCATGGCAGAAATAATGATGGAGTCCAGGAAGGACAGGTGGTTGGAGGCGACAATCACCGGGCCGGTGGCGGGGAAGTTTTCGAGTCCGGTCACGCGGGCGCGGAAGACGGTGCGCAGGATTCCGGTGATTGCTTTCTGGGTGGATTTGTAGAGAAGCACGTGAACTCTCCTGAGGTGCCGATAGATTGCGGGCTGTGGCGGCGGTCCGCCGTGGATGCGGGGTGAGTGGCCCCTTCTGAATATACGCCGCCAAAGAGCACAAAATCTGTACTGCAATAACCTGTGCCGCAAAAAATTTGTACTGTGTTTAGTAGCGTCGGGTTTTATTATTCCACACCCGAGTGTAGGCACGTGAGGGGTGCCGCGCTCCCCTTCCACATGCTGGGATGCGCCTCCCACCCAGGTTCCTGTGAGAGCCCCGGTAGACACTCGAGTAGGAGCCTGAGTAAAAGCCCCGATTGAGGGGTGCCTGCGCAGCTTCCGCCCCGGCGCCTCCTCCCCCGTTACAGGCGGGGAGGTAGCGCGGAAGCTAAGGGTTCAACCTCAACGTAATATTTCAGGTTTTCCGCCTGATGATTACTGATTTCCCCGCCAAATAGCCGTGTCACATTATGACGCTACGTCAGCAAAGTTTCGTAAATGCGCATTTAATATGCAAAAATGAGAGCAGGGTGGGCTGTCGCACCTCCCTCAAGGACGATTCACCCTGAACATAGTGAGCCGCCCCTCCAGCGGATGTGCGTCGGGACCACTCCACCTACAAATTCCACGCACACTGGAGACATACACTATGGCTACAAAACCCGTCTCGCGTGCGCAGGCAGCAAAGATTGCCCGCCGCTCAGACACGGTCGGTGCCTATGCCGGAAAAGGCTGGGTACAGGCTGTTGCGTTTGTGATGCTCCTGGGCTTCACCATCATGGCAGTCCTCGCAATGCGCACCTACGCACTCTCCATGCCGCTCCCCGACAAAATCGTCGGCAACGACGGCAAAACTATCGCAACCCAAGAACAGATTCTGCACGGTCAGGAACTGTTCCAGGGACGCGGCCTGCAGCAGTACGGATCCGTACTCGGCCACGGTGCTTACCTCGGCCCCGACTACACTGCAGAATACCTGCGCCTGACCACCGATGCCGCCGTCAAGGAGTACCGTGAACAGGGCAAGCAGGACCCCCGCGAACTCGTAAAGAACGAGTGGCGCAAGGAGAACAAGTACGACGAGCAGACTAAGACCATCACCTGGTCCGCTGGTGAGACCAAGGGCTACCAGCTCATGCTCAAGCACTACCGCGAAACCCTGATGAAGGGTGACACCTCGCAGGGCCTGTTCCCCAACGCCATTAAGAACGACGAAGAACTGCACGACATCGTCGCTTTCTTCGGCTGGACCGCATGGGCATCGGCGGCAGACCGCCCCGACCAGCCCTACTCCTACACCAACAACTGGCCCTCCGAACCCAACGTGGACAACAAGCCCACCGCGGATCTGATGGTCTGGTCGGCACTCTCCCTGATTGCCCTCATCGGTGGTACCGGTCTGATGTTCGCCATCTACGGCCGCTGGTCCCGCGCTATCGGCTGGCACGCGGAAGAGGCACCCGTCCTCGACTTCCGTCAGCCCGACGAAGTTCGCCTGACCCCCTCGCAGAAGGCAGCCTGCCTGCTCTTCGCAACGATTCTGGTGCTGTTCCTGCTGCAGGCTCTGGTGGGTGCGCTCACCGAGCACTACCGTGAAGAACTCACCGGATTCTTCGGTATCGACATGGGCCAGTTGCTGCCCTACACGGTATCCCGAACCTGGCACCTTCAGCTCTCCCTCTTCTGGACCGCAGGCGCGTTCCTGGCGGGCGGTATCTTCATCGCCCCGCTGATTACCCGCCGCGAACCCAAGAAGCAGGGTCTGCTCACCTACGTTCTCATCGGCGCCGTGGTCTTCGTGGTCCTCGGCTCGCTGCTGAACGAATGGTTCTCTCAGAAGGGCCTCATCCCCAAGGAATTCACCGGCTTCTTCTCGCAGCAGTGGGAGTTCCTGGACCTGCCGCGATTCTTCCAGATCCTGCTCACCGCGGGTATGTTCATCTGGATCGTCATCGTCTGGCGTACCCTCTCCGCTCGCCTGAAGGGCTCGAAGAAGACCTCCCTGCCGTGGCTGTTCCTCTTCTCCGGCCTCGCCATCCCCATGTTCTACGCGGTCGGCCTGCTCGCAGGTCAGCGTACTCACGTGACCGTCGCCGAATTCTGGCGATTCTGGGTGGTTCACCTCTGGGTGGAGGACTTCCTCGAACTGTTCACCACCGTTATGGTGGCGTACATCTTCGTGCTGCTCGGCGTGGTCCGCGAGCGCATCGCGATCTCCATCATCATGATGGACGCCGTGCTCTACTCCGTCGGTGGTGTGATCGGTACTCTGCACCACACCTACTTCGTCGGTACCCCCTCCGAGCAGATGGCATTCGGTGCGTTCTTCTCGGCTGCTGAGGTTATCCCGCTGACCTTCCTGACCGTTGAGGCGTGGGGCTTCATGCAGCTGGGTGCTCGCCAGTACTCCAACCGCACCAAGCCTTTCCCGCACCGTTGGGCTGTTATGTTCCTGATTGCTGTGGGCTTCTGGAACTTCCTCGGCGCAGGTGTGTTCGGCTTCCTGATTAACCTGCCGATCGTGTCCTACTTCGAGATTGGTACCGCGCTGACCGCAAACCACGCACACGCATCCATGATGGGTGTGTACGGTATGCTCGCAATCGCGTTCGCGGTGTTTGGTCTGCGCTACCTGATCCCTGAGGACAAGTGGCCTGAGAAGGGTCTGAAGTTCTCCTTCTGGACCCTGAACATTGGTCTGCTGTGGATGTCCTTCATCTCGCTGCTGCCGCTGGGTATTGCTCAGCTGTACAAGTCCGTGGGTGAAGGCTACTACGAGGCTCGTTCCTTCGCGTTCATCCACGACGGTGCTTCCGCCGTGATGGGTTGGATGCGTATGCCCGGTGACGTCATCTTCCTGGTCGGCATTATCCCGCTGATTAAGCTGGCTCTGCTGGGTATCAAGGAGATCTTCTCCAAGAACGCTAAGGAAACCGTCCTGGAGCTGCCCGAACCGCCGCTGTACGAGGTGGTTGAGGACGCTCGCATCGCAGAGTTCGCCGGCGCTAAGGCTGCCGAGGAGCTGCCCGAGCAGACCAGCCCCTACCGTAGCGATCGTCGAGGCTAACCATGCCTGAGCAGATTGCTGGAGTTTCTTTCCTCGTGTGGCTGGCCTGCGTGTACGCGCTCGGTCTGGTCGCCGTGGGTTGGGGCTTCGATATTCTCGCCAAGCGCACCAGCCAGCGCATGGTGGCGGCGCGAACCTTCGGGTTCACCTACCACCAAGAGAGCGACGCGTGGCTCTGCCCCGAAGACCAGTGGCTGTGGGCGACCGCATTCGACTCGGATAACCGAGTGATGCGTTACCGCGCCAAGCCCAGCGTGTGCAACACCTGCCCGATTAAGGACAGCTGCACCGTCTCGGCGAACGGCCGCGAGCTCACCCGCGAAGTGGATGAATGGCCCTACTCCGAGTCGGGTCGTTTCCACCGCGGGCTGGCGGTTGCTGTCTCGCTGCTGGGTGTGGTCATCCTGATTGGTGCCGCCATCGTCTGGCACTCCCCGCTGGAGCTTCTGATGGAGGGTGCCGCCGCGGTGGTCTGCCTGTCGCTGACCTACCCGCTGGCTGTGAAGCTCATGCGTTCCCCCGCGAACTTCGAGAACGATCCGAAGCATATTCACGCATCCACCGCTGACGAATCGGTGAACGTGAAGATGGATCGTTTCGCGGCAAAGTGGGGTGGCGTGTCGAATGAGCGTAAGCGTCGTACCGAGCAGACCCGCAAGCAGATGATTGCGGATGCAACCCTGCCGGTTCGTACCTCTGCCCTCGACCCGGACCGCCCCGCATGGAGCGGTACCGGCACCTCGGTTAAGCGACTGCACAAGACCACGAATGAGGTCCTGCAGGAGCAGAACCTGGCTGAGGTTGAGGCTGCTGAAAAGCTGGCAGAGCAGATGGCGAAGAAGTAGCGCTGCACAAGTTTTTCCGTTCCGGCGGCTGACCGGTCGATTGGTCCCGTCTGTTAGCTTCGGTGGCTACCCTGCGTGGAATTCTCTTTTATTCCTCTTTTGAGTTTTCCATGCGGGGTGCCGCTAAAGCACCGACCGCCGCGAGGTACGCCGGGACGGAAAATTCCCCTCCCAAGACTCCCCCACACACAGCCCGGTTACCGGGCACCCCCTACTACCTGCACCGTACGAGGCGCGGGCAGGTGGGCACACATACCGTCCTCCCCCAATATTTGTGAAGGAAAACCATGGATCCCGTCACTCTGGCAACTATCCTCATCCCAGTTGCCGTCATTGTTCTTTTTATTCTGATTCGTATGTTCCGCGTCATCCCCGAATACGAGCGTGGCATCTCTTTCCGCTTCGGTCACCTGCGTTCGGAGCTGAAGCCCGGCCTGAACGTCGTCTTCCCCCTCGTTGACTCCCTGCAGCGCGTTGATATGCGTGTTATCACCCTGACCATTCCCCCGCAGGAAGTCATCACCAAGGACAACGTTCCCGCCCGCGTGAACGCCGTAGTCCTCTTCCGCGTGACCAACGCCAAGAACGCCGTGCTTGAGGTTGAGAACTACCCGATTGCCACCAGCCAGATCGCGCAGACCACCCTGCGTTCCCTGCTCGGCCGCGTTGACCTGGACACCCTGCTCGCACACCGCGAGGACCTGAACGAGGACCTGCGTTCCATCATCGGTTCCCGCACCGAGCCGTGGGGTATTCAGGTGGAGCTCGTCGAAATTAAGGACGTTGAGATTCCCGAGGCTATGCAGCGCGCCATGGCTCGCGAGGCTGAGGCTGAGCGTGAGCGCCGCGCAAAGATCATTTCGGCACGCGGTGAGCTGGAGGCCTCCAGCGAGCTGAAGGAAGCATCCGACATTCTGAGCCAGTCCCCCGCTTCCCTGCAGCTGCGTTACCTGCAGACCCTGCTGGAGCTGGGTGCCGACCAGAACTCGACCGTGGTCTTCCCGCTGCCCATGGACGTCATTGGCCCCCTCGTGGGTGCCCTCAAGGGCGAGAGCAAGTAGACTGTAGACCTTGCATCTTCTGAGGCACCTACGTGCCTATCGCAAAAACCTCGAGTACCATTGGTGCTCGAGGTTTTTGTATGCCCGGATCTTTTTCACCACCAAGGACCACGATGACTGCCCGCTTTGCACTTTTTCTTTCCAGGATTCCAACTCCGCGCCGCTACGGGCGGATTATGGCGCTTCTCTTAGCATCCCTGGGTGGAGCGGTAGATGTTTTCTCTCATATTCATTACAAAGCTTTGGTTGCCACGCAGACCGGTAATTTTATCCTTCTCATTGCTGATATGAGTCACAGTTCGCAGCACGCTATTCACCTGCGTTGGCTCTCAGTGATTTTCTTTAGCCTGGGGTACCTGGGCGGTCATCTTCTGCACGATCTTTTGGGGCAGAGGGCACACCTGAACCACTGGCGCATTTTTACTCTGGTGCCCTTCCTCCTCGTCTGTTTTGTGACTCCTCTGATTCACCGGGTGAGCGAGCACGGGGTTCAGGTGGGGGCGTTAGCGTTCACTATTGGCCTGCTCATTCATGCACTTGCAGACACCCGTATTGGTGAAAACCCGTTTTCCCTGTTTATGACCAGCGGAAATTGGCGCAAAATGTTAAGCGCCTGGTACACGGCCGGCGCTCTCTATACCCGTGCTATAGCTAATGCTTGCAGCACCCGGAGGGAGCGTGTTGTTAGAAGGCGTGTTGAGGCTCGTCACCCGTCAGCGGATACCTCCCCCGCCCGGCCTGAGGACGAAGAACGCCGCACCCGCAGACGTGCTCTGATGACGGCTTTAGATTACTCCCTGGTGGTCGGAGGATTTGTCGCCGGTGTGATTGCGATGGCTCTCCTAGATCATCTAGTAGGTAGTATCTCTCTGTGGTTTGTCGGGTGTTTGGCAGCTGGAGCGTTCTGGGTGGGGTTCCGGGCCGAGAAAAATGAAGATGCGGATAACGAAGCTGAGGCTCAGAGCTAAGCTCAATAAATCAGAACTAGGTTCTGCAGGTCAGAACTAAACCCGGCAACTCAAAGCTAGACCAGCTCCCCTTCCCTGACGCATTAGCCTGACGCACTAGCCGCGGCGGCTGATTCGCAACGGTTAGACATATAGAAATATCCCGTGCAGATGAGAGTATCTGCACGGGATATTTCTATATGTCTAACATTCTTCGCGAAAGCTAGAGGAAGGCGTTTGGCCCGCCGCGGGGGTTGGATGAGGTGGTTGCGACGGGCCAAACTGGTCGGTTACACGCCGTAGAGGTGCGGGCGCGGCAGGTACATCAGCCAGTTGGGTGAGGGCCGGAATCCTGCCGCAAACGGTTTTCACCGACGCCTTAAGCATAACCGGCACAACCACCGAACCGTCGGTAGCTTGAGTGAAGCATCAATCACCCATCTCACGCCATGCCGGGGCGGTATTCAGCCCAAAAAACGGCGCCTAAAGCACCTGCAGGCTGGCTGCGGTGCAACCCCTCACGCAGCGCACGTCGTCTAGCACAGCGCCCGGCAAACTAACGCAATGCTCGGTGTGCCTGGTCAAAGAACTCACGCTCGTACACGCACGCCGACAGGTACGCCCGCGCCGCACGCACACGCTGAGCCGGTGAAGCCGCCTCAAACGCACGCTCCACCTCCGCGAGGCTACGCGCCACATCCGCGGCGAACTCTTCGCCACCGTACATGCTCAACCACTCCGCGTACGGGTGGTCCGCGTGATTCTGCGAGGAGAGCACAGCGCCCACCTCTTCGTACAGCCAGTAGCAGGGCAGGATCGCCGCGGCACCGACCACGTAATCATCACCGGCAGCGGAGGCGCGCAGGAAATTCGTGTACCCCATCGTAATCGGCGAGGGTCCGCCCAGACGCGCACGGTTCGCCAGCCAGCCCTCGTGCAGCTGCGATTCGGCGGCAATCGCCTCATGCGCACCGGCGGCCCAGTGCACCTGCGCCTCAGCGGTATCAGCACGCGCCGAGAGAGTCGCGAGCGCACGCGAATAGTCGCGCAGGTAGAGGGCGTCCTGGTCCAGGTAGAAGGCGAACAGGTCCTCGTCGAGGGTTCCGTCACCGAGGGCACGCACAAAGGGCAGGTCCAGGATCTGGTGCCAGGTTTCGCCACCGGCTGCCCAGAGGGCGGCAGTCCAGGGACCGGCGGGCTTTACGACGGCTTCACCGGCGGGTACGGGGCTGACCGGCAGCAGACGTTCCGGACTGGTGCCGTCCAGAGTATTGCCCTCAGAGTCGGTGGTGGCGAGCAGGTGATGCCACGGGTACGCGGAGGCGGCAGCCTCCAGACGGCGGGCACGGGCGGCGTGGTCCACCGGACCGTGACCCTCACCGGAGCCAACCTGCAACCCGGCACCTGCGGCAATGGACTCGTGGAGCCAGCGGGTGCTCCACTGCAGGGCGCGGTGGGTGTCTTCGCTGGTCAGAACGTCCTGCTCTGCGGTGTACTCTGCGGCTTCAGTGTGTTCTGCGGCTTCGGTGTGCTGGAGCAGTTCCACGCCCAGGCGGGTTGCCAGCGAAGAGGACAGGGAGCATCCGGTGCCGTGCGTATTACGGCTGTCCAGGCGCGGGGTGCGCACGTGCGCGCAGGTGCCGTTCGGGAAGACCGCGGTGTTACCGGCGTCCTGACCGCACAGGTGGCCGCCCTTCACAATCACGGTGGTTCCGGTCGCCGCCGCAAGGTTCGCCGCCTGCTCGTGCGCATCATCGAAAGTCTGGGCGGGCTCCTTCTGGCAAAGCACGGCAAGCTCCGGAATGTTCGGGGTAATCACATTCACGAGCGGCACGAGGTCGCGCAGCGCCTGCTCCGCTTCCGCCTGCAGCAAGCGGTCACCGCTAGAAGCAATCATGACAGGGTCGAGCACAACCACGGGCACGGGATGCTCGCTCAGCCAGGTGCGGACGGTACGGATCGTGTCTGCGTCGCCGAGCATGCCGATTTTCACGGCGTCAACCGTGACGTCATCAAAAACGGCAGCAAGCTGCGCAGTCAAAAATTCCAGGGGCGGGGTGAATACTTCACGAACCCCGCACGTGTTTTGGGCGACCAATGAGGTGGTCACGCACATGCCGTAACCGCCGGATGCGGCAATGGATTTGAGGTCCGCCTGAATACCTGCACCGCCGGAGGGGTCGGTTCCAGCAATGGAGAGAACCCTCGGCACTCGAGCTGCCCGAGCTGCCCGGGGGTTTCCGGAGGCGCTCGCGTCGGGTACAGGGTTGGAGGGGTTGGTGGGTGCGCACGCGGGCGCGGTAGGCTGCTCTGCCATCATCGATAATCCCTTCGCTAGTTCGAACTAGAGCAGGTTCAATGGGTGATTCTCTCAGCCTTGAGTGTTCTTACACCGTTTCGTGCGCCCACTGTGCCGTAGCTCTTCGCTGTGCCGTAGCCCTTCGTTGGGCGGTCAGTTGGGCGGGTTAGCGGGTCGCGGGCGTCTCAAGGCACCCCATATCGCTCTGCCAGGTTATCACAATGATTCTTAGTAACTGAAAGTTTTGCGGGTGACAAGTGAATCTCTCCGAAATTTTCGTTTGAGTCTTGCGTTACTACAAGGGCTCCCCACCGCCGATTTCAGCGCACCCTTGTACAGAAACCACCCGTTAAACACGTAGTGCCCGGCACCGCTTCACACGGTACCGGGCACTATCAGCCGGGCTTATCCTCCGGGTTTAGGTCAGGGCGAAAATCTCTGCCGGTGAACCCTCCGCAATGATCCTGCCCTCGTGCAGCAGGACCGCACGGTCAGCCAGGGAGGCGATACGCGCATCGTGCGAAATGATCAGCACCGCACGGTTCGCCAGCACGGCGCTCAGGGACTCGGTTGCGTCCGCGAGTTCCAGCTGGGTGGTGGACTCGTCCAGAATCACGGCGTGCGGGTCGGCAAGCACAATACGTGCCAGTGCCAGCTGCTGAATCTGGTCGCGGGTCAGCGGCGAATCCGCGCCGCTGACGACAGTATCCATGCCCTGCGGCAGGTCGCGCCACCAGCGGGCACCGATAGCGTCCAGTGCCTCGCGCATCTGCTCGACGGTAGCATCCGGCACGACCACCGTAAAGTTATCGGCGAGAGTGCCGAAGAAGACGTGCGCTTCCTGGGTGCAGACCAGCAGGCGCGGGCGGCCGTCGGCTGCGGCATCGGTCGGGAAGTCGCCGTGACCGACCGGGCGACCCATCACGGTGATGGTGCCGTCCAGGGCGGTCAGCGAACCACCAATCAGACGAGCCATAGTCGTTTTACCCGAACCGGAGCGGCCCACCAGGGCGAGCGCCTCACCGCGGCGAATCTTCAGGTTGATACCTTCAAGCACCAGGGCGTCCGGCGAGTAGCCGTAGGATACGTCGGTGCAGTCAATGGCGTACTCCGGGTTCTTCACGGCTTCATCAGACACGGCGGCGAACGCTTCGGCACGGTGCTGTGCACGCGCCTCACGCTGCTTCTTCGCCAGGGAGACCACACCGAACACGCGGCCCATATTCACGAGCATAATGCGCAGGCTGCTGACGTGGTGGTTCAGCATGTCGGCGAGGATTCGCAGGCTGAAAACCATGACCGAGGCGGTCGCTACGGCGCCCCAGCTTGCCCAGCCGAGAGCCACGCAGGCGGCACCCCAGAGCATGCACAGAATCGTGGGGATCCAGGCGTTGATAGCGTCCACGGTGAAGTACAGCTGGCGGATGCGCACCATGCCCAGCTGCGCGGCGAACTGGCGCTTGTTCTCACCGGCGAAGGCGTCTTCGCGGGCGGTATGAACGCCCAGCTCACGAATCGTGGAGGTGCCGCGAATGTTCTCGGTCAGCACGCTGTTGAGGTCGCTCACGCGCTCCTGGGCGGTCTGGTTGCGTGCCGCCATGAGCGGCAGCATCTTCGACATGATGAGGGCAAGACCGGCAATCATGGGTAGCATGATCAGGCCCATTGCCGGGCTCACGAACGCCAGGGAGAGCGTGGAGATAATGAAGTACAGCACCACGTAAATCGCGCCGAGCAGGTCCTCGCTGACGGACTTGGCTGCCGAGGACAGGTCGTCGGTCACGCGGGTGAGCAGGTCACCGCTGCCGGCTTCTTCCACGGTGCGTGCGTCCAGGTCGAGGGTGCCGTCGAGGGTGTCCTGGTTGGCGTCACGGGTGACGAGCGCACCCAGTCGCGCCGCACTGTACGAGGAGACCATGAGGGTTATCGCCTGCACGATGAATGCCGCCAGGATAATCAGAATCGGCTGCCACGGGTAGCTGGAGAACTTGCCCGCCACCACGTCGTCCACGGTGGCACCAATCTGCAGGGGCACCACCGCACCCATGAGGGTGCTGACCATGTAGATGACGAAGGTGTAGAGGGCTCGCCCCTTATGCGCCGCGAGGTAGTTCCACATGCGGCGTGCCACGTAGGCGGGGGTTTCGATGGGGAGCTGCTTTGCCATGCTAGTTCACCTCCTGATTCTGAGTGGTTTCGGTCTGAGCAGTTTCAGACTGAGCGGTTTCCGGGTAGCCGTCGCGTTCCATGCGGCGGGTCGTCTCCGCGGTCGTGGAGACAACGTAGACCTGCTCCAAATCCTGCAGCAGACCGGGGTAGCCGACGGGCAGGCGGTCGCTACCAATCTGGGTTTCCATCGCATCGTAGATGTAGCGCTGGCTGGGTTCGTCCACGGAGTTCAGCGGCTCGGTCAGAATCAGCACCTGCGCATCCTGTGCGAGTGCACGGGCGAGCGCCAGACGCTGACGCTGACCACCGGAGAGGTTCGCGCCTTCGCTGGTGATGCGGGCGGCGAAGTAGTCTTCGGGGTTGCGTCCGCCCAGTCGGTAGGCGATTTCGCGGGAGTCGGTAATCTTCAGCAGTTCCTCATCCTTTGCCTGTGCCAGCTCCTCATCGGGGTTCGGCACGGTGCCCAGGCGCAGGTGCTCCTGCAGGGTTCCGGCGAAAATCATGGGGTTGGGTTCGCTCAGCAGCACGCGGCGGCCGGAGGCGTCCTTGAGGTCCTCTCCCCCACGTCGCAGGGTGCGGGCGAGCGCCTCGGCGTAGTCCTGCGCGGTGAGGTTGTAGTCGCGCGGGTTGACGTACACGATGCGCGGGTTGCTTGCACCGGCGGGGGCGACGGGTACGGGCACCTCGAGGGTGCTCGCCTCGACTGCCTGTTCGGCGCGTGCCAGCTGCGCCATTTCCTCGTCGGTGCGCGGGCTCTTCAGCACGCCCTGGCGTACGCCCGCGTGACCTTCGAGGCGGGCAACCTTGGCGAGCGCAATCTTGGCGTATCGCCATGCGGTGAGGAAGTTCTGGGTAATCCAGATGGGGCCGCCCATCATCGCGATAATGGAGGCGACGGTCACCAGGGATGCGGCGGGGGTGTCGGAGACCCAGCGGCCGTTTTCGACGTGGCCGGTGAGGGCGAAGCCGATGCCGAGCAGGGTCACGGCGCCACCGAGCATCGCGCGGATGAGGTACATCCAGCGGTGCGTCTTTTCGTAGCGCATGTAGCTGTCGAAGACTTCGTCGGTGCCGCGGTGGTAGCGTTCACGCATCTGCTCTTCGGCGCCGAGGCCGGCGATGGTGCGCAGACCGGTGGCGATATCGGAGGCGCGTGAGGAGGCTTCGCCGTCCTTTTCGCGGTATTCGCCGATCTTGGATTCGAGGAAGGTCGAGTACCAGGCGATAACGCTCACCACGATAATCGTGCCGATGAGGGTGACAATCGCGGTAACGGGGTTGATCAGCCAAAGCTGCACGGCACCGAGGGTCGCGATGATCATGGCGTTGACGAATAGCGGCAGTGAGAAGTAGACGTCCGTAATGCGGCGTACGTCTTTGTTCATGACGGTGACCGCTTCGCCGGAGTCTACGCCAGCGCGGGTGCGCCCCATGAGCCGGTTGATGTAGATGCGCCAGTCGCGGCCAAGTTCCGCGCTGAGGGTCATGGAGGTGCCCCAGCCGAAGAACTCGTTGATCACGATGAAGGTGATGGCTGCGACGACCACCCAGAACATGGGCCAGGCGTCGGGGGCTTTGCCGGCGATGTGCTGGTTGATGAATTGACCCACCATGACGGGGATAAGAATCGCACCGGTACCCGCGGTGGTTTCACCCAGGACGGGGATTGCCCAGCGGTGCCAGGGGTATTTGTATCCGGGTGCGGTGACGCGCAGGGCGAGGCGCTTTTTGAGGGCTTCCTCCTCTGCCTTGCGCTGTTCGCTACCGGTTACTTCCTGTACAACTTTTTTCTGCGCAGTTTTCTTCTGAGCGGCTTTTTCCTGCGTGGTTTTGTTATGCATGGATTCTTCATGCGTAGCTTCTTCACGCGCGGCGTTTTCTTGTGCCTTGTCAGCGTTGTATTCAGTCATTCAACGTCTCTCCTTTCTCTTACCCTATTCCTTTATCAATGTGGCACGCAACACTATTTGCGCAATAGATGGGCGTGTCGTCATTTATGCAACGTATTTTGGGGCGTGCATCAGCCGCTCAATATGCACCGACATCAATCGGCGGATTCTGCATCTACGCAGTAATCTATGCGGCATGGAGGCCTACGTTTTCGACCTTCTGAGCACCAGGTTTTTGCACCACTGCACTTTTAGTGCTTTGTTCTACACTACACGAATTTGGGGAATTCCCGCGTTAGCGCGGCACCGCGCCTCCCGAACGCCCTATAAACGCCCCGCGAAGGAACCGCGAACCACCCTGCAAAGATGCAGCGCACACCCCGCAAACACTCCGCGAAGGTCCTGCGAACCTCAATTGTTCCCTCGTAACGATAACGCCCCCGCGCCCGCGTTATTCCCGATAGACTGGAATCCTCATGAGTATTTTGAATTTTCTTTCTCCCGGGCTGGGCGAGAACCCCGGCGACTACAATCGACGCGATTTTAAGAGCAACCCCCTCACCGCCGAAGAAATCTATGAATCCTTCACCGAGTGGATTTCGACCCGCGGCATGACCCTGTACCCCGCCCAGGACGAGGCCGTTCTGAGCATTGCCGCCGGACATAACGTGGTGCTGGCAACCCCGACCGGTTCGGGTAAGTCCACTGTGGCTGTTGCCGCGCATTTTACGGGCCTGGCGACCGGTCAGCGCTCCTACTACACCGCCCCCATTAAGGCGCTGGTATCTGAGAAGTTCTTTGACCTGATTAATATTTTTGGTGCCGAAAACGTGGGCATGATTACCGGCGACTCCGCCATTAATACGGAGGCGCCCATTATCTGCTGCACCGCGGAAATTCTCGCCAATATTGCCCTGCGCGAGGGTAAGGATGCGGACCTGTGCCAGGTCATTATGGACGAGTTCCACTTCTACTCCGACCCGCAGCGCGGCTGGGCGTGGCAGCTTCCCCTGCTGGAGCTTCCGCAGGCGCAGTTCCTGCTGATGAGCGCGACCCTGGGCGATACGACTCGCTTCCAGGAGGAGATGACGGCGCTGACCGGTCGTGAGAGTGACCTGGTGGCGCATTCTGAGCGTCCCATTCCGCTGCATTTCTACTACTCCACCACCCCGGTTCAGGAGACGGTGCAGGAGCTCGTGCAGACCAAGCAAACTCCGGTCTACATTGTGCACTTCTCGCAGAAGGCGGCGCTGGAGCAGGCGAACGCGCTGCTGTCGGTGGCTATTGCTTCCAAGGAAGATAAGGAACGCATCTCAGAGCTCATCGCGAAATTCCGTTTCGGTCCGGGCTTCGGTAAGGCGTTGAATAAGCTGGTGCGTGCCGGTATCGGTATTCACCACGCGGGCATGCTGCCCAAGTACCGCCGCCTCGTGGAGCAGCTGGCTCAGGAGGGTCTGCTCAAGGTGATTTGCGGTACCGACACCCTGGGCGTGGGCATTAACGTGCCGATTCGTACCGTGCTGATTACGGCGCTGTCGAAGTTTGACGGTGCCCGTAGCCGCCGTCTGCGTGCCCGCGAGTTCCACCAGATTGCCGGACGCGCGGGCCGTGCCGGTTTTGATACCGCCGGTACCGTGGTGGTTCAGGCACCCGAGCACGATATTGAGAACGCGCGCCTGCTGGCGAAGGCACAGGCGAAGTTCGGCGACGACACCAAGCGCATTAACCAGTCGCTGTCCTCCAAGCGCAAGAAGGCGCCGGAAGGGTTCGTTGGCTGGTCTGAGAAGACCTTCGACCAGCTGGTAGAGGCAGCCCCGGAGCCGCTGACCTCCTCCTTCGACATCACCCATTCGATGCTGCTGAACCTGATGCACCGCCCGGAGAACCCGGTCATTGCCGCGTACCGCATCATTCAGGAGAACCACGAGAGCCCCGCGCGCCGCCGCGAGCTGCTGCGCAAGGCAATCGGCATCTACAAGGAGCTACTGACCGGCGGCGTGATTGAGCGAACCAACACCCCGGACGAGCACGGCTCCTACCTGCGCCTGACCGAGGATCTACAGGATAACTTTGCCCTGAACCAGCCGCTGTCCGCTTTTGCGGTCGCCGCACTGGAACTGCTCGACCCCGAATCCCCCAGCTACGCGCTGGACGCGCTCTCCCTCATTGAGGCGACCCTGGATTCGCCGAACCAGGTGCTGTACGCACAGGAACGCAAGGCGAAGAACGAACTGTCGGCACAGCTGAAGGCGGACGGTGTGGACTACACCGAACGCATGAACGAGCTGGACAAGGTCACCTACCCGCAGCCCCTGGCGGAGCTCATCGATCAGGCGTACACGACCTACAAGCAGTCCGCGCCGTGGGTGGCACGTTTTGAGCCGCGCCCCAAGTCAATCGTGCGTGACATGTACGAACGCGCGATGGGCTTCAACGACTTCGTGCAGTACTACTCGCTCGAACGTGCCGAGGGCGTGCTCCTGCGTTACCTCTCTGACGCATACAAGGCGCTGCGCCACACCATCCCCGATTCTGCCGTGACCGACGAACTCGACGACATCATCGAGTGGCTCGGCGAGCTGGTACGCCAGACCGACTCCTCCCTGGTGGACGAATGGGAGAAGCTGGCTGCCGGCGAAGACACCGCGACCATTGCGGCCGAGCACGCCTCCATCGAGGAGGAAGAGCCTCCCGCCGTGACGCAGAACCTGCGTGCCTTCCGCGTGATGGTGCGCAACGCCCTCTTCCGCCGCGTGGAACTCTTCGCTGACGAGCGTGACCGCGCCCTGGGTGCCCTGGACGAGTGGTGCGGCTGGGACGCCGACCGCTGGGCGGACGCCATGGACGACTACTTCGACACCTACGACGACATCTACACGGACGCCGACGCGCGCTCGCCTCGCCTGGTCAGCATGGATGAGGACACCGCCGCGCATCCGGGCGTGTGGAAGGTTCAGCAGAGCTTCGCCGACCCCGAAGACAACTTTGACTTCGGTATTCGTGCCGAGGTTGATCTGGCGGCATCCGATGAGGCGGGTTACCCGGTGCTGAAGATTCTGAGCGTGGGCGAGTTCTAAGGCTCCGATTGAGGCTCCGAAAGAGACTCCACCCGAGGCTCTGCCACGATGTTGCCCGTAGTGGGCTAGAATACAGAGTATCTATCTATTTGAATGAAAGAAGGTTCACCGTTGACCGTTTCTTCGCTTCCCAAGGTTGAGTACCGCAAGGGTTCGGTCGTCAAGCACGACGGCTACGAGATTACCGACCACTGGTTCCAGGTTCCCCTGACCCACGGTCTGATTTTCTCCAAGGGCAAGGATGCCGCTCTCTCCTCCCGTTTTGCGGACCAGACCGTCACCGTGTTCGCCCGCGAGGTTGTGAGCACCAACGAGACTCTGACCGTTTCGGCTGATAAGCGTCCTTACATTGTGTACCTGCAGGGCGGCCCCGGTTTCGGTTCGCCGAAGACCGGCTCCATTGGCGGCTGGATCGCTGAGCTGGCGAAGACTCACCGCGTGGTTCTTCTGGATCAGCGCGGTACCGGCATGTCTTCCCCGCTGTCTGCCCGCAACATCACCGCTGTGGGTGATGCGCAAGTTCAGGCTGAGTACACTGAGCTGTTCCGTGCGGACTCCATCATCGCTGACGCGGAGGCTGTCCGCGAGGTGCTGCTGGCTGACCGTGCCGACAAGCGCTGGTCCACCATTGGTCAGTCCTTCGGTGGCTTCCTGACCCTGTCCTACCTGTCGTTCGCACCGCAGTCGCTGCGTGACTGCCGCATCACCGCGGGCCTGGCTCCGATTCGCACCTCCGTGGACAACGTCTACCAGCACACCTTCGACCGCATGAAGGAACGTAACGAGGAGTACTACAGCTGGTTCCCCGAGGACGCTGAGCTCGCTACCCGCATTGCTGAGCACCTGCGCACCCACAAGGAGTACCTGCCCACCGGTGAGCGTCTGACCGATCACCGCTTCCAGATGGCCGGCCATTTCCTGGGTGGCCGCTGGCGCGAGCGCGGTCTGCACTACTTCCTGGAGACCGCTTTCGCTGAGGGTAACGACCACCTGTCCGATCAGTTCCTGACCTCTATGGGTGCCGAGGTGACCTTCCAGGCGAACCCGCTGTACGCCCTGATGCACGAGACTATTTACGCTGACGGCCCCGCTGACGGCGTTCTGCCCGGCATCCCCGGCTACGAGCTGTCCCCCTCCCCCGCGCCGACCAACTGGTCTGCTGCTCGCGTGGCGGCTTCCCGCCCCGAGTTCGCACCGGATGCGGACCGTCTGCTCTTCACCGGCGAGCACATCTTCCCCTGGTACTACGAGGAGGATCCCTCGCTGCGTCCGCTGGCTGAGGTTGCGAACCTGCTGGCTGAGAAGAAGGACTGGGGCCGCCTGTACGACCACGCACAGCTGCACAAGAACGAGGTTCCCGTGGTGGCTGCGGCGTACAACCCGGACGTGTACGTGGACTTTGAGCACTCCATGGAGACCGCTCGCTGGGTCGGCAACACCCACGTGTGGACCTCGAAGACCCACCACCACGACGGTTTCGGTTCTGACTCGCTGACCATTCTGGGTCACCTGAAGAACATGCTGGCTGAGGTTCACAACCAGTAATTCTTCTGAAATATCTCTGATATAGCTAAAGCCCCTCACCCCGGTTGATCCGGTGTGAGGGGCTTTAGTGTTAGCGCTTAGCCTGATGAGGCCGCATACTCAGTAGCGCAAACTACTACTTCGAGGAGGAAGCGTGCGCATCCTGTGCGGTGCGGGCACGCATCACGAGGGCGTGGTATTCGTCTTCCTTCTCGATCAGCTCGTCACGCAGCTTCTGCGGAATAGTCTTGAGCTTCTCGGTTTCCTGCTGCCAGCGGGCGGTGATGTCCGCACGCTCGGCGGCGGGTGCATCCTCGGGCAGTGCCAGGTACTTCTCGGAGAGCGCCTGAACACGCTGAATGGTCTGCAGTGCGCGGCCCTTGGGGCTGAGCAGCGAGGCAAGCACGGTAATGATCAGAACGCCCACGATGACCATCAGCGACATTTCGGTGCTGATTTCGATGACGTGCACGGGCTCGCCGTGGTTGATGAACGGCAGGTTGTTCTCGTGCATTGCGTGCAGGATGAGCTTCACACCAATGAACGCGAGGATGGTCGCCAGGCCGTAGGACAGGTAGACGAGGCGGTCCAGCAGGCCGTCAATGAGGAAGTACAGCTGGCGCAGACCCATGAGGGAGAACGCGGTCGCGGTGAACACAATGTAGACGGACTGGGTGAGGCCGAAGATCGCGGGGATCGAGTCAAGCGCGAAGAGCAGGTCGGAACCGGCGATAGCGACCATGACGAGCATCATGGGGGTCATGACGCGCTTGCCGTTTTCGATGGTGAAGAGCTTGTCGCCGTCGAAGTGGTCGCTGGTCTTCAGGTACTTCTTGGCGAGGCGGACCATGATGTTGTCGGCTTCGTCGTCGCCGTCACCTTCGGTGATTTCGTCCTTGAGCAGGTTACCTGCGGTCATGAGCAGGACCAGGCCGAAGATGTAGAACACCCAGGCGAAGGAGTTGATGATCGCTGCACCGGCGAAGATGAAGGAGCCGCGCGCAAGGATCGCGAAGACGATACCGAAGAGCAGGACCTTCTGCTGATTCTCACGGGCGACACGGAAGGTGCCCATAATAATCATGAAAACGAAGAGGTTATCGACCGAGAGAGCTTCTTCGGTGATGTAGCCTGCATAGAATTCGGTGGCGGCGGAGGGGCCGTTCGTCACGAAAATATACAGACCGAACAGCATCGCGATGCCGATGTAAATACTCGACCAGATGGCCGCTTCCTTGACGGAGGGTTCGTGCGCCTTACGAACGTGGAACACGAAGTCGAAGGCCAACAGACCCGCGATGATGAGAATAGTAACCAACCATTGCAACCCGGTAACTTCCATGGGGAGCCTTTCTTGTGGTGTGCGTACAGGACCACAAGTCTCTCCCGCCGACCTGAATGGAGGTCGGCTCGATTCACCGGTTAGGCGCCTTCGGCTAACGTGCTGACGATGAGTCGATTGGTGGGATACTCCCTTGCTCGGTGAACGATTATACAGCAGGTTGAGGTTTTCGCACAGGAGCCCCTCCGGAGGGTTTTTCAGGAGCGAAGCACGCCGAAACACCGCATCCGGCAGGGTTATCCCATCGGATGCGGCGTTTCTGCGTGATGAATACGCGGTTGCCAGTTAGTGCTGTCTAGCTGGCGCCGATATGAGTTGGCGCTGTTACTAATTGGCGTTGTGACTAGTTGGCAACGGTGAAGCGGCGGCCCGCGTGCTTGGGCTCTTCCGCCTCATCAATCAGGGCGACAGCAAAGTCCTCGGCGCTAATGAACTCGCCTGCGGGGGTGTCCAGTGCGGTGTTGTACTTGCCGGTGCGCTCACCCGGTGCGATTTCGAACGCCGGGGAGAGCATGGTCCAGTTCAGGCCCTCGGATGCGCGGTACTCGTCAAGAATCTGTGCGAATGCCTTCGCCTCGGGTTTGTAATCTTCCGGGAAGCCTTCGCCATCAACGAAGCGGTTGCCGTTGCCGTCCTCGAGGGAGCCAGCGCCACCGACGACCAGCAGGCGACCGGTGGGTGCCGCCGCGATCAGTGCGCGGTGTGCGTCAATGATTGGCTGCGCGGAGGTGCCGCGACCGCCAGGGACGGCAACAATGGTGACGTCGTGATTGTTGACGATGTTGACCAGTGCCGCGGTGTCTGCAAGGTCGATGCTGTGGGCGGTAGTGCCTTCGGGTGCCTTGCCGGAACGGGTGTAGGCGTCGACCTGGTGGCCGCGGGAGATTGCTTCTGCTGCGGTGCGTGCGCCGACCATGCCGGTTGCGCCGATGATTGCGATGTTCATGAGGGGTTCCTTTCGGGTAGGTCTTCTGTAGTTTTTCTTGCGGTGTTCCGCGTGATGGTTTTATAGTATCTATTAGAAACTGGGTACCTCAAGGTAACTATTAGGGATGTGTGGAAAATATTTAAAAATATTTTTCGCACCCCTCACCATCTCCCCTAAAACAGCAAAACAGCCCCTCAATAGACAGAGAACACAGCAGTCATGACCACCACGCTCACCTCCCCCACACGCGAAACCACAGGCACACGCGAAACCATAGAAACCGCCCGCACCCCGCAGGACGACCTGCCCGCCAATATTCTCGCCAGCGCCTGCCCCTCCCGCACCGTGATGCGCCACCTCACCGACCGGTGGACCCCGCTCATTGTTGCGGCGCTCTCCGAGCAACCCGTCGCCCGCTTCGGCGAGCTCAAGGCGATGATTCAGGGCGTCTCCCCCAAGGTCCTGACCCAGACCCTGCGCTCCATGGAACGCGACGGCCTGGTGGAACGCCGGGTCACCGCGTCCATTCCGCCGCGCGTGGACTACGAACTGACCGCGCTCGGTACGACCCTCATTGAGCCGATGACCGCCCTGCGCCACTGGGCGCAGGACAATATGCAGGCGGTACTCGAAGCCCGCGAGCGCTACGACGCCGCCACATTAGAGAACGGCGAAGCGTAAAACGGTGCTCTGAACAACCTCCAGATAAAGCAGTAGCCCTCCCCGTGAACTATTACGGGGAGGGCTACTTTTCATTCAATTAGGAGACCATGTTGAAGGTCGGCGGGGTGAAAGCAATCGCGTTCACCTGCTTGTTCGTATCAAGCGTGCCGTTCTCCTGAATCGTCGGGACGGTAATAACCACCTCGAACTGGTACATGCCTTCCATGAGCGTATTGCCACGCAAGGCAAAACGCGCGGAGATGCCGGTCGCCTTATCATTCACGCTCGACGCAAAGGGAATGACCTGACCCTGAACGGTCTGAGTCTTGCCGTTGCGGGTCATGACGGTTGCCTTGCCGGTCGGGTCAGTCGTGAAGACCTGACGGTCAATGATTTCACCCTCGGGCGAGAAGAGGTAAATGTCCATGGACGGGTGCAGGTGCGTGGTGCCGGTCGTCGCCTCCAGCGCGGAGACGTTGTAGGTCATCACGAACTCACCGCAGTTCAGGTTGAGGTCGCCCTCGGGGCCGTGAGTCGCCTCGTACACGGACATGAGGCGGATCGTTGCGGGGTTCGGTGAGGTTGCATTCTCCATGGACCACCACGCCTGACCGGTCTCCGGGGCAGTCACGGGCTTGTTCTTGGTGCGCGACTGCAGGGCACCACTGGCGGGATTGGTAATCATCCAGCCACCGACCTGGGTAAAGTCCGGGCCGTGTACCGTCTTGCAATCATCAGCCGAAGCAGCGAATGCGGGTACCGCCGTGGAGGCGGCAATAGCGGGCACAGCCCAAAGCGCGCCGCGGGTGAGGTTGCGGCGGGTAACGGAACGAGCTCCCGTGGCGTGTGCGTCTGAGGAGTTATTCGAAATAGTCACAGATTTTTCTTTATCGTTCGGAAGCATCAAGGTTTTATTTGACACGTAAAACACCTTGATAGTGTACAGCATGTATCTGCACTCAGTAGAAGTTCATGAACAATGAGTTACCTCATGGCGAAAAACCCACGTCGAACCCCTAAACGCCGGGCTTAGAACACCTTAGAACACCGGGTTTAGGCGTGACCCGCCTCCTTCATCAGGCGCAGCTCCTTCTTCAAATCGGCAAGCTCATCACGCAGACGCGCCGCCAACTCAAATTGCAGGTTCTCCGCCGCCACGCGCATCTGCTCGTTCATCTGCTCAATCAAATCCAGCAGATCCTCGGCGGGTGCCGCCGCCAGGCCGTCGGCACGAACGCGCGCCTCCGCACGGGCGAGAAGCTCCTCCGACTCCGGGGTGCTCGTGGCAATCTTCGACGAGGTCGCAGAACCGGTCTTCGCACCCGCGCTCACCGTGCGGGCGCCCTTCTTACCGCTCTTACGCTGCTGCAGAAGCTCGCGGGTATCCTCTTCCTCGCGGGCGAGAACATCCGTAATATCGGCAATCTTCTTACGCAGCGGCTGCGGGTCAATGCCGTGCTCGCGGTTGTACGCCTGCTGAATCTCGCGGCGGCGGTTCGTCTCATCAATCGCCACGCGCATAGAATCCGTAATCTTATCGGCGTACATGTGCACCTGACCGGACACGTTACGCGCCGCACGACCAATCGTCTGAATCAGCGAAGTGGTCGAACGCAGGAAGCCTTCCTTATCAGCATCCAGAATCGCAACCAGTGACACCTCGGGCAGGTCCAGGCCCTCACGCAGCAGGTTAATACCGACCAGCACGTCGAAGGTGCCCAGGCGCAGCTCACGCAGAAGCTCCACGCGGCGCAGCGTGTCAACGTCAGAGTGCAGGTACTGAACCTTCACGCCGTGCTGCAGCAGGTACTCGGTCAAATCCTCCGCCATGCGCTTGGTGAGGGTCGTGACCAGCACACGCTCATCACGCTCAACGCGCACGCGAATCTCCTCAAGCAAATCATCAATCTGCCCCTTGGTCGGCTTGACCACGATTTCCGGGTCAATCAGACCGGTCGGGCGAATAATCTGCTCCACATAACCATCAGCCTGCGACAGCTCATACTTACCGGGGGTCGCCGAAAGGTAAATCGTCTGGCCAATACGCTCCAGGAACTCCTCCCACTTCAGCGGGCGGTTATCCATCGCCGACGGCAGACGGAAACCGTGCTCAACCAGGGTGCGCTTACGGGACATATCACCCTCATACATGGCACCAATCTGCGGGACCGTCACGTGCGACTCATCAATAATCAGCAAGAAATCATCCGGGAAATAATCCAGCAGACAGTTCGGGGCGCTACCGGGGGCACGACCGTCAATATGGCGCGAGTAGTTCTCGATGCCATTGCAGAAGCCCATCTGCTCCATCATTTCCAGGTCATAGGTGGTGCGCATGCGCAGACGCTGCGCCTCCAGCAGCTTGCCCTGGGACTCGAGGGTCTGCAGGCGCTCGCGCAGCTCATCCTCAATGGAGGTAATAGCCTTCGCCATACGCTCCGGGCCAGCAACGTAGTGGCTTGCGGGGAAGACATACATTTCTTCTTCCTCGCGAATTACCTCGCCGGTCAGCGGGTGCAGGGTGTAAATCGCCTCAATCTCATCACCGAAGAACTCAACGCGGATCGCGTTCTCCTCGTACATGGGAATGATTTCGACGGTATCGCCGCGCACGCGGAACGTGCCGCGGTGAAAGTCCATGTCGTTACGCGCGTACTGCATCGCCACGAACTGGCGCAGTAGCTCGTCGCGGTCAATCTCCTCACCGCGACGCAAAGTCACCATCTGCTTAATGTACTCCTCGGGCGTGCCCAGACCGTAAATGCAGGACACGGTCGCAACCACTACCACGTCGCGGCGAGTCAGCAGGGAGTTCGTCGCCGAGTGGCGCAGACGCTCCACCTCCTCATTGATGGAGGAGTCCTTCTCAATGAACGTATCGGTCTGCGGCACATACGCCTCAGGCTGGTAGTAGTCGTAGTAGGAGACGAAATACTCCACCGCATTATTCGGCAGCAGCTCGCGCAACTCATTCGCCAGCTGCGCCGCCAGAGTCTTATTCTGCACGAGCACCAGAGTCGGACGCTGCACCGCCTCAATCAGCCAGGCTGCGGTTGCGGACTTACCGGTACCGGTAGCGCCCATCAGCACAATGTCCTTCTCACCGTTCTGCACACGCTCGGTGAGCTCGGCGATAGCCTTCGGCTGATCACCGGCAGGCTGGAAGGGGCTGACCACTTCAAAGGGGGCGACGATGCGGTTAATTTCGGGTGCGTAACTCATGTATCCATCCTAGGGGAAAGCCGCCCAATGCGCCTCAGGATTGGTCGCCCTTTTCTGCTGGCGCAATACAATGACGCGCAATGCACTCGCTACGATACCCCCTGCCCCACCGGTGACCACATACCAGTGGGGCACCTCGCGGGTAAGGATTTAGCGCACCTCCACGGTGGCTCCGGCGAGGCTCATCAGCGCCCGGTTCGTCAGCGGAAGGTACCCGTTCAGGGCGCTCAAAATCAGCTGCATGGTGCGCTCTTCATCCTCCACGCTCAGCCCGCGCGGAATACCCACACCCGGCACGCAGATGCGCTGCTTATACAGGTCAATCACCGCGCACACGGTGCGGTTCGGCACACCCAACACCGGCAGCATGCCTCGGTGATTGATGGTACGCAGGCCCTTACCGACCACGGCGGCGGTGCGGATATCCGGGCGGGCACTCCTCTCGAACCGGGAGGCACCCACGCCGTTCGCAAAAGCGGCAGGGTCGGGAATACTATTCGGCACCGCGCCCTTCTCGTTCAGCACAGACAGCAGCGGCTCCCCCACCGCGGCGGTGACCGCCACGTAGCGTACCTGCCGGTCCATGGCGTTGAGGAAGTCCAGTTCCGCGTACTCCTCCACACGGTAGTTTTCGACCAGGCCAGCTTCACCCGACCCGGTTTCTTCCACGGTTCGGGTGATGACTTCTTCATCGTAGAAGCTTGCCACGCACACCTGCGGGGCGCCACGCTCAATGCGGGCGCGGCACTGGTAGTCGTCGTCGAGCAGCCAGAGGGACAACTCGTAGCCGTCGGGCACATCGCGCACACCCGTCGCGAGCAGCACTTCGCTACCGTCCAGGGAGAACGGCTCCCAGCCTGCCGGTTCAAAAGCGTTGAGGGCACCGTCCAGGGCGGGGTTGCAGGACCCGAGGCTCGGCGCCTGATCAGCCGGGGTGAACGCCTCGGTGGAGGGCATGGCGATGGTGAGCCCGCGCATCCTGCCGGCGAGGCAGAGCTCAACCGCCATGAGCAGGTGGCCCGCACCTTCACGGCTCAGTGCCGGGCTCTGAACCAGGTGCGCCACGCCGGAGTTATCCAGGCTGAGGTGTTCGCCAACTCCGCGGGCGGCGTTGGAGTAGCGGTTGTGCAGGCGCACCAGCTCGTCAATGGGCAGGGCGCGGCCCACGGCGCCGAACGCCTGGGCAATAGCGTGTACATGTTCGGGGAAGACGCGGCAGAGCCTGCCGAGCTGACGGGCAAACTCTGCCGGACGCTGCGTGAGCACGCCCAGGAGGGTGCCGAGGTTCTGCTGGCGGTAGGCGTTGAGTAGCTGGGCGACGGTGGCGGGTTCAAGCTGCTCGGCAGTGCCCCGTTTGGGGAGGCGCGCTCCCTGGCGGTTGAGGGTTGCGGTGCCGCCGCGGCTGCCCACGGACTGCTCTGATGAGTTTTTGCCTGCTTGTTCGTCTACTTGTTGATAGTAGGTTCCCGACTGCGTCACGTTTTCACGACCTTGAGCTCTTCAGAGCGTTCGTTAGCTGATTCTTCGTAAGGTGACGGGCGGGGCTCAGCGCCTACCGGCAGATGGTTCGTGCACACACTCGACCGTCTGCCGGGTCGTATAGTACCGGCATACAGCTGTGCCTCATTTCTTGAGCAACTAAGCTATAGCTTCAAGACGTCAGCATCAGGACCTCAGCGCTGAGATAGTACCCAGTTCTCAGCGCTGAGATGTCAGCGTTGAGCCCTGCCCGTCAGTGCGGGCGCACGCGTTCCCTCGTGGAGGCACCGGGCTGGGTTATCGCTGGTAATGAACCCGTTGCCCGTGCCGTGGAGGGGCGTGTGCATTCCGCAACGCTTTTTAGGCTATCAGCTTTAGCGGGCAATTACTAGGGTTAGAGTAACTATTAACTAAGGTTGAGCTATCTTTTGGGTTTTGAGGGCTTTACACGGGTGCTCAGCCCGGAAACCTAGGAGGAAAATCTGGGAACGGGAATCTATGGAGCGGCAACGTAGGGGCCGGCAACCTAGACCGGCAAATCCACCCACTGCGTGTCCCCCCAGGTCACGCTCGCCGCACCGGAACTCAAGCTCACCACCAGCTCCTCGGCACGGGCCAGTTCCTCCGGGCGGTCAAACACGCCCAGGGAAATCGTGGCACCCTCCGCACCATACTCGGTACCCAGCACATTCAGACCGGCGGCACGAATCTCGTTCTCCAAGCGGCCAGCATCCGCATGCGAACTGGGCACCTGACCCACGCGCAGACGCTCACGCGAATCGAACTGAGCCGAATCCAAAGTCTGCACCACCGAATCAGTGTAGGCACGCACCAAACCGCCCGCTCCAAGCTTAATGCCACCGAAATAGCGCACGACCACGGCAACCACATCCGACAGGTCGGTGGTGCCGTCCTCGCGGGTCTGACGCGCCAGCAGCGCCTGCATCATGGGCACACCGGCGGTACCGGCGGGCTCACCATCATCGGAGGAACGCTGAATATCGCGGTCAGCACCAATAATGAACGCCGAACACACGTGGCGGGCGTCGTGGTAGGTCTTGCGCACCGACTCAATGTAGGCGCGTGCCTCCTCAACGGTGCTCACGCGCTTGATGTGACCAATAAATTCGCTACGCTTAATTTCGAGGAGGCTCTCATAGGGCTCATCGCCGCGCGGCACAAGGTATCGATTGGCGCGAGTTTCTTCCTGCATGTGTCCTCCTCTAATCAGTACCTATCTATTGTGGCACAGCCCGTCAGGAGCACCGTCCATGTCCCAGCCTTCTTCCCCCGCCTCTACTGCCCTGCGCCGTTACGCCCTCACCGGCGGTATCGGTAGCGGCAAGAGCACCATCGCCTCCCTCTTCGTTGAGCAGGGCGCATTCCTGGTGGATGCGGACGCTATCTCCCGCTCCCTCATGGAGCCCGGCGAGGCGGTGCTCGCCCGCACGGTCGCGGAGTTCGGTGAGCATCTGCTCGATGCGGACGGCCGCCTCAACCGTCCCGCCCTGGCGCGTATCGTGTTCAATGATGAGCAGGCTCGCCTGCGTCTGAACGCGATTGTGCACCCCGCTATTCGTGAGCGTGCCGCGCAGCTGGTGGAGCAGGCGCAGTCCGAACCCGGATTCAGCGGCGTGGTGCTGGAGGATATTCCTCTGCTCGTGGAGACCGGCGACCCGTCCGCCTTTGAGGGCGTGGTCGTGGTGCGTACTCCCCTGGCGACTCGCCTGCAGCGCCTCGTGTCTTCGCGCGGCATGAATGAGGAGGATGCGCGCGCCCGCATCGCCGCGCAGGCTACCGACGAGCAGCGTGAGGCGGTCGCAACCTGGATTATTGATAATGGCGGCTCGCTGGAGGAGACCGCCGAGCAGGTGCGCGCCGTCTGGGAGCAGATGACCGCCGCCTAAAATCCTCCCCAGCAACACGGGGCGCAGCAATACAGAGCACAGCAACACCGGGCACGTACCCCGGATCCCAACGCCCCTAATAACGCAAAGAACCCCCTCACCTCCCAAACGGGAGATGAGGGGGTTCCCCTGCTCTAGGCACCCCACGCGGGGGTTACCTATCGGCTACTACGCCTGATGAGTGCTCATCTGAGCGGCAGATTAGTTGCCGGTCAGCTTCTTGCGGAGCTCAGCCAGTGCCTCATCCGATGCGAGGGTACCTGCGGAAGCGGGCTCCTCGGAGGAGTAGGAGGTCGGTGCGGGCTCAGCTGCTGCGGGAGCTGCTGCTGCAGCCTCTGCGTCAGCCTCGAGAGCCTTAGCAACCTGAACCTTGTGAGCCTCGAAGCGAGCCTGTGCCTCTGCGTACTGTGCTTCCCAAGCCTCGCGCTGTGCGTCGAAGCCTTCCAGCCACTCGTTAGCCTCGGGGTCGAAGCCCTCGGGGTACTTGTAGTTGCCAGCCTCGTCGTACTCTGCAGCCATGCCGTACAGAGCGGGGTCAAACTCGGTAGCGTTGGGGTCAACGCCCTCGTTTGCCTGCTTGAGGGACAGGGAGATGCGGCGGCGGTCCATGTCGATATCGATGATCTTAACGAAGACCTCTTCACCAACGGAGACGACCTGCTCAGCCAGGTCAACGTGGCGGGTTGCCAGCTCGGAGATGTGGACGAGGCCCTCGATGCCGTCCTCAACGCGCACGAATGCACCGAAGGGAACGAGCTTGGTGACCTTGCCGGGAACAATCTGACCCAGAGCGTGGGTGCGAGCAAATGCCTGCCACGGATCTTCCTGGGTTGCCTTGAGGGACAGGGACACGCGCTCGCGGTCCAGGTCCACCTCGAGAACCTCGACGGTAACGGGCTGGCCAACCTCGACAACCTCGGACGGGTGGTCGATGTGCTTCCAAGACAGCTCGGAAACGTGAACCAGACCGTCCACGCCACCCAGGTCCACGAATGCACCGAAGTTGACGATGGAGGAGACAACGCCCTCGCGGACCTGACCCTTCTCCAGCTCGTTGAGGAAGGAGGAGCGAACAGCGGACTGAGTCTCTTCCAGGTATGCACGGCGGGACAGAACAACGTTGTTGCGGTTCTTGTCCAGCTCGATGATCTTAGCTTCGATCTGCTGACCGATGTAAGGTGCGAGGTCGCGGACGCGGCGCATCTCAACGAGGGATGCGGGCAGGAAGCCACGCAGACCGATGTCGAGGATAAGGCCACCCTTGACAACCTCGATAACGGTACCGGTAACGACGCCGTCGTTTTCCTTGACCTTCTCGATGTCGCCCCATGCACGCTCGTACTGTGCGCGCTTCTTGGAGAGGATCAGGCGACCTTCCTTGTCCTCCTTGGTGAGGACGAGTGCCTCAACCTCGGAGCCGAGCTCGACAACCTCAGAGGGGTCGATGTCGTGCTTGATGGACAGCTCGCGGGAGGGGATGACGCCTTCGGTCTTGTAACCGATGTCGAGCAGAACCTCATCGTGGTCGATCTTAACAACCTGGCCGGAGACGAGATCGCCGTCGTTGAAGACCTTAATGGTCTGCTCGACAGCCTCGAGGAATGCCTGCTCGTCGCCGATGTCGTTGATTGCGACCTGAGGGATGTTGGTGCTCATGTAGTGAGGGCTCCAATTGGATTTCTAATAGGTCGACGCTGCCGGTTCACCGTTCAACACCCCCGGGTGGAGGCGCCGACTGGCTTACTTTTTCACCCCGGCGCGCACGGCATAGGGCCGCTAACGCCTTTGAACGAGGTGAGGAAACGTCGAGCTGACGGATACTTACAATGTGTACCGCCCACCGGAAGCAGATGCTCTCAGCAGGGTGCACGAGCGGTCTGTGCCCGTTTTCTCCCCGTTTTCTTAAGGAGAAAAAGAGCATAGAAAACCCGTACGTTGGTACACGCGATTAATAGTGTACGGGAATCCCGGGCGTGTCGTCAATGGTTACGCGCCCGGGATTCCCGTACTTATTTGCGGTTTTGTTTGCTTGTGAAGTTGAGGGACGGCGTTCGTCCTCGTTCCTTCTCAGCATGGGAGGGGCGGGGCACCGCATATTTCCTCCGCGCCTACGCAGGGGCACCCGTCACCCGGACGCTCCGCTTCCTCCTTGCTTCGCTGCGGAGAGCGTCCGTGTGACACCCTGAGGGCGCATCCGGAAAACGCGGCCGCGCCCGCACAGCACCCCAGCACGGAAAGGCGGTATCGTCCGAAAGTGACATCAGGGTGCCCGAAGCGAAGCGAGGGCGGGTTCCCTGTAGGAACGAGGACGATAACCGTCTTTCCATGCGGAACCGTGCATCCCCCCGCCGAGCCAAGCGTCCCCGGTCTTTCCAAGCGGAAACGGAAGAAACGAGCCTAGTGGCCCGCCTCCTGCCAGGACTTGCCCCAACCGACCTGCACATCCAGAGGAACACGCAGGGAGGCGGCACCGCTCATCTCCTCGACCAGCACGCGTTCGGCGGCTTCACGCTCACCGGTGGCGACTTCGAGGATGATTTCGTCGTGCACCTGCAGCAGCATGCGGGTCTTCAGGCCCTCTTCGCGCAGGCGGCGGTGAATGTTGATCATGGCGATCTTGATGATGTCCGCGGCGGTGCCCTGAATCGGGGCGTTGAGGGCGGCGCGCTCGGCGGCTTCACGGCGTACACGGTTGGGCGAGTCCAGGTCGGGCAGCACGCGGCGGCGGCCGAAAATGGTTTCGGTGTAGCCGTCCTGGTGTGCCTGCTTAAGCACGCCGCGCAGGAAGCGTCCCACGCGTCCGAAGCGTTTGAAGTAGTTGGTGCGCAGTTCGCCTGCTTCGTCGGAGCTGATGTTCAGCTGCTTGGCGAGGCCGAAGCGGGACAGGCCGTATGCCAGGCCGTAGGACATTGCCTTGACCTTGGAGCGCTGCTCGGGGGTGACTTCTTCGGGGGCGACGCCGAAGACTTCGGAGCCGACGTAACGGTGCAGGTCCTCCCCCGCTTCGTAGGCTGCGATGAGCTTCTCGTCGGCGGCGAGGTGCACCATGATGCGCATTTCGATCTGCGAGTAGTCGGCGGTGAGCAGGCCCTCGTACTCCACACCGTCGACGGGTGCGGGCGCGACGATGAATGCGCCACGGATGCGGCGGCCTTCTTCGGTGCGGATCGGGATGTTCTGCAGGTTCGGCGCGGTCGAGGAGAGTCGACCGGTGGAGGCGGCACCCTGCTGAAAGGTGGTGTGCACGCGTCCGTCGTCGGCGGCTGCTTTCTGCAGGCCTTCGACGGTCTGTACGAGTTTGATGTTGTCGCGGTAGGCGGCGAGCGCACCGAGGAATGCGGCACCGTCGGACTCCGGGGAGATTTTGGTGAGCAGTTCGGTGACGGATTCAGCGTCGGTGGAGTAGCCGGACTTGATTTTGCGGGTGTGCGGCAGGGCGAGCTTGTCGAAGAGCACGGTCTGCAGCTGTTTGACGGAGGCGAGGTTGAGGGGCTCTTCGCCGTCGTCGGTTTGGACGGTGTCGCCGATGATGGTGCGTGCGGCATCCTGCGCCTGGGCAGCGCGCGCGGAGAAGGTGTCGTGCAGTTCGGCAAGGAGTGCGTCGGAGACGGCGATGCCTGCCTGCTCCATGTCTGCGAGGACGTAGAGTAGCGGCAGCTCGATTTCTTCGTAGACCTTCAGCTGGCCGTGTTCTTCCATTTCAAAGTGCAGCAGGCGTGCGAGTTCGTGGATGATGCGGCTGATCTGCGTGAAGTAGCGCAGGTTTTCGACGGGTTCGGCTTCGCCGGGCAGGCTGAAGAGGGAGGGTTCTGCCTCTTCTTCTTCGGGCTGGAAGACGAGCTGCGCGTAGGGGTCCTTGGGGATCCAGAGGTAGCGTTCGGCGAGGTCTTCCATGCGTTCGGAGAAGAGCTTACGGGTTGCGGTGGGGATGAAGCCGCACATGTAGGAGGACAGCGCGGGGTCTTCGACGGCGCCGGCGAGTTCGTAGCCGTAGGCGCGCAGGAGTTTGCGCTGAACCTTCAGGTCCATGACGATTTTGCGGGCTGCTTCGTCGGAGAGCCAGGCGGCGAGGGCGGCGTCGAGTTCCGGGTCGATGGTGCGGGTATCGATCCAGAGGCTGGTGTTCTTGCTGGTGAGGAGCACGCCGAGCAGTTCGGGGTTTTCTTCGGCGGCGCGGATTTTGGTTTTGGTGACCTTGACGGCGGGTGCGTCGCCGATGGCGGGGCGTGCTACGGGCAGGTTGGTGACCGGGTAGAGGGTCACGGCGCCTTCGAGGCGTTCGGGTACGGCGATGGGCGCGCCCTGTTCGTCGTTGCCGTAGTTTTCTTCGGCTGCGGAGGCGCAGAAGGCACGGAATGCTGCTGCGTCTGCGTTTTTGGTGGGTGCGCTGGTGGCAATGGGTGCGTAGACGGGGCCGGTGGGTGCCTTCTTGGTGGCGCCCTCCTCCCCTGCTTCTGCGGTGGAGCCTGCAGAGCCTGCGGTTCCGGCGGCGCGCACGATGGGGCCGAGGGTGTCGGCGGCGCGCTTGCGGATGGTGCGGAACTCTACTTCGTCGAAGAAGGTGTTGAGTGCATCCAGGTCGGGGGTGAATGCGGTGTCTTCGAGGGTGACGTTCAGGTCGAGGTCGTTGACGAGCTGGTTGAGGCGGCGGTTGCGCATGACGTTGTCGATGTTTTCGCGTAGTGCTTCGCCCTTCTTGCCGCCGATTTTGTCGCTGTTTTCGATGACGGCGTCGAGGGAGCCGTATTCGCCGAGCCATTTGGCGGCGAAGCCGGGGCCTACGCCGGGTACGCCGGGCAGGTTGTCCGCCTGCTCACCGGTGAGGGCGGCGAGGTCGGGGTACATGTGCGGGGGTACTTTGGTTTTCTTTTCGACGGCGGCGGGGTCCATGCGCTGAATACCCTTGGAGGGGCCGGTGGTGACCGGGTAGAGCAGGGTGACGTCGTCGGTGACGAGCTGGAAGATGTCGCGGTCTCCGGAGAGGATGAGGACCTTGTAGCCGGCTTCGGTGCCGCGGCGGGTGAGGGTTGCGACGATGTCGTCGGCTTCGTAGTTTTCGTAGGTGAGCGCGGGGATGTTGAGCGCGCCGAGCATCTTTTTGATGAGGTCGATTTGGCCATTAAAGGCTTCGGGGATGGCGTTGCGGCCGCCCTTGTATTCGCCGTATTCGGCGGTGCGGAAGGTGCCGCCGGGCAGGTCGAAGGCTACGGCGATGTGGCTGGGCTGGTTGTCTTTGATGATGCTCAGCAGGGTGGAGAGGAAGGCATGGACGGCTTCGGTGTGCTGGCCGTCGCTGCGCACGAAGATGTGCTGTCCAGTCTTTTCGGCCATGGTGTAGATGCCGAAGAAGGAGCGTAGGGCGAGGGAGTGTCCGTCAATGAGCAGGAGGGTTTTGTTCTCTGTAGTCACTCTTCTAGTGTATCGAGTCTGAGTTTTCTTGGTGGTTGGCTTCGTGACGGCTGGTTTTTGTGGTGGCTGCGGGTTAGCCCTGTGGGGAGGCGCCCGCGCTGTGTTAGGTGTCGGCGCCGTGTTAGGTGTCGGCGCTGTGCCATATAGCGGAATAACGGGGTGTGTGGAAAGAGTTTTACCTCATATGTAGGTGCCGGTGGGGTGCGTTTGGTGAGTTTTTCTCCCAAAAACTGTGCCCTAAGCCACTATGTGAGGTGGATAATAATACGGTTTCCAGATAATATATAACCTTATTATCGCCTCCAGCGCAGGAACCCCCACACCCCGTGTATTCATAGGCAGAACTCTACCCAGAATTCACCGGCAGGATTCACCGGACCGTGAGGGCACCTCCCGCGCTCAACACACAACGAACCCTCATTTAGGAACCCATGAAGGTACTCAAAAAAATCCCCCTGATCCTGTGGATTGTTATCGCAATTGGCGCGGGTGTGCTCATCGGTCTCTTCACCCCTGGAATGATTAGCGGCATCAATGACGCAACCGGCGCAGCCATCCCCACCGACCTCATTGTGCAGCTCTTCGTCTCCTTCTCGACCGTATTCAGCGCCTTCCTGAGCTTCGCGATTCCGCTGATTATTATCGGCTTCATCGTGCCCGGCATTGGTTCCCTCGCGCAGGGTGCGGGCAAGATGCTCGGCATCACCGTGGGTCTGGCATACCTCTCCAGCATCCTTGCGGGCTTCTTGGCACTGACCTGCGCACTGCTGCTCTACCCCATCATCCTGAAGGGCCAGCAGCTCGCCTCCTTCGATAACCCCGAGAACGCCCTCTCCACCGGTTACGTTTCTATTCAGCTGACCCCGATTATGGGCGTGCTGAGCGCACTGATTCTCTCCTTCATCCTGGGTCTGGGCATTACCGCTCTGAAGACCCGTGCGATGCTGAACCTCTTCGAGGACTTCCAGGTCATCGTTGAGAAGATGCTCAGCTACGTGATTATCCCCCTGCTGCCCGTGCACATTGTGGGCGTGTTCGCGAACATGACCCTCGCCGGTCAGGTGGCAAAGATTCTGACGGTCTTCGTCTGGGTCTTCGCCATGATCTTCATCCTGCACTGGGTCACCCTGACCCTGCAGTACTCGGTGGCTGGCGCAGTCTCTCGCCGCAACCCCTTCAAGATGCTCAAGACCATGATGCCCGCGTACTTGACCGCAATCGGCACCCAGTCTTCGGCTGCGACCATCCCGGTGACCGTGCGTTCGGCAAAGAAGGCTGGCGTTTCTGCTCGCGTGGCTGACTTTGCAATCCCCCTGTGCGCGACCATTCACCTCTCCGGCTCCATGATTACCATTACCTCCTGCGCGGTGGCCGTGCTGTTCATGACCGGTAAGGGCCCCGACTTCGGTTCGCTGGCTCCCATGGTTCTGGTACTCGGCGTGATGATGGTTGCCGCTCCCGGCGTTCCCGGCGGTGGCGTGATGACCGCAATCGGTCTGCTCGAGTCCATGCTCGGCTTTGACTCCTCCATGATTGCCCTGATGATTGCTCTGTACCTGGCTCAGGACTCCCTCGGCACCGCGACCAACGTGACCGGTGACGCGACCATCGCAACCCTGACCGAGCGTATCTCCAAGGCAATCGGAGCGAACCCCGATAAGGAAATCCGCGACGAGGACATCGAAAAGGCAGAAGCTATTTCCGCCTAACCCTCTCCGCTTCCATAGCGTTTTTCAGCCCCGCTTCCCCCTGTAGGAGGCGGGGCTGATCCGTACCCGGAAGCTAGCCAAGAAACCGACCATCGCGTCAAAGGCACTCTAACCGCGGAGTACACTGGAAGTCATGACTGAAAACAACACACAGCACACACCCGTCCGCGCGGCAGCACCCACCACCCTCACCGCAGAAGAAATCAAGGCGCAGCTGACCGAAAGCGGCATCCCCGAACACCTGCACCCCTACTTCCCCCGCGGCCTGGGCGAGCTCATCCCCGCCATGGGCATTAAGTTCCAGGAACTCACCGCAGAACGCACTGTCGCGACCATGCCCGTCGCCGGTAACACCCAGCCCATCGGCCTGCTGCACGGCGGCGCCAACGTGGTCCTCGCTGAGACCCTCGGCTCCCTCTCCGCGGGTGTACACGGCGGCGAAAACCTCGTAGCAGTCGGCGTGGACATCAACGCAACCCACGTGCGCCCGGCAGTCTCCGGCGTGGTTACCGCAACCTGCACCGCTGTCAAACTCGGACGCACCCTGTGCATCCACTCCATCGACATTGTGGATGAGCGCGGCCGCATCACCTGCACCGCGCGCATCACCAACATGCTGATCCCCCGCCCCACCGCCTAACGACTACCGCCTAAGCTAAGGTAGAGGGAACGACCCCCAACGAAAGGACAACCATGGCCCGCGAGCGCACCCCCTATTTCAAGCGTTACCCGAAGATTGTGCGCGCCAAGCGCATTGTCCTGCCCATCGCAATCGGTGTGATGCTGGTGTGCCTGGTGACCGCCATCAACAACCCCGGCAGCTTCTGGTGGCTGGGGGTGATGCTCGGTACCGGCGGCATGCTCTGGGCTGGCTCCCCCACGGACCGCCCCATTAGCGGCCCGAACAATGATGACGACGATTTGAACCACTACCTGCGCTAAGTTCCGTGTGGCGTTGGGTTCCCGCCCGCGCTAAGCGCCGGTTTACAACGCACACCCGCGAACCGTTAAACACGAGAACCGTTAAACACGAACGCCCCGTCCCTCAGCTTCATCGTGAGGGGTGGGGCGTTTGTGTGTCATGAATAAAGGCGCTGGTTCATCACTGCACCAGCCGCACTTATGTGCCGGTAAATCCTAGTCTTCACCGTGGTACTTGTTATGGGGTGTGAGTGCCTATCCTGTGCGAGGTGAACCCTCACGCAGGCTTCGTACCTTATACCGTGCGTTTATGCGGAGAGCTGCTTGATGATGGTGTCAGAAACTTCACGCATGGACAGGCGGCGGTCCATGGAGGTCTTCTGAATCCAGCGGAATGCTTCCGGCTCGGTCAGGTTCATCTTGGTGATGAGTAGCGACTTTGCGCGGTCAACGAGCTTGCGGGTCTCGAACTGGTCGCGGATGGTGCCGACTTCCTTCTCGAGAGCGCGAATCTGCTCGTAGCGGCTGATTGCCACCTCGATGGCGGGGACCAGGTCGTTCGGGGAGAACGGCTTGACCACGTACGCCATAGCGCCTGCCTCAACGGCACGGTCAACGAGTTCCTTCTGGCTGAAGGCGGTCAGCAGAACGACGGGAGCGATCTGCTCCTTCGCGATTTCTTCAGCTGCGGTGATGCCGTCCATGATCGGCATCTTCACATCCATGAGGACGAGGTCGGGGCGGTGCTTCTGCGCTAGCTCGACGGCGGTCTTGCCGTTATCGGTTTCTGCAACAACATCGAAGCCCTGGTCCTTCAGAATTTCGACGATGTCGAGGCGAATCAGTGCCTCGTCTTCTGCTACGACGACAGTGCGGGCCGGGCCCTGCTCCTCCGCCTGGTTTTGAGTGGTCAGCTCTGACATTACTCTTCTCCTTTATCAAATTTCAATCACTTTAAAGTCTACAGGAGGAAATAAATGTTCATCTACTTTCTCGCTTTGTCCCCCGCGTGTTATATGCGCCCTATGTGCAGGTGAGAGGAGTTTTCTTTCGTCATTTTTGAGCCACCACGCAGATTTTGCACCTTAATGCATGTTTTTGTTCTATACTGCTCATAACTGTGAAAACAAACCCGCACGACATAGAGATACGCGGCGAAATTCACACCTAAAACATAGACCCGAAAATGACTCTGACATGCAATAACGCGTCATCGGGTTAGATACAAACGTAATAAACAAAATATTTATACCGAAACTCCATCACCTGCCAAAGAAGGCCGATACACTGGAATGGATTATTCTCCTCGACTTCTCCGGCACTCGCATTTGACCGACCATACTCGATACCCGGAGGGGATTCATGTCAATCACCCGTCAAGCACGCACCCTGTACTCAGACTTCGTCGAGTACAAGGAACTCGATCGCGCCCCGCTGACTTCCATTCACCCCGGAATTCTCGTCGCCTTCGACTCCACCGCGCTTGCAAGTCTCTACAACTACCCAACCCACATTAGCGACGAAATCCTCCGCGTCTACTCGCAGCTGCGCGGACACGCCTTCCTCCCCCACCAGGCACTCAAAGAATTCTGGGCAGCACTCGACGGCGCCTCCCCCGTACCCGCCGCCGCAGAACGCGTCCGCTCAGCACTCGCTTCCTTCAAAGAAACCCTGCCCGAAGAACGCAACTCTCCCTGGAGCGCACTGCGTTCAGTCACGCACCAGCTGGACCACTCCATCGCGCAGATCATGAAGATCCTTGAACCCACCACCGACACCGGATCCATCAACATGGCACGCCGCGAAGATGACACAATCCTGCCGCGACTAAACCGCATCTTCACCGGACACGTGGGTGCCGCACCCAGCCCCGAACGCCACGAACAACAGTGCCGTGAAGCCCTCGCACAGGGCCACCCGCTGCTCGCTAACGCCAGCTTTGACGCCGACTTCGCGCTCTGGAACCAGTGCGTTACCGAAGCAACCACCCGCGTGAAGGGCACCGACTGCGTCTTCGTCACCGGCGGTGTGCGCGACACCTGGCTGCGCAACGGTCAGCAGGTACGCGCCGCATCGGGTGGCGAACCCGTGCGTCATCAGCTCGCGAACCGTCAGCTGCTGCGTGAATACGCTAAGGCAACCGGAGGCGGCGTGTTCCGCATCTACACCGTCGAGGAGATCCTGCGGCTCGCCTCCAACCAGTACGGCGTGACCGTCAGCGACGCGACCTACAGCGCGATTCGCGCGGAACAGCCCGTAGCTGTGTAAATTCGCCGTGCACAGTCACCGTTGAGAATAATCCCACCACACCACACCCACCACCATTAACAGCGAGAAGCCACATGTGTTTCGAGAAGCCACTAAAAACGTGGCTTTTCGAAACACATGTGGCTTTTCAGCGTCTGGCTAGTTCTCACGGCTGGCGCGGTACAGCTCCGCGGCACGCTGCTCCAAGGACTCGTCATCACCGAGCATCAGGTAGCACAAGTACAGGGTGAAAGCGGCGCGGCGGTCGGCGGCGAGCGCCTCCGCGTCATCACCCTCAGGGGTGCTGAAAACGATAACGTCATGCGCCTGAGGCAGGGCGGCAATCAGGTGTGCGGCGGTTTCGTAGCCTTCCTGGTCGCCGGGCAGGGTGAACTCGTGCGCCTCCGGGTTCTCGGTAGCGCCGGCTTCCGATCGGGCAGCCTGGAAATTAGCCTTGAGGACGTCCTCAACACGGTGAATCAGCTCAGCATCGGGCAGGGTGCGGTCATCCGCGGCGAACGCAACGTGGATGCTGTTCAGGGTCTCGTAGGGGTGCTCACCCGCGTAGTATCCGGCGGCGAGCGCGTAGCCGGTCAGCAGCTGCGCCTCGGCGGCGGTGAAGGTGCCGCGCGCCTCACGCAGGGCGGGCAGCAGAAGCTCGGTCAGGAGCGGGTGCAGGGACTCGGGTGCGTTCGCGATAGCCTCCTGCAGGTACTCCTCCGCTTCCGCGGTAGGCTCAGAGTTGAGCAGGGTCAGGAAAGCCTCATCGGTGCCAGCCCAGCAGCGGGCGATCAGCACAAGGGTTGCAATGAGCGCGAGAAGTTCGCGGTAACTACCCGAACGGTCAGCACCGAAGGAGTCAGCAACAACGCGTGCCAGCATGCGGGCGGCAATGTTCTCGAGAATGAACTCGTCGTAGGGGTTGTCGCCGGGCCAGTTTGCGGGGTCGGGAAGGTAGGTTTCGTCCAGGTACCGCAGCACGGGTTCGAGGGGTGCGGGCGCGTCCGCCTCAAGGTCGGGGCGGCACTGCGCAACCCAGCTGTTCACGGTAGCCTCGTCAGCGATGCCGGTAGCCTCTGCGAGCTGGGCGCGCGAAAGGCTGTATGGTGCAACGAGTGCGGCGAGGTCGTCGCACGCGCCGTTGGAGCGGTAGGTGGGCATGTAGTTGGCGCTGGGGAGGGTTCCGGGGAGGGTGGCTGCCATGGTGGCTCCTTCGCTGAGGTTCGGGGTGAATTGGGTTGTATGGTGTGCGATGCTCGGTGCCGCTTGAGGGGCCGGCGTATCTTCTCTGCGCACCTTCTAGTTTCAGAATATCCCAGAGCCCCGCATTGTGTGCTGCCCATCGTCATTCACCACCCATTAACCGCGAAAAGCCACATGTGTTTCGAAAAGCCACATCTTTGGTGGCTTCTCGAAACACATGTGGCTTCTGGAGGCAGCTAGTAAGCGCCCGCCCACAGGAATTCAAAGAATATATTCCCCCAGCACCGCACCCAGTCCGACAAATTTTCGCTTACCCCGGGGTAAACCAAAAATCTCAGCACCCCTAAACCCTCACCCTATCATTGAGGTACAAGGTCACTGCACGACACTGCACCACCTGCACCGGTGCAGGCCCGCACGGGCCGGGGCAGGTTCCTCCAGATAGGAGAAAAACTCATGGAGTTTATCAACAAGCTCGCACCGATCGTCATCCCCCTGCTCACCGCAATCGCGGGGCTCTTCACCGCTTGGTTCAAGACCCGGGCAGCCCGCGCCGAAGCCAAGAAGGCTGAGGCGAGCGCCAACACCGGGGGTATCACGCAGAAGCTCAGCGTCGGCACCATCAACGGCAATGGCAACCGCGTGCACAACACCCACCAGCAGGTAGGCAACGGCTCCGCAGCCATTAGCGGCGACGGTAACCGCACCACCATCGACAACAGTCAGCACACGCACAACCATGCACCTTCCAAGAAGGGTCAGGAAAGCGATGACGATACCTGGGGCAATATCGCGATTACTTTTGGTGGCGGCCTCCTTATCATGGGCGCATTCCTCATCAGCTGGCCCACTATCAGCTGGACCCTCGTAGCCTACTGGGTTACCTGTCTCGCACTCATCGGTTGGCAGGTAAAGCTGCTTAATGCCAAGAGCACTAGCTCCTCTGCACACGCCATTCTGAATGTGCTCTACCCTGCTTCCCTGCTGGCGATTGTTGGTGGCACTTGGTTCACTCTTATCGGGGCGGGTAAGTACAACATGGCGACCATCTACACCACCATCAGCGGACACTACGAGTCTCACCCTCAGGGTGGTATGGCTATGCGTTTCATTGAGGCAGTTACTGCGTCATACGGTGCTGCAGGCTTCACCCTGATCATGCTCAACCTGCTTACTGTCGTCTTCATGGCTGCGGCTTTGCTCCAGTGCTTCAAGTACTCGGTTAAGGCTCTGAACGCACTCTATCGCGGCAATCTCATTCGCCCTTCTGTTCAGGAGGCAAGCATGAGCTTCTTCCTTGCTGTTGTGAGCCTGGTAGCATGCCAGCCCGCGCTTGCTGAGCTGATTGTTTCACAGTTCAACAAGTAGCATCCGGTAGGTAAGGTACCGAGCCGTATTCACTCAACTTATCCACACCCCTCTCGTCGAGAAGCCACATGTGTTTCGAAAAGCCACCAAAAACGTGGCTTTTCGAAACACAGGTGGCTTTTCGGCGTAATAGCTAAACGTAACACTTGAACACAAATACTCTTATTTGATGCAATTAAAGCATGATTACTAGAGAAGAATTATCAACGATGATAAGCACCCGCACCGAACTCATCACCTCAGCCACCCACACGCGAATCACCCTGAGCCATGCCCTCAACCGCGGCGAACTCACCCGCATCTCAAAAGGGCACCTTCTCCCCACCCAAACCTGGAACAACCTACACCCCAACGACCAGCACTACGTGTGCATCCTCGCGCACCTCAACGAATACCCCACCAATATCCTTGCCTCCCAAAGCGCATCCATCGCCTGGGGCATCTCCTCCCTCAGCCCACCACGCCACGTTCAAGTACGAGGAGCCGGAGGCGGCCGCCGAGAAAACATCCAGCGCATCCAAGATGCCCTCACCGCGGACAGCCCCATCGTGTACACGCCCGAAGGGATCCCCACCGTCACACCACTAACAGCTATCACCACCTGCGTAAAAACGCTCCCCTTTCGCGACGGGCTCGTTCTGGCCGAAAGCGCCCTTCAACGCTTCGCGCGGGAACCGGATATGCTCACCTACGAGGAGCTCAAGAAAGAGCTCTCATCTACATCTGGCCGCGGGTGCCGAACCGCCCGCCTCGTCGGACATGAACTCAGCCCACACTCAGAATCCGTTGCTGAAACCTGCATGCGGTTACTTCTCGATGACAAGGGAATCCGATACAAGCAGCAAGAAACCATCATCTACGAAGGTCATGCCTATCGAGTGGACTTTCTGCTACACGCCACTAGCCTCCACGGCAGGCCCGTCATTCTGGAGGTAGACGGCAACGTCAAATACAACGCCAAAGAGGACCTGGTTCGGGAGAAGACCCGGCAGGATCGGCTACTCCACTCCGGGTATGCTGTCATCCGTGTTTCTGCTAAGGATGCTATCTACCGTCCGAGGCGGGCCCTGCAGGTGCTACGTGCTGCTGGGGTACCCCAAATTTAACCGCGAGAAGCCACATGTGTTTCGAGAAGCCACTAAAAATGTGGCTTTTCGAAACACATGTGGCTTCTCAGCGAGTAGAGAGGCGGCTACCTAGCCAACAAACCACTCGATACCAGGAACATCGCCAGGTAGAGAGCTATACTCACCGTGAAAAGACGCTGCGCACTTTCCAACTTCGATCCAACAATCACAGCACGACCTCCCAGCGCGCTAGCGGCAAGGAAAACAGAGTGCAACAGAACTTCCGGAACAAGCATTCCCCACACAAAGAACAGCACGGTATACGCAGCCAGAGCTACCAACCCCGGAACACCGTATGCACCCATAACACCATTTACAAAGTCCACGTCAGTCGGACCTGCAGAAAGACCCGCCTGAATCAGATTGACCATCGACCAATGTTCGTTCGTCTGCAATCCACTCGACAGCGTAGAGCTGAGAAACGAACCGGACGATACCACGTACACCAGACCCACTACGGCGTTGTGCTTCATCTTCTTACCCTTGGCCCGTGCACGCTTGGAACAACGCACCATTGCAGTCACGCTCAGCAGTAGCATCGCCCATCCCATAATAGCCGCGATCCATTGCAAAGCTTCTTCTGCAGAACCTCGCAGTAACATGACCACCCACATCGCTACAGCTACAAATCCGCCCATCACGACATTGATGATGAGATCCGGGGTACCCAAAATGGAGAAATTCGAGATACGGTCTTCGTCGTCCGATTCTTGCGCGTACTTCTCACCCTTCATCGTGGCTCGCAAATAACGAATCGACGCGAGCAAGCCCCGGAGAGCAGATATTGCAGCCGCCCAAAGGAAGAAAATTACGCCTACCCACATCAGAATTGTTGTTGTTGAGTGAATCCACTGTGACAACCAGTTCATATCATGCCTTTCTTCTGGGTGGCCTTGTAATGCAGTGACCACCCATCCAATATGTCTCCTTCAGACTATTCCTGATGTGGGGGCCGACCCCTTGTTCGCAATTTACCCCGGGGTAAATCAGGCTATGCCCTTTCCTTTCAGATAAGCGAAAAGCCACATGTGTTTCGAGAAGCCACCAAAGATGTGGCTTTTCGAAACACATGTGGCTTCTCGGCGGAGAGATAAAGGATGCTAGTCCAGCAGCGCGTCCACGAATGCTTCCGGGTCGAACGGTGCCAGGTCGTCCGGGCCTTCACCCAGGCCGATGAGCTTGACGGGAACGCCGAGCTCCTCCTGGATAGCGACCACGATGCCGCCCTTTGCGGTGCCGTCGAGCTTGGTCAGCACGATACCGGTGACGTCCACAATATCGCCGAAGACCTTCGCCTGAACCATACCGTTCTGGCCGGTGGTCGCGTCAATGACGAGCAGAACCTCGGTGACCGGCGCTTCCTTCTCGATCACGCGCTTGATCTTGCCGAGCTGATCCATCAGACCGGACTTGTTCTGCAGGCGGCCCGCGGTGTCCACGAGCACGGTGTCAACGCCCTGCTCCTTGCCAGCCTTCACGGCATCAAATGCGACGGATGCGGGGTCGGCGCCTTCCTTCTCGGAACGCACGGTCTTCACGCCCACGCGGTCACCCCAGGTGGTCAGCTGCTCAGACGCGGCCGCACGGAACGTATCCGCGGCACCCAGGAGCAGGGTCTGACCGTCAGCAACCATCACGCGGGCAATCTTACCGACGGTCGTGGTCTTACCGACGCCGTTCACGCCCACGACCAGCACCACACCTGGGTTGCCGTCGCTACCGGCGGTCTTCAGTTCGCGGTCCATGTCGGGGCGAACAATCTTCACGAGCTCTTCGCGGAGCATCTTCTTCACGGCGGCGGGGTTGCTCGTACCCTCAACGCGCACACGCTGCTGCAGCGCCTCCACCAGGCGGGTGGTCGGCTCAGAGCCGAGGTCGGCGAGCAACAGGGTCTCTTCAACCTCATCCCAGACGTCCTGGTCGATGCGGTCGCGGGAGAGCAGAGCCAGCAGGCCCTTGCCGAGCATGTTGTTGGAGCGTGCCAGGCGGGCGCGCAGGCGCACCAGGCGACCCGCGGACGGGTCGGGCATATCAAGTTCAATAGCGCGAGGTGCCGAGCTTTCGGGTTGTTCCGCCGATCCGCCGGAGGCCTTAGCCGCCTCCTGACGCAAAGACTGCAGGTCCGCGGTCTTCTTGGGTCGGCGCAGAACGGCGAAAAGTATACCGGCGATAACCAGTACACCCAGCACGATTGCGCAAATTATCATCATCGTTTCATTCACACTACTAGCTTACCGGTTTGGGCGGTTTGGCTGGTCGAGGTTACGCGCATGCCCGGCTGTCGGCAGAGTAGACTGGAAACTATTAAAGTTTTCTAGCCGAACATATTGCCGGCGGTTGCGGGTGGGGCCCGCGCCTGCCGCACGGCACCGCACGATTTCGAGGATGAACATGAGGAACCCTGCCAAAACACCGCCTGTTTTTGACCCGCGCACGATTGATCCGAACCGTGTGCCGACCGGTTTGAAGGTTCTGATTGCTGCGTCGTTCATGATTGCGGTGGGTTTTGGTTTGGTGGCGCCGGTGCTGCCGAACTATGCGCAAAACTTTAATGCCACTGTCACTATGGCGACGATGGTGGTTTCTGCGTTGGCGATTACGCGCCTGATTTTTGCGCCGTCGGCGGGTCAGCTGATTACCCGTTGGGGTGAGCGTCCGGTGTACACGATTGGCATGCTGATTGTGTCGGTGACGTCGTTTATGATTGCGTTCGCCTGGGATTATTGGGTGCTGCTGGGTTCGCGTGCGGTGGCGGGTATCGGCTCGGTCATGTTCACGGTCTCTGCGATGGGCCTGCTGGTGCGCTTGTCCCCGGCGCATATGCGTGGCCGCATTTCGGGCTATTATGCGACGGCGTTCCTGCTGGGTAACCTGTTGGGCCCGGTGATTGCGAGCGCGCTGGCGCCCTTTGGTATGCGTGCGCCGTTCATTGTGTATGGTTTTTCGCTGCTGGCGGCGGGCCTGATTGTGTGGTTCTTGATGCCGTCGCAGGCTGCACTGGAGGCGGAGCGTGACGCGATTACGGAGGCGGCGGCGCTGGCTGAGGGTAAGGGCACCGGGGTGTTGCCGTCGGCGGCGGACTCCCCCACTGGCACCCAGGCTGGCGCATCCGGCAAGGCTGCTAAGCCTGCTGCATCCGGCGGCGCTTCGGGTAAGAGCGACCTGCCGGCGATGACGGTTCGTGACGCGTTGAAGTTCTCGAATTACCGTTCTGCGCTGGTGTCGAATTGGGCGATTGGCTGGTCGGTGTTTGGTGTGCAGTCGTCGATTATTCCGTTGGCGGCGGCGTATTTGGCGACGGGCGGCGACATGTCGAATTCGGTGGCGGGTACCCTGTTGGCTTCGTTGGCGATGGCGACGAACTCGTTTGGTAATGCGTTGACGCAGACGTTCTCGGGCCGTTTTTCGGATCGTTTTGGTCGCCGTGTGATGGCGTTTTCGGGTCTGCTGTTGGCGGGTTCTGCGGTGACGTTTATGGGTTTCGCGCCGGTGGCGTGGGTGTTTGTGTCGTTGACGGCGTGCCTGGGTATTGGTGCGGCGTTTATGGGTCCGTCGATTCAGGCTGCGGTGTCTGATGTGATTGGTACTCGCCGCAGTGGTGGCCAGGTGTTGGCGGTGTATCAGATGTTTAGTGATTTTGGTATGATCCTGGGCCCGCTGGTGGCTGGCATGATTGCGGATGCGTGGGGCTTTGTTCCGGCGTTCATTATGAGTGGTTTGTTGTTGGTGGCGGCGGCGTTCACGTGGGCGCCGTTCCGTAAGGCGCGCTGGCCGAAGGATATTGCGGACGCGGACTATACGGGCCGCTAAGCACTCTATAACATGTGAAAAGCCGGTGCCCGGTTCCTGTTGCATGACAGGAACCGGGCACCGGCTTTATGCAACTATTTTTGATTCTAGGGCAGCAGCCAGACGGGGCCAACCACGTCCGGGCCCCCCCAGAGTAGGCGCATCCACAGGGCGGAGCCGAGCAGGCCCATCAGCACCAGCAGGAGTCGATACATGCGGCTCTTCGGCAGGTACGCGGCGACCAGTAGCGACAGGGGGAACAGCGGCAGCAGGATACGTACGGTGGATGACGTCGGGAGCCAGAAGATGAACAGGTATCCGGCGTAGCAGGCGATCCACAGCCACAGGGCGGGGTGCAGCAGGGTGCGGGTGAATTTCTGCGACATCCACCAGTAGAAGCTCAAGATGAGGAGCACCAGGGCAGCCCACATGATGATGGCGGGTACGGAGCCCACGTAGTAGAGGTTGAACTGGTGGACCCACTGGGCGAAGTACTGGTGGCCGTCTTCGACCTTGCGGAAGCTCCAGCCGAGTTCGGTGGCGAGGTACGCATCCATACGTCCGGTGCGTAGAGCCGCGTGCAGGGGGTGTACGAAGGCGAAACCACAGACGAGCAGTGCGCCCAGGAGCTGACCGAAACGACCGCGGAACGCAGCCCAGGCATCCGACAGTACGGACTGCGAGGAATCACCGGTGCGGCGGGCAAGATAGTCAGAAACGGTGCACCATAGCCACCACAGGCCGACAAATGCACCGAGCGGCACACCCAGCGGGCGGGACAGCGCCGCCAGAAGAGCCACGGGCAGTAGCAGGATGTAGCGTTCACGCGCCACACACCATACGCTCAGGGCAAGGAGCAGAGTGGAAAGAGCCTCGGCGTAACCGGTGACGAAGATGGGGCTTGCCGGGCTGAACGCGTACACAGCGAGCGCCCACAGGGCAATGCGGTTGCGGGATTCGTCGCCAACGAGTGCGCGGGTATCAAAGGTGCCGCGGTCACGCCAGTTCAGGGAGCCTACAAAGATGCGGTAGAGTACGACTGCCAGGGCGAGGCCTGCAGCGAGGCTGACTCCGACCGCGGCGAGGCGGTATTCGATACCGAAAATGTCAGCGACTTTGCCGCTGATCATTGAGTGGAGGGGCATGAATGCCCAGGAGTTGAAGGATACGGACCCGTCGGCGCGCAGGGGTAGTTCGGTGGGGTACCACTCTTTGTAGATGCCCTGGTACCAGCCGGCGTCCCAGATGTTCAGGTAGGAGAGGAAGCCGTGGTGGTTTTTGTTCTCGTGGCTGAGAGGGTTTCGCTGGTCTTCTGCGAGCGAGTATGCGAAGGTGCCGAGGTGGGTTGCGCTGGCTAGTGCCCAGATGAGGAGGGCGGGGACCCAGGTGCGCCAAGCGGCCAGCTTTTGGGGGTTGGCGGCGGGTTCGGTGTTACTCATCTTAGTTTTTGTGGAGGGGCGCTGCGCTTTGAGGGCAGGCACGGGACCGGATGAGAGGTCGCGTTCGATGAAGGACGTAGATTTTCCTGGGGGTTTAGCCATAGTTCTCGTGAGTGTAGTGTGGACGCATGATAGATATTCCGGCACTGTACCTGTTGGACCGTGTCTATTAGATACGGCGGGTGCTGCCCAGTCCAAAGCGGGTGGTGCAGTTTGGTGAAATATCCATGTGTAGACTATCAACGAACTGACTGCGTCTCAATGTGAACGCGCTATCCCTGCTGATTATGACGAAAGAGATGCGTGAAGCCGGTGCCCGGTTCCTGTGAGGTGACAGGAACCGGGCACCGGCTTTATGTCTATGTATAAGGTCTGTATCCGGGAAGTAGATAAAAAATCCGACAGGACAAATAATCCCAGAATCAGGTGAGCTAACAGCAACACCCAACCCCCAGACCAACCCATCTATATCTTCCTCCGGTGGGATAGGCGACCTAGAAGGCGCACCGGACACGCGAAGCGGGGGCTCCGTCCTCAAGGCGCCCCAGCGCCGCAGAGGGGGCACTCCCCCGCGAGCGTTGTCCGATACGCCCTCTCTCAAACCCTAACCCACGGAAGCCTCACTCCCCCGCTTCGTGTGTTTTGGTCGCCTTCTCTTAGCAACCCCTATCGGGTCACAGGCACCTTGGAAAATTCGCGCACGGTACCTTCGGGGTCGCCGGAGCGTACCAGTGCTTCACCGATGAGTACCGCATCGGCGCCGGCGCCGGCGTAGGCGCGTACGTCCTCGATGCTGGCGACACCGGACTCAGCAACCTTGATGACCGAGTTGGGCAAGTGCGCGGCCAGGGAAGCGTAGTGTTCGTTGTTGACTTCGAGGGTCTTGAGGTTACGCACGTTGATGCCCACGATTTTCGCGCCGATGCGCTGGGCGACCTCGATTTCTTCGGGGGTGTGGGTTTCGACGAGTGCGTTCATGCCGAGCGATTCGGTGAGTTCGAGGAACTCGCGCAGGGTCTGCTCGTCGAGGGCCGCCACAATCAGTAGCACCAGGTCGGCGCCGTGTGCGCGTGCCTCCCAGATCTGGTATTCGTCGACGGTGAAGTCCTTGCGGAGCACGGGGATGTTCACGGCGGCGCGGACTGCGTCGAGGTCGGCGAGGGAGCCGTTGAAGCGGCGCTGTTCGGTAAGTACGGAGATTGCTGCGGCGCCGCCTGCTTCGTAGCGTGCGGCGAGCGCGGCGGGGTCGGGGATTTCGCCGAGCGCACCCTTGGAGGGTGAGGAGCGCTTCACCTCAGAAATAATGCGTGCGGTTGCGCCGTTGCCGCCGCCGGGTACTTCACCGCGTAGGGAGGCGAGCGCATCACGGGCGGGTGCGGCTGCGAGGGCGCGCTTCTTCATTTCCTCGAGGGGAACCTGCTGTACGCGGGCGGCGAGGTCTTCGCGGACGCCGACGATGATCTCGTCGAGAACGGTGCTCATGGTGTCTCCTTGGGTTACTTGGTGGCGTTGACGGCTGCGTCTGCGTCCAGGGGTGCCAGGCCGGAGGCGGTCAGCACGGCGCGCAGCGGGGCGGCGGACTTGTTGACGGTTTCGAGGGTTTCGGAGTCCGGGTTGGAGTCCATGACGAGGCCTGCACCTGCCTGTACGTAGGCGGTGCCTTCCTTGAGTACGGCGGTGCGGATGGCGATTGCCATGTCCATGTTGCCGGCGAAGTCGAAGTAGCCGCATACGCCGCCGTAGACGCCGCGGCGGGTGGGCTCGTATTCGTCGATGAGCTGCATGGCGCGCGGCTTGGGCGCGCCGGAGAGGGTGCCTGCCGGGAAGGCGACGCGCAGCACGTCGTAGGCGCTGAACTGCGGGTCGAGTTCGGCGCTGACGGCGGAGGAAATGTGCATGATGTGGCTGAAACGCTCAATGATCATGAACTGGTCGACGGACACGGTGCCGGGCTTGGCGATGCGTGAGAGGTCGTTGCGTGCCAGGTCGACGAGCATGAGGTGCTCGGAGCGTTCCTTCTGGTCGGCGAGCAGTTCCTCGGCAAGTGCGAGGTCTTCTTCGCGGGTTGCGCCGCGCGGGCGGGAACCGGCGATGGGGTGAGTGCTGGCGATGCCGTCCTTGAGGGTAACGAGCGCCTCCGGGGAGGAGCCGACAATGTGGAAGGGGGTGCCGTTGCTGTCTTCGAAGTTGAAGAGGTACATGTACGGCGAGGGGTTGGACTGGCGCAGTACACGGTACACGTCGAGTGCCTTGGCGTTGGTTTCGGCTTCGAATCGGCGTGAGAGCACGATCTGGAAGACGTCGCCGTCGATGATGTTCTTCTTGGAGCGGTCGATGGCGTCCTTGAAGCCCTGTTCGCTCCAGGTGAGGGTGACGTCTTCGCGGACCTTACGGTCAACGTCTGCCACGCCGGAGAGAATGGAGGTGGTTGCGGTGGCGCCGCGCTGCAGGCGGCGGAGCATACTGTGCAGGCGCGCGATGGCATCCTTGTAGGCGCCGTCGACGTTTTCGCTGGTGCCGTTGAAGTTGATGGCGTTGGCGACGAGCAGGACGGTGCCGTCCTTGTTGTCGTGAATTGCCATGTCGGAGACCATGTTGAGCGCGAATTCGGGCAGGTTCACGTCGTCGGCGGGCGGGAAGGGCAGGTGCTCCCAGTGGCGCACGACGTCCCAGCCGAGGTAACCAACCAGGCCGGAGGTGAGCGGCGGCAGGGTCGGGTCGGGTTCCGTGTAGAGCATCTGCAGGGTCTTTGCGATGGCTTCTACGGGGTCGCCATCGACGGGTGCGCCGGCGGGGGTGCGTCCCTGCCAGTGGACTGCGCCGTCAACGGTGGTGAGGGTGGAGCGAGAGGATGCGCCGATGAAGGAGTAGCGGTCCCAGGCTGCAGATTCGCCTTCTGCGGAGATTTTGGCAGATTCGAGCAGGAAGGTGCCGTGGGCTGCTTCGACGGGTTCACCCTGGTCGTTTTGGAGTACGAGGGATCGGTAGATGCCGATGGGGGTGAGTGAGTCGGCGAGGATTTTGATGTGTACGGGAATGACGCGGGTGCCGGCTGCGCGGGCGCGGAATTCTTCGAGGCTGGGGGTGATGGTGCCCAAATCCTGCATTGCTGTACTCCTTGGTGTTGGGTTGGGAGCGCGTCGGTGCGCTGTGTCCCTTAGCTGCCGCGCGGGGTTTTTACCGGGGCATGGGGTTTTATCGGTATATGGGGTACCGGGACATATGTGCCGGTGTGTATCTCTCTGGCGCATACCTGCCGGATCCATAGACGCCCGATAATGCCTGGTAAATCCCGGTAAGCCCGGTGCGCGGGTTGTTTCAGTTTAACCGGTGCTGCGGCCCAGTTCCACGGTGAAGATCATTTAGTTCTCTTCGTGAAACTGAGCCGCGTACCGTTCAGCCGTGTTAGTTGCTGAACTGCTTGAGGGTTGCTGCGGTCTGCAGTGCCGCTGCGGTTGCCTCGTAGCCCTTATCTTCGTTGGAGCCTTCCAGGCCTGCACGGTCGAGTGCCTGCTGCTCGTTGTCGCAGGTGAGCACGCCGAAGCCGATCGGGCGGCCGGTCAGCACGGACACGTCGGTCAGGCCGTTGGTTGCGCCCTGGCAGACGTAGTCGAAGTGGGGGGTGCCGCCGCGGATGACCACGCCGAGCGCGACGATTGCGTCGAACTTCTCAGCGAGGCGGGTTGCTGCGACGGGCAGCTCGAAGGTGCCGGGAACGCGCACGAGGGTCGGCTCGATGCCTGCGTCGCGTGCTGCACGCTGCGCACCGTCGATGAGGCCGTCCATGACCTGGGTGTGCCAGCTTGCCGCTACGATTGCGAGCTTGAAGCCCTTGTAGTCTTCGGGGTTGAGGGTGGTGTCTGCTGCGCCTACGCCGCTCATTGTGTTCTCCTTGTGGATTTTGGGTTTTTGAAAAATTAGGGGTTTGCAGGGGTGCCGCTACGCGCTTTTGAGCACGTGGCGCATGCGCTCACGCTTAGTCTGCAGGTAGTGTGCATTCTCAACTCGGGCGGGAATTTCGTCCGGGATAAGTTCGGTGACCTGCAGGCCGAGGCTTTCAAGCGCCTCCTGCTTGGCGGGGTTGTTGGTCACGAGCCTCAGCTCGTTCACGCCCAGTTCCTGCAGGATCAGTGCCGCCTGCGAGTAGTCACGCATGTCGCCGTCCAGGCCGAGCGCCAGGTTCGCGTCGAGGGTGTCGAGCCCGGCATCCTGCAGCGCGTAGGCGCGGAGCTTGTTGACCAGGCCGATGCCGCGTCCTTCGTGGTTGCGCACGTAGATGAGGTACCCGCCGGTGCGGCCAATGATGCGCAGGCCGTTCTCCAGCTGGGGGCCGCAATCGCATCGGAAGGAACCGAAAATGTCGCCGGTGGCGCATTCGGAGTGGATGCGTACCGCGGGCGCTCCCCCATCCTCGGCGGGTACGGGGGTGCCGTCACGGTCGAGGGCGCGGGCGCTGATGTGCTCGGCGCCGTCTGCGAATCGCCAGGCGCGCAGACCGAACAGACCCTGCGGGGTGGGTACGGCGACCTCTTCGGTGCTTTCGACCAGCAGCGGGCTGGGGTTGGGCACCATGTCGAGGGGGCTGACTCGATAGCCTTCAGCGAGCTGGGAGGCGATGCGCAGGGATTCGGCGCTGAGCTCTTCAGCCTGCGCCTCAACCGGCTCGACCAGGGTGCCCGGCTCTGCCAAGGTGACAGCCGCGGGGGTGCTCAGCTCTGCGGGAGTGCCTGGCGTTGCTTGGGTGTTAGGGGTTTCGCTCATGCGTTCTCCTACGCCTTAGCTACGTACGTGATGAGGTCTTCGATAGAGATCATGGGCAGGTCGTGCTCGGTTGCGAAGGCGCGCAGTGCGTCGAAACGCATCATGGAGCCGTCGTCGTGCACAACCTCGGCGATAACGCCCACGCCGGACAGGCCCGCCGCGCGGGAAAGTTCCACTGCAGCTTCGGTGTGGCCGGGGCGTTCCGCCACGCCGCCGTCAACGGCGCGCAGCGGGAAGATGTGGCCGGGGCGGGTGATGTCCGCCGGGGTCGAGGATGCATCCGCGAGGATCTGCACGGTGCGTGCGCGGTCCGCAGCAGAAATGCCGGTGCTCACGCCGGATGCCGCATCGCAGGAGACGGTGTATGCGGTGCCCTTGGGGTCCTCGTTGTTGGTGACCATGGGCGGCAGGTTCATCTCGTCGGCACGCTTGTTGCTCAGGGGTGCGCAGACCACGCCGGAGGTGTAGCGGATCATGAAGCCCATCAGCTCGGGGGTTGCGTGCTCGGCGGCGAAGATGATGTCGCCTTCGTTTTCGCGGTCTTCATCGTCAACGACGACCACGGCGCGACCTGCTGCGATAGCGTCCACTGCGGTCTGCACGCTGTCGAGGACGCTTGCGGCGTCGGCGCGACGCGGCGCAACCTGCTCACCGGAGTGCGCAGAGTCCGCCTGGGGCACGCCTGCGAACGCGGTCAGACGCTGCACGTACTTAGCGAGCGCATCGGTCTCAAGGTTCACGCTGTCGCCAACCTTGAGGGCGCCGAGGTTGGTTGCCTTCAGGGTTTCGGGAATCAGACCGACCTCGAACCATGCGGGGGTTTCGCCGGGCTCAGAAACGGCAGTGACGGTCAGGGACACGCCAGAAACAGCGATGGAGCCCTTCTCGGCGAGCAGGGGTGCCAGTTCGGTGGGCAGGTTGAAACGCAGGGTGCTCCACGCCTCGTGCGCGGTGACGGATGCGAGGGTACCGACCGCATCCACGTGGCCCTGCACGACGTGACCGTCGAGGCGGCCACCGGCAGGCAGGCAGCGCTCCAGGTTGACGGTGTCGCCGGGGTTCAGGTTGCCTAGGTTGGTGCGGCGCAGAGTCTCACCCATCGCGTAGGCGCGGAACTGGCCGGGCTGCAGCTGGTCGAGGTCGATAGCGGTGAGGCATACACCGTTGACGGCGAGGGATCCGCCGTGTTCGAGGTCGGCGACGATGTCACCGGCGTTGAGGGTCAGGTAGGCTGCGTCGCTACCTTCGATGGGGGTGATGGATTCTACGGTGCCGAGGGCGCCAATGATTCCGGTAAACATGTGTGCTTTCCTTTTCTCGCCGTGTCCGCCGGGGCGTCGTCGTTGAGGGCGACGGGCGGCGATGGTTTGTTCGTCGGTATAACTATACGTATTTTTCGAATATTCCCCGTGACGGGGAGCTTTTGTGCCAGCATGCGAACCAGCCGGCACAAACTAGCCGGGCGCCGGCGGGGGTTCCTTGAGGTACTACTCCCCCCCCCGCCCGCACTCAACCCAGGCGGATGCTAGTCCAGCCGCGACTAGTCCAGCCTCGGCTAATCTAATCTCGGTTCGGGCGCGTGGCAGGCGTCCAGCTTCGGCAGGGTGCGCCGCTCACCCGGTTCCTGCGCCGTTCCACGAGGTGCCGGCACCAGGTGCGTTGCGGTGTCATTGCCGAGCACGCGCACCGCCGGGAACATTCCCAGATCGTCCAGTTGCAGGCGCGGCGCCTGCGCGAGGGTGTCCACGAGCAGACGGTACACGGCGCTCTTGCCCTGCCCCATGATTATGGGGGCGCGGTACCAGACCATCTCGTCGATGAGGTCTTCACCGGCGAAGAGGCCGACCATGCCGGGGCCGCCCTCAATCATGAGGTGCCGCACCCCGCGGGTGTACAGCTCATCGAGCAGTTCACGCGGGTCGTGGGTGAAGACCTGCAGGAAGTTCTGCGGGTCCGCCTCCACACCTTCGGGCGGGTTGAGGCCGCGCACGCGGTAGTTCTCGGTAATCTCGGTTTTGCCCATGACCACGCGCAGCGGCTGCTTCTCGAAGCGTTCCCCGTTGGCGTCGCGCGCGTCCAGGGTGGGGTCGTCCATGAGGGTGGTTCGGGTGCCGATCATGACGGCGTCGGCGCGGTGACGAATCAGGTGCCCGTCAATGCGCGCGGCGGGGCCGGTAATCCACTTGCTCGTGCCGTCAGCAGCCGCAATGAACCCGTCCAGGGTGGACGCGCTCTTTGCGGTAATGAAGGGGCGGCGTTCGGCGGCGGCAATGAACCAGCGCTCGTTCAGCAGGTAGGATGCGTTCGCGAACTCCTCCATGGCGTGCACGGTGACGCCCTGCGAGCGCAGGTAGGCGGCGCCTCCGGCGGCGTTTTCGGTGTCGTCGCTGTAGGCGTAGTAGAGTTCGCTAATGCCCGCCTCGGCGACGGCGTGGGAGCAGGGGCCGGTGCGTCCGGTGTGGTTGCAGGGCTCAAGGCTCACGTACATGCGGGCGCCGGTGAGGTCGGTTCCCGCGGCTCGGGCGGCGGCGAGGGCGTCGGCTTCGGCATGCGGGGTGCCTGCGCCTCGGTGGTAGCCCACATGCAGTAGGTGCCCGTGATCGTCAGTGATGACGGCGCCGACGAGGGGGTTCGCGCCGCGGATACCCTGGCGTGCCGCCTGCAGTGCCAGGGTCATGGCCTCTGCGTGGCTGAGCTCCTGCTCAGGGCCGGGCAGCTGGAGGGTGCGTGCGGCGGGCAACCCGGCGAGGTGACCGTACTCCGCGGCGAAGTAGTCCGCATCGTTGCGCGGCGAAGATACGCTCGGGGCGACGGTTACGGGCAGGTGCGCGCTCGCCAGCACCTGCAACGAGGGGTTCTGCGGCATTTATGCACGGCCCTTCTGCACGTCGGTTACCTCAACGGTCACGTCGGGGAACTGGGTCTGTACTTGGGTCTTCTGCGCCTCCAGGTTGCGGGTGCGCCACCAGACGAAGAAGCCGACCAGGGTGAAGCATCCGTAGAACACGTACATGAAGGAGGTTGCGTAGTAGCCTGCGCTCCACAGCAGAGGCACGCCGACCAGGTCGACGGCAACCCAGATGAGCCAGAATTCAACCCAGCCGCGCGCCATGCCGTAGGTGGCGAGCAGCGAGCCGGTGAAGATCCAGGCGTCGGACCAAACGGGTTCATAGGAGCCGAGGGCGCGGAAGATGGGGGTGAGCAGCAGGGTGCCTGCGACCATGGCGACAACCAGGCCTGCGCGTTCGGTGTTGGTAGCCCATTTGGGGATCACCGCGACACCCTCGGAGGTGTCACCACCGGAGGCGCGGGTGGCGCGCCAACGATGCCAGCCCCAGATGGACACGGCAATAAACATGACCTGGCGGCCTGCCTGGCCGAGCATGGTGACGGGGTGCGGGCTGCCGATGAGGGCGCCTAGGAAGACGGTGAGGAGTAGCAGGTTGCCGAGAATGCCGACGGGCCACGCCCATACTTTGCGTCGCATGCCGCCGAGCGCCGATGCCAGGCCGAATGCGTTTCCGAGAACTTCGCGCACGAGGAGGGACTGATCCCCCACGTGAATTTGTGCGTCGAAGAGCCACCGCAAAATGTCCATGTTTCTTTCCTCTCTGAGTTGGACCGTGTGTTCGGATGCGCTGTGTGCGCATCTGCGGCGGCTCCGGGGAGAGGAACAGAAAAGGGCGGCTACCGCGGGCATCTTATGGGGTGCCCGGTATCCGTGGTGAGGCGGGAGCGGCGAATCAGCCAACCGTGGCTGGCACCAGCCGGTTGTGGTCGAGGGGAATAACGTACCGGCACCTACGAAAGGTGCCTCTCCCCTGTCTCGCAGAAAGCTGATGCTCTCTGAAACAACTGCGTTGGGTGCGCGATGCAAGTTGTCCCAAGGTTTCTCGGGCGGCTCGACAGAGTGCGCTCCTGCCTTTTTCTGCTCGTGCTACCTTCCATCCAGACTGTACTGTCGGCACCGGATTTTCACCGGTTCGGCCTCTCTTGCGGGCGGGCTTCTCTAGCGGAGTCTTTGCATCCTGTGCGGATGCGAAGATTCGTACGATTTCTGCCTGCCTGCGAGAGCGGTTCGCGGGCTGTGACCGCCGGTTCGGAATTTCACCGACCCCGGAGCACGATGTCGATACTGATTATGCCACAGCGCACGCCGGGGGTTTAATTTGTTTTCTCTGGGATAACTTCCGTGACAAGATGACGTTTTATGACTGTACTCTCGGCGCATCTTCAAACCCCTCTAAGCAAGTCCCCACAGTAGCCGCTCACGGGACCGTTTTGAACCTGATTCTTCAATTTTCGGGAATGATTTATCACGGTTTCATAACGGTGGAGAGCGCCAAACAGACCAAAGAGTTATGAGGGTCTCCAGGGGGTTACTCAGAGCATATTGAACACTCGTCAATACCTTTATGACAAGGAATTATAACAATAAGGTTAAATTATTGGTTTAAGGTTTACTCCAGGGGTGATTTAAGGTTATTCTTATCTACAGGAGCTCCCATCACCGATAAACCGGTTCCGTTGAGAGCGACATGATTCGGACCATCCGAGCACTCACATCAAACCCTTAAGCTTCTGCCATTTGAAGCTGGAAAACTGGCCCGCGGACTGCATTCCTGAGGATGGTTTTCACGCAACATCTGCGCGTACTGGATTGCGCAGTATTGCGGCACACGATGTTGATGTGCTTCACCATCGGGAGGCAACCACACCGAATTATTTTCAACGGAACCGGCGTGGGAGCTCTTCCGAATAAACTTCCGGAAGATCGCACGGCGTGCGCCTTTGTATACCTGTACGAGGGGGCGTTGTGCGTGTCAAACGGTCATAAGCTCCCGTTCTTCTGTCGTCGCCTACCGTGGTGCGCGATGGAGGTTACGGGAACCTTGCGGGATGGTTGATCCCGCGCGCTCTGCATTGTCTTGTGGAGTGTGGTGTGTTTGGGTGGCGTATTCGCAGTGCCGGAGCGGATACGCCACCCGTTTTTAACCTGTGAAACCCTGCCCACCCCAAACTCAGGCGAGCTGCGCACGAAACTCAGCCCCAGACCAGCCTCATATACCCCAGACTGAGGCAAGCTAGCCTGAGAAGGAAACCCCGTACCAAGCCACCTATATTTCCCTACCTCAAGGGATAGGCGACCTAGAGGGCGTACCGGACACGCAAAGCGGGGGCTCCGTCCTCAAGGCGCCCCAGCGCCGCAGAGGGGGCACTCCCCCGCGAGCGGCGTCCGGTTATGCCTTCTCAAACAACTAACCCACGGGTAAAACTTCATACGCAAACAGGGTCGCCCGCGATAGCTAACTATCACAGGCGACCCTGTACGTATCAAAACCGGTGAGGGTGCGTCGGGAATGCGTAGCGGGGGCTCCGTCCTCAAGGCGCCCCAGCGCCGCAGAGGGGGCACTCCCCCGCTAGCATTGTCCGACGTGCCCTTACCTATAAGGCTGCCGAAGAGTTTTTAGTCCTCTACGGAACGGAATGCTACAACCGCGTTGTGGCCGCCGAAACCGAAGGAGTTCGACAGTGCCACGATCTCACCGGCGGGCAGCTCGCGTGCCTCGGTCACCACATCCAGGTCAATCTGGGGGTCCTTGTTGTCCAGGTTGATGGTGCAGGGTGCGGTGCGGTGGTGCAGTGCCAGTACGGTGAGTACGGCTTCGAGTGCGCCCGCGCCGCCGAGCAGGTGGCCGGTCATGGACTTGGTTGCGGAGACGGCAATGTTCTTGGTGTGCTCACCGAAGGTTTCGTGCATTGCGGTTGCTTCGGGCAGGTCACCGGCGGGGGTGCTGGTGGCGTGCGCGTTAATGTGCACGACGGTCTTCGGGTCGATGTTGCCGTCTTCGAGGGCTTCGTGCAGTGCACGGGTTGCGCCGAGTGCTGCGGGGTCCGGTGCAGTGATGTGGTAGGAGTCGGCGGATACGCCGGTGCCTGCCAGTTCCGCGTAGACGCGTGCGCCGCGTGCCTTGGCGTGCTCTTCGGATTCGAGGATGAGTGCTGCTGCGCCTTCACCCATGACGAAGCCGTCGCGGTCGACGTCGTAGGGGCGGGATGCCTTTTCGGGTTCGTCGTTGCGGGAGGAGAGTGCCTGCATCTTGGCGAATGCTGCCATGGGAAGCGGGTGGATTGCTGCTTCGGCACCGCCGACGATGACGACGTCTGCCTTGCCGCTGCGGATCATTTCAGCACCGAGCTGCATGGCTTCGGTGGAGGATGCGCATGCGGAGACGACGGTCTGTGCTGCGGCGCGTGCCTTGAGGTTCATGGAGACGGCTGCTGCGTTGCCGTTGGGCATGAGCATGGGAACGGTCATGGGGAGGACGCGGCGGGGGCCCTTTTCACGGAGGGTGTCCCACGCGTCGAGGAGGGTCCACACGCCGCCGATACCGGTGCCGAAGGCTACGCCGGTGCGTTCGGGGTCGACTTCTTCTGCGGAGTCGGCGTCGGGGCCGGAGAATCCTGCGTCTTCCCATGCTTCGCGTGCGGCGATGAGGGCGAGCTGGCCCGAGGGATCCAGGCGCTTTGCTTCTACCTTGGTGAGGCGGCCGGATTCGAGGGCGGGCACAGCGAGCTGGCCTGCAATGTATACGGGCAGGTCGTATTCCTTGACCCAGGGGTGGTCGAGGGTGGATACACCAGATACGCCCTTGGTTGCGTTTTCCCAGGTGGTGGGGACGTCGCCGCCAATGGGGGTGGTCGCGCCGAGGCCGGTCACCAGCACTTTTCGAGACATTGTGGCACTTTCTCTTCGGTGGTCGATTTGGTGGTTTATCCGGTGGTGTGTGGATAAAAACCTGTAGGGCCCGGGGTTTACAGTGGGCGTTTTCACGCCGTGGAGAGTGCAGTCATCGCACCCTGCGTGTTCCCGGGGGTGTGTTGGATTGAAAGCTGAGTGAATAGCGATGCGGCGCGGGCCGGTGAGAGCCCGCGCCGCCTCGTTATTGGTTATAGCTTAGGCAGCGTTCGCGATGAACTCGACTGCGTCGCCAACGGTCTTGAGGTTCTTGACCTCTTCGTCCGGGATGGTCACCTCGAACTTCTCCTCAGCGTTCACGACGATGGTCATCATCGAGATGGAGTCGATGTCCAGGTCCTCGGTGAAGGACTTGTCCAGCTGAACGTCCTCAACCTCAACGCCGGTCTCTTCGTTAACGATCTCTGCCAGACCTGCGAGGATCTCTTCCTTGTTAGCCATTCAGGGGCTCCTTTGTTTTTTCGATGGTCATCGCACCCGCCGGGTGGGGGTACGCGTGCATTACCGAGTTTATCGTGTCTGCGTGGTGTACGCATGCGTCAACTCGGAGTTTGTGGGGATGCTTTCCCGCTTTATTTTCTTTCTCGCGCACCGGCGCTGTGCCGGTCGTGAGGGGCGGGGAGCATCGGGCTCCGGTGGTTTTCCTTAGGGAAGGACGACTACCTGAGCTGCGAATGCCAGGCCGGCGCCGAAACCGATCTGCAGGGCGAACTTGCCGGAGAGTTCCGGGTTCTCCTTGAGCAGGCGGTGTGCGGCGAGGGGGACCGATGCGGCGGAGGTGTTACCGGCATCGACGATGTCGCGTGCCACTGCCACCGTGTCGGGAAGCTTGAGGGTCTTGACCATCTGGTCAATGATGCGGGCGTTTGCCTGGTGCGGGATGAGCGCGCCGAGCTCGTCGGGGGTGATGCCGGCGGTTTCGAGTGCCTGCTTGGCGACCTTCGCCATTTCCCATACTGCCCAGCGGAAGACGGAGGGGCCGTCCTGACGCAGGGTGGGCCAAATCTTTTCGCCTTCTTCGACGGGGTTTGCGACGAAGTCGCGGTTGCGGATGTCCAGCAGGGAGTGGGTCATGCCGACGGTGCCCCAGCGGGAGCCGTCCGAACCCCATACGGTCGGGGCAATGCCGGGTTCGTCGGAGACGCCTACGACTGCTGCGCCTGCGCCGTCGCCGAGCAGGAAGGAGATGGTGCGTTCGGTGTTGTCGATGAAGTCGGAGAGCTTCTCAACGCCGATGACCAGCACGTGTTTTGCGGTACCCGCGCGGACGAGGGCGTCTGCCTGGGCGATGCCGTAGCAGAAACCTGCGCACGCTGCGGAGATGTCGTATGCGGGGCACTTGGAGCCGATTGCGTCGGCGACCAGGGTTGCCAGGGAGGGGGTTGCGTAGGGGTGCGAGATGGTCGAGATGATGACCGCCTCAATGTCCTCACCGGCTACACCGGATGCTTCGAGGGCGTCCTTGGCGGCACCGATGGCAAGGTCGGTTACCGACTGGTTTTCGCTGGCGCGGTGGCGGGTTGCGATGCCGGTGCGCTGCTTGATCCATTCGTCGGAGGAGTCGATTGCCTCAACGATGTCGTCGTTGGGGACGATGACCTCACCGCGGGCTGCGCCGTAACCGAGGATGCGGGAGTAGCGGTTGATTTCGTACTGCTTGAGGGTAGTCACGTATTCAATCCTTAGTGCTGATGCTTGCAAGGCGGTGTGTGCCTCGCAGGTCTAAAGTGCATGTCTAGTGTGAAGGGTTCCCATTGTGGGGAGGGCGGGGTGCTCTCCCCCGGCGTTTAGCCCTTCAGCGAGGCGAGGTCCTCGGGAGTGTTGATGGAGGTGCCGGGCACGCCGCGCATCGCACGCTTTGCCAGGCCGACCAGGGTGCCCGCGGGGGCGACCTCGATAATGCCGGCGACCTCACGCTCGAGCAGGGTTGCCATGCACAGGTCCCAGCGGACGGGGCTGGTGACCTGGGAGACGAGGGTCTTGACGAACTCTTCACCGGATTCCACGGCGGAACCGTCGCGGTTGGTCAGCAGTGCGGAGGTCGGGTCGGAGATCTGCAGGGATGCGGCGAATTCTTCCAGTGCGGGCACGGCGGGTGCCATTGCCTCGGTGTGGAATGCGCCGGCGACCTTCAGGGGGATGACGCGAGCGCGTGCGGGCGGGTTCGCGGCGAATGCTTCGATGGCGGGGATGGGGCCTGCGGCTACAATCTGGCCGCCGCCGTTGGAGTTTGCTGCGACGAGGCCTGCTGCGTCGATGGCTTCGCGGACGTTTTCTTCAACGCCGCCGAGTACTGCAGCCATGCCGGTCGGGGAGGCGGCTGCCGCCTCCGCCATGCCGTTGGCGCGCACGCGCACGAAACGCATTGCGTCTTCGTCGCTGAGTACGCCCGCGAGGGCTGCTGCGGTGATTTCGCCGACGGAGTGGCCCGCGAAGATGAGCTCTTCACCGTCGAGTTCGCGCAGGGCGAGGCGGCCGGTGACGATGCCTGCAGCCACGATGAGGGGCTGGGCGATTGCGGTGTCCTTGATGGTTTCTTCTTCGGCTTCGGTGCCGTAGTGAATCAGGTCAATGCCTGCCGCTTCGGAGAGTCGTTCCAGGTGCTCACGCACACCTTCAATCTCGAGCCAGGGGCTCAGGAAGCCCTTCTTCTGGGAGCCCTGTCCGGGGCAAACGAGTGCGCGCATGCGGTGCGACCTTTCTGGTTTTTAGTACTCGTACGCGGTGCCATTATAGAGACGGAGACCACGGTTAGTCTGTTACCTATGCTACCTTGTTCAGCCGCCCTGTATAAACATCACTGTGCAGAAACTTTGGGCTACGCGGGATATTTAGGCAGACGTTGAACAGTGTATAGCTTAGAACGATTTCCCCCATTCGTACAGTTCAGCCACTCAAGGTTCAAATAGAGAGACATTAGACGGCGGCGCTCAGCGCACTATTCAAAGCACAGTACAACACAGCCCCGCACACTCCTCCGCATCGGTGTGCGCCCCCTTAGACGCGCGAACACCCTATGCTCGCGGATGCGCCCGCGCGTACGTCTCCGCCAGACGCTTCATCGACACGTGCGTGTAAATCTGCGTGGTCGCCAACGACGAATGTCCCAGCAGCTCCTGCACCGAACGAATATCGGCACCACCATCCACTAGGTGAGTCGCCGCCGAATGACGTAAAACGTGCGCGCCCGACGCCTGAGTATTCTCCACCGTGCGCAGCAGGCGGGTCAGGTCCTCACGAATCTGGCGGGCATTCGCACGCCCACCCCGAGGACCGATAAACAGCGCCGTCACGCCCTGGGCCCCCTCCTGGATCCACTGCGGACGGCCATAGGACACCCAACGATTCAACGCCTTGAGCGCCGGGGTACCCAGCGGCACCACGCGCTCCTTATTGCCCTTACCCAGCACACGCACCGTCTTATTCGCCCGGTCCACGCTCTGCAAATCTAGGCCGGTCAGCTCAGAAATACGCATGCCCGAGGCGTACAGCACCTCAACCACGGCTTCGAGGCGCAGCAGACGCGCATCACGAGGATTCTGCGCCCGACGCTGCTGCAGGGTAGTCAGCAGCTGGTTCATCTGCTCACGGCTCAGCACCGGCGGCAGGTGATTCTCCCGCTTGGGGGTGCGCATACCGCGCGTGGGGTTGGCGTGCACCAGCTCCTCTTCCTGAGCCCAGGTGAAGAACGTACGCAGGGTCGAACCGCGGCGCGCCACCGTAGAACGAGCCGCCTGCCGCAGATGCAACGAACCCAACCACTCACGAATCAGGGACGCATCAATGCTGTCCAGATGCCGCACGCCGCGGCGCGCCATGTAGCCGAAGAAGCCCTCCAAATCGGAGATATACGAGCGGATCGTCTCTTCGGAACGGTGCTTCTCATAGCGCAAAAAACGCTCAAAACGGTCCAGGACGGGGCGGAACACCTCACCGGAAACACCCAGTGCAGAATCGGGCAGAGTAGAGCCGGGTAGGGCGGAGCCTGAACCCTCAGCTTGGGTTTCGGGATGATTGGCCGCAAGGCTACGGGTGTAGGTCACCGGCAGGGTCGTGGAGGGAGCCTCGTCCCGGTATTCTTCCCGGCTTTCAGCTGGGTTTTCGTGCTGGCGGGCGGGGGTCATGCGTCCCTCCTTTCGGGTTTCGGTCTTTCGACATTCTCTCCGCGCGTCTGTCGATAATGCGGCGGCGGGGGTAGGCTCCGCACCAGTACGCGCAAGCCTACCCCCAATTGTAGAGAGGTTCCACGCTCTCTACGTGCTGCCCTGTCATGACCGGCCGCCCCGTCATGACCCACCGCCGCAACCCGCTACTGCCTGGGTGTTCACTACGGGCGTTCAGCCGGGGTTTTCAGCGGGAGTGTTCAACGGGGGATCTTCTACGCCGCGGCAGCCGGGCGGACCTTCCTCCAGCTCGTTCCGCTGCTCTCCGCCAGACCGCAACGACCCAGGTGGAACAGGTCAGCCATCACGTCGCGAGCGCTCAACCCGAGGGCTGCGGCAATCTCGTCCACGCCACGGTAGGAGCGCGGGCTCAAGTCATCCCAGACCCTCCCCTGTCGTTCGGTCAGCTCATCCAGTGCACTGGAGGATGCCGTCTGATCCCATTCGCTCTCGTGCTCGGTGCCCAGCTCGAACCCTGCGGCGGCATCGTACTCGAGGATGTCCGCGGCCTCGGTGAGTGTTTGCGCTAGTCCATCGCGCAGCAGACGGTTCGTGCCCACCGAGTTCGGCGAGTTAATCTGCCCCGGAACCGCCCAGAGGGTACGCCCAATCTCCATCGCGTGACGAGCCGTGTTCAGGGCACCGGAACGCCAGCGCGCCTCCACCACAATGGTGTGCCGCGCTAACGCCGCAATCAGGCGGTTACGCTCCAGAAAACGCCAACGCGTGGGGGTGTTACCCACGCTCACCTCGCTCATAATGAGCCCGCGGTCAACGATCATGTTCAGCGCATCCGAGTTCTGCGCCGGGTAGAGCCGGTCCAGCCCACCCGCCATGAAGGCGATGGTCGGCAGGTCGCTACCCTGCTGGGTCAGGGCCGCCCGATGCGCCGCAATATCGATGCCCATCGCACCGCCAGAAATCACCGTGTACCCGCGGCGCGCCAGCTCGGCGGCGAGGTGGGTCGTCGCCTCCGTACCGTAGATGCTCGGGTCGCGCGAACCGACCAGCGCCACGCTCGGAGCAGAGGCCACATCCAGCAGGTGCCGCGAATCGCCTCGGCACCACAGCCCGTACGGTCGGTCGGGCCCCAAATCGTTCAGCTGCGGCGGCCACAGCGGATCGGCGGGAGTGACCAGCCACGCCCCGCAGGTTGCCGCCATGTGCGCCTCCGCGTTCAGGGTGCGTTCCATGCGGCGGTTCCAGCGCAGGCGGCGGGTTGCGAGCGCCTTGCCGAACTTATCGCGGCTCATCTGATGCTCACCCGGCGTGTAGTAGCCATTCGCGCTACAGAACAGGGCGGACTCCCCTTCCGCGGGTGCACCCACCGAGTGCAGAAAATCGCTGAGCTGCGTATCAGGTTCGCCGTGCTCCCAGGTGTGCTCATCCGGGATGTGCCCGGTCAGCAGGTAGTGCAGGGTCAGCGGCGCACCCAGGGTGGTGAGGGATTCGACCACGAGCTCATCGGCGGGTTCGGCGTAGCGCATCAGCTGGGCAGTGCAGCAGCGGATGTACTCGCGGCACGCCGCCTCAAGCTCCTCCGTACTGAGGGCGGGATTGAACAGGGGTGCTGGATTGAGCAGGGTCGCAGGAGCGAACAGCGGCGCAGGATCAGAACCGCTGGAGGCTGTGCCCGCCGAAGCTTCGGGGTACTCACCCTGTGGCACCTCACTCTGCTGTTCCTCCCAGCTCAGTTCCTGCAGGTTCATCTCTTCCAAGTACACAGGGTTCAGGCAGGAAGCGAGGAACCCCGGCAACCGCGCCGCGTTGTACGGGCTCGGCGAGGGTTCCTGTCCCAGCGACAGAATATGCGCCACCCTCTCACGCACCAGGGCGTGCGCATCCAGGGTGCGGCCTGGCAGGCGGATCTGCAGTTCCTCCTGCACAAAATCCTCCGCCACGCGCTCTTCTGGCACATGCTCTTCAGGCACGCTCACTTCTGGCACACACTCGTCCGGCGCTGTTTCTCTCAGCCCATTTTCTTTCAATTCGGCCTCTTCAGCTCGTTTTCTGAGCTTCTTCTCACTCATGACGTTCTTCTCCTCTCGTGAGTGATTCCTTCTATAAACCGGCACGCTATGTCAGCTGACCCTATTTCAGCTGGCGCATTATTTCAATTGCCCCTGCTGCCGCAGAAAAAGCGCCACATCCAGGTGCTCCCGGCTCGGGTAGGCGGCGCCCTCTAAATCGGCGAGGGTCCAGGCGATACGCAGCACCCGGTCGTAGCCGCGCGCCGTCAGCGTTCCGCGGTCCACGGCGGCGTTCAGCTCGCCGGTGAGCTTCGCATCCAGACGCAGCGGGCCGCGCAGAATCTTGCCGTTCATCTCCGCATTCGTCTTCAACCCGTACGGCTCCAGGCGCTCACGCTGAGCCTGCCGCGCCGCCATGACACGCTCACGAATCTGTGCCGAACTCTCGTTCACCTGACCGCCCGCAAGCTCCGTGGAAGACACCTTCGGAACCGTCACATTCACGTCAATGCGGTCCACCAGCGGGCCGGACAGCCGCCCAAAATAGGCGCGACGCTCACGCGGAGCACACGTGCACTCCGTACCTGCACCCACGTTCATGCCGCAGGGGCACGGGTTCGCCGCCAGGATCAGCTGAAACCGCGCCGGATAGGTCGCCGATGCGCTCGAACGGTCCAGGGTCACGGTCCCCGACTCCAGGGGCTGACGGAGCGAATCGAGCACCGTGCGCTTGAACTCCGGTGCCTCGTCCAGAAAGAGCACGCCGCGGTGCGCTTTAGACACACAACCGGGGCGTGGAATGCCGCTGCCGCCACCCAGAATCGCCGGCGCGGAGGCGCTATGATGCGGTGCCTCAAACGGCGGCTGACGCACCAGCTCGCTCAGGTGCTCCCCCGCCGAGCAGAGGGAACGGATCGCGGTCACCTCCATCGCGGCATCGTTGTCGAGGGTCGGCAGGATGCTCGGCAGGCGCTCCGCCAGCATGGTTTTACCCGAACCGGGCGGGCCTGTCAGCAGCATGTGGTGACCACCCGCAGCGGCAATTTCCAGGGCGAAACGACCCTGCGACTGACCGGCGACATCGCTCATATCCGAGGGAATTTCAGCCGGTGTCGCCACCGGTGCGCTCGCCTCCGTCTGCGGGGCGGGCGGGTAGGTCAGCTTCTGACTCTCAGCGCCGAGAGCGGCAAAAACCTCCGCCAGGCAGCGGAAACCGCTCACCTGTGCACCGGGAATGAGCGCCGCCTCCTCAGCGTTTTCGGCGGGCACAATCACGCGGTGGTGTCCGGCATCCACGGCGGCTTTGACCGCCGGCAGGATGCCCGGCACGGGGCGTAGCGTTCCGTCCAGCCCCAGCTCGCCCAGGAAGACGCTATCGCCGCTGGGGTGCAGTTTCTTCTCCGCCTGCAACGCCGCAACCACAATGGCAAGGTCGAACGCCGAGCCGCGTTTGGGCAGGGTCGCGGGGGTCAGGTTCACGGTGAGCCGGTGCTGAGTGAGGGTGATGCCGGTGTTCTTCGCCGCAGAGCGCACACGCTCTTTAGACTCGTTGAGGGCAGTATCGGGCAGACCCAGCAGTACGAAGCCGGGCAGGCCCTGCGAGATGTCAGCCTCAACATCAACAATGTGCCCGCGCAAGCCCACGAGCGCCACGGAATAGGTGCGTGCGAATCCCATTACGCCACCGCCTTCAAATGCTCGAAAGTGAAGGTTTCGCAGGTTCCGGTCACCGCAATTGCGTCAATGCGAAAGCGCGGAAAATCCAGGTTCTCGCGCAACCTGCACCAGAGAATCGCCAGCGAGCGCGTGCGGCGCGCCTTATCGCGGTCAATAGACGCGAACGGGTGCCCAAAGTCTTCGCTGCTGCGGGTCTTGACCTCAACGAAAACCAGTTCGTCCTCGGGGTCAATGGCGATCAGGTCGAGCTCGCCGCGGATCTGTTCGTGTTCCAGCCCGGCGGGCGGTCGCCAATTCCTCTCCAGAATGCGGTAGCCGTTCGCTTCCAGGATGCGGGCGGTCAGCTCCTCACCCCACCTGCCGACGCTGTGGGCGCGGGGCTGGGTTCGCGGAGGCTGGGTGCTCTGGAGCAGAGGTCTGTTGGGTGCGCTTCGGGTTGCAGCGCGGGCTGTTATTCGGGCTATTGTCATGGGTCTCTCCCCCGGTAGATAGCGGTAGTGCTTCTACTGTGCCCGCCGCGCGCGTGCCCGAACGCGGTTAACGAAAAACTGTGGATAACCTCGGCTCCCAGAAGGAATTAGAGGTTATCCACAGCCGTTTATTTGAAATTTTGGGGCGTATTTTTCAAAAATGCCGCTCGGGTGCCGATTCGACGCGTCATATTCGCGCAGGTTCATCACGCAGTTCTGCGCGCACTTTCATCACTCAGTCCCGCCGCATTCCAGCCACCCGGCACCGGCGCGCCTACCCGCGGTTACCCTCGGTTACACTCGGCGAGGTGTTGAAGCATGCTTGAGCTAGGCGTTAAAGTCAGGCATTTCCGGCACGGTGAACTCCTGGTTGGGCAGGCGCTCCTCCACGTTCACGTCACGCACCGAGTAGGCGTGCACCTTCTTCACAAAGCGGTTGGAGCGGAACACGTCCCACACCCACACATCGCTCATGCTCACCTCAAAGTAGAGGGTGCCGTCCTGCACGTGCGGGGTGACGTCCACCTGGTTCGCCAGGTAGAAGCGTCGGTCGGTTTCTACCGCGTAGCTAAAGAGCGACATGACGTCTTTGTATTCGCGGTAGAGCGCCATTTGGGCGTCGGTCTCGTAGTTTTCGAGGTCTTCTGCGCTCATTACTCTTCCTTTCCTGGGCTTTATTAGTACTAATTCAGCGGTGGCACGTTAGGCTTTCGCGGCCTTCCGAGGCGCGGTCTTTAGGAATGTCACGCACCCTAGCCGCGCTGTGCCGCAGCAGCCTCAATCTGCTCGGCGGTCGCCGGAAGCGACCATGAGAGTCGATGCTGCGGGCTGGGGCCCTGCACGCTAATCGCCTCGCGGTGAGCGGCGGATCCGTAGCCCTTGTTCTTTGCCCAGCTGTACCCCGGGTAGCGGGTATCCAGCTGAACCATCAGCTCGTCACGTTCCACCTTCGCAACCACCGATGCGGCGGCGATGGAGGCGCACTTGTAGTCACCCTTGATGACCATGGTCACCGGCATCTGCGCGGGCTCACCTGCACCCTCCCACGCCTGGGCGAGCAGTTCGTTGTAGTGTGCCTGCGCCGGGTCCGGCGCCAGCGCGCTGAACAGGTCCTCCTGCGGAGGGGTGAACCAGTCGTGCTTACCGTCCAGCAGGGCGGCATCGGCACGGTATCCGCGGCGCGCCAGCTCGGCGAGCGCATGCTGGGCGGCAAGCCTCAGCGAGAGGGTCATGCCGAGCCGGTCAATATCTGCCGGTTCCACGTGCCCGACCGCCACGGCGCACCACTGGCGGATTTCGGGAACCATGGATTCGCGGCGTGCCGGTGAGAGCGCCTTAGAGTCGATCAGCCCGCCCACCTCGAGAGTGGCGTCCGGGGTGAGGATTGCGACGCCCACAGTGACCGGGCCCGCCATGGAGCCGCGGCCTACCTCGTCGATTCCGGCAACTGTGCGGGCACCGGAGGCGAAGAGCTGCTGCTCGTACTCGAGGTCGGCGGCGGGCGGGGTTGTCTTCGCGGGCTTAGCTTGAGTGGGTTTCGTTGCGCTCTTCTGGGCGCTCACCATCATTGCCACGCTCGCTTATTCGCTCGGGGTGGAGGTCGGCTCAGGAATCGAGGAGAACACCGAGCTCTGATCCTGCAGCAGACCGAAGTGGTTCAGCGGCCACGCCACCACGAACACGTTACCTTGCACGTCGTCCTTGGAGATGAATGCGGTGCCGTCGCTAATGTGGTAGCGGGAGTCGGCGGAGTTGCTGCGGTGGTCGCCCATGACGAAGTACTTGCCGGCGGGCACGGTCACCTTAAAGGGGACTTCCGAGGGCGGGTTGCCGGGGTACAGGTACGGTTCGGTAATCTCTACGCCGTTGACCTTGATTTTGCCGTTGCCGTCGCTTTCGACCACGTCACCGGGGGTGCCGATAACGCGCTTGACCAGGAAGTTCGAGGAGGTATCCGGCAGAATACCCGCGAAGGACAGGGCATCCTTGAGCGGGCTGCTGGTCTTCTGGGTGGAGGGAATCCAGCCCTGAGAGTCCTTGAAGACGATCACGTCACCGCGCTTGGGCTCACTAAAGTAGGAGCCCGCCACGTTAATGAACACGCGGTCGTTGACCTGCAGGGTCTGCTCCATGGAGCCGGAAGGAATGTAGAAGCCGCGCAGCAGGAAGGTCTTGACCAGGAATGCGATGACCAGCGCGTAGAGGATGACGGTGCCGCCTTCGCGTGCCTGCACCCAGAGCCATTCGCCGAGGCGACCTTCTTCCTGCGCCTGGGAGTAGGTCAGCTCTGCCTGTTCGGCGCGCTTTGCCTTGCGGCGTTCCCTGGGGGTCATTTCGGAGAAGTCCTTGGTGGTTTCCACGTCTGCGGCTGTCTCCTCGTCGGTGGCTTCTTCGCGCTTAGTGTTCTTCGCGGCGGAAGAAGTCGCAACGGCGGCATCTGCGGAGGCGGCGCTCGCCTCGGCGCTAGCTACCACCTCGTGATCGCGCTCAGAGGTGCTCTTAGTATCGCTTTCGGTGGAAGAGGCAGCGCTCCAGGGGGTAGCCTTCTCGGGTGCAACCTTTTCAGCACCATCATTCTCTGCGGCGCTCTTTTCTGCAGTAGCCTTTTCGGCGGCGAGGCGCGCGAAGTATTCTTCCATTTCGCGGCGCTCGCGGCGGCTTTGAGGCTGGTATCCCTCAGGGAAGGGGCTGGTGTTCGCAGTGTTCTTGTCGTCTGCCATGCTGGAGTGAGCCTTTCGTTTGAGAGATACCTAGCTCGAGTGAAACGGTACCTAGCTATTGTATCGAGAGTGTTTACGCTCTTGGGCTTTTATTTTCTGAGAGCGGCAAGGTTCTCAGAAAGCGGGGTCTCAGAATATGCAAAAACCGCTCCTCTCCCGCGAAATGCGGTTGGGGAGCGGTTTGCAACAGAATTCTGTATCTATAAAGATTAGAACTCGCGCTTCTCGCGGATACGAGCAGCCTTACCGTGGCGGTCGCGCATGTAGTACAGCTTTGCACGACGGACGTCACCGCGGGTCACCAGCTCGATCTTCTCGATGGAGGGAGAGTGAACCGGGAAGGTACGCTCAACACCAACACCGAAGGAAACCTTGCGGACGGTGAAGGTCTCGCGAACGCCTGCACCCTGGCGGCCAACGACGAAGCCCTTGAAGACCTGGATACGGTGGTTCTTACCTTCAACGATCTTAACGTGAACGTTCAGGGTGTCACCGGGGCCGAATGCGGGGATGTCGTCACGGAGGGACTTCTTGTCGAGGAAGTCAAGAGTCTGCATAGTTGTAGATCTCCAGAGTCATCTGCCGCAGGTCAAATAGACTCAGATTGCTCTGCCCCACTGCGGGACAGAAAACTTCATGCTTCGGACAGGATTGGTGCCCGAAGGTTGACATCGTTGGTCGCTCTTCCCCCTGCGGCAGGGGCGTGCCCGATGTCAACACAATGCCCCATTATCCCAATGCACCCGCGTTTATGCAAGCATCCGGGGAGCACTTTTAGAAGGGGGGTTCGTCACTTTGCGCTCCCCCGCCCTGGGATGCGCCGTTCTGGGATGCACCGCTCTGCGCCGGAGCACCCGGAGCGGTCACGCCCGGCGCCTCCGCGTTCTGCTGGGGTGCGTACTGAGGTGCTTCCTGCGGCGGCGCATACTGGGGCGCGTACTGCTGCGGCGCACCCTGAGGCGCACCCTGCAGGGAACCCTCGTTGACCGTGCGCTTCTCCACGGTGCGGGCGAAGGTGCTCGTACCGTAGTTCAGGTCGTGACCGATGCCGAGGGCATCCACCTCTACGGTAGTGCCCTGCGTGCCGTCTTCGCGGTTCCAGCGGCTAATGCGCTGGCGGCCGCTCACGACCAGCGGCTGCCCCTTCTCAATGGAGGTGGCAATGTTCTGGGCGAGGCGGCGGTAGGCTTTCACGGTGTACCAGTTGGTGGTGCCTTCTTTCCAGGTGCCGGTGGCGTCCTGCCAGCGCGGGGTGCTGGCGAGGCGAAAGTTCACGACGGGCACCCCGTTGGGCAGGGTGCTCAGTGCCGGGTCGGAGGCGGTGAATCCGCGGATCAGGATGGTGTCGCTCATGGTTTCTCCTTAGAAACTAGTGGGTGGGTTCCTTCACCTTGCCAGGGCTGACCCGCTCCTGCATCCGGCGGTTACCGGTTCTGTGGATAACCGCGCGTTTTGCAGTTTTGAGCGCCGCCTGTGGATAGAGTTTTTGAACTTTTCACCCCATTTTTTCAAAAATCGCCCGCGGGCAACATGCTTCCTGCAGAAATATGACGACTACGCCCCATTCGACGTCGTGATAGGTATCTCAGCGTCGGGGCGGCTATTTTTGCCCTCAAGTTCACTATTTCAGCCCCGCGCGCTCTATCCTTGATGATGCGGTGCACTCAGCCGCGTCCCGTCTACCCGCCTTGGAGAACCCGTGAGCAAAAAGCCCGCGAACAACAACCTGCCCTCCCTGCAGGAACTTCAGCAGCTACAGCGCAACCTGCCCAAGCTACCCGATTCGATGGACCCGCAGAAGAAGCGCCTTATTTACGGTCTGCTCGCTGTGCTTGCCGTGATCGTGCTGATTATTGGTCTGGTCTACGTGAGTAAGAACGGTGTGGACGGGCTGCTCGGCTCCGACACGACGACCTCCGCCACCGATGATGAAGAGACCAACGTGCAGACTGAAACCCTCGCCGAGGTCAAGAACCCGTACAAGGCGGTTGATCCCGCGACCGCGCTCGCACCGGATCTGGCAACCGCGAAGAGCGAGCTGGCGTCCCTGCAGGTGAAGGAACGCGCGTCGAAGGCTGGCTACTCTCGTGATCAGTTCGGACCCGCCTGGGATGACGTTGACGGGAACAAGTGCAACACTCGCGACGACATTCTGCGCCGCGACCTGACCAATGTTCGTTTCAAGGTCAGGACCCACGCATGCACCGTCATCAGCGGCACTCTGAACGACCCGTACACCGGCAAAACCATCGAGTTCAAGCGCGGCAAGAAGACCTCCTCGGCTGTGCAGATTGACCACGTGGTGGCTCTGTCGAACGCATGGCAGACCGGCGCGCAGGATCTGACCGCAGAGCAGCGCCGCCAGCTGGCGAACGACCCGGAGAACCTGCTCGCTGCAGACGGTCCGGCGAACCAGCAGAAGTCCGATGCGGACGCCTCCGAATGGTTGCCGAGCAACACCGCCTACCGCTGCACCTACGTGGCACGCCAGGTGCACGTGAAGGCGAAGTACAAGCTGTGGGTGACCGCGGACGAGAAGAAGGTTATGGAGCGCGTCCTCAACTCTTGCAAGGACACGAACCCCACTAAGAAGTAGCTTCCCGGCACACAAATGTAAAAGCATAAAGAAAAACCGCCCCGCACCCTGAGTTTAGGGTGCGGGGCGGTTTTTGCATGTGGCGCCCCAGGAGGGAATCGAACCCCCGACCAAGAGATTAGAAGGCTCCTGCTCTATCCTCTGAGCTACTGAGGCCTTCCTCTAGGGTACATGAGAATTTATGCTTCTCATGCACCGCGCCTCTCACGCGGTGGATGACCCGCTGGGCAGTGCATCCGGCTGGCGCGGCATCCGGATGACGCGCTATGAGCCTACCTTGGCGGCTTCCCGTTCCGTCTTCTTCACCTCGCGGCGGCGTGCACGGCGGCTTGACGCGCCGGGGAACAGCTGCCACCACAGGCGGATGGTGGTGCGGCGAATCTGCGTGGGGTGCAGGCTCACGTACACCAGGCGGCGGGTTGCCGGGTCGAGGGCGACCAGGTAGATGATGTAGCCCAGGCAGATGACCGTCGCGATGAGTCGACCCATGTCCTGGTTGAAATCGCGCAGGTAGGGCGACACGTTCAGCTGGTCGCTCACACCGTACGCCATGAAGAACAGCGTGGTGATGAAGTACCACATGAGCTGGAAGTGCGAGCGCAGGCCGGTTGCGGCGAGCATCGGGATGGCCCAGAGCAGGTACCAGGGCTGAATCATGGGGCTACACAGGAGCATGAACAGGATTGCGAGGCCGGCGTGGCGCACGATGTTGCGGTCGCGTCCGACGAATGCCATTGCTACCGCGCCAAGCATGCCGATGCCCTTGCCGACGGTCTCGATGAGCTTGCGGATCACATCGAAGGCGTCGCCCTGAACGAACAGGGAGGCGGCGCCGATGACCAGGCCGAAGGGGGTGTACCAGATGTACTGGCCGCCGGTGGTGGACAGTGCCTTGATCCAGCCGAATTCCAGTCCGGTTGCCCAGCCCATGAGCGCCATTTCGGCGAGCAGCAGCACGCCGGCGAGCGCCCAGAAGATGAACTTGCGCGGCCAGGAGGCGTTCTTACCCGCCCAGAGCAGACCCACGAAGGGCAGCACCACGAGGGCGAGCGGCTTGACGGCAACACCGAGGGCTACGAAGGTCACGCCGAGCGGTCCGCCCCACCAGGTGTCGCGGTAGCGCTTGGCGTAGTAGAGGCCGCCGAGCATGAACATGGTCATGAGCGAGTCGTTGTGGCCGCTGGCGATGAACGATGCGATGAACAGCGGGTTCGGGCCAATCTGCCAGAGGGCGCGGACCTGGTTGAAGCCGTGCGCCTGGGCGAGTTTTGCCACGTAGAAGAGGATGCCGATGACCGCGAGCACGGAGAGCAGGCGGAAGTAGAAGAGGGAGAGGTCGATGTTCTCCCCCGCCAGGCGCACAATCCACTCTTCGAGTTTGAGGGAGACCGGTCCGTACGGGGGCGGGGATTCCGCCCACATGGGGTCCGCACCGTTCTGCATGAAGTTCGAGATTTCGGAGACACCATGCTTGTATGGGTTGAGGCCGTGTGCCATGACCATGCCCTGGCCGTAGTAGGAGAACATGTCGCGGCTGTAGATGGTGAAGGCGAAGACCTGCGGCAGGGACCAGCTGGTGATGACGGCGATCATCCAACGCATGGTATTGGGTTCGTTCCAGTCGCCCATTTTCTGGTAGATGCGCAGCCATTCGCGGCACATGAGCATGGCGCCGAGGGCGAGCATGATAATGCCGGTGATGACCCATGCAGCTTCGAATCGGATGGCGCGGATAATGTCGTAGCGCCAGAAGCTGGAGCTGTCGGCGAGCCAGCCGACGGCGTAGGAGCCGAGGGTGACCATGATGGAGCCGATGGTGCCGATAATCAGCGTGCGCAGACGGTGATTATTGACGTAATCCAGGAGTTTGGGTGAGAGGGGTACGTCGTGTGCGCCGGGTGTGGTGAGCCGGTGTGCTAGCTCCTTTGGTGCGCGCATAACTCCCTTTCTGTCTGCATCGTCGTTCTGGTTTTTATCATACCGGAGCCCTTGGATGCACTTGCGAGAATCACTGTTGCGAAGGCGCTTGTGGACACCCCGTAGGGGCACGCAGGGCGGTGCGACTCTCCCCCGCTGCCGCGGTTTGCGCATCCTGTTCTACCTTCTCGCGCCCTCTTGTACCCCTTTTGTGACGTGCTACCCGCCGGGCTGGCGGTGTTTGGGGGTAGAGTGGGAGGGTGAGTATTTCTAGTGAACGTATTGTATGGATTGACTGCGAGATGACCGGCCTGGACGTGGAGAACGACGCTCTCGTCGAGGTAGGCGTTCTGGTCACGGATGCCGATTTGAACATTCTGGGTTCTGGCGTTGAGTTCGTCATTAAGCCCGGTGATGAGTCTCCTGCCGGTGCGCTGGAGAACATGAATGACTTTGTGCGTTCGATGCATGAGGCGTCGGGTCTGCTGCCCGATATTGAGCACGGTGTGTCGATGGATTACGCGCAGGAGCAGGTGCTTCGTTACATCAAGAAGTATGTTCCGGTGGCGGGCAAGGCGCAGCTGGGCGGCAACTCGGTGGGCATGGATAAGCGCTTCTTGGAGCGTTACATGCCCGAGGTCATGGCGCATCTTCACTACCGTGTGATTGATGTGTCGACCATTAAGGAGCTGGCGGCGCGCTGGTACCCGGCGGCTCGTCATAGCGCCCCGGCGAAGACCGGTAACCACCGCGCGCTGGGTGATATCAAGGACTCGATTGATGAGTTGAAGTATTACCGCCGCGCTATTTTTGTGCCGCAGGGCCCGGATGCGGTTGCTTCGGCGCAGATTGCGCGTGAGGTGGAGGCTGAGCGTGCCGCACGCGAGGCGGCTGAGCGCGAGGCTGAGGCATCCGCTTCTGAGGCGGCCGAGGCGTAAGCTTCGCTTTTCAGCTCTGCCGCGGGTAGTTCCTGCGGACTAACTTTCGGGGCGAGGTGAGGGGCCTAGATGGGCTCCCCTCCCCCGCGGTTTACACCAAGCACAGCATGTAACGAGCATCACTGCTTTTCAACTTGGCAGGTTTCTGAATCTCCTGTACAGTAGTATCCGTTGCATATCGCAAGGGAAACCAAGCGAAGCACATGGTGGTCGTAGCTCAGTTGGCAGAGCGCCTGGTTGTGGTCCAGGAGGTCGCGGGTTCAACCCCCGTCGATCACCCCGATGGAAAGGGTCGTTATGGTTATCCGTAACGGCCCTTTCGCTTACCCTCGATTCGGTTTGCCCGTACACGGCGTACCGAATTAGAGCCCTACACCCGCACTTTAAACCAGCGAGCAGGAACAGGGCGCAGCGCATCCTCACGAAGCACATCTTCACGAGGTACTTCTTCATGAGGCAGTCGCACCCGGCAAGTTCCCGTTCAACACAAGCAAAGGATGATTCCGTGGCTATTCGCCCCATCGTTATTCACGGCAACCCCGTTCTGCACCGCCCCGCGGCACCCGTCACCGAGTTTAATGATGAGCTCAAGGAGCTCGTGGCTGACATGTACGAGACCATGGACGCATCCAACGGTGTGGGCCTGGCAGCACCGCAGATTGGCGTGGGCCTGCGCATCTTCACCTACAAGATGGAGAATGAGGACGGCGTTCCCCCGCGCGGCTGCATCATCAACCCGGTACTGACCCTGGGCAAGATTTCTACCGCCGATCCGGACCCCTACGAGGAGGAAGAGGGCTGCCTGTCCTTCCCCGGTTATGGCTTCCCCCTCAAGCGTGCCGAGTGGGTGACCGTGAACGGTCTTGACGAGCACGGCAACCCCGTCCAGTTTGAGGCGACCGGCTGGTTCGCACGCTGCATGCAGCACGAAACCGACCACCTGGACGGCAAGCTGTACGTGAACCGCCTGAACAAGAAGTGGACCGGCAAGATGAAGAAGGTCGTGAAGAAGGAAGGCTGGACCGTCGACGGTAACTCGTGGATGCCCGGCGTTGATCCGGATCCGTTCGGCCACTAATCAGCTCTTCTGAAGGTCATACCGACCTTTCGAGAAGTTTAAAACGAAGACCGCGAATGCACTCTCAAGCGCATTCGCGGTCTTCGTTTTCCATCAGCCGATGATGTTTTTCATCAGCCGACGGTAGCGTGAAACGGGTCATCCTATGAGCCGGGTTCTGTCTAAAACGCCGCCCGAAGGGGCGTTTCGAGGCAATCATCTATCTAGAACGTACGTTGCCGCACGTCTCAAGCAGCCTACCCGAATACGCACCCCACCTCCGTGAAGGAAGCTAACGGGGATCGGGCGCACTACCCTACCATGGCGTATCCTGTTTGACCTTGCTCCGAATGGGGTTTACCTAGCCGGGCACGTCACCGCGCCCGCTGGTGGTCTCTTACACCACCCTTTCACCCTTACCGCGGCGAACCGCGGCGGTTTACTTTCTGTGGCACTGGCCTGCGGGTTACCCCGAGTGGATGTTATCCACCATCCTGTGCTGTGGAGCCCGGACTTTCCTCGAAGCACGTGTGCCTCGCGATTGCCCGGACGGCCCGTTTCACCCAACCCATTATACGCACACCCCCGGCGGTGGCTATTTCCCAGGCTCCCTCACGGGCACTCAGAGCTGGGCCCACAGGGGTACACTGGCGCCTCACAACTGCACTGCGTCTCGCAGCTACACTGCGCCTCGCGGGTACACTGGAGAGATGCTGATTCTTCTTCCCCCTTCCGAAGGTAAAACTCCCGCCCCCGAAGGCAACGCACCCGCCTGCTTTGCTGACCTCTCGTTCCCCGAACTGACGGCTGAGCGTGAGAGCGTCCTGGAGGAGCTGGCGGCTGTCAGCTCTGGACCCGACGCCTTGGCGGAGCTCAAGGTGGGTGCATCCCTCGAAGCAGAGGTGGAACGCAACACCCGCCTGTTCACCGAACCGGCGCAGCCCGCGATCCACACCTACACTGGTGTGCTGTTCGAGGCGCTGGATTATGCGAGCTTCTCCCCCGCCGAACGCGATGCCGCGCACTGGTCGCTGCTGATTTCTTCGGCGCTGTGGGGTATTCTGCGCCCCGAGGATGCAATCCCCGCCTACCGCCTGTCGATGGGTGTGAAGCTGGGTTCGGTGGGTGCACTCGCATCCTTCTGGAAGGGCGCGTTGGGTACCGCCCTGGAGGCGACCGCGAAGGACCAGCTGATTCTGGATTGCCGTTCTGCCGCGTACGCGAAGTCGTGGGTGACTCCCCCGTCGCAGACTCTGGCGGTTCGTGTGGAGCGTGTGGCGGCTGATGGGTCGCGCAAGGTCGTCTCGCACATGGCGAAGCATTACCGTGGCCTGTTTGCGCGCTACCTGATTCAGTCGGGTTTGGCGGCTCGTCCTATTGATGGTTCTACGGCTGGTATTGCCGAATTTTTGGAGGCGATCAGCGCGGACTGGTCGGTGGAGTGCACCCTGCCGACGGCGCGTAAGGCAGGCGTTTTGACGTTGCTGGTACATGAGCAGTAGGTCGCCCAACTATTTGTTTTCGCCTATTTTTTGCATCATATTGAAAATTTTTTAACTATTTTTCTAGGGGCTTAAGTCTGTATTTCCCCCTGTAAAACCACATTTTCCCACATTAAGCGGGTAGGTTTTTGCAGGGCAGAAGGCGGGTAGTGTCTATCTATCCGCCTTCTTTTTGTGCACAGAAGTGCTTATAGTATTAAACGTCTCGCCATTGGTGGCGGGTATTTCACTCACTAACATTCACATTCTCAACCCAGCACACATGGAAACACGTCACGCCACGTACGTATAACAAACGACTAGAGGTTTAACCAATGGTTATTGGTTTGCTAGCGTAGAAGTAACCACTCAGAAGCACATCGATGGGACAATGATATGTCTACTTTTTCCTCTCGTCGCGCCCTTTTTAAGGGTGCGGCAGCACTAACAGTCGCTGGCGCTTTGGGCGCGCACCATGCCGGCGAGCAGAACGCCCAGGCTGCCACCTTGGACGTTAAGACCACTCCGCTGACGTTCAAGATTACCGAGGCGTCGTTTGATATTAGCGGCTTCAACCTCAGCTACGAGATTACCGGTCTGCAGGCTGTGCTTGATACTGGCCTGTACACCCCGTACATTGAGGCTGGCTACTACACCAAGGAGAAGGGCTTCACTCAGTTCTATTTCTTCGCTCTTGAGCCGAAGAAGCGCATTGAGAATGAGGTCTATGTAAGGCACCACGTCATTAATCGTGACATCACTGCCGGCCCGAAGGGAAACTACGGGGTTCGTCTGTCTCTTCGTCCGCGCCGTGAGCAGTACACCATTCTGCGTACTATTGAGGTTCGCCCGACGATTAACACTGAGTTCGCGTGGGCACCGTTCATTGTGGATATTGATATGGATGGCGAGTACGCCCCCGATATCTACAGGTCATGTAGCGCAAAGATTCTGCTAATTGATAAGGATCGTTGCTTCCACCCTCAGCGTGCGGTGACTCGCGGCGACCTGATGGATGCAATTTACCGAGGCGCCCGCTCGCCGAAGGTGAAGCTTCCTACGCGTTCTCCTTTCCCTGATGTGTCCCCGAAGGATGAGCGTTACTCGGCGTACATTTGGGCGTACCAGAATGGTCTGACCTCGGGCTGGTCTGACGGTAAGATGCACCCGGAGGCGGTGGCTAGCCGCGCTACGATGGCTGCGTTCTTCTACCGTTACTTTATGCTTACCCCCGGCCGCCGTCCTTCGTGGTTCAATCTCACCATCCCGCAGGATATGAAGCCGGGTGCCCCGTTCTACACCGAGTCGGTGTGGCTGCACTCGTCGGTGAATGTTGATGTGAGCTTCATTTATAAGAGCAAGGATTTCCGTCCGACCAAGATTGCTACCCGCGAGGAGCTGGCTCGTGTCGTGTCGATGCTGGGTATGGCTAGCATCAGCCGCAGCCCTTATCTCGATGATTAAGATTCGGCAGATGCGGTGAATCAGACTGTTGGACCCCTATATTGTGCGGGTTGACCCCTGATAACAACAGCTGAAGATAGCAGCCTACAGAAGGGGCGGTGAGAGTTTTTCTCTCACCGCCCCTTCTGTGTGCCCGCTTTATGGTACTGGCGCTACTGGGTGCCGTTTTTAGCGCTGGTGATGTTTCCAGTTTTTGTTTCTCTATTGTGTGGTCTTTTTTGGGGTTTGGGCTTTGTATAAAGCCAGGGCGTAATTTTTGAATTTTTTGTCTTATAACTCTCATCAGCATGTTTTTCTCGTGTTTTCGTTGATTGTCTAAGACGCGGGTTGGTAGGCTGAAATTGCACTTCAGCTTACCGCTGCTACGGGCCTTCTACGATGTGGATTCGGTGCGGGCTCAGCGCGGTGGACTGTCACTCATTTATCCTCTCAACTTCTTTTCTCATTCGCCCTCTTTCATGCAGAAAATTCAGATTGGATAATGATGTCCTCTTTCTTTAAACCTGCTCGTGGCACGCGCCGAAAAGTTGCGGGTGCTTCCCTGGTTTTGGGTTTGACTCCGCTGCTGGCTTTGACGCCGGTGGCGGCTCAGCCGGCGCCCGCATCCCCCGCCCAGCAGGCAGATACGCAGCAGGCAACTACTCAAGAAACACCGGCCCGTCAGGTGCCTCAAGTACAGAGTGGCGATCCCGCCTCTGAGCTGGAGAACATTGATTTGAAGGTCACGACAGGTCCCCTCAATATTTCTCAGGGCGGTATTGTGTCGGTGACAACCTCTCCGTTGAGCGCCGAGTTTAGGCAGAAGTACACGTTCCACGAGCTCGCGTTGGTGGAACGTGGTTCCACGTACGTCCATGTCGGGCATCATAATTATGTTCCCCTCACTCAGTACGGTGGGATGGTTAGGGACCTCAAGCAGCAGGGCAATGTGCGAGAGAACCCGGATGGTAGCCTCACTTTCACGCTCGTTGTTCCCGCCCAGGTTGTTGAGGCTCAAGAGGGGACTCTCTTCGATACGGTACTGACGTACTACCCGTCGAATGAGTATGAGCCGGATCCGTTGACGTGGTCGAATCGCCGAGTAATCCGTACTCCTACCGATGTGGTGCAGGACACTAAACCTACGAAGACCACATACCTCTTCAGTTCATCTTCTATCGAGCATCCGGAAGAGGATACAACCCTGACGGTTGAGGGTTTCCATATCCTCTCAAAAAGCACCTTTTGGGGTCCTGAAGGCCCGGCGGTCCTGACCCTCTATGAGGTTGATCCAGTGACTGGGCAGGGTATTGGTTCGCCTGTGTTTACTCAGAATCTGAATTACACCAGGTGCGGTCAGTACTGTGATTCGTTCTTGAACGACCATTTCAGTACGGCTATCACAATTCCCGGGGGTACTCTCAAAGCGGGCAGGCAGTACAGGATTGGTTTCTACGGCGGTGGTTATCCTGGTCCGGGTTCCGAGGAATACCCTGGCGCATGGATGACCGATGTGGCAGATTTCATCCCTGTAGGTACCCCGGAGCAAGATGCAGCTCCCACCAGCATCTACGTCTCGGGAGATAAGATGAGCCCTTATCGCGAGAATAATACTTTGAAGGTGACTGTTTTGGGTCTGCCGCCGCTGTCCAAGGGCTACTACCGTTTCTCCTTGCAGCCGATTGATGATCATGGCCGTCCGACCGGGCAGAAGTCTTGGGAGAAAGTGATTCCTGCCGAGAGCATTCAGAAGGGCCGTACAGAGCAGACGCTTTCTCTTCCCGGCTATGCCCTGAATTTTGAGGGGGCCTATAGGCTCTTGGTGGAGAAGGTAACCCCGAATCAGGGTGACGCTGTCGATTCGGTTGAGCAGGTTGCTTCCAAAGACCTGGACTTGGATATCAGCCAGGAACGGGAAATGGAGGCTGCCAGGAAGTGGATTGTGAACCGTCAACTTCTGCCGGACTACCCCACTGACCGCGATTGGGAATCAGTGAATCGCCGTTCTGTGACGGTGGCATTGTACCGGTTAGCGGGTGCGCCGCAGGTTGAGCTTCCGGCAGTCAGCCCTTACACGGATATTACGCCGGACGACCCTGACTATACCGCTATTATTTGGGCTCGTCAGAAGGGTATTACGTTCGGTTGGGTTGATGGTCGCTTCCACCCGAATGAGCCGCTTTCGGACCGTTCCACGGCTGCGTTCCTCTACAGGTATCAGCGATCCTTTGGGGAGGCTTCGCCAAGCTTACCGACCTCTCCTTCGCTACCGAAGTCTAACCCGAAGAAACAGACGCATTTCCCGTTTAGCTCTCGTTGGCGGCTCTGGATCAGCCCGGAGACTGCTTTTTCACGTGAGTCTCGCTGGGCTATTGAGCAACGTATCTGGGGTTACATGCCTGATCAAGGTTACTTCTATGAGAGCTTTGGCGGCTTCAAGATGTCGTACCGTCAGGTGGCTGTGATGCTGTACCGTATGGAGCACGGCGGCAGCCGCCTCAGGTAACGCCCGGTCGTGGTGAGGGTAACCGGTGGGCTGGGTGCTCGACGTAGTTCAGCTTTTCAGCCCGCCGGTGCCGACTCGGTTTCCCTCTCACCAGCGATTTCTCTTGCCTGATACCAGGCTTTACGGGTCTCCCCTAGCCTGGCTTTTCAGGCTCTATCCGCTCAACTTCTTCACTCACTTCATCTACTCACTCATTTCAATCACCGTATAAATTTTGTAGATGGGATTATGATGTCTTCATTCTTCGCCCCACGGGGTGCCCCGCACCATTCTGATACCCCGCGCCACCCGGCGAGCGCCCGCGCGCTCAGCCTGTCGTTGCTGCTGGGTTTGAGCCCGCTTGCAGGTATTGCTCCTGCGGCGCTAGCGGCGCCTGACCAGCCGGCGCCCGCCTCCCCCGCCCAAAACACCCCCGTACAGAACGCGCCCGTTCGGGGTAATCAGCAGGATGCTTCCCTGCCGACCCTGCGCGTGTCCAGCGGCTCCCTCGACATTCTTCACGGCGGTACCGTGCACGTGGAAGGTACCGGGCTGTCCCCCGAGTTCTTGACGCATCACGAACTGCGTAGCCTCACGATTGCGCCGAAGGGCTCTTCGACCTACGCCAACCCCTACCAGAAGGTCGATCACCGCGGCCTTGTCTTTGACGCCCCGAAACCGGCTGCTGACGGCAGTTTCAGCGCTGACCTGACGGTTCCGGCAAATAGCCTGCCGGCAAACCTGGAGTACGAGGTCATTCTCACCTACCGCCCCGTAGACGATGCGCACCCCTATGCGTGGAACACTGAGGATCGCGTCCGTACGGCGCTGCCGGTGGAGTTCAACCTCCCGAAGGCTGTGCTCCCCTCCATCACCTATGATGTTTCGGCTATTTCTGAGGAGCAGATTGCTTCCGGCCAGCCGATTGAGGTGACGCTGACGGGTACCGGTTTTCAGGATGTCAGCTCCGTGGACTTCACCCTAGCCGAGCATGATGAGCAGGGAAAGGTCACGAACTCTAATGTGGCTTCGCTTGGTGAGCTGAAGGCACCGGATACGGAAGAGAATCAGCGCATTTTCAAGGGTCTGATTCCTAACGGCTATTTCCAGAAGAAGGTCACTATCCCTGCGGGAGTCCTGAAGTCCGGTAAGGGGTATTCCCTGGGTGTTTCCGGTGTAGAAACCCACGGGTGGAATAAGCTGTCGCGTAAGTTCCCCTTCGTTCCTGTGGGCAATAACCCTGCGCGCATGGCATATCAGGATAATTCGTTCAGGAATACCCTGCCGAAGGTATCTGTTGCTGCGCAGGATTTTGATCCCGGTCAGGACCGCGTCTATAAGGTGACTATTTCTAATATTTCCCCCGAGGTGGACCTGGGGTACTACCTTGAGTCTGTGGCGATTTATAACGCTACCTCTGGTGAGAAGGCACCTTTTGCGGTGAATAATGTAGCGGAGCAATACTATAAGCGTGACGAGCTGGTAACCCGCAATGCTGACGGTACTCTGACCGTGGAGGTTGAGTATAAGGTTGACGGTTATTCCAGCTATAGGCCGACTTCTCGCGGTTCGATGGCTGAAGTGCGTGTGGTGTTCTCGGACTATGAGTATTTGTACGGTCACCATAAGTTCACGGTGAGCACCCAGCTTCCGATGGCGCCTCTTGCCGCTGATGCTTTTGATTGGGTGAACCCGGCAAATGTTCAGTTGAAGGTCGATTCGGGAACCCTCAATATTTCTCAGGGTGGCACGGTGTCGGTGACGACTTCTCCGTTGAGCGCTGAATTCCGTAAGAAGTACACTTTCTACGAGCTGGTTCTGGTGCAGCGCGGATCGTTGTACGCGTATGCGGAGCACAATAGTTATGCGCCTCTCGACGAGTACGGCGGGGTTCTCAAGGACTTGAATCATCAGGTGCGGGAGAACCCAGACGGTAGCCTCACCTACACGTTTGAGGTTCCTCCGCAGTACATTGAGGCTGCCGACGGTGAGCTCTTCGATGTGGTGATGACGTACTACTGGTCGTCGGATGAAGCTGAGCTGGAGCCTTGGAGTCTGGCGGACCGTTTGTATGCCCGCGCCCATATTGATGTGGTTCAGGATGCGCAGCCGGCCCGTGGGACCTACACCTTCAGTCAATCCGCTATCAATGACCCGTGGAAGGATACGACGCTGCGGGTTGAGGGACGCCATATCCTCTCCCAGGCTAGTGAAATAGTTGGTAATGATTGGCCGGTCATCGCTATCTATGAGGCTGACCCTGCAACGGGAAAGATGGTGGGTGAGCCTGTGTTCACTCAGCGGGATGACTACACGTACTACGGGGTTAACACCAGGTGGTTCCGCAATAACTATTTCAGTGCGGAGCTGAAGATTCCTGCGGGTACGTTGAAGCCGGGCAAGCTCTACTTTATTGGTATGTATGGGAACGGGTTGCCTTACCCCGGCATGGAAGATTCTCCGGGTTCTATGCTGAATGATGTGGCTGAGTTCCTTCCGGTGCGTGCCCCCGAGCATGATTCCATGGGGCCCGCACTGCACCTTGGGTCGGTGGGTCTGAACCCGTACGCGAAGACGAACTCGTTTACGGCACGCGCTACCGGGCTCTCTGCGCCGGGTGAAGGATCGTACCGCCTCTCGGTGCAGCATGTTGATGAGCAGGGTCATTTGACCGGTCAGACGGTGTTCCAGCAGGCAATCCCGGCTGACCTCATCAAGGACGGCAGGGCGGAGCTGAACCTGACGATCACTCAGCAGCTGAACTATTCGGGTGCTTATCGTCTGGTCTTGGAGAAGGTCACCCCCGGTAAGGATGGTGCCGGCGAGTCGGTGGAGCAGCTTGCTGCCGAGGATATTCCTCTGAAGCTGAAGCGTGAGGATGAGTTGCAGGCGGCTGAGCAGTGGTTTGCTGATCGTGATATTTTGCCTAATCCTTCGCCGATGTCCTGGCATAGCGGTATGACGCGCCACGATGTGACGGTGTCGCTGTACCGCCTGGCGGGTTCCCCGAAGGTTGAGCTGCCTGATTTTAGCCCGTACGCGGATGTGGCAACGAACGACCCGGACTACGCCGCATACATTTGGGCTCGTCAGAAGGGCATTACCTTCGGCTGGGCGGATGGCAAGTTCCACCCGGAGGCGAAGCTTTCGACCCCGTCGACGGTGGCGTTCATGTACAGGTACCAGAAGGCGATGGGTCATGTCACGCCGAAGGCGCCGACCTCTGCCTCGTTGCCGCGTAGCTCGTCTGTGCCGGGTAACCAGGATTCGCCCCAGAGTTCCTCCGGCGGCTGGCAGCATAAGGTTCGTCAGGGTAGCGCTTTTTGGCGTGAGGCTCAGTGGGCTGTTGATCACCGCATGTGGGGTTACCGTGTTGATGGGGAATACGTCTATGAGGACTTTGATAGGTCTTTCGTTTCCTCTGGTGATTTGAAGTTGATGCTGTACCGCTTGGAGCACGGCGGCAGCCACCTCAAGTAGCGCCCGGTCGTGATGAGGGGTAACCGGTGGGCTGGATTGTTCGGATTAGTTCGGCTTTTCAGCCCGCCGGTACCGCCCCTTCTATTCGCCCCTCCAGATTGCTTCTTCTTCCCTGTTCAAGGTTTTCTTTTCACGCTTTATCCGCTCGACTTCTTCACTTACTTCATCTACTCGCTCGCTTCATTCACCGTACAGTTTTTTGTAGATGGGATAATGATGTCTTCATTCTTCACACCACGAGGCACCCCGCGCCGTTCAGCTACCCCGCACCACCCGGCGAGCGCCCGCGCGCTCAGCCTATCGTTGCTGCTGGGTTTGAGCCCGCTTGCCGGTATCACCCCGGCGGCGCTCGCAACACCAACCCAGGCTGCATCTGACCAGCAGGCGCAGCCGGCGCAAGTGACCCCCGCCTCCCCTGCAGACGAGCAGAAGAAACCTGACAATCCGGTTGGCATGAAGCTTACCTCGGGCACCCTCAATATTTCTGAGGGCGGCACTGTCTCTGTGACCACCGCGCCGCTGAGTGCCGAGTTCCGTGCGAAGTACACGCTGTATGAGTTCGGCATTGTGGAGCGCGGCAAGAATTACCTTCAGTCATATTACGGTGATCCCCTTCCTGAGGCGCAGTACGGCAGCAAGGTTGCCAGCCTCATGCTGAGGGTAAGGCTCATGATAATCCTGACGGGAGCGTCACGTTCACTCTTGATATCCCGAAGCAGTGGATGATGGTTCCAGAAGGTACCCTCTTCGACGTGGTGCTGACTTACTACCCGTCCGATAAGCCTGACCCACACGACTATCCGTACGATGATCCCCGTAGCACGGCACGAATTCCCTTGCCCACGGTGCGCGACCCCGAGCCTGATCAGCCGACGTACCGCTACAGCATTTCGGCGATTGACAAGCCGTGGCAGGATACGACTCTGACGGTTGAGGGCTACCATATTCTTCCCCCGAATATCGTAGGCGGGTACGACAGCCAGGCGTACATCACTCTGTATGAGGCAGACCCGGCTACGGGAAAGATTATGGGACACCCTGTTTTCTCCCATGTTGTTCCGTTGACGGGCAACTGCTTGCATCACTGTACGGGTTTCCGCAATAACTATTTCGGCACGAAGATGACAATTCCGGCGGGTACGTTGAAGCCGGGTAGGCTCTACATGATTGGCATCTACGGTTCTAATCTGCCTCACCCGGGCGAGGAGGACTATAACGGCAGCTTGCTGACCAGTGTTGCGCAGTTCCTTCCGGTGCGTTCAGGGCAGCCGAGCGATAACCAGCCGAATCCTGACCAGCCTGTAACACGTCCGGATTTGTACATTCCGTATAAGCGCATCAACCCGTATCAGGAGATGAATACTCTCACCGCCCGTGTCTCGGGTCTTCCTAAGCTTACCGAGGGCTATTACCGTTTCTCTGTTCAAGCGACGGATATTTTTGGCGAGCTGACCGGTGAGAAGGCCCTGGAACAGGTTATTCCCGTTGAGCGCATCCACGATGGTGCCGCGGAGGAGAAGCTGAACGTCCCCGGTAGCACGCTGAATTATGAGGGGTCTTACAGGGTTGTTCTGGAGAAGGTAACCCCCGGCAAGAACGGTGCCGCAGATGCGGTCGAGCCGGTGGCTTCTGAGAATCTTGACCTCTTGGTGAATACTGCTGAGGAGCGGAAGGCTGCTGTCGAGTGGGTTAAGCAGCAGGCTCTTTTGGACGAGAGTAAGACCGTTTTGAGTCGCCGCGATGTCACGGTGGCGCTGTACCGTCTGGCGGGCGCACCTCATGTTGAGCTGCCTGCAACCAGTCCTTACGCGGATGTGGCGACAAGCGGCCCGGACTACGCCGCGTTCATTTGGGCTCGTCAGAAGGGCATTACGTTCGGCTGGGCGGACGGCAAGTTCCACCCGGAGGCGAACCTTTCGACGCGTTCGACGTTGGCGTTCCTGTACAGGTACCAGCGGATGGTCGCGCCGGCTCCTGCGCCGGAGTCGAGCAGTTTGCCCTCTTCGTCTGTGCCCAAGAACAGTAGCGTGTCGGGTGATTCTCCGGTCCGGGTTTCGCGTTCGCATTGGTCCGATTATGAGCGTACGGATACTGCATTCTGGCGGGAGTCGCTGTGGGCTACTCAGCAGTTCATCTGGGGTTATAAGGATTATGATCGCCGCTATGCTGAGGGTTTCAGTTCGGATGCTGTTTCTTCTTCGGAGTTGGCGGTCATGCTGTACCGTATGGCGCACGGCGGCAGCCGTCTCACATAGTGTCTCTCCGTGGTGTTAGCCATTCTGGTTGGCTTTCGTCAAGTAAGCGACTTTATGACTCTGTTTATGTGCCATTTTTATTGTGGGTGACTTTTATGTTGCCTTGCCCACCGCATTGTGAATATTTTCAACCTGCAGAGGTTGCATAGGTGCGAATTTTTCGAATGCGGTGGGCTTTTTGTACTTTCTTTTTTGTACAGTGACCAGTGTTTGTGCTTATCAGCACAATATTTAGGCATATTTTCCACGTCATGCACATACTTTTTAAAGCTATACTTCACCTTAAGACATGCGATAAAACACACAGACATTTTTCGCACTGATAACCTTTCAGGTTCCAGCACGTCTTAACTATTTGCTACGGTGTTTATGCGCACCACACTCGATGCGTGACACCGATAAAAACTGATTGGATAACAATGTCCTCACTTCCCAACCACATGCGCTTTGCGCTACCCAAAAACATGGCTAAGAACGGCTGCGCCCTCACTTTGGCGGGTGCCATGCTCTTGCCCCTCTCCCCCGCGTTTGCGGCTCCTGCTGCTACTCCGGTAGCAGCCCAGGCTGTTGCACAGGGTGAGGTTCAGGGTGCTCAGCGTCTGCAGGTTACCTCCGGCACTTTTGACATTCTCAAGGGCGGCAACGTGACGGTTAGCGGCTCTGGTTTCTCCAAGGACTTCGTTGAAGGCAAGTCGTTCCGCCTGTACGTTGTTCCGAAGGGTGAAAGCGTTGCTTTCCCGCCGCACCGTCCGCGTGATTACCCCGTCTATGTTCAGGATGTTCCCGCCTCCGCCTTTGCGGCTGACGGCACCGTGAATCTGACCGCTTCTATCGGCGCTAACTATCTGGAGGCCAATGGCTCGTCCTTCGATGTTGTGCTCGGTTACCGCGATGACGCTGAAGACGGCTGGATTCCCGCGGATGAGGTTCGTACTGAACTGACGGTCGCGGATGTTCCCGCCGTTGATTCCCCCACCCTGTCGTACGGCGCTTCGTCGGTGAACGCTTCTGAGAACACTAAGGTCACCGTGAACGGTGCTGGCTTCCAGAACATTTCGTACAACGGTAGCGAGTCGCTGATTGTTGCGGTTCGTGCGGTTGATCCGGCGACCGGTAAGGCGACCGGCCCCGCGTTGGCTCAGTCGGAGGCTAAGTTCACCTCCTACTCTGCTTTCTTTGGTCAGTACATGGGTTACACCAACGGCCGTTTCTCGACTGTTCTGGACATCCCGGCAGGCACCCTGAAGTCCGGTAGCTCCTATGTTGTGCAGACTTTCGAGTTCAACGTTCCGGAAGATAACGATGAGGCGAACAGCCAGGCGCTGAGCACTCAGGCGTTTGTTCCGGTGAACGGCGAGAACGTTAAGAAGGAGTCTCCTTCGGTTTCTTTGAGCACTGACAAGGTGGATTTGAGCTCTTCGACCACTATCCGTGTGAAGGGTAAGGATTTCGACGTCCCCGCTGGTGCTACCGTGAACGTGCTGTTCTCGGCTGCTGAGGCTGATGGCAACCCGACCGGTGAGGCTCTGGAGAGCATCACTCTGAGCGCTGACCGTGTGGCGACCGGCGCGTTTGAGACGACCGTTAACGTTGACGGCACCAAGCTGGATGCTGATGGCCACTACGCTATTTTCGTGACCGTGAACTACGCTGACGGTGACAGCGAGCGCATCGCGGCTGATTACCTGACTCTGACCGGTGAGTCTGCGAATAAGAAGGCTCGTGAGCGTTTCGCTGATGTTCCGGCTGCTCACGCGAACCACAAGGCTGTTCTGTGGGCTGCTGATCAGAAGCTGATTGATTCTCGCGAGAAGGATTGGTTCGGCGTTAATGATGATGCGACCCGCGGTGATCTAACTGTTGCGCTGTACCGCATGGCTGGTTCTCCGAAGGTTGACCTGCCGGCTACTAGCCCGTACGCGGATGTGAAGACTGATGACCCGAACTACGCTGCGTACATTTGGGCTCGTCAGAAGGGTATTACTTTCGGCTGGTCTGATGGTAAGTTCCACGCGAATGCGTCTGTGTCTAATGCTACTGTTGCGGCGTTCCTGTACCGTTTTGACGGTAAGAAGCCGGTTGCTGTGACTGAGGCGCCGTACACCGATGTGAAGGTCGGCTCTGCGTTCTACCGTGAGATTACTTGGGCTAAGCAGCAGAAGCTACAGGTTTTCCCGGGTTCTGAGTACCACCCGTCTGCGCTGGTGAGCCGTGGTGAGCTGGCTGGTTTCTTGATGAACTACAAGGTCCGATAGGGCTTTATAAGGTTCGCTAGGACTAGCCTCTAGGGTCTAGGGATTATGCCGGGCTGGCGGCGATGAAACGTTGGTTTCATCGCCGCTGGCCCGGCTTTTCTGTGCTCTTGCGGGGTGTTTATGAGGTGTCTGCAGGGTATCTATAGGGGGTGTGAACGGGGCTGTTGTCCGCTGCTATCCTGCGGTTTTTCGGGGTATTTTTGCCGGTTGCCACGCTAGTGTGGGCTGTACCGCATGTGGGGCGCGCCTCATGCAGTACCCGCTATTGGGTGGATTTTTGGGGTGCTCCACTCCCCTTTTTCAAGAATGTTCCATGGAGTGTAAATTAATATTTTTCAAGCTGTGGTTTATGCTTAGGACTGTTGCGCCCCCTTGGTGCGCACCCTTATCCGGCTGGGTGCGTAGAACTAGAGGGAGCCCAGCACACACCGATACATCAACCACATTGAGGATTTATGTCCCAGGATTTTAAGCAGTCGTCTGATACTGCCCATAATTCTTCTGCACCTCTGCTGGCACCGGAGGGTACCCCCGATATTTCTTCTCAGGATGCCGCTAAGAAGCGTAAGCGCCGCCGTATTGAGCTGGCTGTTGGCGCTGTGGCGTTGGCGGGTGTTTTGTATCTGCCGTTCTCACCTCTTTTCTCTTTTTATGATTCGTCGGAGGCGCGTCTTTCTTCAGCGGATACTGCTGCGCCGGCGAGCGCGCCGGTTACTTCGGCGTCTCCTCTGGTGTCGAGTTCTTCGACTCAGGGTCCTAAGATTATGCGTCCGTCTGTGACTGCACCGGATGCGAACACTATTTTTGCTGATGCTCCCGAGGATTCTGCGTACTATGCGGGTATCCGTTGGGCTGTTCGTACTCAGACGATGGAGCCGGTTTCTGAGGACCATTTTGGTGCTGAGGATCCGGTGACTCGTGGCGAGTTGATCACCATGTTCTATAAGCTGGCGGGTTCGCCGGCGGTGACCCGTCCGGAGCATTCGCCGTACGCGGATGTTGATGAGTCTGACCCGAACTATGATGCGTACCTGTGGGCGCGTCAGGAGCGTATTACGTCCGGTTGGGTTGATGGTAAGTTCCATGCGGAGGCGCGCCTGTCGAATGCTTCTGCTGCGGCTCTGCTGTACCGTGCTGATGGCGCGCAGAAGATTCAGATGTCGGGTACTTCTCCGTTTAGCGATGTTTCGTCTGCGACTCCGTTCTACCGTCAGATTGTGTGGGCGTCTCGCCATGGCGTGTCGACGGTGTCTGAGGGTAATGCTTTTGAGCCGACGGCTCAGACCTCTCGTGGTCGTGTTGCGATGATGATGTACCTGTACTTCCGCACTTCCTAGTTTTCGCACTTCCTCGTTTCACGCTTCGTTTTAGTGTTTGGTTAGTGTATTTGGCAGCCCCGTGTTCCCGAATGGTTTTTCTGTTCGGGAGCACGGGGTTCTGTTTTCGGGGTTTAACGTGCTGAGTTTAGCGTGCTGGGTTCAGTTCTTAGCGGCTGGTCAACCTGGGAAAACCCTCAGAACCTTCAAGCCTCTCTTGAGTGTTTCCTGATATCTGTTCAACCCTTTGCTAGGGTGAGAGTGTCCCCTAAATCGACGGGGATATTCGACCATTTCTCATTGGGTTGGCGCAGATTCGACGAAGATTTCTCACTCCCTTTCAGAAACTGCATTGGCGCGATGGGTTCGACCGATAAGGAATGATTATGTCCGCTCTTCCGAATTTCAAGGCTTCGTCCTTCTTCCGTGTAGCACGGGGTTGCGGTGCATTGGCGTTGGCTGGCGCGATGGTTCTGCCGATGTCTCCTGCGATTGCTCAGAATGTTGTTGCGGATGCTCCTGCGGCGGCTGTTGCTGGTTCCCTGCCGGATGATCGCGTCCGCGAGAATCCTGTTGCTACTTCTGATGAGTTCGCTCCTCATTGGAGCTACAACGCTTTGAAGGATACCGGTAACGATCAGGTTCTGAACTTCTCAGGTTGGGACTTCAACGGCGATATTAACTCCCCGAAGGGTGTTCAGATTGTTGTGCGTGAGAAGGGCTCGAACACCCCCGTCCTGGCTATCAGCGACATCATCGAGTACAACGACCCCGAGTATTCGTCCCAGTACCAGCATGGGCTCCTCAACGGTAACGTTAAGATTCCCGCTAACACCCTGGATTCAGCTAAGCAGTACACCGTCGAGGTGTGGGGCAATAACGGCTACGAGGGTAGCGATAAGCTTGTCACTCCCGTCGTGGGTCAAGCTCCCGAGGGCCGCGGTACCCTGCTCGCTTCCCAGGCGCTGAACTTTAATGGTTCTGATGGTTCGCAGGCTGCGGATGTTCCGGGCGCTAAGGCCACCCAGGAGTCTACCCCGACGTTCGAGGTTCTGTACGACGGCAAGGCTCAGCTGCTGTACACCTCCGAGGGCGGCGCCGTTCACGTGAAGGGTTCGGGTTTCACGAAGGAATGGCGTGAGAAGCACGGCAACGTAGCAGTTTATATTGCCGCTTCTCAGGGCGTTCCCGATGGTAGCCTTCTGCCCGCTGATGGTACGCCGCTCCGTTTTGAGGAGGGTAAGGACTTCACCATTGCCGAGGATGGCACCCTGGATGCTCAGCTGACCGTCAAGCCGGGCGCGCTGCTGAACTACTACGAGCCTCGCAACTACTTCCCCGGTATCCCGCGTTACGAGGTGCGTTACGAGGTTGACCTGGTTGCTGAGAAGCAGGGCGACTCCCAGCTGACGGTTAAGGACCTGTGGGCTGGTAAGAACGTGGTGCAACGTATTGCGGTGCAGACTCAGGCGTACCGCCCTGAGAAGTTTGCTCCCAAGGTGGAGTACAAGGCTCTGGGCGACACCACCGCGGATCAGGATATTTACTTCTCGGGTACCGGCTTCTACGGTGAGATTGCTTCCCCCAAGGGTGTTCAGTATGTAATCCGTGAGAAGGGTTCGAACACCCCGGTTCTGGCAACCAGTGACCTTATTGAGTACAACCACCACGACCGAGCCTTTGAGTTCGTGAACGGTGAGCTGTCCGGTAGCGTCAAGGTCCCGGCGAACACTCTGGATCCGGCGAAGAAGTACGTCGTGGAGGTGTGGGGTAACAACGGTTACGAGGACGGCGAGTTTGTCGCTCCCGTGGTGGGTAAGGCACCCGAGAGCCGCGGTACTCTGCTGGCTTCTCAGGACCTGAATTTTAAGGGTTCTGATGCGTCCAACACTGATGATAAGAAGCCTAGTCTGACCGATGAGCAGCGCAAGGAACGCGCTACCCGCGGCGAGCTGGCGGTGGCTCTGTACCTTCAGGCTGGCGCGCCCGAGGTGAAGCTGCCTGAGACGTCGCCCTGGCCGGATGTGAAGACTGACGACCCGAACTACGCTGCGTACATTTGGGTTCGTGAGAAGGGCATCAGCTACGGCTGGTCGGACGGCAAGTTCCACGCGGACGCTGGTATCTCGAACGCTACCGTTGCGGCGTTCACTTACCGTGCGGCGGGTTCTCCTGCGGTGAAGGGCGATTCTCCCTATGTGGATGTTAAGCCTGGTGCTCCGTTCTATCGTGAGATTCTGTGGGCGAGCCAGAATTTGCCTACTGTGTACGGTGGTCACTATTTCATTCCTAAGCAGTTGCTGACTCGCGGCCATCTGGAGACTGTTCTGACTGCTTTCCAGTCTCGATAAGCTGGCCCGCTAAACTGGCTCTGCTTATCGACTAGTGGTACGAGTAACCCCGTGTTCCCGAGCAGGTTCTCTGCTCAGGAACACGGGGTTCGGTTTTTATCGGCTGATCAACCTGTGAAACGCCTCAAAACTTTCAAGCATACCTTGAGTGTTCTCTGACATCTACCTGAGGGTTTGATAGGGTGAAAATGTCCCCGCAACCGACGGGGCTTTCAACCACTTTTCTCATAGGGTGTGTGCAGATTCAACGGCGAATTCCCTACCCGCCATTGAGCCCGCAGAGCCCTGCGAGAAACAACTTTAAGGATGTCTTATGTCCTCGCTTCCGAATTCTAAGTCCTCATTCCTCCGCGCAGCTCAGGGTTGCGGCGCGCTGGCGTTGGCTGGTGCTATGGTTCTGCCGTTGGCCCCGGCGCTGGCTCAGAATGCAGCTCCTGCCGCTGATGCCGCTGTTGCCGCCGCTACCCCGCAGGTAGCCGACCAGGACGCTGCGGCCACCCCGACCCTTGAGGTTTCCATCCCTGACGGTTACAAGTACGACGGCGTGAACCCCGTCCTCGTCACGACTGAGGGCGGTACCGTTCATGTGAAGGGTGCGGGTTACACCAAGGAGTGGCGTGCTCAGCACGGCACCGTGGCGCTGTACATTGCCCCCGCGAACTACGCGCCCTCCGGCTACGAGATTCCGACTTCGAAGATGCTGCGCTTCGTGGAGGGTCAGGACTTCACCATTACCGATGACGGCACTTTTGAGGCTGATCTGAAGGTTGAGGCGTACAAGCTTGCTGCCTACTACTTCATCGATGATGACAACTTCCACGACCCGACCGGCGGCACCAAGTACGATGTCCTCTACGAAATTCGCGTGGTTGCTGAACAGAAGGATCAGAAGCCGCTGACCGCTCAGGAGCTGTGGACCAGCAAGAACGTGGTGAGCACCCAGGTGCTGAATACTATGGGCGAGAAGCCGGCGCCGTTCGCACCGCGCCTGGGTTACAACGCTGTGACTGACCCCGCAAAATCACAGGATCTGAACGTTAGTGGCCAGGGGTTTAACGGCGATATTCACTCCGTTAGGGGCGTTCAGCTCGTGGTTCGTGAGAAGGGCTCGAACACCCCGGTTCTGGCAACCAGCGACATTATCGAGTTTGACCACCCCACCCAGTCTTCGGCGTACCGTGATGGCAACCTGAACGGTACCGTGAATCTTCCGGCAAACGCTCTGAATGCTTCGAAGAAGTACGTGATTGAGGTCTGGGCTAACGACGGTTACGGCAATAACGGTAAGCTGATCGCACCGGTCGTGGGCAGGTCCACCAAGGGCCGCGGTACCCTACTCGCATGGCAGGACCTGGACCTGAACGGTACGAACGGTTATAGGGATGCTAACCTGCCCAATGCTCAGGACCCCAATGAGGACGATAACCAGAACCCTGATCCTTCCGACGAGAAGCTGGAGACCCTCGCTACCCGCGGTGAGCTCGCAGCTGCCCTGTACATTCAGGCGGGCACCCCCGAGGTGAAGCTGCCTGAAACTTCTCCCTGGCCGGATGTGAAGACCACCGACCCGAACTTCCCCGCGTACGTGTGGGCTCGTCAGAAGGGTATTACCTTCGGCTGGTCGGACGGCAAGTTCCATGCTGATGCAGGCATTTCGAACGCTACCGTTGCGGCGTTCACCTACCGTGCGGCTGGTTCGCCCGCGGTTAAGGGCGACTCCCCGTACAGTGATGTGGCTCCCGGTTCGGCGTTCTACCGTGAGATTCTGTGGGCTCAGCAGAACAAGGTGGTGCTGAACGCTAACGGCGCTTTCGATGCTCAGTACATGGTGACTCATGGTGAGTTGGAGACTCTGATTGAGGCGTTCCAGGCTCGCGCTAAGTAAGGTCGTTTAGCCCGCCCGCATCCCCCTCGGGTTTTACCTTGAGGGCGCGTGCGGCGCGTCGGATAACTCTCTGGTTCCCCGTGCTCCCGAATGGTTTTCTGTTCGGGAGCACGGGGTTCAGCTTTTAACAGCTACCGCTGTATGAGATTTCTCGAAACCTTAAAGTATTCCTTGAGTGTTTCCTGACAATCGTTCAACGCTTTGATAGGGTGATGATATCCCCAAAACCGAGGGGGATTTTCAACCACTTTTCTCATCGGGCGTGCGCAGATTCTGCGGCCGATTCCCAACCTGCCGGTAAGCTCGCGCAGCCCGGAGAAATGAGCCTAAGGATGTCTTATGTCCTCACTTCCGAACTCTAAGTCTTCATTCCTCCGCGCGGCTCGGAATTGTAGCGCGCTCGCACTGGCGGGCGTGATGGTCCTGCCGCTGACCCCGGCGTTAGCCCAGGACGCAGCGCCCACCGCAAACGCACCCGTTGCTAACGCACCGGCTGCCAATACCCCCGCCCCTGCAACTCAGGATGTCGCGGATGAGCCGTCTTTCACCGTTGTCTATGAGGATTACTACTACCAGGACGGCCGTGACGTCTTCAAGCAAGAGGGCGACGGCCTGTACACCGGTGAGGACAGTAAAATTACGGTTCTGGGCACCGGATTCACCAAGGAGTGGCGCAAGCAGCACGGCAAGGTAGTCATCTACATCGCGCCCGAGGAGAACGTCCCCTACAACGCACATCAGGTGACCGATACCCTCTTGCGGTTTGAAGAGGGCAAGGACTTCACCATTGACGATGACGGCACCTTTGTCGCCCCTCTGAATGTTGAGGCTAATACTTTGCCGAGTTACTACACCCTCACGGAGTATTTCCCTGATATGACTCTGGACAAGGTGCGTTACGAGGTTGGCATCCTCGCCGAGCCCGAGGGCCAGCCGCAGTCAACCGTTCAGGATATCTGGGCTCGCAAGAACGTTGTGACGCATCACGGTCTGAGCACCAATGATTATCACTTCGATACCTTCGCACCTAAGTTGAAATACGACGCTTTGAAGGACCCCACGAGGGATCAGGAGCTGCTGATTCAGGGTCAGGGCTTCGTAGGGACTGACATCCCCGGCGTTGAGGGCATGATGTACGTCATTCGCGAGAAGGGCACGGGTTCCCCCGTCCTGGTTATGAGCGAGATGAAGCGTTACGTCCACGGTGATGATGAATACGAGACGGGCCTGGAGGGAGGCTTCGCTTTCGTCAATCTCAAGATTCCCGCGAACACGCTGGATCCGTCCAAGCAGTACGTCATTGAGGCGTGGAGCGACTACGGTTACCCCAGCAAGACGGATAAGACTCTCATCACCCCGATGGTGGGTTTTGCCCCGGAGCACCGCGGCGTTCTTTTGGCGCACCAGGATTTGAAGTTTGAGGGTGTCCAGCGGTTCACGAATGCTTACGTACCCGTAGAGGAACGTATGTACTTTTCGACATCGCTGAACGACGAGGAACAGAAGCAGCCTGCCACCCGCGGTGAGCTGGCTTCCGCCCTTTATGAGATGAAGGGTAGCCCCAAAGTGAACCTTCCTGAAGTCTCCCCGTGGCCGGATGTGAAGACGGACGATCCGAACTACGCCGCCTACATTTGGGCTCGTGAAAAGGGCGTTACTTTCGGCGGGCCTGACGGAAAGTTCCACGCGGAGGACGGTCTCACGAATGCAACCGTTGCCGCAATGATTTACCGTGCGTCTGGTTCACCGGAAGTATCGGGTGTTTCGTCCTTCCCGGATGTTACGCCGGATTCCGCGTTCTACCGTGAGATTCTGTGGGCTACCCAGCAGAATGTTATTACTCCCGAGACCGGCATGTTTGAACCGAATCATGCTGTGACCCGCATTGAATTGGACTGGATGTTGTTTTATTACCGGCATCGTGTGATGAACCCTATCACTACTGGCCTGTATCGCATTGCTAACTAAGTAGGCCAGGTAACTAAGTAGACCGGACCGGTTATAGCCCGGGCACCTCGTCACAACGGACGGGGTGCTCGGACTCTTACGCATTGAGGGAATCTGCGCGGATTCTTCTAGAGTTCTCGCCCCTAGAATTCTCGCCCTAGAGTTCCCACGCGGGGGCTGCGGCGGTGCTTGCCGAGTGCGCGTCATGACCGGTTGCCACGCCGGTGGAGACGGTGAAGTCCCACGGGTCGGTGTTCAGTGCAGACAGCTTCGTTTCGATAGCGAAGCCACGCTCAGCGAGCAGGGCACGCAGGCGGTTTGCCGCCGAACGCAACCACAGCGATTCGCTGGCGGCGTGGGAGCAATCAATCAGGGCGATGTTGCTACCGTCAACTCGTGCGGTTTCGCGGAATTCGCTGGCGGGGTGGTGGCGCAAGTCGGCGGTAATGTACACCTGCGCGTCGGTGGCGCGCACAGCGTCGAAGAGAGAGTCACCGGCACCACCGCAGAGGGCGACGCGGCGGATCGGCTGGTCAGCGCGTCCGGCGATGCGCAGGCCACCGGCGGTCGCGGGCAGTGCCGCAGCGAGGCGTTCTGCAAGCTCCTTGAGGGTGACTTCTTCGGGCAGGGTGCCGAGGCGACCGGTGCCTACCGCGTGTTCCTGTTCGTCGAGCACCTGGGTTTGCGCTTCGGTGAGCGGTTCGCGGTCAATCAGGCCGATAGCGTCACAGAGTGCTTCGTTCACGCCTTCAACGGCGGCATCTGCGTTGGTGTGCGCGCCGAGCAGGCCGCATCCGCCTTCGATAAGGGTGTGCAGCACATTGCCCTTGTAGTCGCTGTCGGGGATGAACTTTGCGCCGCGCAGCAGCAGCGGGTGGTGGGTGATGAGTAGCTGCGCGCCTTCGGCTACGGCTTCTTCGGCAGTGGCGGTGAGGGCGTCTACTGCGAAGAGGACGGTGCTCACTTTGGCGGCGCCACGTCCGGCGACGAGGCCGGAGGCGTCCCATCCGGCGGCGAGCTGCGGCGGGAAGAGTGTGTGGAAGGCTTCGACGACTTCTGCGAGGGTGGGGGTTTCTAGTTTTTCAGTCATACCTCTATTGTGGCAGGTGGCGCGGCGGGGCAGGTGGCGGTTTACGCCAAAGCCTGCAGTAGCGCAGGAATATTATGCGGTTCGGCGGTGTTCTTCAGATAGTGTGGTTTTCGAAGCGTTAGTTCGAGCCCCAATATTCGAGGAGGAATCATGACTGATGTTGTTCTTGCCGGCGGCTGTTTCTGGTGCCTGGATGCGGTGTACCGCCAGTTCCGCGGGGTTGAGGCGAGCGTCTGCGGCTACACGGGCGGCGAGACTCCCGACCCTGATTATCGTTCGGTGTGTTCGGGTGCGACCGGTCACCAGGAGGCGCTGAAGCTCAGCTTCGACCCGCAGGTCATCGATTTGGATACGGTGTTGGATATTTTCTTCACGAGCCACGACCCGACCAGCTGGGATCGTCAGGGCGCGGATACCGGTTCACAGTACCGTTCGGTGCTTTTCTACGCGGATGAGCAGCAGCGTGAGGCGTTTGAGCGTGCGGTGGCGCGTGCTCAGCAGCTGTACTCCTCCCCCATTGTTACGGAGATTAAGCCGCTGGGCGTGTTCTATGAGGCTGAGGAGTATCACCAGAACTATTACGCGTTGAATCCGGCGCAGGGTTATTGTGCGTTTGTGGTGAGCCCGAAGGTGGCTCATGCGCGCCGTAATTTTGCGCATCTGCTCCGTTAACTACTCTGTGAGCCGGTGCATCCGGTTCAGCCGGAGCGTTTACGTTGTTCACCCCGTAGCTGTCTTTTGTTGTGTGGCAGCTATGGGGTGTCTTCGTACGCGCCCGGCTATTTGTTGTTCTCCTGTGCTTTACGGTTGCTATAAGGTGCGCCCGGTATGATGGGGGTGTCGACTCACTCCCCTCGCCCGTTGACCTCTTCGAAAGACTGCTGATGACTAGCTCCTCTTCTAAGCCCGTCGCCTTGAGCCGCCGCGCCGTGTTGGGCGTGGGCGGTGTTGGTCTTGCCGCCGTGTTGTCTGCGTGTGCGCGTACGGTGCATCCGCCGGTTGATACTGCCGTCTCCGAGTCAGCGAGCGCGAGCCCGTCTGCTTCGCCAGCGTTGCCGTCTGCGAATAAGTCATATAAGGGTAAGGTCACGTTCGATAACTTTGAGAAGAACGGCGAGTACGTTCCTGCCACGGCTGAGAAGAAGGCGCAGAACGTGCCCAAACCGCTCATGCCGGAGAAGGTACAGGAGCTGAGTATTGACGGTATCTATGCGCTGATTGGCTATTGGATTTCTAGCTTTAATTATTTGGCGTTGACGGGTGATATTGAGCCGATGAAGAAGACGGATCTTAGCACTGACTACACCAAGGAGCTTGAGCCGATGGTTAAGCTCTATGAGACGGGGCGCGGCTGGATTTATGACACGAGTGAGCCGATGTCTGTGTACCTGCTGACGGATACCCCCACGCAGGTTGAGGGCGACCGCATTCTTTATTATTGGCGTGCTCGTTCCCTGGTTGATCAGAATGCGAAGAGGCATCTGACGGAGGGCGATAACCGCGATAAGGCCCTTACGGGGGCTGAAGATTCTCAGGGTCAGGCGATGAGGATTGTTGTGGAGTATAAGGAGGGTGCTTGGTTTATGAGCACTCAGAAAGATAAGGATGGTGATAAGAGCACGGAATCTGCGAGCCCCTCGGCATCCTAGTCCACTAATTGCAGCTTTTTAGACCTTTCTTCACAAAAGGATGCAAGTGGAAACGTTTGATATCTATTTGCATACTTTAGGGTATGATGGGGTTGTCAACTCACTCTATTTCCTTTGTTGACTTCCTTTGAAAGGCTGATTATGACGAGCCCTTCCCCCATATCTACCCGTGTGAACCGCCGCGTGGCGCTGGGTGCGACCGCCGCTGGTGCACTTGCCGCGTTGACCGCTTGTGCCAGCGATATTCGTCCACTGGCTGATGGCTCGGCGTCTAACTCTACTTCCGGTTCTGCTAGTGCATCCGCGAGCGCTTCAGCTAGTGCCTCACCCAGTGCCTCGGCTAGCGCTTCGCCTTCTGCTTCTTCCGGCAAGCATTATAAGGGCCTCGTGAAGTTCGATAACTTCGAGAAGAACGGCGAGTACGTTCCGGCGACCGCCACTCATAAGGCGCAGAATGTGCCGAAGCCTCTCGTTCCGGCGAACATGAACGAGCAGAACGTTGACGGTATTTACGCGTTCGTTAGTTATTGGTTGGCGAGTTCCAACTATCTGCTAATGACCGGCGATACTGAGCCGCTGCAGAAGATTGAATCTGCGGATGCGCTGGAGAATTACCGGAATTTGACGGTTGCCTATGAAAATAATGCGGGCTGGCTCTACGGTGCGGATACTCCTATTATTCTTGAGTTGCTTTCTGATTCACCGCAGAAAATTTCCGGTAGCCGAATTCGCTATGACTGGTTGGGATACATGAGTTACAGCGCGGACATGAAGATTCACGCTGAAGGTCAGGGCCCTGATGAACCCTTTATGGAGGATAGCTCGCGGGAACTGACGAAGGTTGGTGTGGAGTACAAGGACGGTAAGTGGATTATGCTCACCGGCGATGAGAGCTCTTCTTCGGCGGCTTCCGATTCTTCCTCGAGCTCTTCTTCTGTCTAAGCACCTACCCTATAGGTATGGTCTAACGGCTTAAGATGGATTTCTCCCCCGCCTGCGGTAATGCACCGTGGGCGGGGGGGTCTTTATGCCGAGGCTCTGTGGTGCTGTGTGGCGGTATCAGATTGCAGCGGTGTTAGGGCGCTTTGCCATTGGCGCTAAATGACGACCGTTGATGGGTATCTGCGTGCTTGCCGGTATGATGGGGTTGTCAACTCACTCTATTTCCTTTGTTGACTTCTTTTGAAAGGCTGATAATGACGAGCCCTTCCCCCATTTCTGCTGGTATGTCCCGCCGCGTGGCACTTGGTGCAACCGGTACCGGTATGCTGGCTGCATTGACTGCGTGCGCTAGCGATATTCGCCCGCTGGCTGATGGTAGCGCGTCCAGCTCTCCTTCTGCTTCTGCAAGTGCTTCTGAAAGCACATCCGCGAGTGCCTCGGCTAGCGCTTCAGCCTCTGCTTCTTCCGGCAAGTCCTACAAGGGACTTGTGAAGTTCGATAACTTCGAGAAGAACGGCGAGTACATTCCTGCTACGGCTGAGAAGAAGGCGCAGAATGTTCCCAAGCCCCTCGTGCCGAAGAACATGAACGAGCAGAACGTTGATGGCTTGTACGCGTTCATTGGTTACTGGCTGGCGAGCTTTAACTATGCGCTAATGACGGGTGATACTGAGCCGATGAAGAAGGCTGACCCTGCAGATGTGTATGTTACGGATTTCCAGGAATTTGCGTATATGTACGAGAATGATCTGGGTTGGATGTATGGTGTGGATACCCCGGTTACTATTGAGCTGATTACTGGTTCGCCTCAGAAGGTTTCCGGTAGCACTACCCGTTATAACTGGCCGGGTTACATGAACGACAGCCCTGATGCGAAGATCCATCGTGAGGGCAAGTCTGACGTACCTTTTAAGACGGCTTCTAGCCCGAACGGCCAGCTGATGAAGGCTGCTGTGGAGTACAAGGATGGTAAGTGGTTTATGCTCACCGGCGATGAGGACTCTTCTTCGAAGGCTTCTGACTCTTCCTCCAGTTCTTCTTCTGTATAAGATTCTCGTCGTACTGAATGAAGACATAACAGTTTGAGATGAGCTTCTCCCCCGCCCGCGGTAATGCACCGTGGGCGGGGGTTTCTTTTGTCAAAAACCCAGGGAACACTCAGGGGGAAACCCTGCGGGTGTTCGGGGTCGGCTGAGAGTGCCTCGGGTACGCTTAACGTATATACGTTGACGTACTACATATGGTCTTTACCTGCAGGTTTGAGCCTCGTGCTGATGGCTTTGTGGGTGAAGGATCCGACGAAGGACTTCCGATGACTACTTTCTTCACTCGACGTACCGCTCTGGGTGTTGCTGTTGCGGGTACACTTTCTGCATTGACTGCGTGCGCTAGCGATATTCGCCCGCTGGCTGGCGGCACTGGCTCGGCTTCTCCGTCGGAGGCGGCGGCCACCTCCGAATCTGCGTCTGCAGTGGCGTCTGCGAGCGCTTCGGCGTCTCCTTCTGCGTCTGCGTCTGCAAGTGCTTCTGCCGCTTCGGGTCTTCCTTCTTCGGGTAAGTCCTATAAGGGTCCGATGAAGTTCGATAGCTATGAGAAGAACGATGAGTACGTTCCGGCGAGCGCTACGAATCCGGCTGAGAATATGCCGAAGCCTGTTCCTCCGGCGAATATCAAGGAGCACAGCGTTGATGGTGCGTATGCTTTCTTGAGTTTCTGGCTGGCGAGCTTGAACTATTTGATGATGACGGGTGACCCGGGCCCGATTGAGAATATTTACTACAAGGGCTACGGCTGGGAGAAGTATCAGAGCACAATTAAGCTGTATGCGTCGGGTGCTGGTTGGGTGTACGGTACGGAAACTCCGTATATTGTTGAGCTGCTGACGGACGCTCCTCGTGAGGTGCCGGGCAGCGACAATACTCGCTTTATTTGGGAAGGCTTTTCCTATATGGACCCCAAGATGATACGGCATTATAGGAGTCAGCCTGAGAAGGCAACGAACGCTGATGAGTCGAAGAAAAAGGTGGCGAGGTTCCGCCTGGATTACAAGGACGGCAAGTGGGAGTTGTCTAGCGCCGCATAGTTGCCGTATTGCTGAAGGTTCCCTCGCATGCTGACTTCTCATGATGGAAGACCCCGCACCTGGTAAAACACTGGGTGTGGGGTCTTAATTTTCTGAACATTCGAAGTGGTCGCGGGGCTATTTGGTGGCTCTCGGGTAACCTTAAAGGTGTATACATTGACGTACTGATAGGTCTTTACAGGGCGTCTACGCCTGCTCTGGCGCACGGTGTTTTTATCTGTTCTGTATTGGTTCCGACGAAGGGCTTCCGATGACTACCTTCTTCACTCGACGTACTCTCCTGGGCGTGGGTGCGACCGGTATTCTTGCGGCGCTGACTGCGTGCGCTACTGATATTCGTCCGCTGTCGCAGGGCTCGGGTGGTTCCTCTGGTTCAGCTTCTGGTGCGGCTTCCTCTTCTGCGAGCGCCTCTGCGTCGCCTTCTCCTACCGATGATCACACGCCCGGCTCATACGTGGGCCCGATTAAGTTCAATAACTACGAGCGGAGCGGCACCTACATTCCGGCGAGTGCGGAGGCGCCGGCGCAGAACGTGCCGAAGCCTCTTATCCCGGAGAAGATGAAGGAGAACAGCCCCGAGGGTGCTTACGCTCTGATGGGTTATTGGCTTGCTTCCCAGAATTATCTGATTCTGACCGGCGATGTTGAGCCGCTGATGAAGGCGGATCCTGCGAAGGCTTTTTTGAGGAACTCTAGGACCATGATTAAGCTCTACGAGTCGGGTCTGGGTTGGATTTACGGTTCGGATCAGCCGTACAAGATTGAGATTGCGGAGAATGAGCTTCAGCCGGTTGCTAATAAGCAGGACCGTTATGAATGGCTTGTGACTGTTGCTTATGATCCTGCCGCTAAGTACCACATTGAGGGTGAGCCTGATGCGACTATCGTTGAGGAGGAAAAGACGATTCCCCGCACGACGAAGTTCATCATGGAGTACAAAGACGGCATGTGGCGCATGCTTTTGAACAACGATAGTTAGTTTCCCTCATCTTTTGATACGCACTATTTAAGGATTTCTGATGACGACTTTCCTTTCTCGGCGTGCAGCCCTACTAGCTGCCGGTGCGGGCGCTATTACGATGCTGAGCGCCTGCACCAGCGATATCCGCCCGCTGGCTGATAGTTCCGCCTCCGGTGAGGCTTCGGCCAGTGCCAGCGCTTCTGAGTCTGCGAGCGCTTCTGCTAGCGCATCCGCTTCTGCGGGTGGCTCTTCTGAGAAGTCTTATCTGGGGCCGGTAAAGTTCGACAACTACGAGAAAAAGGGCGAGTACATCCCTGCGGATGAGACGCACAAGGCGCAGAATGTGCCCAAGCCCCTCCCTCCGGCGAATATGCATGAGAAAACCATTGATGGCGCATACTCTGCCTTTAGTTTTTGGCTTGCCAGCGTCAACTATCTGGTGCTCACCGGTGACGATGAGCCGTTGAAGCAGGCTGACCCCTCCGGCAGGGATGTGAAGTCTTTCCATGATTACGTGACTTTTTATGAGTCCAATGAGGGGTGGTTTTACGGTTCGGAGCATGCGCTTCAGGCTGAGATGATGACCCCGCAACCTGAGAAGGTATCGGGTAGCGACTCCCTCTACTACTGGCGTATCACGCTGTCCAAGGACTCTAAGGCGATGATGCATGTTGAGGGTAAGGGAAACAGGCCTATGTATCAGAACACTTCCATGGAGCCTGAGCTTTCCGACCTGAAATTGTCGTATCAGGACGGCAAGTGGTTCACTTACCCCACCAAGGTACATGGACAAGGCTCTGCGAGCCCGAGCACCAAAGCATCCGATGAGGCTAACGCTAAGAATGCCTAGAGCATCTTTGCTGAGTCCGTCTTAGGGGCGGGGATTCACCTCGCTTACAGGCGCATAAGATTTAGGGCTTAGGCCCATGACCCTACGCACTACTTAAGGATTTTTCATGGCAACTTTTCTTTCTCGACGTGCCGCACTAGCGGCTGCTACCGGTGCCGGTGCGGCTGTAGCGCTGACTGCCTGCGCTAGCGATATCCGCCCGCTGGCTGATAGCTCTTCTTCTCCTTCCGGTGAGGCTTCACCTTCGGCAAGTGCTTCTGAATCTGCGAGCGCATCCGCTTCAGCGTCTGCCGCTGATTCCGGCAAGAAGTCGTATAAGGGCACGGTGAAGCTCGACAAGTACGAGAAGAACGGCGAGTACGTTCCTGCCACGGCTGAAAAGAAGGCACAGAACGTGCCGAAGCCTGTTGTTCCGGAGAAGATGAACGAGGCAACCGTTGAAGGCATGTACCAGTTCCTCAGCTACTGGCTGGCGAGCTTCAATTACATGTTTATGACGGGCGATTACGAGCCGCTCAAGAAGGCTGACCCGTACTCCCACTATGCGAACGAGGGCAGCAATGCTGTTATCATCTACTCTTCCGGCAGGGGCTGGGTATACGACACGGATGCGCCGGTTACCGTTCAGCTTCTGACCGACGCCCCGAAGAAGGTCGCGGGCGGACCCAACCGCTACGATTGGCTCGGACGCATCATCTATGACCCCAACGCGAAGATCCACATTGAGGGTCAGGACCCCACTCCCCTAGTTGATGGATCCACTAAGAGCGAGGCAACCAACTTCGCGGCGGACTACAAGGACGGCGCGTGGTACATGCTCAGTGATGAGGATGCTGATGCATCCTCTTCCGAGAAGAGCAGCGCTAGCGCCTAAAACCCGCCTCTAAGCGGCTGGTTCTATATGTGAGGGAAGCTCCCGTATGCAGGTGAGATTGCATGTGGGGGCTTCCCTTTTGGTCTATGTTGCCTACGTGACTTGTATGAGGTCACGCAGGAGCGTTCCGCCCATGCGACCATGAGCGGGCTTTGAACATGTATCAGTTCCTTCGGGTACGCTTAAAAGCACACGAACAAACTATTGAGGGGTTCCCATGCCTACCTTCGTTACCCGCCGCACCGCCCTGGGCGTTGCTACCGCTGCCGCGCTCGCTTCCCTGACTGCCTGCGCAAGTGATATTCGCCCGCTGGAGGACCCGGGTGTGGTTGACCCGATGCGCCCTTACAAGGGTGACTTGAAATTCAATAGCTACAAGTCCACCGGAACCTACCGCCCCGCAAGCACCACGAAGAAGGCGGAGAACCCGCCCATGCCCGTTCCTCCCAAGAGCATAAAGTCAAAGACGATCTCGGGCATGTATGCGGCGCTGGGCTACTGGCTCGCAGCCCTGAACTATCTGACGGTTACCGGCGACGCTGCCCCGTTCAAGGACGTGGACCTAGACGGTATCTACGTACAGAAGATGAAGATATACGTAGACTTGTACGCGAAGGATGAGGGGTGGATGTACGGCACCGATACGCCGCTCTTGGCTGAGCTGATCGAAGAGACTCCACAAAAGGTTGACGATGAGCAGTACCGTTGGAAGGGTATTGGCCGTAACCATAAGGCCGCCGTTCTCCATTACGTACCGGAGGACAGGGATATTCACATTGCAGATACGAGCGGTGACTCCAGCGACGATGAGGTCACTTTTGTGTTGAAATATCGAAACGATGCGTGGATGGTCACCGTTGAGACGAAGAGTTCCTCGACGACTTCCCCCGGGTCCTCGGTCGGAAGCGATTCTGGCCTGAACGTTTAGGATGCGGCAGCACAGCAAAATACCGGCATAGGAAAATACCGGCGTAGGAAAGCGGTAGCATAAGAAGATGGTGACGTTTTTCCCTAGTAAACGACACTTTTCGTTAGATAACGTATCTTTTGTAGTATTTTCCAAGGTTTGACAACGAAGAAATTATAAACATCACCAAATACACTAAGGTACCCTGAAATAGATACACCGATAACCTATTGAAGGGTACCTTATGTCCACCTTCGTGACCCGACGCGCCGCCTTTGGCATCGCCGCCACCGCCGCACTCGCCTCCTTGACCGCCTGCGCCAGCGATATTCGCCCGCTCAGCGACCAGAGCACGCCCGAGGAACAGCGCTCCTACAAGGGCGAGCTGAAGTTTAACAGCTACGAATCACGCGGCACCTACGTTCCCGCGACCAGCTCAAAGAAGGCGGAGAATCCACCCAAGCCTATTCCTCCTGCAAAGATGAGGGCCAAGACGACAGAGGGCATGTACGCCGCCATAGGCTTCTGGGTAGCATCTTTCAATTACCTGATACTCTCCGGTGATATTGAACCCTTCATGGCTGTGGACATAAACCGAAACGATATCTACAAGGCAGAAGCCTTCTCCAAGCTTTACAAGAGCAACACTGGCTGGATGTACGGCGCAGATGCACCAGTCTCAGCGAACCTGACCGAGGACGCTCCAGAGCAGGTTAACGAGCACCAGTATCGTTGGAGGGCCACCAGCCGCTACCACAAGAAAACAACGATTCACTATACAGATGGCCGGGAACTACCCATGGCCTCATTGGATGGCAATACTGGCGATTATGATTTCTTCTTTGCCTTGAAATATCAGGATGGTGCATGGACGGTCTGGAATGAACGAGTCAAACTAGCTCCGATCTCACCCACTTCAAGCGCGAGCAGCTCCGGTGCCTCCGTTTAGAACCCCCAGTCATATCGTAGTCGTGCCAGAGCCTTAGGTCCCGTGTTTTTCGTCATCTACCGCCGCTTTTACGGCGTTGGAGGCGCACACAACATTGGGCTGACCGCTCCCCTGCGATATTCTGGAATTAGTTCATTTCCGGCACATACTTTATTCACCTCAGAAAGAGCCCCATGTCTACCATGTACACCCGCCGCACCGCCCTGACCGCACTGGGCCTGGGCACCGCCGCGCTTCTTGCCGCATGTTCCTCAAAGTCCTCCGAATCTTCGGCAACCGCGAGCGCGTCCGCTACCGAGTCTTCGACCGCAAGCGCTACCGCATCCGTCTCCCCCACCGCGGAGGCAACCACCACCGTTGAGCCCGGCCCCAGCCTGAAGGGTGAGGTCGTTCTTGCCGACTACTCCTCCACTGGCACTTTTGAGCCCGGCACCAAGGAGCACAAGGCTGTAAACGTTGCGATCCCGGTTGAGCCGGCGAAGCTGCGTGAGAACAGTGTTGAGGGTCTGCACGCGTTCATCGCGTACTGGCAGGCTACCCTGAACTACCTGCTACTGACCGGTGACGGTGTACGCTTCACGAACATTGACCACACCGGCGACTACTCGACTGTGGCTGAGTTCTTCCAGAGCATGTACGCTTCGGAGAGCGGCTGGGTGATCGGTTCAGAGCGTCCGATGGTTCTGTCACTGACTGCTGACCGCCCGACTAAGGACACCCGCACCGGCTACTACACTTGGGCAACCAAGATGGTGATTGATGGTGCTGAGGGTGCTGGCGTGTACAGCAAGACCAATGATCGTGTGCAGCCGCTGACTGAGGTGTTCAAGTACCCCGGTAAGCCGGTGGCTGGTCAGATTGTGGCGCATTACCAGGACGGCACTTGGCGTATGGTGCGTCGTGCTCCGGGTACTGCGTCTGCTTCGCCGGTTCCGTCGCTGAGCCCGAGCGCTTCGGCTGAGGGTTCTGCATCTGCGGAGGCTACCGCTGCAGGTTCGGCGGAGGCTACTACTGCTTCTGCTGAGGCGTCGGCACAGTAGGTTCTGGATTCCCTATACCGGATCCCTTATACCACTGAGAAGCCACATGTGTTTCGAGAAGCCACCATAAACGTGACTTTTCGAAACACATGTGGCTTTTCGCCTTTACTCTTTGAGAGGCTCACGGCGGCACCATAGAATCTAAAAGATCATCCGACAGATATAAACAAAAAAGCCTTGATTCCGAAGAATCAAGGCTTTTTCCTAGTGTGACCCCAACCGGATGTGAACAGGTGACGGAGGGGCATGATGCCGAGCGCGCGAGGGATTCCATCATGCCCCGCAGTGCCGCGACGTAAGGAGCGGCGCCGTGAGAGGCTCACGGCGGCACCTTGGAATCTAAAACCAGTTTCACCGGATAAACAAAGAAGCTCCCCAGTCTTTCGACTGGAGAGCTTCTTTCCTAGTGTGACCCCAACCGGATTTGAACCGGTGTTGCCGCCGTGAGAGGGCGGAGTACTAGGCCGCTATACGATGGGGCCGTGAGATTTACATCTCTTTTGCCAGGTCTCCCTGGCAACACATATAACTATACAGAGGTTCCCGGAAACAACCAAATCGAAAAGCGGTGAATTGAGTCACATATTTTACACCGAGTGCAAGACCCACCGCATAGACTCTTTTCCATCTAAACGGGCACTCCCCCCGACTACCTCAAGCAGGCTGCCTCAAGCACCCGCCGCGCCTGCCTCCAGCTCAATCAAGCACGACAGCATCAAGGCACAAAAATGCGCCCCGCACAGTGTACGGGGCGCATCCGCTCAAACTAGAGCAAGAAACTATGCCTTACGGCGGCGAAGCACCATCACAGCGGCACCAGCAATCAGCGCAAACGCACCAACAGCAGCCAGACTCAGAACATTCTGAGCACCAGTCTTAGCCAGCGAGCCCTTGCTCTGAGGCGCAGACTTAGTCGCCGAAGCGCTCACCTGAGAATCCAAACCGGAGCCCTTAGACTGATCCTCAGACTTCACCGAAGAAGAGTTCTTCAGCGGCGCGGTCTTCGCGGTGGTTCCCAGCTGGTCGTTAGCTTCCTCAGCCTTCGACTGTTCGCCCTTAGGCTGCTCAGCTGCCGGCTTCTTTTCTGCTACAGCAGCAGATGCGGAAGGCGATGCCGAAGCATTGGTCGGGAATGCCGGTTCGTCAGCTTCATCGCGGTTATCCGCATTGCCGGCATCCTTCGCATCGTTGACAATCAGCGAAACAGCCGAATCGTAATTGCGGTTGGTTGCCACGTCAGAACCAGCGGTGACCGTGCCGAGCATGTAGCCCTGGCTGTACTGCATGGTATTCGCGGGAACACGCAGGGTCGCGTCGAAGGAGTACTTGCCCGTGCGTGCATTGTAGACGAACGCGCTCGCCGGAACGACAGTGGAAACCTTCTGAATATTTGCCAGTTCGCTATCGGTCAGCTTGTCGTAACCCATCGACCATTCGCCCTCCTTGACGAGGAACAGGCGAATACCTTCTGCCGGGGGCTTCTCAAAGTCGTAGCCGGACACGTGGAAGGTGTAGGGGCGGGTAATGTCGACGGTGCCCTCAGCGAAGTTCAGGGTAGGATCAATCAGCACTGCGGTAGCCTGCTTCGGGTAGCCCTGGAAGGGAACCTTAGCGGGGTTGATGGTCGCAGTGGAGGTGAACTCACCCTCAGAAACCTCAGCGTGGAACTTCACGATAGAGTCCGGAACCAGCTTCTGCTGCGAGGAAGGAACAGCCTTGCCGTTACGATCCACAGTCGCCTTGGAGGTGTAGGTGTCGGTCATGGTGCCGTCACCGGTCTTCGAGTTCAGCACGTAGGGCACTGCCGCGGTGGTGTTAGCAATGTCCTGCTTGTCCACTGCGATAACGGAGCCGTCCTCGGTGACGGTCAGGTCGTTAGCCTTACCGCCGTTCATCTCAACCTCACCGATCACACGGTCGGTCTTAGCGTCAAAGATAGCGATCTTGCCGGTACCGAAATCGGTCACGTACACCAGGTCGCGATCCTCATCATTCTCCATGGACAGCGCCTGGGTACCGAACTTAACGAACTTCTTGAACGCGCCGGTAGTCAGGTCGTAGACGGAGATACCGGAGTTCACGCCGTCAACACCCTGCGAGGAGACGTAAATTTCGTTCTCGGAGTGGTCAATGGTGACATCAGAGGGGCGAACCTCAACGGAGGAGTTCTCGCCGCGGGTCTGAATAACCTGCTCGGTCTTGAACGTATGAGTGTTGATGACGAAGACCTTGCCGCCGGTGCGCTCGGGCACGTACAGCTTGTCGCCGTCAATGGTCATGTTCATGCCAATGTAGCGGGTACCACCGTTGGGGGCACCTTCCAGCTGCAACTTAGTAACCTCAAAGGTCTTCATGTCGATTGCGGACACATAGTAGCGGCCGGTCACGAACACCTTGCCGGAGTTGTGGTCCACCAGCACGGAGCGGGGGTGCTCAATCCAGTTGGGGTCACTCTCGGCAATGCCGTGGTTAGTCCAAATCTGCTCCATGGTGCTCTGGTCGAACACAGAAAGGGAGTTGTCGGTGGTGTTAGTAACCCACACGGTACCGGACACGTCATCAACAGTGATGCCGTACGCGGAAATATAGCCAAATTCGCCGTTCTTATCCAGCTCGAAGGGAAGCGCCGCCACTTCTTCAATCTGAAGAGTGTCTGCGTTGACACGAGCAATAGTGGAGGCGAGGTCACCGCGGGCACCCACGCCGACCATCCAAATCTTGTTGGTCGCCTTAGAGTAAGCAACCTGGTACTGGCCAGGCAGACCCTGGGTAATCTGCGCGACGGATGCGGAGGTGTCAACAACGCGGCTCAGCGATGCGGTGGAAGGAACCGAAGCGCTGGGGGTCGCGGTCTGATGCGCGTTGTTCGGTGCTGCGAAGGAGGCGGGAATCATGGCTGCGCCAGAGATTGCGAGCGCGAGGGAGCCGACGGCGAGCCCCTTCAATGCTTTGCCCGAGGAGGGAGTGAGGTTCAATGTGTGTCCTTCAAATGTGTAACGGAAGTGCTCACATGCCGCATGCGAATGCTAACGAGACACCCGTGAATATGCGGTGACATATTCGACGGCACGAAAAGCAGAAGTGTAGGTAACGCATAAATTTACTTACCTTCTAATCCTCAGTGTTTTCCCAGGAAAATACAAGCAGCGACGTGGGTGTGTTTTGTGTTTTTGTGAGTGATCCCCTAATTCACCTTCAATATCACGTGAAGGTTGATGCGTTTCCGGGGTTTTTCCTTGCTCTTACGGGCAAAAACCCTGGTCACTAGGGGTATTGTGATGCTTTTATATTTACACATTAATGTAAAAGTTTAGGTGAGTCGCGCCAGCGACATTCACCACGGGCCACACATTTTCAACATTCAAAACCTATATTTTTACAGGCAAGTGCACATATATAAATATGCTTTAAAAACCACCCACTCAGCATTAGCCCAAGCAGGCACATAAAAGGCGGGTACCCCTCCCCCAGATTCGAAGAATCCGAAAGAGAAAATACCCGCCTTCTCACGCGTTATATCGAGCATTTAAGCCCGAAAACTAAACGCTACGCTTATGCCTTGCGGCGGCGCATCACCAGAGCAGCACCCGCAATCAGAGCCACAGATGCGAAAGCAACCAGCGGCATCACAGCGTTAGCACCAGTGTTCGCCAAAGCGCCACGCGAAGAGCCAGTCTGCGAGGAACCTGCGTCGCTCTTAGCTACCGAGGAGCCACCGCCCAAATTATCGGAGCCACCTGCAGAGGAGCCACCGTTCTTCACAGCCGAACCGGACTTATCAGCCTTCACAGCATCCGGAGCAGACTTGGAGTCCTGTGCACCGGTCTTAGCGTCAGACTTCGAATCAGACTGAGATGCCTGGTCCTTGGAGGTCTGATCCTTAGCCTCTGCGGTATTCTCAGACTTAGCGTCAGACTTCTTATCCTCGGACTTAGCGTCCTCAGACTTCTTATCTTCTGCCTTCTTGTCCTCAGCCTTCGGGTCAGCCGGCTTCGACTCCTCAGCCTTCACACCGGTCACCGTCGGGTAACCCGCAAAGTCCAGCGAAGTCGGGGTGATACCCACCGGAGCTGCGCTCGCGTCGGTGTCCTTCACGCCAACCTTGAACTTCAGGATCGAGTTAGCCTTCAGCTGCTGAACCGATGCGGGAACGTCGTTACCCTGGCGGTCCTTGGTGGGCAGGGTGGTGTACTCGCTGGCGGTGGTGATTTCGCCGGTGGTGCCGTTGAGCACGTAGGGCAGGGTCACCTTCTCGTCGCGGTCCTTCTTGTCGACAACCAGTACGGAGCCGTCCTTGAGCAGGGTCACGTCGTTCGCGGCTGCGCCGTTCATCTCAACCTCGCCGATGACCTCGTCAGCGCGGCCGTCGAAGACAGCCACCTTGCCGGTGCCGAAGTCGGTTACGTACACCAGGTCGCGGTCCTCATCGTGCTCCAGGGCGAGCGCCTGGGTGCCGAACTTGACGAACTTCTTGAACTCGCCGGTGGTCAGGTCGTACACGGAGATACCGGAGTTGACGCCCTTCACACCCTGAGAAGAAACGTAAATCTCATTCAGCGAGTGGTCCACAGCAACGTCGGAGGGGCGAACCTCAACGGTGGAATCCTCACCCTGAGTCTGGATGGTCTTCTCAACCTTGAAGGTCTTGGTGTCCACAACGAAGAGCTTGCCGCCGGTGCGCTCGGGCACGTACAGCTTACCGCCGTCCAGGAACAGGTTCATGCTGATGTAGCGAGTACCGCCTTCGGGGGCACCCTCAAGCTGAATCTTCTCAACCTGCTTGGTCTTCAGGTCAATAGCGGAGACGAAGAAGCGGCCGGTCACGAACGCCTTACCGGACTCGTGGTCAACCAGAACGGAGCGGGGGTGCTCAATCCAGTTCGGGTCGTCTTTCTGCACGCCCTCGTTGGTCCAGATGAGCTTGAGGGTCTGCTGGTCGTACACTGCCACGGAGTTGTCGGTGGTGTTGGTGACCCAGACGGTGCCGTCCACGTCATCAACAGTCACGCCGTATGCGGAGGTGTAACCGTACTGGCCCTTGTCGTTCTTCTTCACGGGCAGCTCGGCGAAAGCCTCGGTCTGCAGAGTGTCTGCATTCACACGTGCCAGGGAGGAAGCGAGGCCGCCGCGTGCACCCACGGTGGGTACGAACAGCTTGTGGTTCTTCTTGGAGTAGCCAACCTGGAACTGGCCGGGCAGACCCTGAATGATGTTTGCAACGCTACCGTTTGCGTCCACGGTGCGGTGTGCCTCGGTGGAGGGGGTGGTGGCGTTGTTGTCAGCTGCCTTGGTCTTGGTGGCGGTTGCCGGGTAGCCCTGGAACTCGCGGGTTTCGGGGGTGACCTGCTTGACCTCGGAGTTGTCGCCTGCGGTTGCGGTGACCTTGAACTTCAGGATGGAGTTCGCCTGAATCTCGGAGGTCTTGGCGGGAACTTCGTTGCCCTGCTTGTCCTTAGAAGGCTTGCTGGTGACCTGGCTGGAGGTACTGACGGTACCGGTGGTGCCGTCGAGGACGTAGGGCACGGTTGCGGTTGCGCCAGCCTGCTTGTCCACAGCGATAACGGAGCCGTTGGGCAGTACGACCAGGTCGTTTGCCTTGCCGCCGTTCATGGCGACCTCAGCGATCAGCTTGTCTGCTGCGCCGCCGTCAATCACGCCGACCTTGCCGGTGCCGAAGTCAGAGACGTACACCAGGTCGTTCGCCTCGTCGTTGTCCAGCGCGAGTGCCTGGGTGCCGAAGGGGATGAACTTCTTGAACTCGTAGGTGGTCGCATCGTAAATGGACACGCCGGAGTTCGCACCCTTCACGCCCTGGGAGGAGACGTAAATCTCGTTCTGCGAGTGGTCAACAGCCACGTCGGAGGGGCGAACCTCGCCGTCCTTATCGCCCTTCACAGAGATGTTCTTCTCGACCTTGAAGGTCTTGGTGTCGATCACGAAGAGTTTGCCGCCGGTGCGTTCGGGCACGTACAGCTTGCCGCCGTCCACCAGAATATTCATGCTGATGTAGCGGGTACCGCCATCGGGTGCGCCCTCAAGCTGAATCTTCTCAACCTGCTTGGTCTTCAGATCGATAGCCGAGACAAAGAAGCGACCGGTCACGAAAGCCTTACCCGACTCGTGATCGACACGCACCTCGCGGGGGTGCTCAATCCAGTTCGGGTCGTCCTTGCTCAGACCCGCATTGGTCCACAGCTGCTTCATGGTCGCCTGATCGTACACGGCAACGGAGTTATCGCGGGTGCTGGTCACCCACACGGTACCTTCCTCGTCATCGACGGTGATACCGTACGCACCCTCGTAGGAGTAGCCCTTGTCGTTCTTGACGATGGGCAGCTCGGCGACAGCCTCAATCTTCAGGGAGTTTGCGTCAATGCGAGCAATCGTAGAAACGTGCTCGTCGCGGTCAGCGGTGCCCGCAACCCAAATCTTGTTGGTCTTCTTGGAGTATGCGACCTGGAACTGGCCGGGCAGGCCCTGGGTGATCTTTGCCATCGCCTTGTCAGTGATGGTGCGAGCGTCACTGCTCTGGCTTGCTACCGGGGTGGAGTCTGCCGCGAACGATGCGGGGATGGTGGCAACGCCGGAAATTGCGAGTGCCAGCGATCCAACGGCGAGGCCCTTGAATGCCTTGCTTGAAGCGAGGTTCATATGTATGTCCTTTTTCGTGGGTGGTGTGTGAAGGTGCGTCTCTCCCCCACCGATGGGTGGTGAGGCGCCGCGTTTTTCCTGCTCTTTGGTGTGGGTTTCGTGAGCCCACGAGGAAGGAAACTAGTCTTCACACAGTATTAAGTAAGGCAACCTTTAACTTACCTTCTAGGTAATACTTACTTAGCACACAGGTTTTTGCAAGATTTCAGGTATATATGACGCAAAAATTTCACATGCCAGGCACAGCCTGTCGCTAAACCCGCACAACAAAACCCCCGCCTCCAGCAAAAGCCAGAAGACGGGGGTTTCACGCTACCCAGCGCGCAACGCCAGGGATAGCTAAAAATTAGGAGACATACGAGAAATCGGGGAACAGCAGGTTCTGCAGCTTGTAGCGGCGAATGAAGCGAGCCAGCTCCGCGCGGGTCGTCGGGGCGGTCGGTTTGAACTCACCCGAAGAGTCCAGCACGATATCGTTCGCGCCAGCCCACGCAACGTAACGGTGCAGCGGACCCGCACCCAGCACATCGCGGAAACGGGAGCCCAAGGCATCCTCCAGCTCGGAGAGCTGCACCTCGGTGTTGTACTGGTACAGCACCGCCGCCAGCTCCTCGTGCGAGATCGGGGCAGTCGGGTCGATGCGCTCGCCGCTAGCGATCGGTTCAGCAATCTTGCGGTCGCGCGCCCAGTGCAGGGCATTCGCGGCGGGGCGGTCTACCGCATCCGCGTAGGGTGCGACTTCCGAGTTCTCGCTCACGCCGGGACGACCCGCCGCACGGTTGAGCAGGGCGATGACCTCTTCGCGGGTGACGGCGCGGTCCGGCTCGAAGGCTCCGGTCTGCGGGTTGGGTAGCAGCCACTTCTTCTGGTTGGCCACGCGAATGTCGTCGGCGTAGGGGTGGTTGCCGGGCACGTCTTCAAAGGAGGTCTTCAGGATCTTGGTTTCGACCACGGGGATGCGTGCGGCGACCTGGTGGGCGATTTCCTGACCCCAGGGGTCGGTGCAGATATCCAGCTGCAGGGCGTGGTCCACACCCTCGGGCTGAATGAGTTCGATGGGGAACAGGTCGGTTCCACTGAAGGTGTCTTCGTCACCGTTGAATTCGGGGGTGAGCGGCCAGGAGCGCAGGGTTTCGAAGGAGTTATCGCGCACGTAGCCGTGGCGCACGGTCAGGGTGGTGCCTTCGGCGAGGAGTTCACGCAGGCCGTGCGCGGTGTAGCTGACGGTCATTCCGTCTTCGGTGATGGTGGCGCGCTGGATGGTGAGGCGCGGACCCTTGGTCTCCTCGGCGGCGGCCGGGGACTCGGCGGTCTTGGGGGCTTCATCTGCGTTTGCAGCCTGGGCCTGCAGTGCGAGGGCGCCTGCTGCGGTGGCAGCGGAGGCACCCTTCAGGAAGAATCGTCGTGAGAGTCGATTGTTGAGGAAGGGCATGATTGTCCTATTCACTTGTCGTTTGAGTTGAGTGAGTTACGGGTGGCAGGAGGCGCGGCAATAGCGTGTGCGGTGAGTGAAGCCGATACGCGATTCCCTGTTGAGCGTGAGTGAGACGCGGAGGGTGAGTGCCGGGCGAATGCGCGGTGAGTGAGACCGGCGTGGTTCCTGACCCAGCTATCAAGAATACCTTAAGGTTCGAGTTTATTCGAGGGTTTGGCGAATTATGTGAGGCTAGAAGGCGTGAGAATCATCAACCCGCCTCCCCGATTCAACCCACCTCCCCGATTCAACCCGCAGGCCCCGGATCAATCTGCAGGCCCCGAATCAATCTACAGCCCCTCAAAAGTGAATCGCGTTACAAATAGCACCGGTTTGGTGTGTTTTTGGCGTGTCTCTAGGCTCGAGAGTTATAGTTATTACAACCTTATCACCGTTGCGGTACCACTCAACGGCGAGCTAACACACCCATCCCAAAGGAGCTTTTGTGGATAAGGCACTTATCTTCTTCGCCAAGTCCAAGTACGCCGACCTCTTCGGCGTGGCACTGGTTATTGCCATCGCTATCGGGTCTGGATACCTGAACACCAATCTCGCCAAGTACGTTAACTGGGGCCCAATGACGAGCCTCATCCCCCTCGGCGTTATTTCCGTGATTAACGTGGGCATTTCAATGATGTCTACCCGCCTGACCGGCCGTCTCTCGAACGTCGGCAACGTGCTCGGCATTATTAACACGGCGCTGTCTGGCGCGATCGACTACATTCTGGGTAATAAGGCGGCAATCATCACCTACCCGGTGACTTTTATCGTGTACACCTTCGCGATTCGCAGGTGGCAGAACTCCGAGCGCGGCAAGGCCATGGAACCGCCGACCGGCGCGAAGGGTCAGCTGATTATCGCCGGCATTGTGGCGGGTTCGTTCGCGTTCTCCCTGGCTGCGAACTATATCGGCTACCGCGGCCAGATGACGTTCCTGTTCTGGATCACGACCGTAGTGTTTGGTCTCTCCCTGTCAGCAAACATTCTGAACGCGCTCAAGCTCACGATGCAGTGGCAGTTCTGGGCTCTGTACAACACCGTGCAGTGCGTGAAGGCGCTGACTCAGGGCAACTTCGCGAACGTCGGCAAGTACATTTTCTACATCATCAACAGCGTGGCGGCGTTCCTGCTGTGGACCCGCAACGGCACCGCAGCCAAGGAGGCGGTGGTGGCGTAGGGGGCTCCCTAGCGCACCAGCTACCGCATATCCACCCAGCGATATGTAGGCACTCATAATAGATAGAGGGAGGGGCCCTCCGGCAATACGACCGGAGGGCCCCTCCCCTGCATTGTGCGGGCATATTTGCCCGCTTCGATAAGCGGCTAGGTTAGCCCAGCGGAATCGCGCTACCCTTCAGAATCTGACGCTCAGGAGCCGAATCACTACCCACCTTCGCGATGGGGAAAGCAATAAACGCCTGAACGCCCTTCTCACGAAGAATCGCCTTCTCGTCTGCCAGTTCGGACACGAAAATGTCAGAGCTCAAAGAGCCGCGTTCCATCGCCTTACCGAGTTCGTCAACCACCCTGCGGTAGGCGTGGCTACGCAACACGGTTCGCAACCTGGCGGGAGTGACGCCTCCGGCTTGGGTAGAGTTGGAATCTTCCCCCTGAGCAGAAGCAGCACGTCCGAAGAGCACCGGAAGAACCATGAGCCGCGGGTGCAAAGCGTTGTACGGGTAAGCACCGGGGGTCACGCCAATCCGGTGGATCTGGTGAATCACCGGGAAGTTCGCAATACCCACCAGCGCGCAGAAGGCGAGCGCAGTGTCCGTCGGCTGCGGGACGGTGAAACCGGTTCCGGTTCGGGATTCCGGCTTATCATCCAGCGAGTCGTACAGGGTCTGCCCGGTAATACCGCTGAGCATTGCGGAAGGTTCCCAGGTGGCCAGGTCCGCGCACATCGGGCGCAAGCGGTCCTTGACGAACTCCTGTCCCCTGTTGCGGGTCTTCATCTCCCAGCGAGACGCGCCGTGATCGGGGCGAAGTGCCTTGGCGTCAAAACGCCAGTAGGCAGGTTCGCCCAGGCCAGCAATCCAAAGCAGAGACAGCAGGTCGTCACGTTCCATCAGCGCATCCAGATGAGCTTGTCGGGTCTTCTGGTGAGATGCCCAGTCGTCCGGGTACTTCTCTGCGTCGATTCCTCGAATGCGCGGGGAGAACGGGGAGAAAACAGCAGCTTCCTTACCCGCACCGTAGGACTGGTTGACGTTCACCCAGCTACCGTCAGCAGCCAGGGAAGAAACGTAGGAGTGCACGCACTCGGCAATTTCTTCTTCTGACACGCCTTCAGCATGCATCTGGGCGCGCGGCTGACCTTCCTGAGACCAACCGACAGTAACGTTTCCGGGGTGCTTCTGCTCAACCATCAGGGACAGCCCGTAGAGGGCAAAATGGGTCAATGCCGAGGTGTAGTCACCGGTAATAGTCAGCGTTGCCATTAGTGTCCCTCCCGTGAAATCTGGGCGTCTGCTGCGCGTTCAACGGCTTCAAGGTAGGCGGTAGCGTACGGGCCGTAGGTGCGGCTCGTCTGCTCCATGAGGTTGTCCCAGTAACCGACGTTGAAGAGTCGGGTCGCCTGTTCCTTGAGCGCTTCGTAGTCTGTTCCCTCGGGCAGATAGCCTTCCTTGAGCAGGAAGCCTGCATCGTGGGCGAAGGAGAACCGGCCGTGACCGTGACTACAGCCAATGATCCGCAATACCAGGTCGCGGTGCTCCCCCACCTTTTCAGGCGAGGCCGCAACCATGAGTGCAGACAGCTGCTCGTGACGCCAGCCCCTCGGCAGGGCGCTACGGCTACGGGCGCGGTACGCCTCAGCCACGGAACGGTGGCCGCTCTTTGCAAGCGCCTCCGCTTCCGGGTCTGCACCTAGCATCTGCTGGAAGCGCAGGTCGCGTTTGCCCTCGTCGTGGTACTTTGCAGCCAGTTCCAGTGCCTCCGAGAATTCCGGCGCCAGGCCGAGGTTCTCGGCAATCTGGCGGGTACGCTCAGCAACATCGTTCTGGTGGTCGTCCAGAAGAACGGGACCAGCCGGGGCCAGTTCCTGAGCGATATCGGAACCTTCAACAGACTCTTTGCCGGTCACTTCGGCGTACCATGCGATAACCTCTTGACCGTCCTCGGCCTCGATAGAAAGTTCAGAAGCAATCACCTTCTGGCCGTCCGAAGCTTGGCTGTCAAGCAGTTCTGCTGCCTCTTCGGGTGAGAGGCCCAGGTATTTCCTGAAGTGTTCCTCACGGTCCGCGCACTTCTCGTACACGTAGAGCTCGGCCACGTAGAGCTCGGCATCATCGAGGAAGGGCACAGCTTCCAGCTTGTCCTTCCTGGAGGGAAGCTCACGCTGAGTCACGGCAATGCCTTGGTTCGTGAACGGAATACTACCCGTATCAAGAATCAGAACGTCACCGGGAGCCAACGTCTGGCTACTCTCATCACCCTGGTCTGCATCCTGCCACAAGGAGATTTCGCCCTGACGATAAAGGAATTTACGCGGTTTCACGCCATGCTCGTCCTGGTAGTCCAGAATCTCCTTAAGAATCTTCAAATTCGCAGGGAAGGTCTCCCGGTCGCGCGGTGCGAAGTAGCTGGTCTTGAGAATCTCCATGGCGGCAGAAGTGTTGCTCGGCAAGTTATCGCGCACGATAACACCGCCCATCGCGGTCTCTGCTTCCAGGGAATCGTGCAGCCACAGGTCGAGGTCCGGCTCGTCATAGGGATTCTCATCGGTACGCGAGAATTCCAACAGGTCAGGCCATTCCGGGCGCTGGTAGAGCAGGCGCTCCGGGGAGGACTGCACCGGCGGGTTCTTTACCATTGCGGCGGGGTTCACCGACGGGTTCTCAGCACCGTTGAGCGCTTCGAGCCAACCATACGCATTGCTCAGGTCGACCGCCTTGTACGGAGGCGCGTCCTTCTTTACCAAGTCACCGCTCGCAGGCTCAATAACGACGACCTTGGAATCCTTACGGCGACCCAGACGGTTAACACGTCCGAAGCGCTGTGCCAAGGAGGAAGCCGGCGCTAGCTCGGTCACCAGGTCAGCAAAGTCAACGTCAATACCGACTTCGAGAGTCTGGGTGGCCACAACAACCTTCACGGACTCATCACCGCGGGTACTGAAGAGGTTAGGGTGATCTTTCTGCAACTTTTTCAGGTCGTACGGGCGCATGCGTCCTACGAGAAGCTGGACCTCATCCTCTGCCAGATCCTTAGCGAGTTCCTCCTTGATGGAGATAGCCGTCCGCACATGGTTGACAATACAACCGACAGTGTGGGCTTTCTTGGAGTCTTCACCAGCCCCACGGCGGGCGAGGAACTCCTTAATAGCCCCCACAGCAGCATCCACGACCGCGCGGTTACCCGGCTTACCATCCCACTTATCAATGGGGCGGAGCACCAGTTCCTTATGCGAGTAGACACGGTCGCGTAGCTTTTCATCATTCGGGCTATCGAGAGCCTCAATGTCAACGCCCAGCGTGGTCGAATCGCTGTCCTCAGTGGAAGGAGTAGCGGTCGTCTCAACCACCTGCAGGGTGGGAATACCCAGGTCAGCCTCGCGCTTCTGCAGCTCGGCAATACGCTGAGTGGTGTGCAACAGCTGACGGTTCATGTGTGCTTCATCGAGCACCATGACGGTGTCCATAGCCAGCAGAGCGGTCTCACGCGGGCGGGCAGCCTTGGTGCTACCGTAGCCACGGAAGAGTGCTCGCGAACCGTACATGTCGGGAGTTGCGGCAATGATTGCGCAGGCCGAAATGTCGGTCACCGGCAGGGTGCGGTTCGAGAGTTCGCCACGGATGTGGCCAACTTCGAAGGGCCCGCTCCCCTGCCCATCGTTGCGGGTCTGGAAGCTCTGGAGAGCTTCAGCAACCCTACGCAGAATATCGGACTCGTCAGATTCATTAGCGAGTGCCTTCCCCATGCGGTCGAGAATCTTGTTGGCGCGGTCCGCCTGGCTATCGACCAGTGCACGGCGTCCCACGGTCACGCAGAGGCGACGAGGAACGCGCGGCGCGGCGCCAACCGCTGCGAGCGCATTCGCGAAGAGGTGGATATCAACCACGGAGGACTTACCGGAGCCGGTCGGTGCGTTAATACGTTCCGGCCATACGCCGTGCTCGCAAATGTGGTCGAGTACCTCTTCCTGCCAGCTGAAGGGGTAGTGCTCTCGCTTTTCTTTGGGCGCGTCGTTAAGTGCGGCGTCAAGCGCGGCAAAGAAGGCACCGAACTCATCACGAGTAATAGAGGGCAGCTTGGTAGCGGGGCTAGTCATGCTTTTCCTCCTTCTTGCGGCGGTCGTATTCTTCGGTGGGCACGTCGAACGGAACCAGCAGGCCGCCGCCCATGTGGCGGGACTGGCCGATGGCTACGAGGGTCGTGTCCGTTGCCAGGTTGCCGAGGTCTACAATGCCGCGCCACGGCTCTGCGGGCAGAGTGCGGGGCAGCTTGTAGGCGTAGGCGGCGGGGTTCTGGGTTACACGGTGGACTTCCAGAACCTTGGCTTCAGCCTTTTCCTCGACCTGATCCCTCAAGCTACGAATTCGTTCGCGTGAGGTTTCAGCCTCGGGCGCTTCGAAGCTGTCACGCCACACGTAGGCCATGGAAAGCAGGGCGGCGTCAGCGAAGGTCCAGGCCTTCGTCTCGGTCTTCTTCGGGCGGTTGAAAACACGCGATTCGGGAACGGCCGCGCTGAGAGTACGCCACAGACGCTTGTACCCGGTCTTGGGAGCATCCCAGAAACCTTGCGCGGGCAGACGCTTCTGGCGAAGCTTCACGGTCAGTCGGGGGAAGTCCTGAGCGTAGAGGGTCTCTACACTCCTGAGTGCGATGCCGAGTTCTACTGCCTCATCGGTCGGGGCGCTTGCCGGGACCAGGACGAGCATGACTCCCTGAGACTTCACCTCACGACGCAGATAGTCGGGCAGGTAGCGGGCAGGCAGGTACTGCAGCGCCAGGCTGTTGGCCGGCTTGTGCCCCTTGGGGTACCTGCCGGTGATGAGGCTGGGCGCGCCGAATCCTGCGGCAGCTACGAGAGCCTTGTGTAGCAGGGAGCTTGCCTTGACGTACTGTTCGGGCTTCAGCTCTTCACCATCTACTTCGAGGAGCCACAAGTATTCCCAGGGGCTGGTGGAGGTTTCAGCCTCCACAGGCTGGTACTTGATGGATCCCAGGCCTGCGGTGGGTACCGGGGAGGGGCGCATCGTGTCGCTCGCAGGGGTCTTGTCGCCCGCCTTGGTGGGCACTTTGGCGGGGTGCGCTTCTGCGTGAGCACGCATGAGCGCATCGATTCGACCGGGTACGGGCACGCGGACGGGCATGCCGCCTGCTTCAAAGGGACCCGACTTAGTGTCGATGGTGTGGGTGGGTTCCACGTCTCCGGTGTAGAGGGCGGTGAAGCTGCTGGCTTCTCCGAGCGAGGGTACTTCGCCGCAGAGCTGGGTGATGGTTTCCGCGATGTCTACGGGTACCTTATCGTACTGCCAGCCGATGGTGTCGGATACAGCCCAGCCGTCAGATACGGCGCGACACTCGGTCTGCCGCCCCTTGGCGGAACGCGCTACTTCACGGTACATGAAGCGGTCCATCTTGTTGCGTGAGCGGTAGACAGGGCACATGTCGGGAAGTTGCAACCCGGTCGGGGGGTTCTCCTCAAGCCACTTGAGGGCCTTGAGAGATTCTTCAGAAGGGGCAAGCTGCCCGTTTTCGATAATTGCGTGAGGTCCCTGCGCGGCCGCGCTGAGGAGCGCGGCCTGCAAGCGGGCAGGGTCGGGGAAGGCGTCGGGGCTTCCGTCCGCCTTGTGGCCCTGGTATACGCCGAGCGGGAACCTCGCGAGAATTCCGAGGTTCGTCATATTATTCAGCGTCCTCCGCGGTGGCGTTCTTGATGATGATGGGGTTGCCGTCGACCTTGAAGGTCTGGCCGTTCCAGTCAGCCACGCCGGCCTTCTTGGCGTTCTCGATAGCCTCGAGGAGCAGCTGGTCGGTGTGTTCAACGGTCAGGGGCGCGAACTCCTTCTTCTCACCGAAACGCTGGTCGAGGGTGACAACGGGTGCGGCAGATTCAATCAGGTCACAGTTCGCGCGGATGTAGAGTTCACGCTCGGCACGGGCGATAGCATTGAGGCCAAGTGCGGCAAGAAGTGCACGCGCGGCAACATTCTTGGTCTCGTCCTGGCCGAAGCGCAACTGGCGCAGGCTAGCGAGGCTCAGAACCCAGGAACGGATGATACGGCGGCAAGCGACACCGCCAATTTCCTCAACCGAAGGCGGGATACTGCCCAGACCGAGAGGGGAAGCGGAGATATGGTCATCGACCTTGGCCTTCTTAATTTCGTTGCGACGAGCTCCAATATTGCCCGGGCTCAGTTCTGCTTCCTGGTCATTGACCAAGGATTCCATATCCTTGGGAGCAAGCTTCACGCTGGCGGCTACAGCGTCAACACGAGCACCGCTACGACGTGCCTGCTGTTCTTCACCACTACGCTTCTGATCAGCGAGGACACCGATGATTTCACCGACGAGGGCGCTGCGCAGGCGGACCTGGTTGCTCTTGCGGGTGGAGTCCCAAGCACCGAAGAGGAGTGCTGCGGGGGCGGTGTTGAGCAGTGCGCTCATGTCTGCGGGGGTGCAGTTGCGCAGTGCGCGGTACTGGTCGTTTTCGGTGACGTGCTCACCATCGATGGTGCCGGCGCGGAAGTGGCCGTCGAAGACGCGGTGGGAGAGTTCCATATCGGTGTATTCGACGGGGCCGTTTTCGGTCTGGTAGGTGACGACGGCGCGGGGAATCTTGACGGCTGCTTCATCGCCGTACTGGCGGCCCTGTTCGATGGCGGCTTCTGCGCGGTTGAGTTCGGACTGCTTGCTGTCAATGAGGACGACGGTCTGAGGCTTGCCCTTGACGGCCTTCTTGGTAGTCTTGGAGTCTTCCTTCGTGTTGGGTTCGTCCTGATTCTCAGGCTTCTCTGCGATGTAGCGGGTCTCGTACACGAAAACGGACTTAGCGGATTGTCCCTTGCCTTCAACGTACTTGGCGGGTGCCACGGATGCGTGGGGGCCTGCTGCGGGTTCGAGTTCGGTGCTTGAGGTGATGACGGAGCCGCCGCCGAGCTTGACGTTTTCGATGAGGTCGGCGAGGGTGATGATGGTCTGGGACATGATCGTCTCCTTATATGTTGGGTGCACGTTTGCTTCGATGCGTTGGACGTGCACGTTTGCTTGTATAGCTTTAAGCTACATCGGTTTTCCGAATGGTGCGCGCGTTTTCGTCACGTTACCCATTCGTTATGCCCACCCCTCCCCTGTGCCACCGTGATTTACTCTGCAAATTATGGTGGCACAGGGGGTTTGAAGGGGTAGACATAGAACCACACAAGCGGTCAGCAGCCGGAGTAAATTAGGAGTCGGTCCTTGGTGCCCGGTATACTGGTGGGGTTATGTCTGCGCCAACAGGCATAGCCCCCGCTTAATGCGGTAGAACTTCATATTTTTAAAGCCGCCCGTTGCGCCTCGCGTAGCGGGCGGCTTTTTACTTCTTGTGAGTAGTCGGAACATGTCCTTCACCTCCAAGGTCGGGGTTAGAGTCACTTCAGCAGGGTACTGCCGAGACTTCTGAACCGATTGATATCTCAACCTTAGCATTAATAAATTTTAGAAACAACCCTCACACACCCAGAATTAAAGATCCATATAAACAAAAACACCCCTCTCAAGATTACAAGACTCTTGGAGGGGCGATTTTCTATAGAAAGCTTCCATAGTTTTTGCCATGGAAGAAGTGAAAACGACAGAGCACTCAGAAATAAAAATCCATCCCTCAATGAAGGCCCCAGCCATCTCTAAGATTCGGTTGGAGATTTGAGTAGGAAAGAAAAATGCAAAATCCTGTGATATCGCTTGTACATCCATTATCCAGTCTCCTCTCCTGTGATGCAATCGGCTCTCTTCTCTGCTCATGACTTCACCATAGCGCCATTGCAGATCAACTGCATCTGATTTGGTCATTTCAGACTCAGATAGCTGGCAAGAGGAATCTGCAGCGGGTGCAGTACCTCCATCTTTATGTTTTAAAGAGAAGAGCCCCGTTCTAGAACCCAGAGTGGATTCCAGAACGGGGCTACGTAACCCGCGTGAGACTTCCCGATTCGCGTTCAGAACCGCAACGAAGATCCTCACCCGAAGGCAGGGAAATTGTGCGACTGGAAACCCTGGCCTCGCTGCTTCACCCAGCCTCAATGAAAGTCCCCACCCAGAGGTGGAGAAATAGCTAGCTAAAAACTAGCATGTGATGGCGTAGCAGAGACTGCTATGGCATGAGATTCTCGCAGATTACGTATCCAAAGTGTACATCACGCAGTATCTGTGTCTACCGCAGCATCGTCACCCGAAGGCGGGGAAAGCGTCGTTCTGAACCTTGCCGATACTCGCGACCTTGTTGCCTCAATGAAGGTCCCCGCCCGAAGGCGGGGAAATACAGATTCTCCGGTAGAGTACTGTCCCTCAGCTTCCCCTCAATGAAAGTCCCCGCCCGAAGGCAGGGAAATTCGGGAGCCTGCTCCGTGGCCTTTTCTTGCTGCTGACCCCTCAATGAAAGTCCCCGCCCGAAGGCAGGGAAATCCCCGTCATGGAAGACCACGCGCGGGTGCGAGGAGTTGAAGCCTCAATGAAAGTCCCCACCCGAAGGCGGGGAAATGCGTGCATGAGGTTGGGGGTGATTTGGTATTCTGCGCCTCAATGAAAGTCTCCGCCCGAAGGCGGGGAAATTCCGCATTCTCGCGTTCTCTGTGCTCATTCTGCTGGTGCCTCAATGAAAGTCCCCGCCCGAAGGCGGGGAAATCACGGGGTCCAGCCACGATGAGAGCCGCACGAGCCTTGCCTCAATGAAAGTCCCCACACGAAGGCAGAGAAATCATCCTTGGTGCCTCGGATGTAGCGGTCCTTGAACTCGCCTCAATGAAGGTCCCCGCCAGAAAGCGGAGAAATCAAGGCTGCCGACGCGGTGTGGGCGGTGAATCGTGAGCCTCAATGCAAGTCACCACCCAAGGTGGAGAAATACAGGTGGAGGTCATTACTCCCCCGCAGTTGCGGCGCCTCAATGAAAGTCCCCGCCCGGAGGCGGGAAAATAAAAGTATACCCAAGCAGCCATTTAAGCATTTAAACACTATTGACAAGCCAAAACATCACGCGAGCGACACGCCAACATTACGTCACGTGCCAGGTTCTCGCGGAGACAGACAAAGCCTCCAAAGGCCATTATCCCCACCTCTGTTACCAGTCCGCAATCGAACTCGTCATTCCTCCGCTCCCCTGCCGCGCGTCGCTAGCAAATGAGCAGCACGCGGCTAGAGAATGAGCGCATCCGATTCGGTCACCTCGCGCACCCGGCCAATGTAGCTGAAGGTCGGCTCATCAAGCCGGGCCAGTAGCCCCAGGTCGCAGAAGAGCACCGAATCTTCGTCCGAATCGATGAGTTCCTGAACCTCGTCTTTGATGCGTCGCACCTTGGCGGGGGCCGCGTCCACGATGAAGACGCTATACTGAATTCGGTCCCCATAACTAAGAATGAGCTTGGCCAGTTTGGTGCGCCGCCGGTCATCAGGAACGTCGTAAGCGATAAGTGTTCGTCGGGCGTCGTCACGCATTATCGTACGGTCACCCCCGTGTACTCGCGGGTGGTTCCGTTAATTACGCCCAGGAGCATGCGGGCTTGCACCTCAATAGCGCGGCGCCACGTCACCGAATACCCATAGGTGGGGTGGGTAATCTCCGTGGCCATTCGCTTCTCGAACGCGGCGATGACAGTCTTCCGTCCTTCGGGTGTGAGCCGGTAGCTACCACCGACCGCGGTGAAGTGTGCCGCTTTAATCTGCTTCCTATTAATAAGAGACACCACCACAGAGTCCGCGATGACGGCACGGAATTCTTCCATGAGGTCAAGCGCGAGCGCCGGCTTGTTCCGTGAGCTACTGTGCAGGAACCCGGCGTGAGGGTCGAGCCCGCACGTGAGAATCGCGCGAATACATTCTGAGCTGAGCATACCGTAGGCGTAGTTCAGCAGAATGTTGATAGGGTCGTTGGCGCCTCTCCCCTGCCGCCCGGCCCAGGTCCAGCCGAGTTCGGTGAGCACGTCTTCTTTGAGCATGGTCGCGAAATTGCCGAAGTAGAGCGAGGCGGCTTCACCTTCGATGCCGAGCAGTTCCGGGATTGAGGTAGCCTTCGGTGTGTGCTTCTGAATGTCTCGCATAGTGCGGCATACATCTGCGGCGTGGCCGTTACGGCGCAGCAGGGTCGCTTGGTTTGCGATTTTGCTGGCAATCATGGCGGCCGCTATGGGCAGGTGCCCCTGCGCTGAGAGGACATGCTGTTGCACGCGGGCCAGTCCATTCGGTCCGGTGCCGGGTTGCGACCAGCCGTAGACTCGGCCGGTGCTGGAGCACCAGATGATGGTGCAGTTGCGCCACATGAGTTCTCGTAGAAGCGCGGAGGAAATGTCGATGTTTCCGTGAACCACGAGGCTGTGCACACGTTCGAGGGGTACGCTGCTGATTGTTTCGCCGAGGTGTTGCACGATGAGGCGTCCTTGCTGGACGGTCGCTCTTGATCCTTGCGTGGTGAGGTGCGCTACTTGGCTGTCGGGGTTGCTGGCGACGACGCGTGTAATGTTTTCTTTTCCGTGGGATTCGTCGGGTAGGCACACGGAGATGTGGGAGCACCAGCTGCAGCGGGGTGAGTCTTCGAGGGGTCGCGGTGCTGTCGGGTTGTCGATGAGTGCGCGGGTGGTGTGTACGTATTCTTCTGCAGTGCGGATGTCTTCGTCTGAGATGTCGACGGGCACGGTTTTGTTGTGGTTGGTGAAGTGCACCGCACATTCGCTGACGGTTTCGCCGGCTTCTTCGAGGCAGATTTTCTGAAGTGCGAGCTGCACCCTGTGGGCTGGTGTGACAGAGGCGTTGCGGCGTACGGGTGTTGCCTTGTATTCGATGATGCGGGTAGAACCATCTTCTTGAGGTTCGATGGCGTCGCATCGTCCGGTGAGCCCGAGGCGTGTTGATGAGATAGTGACTGCGCGCTGTTGTGTGCCGCGGGATGTTTTGGGGTCGTCGACTCGTTTGTGGGCGGATTGCCCTTCTTGCATTTGCGAGGTGTCGGTCTTTTCGCCATTGGATTCGATCCATGCGCGGCGGGGGCAGTACACGGTGTGCATGACGAGTGAGATAGGAAGTTCGTCGCCTGCACTGTAAGGGGTAGACATCGGTGTCTCCTTGTGTGAGTGAATATGCTAAGCAGTCTACTTTGTCTGCTTGATTTTGAGGTTAGCACTGCGATGGAGTGTTTTGGCTTATCAGCGAGTTTATGACGCTATTCCGGCGTGTTGAGTTTTTCTACTTGGATGTATGGATGATGCAGGTAATAGCTGGTGGATGTGTATCTTAGCTGGTTTTTTAACCTCGTGATGTAGCGAAAAAGCTCCGTTCCTGGGCTGTGGCGAGCCCAGGAACGGAGCAGGAATAGGTTAGGGAAAGTCCCTACAAAGGCTGTAGGGAAATCGCTGAGTTGAGAATCTTTCATGATTCGCCTTGGTCTCAATGCCTTAATGAATGTCCCTACGAACAGGTAGGGAATGATATTTGTAATCAGACCGCCCCAGTCCCGTTTGCCTCCTCAATGAAAGTCCCTCCAAATAGGACGGGAAATCGAGATTTTCCGGTGCGTCATCTCAACCGTCACGGTGCCTCAATGAAAGTCCCTCCGAGAAGGAAGGGAAATTTCAGAAGAAGAACTTCGTGGTTGATTTGGGGAACAAGCCTCAATGAAAGCCCTTCCGAAAAGGAAGGGAAATGCTTGCGCGGGGAACACATCAACCAATTTTATAAGCCTCAATGAAAGCCCTTCCGAAAAGGAAGGGAAATACGGTGGCAATGCCGCCAAGCGCCGCGCCAATCGAGGCCTCAATGAAAGCCCTTCCGAAAAGGAAGGGAAATCTTCGGCGGGTGAACGCGGCGACACCACCAGCACGCTGCCTCAATGAAAGTCTCCGCTAGAAAGCGAAGAAATACTGTACATTGCGCGCCACTAGCTGTCGGTCAGCACACCTCAATGAAAGCCCTTCCGAAGAAAAGGAAGGGAAATCGTGATGACGGCGGTCGTTGCCAGTGTCTCTCCGTAGCCTCAATGAAAGTCCCTACGAAAAAGCAGGGAAATTGGCCTCGAAGAGCCTGAATGAGTCTCCGCAGATTTGGCCTCAATGAAAGCCCTTCCGAAAAGGAAAGGAAATCAACCTCTGCGCTCTTTACTGCCTCGCGCGCGGTGCCCCCCTCAATGAAAGCCCTTCCGAAAAGGAAGGGAAATGCGTGAGACCAAGATGCATCGGGCGCAGGTTTTTCCCTCAATGAAAGCCCTTCCGAAAAGGAAGGGAAATGCGTGAGACCAAGATGCATCGGGCGCAGGTTTTTCCCTCAATGAAAGCCCTTCCGAAAAGGAAGGGAAATGGCACCGATGATGAGATGTGGGGCTGGAGCTGACGGCCCTCAATGAAAGCCCTTCCGAAAAGGAAGGGAAATGTCTTTGTGACCGTGGATATAGAACGACTTGCCATAGCCTCAATGAAAGTCCCCACCCGAAGGCAGAGAAATAGCTGTGGTACTCCCCCGGTCAGAACGCGGCATGGCCTCAATGAAAGCCCTCCCAAAAAGGAAGGGAAATACGTTTGGCGATGGACCGCCCGGCAGTGTTCGATAGCCTCAATGAAAGTCTACATCTCAAGCTGTAGAACAAGCAGTCTATCAGTCATCCTGGGCCATCACAACAGCTTGTCTTATTGAAAGCCCCTCCAAAAAGGAAGGGAAATCTCTACGCGCCGTAGAATGGTTGCCGGAACATGCGCGCCTCAATGAAAGTCCTTCCCAAAAGGAAGGGAAATGCTAGACTGTCCCGCTTACCACTGGTGTGTCCTCTGCGCCTCAATGAAAGCCCTTCCGAAAAGGAAGGGAAATCTGCACACATTCGCTGCTTCATCCAGCATTGCCACCATCGGCCTCAATGAAAGCCCATACAAAATGTAGGGAAATGTCGTTAGAAGCGACAACACGCAGGCCGCCCTTGCGACCTCAATAAAAACCCCTCCAAGCCTGTGAGGAAATGACTTCGTTCTAGACTCATGCAGGGCGTTCACCAGCCCCCAATGATAGTCCCTACAAAACTGCAGGGAAATGTGGGTGGTGTCGGTTTTTATGGTGGTTTTGGCATGCCTCAATGAAAGCCCTTCCAAAAAGGAAGGGAAATGCCGCCTGCAATCGAGGCATCACCGCAGGAACACCGTAGCCTCAATGAAAGCCCTTCCCAAAAGGAAGGGAAATGACATCGGCACCGGTGCTCGCCGAGACCTAGACCTGCCTCAATGAAAGTCCCCACTAGAAAGCGAAGAAATTTGAGAACAGATAGGCGTTACCTGTGAAAGATTCTACCGCCTCAATGAAAGCCCCTCCGAGAAGGAGGGGACATAGGATTCAGAACGGGTTGTTGCCGAACCGTCATCATCGCCTCGATGAAAGCCCTTCCAAAAAGGAGGGGAAATCCAGTCGGCATTGCCCGGCGCGGTCAAATCCTCCGGCCCTCAATGAAAGTCCCCACAAAACTGTAGGGAAATCTTAACCGACTTCGAGTTGATCAGCGTCTGGCCGACGCCTCAATGAAAGTCTACGCCTCAAGGTACAGAACAAACGGCCCCACAAGCTGCGGAGAATAAGTCTTTTCGGATTTCGGGGCGAACGTCTCGGTGAGGCCTTAATGAAAGCCCCTACAAAACTGTAGGGAAATCACACCAATCCCGTCCAGGCGGTGCTCACCGTCGTAACCTCAATGAAAGCCCTTCCCAAAAGAAAGGGAAATTGCCCGAGCAGTTCTCCATCACTGACCTTGTCGAGCCTCAATGAAAGTCTACACCTCAAGGTACAGAACAAACGGTCTCACGGTCATCTTGGGCGATATTGATTTGTCTTGTTGAAAGCCCCTCCGAATAGGCAGGGAAATCACAGCTGGGCGAGCTGCACCGTGCAGGCCTGGACGCCTCAATGAAAGTCCCTCCGAAAAGGAAGGGAAATGCCCGATTATCCCGGCGCACCGCCGCCGTGTCGGCTAGCCTCAATGAAAGCCCTTCCCAGAAGGAAGGGAAATTGATGGCTTTGGCGGTTGGGTAGAGGTTGGCTGGGTCGCCTCAATGAAAGTCCCTCCCAAAAGGAAGGGAAATCTCGCTTGAGGGGTTTTGATAGGCTTGTCCCTCCGGCCTCAATGAAAGCCCTTCCAAAAAAGGAAGGGAAATGAGGATGGTTTGGGCTTCTACTTCGGCAAGTGCACAAGGCCTCAATGAAAGTCCCTCCGAAAAGGAAGGGAAATCTGCGTTGGCTCGTGAGGGCATGCTCGGCGAATCTGACCCTCAATGAAAGTCCCTCCGAAAAGGAAGGGAAATCAGGGTCGCCTGCTGCGCAAGTTCCAGCATCGCCCCCTCAATGAAAGTCCCTCCGAAAAGGAAGGGAAATAAGCTGCCCGCCGCGCCAAGAAGAAGAGGAAGGCCCCTCAATGAAAGTCCCTCCGAAAAGGAAGGGAAATTCAGCAACCAAGCTATAGATCAACTCGTACCCGGTCATCCCTCAATGAAAGTCCCTCCGAAAAGGAAGGGAAATGTTCCAGCGCGTGCAAGATGCGCCACGCCCCGTTGCCGCCCTCAATGAAAGTCCCTCCGAAAAGGAAGGGAAATTGAAGAAGTAAGGAGTGAGTATGTCCGAGACTAAGACCCTCAATGAAAGTCCCTCCGAAAAGGAAGGGAAATAGGGCGCACAGCTTTGACGCCCGGGTTATTGTAAACCCTCAATGAAAGTCCCTCCGAAAAGGAAGGGAAATCCACGGATACGCGAGAGGTAGGTTTGAGTCTCAGACCCTCAATGAAAGTCCCTCCGAAAAGGAAGGGAAATTCACACGCTACCCACGCACCACCGGATACGCGCTCCCCTCAATGAAAGTCCCTCCGAAAAGGAAGGGAAATTTCGGTTCGGAAGGTGCAATGTGTCAATCTTGTGCCCCCCTCAATGAAAGTCCCTCCGAAAAGGAAGGGAAATTATTCCCGTTTTCCGTGACCATGTTATGCCTGTTCTGGCCCTCAATGAAAGTCCCTCCGAAAAGGAAGGGAAATGCGCGAGAGTCACCACGTACACCCCATCGTTCGTACCCCTCAATGAAAGTCCCTCCGAAAAGGAAGGGAAATCTCACCTCTGAACACTCTGACGGCTCAGCTATCCGACGCCCCCTCAATGAAAGTCCCTCCGAAAAGGAAGGGAAATACAAGCGTTGTAGGTTCACAAGGAGTCGCGCTCGACACCCTCAATGAAAGTCCCTCCGAAAAGGAAGGGAAATGGTCTTCAAGTCCCGGAACCTGCTTAGCCGCCTTGCCCTCAATGAAAGTCCCTCCGAAAAGGAAGGGAAATGGTCTTCAAGTCCCGGAACCTGCTTAGCCGCCTTGCCCTCAATGAAAGTCCCTCCGAAAAGGAAGGGAAATG